>JGI20225J20221_1000482_pt3 | contig 130022 bp, 123 predicted proteins | sample BioMet4_FD_20221 | JGI IMG/M metagenome (IMG submission 20221) | reverse complement strand
GGGATTGCGGTCGGGGTCGAAGAAATCACCGGCGTCGGGCACGGCCTCGGCGATGCGCTCACCCGTGTTGGACACTGCCAGGATGTTGGCCACCCCTCCTGCCGATTGGGCCATGAGCTGGGAAAAAAGCCGGGCGCAGCCTTGGGGATCGATCACCCGGACCACGGTGGTGGCGGCCAGGGTTTCGATGAGCTGCCGGGCGGCCCGGGTCAGCTCCTTTTGTTCGCCGGCCAGGGACAGGGCCTTGCTCGCCGCTTCGGCCTTGGCTTCCTCCCGGGCTTGGTGCAGCTGGGACAGACCGTGGTGCAGGGCCAGACCCAGGGCAGGCAGGACAGCCAGCAAGACCAGGGCCATCAAAATGCGGCGCAATCCGCCAAGACGGAACGGAGGCAAGGGGGCACGGTCCTGGGGCATGGAAGTCGCTTCTCGGTCGTCAAGATCTCCAGCGGGGATCTTCCTGGGCTGCCGGTTGCAGGAAGATACAGACGCTTGATCGGATATGCATCAACGAGCAAGCGTCCGGCCAAATCCACATTCTGTTTTTTGGAGCACGATACACAGGCGAATATTCTTTGTAAATGCTTTATATTACAGTCACGTATAAGCGTATGACCGTGACAATGCGCCCCCAAGCTCCCGATGCAAACAGGCTTTTTCCTTTCCAGCCTTTCGAGTTGCTGGATATCGTTTCACAAAAGAAGGAATTCCCAGCTGTTGTCTTCTTCTGGGGTCCACGGGTGGCTGCTTTGGGGAAGGGGAGAACCTCTTGGCGAGGGATCGGTTGCCATGGACGCCGGGCCGGTCTATGGAAAGGCCAACCCGGCGGGCGGTGGCCGCCATCAACCATGTGCGAGGTCCCATGCGTCAGGGTGACGCCCCAAAACAGCTTTCTCCCCTCGAAGCCATTCGCAAGTACTGCCTGAACGCCTGCATGGGCGGGCAGCGTTCCCTGGTGGCCGGCTGCGTGGATACGGCCTGTCCGTTTTATCCGCTACGCATGAAGAGCGTTCCCGAGGGCTTCGGCGTGCGGGTGGTGCGAGTGGTGCGCCGGTTTTGCCTGCGCTGTACGGTGGGGGATCGGGTGGCCGTGCGGCGGTGCACGGAAAAGGATGTCTGTCCGGTGTGGGCCTACCGGATCGGGGTCTCGCCCAAAAAGCTCAAGCGTCTTATCAACGAAAAGCGCCGCCCCAAGCAGCTCGACCTGCCGCTTTCCTAACGCTTTCTCCCGGTCGGGATTCCAAAGGGCAGCGCCCTTTGGCCGCCGGAGGCGTTTTCCCGCGTCGCATTTCCCGTCAATCGAGCAGTCGCAGCCGGGCCGCGTCGGGCGCTTCTGGCACCACCCGGCCGATGACCGCGGCCAGATCGCCGGCTTCGGTCAGCAGTGTCCGAGCGTGTTCCAGCTTGTCCTCGGGCACGGCCAGGACCAGCCCGCCCGAGGTCTGGGCGTCGAAGACCAGATCGCACAGNACCGGATCGAGCCCNTCGGCCCGGGAGACGTCCTTGTGGCAAAAATTCCGGTTGGCGAAGCTGCCGGCCGGGAGCAGTCCCATGCCGGCCAGATCCACGGCCTCGGGCAGGAACGGGATGGCGGACAGGCGTAGTTCCACCGCGACATTCGACGCGGCGGCCATCTCCAGGATGTGGCCGCCCAGGCCGAAGCCGGTCACGTCCGTGGCGGCGTGCAGGCCAAGCTCCCGGATGACCCGGCCGCCGGCGGCGTTGAGTCGGCCGGCATGGCGGTATATCAGGTCCTCCAGGGCGTCCGGGTCGCCGAAACCGCCCTTGAGGGCCGTGGCCAGCACCCCGGTGCCGATGGGTTTGGTCAAAACGAGCGTATCGCCCGGCCGAAGCCCGGTGTTCGTGGCAAAGGCGTCGGGCTCCACCAAGCCGGACACGGCCAGCCCGTATTTGATCTCGCTATCTTCCACGCTGTGGCCGCCGGCCGGCACGGCACCGGCCGCAAGGATGGTCTCCAGGCCGCCGCGCAGGATAGCGCTCAGGATATCCTTACCGAGGGTCTTCATGGGATAGCAGACGATGTTCATGGCCGCCAAGGGCGTCCCGCCCATGGCATAGATGTCGGACAGGGCATTGGCGGCGGCGATGCAGCCGAACTTGTAGGGATCGTTGACGATGGGCGTGAAGAAATCCACGGTCTGGACNAAGCCCTGGCCGTTTGGCAGGCGCACGACCGCCGCGTCCTCGTTCACGGCCGCTGCCGTCAGCAGACGAGGATCGGTAACCGGGGGCAATTCCCGCAAGACGGCCGCCAGGTCCCCTGGGGCGATCTTGGCCGCTCAGCCGGCGGCGGTGACGGTCTTGACCAGTTCGATGCTCATGGGTTCCCACGTGGTTTCTGGTCCATGGCGCGCCCGAGATCGGCCATCAGGGCCGTACGGTCCAGGCCGAAGCGCGTGGCCAGATCGGAAACGGTTTCAAAAAGCGCCTGGCACAGGATACAACATCCGGCCGCGCTGTCATAGGCCCGGAAAACGTCCTGGGTGGCCGGATAGGCTGCCACCAGATCGAGAACCGTGGTCGTGTCCGGGTCGAAGCTCATGGCGTCTCCTCGCCGCTTTGCACGGCCCANAGTCCGGCGTAGACNCCGCCGGCGGCGAGCAGGGCGGCATGATTGCCGCGCTCGACCACGCAGCCGTCCACCACGACCAGAATCTCCGTGCACTGGCGCACCGTAGACAGCCGATGGGCCACGGCCAGGGTGAGGCGGCCTTCCCGGAAGTCGTGGAGGTTTTGTTGGATCACGGCCTCGGTGCGGGTGTCCACGGCCGAGGTGGCCTCGTCGAGGATGAGCACGGCCGGATCGCGTAGGATGGCCCGGGCCAGGGACACCCGCTGGCGTTCGCCGCCCGAGAGCTTGGCCCCGCGCTCGCCGATGACCGTGTCGTAGCCCTGGGGCAGAGCCTCGATGCGGGCGTCGATGCCGGCCACGGCCGCGGCCCGGCGCACGGCCGCTCGGTCCGCGTCGGGTCGGCCGAGGAGAATGTTTTCGGCCACGGTGCCGTGAAAGAGAAATGCGTCCTGGGACACGTAGCCGAGCTGTCCGCGCCAGCTTTTGAGCGTCAGGTCGGTGAGGGGGAGGCCGTCGACCAGGACGGCGCCGCCGCTTGGCTCGAAATAGCGCAGGATGAGCTTGACCAGGGTGGATTTGCCCGCGCCGGTCGGGCCGACCACGCCGAGCACCTCGCCCTGGGTCAGGCGGAAATTGATGCCGTTAATGACCGGCGGTCGGCCGGGATAGGCAAAGCGCACGTCGCGAAATTCGAGGCTGGCGGGTCGGGTGGCCAGCACGCGGGCGCCAGGCCGGTCCACGACCTTGGGCCGGATGGCGAGCAGGTCGGCGATGCGGCCGGCCGCGGCCTCGGCTCGCTGGATCTGGTTGATGAGCATGCCGAACACGAAAAGCGGCAGCACGAGCCGCGCGGCAAACAACGTGAAGGTGGTGTATTCGCCAACGGTCGGCCCGAGCCCTGTGGCGACCAGCCAGCCGCCGCCGGCGAACACCACGCCGAAGGAAAGTCCGGCCACGGCATAGATGGCGGGCAGGAACCGGGCCCGTTCGGCCTCGGCGGCCACGGATTCGTCCCGGTAGGTGGCCGAGCGGGCGTCCACGGCGGCAAGCAGCCTGTCCTCGGCCGTGTAGGCCTGGATGACGCCCATGCCAGCGACGTTGTTTTCGAGCATGCCGGCAATGGCGCCCACGGCGGCGCGCGTGGCCCGGTAGCGGGGCTGGACCCGGGTGACGAAGTGGCGCACGGCGAACAGGGCAAAGGGCAGCGGCGCGAACAGGAGCAAGGCCAGCCGCCATTCCAGAAAGAACAGATAGCCGTAAATGCCGAGGAACGTGACCGTCAGCCGGATGATCGAGGTGGTGGAGTCGGTGAGGAAGCTCTCCAGCGTGTCCACGTCGCTGACGATGACGGACATGATGTCGCCGGTTTGGCGTTCCTCGAAAAAGCTCAAATCCAGGGTCTGGAGATGGCGGTAGAGGTCCAGGCGGATGTCGTGGCGAGCCCGCTGGGCCATGGCGGCCAGGGCATAGTCCGAGCTGCTCTGGAACAGGGCCAGACACAGGAATGATCCCAGCACGGCCAGGCCGAACAGAACGTAGGTGTGGGGATCGCGCACCCCGGCGGTGGCCGTATCCACCACCTTGCCGGCGAGGGCCAGGGGGAGCAGGTCGCACACCCGGGCCAGGCCGTTGAGAATCAGACCCACGATGACCGTGGTCTTGTACGGTCGCAGGTAGGTGTAGAGCCGCCAGGCCTGGCGGCCGAAAAAGGGTTCGCCGGCGGTTTTGACGCGGCTCACGGCAGNTCTTTCCTGGCCGTATCGGCCGCCCGGCGCAGCAGCGCTTCCTCGTCGGCCCAGTCGGCCTTGTCGGCGTTTTTCATGATCCGAAGCGCCGAGACCAGCTGGCGCGGCGAAAGGGAGATGCCGCATTCTTCCAGGCGGTTGGCCAGGGCGGCCTTGCCCGAAAGCGGCGACAGGGGGAGGCGTATGCCCGGCGCACCCACCAGTTCGGGCCGGAAGGGCAGATAGGTGTCCGGGTTTTTGAGCAACCCGTCCTGGTGCACGCCGGCGGCGGTGGCGAAGATGTTGGCCCCGGTCACGGCCTTGTTGGGGGGCAGGGCGATGCCCGAGAGCTGGGACACAAGCTGGCACAAGCCGGTGAGCCGGGTCGGATCGACGCCGATGCTGCGGCGGTAGCGCTTGGGGTAGAGGGTCAGGGCCATGACCGTCTCTTCCAGGGGGGCGTTGCCCGCCCGTTCGCCAAGCCCGCCCACGGTCAGGTGCACGATGTCGGCTCCGGCCTTGATGGCGGCCAGGGTATTGGCCGTGGCCAGGCCGAGGTCGTTGTGGAAGTGCACCCGCAGCCGCACCCCGCGCGGCCTGGCCAGGGCGAGCAGCATGCGGGTGCGCGCGGCCGCGGTTTCTGGGGTCAGCACGCCCACGGTGTCGGGAAAGCCGATGGCCGTGGCCCCGGCGTCCATGGCCAGGGTATAGGCCTGGCGCAGAAAGGCCGGTTCGGTGCGGCTGGCGTCCTCGCAACTGAACGTCACCCGCTGGAAATGCGTGCGGGCGTATTCCACGGAGCGGCCGATCATGTCCAGACATTCGGCCTTGGTCTTTTTGAGCTTGGAGCGGCGGTGGAGGGGGCTTGTGCCGATAAAGACCCCCACGCCGCACCGGCTGGGGTCGGCGTGTTCCAGGGCGCGTCGGGCCGCGTCGATGTCGCCGGTGACGGTGCGGCAAAGGACCATGAGCATGGGGCCGGACACGGCCGCGACAATGCGGCGCACGGCCTCGATTTCCAGTTCGGACACGGCCGGAAAGCCGGCCTCGATGACATCCACCCCAGCTTCGGCCAAAGCCTCGGCCACGGCCACCTTGTCGTCGATGGAAAATCGGGCTCCGGGCATCTGGGCACCGTCGCGCAGGGTGGTGTCGGAGATGGTCAGGGGAACGAGCGTCGGCAAAGATTTGGACATGCGCCTTAGTGCGCCGAAAGAGGGCAAAAGGCAATCGCTGGTCGCGGTCCTGCAGGCGGCTGGCGGCGCGGAGCGGCGTTTGACGAAGACCCGGGCAAAAGGGTAGCGTTGAGCGGTTCGGCGCACGGGGCGGGCATGTCCGGCACGGGGCGCATAAGGAGGGCGTGATGGCGACCATCGGCGTTTTGTTGTCAGGGTGTGGCGTCTACGACGGTTCCGAGATCCACGAAGCCACGCTGACGCTCTATTTTCTCGATCGGGCCGGGGCCAAGGTCGTCTGCCTGGCGCCGGAGATGACCCGGGAGCCGGTGGATCACGCCACGAAAAAGCACCTGCCCGAAACGCGCAACATGCGCACCGAGGCGGCCCGGCTGGCGCGCGGTCCCGTCACTGACGTGGCCGGTTTCGACCCGTCCACCATTGACGGCCTCATCTTGCCCGGCGGTCTGGGCGCGGTCATGAATTTGTGCGATTTCGCGGTCAAGGGCGAAGGCGCCACGGTGCGGCCGGATGTTGTCCGGCTCATCGAGGCCTTGCATGACGCCGGCAAGCCCATCGGTGCCATTTGCATTGCGCCGGCCGTGTTGGCCCTGGTCCTCGGACGTTTCCATCCCGAAGTGACCATTGGCGACAACCCCGGCACCATCCGGGCCATCGAGGCGACCGGTGCCCGCCATGTGGTGCGGCCCGTGGATGCCATATGCGTGGACGCGACCCACAACCTCGTCACCACCCCGGCCTATATGTTGGGGCCGGGCATCGCCGATATCGCCAAGGGTATTGAAAAGCTGGTGGCCGAGGTTCTCGCCCGGGTACCCGGGAAAGTCGAATAATCTGCCTGTCGCTGCGAGGAACGGTCATGACCGGGGAAGGACGGATGCGACGGCTTTTCGTCAATGCCGATGATTTTGCCCTGACCGACGGTGTGACCGAGGGCATCGTCGCGGCCTTGGAGTCTGGGATCGTGGGTGGCACCACGGCCATGGTCTGCGCCGCTGGCGCCGTCGAACGGCTGACCGGGATGGCCGGCCGTTTGCCCGGCCGCATCGGCCTGCACCTGCAATTGACCGGTGGCATTCCGTGTCTGCCGGCAGGGGAGGTGCCTTCCCTGGTCGGGCCGGACGGAAGGTTTCCCCGTAAGAAGATCGCTGTGGGCAGCGTCGATCCCGACGAAGTGCGCCGGGAATGGCGCGCCCAACTCGCCCGGCTGCGTGCCTGCGGCATCGAGCCGAGCCATCTGGACAGCCACCACCATATCCACAAGCGTCCCGANGATGGCCGGCCGTTTGCCCGGCCGCATCGGCCTGCACCTGCAATTGACCGGTGGCATTCCGTGTCTGCCGGCAGGGGAGGTGCCTTCCCTGGTCGGGCCGGACGGAAGGTTTCCCCGTAAGAAGATCGCTGTGGGCAGCGTCGATCCCGACGAAGTGCGCCGGGAATGGCGCGCCCAACTCGCCCGGCTGCGTGCCTGCGGCATCGAGCCGAGCCATCTGGACAGCCACCACCATATCCACAAGCGTCCCGAGGTCTATCCGGTCTATCTGGAGCTGGCCCGGGAACTGGGGCTTCCGGCCAGGGCCTTGTCCACAGCCATGCGCCAGGATATGGACGCGGCCGGGGTGCCCCATGCCGGGGCCTGCATCACGGACTGGTTCGCCGAGGATCTGTCGGCCGAGCGCCTTCTGGCCCTGGTGGACGCGGCTTTTGCCGGCCTGCCCGACGGCGCGGTGGTGGAAGTCATGGCCCACCCCGGCCGTTGCGATGCTGCCCTGGAGGCGATCAGCACCTATGCCGCCGGCCGGGAATCCGAATTCCGCGTGTTGACGGACCCGCTTGTGCGCCGGGAACTCGCGACCCGGGGCATTACCGTAGCCGGTCCCGGCGATCTGCGCGCGCACCCGTAAGCGGACTTTTTTCTGTTGAAAGGGCATAACAGCATGCTGGGTCAGGCCGCCTTGGCTGCCTGGCTCCCGGAGAACGGAACGTGCAGGAGAAGTTGGTGTTGACGTTGCGCAAGTTCGCGGCTCCGGAATTCGTGTTCGGCCAGGGGGCGTTGTCCCTGGTCGGCCGGCAGACGGCCGGACTCGGCGTTCGCCGGGCCTTGGTGGTGGTCGATCCCGGTCTTTTTGCCTTTGCCTGGCCGGACAAGGTCCGGGAGAGTCTGGAACAGGCCGGAGTGGATGTCCGGATCTTTTCCGCTTTTTCGAGCAATCCCCGGGACACCGAGGTCATGGCGGGAGTCGGCATTTTCGTTGAGCAGGCTTGCGACGCATTGGTGGCGTTGGGAGGCGGCTCGGCCATGGACTGCGCCAAGGCCATCGGCATTGCCAGTGCCAACCGGCTGCATATTTTGAAATTTGAGGGTGTGGACAACGTGCCGCGCCCCGGCCCGCCCCTGGTGTGCGTGCCGACCACGGCCGGCACCGGGGCCGAAGTCTCCCAGTTCGCCGCCATCACCGATGCCGCGCGCAAGCACAAGGTGTCCATCGCCAGCAAGACCCTGATTCCCGACGCCGCCCTGATCGACCCCGAGGTCACCACTTCCTTGCCGCCGGATATCACGGCCCAAAGCGGCCTGGATGCCCTGACCCACGCCATGGAAGCCTCTGTGTCCAATGCCCACGGACCGCTGACCGATCTCCTGGCCGAGGAGGCCATCCGCCTCATCCACCGCCATTTGTTGCGGGCCGTGGAGGCGCCCCTGGACCTGGAAGCCCGGGGAGGCATGCTTTTGGCCAGCCTCTATGCGGGCATGGCCTTTTCCAATGCCATTTTGGGCGCGGTCCATGCCATGGCTCATAGCCTGGGCGGGATGCTCGACCTGCCCCATGGCCAGTGTAATGCCATTTTACTCGACCATGTGGTGGCGTATAATTACGAGGCCGCGGCCGAACGCTACGATCATATTGGCCGGTTGCTCGGGGCCGCGATCGATGCCCAGGCGCCGGAAGCGGAACGCAAAGCGGCCGTGCTTGCGACGTTGCGCGCCTTCAAGGCGTCGGTGGGCCTGTCCATGGGGCTTTCCGATGTGGGCGTGTCCCCGGAGTGTCTGGCCGATCTTGCGGCGAGGGCCGCGACCGACCCGTGCCTGCTGACCAATCCCCGGCCGTGCGGCGCGGCCGAGATCGAGACCATTTATGAAAAAGCCTGCCAGTCCGGGATCTGATCCGGAGGATCGCCGGTCCAGATTGTTGGGCTTTGGCGAGCATTCCGTCAGCAAAAGCTATTTTCCGGAGTTGCGCCGTCGGCTGGATGAGCTGGAGCGGTTCCGGTCCCTGCTCGACCAGACCGGGGACGCGATTTTCCTGGTGGATGGCAACACCGGGCGCATCACCGACGCGGCCGGCGCGGCCGGTGTCATGCTGCATGCCTCCCGGGAATCCCTCATCGGCCGGCTGTTCGAGGAATTGTTGGCCCCGGAAGCGACCGTGCGCTTGCAGGGACTGTTGAGTGGTGATTTCGCCGCCGGACGCATTGAGACCACCCTGGCCCTGCCCGGCGACGCCACGACGCCCCAGCCGCCCGTGGAAATGACCTTCCGCCTGGTCAGCGGTAAGGAAGGCCCCATGGCCGTGATCGTGGCCCGGGACATTACCGACCGGAAAAAGTCCGAGGAGGCCCTGCGCCAGGCCGAGGAAAAATACCGGGGCATCGTGCACAACGCGGCCGAAGGCATCTANCAGTGNGCCCCGGACGGNCGNATCNTCAGNGCNAANCCGGCNGTGGCNNCNATNNTNGGTTANGNTTCCCCCCAGGAACTCAAGNAGTCCGTNCNAAACGTCGTGGAGGAGGTGATCGTGCATCACGCCGATCGCCTGCGCATCCGCACCGAACTCGAACGCTACGGGCAGTTCAAGAATCTGGAATTGCTGCTNGCCACCAAGGATGGCAAGCAAATTTGGGGGCAGGTCAGNTCCCGCCTGGTTCGCGACGCCTCGGGCAAGACCCAGCGCATCGAAGGCTCCCTCCAGGATGTGACCATCCGCAAGCGGGCCGAGGAAACCTTGCGCCGCTATCATGAGGAATTGGAGCAGCGGGTGGATGAACGGACCTCCGAACTCACCCGGGCCAATGAGCGCCTTACCCACGAGGTGACCATCCGCAAACGGGCCGAGGAAGCGGCCGAGGCGGCCAATCGGGCCAAATCCGATTTTCTGTCCATGGTCTCCCACGAGATCCGTACGCCCTTGACCTCGGTCCTCGGTTTTGCCGTCATCATCGAAAAACGGCTGCATCAGCTGCTCGACCCCCTGGTGCAAGAGGATACGCGCAGGTATCGCCAGGCCGGACAGATCTTCGAGAACCTGGGGATCATCGTGTCCGAAGGGGAACGCCTCAAGCATCTCATCAATGACGTGCTCGACCTGGCCAAGCTCGAAGCCGGCAAGATGGCCTTCAAGCGGGACTGGGTGCGGCCGGCCGAGGTCATCAACCATGTCATGGCCGCTTCGGCAGGGCTGCTGCCAGGGAGTTCCGTGCGCCTGGAGACGGTCATCGATGGTCCTTTGCCTGAGGTCCTCGGCGACCGGGACCGGTTGATCCAGGTTNTGGTCAANCTGGTGTCCAACGCGCTCAAATTCACCGAACAGGGCTCGGTCACCTGCCGGGCGCGCGTCCAGGGCCATTTCGTGGTGATCGACGTGGTGGACACCGGTATTGGCATTCCGGAATCCGAGCATTACAAGGTATTCGAGAAGTTCAACCAGATCGGCACCAGTTTGACCAGCAAACCCAAGGGNACCGGGTTAGGGCTCGCCATCTGCAAACACATCGTCGAGTCCCACGGAGGCCGCATCTTTTTCGTCAGCAAGCCCGGAGCCGGCAGCACCTTTACGTTCACCCTGCCGATTGCCTAAGCCTCTCCATTACGGTATGTCCCCACCCCCGACGGCGCTTTCGCCGTCGGTCAACGATTTTGCAAGGAACCCGCCATGAAGGATCAGAGCAGAAACCATGCCCTGCGCAATATTGCCATTATCGCCCACGTCGACCACGGGAAGACCACCCTGGTGGACCATATGTTNCGCCAAAGCGGTCTGTTTCGCCAGGGCCANGAGGTGGCGGACCGGATCATGGACAGCATGGATCTGGAACGTGAGCGCGGCATTACCATCGCCGCGAAAAACTGTTCCGTGATCTGGAAAGATGTCAAGATCAACATCATCGACACCCCAGGCCACGCCGATTTCGGCGGCGAGGTCGAACGCGCCCTGTCCATGGTCGACGGGGCCGTGCTCCTGGTCGACTCCTCGGAAGGGCCGCTTCCCCAGACCCGCTTCGTGCTTAAAAAAGCCCTGGACCGGGGGCTGCCCGTCATTGTCGTGGTCAACAAGATCGACCGCAAGGACGCCCGCACCGAGGAAGTCCTCAACGAAATCTACGACCTCTTCATCGACCTCGATGCCTCCGAGGAACAGCTCGAATTCCCGGTGCTGTACGCCATCGGCCGCGAAGGCCTGGCCAAGCGTTCCCTGGACGGGGAGGGTTCTGACCTGTCCCCGCTGTTCGAGACGATCCTGGAGCGCATTCCGGCCCCGTCCCACGACGCGTCCGAGCCGTTTCGCATGCTGGTCTCGGATCTCGGCTATTCCGATTTTCTTGGCCGGTTGGCCGTGGGCCGGGTCATTTCCGGCACCGCCCGCAGCAACCAGACCCTGGTATGTATCGGCATTGACGGCCAGGCCCGGCCCCTTCGCGTGTCCAAGCTCCAGGTCTACCAGGGCGCGAGCCTCACCGAGACCGATGCGGCCGAGCCCGGCGACATCATCGTGCTTTCGGGCGTCGAGGACGTCACCATCGGTGACACCATCTGCAACGCCGATGCCCCCAAGGCCTTGCCCCGCATCCATGTGGACGAGCCCACCGTGGCCATGCGCTTTGCCATCAACACCTCGCCGTTCGTCGGCCGGGAGGGCAAGTTCGTCCAGTCGGCCAAGCTGCGCGAGCGCCTCTACAAGGAAACCTTGCGCAACGTGGCCATCCAGGTCGACGAGACCGACGACAAGGACAGCTTCACGGTCAAGGGCCGGGGCGAGTTCCAGATGGCCATTTTGGTCGAGACCATGCGCCGGGAAGGCTTTGAGCTGTCGGTCGGCCGACCGGAAGTCATCTGCAAGATGGAAGACGGCGTGCGCAAGGAGCCGATCGAGAACCTTTTTATCGATTGCGACGAAGCCTTTGTCGGCGTGGTCACCGAAAAGCTCTCCATCCGCAAGGGCCGGATGCTGAACCTGGTCAACCACGGTTCGGGCCGGGTGCGGGTGGAATTCTCCATCCCGTCCCGCGGGATTATCGGCTATCGTGACGAGTTTTTGACCGACACCAAGGGCACCGGCATCATGAACTCCTCTTTTGCCGGCTATGACGAATTCCGGGGCGATTTCCCCAGCCGTTTCACCGGTTCCATCGTCTGCGACCGCCAGGGCGTGGCCGTGCCTTATGCCCTGTTCAACCTGGAGCCGCGCGGCCGTTTGTTCGTCGTTCCGGGCGAGCCGGTCTACGAGGGCATGATCATCGGCGAGCATAACCGGGATAACGACATCAACGTCAATCCTTGCAAGGAAAAAAAGCTCACCAACATGCGGGCCTCCGGCAAGGACGAAAATGTCATTCTTTCGCCCGTGCTGCCCATGACCCTGGAGCGGGCCTTGCACTTCGTGCGCGAGGACGAGATGGTGGAAGTGACGCCGATCTCCATCCGGCTGCGCAAGGCCGTGCTTTCGGCCAAGGATCGCCACACCCTCGACGGGGCCAAGAAAAAGGACAAGCCTGCCTAGGCGCGGTGGAGCCTCAAATCTATGGCACTGTTTACCGTCACTGACCGCTGCACGGGCTGTGGCCTGTGCGCCAAGGTCTGTCCGGCGAGCCTTGTGCGGCAGTCGGCCAAGGGCGAGCGTCCCTCGCCTTTGGCCGGCCGAGAGGCCCAGTGCATCCGTTGCGGGCATTGCGTGGCCGTGTGCAAGGCCGGAGCCCTGGTCCATGATCTGCTGCCCGCCGACGCCTTTACGCCTGTCGACCGGGCGCGTTTGGCCACACCCGAGGCGTTGGAGCATCTCATGCAGGCGCGCCGTTCCTGCCGCCTGTACGATCCCGCACCGTTGCCGCGCGAGGCGATCCGCGAGCTGATCGCGCGGGTGGGTCATGCCCTGACCGGGCACAATCTGGGCCAGGTTGGCTTTGTGGTGGTGGACGGTCCCGAACGCATGGACCATTTGCGCCAGGCGGTGCTCGACTGGATTGCCTTGGAAGTGGCCTCCGGGTCCGAGCGCGCGGCCAGGCTCCATTTGGCCGGTGCGGCCAGGGCCGTGGCCAAGGGCCGGGATGTGCTGTTTCGCAGCGCCCCGCACGTGGTGGTGGTCCATGCCCCGGCGGACGGCATAACGCCCCGGGAGGACGCGATCATTGCCGGTGCCTGGCTCGAACTCGCGGCCGCCGCGGCCGGATACGGCGCCTGCTGGTGCGGCTATTTGATGTTCGCCCTGGCCGGTCATCCGCCGATCGGCGCCTTGCTCGGCCTGCCGGAGGGCCATGCCGGCTACGCGGCCTTGCTGCTCGGCCGCGCGGCCGTGCGGCCGGGGCTCATTCCCCCGCGCGATCTGCCGGATATCCGGTTTTTCTAGGCACCCGGCCGGCCGTTGCGGCCAGGCTGGCGTGCGGTCCGAAAAGACCGGGCGCTCAGGTGCGGATGTTGACGAAGCCTCCGCCCTGGACCTCGATCGCTCCGGCCGGTCCGGTGGTCACGAGGGCGCCCCCTGGTCCAATATCCACGGCTCCGGCCGCTCCGACCGTGATGCTGCCCGGCGCGCCGACCATACCGCCGCCTCCCGGTGCGCCCACGTCGGTATGTCCGGCCGGCCCGACATCCACGCTCCCCGACGATCCCACGGTGACCAGGGCGCCCGCCGGCCCCACGTCCACGTGGCTCCCGGGTTCCACGGACACGCTGCCGGAAGGGCCGACATCGACCAGCGCTCCGGCCGGGCCGGTATCCACATTGCCGCCCGGTTCCACATGGAGGTCTCCGGCCAAGGGGATGTTGACGAGTGCCCCGGCCGGTCCGCCTTCGACGCTGCCCCCGGGGAGCACATCCACCTGGCCGGCCTGACCGGGTTCCACATGGCCGCCCAAGGGGACTTCCACCTGGCCGGCTGGCCCGGCCGATACGGCGCCGGCATCGGAAATATGCACCTGACCCGGGCCTTGAGCCTCGAAATGACCGGCGGCTTGGGCCTCGAAACGGCCCGGAGGCAGGGCTTCGGTATGGCCCGCCGGGGTGATGGCGTCAGACATGGCGTTCCTCCCGGATGCACGGGTGTGTCACGCACGCACTGTGCCCCATCCGCGTGCCGGAGGCAACGACAGGGGATTTTCCCCCGGCCGTTCAGGCAGCCCGGGCCGGACGGCGGGCGCGCAGCAGGCTGTCCGTGGCCCAGCCGGCCATATAGAGCACGCCCCGCAGAAGCCAGGGGTAGTGGACGGGCTCCGACTGGGGCCTGCTGACCTCCTCCATGGTTGGCAGGTCGCCAAGGCGGCGGCCGGTGAGGCGGTGGTAGAGGGCCTGGACCTCGGGGGCCTCGGCCGTGTTGGCTTCTAGACACTTTTCCAGAGCCTTGCGGGCCAACTGGGGTTCGCGCAGGAAGTGGTAGGCCTTGGCCAGGCCGAGTTCGATGGCGGTATTGTCCGGAGCCAGGGACTGTGCCTGGCGGAACAGGGCCACGGCGGCGGTGTAGCGTCGGTCGACGAGCAGCTCGTTGGCCAGGGCCAGGAAGGGATTGTAGCCGGCTTCGTCCCGGGCCAGCAACTCCACGAACCGGTCCCGCAGTTCCTCGAACCGCCGGGCCCGGGCGCAGGTCGCGGCCGCCTGCTTCATGAAATAGCGGTACTGCCGGAGGCTGCCCTTGGCGTGCCAGGCCCGGGCCAGGCCGAGATAGGCTTCCACGTAGAGCGCATTGAGCTCCAGCGCCTTGTGAAACGCGCCGATGGCCCCATCCAGGTTCTTGCCGGCCAGGGCGGCCATGCCTTCCTCGAACAGGCGTGGGGCCGCGTCCGGGCCGTCGGCCACGGAGGTGAACTGGCGCAGGGCCGCGGCCGTGTCGCCGGTCGCCTCGGCCAGCTTGGCCCGGTCGAGGAGCTTGCGGCCGGAGGCGCCAAAGCTGGCCATGTGCCGGGCCAGGGCCAGATGCCTCGTAAAGACAAGCTGGGAATAGGGCCGCAGGAGAAAGCCGGCCGCGCCCAGGCTGACGGCCCGAATCACGTCGGCCCGGGCCGGGTTCGCGGCGGCCATGATGACCTGGGTCCTGGCCAGGGCCGCATCGGCCCGCATGGCGGTCACGAACTCCTGGCCGGTCATGTCGGCCAGGGTCGTGTCGCACAGCACCAGCTCCAGGTTGTCGCGCCGCAGGATTTTCAGGGCCTCGGCCCCGGACGTGGCCGTGCGCAGATGGGGAATGCGGGCCTGCTTGAGAAAGTCCCGATCGATGCGGGCGTGGCCTTCGTTGGCTGCGGCCACCAGGGCCGAGGCGAAGGGAGGAACCGGGCGGTGAGGTACGGTCATGACGGCATCCCCGAACTGGCGGTTGTGGCGCATTGCGCCCTACACCCGCTTTATCGGCCAGGATGGACAAGGCATTAGGCCAAAAAAGGAAACGCCCGCGGGCCAGGGCCCACGGGCGTTTTCAGTCCGGAAGAAAACGTGGCTACAGGGCGGCCACCTTCTTGATCAGACGCACGAGCTGGTTGGTGAAACCGGCCTCGTTGTCATACCAGGCAATGACCTTGGCCAGGGTGCCGTCCAGCACCTGGCTGGCCTTGGCATCCACCACGCCGCCGTGGGTGTCGCCGGTGAAATCGATGGACACGAGGGGCTCGTCGCAAAACCCCATGCTGTCCCCGGAAGCCGCCTTGAGCACCGCGAGCATGCCGGCCGTATCCGTGGGCTTTTCGAGTTCGCAGGTCAGATCCACCACCGAGACGTTGGGGGTCGGAACCCGGATGGACATGCCATCCAGGCGGCCGGCCAGGGACGGAATGACCTTGGTCACGGCCCGGGCGGCGCCGGTGGTGGTGGGGATCATGGACAGGGCGCAGGCCCGGCCCCGCCGCCAGTCCTTGTGGGAACCGTCCAGGATGCGCTGGCTCATGGTGTAGGAGTGGATGGTGGTCATGAGCCCGTGCTTGATGCCGAAGGTGTCGTGCAGGGCCTTGGCGATGGGGGCCAGGCAGTTGGTGGTGCAGGAGGCGTTGGAAATGATGCGATGGGCCGGGGAAAGCTCCTCGTCGTTGACGCCCATGACGATGGTGACGTCCTCGTTTTTGCCCGGGGCGGAAATAATGACTTTNTTNGCCCCGCANGCCAGATGCTTTTCGCAGGAATCCCGGTCCACGAACTTGCCGGTGGTTTCGATCACGAACTGGCAGTCGCAATCGGCCCAGCGCCATTCGCCGCCGTTGTNGCGGGTGACGCGCACCTCGCGGNCGTTTANGCACAAGCCGTTNTCNCTCGGGGTGGCCGTGCCGGCAAAACGNCCGTGTACCGAATCGTATTTGAGGAGATGGGNGAGCTGGGCATTGTCGGCCCGGGCGTTGATGACCCGGAGTTCGATCTCGGGGTCGGAGGCCACGAGNCTGGTCAGGTAGCGACCGATCCGGCCAAATCCGTTGATGCCGATGGTGACCGCCATATAAGGTATCCTCCTGGAAAAGGTACTGTGGTCAAGCAAGATGCGGCGTGTCCGGAAGTGGTACGCAAGGTCCCGGGACGTATGCCGTGTGGGGCGAACGCGGCGCATGCTACGCCGATTGGCGGATTTGTGTCAATGAATAGGAGTTTTTTTTCAACGGATTCTGCGGGGTTGCCCGAGAAAAACACGGGCGGGGCAGGAAGGCGCGACCGCGCCGGGAAATCGAAGCTCCGGCGCGGTCGGCGACGTGTGGGAAAACCGCTTATTTGGGCAGTAACCAGGAATCGTCCACTTCGAACAAGGGGAAGGCGGGCTGGGGTTCGGGCGAGCCTTTGAGCATGCTTTCGTGGCAGGCCCGCTCCTGGCCCATGGCCCGGTTGTCGGAGATCCGGATGATGTTGCCGGCGGGGCTTTCTTCCCCGGCATCGGCGAAATGTTCGAGCAGGATATCCACGCTTTGGGCCTTTTTGGCCCCGAAAATCCAGCGCAGCCCTTTGTAGCGACCCGACTTGGCCGCGGGCTCCACGATTTCCGGCTTGCCGTAACGGGTGGTCAGGGCGGCGCTCAGCTTGTCGAACAGGGCCTTGGAGCCGTCCTTGTATTGCAGGCGCACGCGCTCGACCCGATTGGATGTGGCGCAGCCGCCCAAGATGACATACCCGGCGGCAAAGCCTTTGGTCGGTTTGAGATTGGCCCGGATAAGCCACGGGCGATCCCAAAGCGGGGCCAGGCGGGAGAGGTCGAGGCGGTCGCGCAGGTCATCGGCATTGGCGCCGAGAGTGATACCGGCGATCTCGGTGGGGGAGGCCTGTCCGGCCCGGCTGGGGGTCGGCAGGGCGAGGGCCAGGATGAGGGCCAGCATGGCACAGAAAGTGATGCGTCGGGACATGGCTACTCCTTTGAACGGTCGTGTTGCCGGATGTCCGTTCAGAAAGCCGGAAGAAGCCGGGATGTCAAGTGGGGAGACGCTTGCCGGCCGGCCTGCCATGGCGTAGGAAGTGCCCATATCTTTCCCGGGTCCACCCCGTGTTTTCAAGGAGAATGGCATGTCTAAAAAGGCTTTGCTGCTTGTCGCCCTTTTTGTGCTCGTGGTCTTTCGCGTTCCGGCCTTCGCGGCTGATCCCGCGTCCTTCGGTCATACCTGGCGGGGCTATACCGATAAGGAAAGGGAATCTTTTCTGATTGGTATCGTCACGGCGGTGCAATTGACCTGCGAGCCCCTGTCCGTGGTCAAGGGGCAGGATGACAAGCCGAGCGTGGATCAGAACAGATTCAAGGACTGCTTCAACGAATTTGCCGGCATCGATGCGCCGAAGGTGATTTCGGCCATGAACGCGTTCTACGCCGATCCCAAGAATGCGTTCATTCCCCTGTCCGGAGCCTACAGGATTTCGCTGATGCAGATTCGCGGTGTCAAAGTGGACGATTTGATCGTCCAGGCCCGCAAGTACGGCGATGCCCTCAAAAAGAAGATGGATGAGGAAATGAAGGGCGCTCCCGGCAAGTAGTCAGTCCGAGCCTTTGTTTGGGGTGTTCGTGCCGGAGAGCCTTGCGCTTTCCGGTGCGGGCACCTTTTTTTATGGCCTTCCCCGATCTCCTTTGCGTCTGTTTCCGCCACTCAGTAATCCCATTTCCAGTTGACGCCCACGCCTTGCTTGTTGTCGTCGCCCACCCGGCTTTCCACGGTGATGTTGGGGGTGATCTTGACCTCAACGGACACGGCACCGCTTTGGGCTTCGGTTCCCTGTTCCGCGTTGACCGTGACCCCTTTGAAGATCTCCTTGCCCGCCCGCAGGATGGCGGTGGGGCTTCCGGTGCTCGAACCCGAGACCAGGTTCAGCTGATCGAGACCCAAGATGCGGCGGGTGCGGGCGAGGACGCTCGTGGGGCCGCCGCCGGTGTAGAGCGAGGCTCCGGCCTGGGCGAGCTGGGCGGCCTGGAGAGGCGAGAGGGTACTGGCGCTTTGGCCGAAAAGGATGCGGGCCAGGATTTCGTTGTCCGGCAGGGTTGGCTGGGAAAAAAGCGCGATGGTGGGATTGGCGGCATCGCCGGTCAGGGAGACGCCCACGGTGGTATCATCGCTCGTGTTGGAGGCCAGGAGGTTGATCCTGGGGGCGAGCAGGCTCTGACCGTCGTAGCTCACCTCCCCCTTGGTGATGGTTAGATTGCCACCGAAAAGTTCCACGGTTCCCCGTTCCACGGTGAACTTGCCCTTGCCGCGCGGATCGTCGCCCGTGCCCGTGATGGCCACGCTGCCGCCCCAGCGCGATTCCAGGCCCATGCCCCGGATATAGACCGACTGGCCAAGGCTGACGGTGTAGTCGATGTCCACTCTCCGGGCCGCGGCCGGCGGGCCGGATTTGGGCTTGGCCGGTTTGGCGGCCGGATCGTTGACCACCGTGACCGGAATGACCACCACGCTCGGAGGTAGGGAAGTCGGCAGGTTGATCTCGGCCGGACCGATGGTCAACGCACCGCCTATCTTGAGCTGGGCCAGGGTGCCGGTCACGGCGATGGTGCCGTCGGCCGTGGCCGAAACGAGGTCCAGGCCGGCCACCTTGAGATGGTGCAGTTTGGCCGTGATGGTGACGGGCGCGTCGGCGGCGGTCAGAGGGCCGACCGAACCGGTCATATTCAAGGTGCCGCCCTTGAGATCGGAGGCCGTGGCCTTGGTCAGGCTGATGGTGCCTCCGGCGGCCTCGACGCGCAGGGTCAGGTCGCGCAGTACCAGACCGGAATCGGCGTTTTCCAGACGGCTGGCCGTGATCTGAGCCGATCCGGTCACGTCCGGGGCGGCCAGGGTGCCGCTTAAGGCCAGGTCGGCCGCGATCTGGCCGACCAGCCGGGTATTGGCCTGGGCGAGCAGGCCGGCCACGTCGGTCAGATCGCCGTTGGCGGTGAGCCGGCCGCTGAGCGCGCCTGCCGGCGGCAGAACGAAGATCGTCGTCGGCGCCAGGGACAAACGGACCGGCAAGTTCACCGTGGCCACAACGAGTTCTTTTTTGCCCGCCCCGGCCAGGGAGGTCTTGGCCGTGAGCTTGCCCGCTTCCAGCTCGGCCGAAGCCTTGACGGTCATGGGCGCCAGGGTCCGGCCCTTGGCCGTGGCCAGTTTGAGGCCTTCGATATGGGCCTCGGCCGTCAGGCGCGGCTGGGCCGGACTGCCGGACAGGTTGACCGTGGCCCCGGCCGTACCGTCGATGCCGGTGATGCCGGCCAGGGCGAGCAGGGGCAGGGGCACCTGGGCCAGGGAGACCTTGCCTTCCACGGCCCGGGGGCCGAGGCTCCCCGAAGCGGTGAGCTTGGCCTTGTCAAAGGTCAGGGCCAGTCCGTCGAGTCGGGTGATGCTGCCGGCAAGCACCAGCGTGGCCGGGCCCTCTAGGGCGAAGTCGCGCTTGGCCAGGGAACCGGACAGGCGGGAGACGGTAACGGTCCGCTCCTTGGCCGATCCGGCGAGGCGGGCCTGGGTGCGCAGGGTTAGGGGGCGGCCGCCGGGCAAGGTGCCCTGGGTTTCGGCCGTCACGTCCAGGTGTTTGCCGTCGCCGTTGGCCTCCAGGTCCAGGCTGGCCAGGTCGAGGTCGCCGGTGGCGAGCCCCTTGGCCGTGAGTTTGGCCTTGCCCCGGGGCAGGGTGGAAAGTTCGTCCAGATTGGCCGTGACGTGCAGCGCCTTGGCCGACAGTCCGGGCGCGTGCAGGTCCGAGGCTGTGATGTCGGCCGTGACGGCCTGGCCGTTGCGTCCGGTCGCGGCGGTGACGGCGAGCTTGAGGCCGCCGGCCAGGGGCAGTCCGGCAAAACGGCCCACGGCCGACAGATCGCTCGCGGCGCCGTTGACGCGTCCGGTCACGAGCCCCTTGGCCGTATCCAGCCGCAGTTGCCCCTCCAAGGTGGTGCCCGGGGCGGTCAGACGCAGGTTGGAGATGTTGACGGTCTGGCCCTCCTGGGCGGCTTCGGTGGCGAGTTCGAGAGTCTCCTTGTCCCGGCGGGCGGTCAGACGCAGGCGTCCGGCCGGGCGGCGGGTCAGGTCCCGGGCCATGGCTTCCAGGGTCAAGCCGTCGAGCTGGGCCGCGTCGAGGACCAGCCCGCGTCCCTGGAGGGTGAGGCGCGCTTCCGGGTTGTCCGAGGGGCCGCTGAGGGTCGCTTCCAGGGTGCAGCTCCCGGCCAGGTTCCGACCGAGGGCCGGTCCCAGCCCGCGCAGGTCGGGAAGTTCGGCCTTGACCTGGGAAGTGACGCGGTGACTCCCGGTTTCAAGGCCCCCCGATCCGGTCAGACGCAAGGCTTTGCCGTCCAGGGACAGCCGCGACAGCCTGGGGCCGGCCTGGTCCATGGTCAAAGCGGCGTCGAGGGTGGGGCTTTGGCCGAGCAGGGCGGTCACGGCGGCCGAAGCTCCGGTCGAGGCCGTGGTGGCCAGCTGGTTCAAACGCAGATTGACCGAGGCTTGCCCCTGGCCCGCAGCGTTTCGTTTCACGGCGGCCTTGGTCGTGGCCTGGCCGGTCAGGGACAGTCCGCCCAGGGAAGCCAGCCCGGAGAGTTCCTTGACCGTGGCTTCCAGGTTGGCCGAGAGCGTGCCGTCGGCGCCCAGATCGGCCGAGGCGGCAAGGCTCCCCCCCTGGCCGGTCACCCGGCAATCCTTGGCCGCCACGGCACCGTCCGGGGCNACGACGGCGGAGAGCGCCAGATCGAGGTTTTGTCCGAGCAGGGTGGTGCCCTGGGGGCCGGTCAGGCCGTTCAGATGCCCGGTGGCCGTGACCGTGGCCCCGGGAAACGTATCACGCAGTTCCCCGGCCAGGACGGCCTTGGCCGCAAGGCTCGCGCCCTCCAGACTAACGGTGCCGGTGCGCAGGCCAGTCACCTTGGTAGCGACCGACAGCTCCGGCTTGGCGACAGGGCCGGCGGCGGTGAGCGTCGTCTCCAGGGCCCCCGCCAGATCCGGGGCCAGGCGGCTGGNGTCGGGGACGGTGAGGGTCACTTTGGCGGCCAGGGTATCGGCCTTGGGGTCCAGGCTGGCCGTGGCCGTAAGCTGTCCCGTGGCCGTGTGGATGTTGGCCCGGTCCAGGGCAAACGCGCCGGAGACGATGCCGGACCGGCCGGCGATGTCCAACCGGACCGGGCCGCCGGTAAACCGGGCAATCTGTTCGTCCCACAGGGGAAGCACGCCCTGGGGCGGGTGCACGTCGGCGTTTGCAGACCAGGAGGCCGTGTCTGCGGTCAGGGGCACGGTAAGTCCCAGGGTGGCGTCAAGGATCGATTGGTCGGCCAGTGTGGCGGCAAGCTTGGCCTTCCAGGCCGTAAGCGGGCCGTCGCCGGTCAGGTTCACGGCCAGGGGGCCGCCGTTCGGACCGGCCAGGGCCGAGGCGAGCAGACCGCCGGCCGCATCATGGAGGCCAAGCAGCAGGGACAGATGCCAGTCGGCGTAGTTGAGGGCGCCGGCGACGTTGACGTGCATCGGCCGGCCGTCCAGCCTGTCCAGGCGGAAATGCAGCCCTAGGGCGCCCTGGCCGGATTCGGCCAGCCGGCCGGCCAGGCGTAGGACCGCGTCCTGTCCGGCCACGGGCGCCTCGAGAATGCAGCGGTTCACGGCCAGCGTGTCCACCAGAATGGGGGGCAGGCTCGGGAACTGGGGCGGCCAGGTGAGGGGCACCGGTTCCGGGGGCGGCGTCGGGCTTTGGGGAATGCGCCGCAGGCGGATGATATCGGCCGTCACCGCCCGCACCAGCACCCGGCCGCGCAAAAGCGCCAGGGGCGACCAGGCCAGGTGCAAGTCCTTGACCGCCAGCCACACGCCGTGTTCGTCGGCCATGGCCAGGCGGCCCAGGGTGAAATCGATCGGAAAAATGCCGGAGATCGCCTCCACGCGCACGGTCTGGCCCATGGCGCCGGACAGCAGGTTCGAGGCCAGGCGGGAAAGGGCCAGGCGTCCCGGACCGGTCTGGAGCCCGATGGCGACCAGGGCGCACACGAGCCCGACGGCGGCCGCGCCAAGGCCCAGGATCCGGCCCAGACGGCCGAATCGGCGGCGGGGCGGTTTGGGGGCCTCAGAAGGATTGGCCGATGCTGCAGTAGAACTGGGCAATGTCGTCGATGTCCTTGCGTCGGTTGAGCGGTGTGGCCACATCCAGCCGGATGGGACCGACCGGCGTGTAGATGCGCAGTCCGAGGCCGGCCCCGAGCAGCAATTCCTGACGGTAGGGCGGCAACTGTTCGGTGAAGGCCGAGCCGCCGTCCAGGAAGGGCACAAGGCCGATCAGTTCGGTGATGCGCCAGCGTAATTCCGCGGAAAAGGTGAAGACGGACGCACCACCGATGGGGGTGTCTCCGTTTAAGGGGCCGACGGTCTGGTAGGGGTAGCCCCGGATGGAGCCGGAACCGCCGGCGTAAAAGCGCAGGTCAGGGGAGACCTTGTCCCGGGACGTGCCAATATTGGCTCCGGCCATGGCCCGCACGGCCAGGACCAGACCGGGTTTTTCGGCAAGCCGCAGATAGGTGGCGGCCGAGATCTCGGGCCGCACGAAATTGGTGCGCTTGGACATGGTCCCGAAGTAGGGCGCGAACGAGACGCTCGTGACCACGCCCTTGGTCGGGTCGAGGAGGTCGTTTCGCGTATCCAGGGTGGCTTCGGCGGGCACGAAGGCGAATCCGTACAGGGTATTGTCTTCCCAGGGTCGAGTATGGTCCTGCTCGATGCGCGTCACCCGGTACCCGGCGCCGATCCCGGCGGAAAAGCTGTCCGTGAACTGGCGGCGTACCAGGGCCGTGGTCATGACGCTTTGGCCCTTGTAGGCCTTTTTGTCCTCGTCGGTCGTCTTGGCCTTGGCCTTGAACAGTTCCTTTGGCGTAATGAAGTCCGGCTTTTCAAAGGAGATTTCGCCCAGGCGTTCGATGGCCGAGCCGCTGGCGGTCACGGCGAGCTTTTCCCCGCCGCCGAACAGGTTGCGGTGCTCCCAGCCCAGATTGGCGCCCGGTCCTTCGTCGGTCTTGTAGTCCAGGCCGCCTTTGATGGTGCGGTGTTTGCGCTCGATGACCGTCACCGTGACCGGGACCTGGCCGTTTTCCTCGATCGTTGGGCCCGGTTCGACCTGGACCGAGGCGAACAGGTCGAGCTTCGAGAGCTTGGTGCGGTAGCGCTCCAGCAGCCCGGCATCATAGGTCTGTCCCTGTTGCCAGGGAATAAGACCCTGCAAATAGGTTTCCTTGACGCTGGTCAGCCCCTCGAAACGCGTCTGGCCGATGGCCGCCTTGGGCCCCAGGTCCAGGGTCCAGACCACGGACACCCGGTGGTCGGCGAAATTGGCGGTCACCTGCCGGTCGGTCGTCTTGGCAAAGGGGTAGCCCCGGTGGCGGGGGTAGGCGGCGAGCTTGTCCCCGGCGTCCACGATGGCCTTGGCGGAAAAGGGACCGGGGACGGTCAATCCCAGGGCGGCCGGATCAGGCACCGCCTCCCCGGACGCGATCTTGCCGTCCGGCAGGAGGATGCGGACACCGGTCAGGTCGAATTGGGGGCCCGGGTCCAGCCGGTAGGTGATCACGGCCGGTTGGACGGACGTATCGACTGCGTACTCCACCTTGGCCGCGAACTGCCCCTGGGAATCGAAGACTTTTTTGAAGGCCGTGCGGTCCTCGTCGGCCCGGCGTTCCAGGAGCAAACCGGAGTCCGGCGGGCTTTGCAGGAGGGTTTCGGCCTGGGAGACGCTCTTGAGCAACGCCAGGGTATCGGGCGTGATCGGGCCTTCATAATGGACCACATAGCGAAGGCCGGACGATTGGGTGTTGTTCTTTTTTTGCCGGGGCAAAGCCGTGCCGGTCCACAGGCACAACAGGATGACGGCAAAAAACCAGGGAAGAACCTTGGAGGCAAACCGCATGCGGTATCCGGCGGTTGAAGGTGGGGCAGCATGGCAAGACCCCCAACAGACCCTGCCATGATGCGACCCTACCATGACGACCGGCGGCCAAGCAACCCGCCTTGCGGATCAAGGGCGGACAAGCAACCGTTTTTCCAGCTCCACCAGACAAAAACCCGCTACAGCGGTTCCAGCGATCCACAACCAGGACGTGGCGGGGAGGGGGGCTGCGCCAAAGAGTTCCTGCATGAAAGGAGCATACGTAAAAAGCGCTTGCAGACCGAGGGCACCGGCCATGCCGGCCAGGATGGCCGGATTGCCCCAGAGAGACTGGCGCAAGGCCGGACGGGTTAGCGAGCGGCAGTTGAGCAGATACAGGGCCAGGGTGGCCACGAAGACATTGACGGCCACGGTGCGGGCGACTTCCGGACCGGAGCCCAGGGCAAGCTCCCGGAAAAAAAGTCCGAAAGCACCGGCCAGCAAAATCAGCCCCACCAGAATCACCCGGCGGATGAGGGCGCCATCCAGGATGGGCTGGTGGGCATTTACCGGAGGGCGGTCCATGAGTCCCGGCTCCCGGGGCTCGAAGGCGAGCATGAGGCCGAGGCTCCCGGCCGTGGTCATGTTGATCCACAGGATCTGCACCGGTGAGATGGGCAAGGGGACATTGGCCAGCAGGGCGGCCAGGATGACGAGTCCTTCGCCCAGATTGGCGGGCAAGGTCCAGACGATGTACTTGGTCAGGTTGTCGCGGACGGCCCGACCTTCCTCCACGGCCGCCGCCAGGGTGGCGAAATTGTCGTCGGCCAGGACCATGTCAGCGGCTTCCCGGGCCGCATCGGAGCCCCGGGCGCCCATGGCCACGCCGATAGCGGCCTGGCGCAGGGCCGGCGCGTCGTTGACCCCGTCCCCGGTCATGGCCGTCACATGCCCAAGGCTGGTCAGCGCCCGCACGAGGCGCAGTTTTTGTTCCGGTGAAACCCGGGCGAAGATGGCGGTGGCGGCGGCGAGCCGGGGCAGCTCCGCGTCGGTCGTGGTTTCCAGGGCCAGGCCCGTGACAACGCCGGCCGGGTCGCCGTCGCCAAGGCCCACGTGCCGGCCGATGGCTGCGGCCGTGCTCGGCTGGTCGCCGGTGATCATCTTGACCAGGATACCGGCTCGCCGGCAGGCGGCCACGGCTGCGGCGGCTTCGGGTCGGGGGGGATCGAGCAGGCCGACTAGGCCGAGAAGGGTCAGCCCTTGGGCCAAGGCTTCGGGCGCAAGGCGCGATGTATCCGTCGGCAGTTCGCGTTGGGCCAGGGCCAGGACTCGCAGTCCCCGTCGCCCCATGGCCTCGGCCGCCGTCTGAAAGGTCTCCCGGCAGTCCCCCGGACACCGGGCCAGGGCTGCCTCCACCGAACCCTTGAAGAGGAGCCACCGGGGTGCGGACGGTCCGGCATCGTGCAGGGTGGCCATGAACCGGTGCTCCGAGGCGAACGGCGCCTCGTCCAGCCGGGGCAGATGCTTTTCCTCATCGGCCCGCACCAGTCCGATGTCCCGGGCTGCCTGGAGCAGGGCGGTCTCGGTCGGGTCGCCAGCCCAAAGGGGTGTGCCGGCCGTGTGTTCGGTCGCGGCCGGGGGCTCGGTCTCCACGGCGTCGTTGCACAAGAGCCCCACCCGCAGGCAGGCGCGCAAGGCGTCTTGATCCGATGGGGAAGGCGCGAGGGAATCGGCTGGAACAAACCCTTGAGGGCTGCGTTGCCAGAGCCGGCCGGCGGTGAAGACTTCCACCACGGTCATACGGTTTTCGGTCAGGGTCCCGGTCTTGTCCGTACAGATGACCGTGGCCGCGCCGAGGGTCTCCACGGCCGGCAGGTGGCGGATGATGGCCCGGCGTCGGGCCATCCGGGTGACGCCCAGGGCCAGGATGACGGTGACGGCGGCGGGCAGGCCCTCGGGGATGGCACCCACGGCCAGGGCCACGGCGGTCATGAACACATCGGCCGGGGCCTGGCCGCGCCAGGTGCCGATGGCCAGGGCCAGGCCGGCCAGAAGCAAGATGCCGAGCAGCACGGTCCGGGAAAAATGCTCGATAGCGCGGGTGAGTGGCGTGGCCAGAGGCTCGGCGGTCGCGGTCAGGCTGGCGATGTGCCCGATCTCGGCCGCCTGGCCGGTGCCGATGACGATACCGCATCCTCGTCCGTGGACGACCACGGTGGCGGCAAAAGCCAGGCAGGTACGTTCGGCCAGGACCGTTGCCTCGGCCACGGCATCCGGCGTCTTGTCCACAGGCACGGACTCGCCGGTCAGGGCCGATTCGTCCAGGCGCAGGGCCGAGGCCGCAGTCAGGCGCACATCGGCCGGCACCTTGTCCCCGGCTTCCAGGGCCACCACATCCCCGGGCACGAGCTCACGGGCTTCGATGCGGCTCCAGACGCCGTCCCGCAGGACAGTGGCCGTAGGGGCTAGGGTTCGCTTGAGGGCAGCCAGGGCGGAAACCGCCTTGGCTTCCTGGAAAAAGCCCATCAGCACATTGACCGCGACCACCCCGGCAATGACCCCGGCGTCCACGGGTTGTCCGATGAGAGCCGCCACGAATCCGGCGGCGAGCAGAATGGCCACGAGGGGCTGACGGAGCTGCAAGAACAGGCGGGCTAAAGGGCCAGGGCCGCGCTGGCTGGTCAGGCTGTTGTCGCCGTAACGCGCGCGGCGCCGGAGCGCTTCGGCTCCGGTCAGCCCGAGTCCGGGATCGACCGCCAAGCGTGCCGTTACCGCTGTGACAGGCAAGCTATGCCAGGGGATGGCACGCGGGTCCTGTTCCATGGGCCTCCCTCTCCGTATCCCGGTCGTGAACGCGCGTTGTAGTTTATTGTCGAATGCTGTCGAAAGACAAGTCGATGGGTTATAGAGGAAAAAAGTCGACTTGACCCTGAACGAACCCATGCCATATTGTCCGCCCTGCGAATTTCGCGCAACGCTGTCACAGGCTGGTGGGAAGTTGGATAGAGCCAAACGCATCCTGGCGATCGACGACGAGCGGATCAATCTCCGGGTCATCGGCGGGTTGTTGCGCAATCTCGGCTATGAGCCGGTCTTGACCGAAACCTGGGCCGAGGCCCAGACCTTGCTCGATACCTCCATCGATCTGGTGCTGCTCGACGTCATGATGCCGGAGATGGATGGCTTCACCGTGGCCAGCAAGATCCGGGAGATGCCGGGCGTTTCGGATGTGCCCATTATCATGGTCACGGCGCTCACCAGCAAGCAGGACCGGTTGCGGGCCGTGGAAGCCGGGGCCAACGACTTCATCTCCAAGCCTATCGATCTGACCGAATTGCGGGTGCGCATGGGGTCCCTCCTCAAGATGAAGGAATCCCAGGACGAGGTGAAGCGCTATCAGGCCGAGCTTGAGGAAATGGTGGCCGTGCGCACGAGCGCCCTCAAGATGGCCCTGGACAACGTCAAGGAATCCCAGCGCGTCATTTTGTCGGCCCACCTGGAGACCATCCACCGCTTGGCTGCGGCCGCCGAGTTCAAGGACGAGGAGACCGCCGACCACATCCAGCGCATGAGCCGCTATTGTGCCTTGCTCGCCCAGCGTCTGGGCCTGCCCGACGCCGAGGTGGACCTCGTGCTCCAGGCCAGCCCCATGCACGACATCGGCAAGATCGGCATTCCGGACAGCATTCTGCTCAAGCCCGCCAAGCTCACCCCCGATGAATGGACGATCATGAAGAAGCACACCATTTTTGGGGCGCGCATCCTGGGGGATTCGAGTTTCGAGTTGTTGCGGGTGGGTGAAATCATCGCCCTGTCCCANCACGAGCGCTGGGATGGTTCGGGCTATCCCAACGGTCTGGCCGGGGAGGANATACCGCTCTACGGCCGCATCTGCGCCGTGGCCGATGTCTTCGANGCCTTGACCAGCCGCCGGCCCTACAAGGAACCGTTTTCCAACGAGGAGTCCTTGGACATCATGCGCGCCGGGCGGGGAAGCCATTTCGATCCGCAGATTCTCGATACTTTTTTTAACGATTTTGAGATGTTTGAAAAAATCCAAAAGGAATTCGTCGCCTAGGGGGGCTGCCCCTCCCGCGGGTCCGCCATGGACGAAGACAGGCGTCCGGCCGTCCTTATCGTGGACGATGTGCCGGCCAACATACGTATTCTGGCCGAGGCCCTGCGCAACGAGCACGACATCCATGTCGCCACCCGGGGCGGGGATGTGCTTGATCTGGCCCGACGTTTGGTGCCGGACATCATCCTGCTCGATGTGGTCATGCCGGACATGGATGGCTATGCCGTGTGCCGCAGGCTCAAGGACGACCCGGCCACGCGGGATATTCCGGTTATTTTCGTCACGGCCCGCCACGCACCCGAGGACGAGACCCTGGGCCTTTCCATCGGGGCGGTGGACTATATCGTCAAGCCGGTCAGCCCGTCCGTGGTCCGGGCTCGGGTGAAAAACCATCTCGAGTTGCGGGACGCCCGCCTGGAACTGGCCCGCCAAAACGCGGCCCTGACCGAGGCGGCCAAACTGCGCGAGGACGTGGACCACATCATGCGCCACGACCTCAAGGCGCCGCTGACCGGCATCATCGGCCTGCCCCGGATCCTGCTCGACGAGGGGGGACTCACCGAGACCCAGGTCAAGCTGCTGACCCTGGTGGAGGAGAGCGGGCTCAAGATGCTCTCCATGATCAACCGCTCCCTGGATTTGTTCAAGATGGAACGGGGCACCTATGTCCTGTGCCCGGCTCCGGTCGAGCTGTCGCACCTCGTGCGGCGGCTGTTCGTGGAGCTGACTTCCCTGGCCAAGCAGTACCGGGTGACGTTTGTCCTGACCCGGGATGGCCGTCCCATGGATTCGACCGATATGGTGGAAGTATCCGGAGAGCGCTTGCTGCTCCATACCCTGTTGGGCAATTGCCTGAAAAACGCCGTGGAAGCCTCACCGGAAGGCGGAGTGGTCGGGGTCGACCTATCGGTCGCCGAGGACGTGATTGCCCGGGTGAACAACCGGGGTGCGGTCCCCGAAGCCATTCGCGGGACGTTTTTCGGGAAATTTTCCACGGCCGGCAAGGTGGGTGGCACCGGGCTTGGTGCGTATTCTTCCAAGCGCATCGCCGAGGTGCACGGCGGCAGCATCGCCATGGACACCTCCGACGCCACCGATTCCACGACAATTACCATCACCCTGCCCAAGCCCTGCGGCGCGCATTGAATTCCCGCTTGTCGTCCAAACCCCGCCGGAAGGCTTTTCGTGAGGAGCGGGGGACGTTGGGCCGCTAGACCGTCATGTTCAGCACTGAGCCGCGCTCCAAGTCGGAGGGCAGTCCGGTGCGCACGGACAGGTTCGCGGACCCGAAATTTTCGTTGAGATAGTCCGAGGCCGCGCCCAGGGCCGTGGACAGACCTTCCCGGGTCAGACCGGTCTGGGACAGGCTCGTGTTGATGATGTCGGACACCATGTCGGCTGCGTCCTGGCCGTACTGCTGGGCTACGGAAGACAGGCCGGCGGACAGGCTGTCCTGCAACTGGCTGGCGCCGAGGGTGCCGTCCGAGGCGTAGAACTCCTCGTTGTGGCCGTTTTGGTAGTAGGCGTTGACTGCGTTGTTGAGGGCGCCGTTGAAATAATTGATGGCCTGATCGCCGGCGGCCATGCCGAACTGGTTGTCGATGAATTGCAGGGCCGAGAGCAGGCCCTTGCCCATGGCGTCCTCGCCGCCCGCGCCATCGCCCACGCCCTTGGAAATCAGCCCCATGACGGTCTTGGCCGCCGCGTCTCCGAAATTGTCCCGCACGTATTCGACGGCATCGGTCAGGGACTTTTCCAGATCCGTACCGGCGGCGGACAGGCTATCGCCGGCATTGCTGGCCGTGGCCGCCGTGATCTTGTCCATGAGGCTCGCGGCGAAACTCGCGGCGTCGTCATTGCTGACGGTCAGCGACCCGGCCAGGGAGGTGCTGTCGTCCGTATCCGTCCGATCGACGATCAACGTGAGCCGCTTGGAAGTGGTCCCGGTATCGGACAGGAGGCTCGACAGCCCGGATGAAACGGAAGTGATGTCCATGGCGACCTCATCGCATGCGCTTGTCCTTTCGTATCGGCGGTTTTCGGGTTGTCTTTAGGCTCGGGGGCGTGTTGCCCTGCCTTGGGCCGTCTGGTACTTCCGGGCCGGGAACACATCATGTCGCAACAGCTTACCGCCTCTCTTCTTCAAGTCGATTTGCAGCGCGGACAGACCTGCCGCGTGCCCATGTCCGGGACGGACCGCTCCGTGGATCTGGGCGGGCGCGGTCTTGCCGGGGCCTTGCGCGATCCTTGGGCCCATCTGGCCTGGGACGATCCCGAAGCCCCGATCGTTTTGTGCCCGGGCCGGCTGGCCGGGGTGGAGCTGCCCGGAACCGGACGTCTGACCGCGGCCTGGACTTCGCCCCTGACCGGCACCAGTGCCGATGCCGGTTTCGGTGGTCGGTTGGGCGGGGCTTTGGCCCGGGCCGGGCTGGCCGGCATCGTGCTCACCGGCCGGGCCACCTCGCCGGTGGGCCTTGTCATCCGCGATACCGAGGCGGTGCTGGTCGATGCCACGGCCGTGGCCGGCTTGCCCACGCCGGCGGTCAGCGCCGCCCTGACCGCCTTGGACGGCGCCCTGGTGACCGGACCGGCTGCCTGGAACGGGGGCAGCTCCCTCGCCGGGGCGGTGGTGGATACCTGGCACGGCCCGTGTCGGGGCGGACTGGGCCTGGCCCTGGCCGCGAAAAACTGCTGTTTCGTGGCCGCAACCGGCCATGGCCGGGTGCCGGTGGCTGATCCGGCCGGCCTGGACCGAGCCCGGGCGGCCATTTTTCGCTTGATCGGCGCCTCGCCGGCCCTGGGACCGGGAGGGCTCGGCGGTCATGGCAGCGCCGCCCTGTTCGATCTGACCCATGGTCGGCGCATGATGCCCACGCGCAATTTCCGGGAGACCTTTTTCCCCCAGGCGCCCCTGGTCAATGCCCCACGGCTCGAAGCGCAGTGGGGGAGCTTGGCCACGACCTGCCCGGGCTGTCCGGTGGCCTGTCACCGCCTGGCTGCGGGCGGCATTCCACTGCCCGGGTTCGATGCTCTGTCCCATTTCACGGCCCTGCTCGGTCTGGTCGACGGTCGCCTGGCCGTCACCGCTCAGGCCACGTGCTGGCGTCTGGGGCTCGATCCGGTGTCCGTGGCCGCGACCCTGGCGACCCAGGCCGAATGCGACGGCCGGGAACCCTCGGCCGCGTGGGTGCTTGCCTCCATCGCCGCCCTGGCCGACGGTCGGGACGCGGTCCGCGAAGGGGCGCGTGGGGCGAAGGCGCTGGCGGCCGCTCGCGGACGAACTGAAACGGCCATGGTGGTCAAGGGCCTGGAACTGCCGGCTTTCGATCCGCGCGGCGCCTACGGCCTGGCCTTGGGTCTGGCCGTAGGCGCCACCGGGCCCGATGCCTGGCGGGCGGGTTGCCTGGCCCATGAGCTGTTGCGCAAGCCCGTGGCCACGGACCGCTTCACCTTCGAAGGCAAGGCTCGGGCGGTTTTTCTGGGCGAAAACGCCACCGCCGCCATGGACAGCCTGGGGGTGTGCCCGTGGCTGGCGCTCGGCACGAGCCTGGAAGAGTGGGGACAAGCGTTGGCTGCGCTGACCGGGGAGGAGGTCACGGCCGGGGGGCTGGCCCGCCTTGGCGAACGGACCGTGTTCCGCGAACGCCAGCAAGGCGCCCGTCGCGGCCTGACTGCCCGGGATGATGATTTGCCGGAACGGTTTTTTCGCGAACCCGGAAGCTTCGGCGACGGGATCGAGGTGCCGCCCCTTCGCCGGGAGGATTTCCTTTCCGCCCGGGGCAAATATTACCGGCTGCGGGGACTGACTCCGGACGGCCTGCCCGATTCGGCTCGGGCGCGGGAGCTTGATCTGCCATGGACGCGCTGATTGCCCGTTTTGCCGCCCGGCTTGAACGGGCCGGCCTGTGCGCGCCGGGTCGGGCCCTGGTGGCCGGCCTGGACGAGCGACTCGTCTTTTCCCGGCCCGATCCCCTGACCCCGGTTCTGGCCGAGGTTGTGGACCGGCTCGGTGTATCGAGCCTGATCCTGGCCCCGCCAGCCGAGCCGTACGCCTCCATCCTGGAATTTCTCGCCGCCCGGGAAGCGCCGGCCATCCGGCCCCGGGACTGCGAGACACGGACTTTCTTCCACGACATTCCGGTCGTGGCCGAGCCCACGGCCGTAGCCATGGTGCAGGCCCTGACCCGGCGCAAGGGGGCCTACCTGCCGGGGCACGGCATCCTGGCCCATGGCGCCCTGTCGCCGGAACAGGCGTTTGTCACGGTCTCGTCCGTGGCCTTTGCCGGGTTCGTGAAGTTTTTTGCCGACTGCCTGGCCGTGGCCCGTGCCGGAACCGTCGATGCGGACCGGGCGGCCGTGCTCGCCCGGGTCGTAGCCGACCTGCCCCCGGCACCGCCAGCGCAGCCGCCTTCCCTGGCCCGGGGGCCGTTTACGACCCGGGCCGAGGCCCTGGCCGCCGTGGCCGAGGCCGGGAAAGCCACCGTGGACCTGGGGCTCGTGGATTCGGTGTTCGGCAACGTGTCCTACAACCTGGACGGCGCCCTGGCCATCAGCCAGACCGGGGCCGCTCTGGACGACCTGGCCGGCTGCCTCGACATCTGCCCCCTGGACGGCTCGTCGTGCGCCGGGCTGACCGCGTCCAGCGAACTGGCCGCCCATGCCGCCCTGGCCCGTCTGGACGGTCGCCGGGCCATTCTCCACGGACATCCGAAATTCGCGGTGATCCTGTCCATGGACTGCGACATCGCGGATTGTCCCGAGCGCGACGCCTGCCATGTGGCCTGCCCGAGGCGCCGTTTTCTGGGGGAGGCGCCCATCGTGCCGGGCGAGGTGGGCGCCGGTCCGCGCGGGCTCGTCCACACCATGCCGCCGGCCCTGGTCGGTCGGGCCGGGGTGGTGGTGCTCGGGCATGGCGTGTTCACCGCCGGCCGGGACGATTTCAACGAGGCTTTGGCCGCGCTGTGCGCCATCGAACGCGAGGCGAGGCGGCTGTGTCTCGACCGGCTCGGCTTCGGGGGGGACCATGTCCCGGCCTGAGGAGGCCGCGTCCACCTGGGACGTCTTTGTCTACGGCACCTTGCGCCAGGGATTTTGCAACCATTTCTACCTGGACAAGGCGCGTTTCCTCGGTCCGGCCACGACTCGGGACGGCCATGCCATGTACCTCTTCGGTGGCATCCCCTATCTGCTGCGCCACGGGACCGGACCGCGCATCGTCGGGGAACTCTACCGGGTCGATGCCGGCATCCTGGCCGGTCTGGACCGGCTGGAGGAGCATCCCCACGTCTATTGCCGGGAGCCGGCGCCGGTTGTCCTGGCGGGTGGCCGGGAAACCATGGCCTGGATCTATTTCGCTCTCGTGGCCCACGGCTTCGCGGCCGGCACCGGGGATTTCGCCGCCGTGGCCGGCCCGGAAGTGCTCAGTAGGTTTTGAACAGCCAGGCGTAGACGATGTAGATCCAGCCGAGCACGCCGTGGATGATGGCCCAGAAAATGGACTTGTTGAGGGTGAAGGAAACGGCCATGGCCAGGGCCGAGCCAAAGCCCACCCCGTATTTGACGACGGTCTGTCGATAGACGTCCATGCGACCTCCTTGGTTGGATCGATGGTGCCCGAAATGGCCTGTCTTGGCACGCTTTTCCCTTGACCCGGGCACAATTGACATTTGCCATGCCCCCGCGCACAGTGCCGCAATGCTTGCCGAACCAGGACCCAGGCGCGCCGGGCGCTTTTCTCTGTTGCGCCGCGCCATCGGTTGCTGGATGGTCTTCGCCGGTCTCCTTCTCTGGGGCACGATGGTCCCGGCTCGGGCCGAAGAGCCGGACAAGGTCCTCCATGTGCTCAACCGGTTGACGTATGGTCCGGCCCCGGGCGATCTGGAACGGGTCACGACCCTGGGCACTGAGGCGTTTATCGCCAGCCAGCTCGAACCCGAACGTCTCGATGAACCAGCGGTCCTGGCTGAAAAGCTGGCCGGCCTGCCCACCGAATCCATGGACACGGTGCGGCTGTTCCGGGAATTCGGGCCCAAGGCCGACACTGACGGTCCTCCCGGTCCCGAAGCCATGCGTCGCGTGTTCGACCGGACCGACGCCGTGGCCCTGGAAGCGGCCAAGGCCAGGTTGTACCGGGCCATCCTGTCCCGGCGTCAGCTCTACGAACTCATGGTGGCCTTCTGGAGCGACCAGTTCAATTTGGGCGCGAAAAAAGGCCTGGCTACGCTTTGGGTGGGTTCGTTCGAGCGCGAGGCCATCCGGCCCCATGCCATGGGCCGCTTTCTTGACCTGCTTTCGGCCACGGCCATGCATCCGGCCATGCTCATTGCCTTTGGAAACTGGAAAAACGTGAGCCCGCGCCACGGCGCCTCCTCGCCCGGGGAGGGCCTCGACACGCGCTATGCCACCGTAGTCCTGAACCATCAGACCCTGGGGCCGGGCGGACCGCAGAAAGCCGGCGATGTGAAGGCGCTGGCAAGGATTTTCACCGGCTGGCGCGTGGGCGCGGCCAGGGATGGCGCGGAAACGGGCGGGTTTCATTTCGAGCCGGACCTGCACGATCCCACGGACAAGGTTTTCCTGGGCCAGCCCATCAAGGGCTCGGGCGTGGGCGAAGGCGCGGCCGCCTTGCGCATCCTGGCCGGGCACAAGGTGACGGCTGTGACCATCAGCCGCAAGCTCATCCAGTATTTCCTGTGCGAAGAACCGCCGCCGGGCTTGGTCAAACGGCTGGCCGAAACCTTCACGGCCACGGAAGGCGATATCCGCGAGGTGTTGCGGGCGCTTTTCACCAGTGCGGAATTTTTCGATCCCAAGTACAGGGGTAATCGGTTCAAGCGCCCCTTGCGCCAGGTCGTGTCGACGGTGCGGGCCCTGGGGGGCGCGCCCCGGGATACCGCGGCCCTGGTCGGCGTCCTCGATGGCCTTGGCCAGCCTNTTTANGANGCCGGTTCCNCTGANGGGCATCCGATTTTGACCGCGACCTGGCTCAAACCGGAAAATGTGGTGCGCCGGGTGGCCCTGGCCGGGGATATCGTGTCCGGGCGGTTGCCTGTCCTTGGACCAAGGCCGGCTGGACTTTCGGTGCAGGGACTGGCCGGCACCTTGGGACCGGCCGTGTCCGCGTCCACGCGCCAGGCAGCGGTCAAGGCGCCGGACCGTCTGGGGCCGGCCGTGCTGCTCGGCTCGCCGGATTTCATGCGGTATTGACTGAGAAGGGGGCGGCCGGGGGGGGGGGGCTCTGTCCCTGTGGCTCACCCCGACGGGCGGTTGGTTGAACGGGAGTAGGGGAAGCTCGTGCGACGACGCGACATGTTGCGATGGCTGGCGGCCTTGGGCGCGGTGGGTCTGGCCGATCCCGGGCTGGTCCTGGCCAGGCGCAAGGCCTCGGCCCGGGGCCAGACCAAGGCACGGGAGCAGGATCAGAAGGCGACCGCCGGCGCCAGGCCCGGAAAGCGGCTCGTTGTGGTCTTGCTTCAGGGCGGGCCGGACGGTCTATCCCTGGCTGCGCCCACGGCCGATCCGCTCTATCCGGCCTTGCGGCCGACCACGGCAATTCTGCCCGGCAAGGACAGCCTTGACCTCGGTGACGGCTTCATCCTGCATCCGGCCCTGGCGCCGCTTTTTCCGCTCTGGAAGCAAAAAAAGCTGGCGGTGATCCCGGCTTGCGGCCTGCCCGGGGTGGCCCCCGAACACCCGGCCGCGTTGGCCAGTTTCGCCGCCGGCGTCCCGGCCAAGGAAGCGCCGCGCAAATCCGGCTGGTTGGGCCGGTTGTCGCTGGCTCTCGGCGGGGAGCGGGCACAGATGGTGGTCGGAAGCCTCTCGCCGGTCTTTGCCGGCGCCCCGCACTACAAGCTCATCGCGCCTGGCCGTGGTCCGTCTTTGCCCGGGCCGGTCCCGGAGGACCAAACGCTTTTCGAGGCCGAATCGCGGCTTTTTGACGGTCGCACGGCCCTGGATACGGCTTTTGCCACCGGGCACAAGGTCCGGAGCGCGGTCCAGACCAAATTCCTGGCCGAATCCCGGGCGTCCGCCGCCGGGGCCTTGCCCGCGCCGACCTTTGCCCGGTACGGCGAGCGGTTCGGTCGGGAGTTGGCCGAACACCGGGATGCCCCGTTGGGGTTTGTTGCTGTTTCGGGCTTCGACACCCATGTGTCCCAGGGTGCGGGCCAGGGCTATTTGGCCGACCGGCTGCGCGAAACTGCCGAGGGCTTGGCCGGGCTGCTTACCGGCCTTGGCAAGGCTTCGGAGGGGACCGTGGTGGTGGCCTTGGGGGAATTCGGCCGGCGGGCGCGGGAAAACGCGTTCGGCGGTACGGATAACGGCCGGGGCGGGGTGCTGCTTGTCCTTGGCGGTGCCGTGGCCGGGGGGCGGGTTCTGGGGGACTGGCCCGGGTTGGCCGATCACCGACTTATTGAGGGGGATGTGGCCGTGGCCACGGACTGGCGTGAGGTGGTGGCGGAAATTGCCCGGTACCATCTGGGATTGCCGGAGAAACGGCTGGCCGATGTCTTTCCCGGGTTGAAGCCGGAGCAGCGTCTCGGGGTTCTAGCCTGAGGCAGGCTGGACTTTCGCGGGAAAGCTTTTTCGCAAAAAAGCAGGCGGGCGCTTGCGCTGCTGTCGTTTGGCCTCCGGCGTCAGGACGATGCCGGGAGTGCTCTCGTGACGTAAAAAAACCGATGTCCGGACGGGGCGCGGCGACACCGGATCGCTGAAATCGCCAGGTTTGGGGTCCTTGGGGGCAGCGGGTTCGCGGCCGCTGCTGGCTGGGCGATCCGTGCCGGGGTGCGTGGTTGGCGACGCGCGCCGCAGGCTGCGTCGCCGCGCCGCGTCCGGACAGCGGCAAGGGCGGGGGCTTTGCAAAAAAGGACAACTGGGGTATGTAGTAAATTTCCCCGTCTGTCTTGTGTCTTTTTTCACAAATTCCTTTTTTAGGCAACCTCGCAACCCACCGGAATTCCAGCGGGCGAAAAATATTTTTGCCCGCCGCCCGCCAAAACCCTTTCCCATCTCCCAAGTCCGCGCTGTGCGCCCCACGGCGAGCAGCCTTCTCCGCACGGGTGGCCAAACCGGTAGCCGGTTGCCCCGGGTGGGGGTGCCGCGACCCGAAATCCCCCTCTGTTGTCCGGAAATGTTTCCCTTACCGCCATCCGTGGCCGCCGGCGGCACCATTTTACGTCCGGCCGCGCGATACGGCGGTCGTGCGACAGGCCTGCCTTGACCTTTTGCGACGTCTGGGTTTTATGCTGGTAGTCTCTCGTAAAGTGCGCACCGGCGGGGCGTCGCCTGCGTCCCGCCAGGCGGCTGGGGCTCCTCACGGTTTCCGGCGGTGTGTTTTGGGGTTGTGGCGGACGCGCTGGGCGTTGGGGCTGCGGGCAAAAATAAAATCGGCTTTTTGACTTAGGTCAAACCGACCTTGCCCTGGCCCGCGTAGACCGGAAACACGGAAACGGGAAATCGAACCCAAACCCAGATGGAGGACGACATATGTTTTGCTACCAGTGCGAACAGACGGCCAAGGGCCTTGGTTGCGACAAACTCGGCGTGTGCGGCAAACAGCCCGATGTCTCGGACCTGCAAGACCTGCTCGTCTATGTCCTGACCGGTCTTGGTCAGGCCGCCGTGGCCGCCAAGGCCGACGGTGTGACCGTACCGCTCGAAACCGGCCGCTTTTTCGCCAAGGCCATGTTTTCGACCCTGACCAACGTCAATTTCGACGCCGCCGATTTCAAGCCGCTTATCGAGCAGGCCGTGGCCAAGCGGGATGCCCTGGCCTCGGACCTCAAGACGGCCCTGCCCGAGGGACCGGCCACCTTCAAGCCGGCCGCCGACCTGGCTGGTCTTATCGCCCAGGGCGCCAAGCACGGCCTCAAGGACATCCCCGAAGCCAACGACGACATCCGCTCCCTCAAGCATACTCTGATTTTCGGCATCAAGGGCGTGGCCGCCTACGCCGACCATGCCGCCATTCTCGGCCAGGAAGATCCGGCCGTGTACGACTTCCTGTACGAGGGCATGGCCGCCACCTTCACCACGGACAAGGATCTCGGCGCCTGGGTGGGCTTGGTGCTTAAGTGCGGCGAAGTGAACCTGCGCGTTATGGAGCTCCTCGACGCGGCCAACACCGGTGCCTACGGCCATCCCGTGCCCACCGAAGTGCCGCTCGGCGCCAAGGCCGGCAAGGCCATCCTGGTCTCGGGCCACGACCTCAAGGACCTCAAGGACCTGCTCGAACAGACCGCCGGCAAGGGCATCAACATCTACACCCACGGTGAGATGCTGCCGGCCCACGGCTATCCCGAACTCAAGAAGTACCCGCATTTCTACGGCCACTACGGCACGGCCTGGCAGAACCAGCACAAGGAATTCGCCGCCTTCCCCGGGGCCATTCTCATGACCACCAACTGCATTCAGAAGCCGGCCGAGAGCTATCTGGGCAGCATCTTCACCACCGGCCTGGTCGGCTGGCCCGGCGCGACCCACGTCAAAAACGGCGACTTCGGCCCGGTCATCGAAAAGGCCCTGGCCATGCCCGGTTTCCCCGCCGACACCGACAAGGGCACGGTCATGGCCGGCTTCGCCCGCAACACTGTCATGGGCGTGGCCGGTACCGTCATCGACGCGGTCAAGGCCGGAAAAATCAAGCACTTCTTCCTGGTGGCCGGCTGCGACGGCGCCAAGCCCGGCCGCAACTACTACACCGAGTTCGTGGAAAAGGCCCCGGCCGACACCATCGTGCTGACCCTCGCTTGCGGCAAATTCCGNTTCTTCGACAAGAAGCTCGGCGACATCGGCGGCATTCCGCGCCTGCTCGACATGGGCCAGTGCAACGACGCCTATTCGGCCATCCAGGTGGCCGTGGCCCTGGCCAAGGCCTTTGACTGCGGCGTCAACGACCTGCCCCTGTCCATGGTCCTGTCCTGGTACGAGCAGAAGGCCGTGGCCATTCTGCTGACCTTGCTCGCTCTCGGCATCAAGAACATCCGGCTCGGACCCAGCCTGCCGGCGTTCTTGACCCCCAACGTCCTCAACTTCCTGGTCGCCAACTATGACATCAAGCCCATCACCACACCCGATGCGGACTTGAAGGCCATCCTCGGCTAGGCCGGACGGNTNTGACAGCGGGGCGGCCCCGGGCTCTGCGGAAGCGGGGCCGCCCAAAGGAATTTTCCCATGCAGCGCAAGATCATCGAAATCGACGAATCCCTGTGCAACGGCTGCGGCGCCTGCGTGACCGGCTGCGCCGANGGCGCCCTGGCNATCATCGACGGCAAGGCCCGAATCGTGTCCGACCATTTTTGCGACGGTCTGGGCGCCTGCCTCGGCCATTGCCCGACCGGCGCCTTGCGGATCATCGAACGGGACGCCCCGGAGTTCGATGAAGCGGCCGCCATGGCCCATGTGGCGACTCTGGGCAAAACGCCCGCCCATAGCGGTGACGGCTGTCCCTCGACCCGGGTCGAGAGCCTGGCCCCCCAGACGCCCTGCCAGCAAGCCAACATCCCGACGGTCCAGCCGATAAGCGCCGCCTCGGCCCTGGGCACCTGGCCCATCAAGCTGCGTCTGGTCCCGCCCAATGCGCCGTTTTTGCAGGGTGCNCGNCTGCTTTTGACCTCGGACTGCGTGCCGCCGGCCTTCCCGGCCTTCCAGTCGGCGTTTCTGCCCGGCCGGGTGGCGTTGCTCGGGTGCCCCAAATTCGACGACACNGCCGCCTCCGTGGAGAAGCTCGCCGCCATCGTGCGCGACAATGCCATCGTCGATATCACGGTCTTGCAGATGGAAGTCCCNTGCTGCTCGGGCATGTCCCGCATTGCCGCCCTGGCCNTGGCCCAGGCCGGAAAAACCGTGCCCGTCACCCGGGTCGTGGTGACCCGCCGCGGTGAGATCGCCGCCATGGAGCCGGTGGCCGTGGAAAGGACGCCGTTCGCCATGGCCGGCGAGTGACGGTGCGGATGTGGGAATGTGGGAAGAAGCCTCCGGCGGCCAGGAGGGGGGAGCCCTCCCGGACCTCCCGCCACGGAAACGCCCCGGAAGTGGAAAAGGAGCGTAGCAGATGAAGAAGATCAATATATTTGAAGAAGGCCCATTCAAGGACACCGGCTACGGCATGTTGTGGGTCCATGACTCCCCGTATTTTCGGGTCGTGAACTTCAACTTCAAGGCCGGCCAGAGTCTGCCCATCCACCAGCATGATCTGGACGGCGAACTGACCATTGTGGTGCTCGAAGGCGAAGGCCAGTTCCTGGCCGCCGAGGGTGCCACCCTGCCGGCCAAGCCCGGCGACGTGCTGGTGTGTCCCATTGCCGTGCCCCACGGCCTGACGGCCACGACCGACATGCGGGTGCTCGTGACCATCGCGCCGCCTCCATAAGGAGGAGACGGGACTCCCTCCGGAAGAAGCCGGGAGGCCGTGTGCGGCGGCTTCCCGGCTTTTTTATATTCGGGCCACGCCCAGAAACACGGCGTGCAAGCTGACCACGAGGGTGAGATAGGCCGTCCGGGCCGCCTGGGCCGAGAGTCCCGGGAAGCGGTAGCCGATCCGTCCGCCCGGGCAAACGCCCACGCAGTCGCCGCACAGGGTGCAGGAACGTCCCGGCCGCCCTCGTGCCAGCTCGGCCGGGGACAGGGCCAGGTAGCGACAGACCCGGGCGCACCGGCCGCAGCCGTCGCAGCCCGGACCGATGCGCAACCGCCAAAAGGAAAGCCCACGTCCGAGCAGCGTGCTCGTCAGCCCGATGGGGCAAAACATGGTGCAGTGGACCATGACCCCGGTCTTTCGGGAAAGCGTTACCATGAGCCCCACGCCGACGAGGCCGAAGCCCGCCGCCAGCCAGACGGCCGTGCCGGTAGCCACACCCAGCTCTCGCAGGCCGATCGCCGCTCCGATGGCCAGCGCCAGGCTGGCTACGCGCCAGGCCGTGAACCGGGAGGGGAGACGCATGGGGGTGGCGCGACCGCCTCGGGCACAAGTGGCGTCGGCCGCGCCGATATAGCACAAGTGGGAACACCAGCCTGGCCCGACCAGAAAAAGCGTCGCCAGATAAAGGATGGGCATGAAGAGGCCGCCGCCCCGGTAGACCGGTCCGGCCACGATCAGGGCCGGCACGGGCAGGTGCAGGGCGCCGGTCATGAGGCAGGCGCTTATCCCGACAAGTCCAAGCAGCAGTTGGCTGAAAAAGACCAGGGAAAAGAGCGACCAGTAGCGCAGCCGCAGCGGTCCGGTCCGGGGGGCGGCCACAAACTTGCCGACCAGCCACGCGGCATACAGGGCCAGGAGCAGGATTTCGAACGTTCCAAAGCCCGGGAAAAAACGGTCGGCCAGCAGGAGCGCAACCGGCGCCTTGGCCCGGGCCAGCGCGAGCAGACCGGCCGTGAGCCAAAAAGCCGTCGCCTGGGCCACGGGTGCGTCGCCGCCGCGCCGGCCATGGGCCATGAACCGCCGGGACAGGGCAAAAAGTCCTCCGGCCAGGCATACGGCGACCACGGCGCTGAGGATGGCGGCCAATCGGCCGAAGGGAAGGCCGGCGGTCAGCCGGAACAGCAGCATATCCCGGGCGGTGGCCGCGAAAGCGAGGGCCATGGCCAAAAGGGCCGGGCCGAGCAGGTACGGGGCTGCCTTGTGGCGGGAAAAGACCGCTACGACAAGCCCCAGACAGGCGGCGGCCAGGCCGGGACTGCCGAAACGCCAGGCATGGGCGGCAAAAAGCAACAAGCCCAGGCTTTGCAGAAGCTGTCCGGCCAGAATCATGGCCGGCTCCGGGCGTTTGCGTCGTTCGACCTGTTTTTCCAGGGGCGGAGCACCTTTACGGTCGATTCCGTTTCCGGTAGGAATGCCTGCGGTGGCATGGCGCCTCCTTGGTTTGCGCTACGGTCCGGGAATCCTGGATCGCGCCCCGGGGCTTTGCCATGACTTACGTCAAAAGGAATGTACTGCAATGGAGAAAACCCAGGCTCTTGCCGGCGTTGGTCTTTTTGCCGGGCTCGGCTCCCGGGAACTGGCCGCCCTGGCCGGTATCGCCGAACTGCGGACCTATGCCCGGGGCCAGGACATCTTTTTCGCCGGCGATCCGGGAAAGGGATTTTTCTCCGTGGTATCGGGCAAGGTCCGTATCTACCAGACTTCGCTGACCGGCAAGGAGCACATCCTGCACGTGTTCGGTCCGGGCGAGGTTTTTGCTGAAGTGGCGATCTTTGCCGGCAGCGCCTATCCGGCCCATGCCCAGGCCCTGGAGGAGGGCGACTACCTCTTTTTTCCCCGGGAGCGGTTTCGCAGCCTGCTGGCCGAGGACCCCGACCTGGCGCTCAACATGCTGGGGCTGCTTGCGATCCGTCTGCGCCAATTCGTCAAAAAATTGGAAGATCTGAGCCTGCGCGAGGTGCCGGCCCGGCTGGCCGCCCATTTGCTGCTGCTCGGGGCCGAAAGCCACAAACGTCGTCTCTCCCTGGACCTGCCCAAGGGCCAGCTCGCCGCCTATCTCGGCACCATCCCGGAAACCCTGTCCCGGGTCCTGCGCCGCCTGGCCGATGACGGCCTCATTGCCGTTTCGGGCAACAGCGTGGAGATTCTGGACGCCGCCCGCCTGGAAGCCTTGGCCTCGGGCGGCCAGTAAGTCCGCATCGCGCGTTTTCCCGACAACCGGCCTGCTTTTTTTCGTGTGCTTTGACGCCGCGTTCGCTCCAAGACGTCGTTCTTTTGACGTTTTTCGAGGTCTTCCATCCTATCTATCTTGAATAATAAAATATTTTTTGTGGCAGGCTCTTTGCTATGCCCATCATGCGATCCGACATGCGACAGGGAGCGTCCGGCCAGGGGGCCGGATGACAGTGCAAAGGAGGTAGGCATGCTTTCCTTTTTCATGGGTGGCGAGAAAAAGGCTCGGGGACGGCACGAGGAACTCAAGCGCGGCGCGCGCCTCAAGAACGCCAAGGAACTCTTTTTCAGCGGCAAGTTTCCGGTGGTGACCACGCCGGTCATCAAGGGACGCCGCATCCGCAAGGTGCTCGGACTGGTTTCGGGCCGTGGCTTCGATTCCGAATGCGCCTTTTACGGCCTCACGGCCAGCGCCCTGGACATCGGGGCCGACGCCATCATCGGCTACCAGGAGAATGTGGCTTTCCATCCCGACGGCTCCCGGTATTTTTCCTGTTACGGCACGGCCGTGATTCTCGAAAAGGAGCAGGCGACCAAGCCCCAGCGTCGGGCCCTGACCACCGCCAAGCCCATGATGCATTGATGTACTACCCGGCCCCTGTCCGGGATTGAGCGGAGGGGACCATGAAACACGTGTTGTGCGGGATTTTGCTCGGCGTCCTGGGCCTCCATCCGGGACCGACCCTGGCCCAGGAACGCGCCCCGGGCACGCGGTACACCGAGGAACGGTCAGGCCTGCACGGCACGGCCGTTCCGGGCGTCCGGGGCGGCGCCCTCGGCTACCAGGTGAAAGAAGGCTTGGCCGTGGAGGCCGAAGGCTTGGGCTACGGCAGCCAGGCGGATCGGGAACGAACCGGCCGTGGTCCGGGCGCGGCCGAAGCGCTGCCCGAGGCCATGGGGGAGGTTTGTGCGGCATGGCCGCGGGTCGATCTGGCGCCGCACCAAAACGCCTCTTCCCTCGCCCTGGACTGGGCGCCGGCGGATTGTCGCGGACGGAGGCGCCATCGGACTGGCGCTGCGCCCAGGGGCGCGGAACCAGCCAAAGGCCGATCTCGTGGGTTTTGGGGTTGTCGGAAACGTCCAGCCTGCGGGCCGGCCGGCGGTTATCAGGCGCCCAGGATGGGCCTTTTTCCGACAACAGCCGAGACAACCTGGGCGCCCATGTCGGGCTGCAGATCGGCCTTTTTAGGTGGATTCTTGCGTTTGTCGGCCGGAGGGGCGGGACGCGCACCCGTGTCGATTGCTCAGCGCGCGGAATGCGCCGAGCTTGGAAAGAGCGAGGCGCACGATGCAGGAACGCAGGCCACGATGACGCCGAGAAAAAACGGGATGTCCTTGCAATGGGCGTTTTTAAGCAACACAGGGCCCGTTTTGCGGCCAAAACTGGCCCGTGCGGCTGGTCTAGGCAGGCCTTGCCTGTTATGGTGAATGTGTGCTAACAAAGTTAAAATTCTTGGAAATGCCGATTCCGGCGCCGACGCCACACGCGGCGCGGCCAGGAAGCGGGCGNGCGCCCCGGGCACGCGGTACACCGAGGAACGGTCAGGCCTGCACGGCACGGCCGTTCCGGGCGTCCGGGGCGGCGCCCTCGGCTACCAGGTGAAAGAAGGCTTGGCCGTGGAGGCCGAAGGCTTGGGCTACGGCAGCCAGGCGGATCGGGAACGAACCGGCCGTGGTCCGGGCGCGGCCGAAGCGCTGCCCGAGGCCATGGGAGTTGTCGGCATGGCGCGGGTCGATCTGGCCCGCACCAAAACCTCTTCCCTCCGCCTGGGACTGGGCGCCGGCGGCATTGTCGCGGACGGAGCGCCATCGGATGGCCTGCGCCAGGGCGCGACCAGCCAAGCCGATCTCGGTGGCCGTTTGGGGTTGTCGGAAAACGTCAGCCTGCGGGCCGCCGGCCGGTATCAGCGCCAGGATGCCTTTTCCGACAACAGCCGAGACAACCTGGGCGCCCATGTCGGGCTCAAGATCAGCTTTTAGGTGGATTCTTGCGTTTGTCGGAGGGGCGCGGACCGCACCCCGTGTCGATGCCTCAGCCGCGGATGCCGAGCTTGGGAAAGACGAGGCGCACGATCAGGAACCAGGCCACGATGACGCCGAGAAAAACGAGGATGTCTTGCATGGGGCGTTTTTAGCACAGCCCCGTTTTGCCGCCAAGCTGCCCGTGCGGCTGGTCTACAGGCCTTGCCTGTATGGTGAATGTGTGCTAACAAGTTAAAATTCTTGGAAATGGCCGATATCGGCCCCGACGCCACACGCGGGCGCGGCCAGGAAGCGGAGTTGGCACATGGTGCGGCGGTTGTGTGACGTTTTTCTGGCGGTGCTGGTTTTGCTCGTGGGCCTGGGCCTGGAACCGGTTGGCGTCTGGGCCGGAGCGCCGGTCTTGCCGGCCACGGTGGTGGCCCGTTTTCCCCACGATGCCGAGGCCTTTACCCAAGGCCTGCTGTTTCATGACGGCGCGCTCTACGAAAGCACGGGGCTTTACGGCCGCTCCAGCCTGCGCCGGCTGGTGCCGGACACGGGCCACGTCCTGGCCCGGCGCAACCTGCCCCGGGAAATTTTCGGTGAAGGTCTGGCTTTGGTCGGCGACCGGCTTTACCAGCTCAGCTGGAAGGAAGGCCGGGTGCTCGTGTGGCGGGTCACGGATTTCGCGCCCGTGGGGGAATTTCCCCTGGAGGGCGAGGGCTGGGGCGTGTGCGTCCTTTCCGGCCGGCTGGTGGTCAGCGACGGCTCGGACCAGCTGTGCTTTTATGATCCCGCGAATTTTACGAAAGATCGCTGCCTGACCGTAACCGACGACGGCCGGCCGGTGACCCTTTTAAACGAGCTGGAAACCGTTTCCGGCACCATCTGGGCCAATGTCTGGGGTGCGGACCGTATCGCGGTCATCGATCCGGCCACGGGCCGGGTGCTGGCCTGGGTGGATTGCGCGGCCCTGGTCGCCGAGGCGGCCGGGGGCAACCGGGAAAATGTGCTCAACGGCATTGCCTGGGATCCGGTTACGGGCCGGATCTGGGTGACGGGCAAGCGTTGGTCCGAAATCTTTGTCATCAAGGTCCCGGGACTGCCTGCGGGCGGCACCCGGTAGCGAGGCGTCCGTGAAGCAGAAATGCAGGATGTGCCGGTTTTGGAAAGGCCCTATTCCCCCGGAAGGCCGGTATTGTCCGCCCGAGGAAATGCTGACCGGGGAGTGGGGCACGTGCAGGCGCCATGCGCCGTCGCCGGCCACGGCCCCGGTGGAACAGGCCCGGGGCAAGACCTACGTGGCCGTGTGGCCGGAAACCCAGGCCGAGGATGTGTGCGGGGATTTCGTGCTCATTCCCCTGCACAAGGAGTAGGGGCTCAGCGCCCGGTCGGGGCCGCCGGCCGGTCCTTGGTCCGGGCCGTCAGCAGCAGCCAGACACCGAGCAGGGCCAGGGGCAGGCTTAGGAGTTGTCCCATGGTCAGCCAGCCGAAGGCCAGGTAGCCGAGCTGGGGATCGGGCATCCGGACAAATTCCACCAGAAAGCGGAACGCGGCGTAGCACAGGCAAAACACGCCCGAAACCGCCCCGTCGGGCCGACGTTTGGACGAGTAGATCCAGACGATCGTGAAAAGGGCCAGACCTTCGAGGCCGGCTTCGTAGAGCTGAGAGGGATGGCGCGGGACGAGTCCGGCCCGGGGGTCGGGAAAGACCATTCCCCAGGGCGCGTCCGTGGGTTTGCCCCAGAGTTCGCCGTTGATGAAATTGCCGATGCGGCCGGCGAGCAGGCCGAGAGGCGCCAGGGGCGCCACGAAATCGGCCACCTGGCGAAACGTTTTCCCGGTCTTGCGGCAGTAAAGCCACACCGCTCCGAGCACGCCCAGAAAGCCGCCGTGGAAGGACATGCCGCCCTGCCAGACCTTGAACAGGGACAAGGGATCGGCCATAAGGCCCGGCAAATCGTAGAACAGGACATAGCCGAGCCGTCCGCCCACCACCACGCCGAGCACCAGATAGGTGAGGCAATCGTCCACCTGGAGCCCGGTCCAGCCTGAGCCGGGCCGTTTGGCCCGACGGCGGCCGAGCAGCCAGCCGGCGCTAAAACCGATCAAATACATGAGACCATACCAGCGCACGGCCAGCGGTCCCAGATGCACGGCCACGGGATCGAATTCAGGATAGTGCAACATGCGGGGGGTNTTCAGGCAGGGTTGCCGTTAATTTCGGCCAGCAGGGCCTTGGCTTTGGCGGAATTGGGATTGATTTCAAGGGCTTTCTGCAGATATTCCACGGCCTGGTCCTTTTTGCCGTACCGGCGGAACACCGTGGCGATGTTGCAGCAGATGGCCTCGCCCGAACGCCACAGGTCCGGATTGAGGGTCAGGGCCCGGTCCAGGTACTGGTAGGCCTCGATATACTGCCGGCCCTCGGTGAAGGCCATGGAAATGTTGTACATGAGCCCGGCGTCTTCGGGGGAAATCTTGAGTGCCCGGCGGTACTCGGTGATGGCCTCGGACCACTTGCCCTGCCGGCGCAGCATAAGCCCGAGCCGGTTGAAGGTCTCGATGTCCGAGCGGTCGAGCATGTTCTTGCGGGCGTTCAAGGCCTGGCGCAGGTATTGTTCGGACAGCTCAGGGGCGGATTCCATGCACCGGACGGCGATGGCCTGGGTGACGCGGCTGACCGCGTCCAAGGCTTCCTTGGTGGCGATGCGCACGGCCTGGTCGAAGCAGATCTTGGCCTTTTCGGGGTCGCCGAGCTTGATGTAGCCGGCGCCGATGTCCACTTTGCGGTCCACATTGAGCGGGGAGAGCTTGTCCAGGCGTTCCAGGAAGTGCAGTTCCTCGCTGGTGTTGCCCTCGTCATGGTGCAGGGCGGCGATCTTTTTGAGCGGCTCCAGAAAAAGCCTAGCCCCCTTCTCGGCCTGGGTATAGGCCGTCAAGGCATCGTCCCGGCGACCCAACCCGCGCAAGGCGTCGCCGAGCAGGAGCAGGCCCGAGGGGCTGTTGGGCTTCACATTGAGGACCTGCTTGGCCATCTTGGCCGCTTCCAGGGGATTGCCCGCGTCCAGGAGCTGGCGGCCGCGGTCCATGAACTCACCGATCTGCCCCCGGGGCTTGACCGTGAAGGCGATCTTTTCGATGAGGGTATCGGGCGAAATGGGCTTGGTGATGATGTTGTCGGCCCCGAGCTCATGGAGCAGCACGAGCTTATCGCGCTCCACCTCAGTGGTCAGGACGACCACGAACAAGTCGCTCGTCTGGTCCACCTTGAGATAGCGGATGAGCTCGGTGGTGTTGCGGCCGTTGAGTTCCCGTTCGATAAAGATCAGGACCTTGTGCCCCTTGGACCGCAGGGCCTTGATTTCCCGGGGCAGGGTGTCGGTCGTGCCGATATTGTGGACGCATTCGTCCTTGATGGTGAGATGGCGAAGCAAGGTGCCGCGCAGGTTCTTGTTGAACAGCGAATCGGTGCTGACGACCAGAAAAACACCACTGTGCAGGGCGACGAATTCGCGGACGTCATCGTCATATTGCTTGTTTTTCATGCAGGCTCACGATCCGGCCACTGCGCGGCACCGCAGCGGGTTGTCAGGAAGAATGCCTGTCCCGATGGTCGCAAGCTGCGGGAACATCCTGGACGATACGGCTTTGAAAGTCGGCCAGGGCCTTTGGGTCCATGGTGAAGACATGTTCGGGTCCCGGGAAAACGTTGCGTTTAACCTCATCAACATACTGCGTCAATGCCTCTTGGGCTGCTTTCCCCAACTCAGCATAACGCTTGACGAATTTCGGAACGAACCGGTCGTAGAGACCGAGAACGTCGTGGAAGACCAGGACCTGGCCGTCGCAGGCCGGCCCGGCGCCGATGCCGATGGTCGGGATTGCCACGGCTTCTGTCACGACCGCCGCCACTTCGCTTGGGATGCATTCGAGCACCACGGCAAAGCAGCCGGCCTCGGCCAGGATGCGGGCATCGGCGAGCAGGGTGGCCGCGGCTTCAGCCGTTTTGGACTGCACCTTGAACCCGCCGAACGCGGCCACATGCTGGGGAGTCAGCCCGAGGTGGCCGATGACCGGAATGCCGGCCGCCACCATGGCCCGGATCTGCGGGGCCACTTCCCGGCCGCCTTCGAGCTTGACCGCACCGGCCCGGCCTTCCTTGAGAAACCGGCCGGCGTTGGCCACGGCCTCGGCTACGGACACCTGGTAGGACAAAAACGGCATGTCGGCCACGACCAGGGAGCGTTTGGCTCCCCGGGCCACGGCCCGGACATGGTGGAGCATCTCGTCCATGGTCACGGACAACGTATCCTCGTGGCCCAGCACCACCATGGCCAGGGAATCCCCGACCAGCAGCATGTCCACCCCGGCTTCCTCGGCCATGCGTGCGGCGGCATAGTCGTAGGCCGTCAGCATGGTCAGCCTACGCACACCCTTGGCCGCCAGCATCTCCGGGGCAGTAACTCGTGGCATGGTCAATCCTCCTTGGGTCTTGCGTCCGGCCGGGCTTTCCCCTAATGCCCACGGCCATGCGAGACATTACCGAACGCCGGGCCCAGCGCATCCGGGACGTCTTGTCCCGACGCCAGGCCGATCTGACCCTGGTCATAAACAACATTCATGATCCGCACAACGTGTCGGCCATATTGCGCAGTTGCGACGCCTTTGGCGTGCACCGGGTCCATCTGCTCTATACCGATACGGCTTTCCCGGCCCTGGGCAAGAAATCCTCCGGGTCGGCCAAGAAATGGGTGGAGAGCGTACGCCATCCCGATGCCGCCACACTGGCCGCCAGCCTCAAGAACGCCGGATTTCGCCTGATCGCCACCGGTTTTACCGAGACGGCTAGGCCCTTGCCCCAGTGGGACCTGACCGGCCGGGTCGCCATCATCCTCGGCAACGAGCACCGGGGCGTGGACGAAGAGCTGGCCCCCCACGTGGACGGCACCCTCTATATTCCCATGCAGGGCATGGTGCAAAGCCTCAATGTCTCGGTGGCGGCCGCCGTGATCCTGTATGAGGCCTTTCGCCAGCGCCAGCTCGCCGGTTGCTACGATCGGCCGAGTCTCCCGCCGGACGAACTGGAACGGCTGGACGGAATCTGGTGCGACAAATAACAACGTTTCGTCGCAGTCTTCCCCCCGGATCGCAGCTGTCTCCTTGCCTTTGCGCAAGGGTTTCCAAAGGGCTCCGCCCTCTGGCCACCGGAGGCGTTTCACCCGCCTGCTCCCAGGCGCGCTAGCCCTCGGGCGTCAGCGCCACGGCGGCCAGCGGGGGCAGGGTCAGGGACAGGTAGTGGGGCCAGCCGCCGACCGTGGCCGGCCGGGCCATGACCCCGCCGTCGTTGCCGGTATTGGTCCCGCCGAACATGGCCGCGTCGGAATTGAAGATCTCGCGCCAGAATCCCGGCACCCGGCAGCCCACGGTATAGTTCTCCCGGGCAATGGGCGTGAAGTTGAAGGCCCACAGGATCTGGGAGCCGTCCGGCGCCTTGCGCAGGAACGTGATGACCGAGGACGCGTAATCGGAAAGGTCCACCCACTCAAAACCGGTCCAGTCATTGTCCCGGGCGGAGAGGGCCGGATAGGCCTTGTGCAGGCCGTTTAAGGCGCGCACCAGGGCCATGGCGCCCTGATGCGGCGCAAAGTCGAGCAGCGCCCAGTCAAGCGGCCCCCGGGCATTCCATTCCTGCCACTGGCCGAATTCGCAGCCCATAAACAGCAGCTTTTTTCCCGGATGCGCCCACATATAGGACAGAAACAGGCGCAGGTTGGCCATCTGCTGCCACTGATCCCCGGGCATCTTGCCGATCAGCGACCCTTTGCCGTGGGTGACCTCGTCATGGGACAGCGGCAGGATGAAGTTTTCGTGAAAGGCGTAGAGCATGGAAAAGGTGAGCTGATTCTGGTGGTAGGAGCGGTGGATGGGGTTTTTGGCAAAATAATCCAGGGTGTCGTTCATCCAGCCCATGTTCCACTTGAAGGTGAAACCGAGCCCGCCGGTGTAGACCGGCCGCGACACGCCGGCCCAGGAGGTCGATTCCTCGGCGATCATGGCCGCGCCGGGAAAATGTTCGTGCACCAGGATGTTGAGGTCGCGCAGGAATTCGATGGCGTCCAGGTTCTCCTTGCCGCCGTAGCGGTTGGGAATCCACTCCCCGTCCTTTCGCGAATAATCGAGGTAGAGCATGCTGGCCACGGCATCGATCCGCAACCCGTCGATGTGGAATTCCTTGAGCCAGTACAGGGCGTTGGCCATGAGGTAGTTGCGGACCTCGTGGCGGCCGTAGTTGAAGATGTAGGTGCCCCAGTCGGGATGCTCGCCCTGGCGCGGGTCCTCGTGTTCAAACAGGCCGGTGCCGTCGAACCGCCCCAGGCACCAGTCGTCCTTGGGAAAATGCCCCGGCACCCAGTCGAGAATCACGCCGATCCCTTGCTCGTGGCAGACGTCGATCAAATAGCGCAGGTCCTCGGGCGTGCCGAAACGCGAGGTGGGCGCGTAGGCATGGCCGATCTGGTAGCCCCAGGATTCGTCCAGGGGATGTTCGGCCAGGGGCATGAACTCGATGTGGGTGAAGCCCAGGTCGCGCACATAGGGGACAAGTTCCTCGGCCAGCTCGCGATACGTGTAAAACGAGCCGTAGTCCTGACTGTGCCAGCGCCAGGAACCGGCATGGACCTCGTAGACGGCGATGGCGTCATTGAGCGGCGGACCTTTCTTGCGCCGGGCGGCCATCCAGTCGGTGTCGCCCCAGGTGTAGTCGTCCAGGCTCCAGGCTCGGGCGGCCACTCCGGGACGCATCTCGGCCAAAACGGCGAAAGGATCGGTCTTCATGACCAGATTGCCGTCCTTTTGGATGACGGCGAATTTGTAAAGCCAGCCTTTTTGGAAACCGGGAATGTATCCGGCCCAAATGCCCGAAGCGGCCACAGGATAAAGGGTATGGACGGCAGGCTCCCAGTCGTTGCAATCGCCGACCACGGACACGGCCTGGGCATTGGGCGCCCAGACCGCGAACCGGTAGCCCGGGCCCTGGGGTCCGTCATGGGGATGGGCGCCGAGAATCCGGTAGAGATCCCAATGCTGGCCCTGGCCGAAGAGATAGATGTCGAGCTCGCCGATGTCCACGGGCAGGCAGGGGGAGAGGGATGGAGCGGTCTTTTTCAAGGGAAGCCTCCTTTCAGGTCGTCGGCTGGGCTCTTGACGGGATACGGGCGACAATACCGGGCCGATACGGCTGCGTTGGCGTGACAAAAAACGGTTGTTCCTGACCGGCCAGGGCCTGAGGGCAGCGGAGACCACGACGGTCTGCCTGGTTCAGGAGTCCGACTTGCCGCCCGGCCATGGCCCGCCTACACCAGCACCCTGCCCGGCTCAGATATCGGCCCCGAGTTCCCGGTACAGGTTGATGTAGTTCTTGGCCGCTTTTTCCCAGGAATAGTCGGCGCGCATGGCCCGGGTCACGATGCCGCGCCATTCCTCGGGCCGGGTCCAGACCTCCAGGGCGTCGCTGATGGCCCGGTAGAACTGTTCCGGATCGGGATCGCGGAAGGTGAAACCGGTGGCCTCGGGGTCGGGCCAGGGCACGATGGTGTCGCGCAGGCCGCCCACGGCCGTGGCCACGGGCGGGGTGCCGAAACGCAGGGCATACATCTGGGTCAGGCCGCAGGGCTCGTAGCGCGAGGGCATGAGGAAGATGTCCGAACCGGCCTGGATGCGATGGGCCAGATCCTCGGTGTAGCCGATACGCACGGCCAGCCGACCGGGATAACTCTCCATCATGTCGAGGAGCACGGCCTCGTAGTCGAGGCTGCCTTCGCCAAGCACCACGACCGCCACATCGCGTTCCATGAGCCGGCCCATGATGTCGATGAGCAGGTCGATGCCTTTCTGGTCCCGGATGCGGCCGATAAACCCGAGGATCGGACGTTTGAGGAAGCGTCGGTCAAGCCCCAGTTCGGCCACCAGGTTGCGCTTGCAGATGTCTTTGCCGACCAGATCGTCGGGGCTGTAGATGCTTGGCAGATGGCGGTCGTTGATGGGGTCCCAGACCGTGTAGTCGGCCCCGTTCAGGATGCCGCGCAACTGGCCGGACCGGCTGCGCAGGATGCCCTCCAGACCGCAACCGAACTGGGGTTGCAGGATTTCGTTGGCGTAGCTCGGGCTGACCGTGGTGATGATGTCGCTGTAGGCAATGCCGGCCTTAAGCAGGTTGAAATCACCCCAGAATTCGGCCCCATTCATGTGCCAGGCTTCCTTGGGCAGGCCCGAATCCCAGAAAAGGCGCGAGGCGAACCGGCCCTGGAAAGCCAGGTTGTGGATGGTCATGATGGTGCGGGTATTGCGCCAATAGGGCGCGCCCGGCCGCAGGAAGTGCAGGTAGGCCGGCACGAGGGCGGCCTGCCAGTCGTGGGCGTGGACAATGGCCGGCGCCCCGTCCAGGCGGCTGGCCCAGGCCATGGTCGCCCGGCAAAAGAAGATAAACCGCTCGCAATTGTCGAAATAATCGCCGTCGTGGGTATTGTAATAGAAACGACGGTCGAAATATTCCCCACGCTGCACGAAATAAACCGGCACGTCGTCGCAGGTGGCGGTGTAGATATCGGCGGTGATCGGCGCCCAGGGATAGCCAACCCGGCACTTGGAGTAGATGAGTCGCAGCTGGTGGTCGCCGGTATTGAGCCGCCCGTAATACGGGGCGATCAGGGCGACGTTGACGCCCTGGCGCTTGAGTTCCTTGGGCAATGCCCCCATGACGTCGCCAAGACCTCCGGTCTTGGAAAAGGGGTACATTTCCGAAGCGATGAAGAGGACCTTATGATGAAACTGCATCGCGCTCCTCGGATGAACCGGTTGCGAGGCTGAAAGGCGGCGCCGGACACGGGACCGCCGGGGCCGAAACGGACAACGGGACCGGAGGCATCCCGTTACGCCGGATTGAGGCGCGCAAACCGCCTGGCATAATCGTCGAGGATGCGCCGATGATCGAAAGCCAGTTCCTGTGGCCAGGCGCCCACCGGGAAAACAGCCACATCCCCGGCGTCGTCGCCGGCCGCCAGGGCCGCGGGATTCACGGGCTGGGCCGTAAAAACCACACTCATAGTGTGCTGCCTGGGATCGCGATGGGGATCGGAATACACCCCCAGGAGGCCGGTCAGTTCCACGGTCAGGCCGGTTTCCTCTTGGGCTTCGCGGATGGCCGCCGTTTCCACGGATTCGCCGTAGTCCACGAAGCCGCCGGGCAAGGCCCAGCCGTACGGTTCGTTCTTGCGTCGGATCAACACCACGCCGCGACCGGGAATATGAATAACAGCATCCACCGTGGGCACCGGATTGCGGTAGTGCACCACAGGCCCCCCACAGTGGGGGCAGGGTTTCGTCAAGGCCATGGATCGGGCTCCCTTATCCGGCGGTCACGGTTGTCGATCCGAGGCGACCGCCGGACGCCTCGGATCGGTAAAACCACCTCAAGGCACTATAAAAAAACGTCTTTTCTTAACATACAGGATACGCGAAATGAATGGTCCTGACAAGATCGTTTTGGAACATGCCGGGGCTCTTGGTGATTTTCTTTTGTCCTGGCCGGCGCTTGCCGCCCTGGCCCAGCACTTTGCCGACCGCCCGGTCCATAGGGCCGTACGCCCGGCCCATGCCCACTGGCTGGCTCCCCTGGCCACGCCCTGTCCGCCCGATCTGCGCCGGGCTTTGGATGCCCGCTTTGCCGGTGACCGCTGGCCCGAAGCCCTGGACCGGGTGCTTGTGGTCCGACCCGGACTGGCCAAGCGGCCGGATCTGCCCGAAAGCCCGAACTTTTGGTTTCTCCAGGGGATCGAGGAGGGCGGGTGCCGATCGCCCCGACAGCTCTATCGGGAAGCCCTGGCCGCCCGGGGCATCCCTCCCTGTGACAATCCCGAGGCATTGTTTCGGATGTTTTTCGGTGGCCATGCCCCGGACGGGCGCACGGTGTTGTTGTTCCCCGGGGCCGGGCACCAGGACAAGGCCTGGCCCCTGGACCGGATGGAACGGTTGGCCGAGCGTCTTGGGCAGCGCGGATTGCGTCCGCTTTTTGTGCTGGGGCCGGCCGAAACGGAACGGGGCACCCTGCCTGTGGTCGGCGAAAGCGTCCGTCTCGAAAATCTGGAAGAACTCTCCGCCACGTTGCGTCGGGCTCGGTTCGTGGTCGGCCCGGACTGCGGTCCGTTGCATCTGGCCGCCTTGCATGGGGTCCCGGGGCTTGCGCTCTTCGGCCCCACCGCGTCCCGGCAGTGGGGGCCGGAGGGCATGTCCGTCCTCACGGCCGGACTCGCCTGTGCGCCGTGTACCGTCATGACCTCCGGGGAGTTCGCCCCGGATTGCCCGCGCCCCTTGCCGTGCCTGGCCGGCATTACCGTGGAGGCGGTCATGGCGCGGCTGGCCCCCTGGCTTCCCTAGGGAAGTCAATCCGTCTCACCACGCGAGGGTGAAGCCGGCTGCCGCCAAGGCCGCATCCGCCACGGCCCCGGCGCGAAAGATTTCCAGGCGCCGGCCACCCAGGAGTCCGGCCACGGTCGAGGCCGGACCGCCGCCCGGTTCCGGACCTTCGGTGACCAGGGCATCGGCCGCGGCCACCACATCCGGGTCCAGTTCCGAGGGGCGGGCCGCCGGCGGGCGACCGCTGCGGTTGGCGCTCGTGGCCACGAGGGCCCCGCCGGCCAGTCGGCACAACGCCGCCGCCGTGGGGTGCGGTGTGAACCGCACCGAGACCCGGCCCTGCCTGTCCTTGACGAGATCGGGGAGCGTTTCCCGACAGGGCACCACCAGGGACAGCGGACCAGGCCAAAAGCGCTCCACCAGGGCCGCGAAATCAGCTCCCAGCGGACCGGCCGCGAACCCCTCCGGCAGCACGGCCTCCAGGTGGGAAAGATCCCCTACCAGCAGCGGTAGCGGTTTGGTGGCGGGCCGGGCCTTGATGGCAACGATGCGGGCCAGGGCGTTGGCGTCCGTAGCCCGAGCGCCCAGGGCGAAATAGGTTTCGGTCGGATAGACGAGGCAACCGCCGTCATGGAGAATCCGGGCCGCCTCGCCGAGGCTTGGGTGTTGCATGGGTATTGGTCTCCGGCGGCCGGGGGCGGCCCCGATCCCCCGAACGGGTCTTTGCGTGGCTGTTGGACTTTTGCCGGTTGTTTCCGTAGTGCCAGAAGGTCTCTAGCACCATCGTAACCAGGGGAAAAGTACCGTCATGGCCACCTCAATCCCTCTCCCCGACCCAGGGCCGGAGTTCTTGTCCCACATCCTCGACCTAGCTCCGGTCTGGGCCCTCGGCTCCGAACAGCGGGAGCTGCGCCTATCCCTGGTTCAGGCCATGCTCGGGCAGGCCGCCAACCGGCCCGACTGCCTGGCCGCGGCCCAATCCTTGCTTGGCCTGGCCTTCCAGGAAGAGCCCTGGGCGCCGGCGGTTCTTACCCTGGCCCAGGCCGTCCAATCCGCCCAGCCCTTCCTGCCGGGCAAGGCCACCGCCTTGCTGCGATTGCTGGCCGCCGCCGTCGTCCAGACCCCGGACGACGTCCGCGTCGAGGATATCCAAGCCAGCGGGGATGCGGAACTGGCCATCCGCTACCTGGAAATCGCGGCCAAGGACCGCCAGCTCGGGCTGGCCCGGTTGCTACCGGCCTTTGCCTTTTTGTGCCGCCTGCCCGAAGCGGACCAGGCCATGGCCTTGCTGACCGGTTTCGCACCGGTCGTCCCCCCCTTGCTTTTCAGCCGGCTGCGGGCGGAACTGGCCTTCCTGCGCCAGCCGCCCGACAAGGCGCTTGCCGTGGTGGAAGCGCTCGACCAGGACGTCTGGGGACTGTATGCCGCCCTGGCCACTTCCAGGCTTGCGGAACGGCTCGGTGACCGGGACCGGGCCCTGGCCGCCTGTCTGACCGCGCGCCGGCACGTCCCCTTCCACGTCAACCTGACCCTGCGCGCCTCTGACTTGGCCTTTCCCGCGCCGGAACCGGCCGATCCCGGCACCGAAGCGGCGGTTTGCCTCTACTCCCTGAACAAGGCCGATCTCCTGCACGAATGCCTGACGCATCTGGCCCAGACCCGGCTTGGCGGAAGTCTGGTCGCGGTTGTGGACAACGGCTCCACGGACCAGACGCCGTCGGTGATCGCGGCCGCGGCCAAGCATTTCCCGGCCGACCGGTTCGTATCCGTGCGCCTGCCGGTCAATGTCGGGGCGCCGGGCGCGCGCAACTGGCTGTTGTCCCTGCCCGAGGTCAAGGCCCGGCCGTATGTGGCCTTTGTCGACGACGACGCTTTTCCCCAGACCGACTGGCTGGCCCGGCTGCTGGCCACGGCCGCCCGCCATCCCCGGGCCGGGGTCGTGGGCTGCGCCATTGTGGACCGTTGCGCTCCGGGCGACCACCAAAGCGCCGATTACAACCTCTTTCCCCCGGCCATGGGCCAGCCGAGCCTGCCCGAGGTCACCGAGCGCCTATTTGTCTGCGACGCCTGCCGTCTGTTGCCGGATTACGGCCTGTTCGCCTATACCCGGCCTTGCCTGTCGGTGTCGGGCTGTTGTCATCTGCTTTCCCGGGCGGCCATCGAGGCGGCCGGCCCCTTCGACATCCGCTTCAACCCGACCCAGTTTGACGATCTGGACCGCGATATCCGCTCCTGGCTGGCCGGCTATCCGGCCGTCTACGACGGCAGTGTGCGCGTGGCCCACGAACAGGCCTCGAGCCTGGCCAAGGCCAAGACCCCGGCCCAGGTGGCCCACATCCTGGGCAACAAGATCAAGCTCGAAACTAAGTTCACCGATGAGGACGTCGAACGGTTGTGGCGGGAAAATCTGGACGTGCTCAAACGCGATCTGCTGGACAAGGATGCCGCCTTGCGTTCCGGTCCGGTGGCGGAAGAGGAATAAGCGCGCCGGGATGGGTTTTTACGGTGCCTTTAGGATCTTCAGAGGCACCGGTTGCGGAAATGAGACCATCTCCAATCAACCACAACGAAAAGAAAAGAGGCGTCATGGAACACCAGCCGATCCTGCTGACTTTGGGCGATGCCAATGGGCTTGGGCCGGAGCTTGTTTGCCGCCTGTTCACGGACAGGCCGGCTCCGGAACTCCCGGTGGCGTTGATCGGCTCGCGGGCCAGCCTGGACTGGCATGCCGCGCATTTGGGCCTGCCGCGTTTTTGGAAATCGCTTGACAGCTTGGCCGATCTGGCCGGCGCTGCTCCCGGGGTGTATCTGGTGGAACCGCCGCGCGTGGCCGGTCTGCCCGTGACCCCGGGCCAGGAAACACCCGAGGGCGGGCTGGCGGCCGGTTTGGCCCTGGAGACGGCGCTGGAGGCCCTCACCGTCCATCCGGATTGGGGGCTTGTCACGGCGCCGCTGTCCAAGCGCGCCCTCAATGCGGCTGGATTCGCCTTTCCGGGGCACACCGAGTTTTTGGCCGAACGTTCGGGCGTGGGGCGCAGTGGCGTGTGCATGCATCTGGGCGGTCCGGTCCTGCGGGTGAGCCTTGTCACCACCCATCCGCCCTTGGCCAAGGTGCCGTCCCTGGTTACCTATGACCGGGTGGCACGCTGCCTGGAGCTGACCTGGGGGCATGTGCAGCGTCTGTGCGTGGCCGACAAACCGGTGGCCGTGTGCGGCCTCAACCCCCATGCCGGGGAAGGCGGGATGCTCGGACGCGAGGATGAGGACGTGGTGCGGCCGGCCGTGGCCGCGGCCGTGGGCAAGGGCGTGGCGGCCGTGGGGCCGCTGCCGGCGGATACGGTTTTTTACCGGGCGGCCAAGGGCGAATTTTCCGCTATTTTAGCCATGTACCACGACCAGGGTTTGCCGCCGCTCAAGCTGTTGCACTTTCACGAGACCGTCAACGTCACCCTGGGCCTGCCCTTTGTGCGCACGTCGGTGGGGCACGGCACGGGCTTCGACCTCGTGGGCACGGGTCGGGCCATGACCACGAGCCTGGCCGCGGCCTTTGATCTCGCCGAGCGGCTGATCAGCCCCTGCGTCGTGCAGTAGGGTGGGAGGGGGAACGCCTCCGGCGGCCAGGAGAGGCAGTGCCTCTCCTGGACCTCTCCGTCAGGGTTCCCCCTGGCTTCTCCATGGGCGATAGTCAAAACTGATAGTAGGGCGCAGGGTTGGGGCGATGCCCCTTTGTGGGGGTGGTCCAGGAGGGGCCCTCGGCCCCTCCTGGCCGCCGGAGGCGTCTCTTTCTCTTCTCCCCGTCCCTTTCTAGGCCACGACCCAGACCGCCAGGTCCTTGGCGGCGTGGATGATTTTGCTCGACACGCTGCCGAACAGGAATTCCTCCTGGCGCGACACGCCCCGGCGGCCGACCACGACCGTGCCGAAGCCGCCTTCCTCGGCCAGCCGCAGCACTTCCAGGGCGATGCTCGTATTGATGCTGCATTCCCGGGATTCTCGCAGGGGGGAGCGGCAGCTTTCCACGAACTTCGTGGTCACGGCCGAGGCGGACAAGCCCGCCTCCAGGAGCAGCTCCCGGGCCTTGTTGAGGGATTGGCGCAAGGCATTGGCCTTGACCGCGCAGCTTTCCTTCCAGGCGGCGTCATCGGCAAACAGGTCCCGGTCCGGCGGCCGCTCGATGGCCACGACTTCCACTTGGCAATCCGTCCGGCCACCGGTCATGGTGGCGGTGTAGGCCACGGAGCGCAGGGCGTTTTCCGAGCCGTCGAAGGCGATAAGGATTTTTTGGGTGTTCATGGAGTCTCCCGGGTGGTGTCGGGTGCGCGATCAAGAGCCCGGCGCGCCTGTTCGAGGTCATGTATCAGGTCCTCGGAGCTGTCGTAATAGACATGGGCGGCCAGGGAGAACCGACGCAACACATTGCTGAGCTCGGTCGGGATGTACGGAAAGAGTTTTTGCAGGTTCACGATGCGGTTGGGGAACATGATGGAGCAGTCCTCGGGCACGATGCCGGCGGCGATTTTCGGGCCCACGGACTGCACGGTATGCACGCCCATGCCGGTGATGAATTGCAGAATATTGCCGAGTCCGAAGAGATCCAGACCGAACGGGCTTTCCCGAAAATCGAAGGTATAGTCGAAATCGATCCAGCAATAGCGGCCGGTATCGTAGTCGACATAGAGGTGGTCGCGGCGGATGTCGCCGTGTTTTTCTCCCAGGCTGTGCAGCCAGGCGATGGCTTGGCAGGCCTCGATGAACCGGCCGAGGATGTTGGGGAAAAGTTCCCGAAAATAGGTCTCGTGGGGCATTTCCAGGGCCTCGATGCGCTCATCGAGGCGTTTGCCGGACACGACATCCAGGATGCGCACCGGATTGTCGTGGTCGTCGGGCAGGGTCACGCCCTGCATGAAGCGCGGGTCGCCGTGGACCAGGGCGAGAATCCGGGATTCCTTGCGCGGACTGCGGGTGCAGGTGACGCTCATGCTGCCGATGGTCATGGGAAAGGACTCGTGAAAGACGAGCTTGATGATCTTGCGTTCGCCGGTGTCCAGGTCGCGGCAGCGTTTGACCCAGAACTTGGGATCTTCCATGCCGAAGCGCCGTTCAGCCTCGTCGCGCAGCACTAGGAATTTTCGTGTGCCCAGATCGATGACATCGCCGGGGCCGATATCCATGAATTCGGTGGTGTCGGTGTAGATTTCGCCGGCATGGCGGGCCGGGAAATCCGGGGCGAGTCGGGCGAGCAGGTCTCTGGCTGACTGGGGCACGGCAGCGTCCTCAAGTATCGAATGAGCAATGCAGTATGCCCGATTTTCGGTATCGGGGCAATGGTGTGTAGCAGCAGGCGAAGAGGTGCGCAGTGGGCATCAGAGAGGCTGGCTCGAGGCGGGACCGGTGGCGCCGTCCGACCGGTCTTCCCCAAGGGCCAAGGCGGTTTCGTGGCACAGATCGAGCTGCCAGTCCGTGGGGCGGGAACGTTCGCGGAGCAGGATGCGCCGTAGCACGGCGCGTTCTGGGCCCGGGAAGGGCGTGACCGCACGGGAAAGATCCCGGCCCAGGCGGTCCAGGCCGCGCGCGCGGGTGGCAGGGTCGTGGGGCAGGGCGGCCAGGGCTTCCTTGGCCAGTTCCACGAACCGGTCAGGGGGCAGAGGGGTGCCGGCCGTGGATTCCTCGGCGGCGGCACGTCCCGCCCGGGCCCCGAACACCTGAGTGGCCGTGACCATGGCCCCGCCCAGGCGATTGGCGCCGTGCATGCCACCGGCGCATTCGCCGGCCACGTAAAGGCCCGGCACGTCGGTGCGGCCCCAGGCGTCGATGACCGCGCCGCCGTTGCCGGCATGGGCAAAAAGCGCCAGGGACAACGCGTGGCCCTGGCGCGACACCCGGACGATGCCGTCGGGTCCGGCTTGTCCGGCCAGGGCCGCGTCGAGCAGTGCATCGGGCCGGGCGTAGGCGCACGGGCAATGGGTGGCCCGCTCGGCGGCCAGTTCGGCCAGATGCTGGCGGGGATAATCGGCCAGGGGATGGACGAACCCCTTGTCCGTGGCCAGACCGAAGTCGGCCGTGAAAGCGGCTTCGGGCGAAAAATAGGTGCGGTCCGGCAAGGTGCTCCAAAAAAATTGGAGATAGCCCGGATTGACGAGGGAAGCGCCGGCCCGGCGCAGCAAGCCCAACCCGTAGCCGGGATTGCCCGGGCCGGCCAGATGGCGGGCGAACAGTGGTGCCGGCCCGCCCAGGGCCACGACTGTGGCGCTGGCACGGAGGGCCAGGGCCCGCGAAGCGTCCCGGGACAGGAGCAGCGCGCCTCGCACCCGGCCGTTGGCATCGGCCAGGAGCGTCGCCACCAGCCAGTCCGGCAGCCACGCCACACCGAGGCTGTCCAAGCGGTTGCGAAAGGCCGCGAAAAGCGGCGGCAGATTTCTGACCAGGGCGGCCCGGTGGCTGGTGGGTGAAAAACACCCGACCGCNCCCTCGGTATCGGCNCCGGGTTCCCGGTCAAACCGAACGCCCAGGGCCTTGAGATCGGAAAACCGCTCCAGGCTTTCGGCGGCCAGCACCTCCACCAGCTCCGGCGTGACCGAACCCGGAGCGGCCAGTCCGACCACCTCCCGGACAAAGGCTTCCCGGTCGGCGTCGGTCCGGCAGACCTGCATACCCAAGGCGTTGTTGGGGTTGGCAAAAGACGAGCCGGCCGGTCCGCATCGGGCCGTGACCACGCTCACCCGACAGCCGGGATGGGCCAGACGCGCGGCCAGGGCGGCGCGTANCCCGGCCAAGCCGCCACCGAGCACCACCACGTCGGTATCGTGGCGCATCAGGGGAAGGCGGGACAAGGTGCATGGAACTTTTGACATGGAGGCTTCCAAGCCTGGCGCGTTGCGGGTATAACCACCACTATTCGTGACGCAAGCAACTTCAATGCCACACTCCGGAGCCTGAACATGTCCTCTTCCCTGTTGCGTCCCCTGTTGCTTTTGTGGCCGTTGATCGCATTGGTCGCCCTGACGGCCGGCTGCGAGGCCGAGCATGGTTCGACCGGGCGTGGTTTCGGCAACACGGTCGCCGAGACGCGGGCAGTCTCTGCCGCGCCTTCACCCCTGGCCGGTTCGGGGCAACTTGTCCTGGTCGTGGCCAAGAACTGGAACGCCGATCAGGCCTGGCTGCGCCGTTTCGAGCGCACGGCCGGTGGCAAATGGCGCCCCCAGGGTGATGCCGTGCGGGTCACGTTAGGGCGAAACGGCTTGGCCTGGGGCCGGGGCGTGCACGGCGCGGCCCTGGGGCCGGGACCGGTCAAGGTCGAGGGCGACGGCCGATCGCCGGCCGGGGTGTTCACCTTTGCCACGGCCTTCGCCTACCAGCCGGAGGAACTCTGGAAGCCGGTCCATATGCCCATGCACCGGGTGACGGCGCGGACCGTGTGCGTGGAGACCATCGACTCGAAGTCCTACAACCGCATTGTGGAAGAGGGTGACCAGACCCCGCAGGACTGGGTGCAGACCGACAAGATGTTGCGCCCGGATGGCCTGTACCGCTACGGCCTGCTCGTGAACAACAACGCCCCGGACACCGAGCCCGGAGCCGGTTCCTGCATCTTTTTCCACATCTGGCGGCGTCCCGGTGCACCGACCGCCGGTTGCACGGCCATGAACACGGCCGCCATCCAGGTGATTCTGGCTTGGCTCGACAGCACGCGCCAACCGGTCCTCGTCCAACTGCCCGAGGCGGAACTGGCCCGGCTGGCCCCGCAGTGGGGCGCGCCGGAGCTGGCGGTCGCGCCACCAGCGGACGATCAATAGGGCCGCCGCGAATCACGCGCCCCTGTTTGGCCGCGTTAACGCGCGGCCTTGCGGGACGACTTGGCGGCGCAGGGGCATTGCCGGGCCGAGACACTTTCCGGTATGATCGCCGCCATGTCACGCACGATGGAATGGGGCAGCATTGCCCTCGTCGTCTGCATGGTGGCGGCCTCCGAGCTTTTGGGCACCAAGGATGTTATTTTCCCGGAGATCGCGGCCTTGGCCTTTGGCGCCTGGGTGCTGGAGGAGCGTCCCTGGTCCGGGCCGGCCTGGACCATCTGGTTTTCGCCGACCTTGGGAGCCCTGACCGGCGTCTTGGTGCTCCAGTTCCTGCCGTATCCGCTGCTCGCCCTGGTGGGAATCGCCTTTGCCTTGGTCCTGCTCGAACTGCGCCTCACGCGCTCGGCCATGTCCCCGGCCCTGTCCGCCACGGTCCTGCCCATCATCACCAATATCCGGGGCTGGGTNTATCCGGTGTGCGTGTGTCTCATGACCGGCGGCATTGCCTGGTTGACGCACTGCCGGGACAGAAAACGGCCCGGNTGCGGGCAGGCGGTGTCGGAACGCGCGCTTGCGGCGCCTATGACTTGGCAGCAAGCCGTGGCGACCGTGGCCCACCATGGGAAACTGGTCTTTTTTCTGCTGGCGGTGGCGCTGCTCGCCGTCGAACTCAACTGGCTCTACCTTATCGCGCCGCCGCTGCTGGTGGCCTTTTTCGAGCTGACCGAGCCGGAAAGCGCCCTGCGCAGGCAATCGATCGGGCGGCTGCTTTTTTTCCTGACCGCCTCGTCTCTGGGGGGAGCCGTCTGGGTGCTGCTCGTGGTCCGGCTGCTTGCCTGGCCGCTGTGGCTGGCCGCCGGGCTGGCCGTGGCCACGGTCTTCGCCTTGGTGCGGTTGTGCCGCATCGCCTCCCCACCGGCCTTTGCCCTGGCGCTGTTGCCGTGCATCCTGCCGGCGACGGTCGTTCCCTGGTATCCGCTCCAGGTGTGCCTGGGGGGCCTGCTTTTTCTGCTCGCGAGCCGAATCGGCTTCAAGGCGGCCTGAAGGCCGGCGGCGGGGACGAGACGCTGGTCAGGCCGCCGGTTCCGGTGGCTTGCCTTGCTTTTTGAGGGAGTAGTTGAGGAGCTTGCGGGCCTCGACAAAGCACGGGGACAGGCGCAGGGCCAGACGTGAGGCCCGTTCGGCCTTATCCCAGCGCTGCCAGTCCAGATAGACCCGGCCCAGGTTGAAGTAGAGATTGGGATCGGTCTTGGCGTATTCCACGGCACGCATGAAATACTTTTCGGCGATGTCGTACTTGTGGAGCTTGCGCAACACGATGCCGATGCGGTTGTAGTGGCGGATCTGGTCCGGGTTCAGTTCGATGGCTTCGTCAAGGTATTGGAAGGCTTCCTCGAAGAGCTCGCCGCCGATGAAAAGCTCGGCGATGCGGGCCTTCAGATCGGCNTCCCGNGGAAATTCCCGGGCCAATTTGTCGAGAACCGCCCTGGCCTCGTCGNAGCGCTTCTCCTCGATGAGGAGCTTGCCCTCGGCCAGGCCCTGCTCGATGCGCTGCTCCTTGTCGGCGATGATGTCCTTGGCTTCCTCGACCGCATGGGCCTGGAGCTCGGAGAGCAGATTGAGCAGGGTATCGGCCAGTTCCTTTTCCGTTCCCGGGGAATAATTCAGGATGAGGGGATAGACCTGGCGCAGGTTCCGGTCGCCATTGAGCAATAACACCGCGTCGAGAATGAGCTTGTTGAACTCTTCCCGCTCGGCCTTCATCAAGGGCGTACGCAACATCNCCATGATGGCCTCATACANGGCCGACACGGCGGGCAGGGGCTTGCCCTGCTTGAGATAGGTCCCGACCTTATTGATCTGGGCCCTGGCTTTGGTCAGTTCGGAGGACATGGTTCTCCGGCGTTCCTGCGCCAGTGGTTATTTCCCGGTCTCCCTGCGAACGATGTTGCGAAAACGGGTAAAGAAGTACCGGCTGTCATGGGGCCCGGGTGCCGCTTCGGGATGGTACTGAATGGCAATGACGGGCCGTTTTTTGTGCGCAAACCCTTCCAATGTACCGTCGTTCAAGTTGACGTGCGTCAACTCTACGTCGGACAAGCTTTCGATGTCCACGCAAAAACCGTGGTTTTGCGAGGAAATCTCAATGCGGCCGGTCTCGAGATCCTTGACCGGATGGTTGAGTCCATGGTGGCCGAACTTGAGCTTGTAGGTCTTTCCGCCCAGGGCCAGGCCCAGGAGCTGGTGTCCCAGGCAGATGCCGGCCACCGGATACTCCTTGACCAGGGTCGAAGCCGTTTCCACCAGTTCGGGCAAGGCGGCCGGATCGCCGGGCCCCGGGGACAGAAAGATGGCGTCCGGGGACAGGCGGCGCACTTGCTCGGCAGTGGTGGTGTAGGGCACGACGAGCATGTCGAAACCCTGGGCGGTCAAAAGCCGCATGATGTTCCACTTGATGCCCATGTCGAAGACCACGAGCCGGGGGCCGTCGCCGGGCCAGGCATACCGGCCGTCGCTGATGAGGGCGGGCTTCATGCCATGGCCGGTCCAGACGAAGGGCGCGTCGCAGGTCACGCGTTCGGCCAGGCCCAGGCCTTCCATGGTGGGCAGGCCCTTGGCCGCGTCCACGAGCTTCTGGGGATCGGCCACGTCCGTGGACAGGTAGCCGCGCATGGCGCCGTTGAGGCGCAGATGGCGGGTGAGCGCCCGGGTGTCGATGCCCTCGATGCCCATGATGCCCTGGCCCTTGAGGTAATCGGGCAGGGTCATGGTGGCGCGCCAGTTGGAGGGCTCCTTGCAGCACTCCTTGACGATGAAGCCGGCCACGCGGATCTTGCCGGACTCCACATCGTGGGGGTTGACCCCGTAGTTGCCCACATGGGGATAGGTCATGCACACCATCTGTCCGGTATAGGACGGATCGGTCAGCACTTCCTGGTAGCCGGTCATGCCGGTATTGAAAATCACCTCGCCGCCGGCTGTGCCCTCGCCGGTAAAGGTGTGGCCGTGAAAAAGCGTGCCGTCTTCGAGGGCCAGGATGGCTTTCATGCGTGTCTCCGAGAGTGGTGGTAAACGCCGTCGTCCGCCAGGGGCGGTCTCGGGCAGGGTCCGTGGGCGGGCGTCCGGGACAACGGCCGGACACCCTCCCGGGTTGCGCTCAATTAAGGCCTCTTGGCCCGACGCGCAAGCCCCAGTTCCATGAGCCTCGCGATCAGGGCGGCAAAAGACAGGCCGGCCACCCGGGCCGAGCGGGGGAGCAGACTCGTTTGGGTCATGCCCGGCAAGGTGTTGACCTCAAGCAGCATAAGCCCNGACGGTCCGTAAATAAAGTCCGCCCGGCTGTACCCGTCGAGTCCCAGGGNCTTGTGGGCGGCGCAGGTCGCCNCNCCCAGCTCCCGGATCAGGCCGGCATCCACCGGAGCCGGACAGATCTCGTCCGCCGCCCCGGGCTCGTACTTGCTCGNATAATCGAAAAATTCCCCGGCCTTGGGCCGGATGAGAATGGGCGGCANGGGNTCGTCGCCGAGCACCGCGCAGGTGAGCTCCTGCCCGGTGAGTCCCTCTTCGATCANGGCCGCGTCACCCGAGGNGAAAATNCGATCCAAAGCCGCCGGCANCTCGGCCGGATCGCGCACCAGGGACATGAGNATGCTCGAACCGCCGAGATTGGGTTTGACGAACCAGGGCGGATCGAAATCCGGGCGGTAACCGGCCGNGGGNTGTTCGGTCAGGAAATCCCAGCGCGGCGTNGGCAGGCCGGCCCGGACGAAAAGTTGCTTGGANGCGGCCTTGTTGAGGGCCAAAAACGACCCGGNCGGACCGCTGCCCTGGTAGGGCACGCCCACGGCGTCGAGCAGGGCCTGGGGCAAGCCGTCCTCGCCCGGGGCGCCGTGCAGGTTGAGNAACGCGAAATCGCTCGCCTGGGCCGCATCCACAAAGCCCGGAAAGTTGCGGGACAGGTCATGCAAACGGACGTCGTGTCCGAGTTCGATCAGGGCCTTTTCNATCTGGGCCGCGCCGGACAGGGAGACGTCGCGTTCACTCGACCAGCCCCCGGCAACCAAAAGTACATTCATGGAGATCCATGCCCAAAGTTGCGGCCAGGGCGTTTTCGATGGCCTCGGCCTGGTGGAAGGATTCACGGATGCGCGACCGGATATAGTCCGTTTTGCCGTAACGCACGAGCAGGTCGTCGAACCGGGCTTCCAGGGTTACAATCTGATTGTGTTTGACGCGTTTGTCACTGTAAATGAGGGTCAGCGGCAAAAAATGTTCCCGGATATCGAGCTTGCCGGGCCAGGAGACATGGCAGACCACGCCCTGGGCCAACGCGGCGTTGCCGGTCAGCTCCTGGACCCAGGCCCCGCCGAGCTGGCAATGGTTGCCGCCATGGCGTATGGTGTACGTCTTGGCCAGGTCATGGAGCAGGGCGGCCGCACGCACCGCGCCCACATCCACGCCGAGCCCCGCCTCCCGCGCCCCTTCGGCCAGGGCCGTGGCNACGCAGGCCACGAGCAGGCTGTGGGAGCGGACATTGGGCAGCATGCCGTAGGCGTCCCACAGCTCCAGGCACTGGGCGTCCGACGGCACGAAAGACACGGCCGGCGGATCGCTGACAGGGCATCCGATGCAGGACCGGGCTGCGGGATTGTGCTGCTTGAAATCGTGGCTCGTATCGGACATGGGAAACGCCGGGTTGTCGACGGGTTGGTGCGCTTGGCCGTCGGCAACCGATCTGATAGCAACCCCGATGGAAAAAGCAATGGCCGACGGCCCCCTTTTGGCCGGACAGGCCCGGGATCACCATGAAAAAATACCGCGTTCGCTACGAAACAAAAATTCTGGAAGGCCGGGAAGGCACGGAAATCGTCACGGCCACGGGCAAGGGCCAGGCCATGCTGGCGGCCCAGCTACGCCTGCACCCTGACGCCCGGCCCGATGAACCCTATTTTCACTTCGAGCCCCTGTCCATCCGCCCCCTGGCGGTCCCGGACAGTTTCGAGGTGCACTACCGGACCAAGGTGGCGATGGATCTCACCGGCACCATCGAAGTCGAGGCCGAAACGCCGGACAAGGCCGCGGCCAAGGCCCGCTTCACCGTGCACCAGGAGCTTATTCCGCCCAAGTGCTTCAAGGCCGTCGAGGTGGTGGAAGTCGGCGAGGCCGGGGCGTAAGAGCACCCGGCCCGGCCGGTTCGCCCTTACGCCTTGAGTTCGTCCACCAAGTCGAGGAGCGCCTCGGCCTCCCGGGCCATCTCGGCCACGGATTGGTCGGCGTGCCCCATGGCCTGGGCCGTTTCCCGGGCCACGGCCGTGATGGCCTCGATGCCCCGGGTGATGGCCTCGCTGGAAGCGGATTGCTGTTCCGAGGCGGTGGCGATGGAGCGCACCTGATCCGAGGTGGCCTCGGCCAGGCTCAGAATCTCGCGCAGGGCCGCGCCCGAGGCGGCGGACAGCTCGGCCACCCGGGTGACCGTGGCCGCCGATTGTTCCACCCCGGCCACGGCCTCGGACACGCCGCTGCGGATGCCGGTCACGGCCGCGCCGACCTCGGACGTGGCCTGCATGGTCTTTTCGGCCAGCTTGCGCACCTCGTCGGCCACCACGGCGAAACCGCGTCCGGCCTCACCGGCCCGGGCCGCTTCGATGGCGGCATTGAGGGCGAGCAGGTTGGTCTGGTCCGCGATATCGGAAATGACGTTCATGATGGCGCCGATGCCGGCGGCCCGGTCGCCGAGTTCGGCCATATGGCTGGTCAGGGCCTTTGAGCCGCGTTGGACCTCGCTGACCGCTTCGGTCACCCGGTCCACGGCCGTTGCGCCTTCGGCCGCCTTCTGGCGGGAGGATTCGGCGCTTTCGGCGGCGCTTGCGGCATTGCGGGCCACATCAAGGACCGTGGCATTCATCTGCTCCATGGCCGAGTTGGTTTCGTCGAGCCGGGACCGCTGCTGCTGGGCGCCGTTTTCCGAGGACTCGACCAGTCCGGCTACCTCCTTGGACGCGTCGGTCAGCCGCATGGCCGTGGCTTCCAGGCGTCCGGCCGCTTCCTGGCGTCCCTGGTGCATGGCCGCCTCGGCCTGACCGCGCGCTTCCTCGACCTCCCGGGCGGCGGTGCGGGCCTTGTCCGCTTCGCTGTCGGCTTCCCTGGTCTTGGCCTCGGCGGTCTCGATGGTGCGCTTGAGTTCCTGGACCATGGTTTCGATGGAGGTCTTGAGCGTGCCGGTCTCGCCGGAGAAGGTGCCGCTCGCCACGGCTTCGAGGTTTCCGGCCGACACCGTGCCCGCATACGTCACCAGGGCCTTGAGGGGGCGGGTGATGGAGCGCAGGATNAGCGCGCCGACAAGCAGGCTGAGGGCCAGGATGCCCGCCACNAGGCCGGTTACGCCGTAACGGGTCTNGTTGATGCGCGCNTCGATGTCGTCCACGTACAGGCCCGTGCCGATGATCCAGTTCCAGGGCGCGAACAGGGTCACATAGGAGACCTTGGGATAGAGTTCCTTGGTGGCGCCGCCGCCGGCCAGGGGCTTGGGCCACTGGTAGCCGACGTAGCCCTCGCCGTCATGGCCGACCGCCTCGACAAAGGCGGCGAACAGATTTTTCTTGCCGCCCGGAATGGCTTCGGTCGGGCCGCTCGTGCCGTATTGCAGACTCGTGGCACAGTCGAATTTGGCCATGTCAAGGACCTTACCGTCCAGACTCGGCACGGTGGGGTGCATGATCATGGTCGGGTAGGGCCGGGTGGTATCGTTGATCCAGAGGTAGTCGTCGTGGCCGTAGCGCAGGGCCCGGATCTGGCTGATGGCCTGCTTTTTGGCCTCGTCCAGGCTGAGTTCGCCCTTGGCGACCCGGTCCTGGTACTGGGCGAGCAGGGTCTGGGACAGTTGTACCACATTGCGCAGGCTGCGCTTGCGGTTGCCCCACATTTCCTGGCCGATGCTCGGCAGGAGGTAGCCGAAGATGGCCGTGCAAAAAAGCAGGGTGACGAGGAGGGCGATGCCGATGATCTTGGTGGAAATCTTGAGGTCCGGTCGCAAGGAGGACATGGCTGCTTCCTTTGGCTGCACGTGCACAGGCGGTATTCCGTTCCGGCACCCCACCGGCCCGGTCTGAGAACCTTGATCTGCTAAACTATATGGGGCTGCGTCGCTTTTGACAACCAGGCGCGCAATGCGCATATTCCCAGGGCGCGACGGCCAGTCCCGGCCGCCGCCCACCGCCACCTCCGGAGGAGCCCATGTGCCTGGCCGTTCCCATGGAAATTACCGCTATTCATGACAAGGTAGCCGATGTGGAAATCGGCGGCGTCACCAAGCAGGTCCGCCTNGACATCATCGACGCCAAACCCGCCGTGGGCGATTACGTCATNGTGCANGCCGGGTTCGCCATCCACCGCCTGGACCGGGAGGACGCCCTGGAAACCATCAAGCTCTTNCAGGAAGGCCTGAATCTTGAACTCATTTGACGCCTTCAAGGACCCGGCCCTGTGCCGGGCGCTGCTGGACCGGCTGACCAGGGAGGCGACCGATCCCCTGCGCTTCATGGAGGTGTGCGGCACCCACACGGTGGCCATCTTCCAGAGCGGGCTGCGCAGCTTGCTCCCCAAGACCATCACCCATCTCACCGGTCCCGGTTGTCCGGTCTGCGTCACCCACGAGTCCGAGGTGGCGGCCTTTCTTGAACTGGCCGGCCGTGACGACGTGGTCATCGCCACCTTCGGCGACCTCATGCGCGTGCCCGGTCCCAAGGGGAAAAACCTCAAGACCGCCCAGGCCGACGGTGCCCGGGTGGAAGTGGTCTATTCCCCGGTGGACGCCCTGGCCGTGGCCAAGGCCAATCCCGGCCGCACCGTTGTGTTCCTCGGCGTGGGCTTCGAGACCACCGCCCCGGCCGTGGCCGCGACCATCCGGTTGGCCAGGGAGAAAAATCTCAAAAATTTCAAAGTGCTGAGCTTCCATAAACTCGTGCCGCCGGCCCTGGACGTGCTGTTGGCCGACCCCGAGGCCAGCATCGACGCCTTCATCCTACCCGGTCATGTCTCGGCCATCATCGGCGCCGAACCATATGGCTTCGTGGCGGAAAAATACCGCGTCCCGTCCGTGATCACCGGGTTCGAGCCCTTGGACATCCTGTCGGCCCTGCTCGATATCGTGGCCATGCGCCGCGCCGACGCGCCCGCCATCCACAACACCTATACCCGGGTCGTGGCCGCCCAGGGCAATCCCGTGGCCCGGGCCGTCATGGACGAGGTCTTTGTCCCGGCCGACGCCCTCTGGCGCGGGCTCGGCACCATTCCCCAAAGCGGTCTGGCCATTCGCGAGGACTTCGCCGACTTCGACGCCGTGGCAAGCCTCGGCGTGACCCTGCACGAAGTGCCGCCCCTGGCCGGTTGCCGCTGCGGCGAGGTGCTTAAGGGCAAAATGGCCCCCGACCAATGCCCGCTTTTCGCCAAGGCCTGCACGCCGGCCACGCCCGTGGGACCGTGCATGGTGTCGACCGAAGGCGGCTGCGCCGCGTATTTCAAGTATCAGATGGAGCTGTAAGGGGGAGGAGGGGGCGCCTCCGGCGGCCAAAGGGCTGCGCCCTTTGGAATCCCCTCAGGAATGCATGCTGGTATGCATCCTTGTTGCTGCCTGCCGGATGATTCAAGAGCCTTGGAAGGTCGAAATTCATGAGCGACAAGATTCTGCTCGACTATGGCAGTGGCGGCCGGGCCTCGCACCGGCTCGTCAACGAGCTTTTTTTCAAGCACCTGGGCAACGAGATCCTGGCCCGCATGGACGACGGCGCCGTGCTCGATATCAGCGGTCCCTTGGCCATGAGCACGGATTCCTTCGTGGTCGATCCCATCGAGTTCCCGGGCGGGGACATCGGCTCCCTGGCCGTGCACGGCACGGTCAACGACGTGGCCATGATGGGCGCCCGGCCGCTTTATCTGACCTGCGGCTTCATCCTTGAAGAAGGACTTGAAGTTTCCGTGCTGGAACGCATTGTCGCGTCCATGGGCCGGGCGGCGCAAAAGGCCGGCGTGCGGGTGGTGGCAGGCGACACCAAGGTGGTGCCGCGCGGCGCGGCGGACAAGATTTTCATCAATACGACCGGCGTGGGCCAGGTGCTGGTCGATCCGGCTCCGAGCGGCCACCGGGCGGCCGTGGGCGATGTGGTGCTCATCTCGGGCACCATGGGCGATCACGGCCTGACCATTCTGTCCACGCGCGAGGGCCTGTCCTTCGAGGCGCCGGTGGTGAGCGACAGCGCCTCCCTGTGCGGCCTGGTGGAAAAGCTGCTCACGGCCGTGCCCGGTCTGCACGTGTTGCGCGATCCCACCCGGGGNGGGCTGGCCACGACCATCAACGAGATCGCCGGCCAGTCGAACGTGGGCGTGGAACTCGACGAAGCGGCCATTCCGGTCGAGCCGGCCGTGGCCGGCGGCTGCGCTGTGCTTGGGCTCGATCCGCTCTATCTGGCCAACGAGGGCAAGTTTTTGTGCCTGCTGCCCGAGGCCGAGGCCGAAAAAGCCTTGGCCGTCCTGCGCGCCGATCCCCTCGGTGCCAAGGCGGTGCGCATCGGCCAGGTGGTGGCCGAGCATCCCGGCAAGGTGGCGCTCGTCACGCCCCTTGGCGGCAAGCGGCTGCTCGGCATGCTCGAGGGCGAGCAACTGCCACGTATTTGCTAGAGAATAAGACGAAGAAGCCTCCGGCGGCCAGGGCGCTGCCCTGGACCTGCCGGGGGGAATCATTCCCCCCGGACCCCCTGAACGGAAAAGCACACCACGGGCAATGCCGCGTGGCGCACCGCCATTGAGGAGGGTCCGGGAGGGGATCATCCCCTCCCGGCCGCCGGAGGCATTTTCCCCAGGTTCTCCCTAGGCTGCCGTTTTCGTGCCGATTTTTTGCTCGATGAGATTCTTGGCCCGCATGGCGAGCTGGCTGACGTCAGGCTTGGAAATCTGGTCGTCGGCACCCACCGCCTCGCCCTTGTGGCGCAGCTTGTCGGTGATCAGCGACGAGAACAGGATGACGGGCAGGTCCTTGAGCACGGCATCCTGCTTGATGCGCTTGGTCAAGTTGTGGCCGTCCATGGCCGGCATTTCGATATCCGCCACCATGACCTGGACATAATCCGTGATGGGGCGCTGGCCGGTTTCGCTTCTTTCCCGCAGTTGCTGGAGGAGATCCCAGGCTTCGCGGCCGTTTTGCACGGCCGTGACGTCAAATCCGGCCTTTTGGAGCAGGTCCTTNAGCATTTCNCGCACCAGCACCGAATCGTCGGCCACCAGGGCCCGGTAGCGGGTGGCGGCGTTCCATTCGATGCTCATGTCCAGGCGCAAGCCGAGGTTCGGGTTGAGATCGGCCACGATTTTTTCCAGGTCGAGCAGGAAAACGATGCGGTCTTCCAGCTTGACCACACCGGTGATGCTGTCGCCGCTCATCTTGGACACGTAGCGGTTGGGCGGCTCCACGGCCTCCCAGCTCATGCGGTGGATGCGGGTGACGCCGGAGACGAGAAAGGAAGTGGTGACGTTGTTGAATTCCGTGACGATGACCTTGGGCGACTCCGACGGCTCGCGCACCTTGTCGAGCCACACACTGAGGTCCACGAGCGGAATGATGTGGTTGCGCAGATTGAACGCCCCGAGCACGCTCGGGTGGGACACTTCCGGCATGCCCGTCACCTTGGGCAACCGGATGATTTCCAGGACCTTGGCCACATTGACGCCGTAGTAGCCGCGGTAGAGCCCCGTCACCTCCGGGGCCTTGGACGTGAACGAGGAGGCCGAGGGCTCGTCGATGTAGAACTCCACGATCTCCAGTTCGTTGGTGCCGGCTTCAAGCAGAATGTTTGTCTGGGCCATGGGAAATCTCCGGTGGTCAACCGTTGTGGCTAATACCCTTCCAGCACCTGTTGCACGTGGTCAATGATTTTCTTCGGTGTTGAGGCGCCGGCTGTCAAGCCGATTGTCTGATACCCGGCCACGAGGTCCGGGGTGAGTTCGTCGGCCGTCTCCACGTGGATGCAGGGCGTGCCCGCGGCCTTGGCCACTTGGGCCAANCGCCTGGTATTGCCGGATTCGCGTCCGCCCACCACGACCAGAAAGTCCACCAGGGCGGCCAGGTCCATGGCTTCCTGCTGCCGGTTCATGGTGGCGTTGCAGATGGTGGAAAGCACGGTCAGTTCCGGGCCGAAGCGGTTGAGCAGATAATCCCGGATGCGGGAAAATTCCTGCTCGTCCTGGGTGGTCTGGGCGGCCAGGAAATAGGTCGGGCCGTGGGGCAGCTCCAGGGAAGTCAGTTCGTCCATGGAGCCGAAGACATGGGCGCCGGCCGTGGCATAGCTGAGCAGGCCCTGGACCTCGGGATGGTCTTCCTCGCCGAACAGCAGCAAGGTTTTACCCTGTTTGGCCTGGGCGCAGATGAGGGTTTGGGCTTTTTTCACCTTGGGGCAGGTGGCGTCCACCAGGGTGGCGCCCCGGGCCAGGATGGTCTGGCGCACGGGTTCGGGAATGCCGTGGGCCCGGATGACCACCGTGGCATAGGGCGGGATGCGTTCGGGGTCTTCCTCGGTGAGCACGCCCTTGGCCGCGTATTCGGCCAGGACCTGGGGATTGTGGATGATGGGCCCGAAGGTGATGATCTGGTTTCCCTTGCCGATCAGGGTGGCGAGTTTGCGCAGGGCCAGGTCCACGCCCATGCAGAATCCGGCCGTCTGGGCACGCAGCAGTTTCATGATACGGTTTCTCCGGAAGCGGCCTGTGCGGCGAGGGCTTCGGCCGCGTCGATGATATCGTCGAACGCCTCCCAGGATGTACAGTGACACAGCCGGTCCCGCAAGGCGCGACAGCCGGGCAGGTCGCGCAGGTAGCGCGGCACGGCCGTGCGCATACGCAGGAGCGTTCGGGTTTCGTCGGCGTGTTCGCGGCATAGGGCTGCGTGGCGGCGGATGACGTCGCACAGGCCGGGCAGGGGCGGCGCGGCCATCCCCCGGGCCCCTTGGCGTAGCGCGGTGAAGCGGCGAAAGATGCGCGGATCGGCCAGGGCACCCCGGGCGAACATGACGCCGGAAGCCTCAGTCGCTTCGAGGCAGGCGACGGCATCGGCCGCGGTCAGAAGATCGCCGCTGGCCAGGACCGGCAAGGGCGAAGCGGCCACGAAAGCGGCCAGGGCGGTCCGGTCGACCGTGCCGGAAAATCCCTGGCTGGCATGGCGGGGGTGGAGCGTGAGCCAGCCGATACCGGCCTCGGCCAGACGTCCGGCCAGGTCCAGGGCCACGTTCGCGGGCGGTTTGGGGCCCAGGCGCAGCTTGACCCCGACCCGGCCGGGACCGATGACCTCGGCCATGGCCCGGGCGCAGGCCACCAGCCGGTCGGGATCGCCGAGCAGGGCGGCACCGGCTCCGGTTTTGACGACCTTTTTGACCGAGCAACCGCAGTTGAGGTCGAACAGGCCATAGCCCTGGTCGGCCAGGGTGCCCACGGCCCGGGACAGGTAGTCCGGGTCGGCGCCGAAGAGCTGGACCACCAGCGGCGTGTCGACCGAGGTCGTATCGAGCAGGCGCTTGGTGTTGCGGGAATCGAAAAACAGCCCCTTGGCGCTGATCATTTCCGTGACCGCGCAAGCGGCGCCCAGCTCCCGGCACAGCAGCCGGAATGGCAGATCGGAAAAACCGGCCAGGGGCGCGAGCCACGGGGCGTCGGGGGAAAAGGGAAGTGCGGCGGTCGACATGAAAAAAGTGTTCCTGGACAAGGCGTAACGGATAGCGTCCCGCCTGGCAACCGCTGGAACAGCTGCCGGGGCGGACTGGGGTTTTTCGGCCGGCCTGGGCGGCCGGACGGCGCATGGGGCCGGCTGCGGACTACATGCGGCCGTGGGTCAAGCCGAGAATGCCGAGGATGATAAGGTAAATCGCGACGATATAGTTAAGCAGGCGCGGCATGACAAGGATCAGGATGCCGGCGATCAGGGAGATGAGCGGTTGCATGGAAAAATACATCGGGGCCTCCTGGGCGGTTGCGGTCAGCCGATTGGTCGTTTCCCGATGCTGGCTGTTAAGGGATACATGCGCACCGGTCAATGCGGCCTGGGTCGATACACCCCGGTCGGACTGTTTTTGGGGGAGAGGAAACCATTTCCCGACCGAAACAGTCTTGACCCGAACCCTTGAAATCCCTAGTCTGCTTCGTTTATATCCGGTTGTCGCCAAGTGGACACGACAAAGACCGGAAAAAAACGGGGAATTCCCGGCAACTGTCATGTCACGGGGGGAAGGACTATGGGGCTACGTACTGATTTCATCTGGATGGACGGCACCATGACGCCTTGGGACGAGGCCAACGTGCATGTCCTGACCCATACCCTGCATTACGGCTTGGGCGTGTTCGAGGGCATCCGGGCCTACGAATGCACCAACGGTTCCTCGGCGGTCTACCGCCTCAAGGAACATATCGACCGTTTGATCGGCTCGGCCAAGATCCTGGGACTGACCGTACCGTTTACCCAGGAACAACTCATGGCCGCCTGCATCGACACCCTCAAGGCCAACAAGATGCCTGCCGCCTACATTCGGCCCATCGTGTTCGTAGGTTCTGGCGTGTCCATGGGCGTCAATCCCGGCGGCAACCCCATCCGGGTGGCCATCGCGGTCTGGCCGTGGGGCGCCTATCTCGGACCCGAGGCCCTGGAACGCGGTATCCGCATCCGCACCTCGAGCTTCACCCGCTATCACGTCAATTCCATGATGACCAAGGCCAAGGCCGCCGGCAACTACGTCAATTCCGTGCTGGCCAAGACCGAGGCCCTGGCCGACGGCTTCGACGAAGCCATGATGCTTGACGCCGCCGGCTACGTAGCCGAAGGTTCGGGCGAGAACATTTTCATCGTGAAAAACGGCGTCATCAAGACCCCGCCGTTGACCACGGTGCTGGCCGGCATCACCCGCGACAGCCTGCTGTCCGTGTGCGCCGACCTGGGCTATACCGTCAAGGAACAGTTTTTTACCCGCGACGAGGTCTATGTGGCCGATGAGGTGTTTTTCAGCGGCACGGCCGCCGAATTGACGCCGATTCGCGAGGTGGATCGTCGGGTCATCGGCGAAGGGCACGCCGGACCCGTGGTCAAGGCCCTGCAGACCGCCTTCTTCAAGGTCGTCAAGGGCGAAAATCCCAAGTATTCCCACTGGCTGTATCCGTACAGCCTGTAAGTAGCGCCCGGGCGGCTTCGCCTAAGCCGTCGAGGCCGCCCGGATTCCCGCATGAGCACATCGAGTCTTACCGCCAAATACCGTCCCCAGCGCTTTGCCGACGTGGCCGGCCAGGATGCGGTCAAACGCATTCTGTCCCGGGCCGCGGCCGAGGATAAGATCGCTCCGGCCTACCTGTTCAGCGGGACGCGCGGCGTGGGCAAGACCACGCTCGCCCGCATCCTGGCCAAGGCCCTCAATTGCGAGACCGCGCCCACGGCCGAGCCGTGCAACGTCTGCACTCAGTGCCGCCAGATCACGGCCGGGATCTCGCCCGACGTCATCGAGATCGACGCCGCCACCCACGGCAAGGTGGACGACGCCCGCCGGCTCAAGGAAGACGTGGGCTACGCGCCGCTCAGTAGCCGCTACAAGGTCTTCATCATCGACGAAGCCCACATGCTGACCATGGCGGCCTTCAATGCGTTGCTCAAGACGCTGGAGGAGCCGCCGCCACGCGTCACCTTCATTCTGGCCACCACCGAGCCGCACAAATTTCCGGCCACCATCATCAGCCGCTGCCAGCATTACCTGTTCAAGCGTCTGGCCCAAGGCGAACTGGAAGCCCATCTCACGGGTTTGCTTACCCGGGAGGCGGTGCCGTTCGAGCCCCGGGCGGTCAGCCTCATTGCCCGGCGCGGGGCCGGCAGCGTGCGCGACTCCATGTCGCTGCTCTCCCAGGTCTTGGCCCTGGGCGGAGCCGAGCTGACCGAGGCCGATGCCCGGGGCGTGCTCGGCCTGGCCGGCCAGGAAGTCTTTCTCGGCCTCATCGAGGCCATCCATGCCCAGGACGGCCCGGCCGTGGTGGGGGTGTTGCGCGAGGTCCTGGACAAGGGCCTGGACATCGGCTTTTTCCTGCGCGAACTGGCCGGGGTGTGGCGCAACCTTTTCCTGCTGCGCCAGGCCGGGGAAAAGGGCCTGCCCGTGGTCGACCTGCCGGCCGAGGAGGCCGGACTCTGGCTCGATTGGGCCGGTCGGTTCGACCCGGCCCATATCCACGCCTGCTGGCAGATGACCCTCGAAGGCCAGCGCCGGGTGCTCACGAGTCTGGAACCGGCCCTGTCTCTGGAGCTGATGCTTTTAAACCTCGCCTACTTGCCGCGTCTGCTTCCGTTGCAGAATCTGGCCTCGTGCATGGCCGTGCCCGCACCGTCGGGATCGTCCGGCAATCCGGGCGGCACGTCCGGGCCTGGCCAGGCCAGCAATGGGCGACCGGCGGCGTCGTACCGCGCCGGCGCAGCCTCTTCGGCCGGGCCAAAGCCGGCCCAGGCCCGGCAGTACGCGCCTCATCCGGCCACCTCGCGGCCCGTGCCGCCACCAGCCGCTCCGACTGGGAACGCGCCAGAGGCCGCGCCCGAGCCGGAGCCGATGCCGCGTGCGGCGCCACCGGCCGCGCCCGTTGGGCCGCGCACCTGGGAAGGGTTTGTACGGTCCCCGGCCGTGCGGGAGGCCGCCATCACGGGCCTCAGAAAGGCCCGGGGAACCTTTGTCGCGGACCCGGCGCCGGGCGAGCTGCGCGTGGAGTGCGGCAACGCCTTCCACTGCGGCCAGCTCACGGCGTCCGACAAATTTCGCCAGCTTTCGGCCCTGGCCGCCGCCTACTTCGGCGACGGGGTCGTGGTCCGGGTGGAGACGGCCGACGACCGGGAACGGATGTCGCCAAACGACCTCAAGGACTATATTGACGCCAGGCCCGAGGTGCGCCAAGCCGTTTCGACCTTTGGCGCCGAAATCATCGAACGCAAGCCCCGCTGACCGCGGGTGGAGGACCTCGCTATGAAGGGTATGAACGAGCTGGTGCGTCAAGCCCAGATCATGCAAAAGAAAATGGCGAAACTTCAAGAAGAGCTTGAAGTCAAAACCGTGGAAGGCTCGGCCGGCGGCGGCATGGTCACGGCCGTGGTCTCGGGCTCCAACGANCTCAAGGCCATCCGCATCGACAAGGCGGCCGTGGACCCGAACGACGTGGAAATGCTNCAGGANCTGATCCTGGCNGCGGTCAACGACGGGGTCAAAAAGGCCAAGGCCATGATGGAAGCGGAAATGGGCCAAGTCACCGGCGGTCTGAAGATCCCGGGGATGTTTTAGGAAGCGGGTAGGGGAGACGCCTCCGGCGGCCAGGAGGGACAATGTCCCTCCTGGACCACCCGAAAGGAAGATCGCGTCCACANGGACTGCACCCNTTTCAGGGGTCCGGGGGGATGATCCCCCCGGTGGGGTCCAGGGGCAACGCCCCTGGTCGCCGACGGCATCCAAACATCTGTGCTCTCATGCGGTAATTGACTATGGCGATGCAGAAAACCCTGCCGGCTCCGCTCGTGGAGCTGGTGGAGCAGTTGGCCCGGCTGCCGGGGCTGGGGCCCAAATCCGCCCTCAAGGTGGCCATGACCTTGCTCGAATGGCCGCGNGCCCGGGCCGAGGCCTTGGGCGAGGGCATTTTGCGCCTGCGCGAAAGGCTTTGCCTGTGCGGGCGTTGCGGCGGATTGTCCGAAACCCCTCTCTGTCCGGTGTGCGCCGATCCGACCCGCGATCCGAGCCTGCTGTGCCTGGTGCCCCAGTGGGACGCGGTCATGCTGCTTGAGGAAACCGGCCAGTACGCCGGCTACTACCTGGTGCTCGGGGGCCTGCTCGATCCGCTGGAGGGCGTGGGGCCCGGGCAGCTCCGCCTGGACGCGTTGCGCGAGCGCCTGGCCGAGGGCACGGTCCGGGAGTGCATCCTGGCCCTTGGCGCCACGCTGGCCGCCGAGACCACCGCTTCCCACATCAAGAATATGTTGGACCGGGAGTTTNCGGGCGTGCGCCTGACCCGGTTGGCCCAGGGCATACCGCTCGGGGCCGAGGTCAAATACGTGGACAAGGAAACCCTGTCCCAATCCATGCGCTATCGCCAGTCCCTGTAGGCGGTTGGCGGTCCCGGAATGTCCATGGCCACCGAACTGTCCGCCGAAGTCCAGTTCGTGACTTTTTTTAATGAGGAGAACAACTACCTCATTGCCCGGGTCCGGTCCAAGGACGAGCCCGGTCCTTTTTCCATTGTCGGCCACCTGACCAAGGTCACGCCCGGGGAACTGCTGCGCTTAACCGGCGCCTGGGTCACGCATCCCAAATACGGCCGCCAGTTCCAGGTCGAGACCTTTGACCGGGAAATGCCGGCCACGGTCAACGGCATCCGCCGCTACCTGGCCTCGGGCCAGATCAAGGGCGTGGGCGAGGTGTTGGCCGGGCGCATGGTCGAAGCGTATGGCGAGAAGGTACTGGAAATCCTCGACACCGAGCCGGAAAAGCTGCTCAAAGTTGAAGGCGTGGGCAAAAAGAAGCTTCAGGAGATCAAGGCCTCCTGGGACGCCCAGCACGAGGTGCGCTCGCTGTTGCTTTTTTTGCAGACCCACGAGATTCCGACCACCTACGCCGGCAAGATTCACAAGCTCTACGGCGCTGCGGCCGAATCCCGCATCCGGGCCAATCCCTACGAGCTGGCCTACGAGATCCGCGGCATCGGCTTCAAGACCGCCGATAACATGGCCCTGCGCCTGGGCTTTGCCAAGGACAGCCCCGAGAGAATCCAGGCCGCCCTGGTCTATGTTCTTTTCAGTCTGAGCGAGCAGGGGCATCTGTTCGCGCCCAAGGATACGCTGTTTGAAAAGACCGCCGCCATGCTCGGGCCGGTCGAGCCCGAACTCCTGGAGGAGGGCCTTGGCGCCCTGGAGGAGCTCAAGCGGATCAAGGTCGAGGCCTTGCCGGGCGTTGGCGTGGAAGCGGCGGTCTATCTGCGCCATTTTTACGCCCTGGAAGTGGAAATCGCCCGGCGCCTGTTCGATCTGGCGAGCCATCCCGGGGCGGATCTGCGCGGCAAGGTGGAAAAGCTGCTCCCGACCCTCGAATCCGCGGCCAAGCTCCAGCTTTCTCCCGAACAGCGCCAGGCCGCGGTCGACGCCTGCGCCAACAAGGTGTTCGTCATTACCGGCGGTCCGGGCACCGGCAAGACCACCATCACCCGTATGGTGGTGGCGGCCCTTGACAAGCTGGCCCTAAAAGTCAAACTTGCCGCGCCCACGGGCCGGGCGGCCAAGCGGCTGGCCGAGGCCACGGGCATGCCGGCGGCCACGTTGCACCGGTTGTTGCAGTCCGCTCCGGACGGTTCGTTCGCGGTCTGCGAGGACAACAAGCTCAAGACCGACGTGTTGCTGGTGGACGAGGCCAGCATGCTCGACGCGAGGCTGTGCGCCCACATGTTGCGGGCCCTGCCCTGGACGTCCCGGCTCATTCTGGTCGGCGACGCCGATCAACTGCCCTCGGTCGGGCCGGGCAACATCCTGTCCGACATCCTGGGCAGCCAGGCCGTGGGCAGCGCCCGGTTGACCCGCATCTACCGCCAGGCCCGGCAAAGCCTGATCGTGGTCAACGCGCACCGGATCAACCAGGGCCAGCTGCCCCAGACCGCGTCCGGTCCGGCGCCCGAGGCGGATTTTTTCTGGGTCGAACAGGATGATCCGGCCCTTGTCCGGGACATGATCACCGGGCTCGTGTGCGAGCGCATCCCGCGCGCCTACGGACTCGACGCCATGCGCGACGTGCAGGTGCTCTCGCCCATGCACAAGGGCGAGGCCGGGACCCAGGCCCTNAACGANGCCCTGCGCGAGCGGCTCAATCCCANGGGGCCGGAAGTGGCCCGGGGACTGGTGCGGTTCCGCCTGGGCGACCGGGTGCTCCAGACCAAAAACGACTATGAAAAGGACGTGTTCAACGGGGATCTGGGCCATATCGAGGANGTGGATGTGGAGGAGGGCGAGGTGCTCGTGTCCTTTGANGGCCGCACGGTGGCCTATGACCGGACCGAACTCGACGAGCTGGCCCCGGCCTATGCCATCAGCATCCACAAGTCCCAGGGCAGCGAATATCCGGCCGTGGTCGTCCCCATCCTGACCCAGCATTACGTCATGTTGCGCCGCAATCTCATTTATACCGCCCTGACCCGGGCCAGNCGCCTGGCCATCCTCATCGGCAGCCGCCGGGCCATGCTGCTCGGGTTGCGCAACGCCGGCGGCGACCGGCGCCATACCTATCTCAACTACCGGTTGCGGGAGTTGTTCAATGCCTGAGAAACCGGGAAGGACGCCTGATCTTTCCGACCGGGGTGACGGTCTGCGATGCTGGTGAAAAAGACCCTCGGATTCACACTCCGCTTGCTGCTTGTGGTCGGCTGTCTGGTCTATGCCTTTTGGGGTATCGATTTCAGCCAGTTGTGGCATGTGTTGTGGGGCTACAACCTCTGGGCCTTGCTGTGGACGACGGTGTTTTCCTTTGTCGGCTACGGCGCCATGGCCTTGCGGCTCAATTTCCTGTCCCGGTTCCAGGCCGGCAATTGGATGTGTCTCAAGGCTTTTCTCATGTCCATGGCCGTCAACAACATCCTGCCGGCCAAGCTCGGCGAGCTGGTCAAGGCCTTTTATCTGCGCCGGCANTGCCCNTTTTCCCTGTCCCAGAGCATCACCATGGTGTTTTGGGAGCGTTTTTTCGATCTCAACGCNATTTTGGCNATGGGGCTCGTGGTGGCGGTCCATTTCCGGCTCAAGATGGCCTTTGTGCCCCTGGCCGGGGCCGTGGGTGGCATCTGGATTGCCCTGTTCGTGGTGCGCACCTTTCCGGACTTCGTGGGCCGGATCATTGATCGGCTGCCGAGCGGGCGCTTGGCCGCCTTTCTGGCCGAGCTCAAATTGCAGATCCTACACGGCGTGACCCCGGGTTTCCTGGCCATCCTTGGGCTCTATACCGTGGTGTGCTGGCTGCTTTACGCCGCCTCGGCCTTTCTGGTGCTGCTGTGGGTGGCCGACTTGAACCTGACCGTGAGCCACGCCGCGGCCGTGTTTGTGATTTCCGCCCTGGGTATGGCCATGCCGTCCTCGCCCGGGGCGTTGGGCGTGTTCGAGGCGGCGGTGGTTTTTTCCCTGGGACTTTTCAGCGTGGACCGGGAACAGGCCNTGGCCGCCGGTCTGGTGCTCCACATGGTCCAGTATATCCCCGTGACCGTGTCGGGATTTCTGATCCTGACCAAAAGCGGCCTGGATCTGCGCAAGATCCGGGCGAGCGAAGAGGGGCTGGAGGCCCAGTCCCCGGAGGAGGCTCCATGCGACCGCCATGCGTACTGACAGTGGCCGGTTCGGACTCCGGCGGGGGGGCCGGCATTCAAGCCGACCTCAAGACCATCATGATGCAGGGCTGCTACGGCCTTTCCGTCATCACCGCCCTGACCGCCCAGAACACCCGCACCGTGGCCGCCATCGAGGCGCCGACGCCGGGGTTCGTGGCCGAGCAGTTGCGGGTGGTGCGGGAGGATTTTCCGATCCGGGCCGCCAAGACCGGCATGCTTTTTTCGGCCGCCATCATNGAGGCCGTGGCGGACGGGCTTTCCGGCAAGGACTTTCCCTTGGTGGTGGACCCGGTCTGCGTGGCCCAATCCGGGGCGCGGCTGCTCTTGCCCGAGGCCGTGGACGCCCTGGTAAANCGCGTGTTGCCCCTGGCCGACCTGCTCACGCCCAACCGGCTNGANGCCGAGCTGTTGGCCGGNNTGCCCATTGCCACCGAGGCGGATGTNCGGGAAGCCTTGAAACGTCTCAGGGCCCTGGGGCCCAAGGCCATCCTGCTCAAGGGCGGTCATTTCACGGCGGACAAGACCCAGGGCGAACCGGTTCTGACGGATTGGCTGGCCACGGCCGACGGCCAGGTGGTGACCTACACCCGGCCTTTTGTCGCCACCCACAACACCCATGGCACGGGCTGCACGTTGTCGGCGGCCATTGCCGCCCATCTGGGCCTGGGCAAGCCCTTGCCCCAGGCCGTGGAAGCGGCGCGGAATTTTCTCCAGCACGCCCTGGACACGTCCTACGACCTGGGGCGGGGTGACGGCCCGGTCAACCACCTGGCACCGTATCTGGACGCCCTGGAGCGTCTGGCGCGTTTCGAGGCCAAAGCCTCTTCGGATGATTGAGGATCGGTCCGGAATCGGGTAGGAGGGAAATCGGCGACACGTTTTTTATTGCGAGAGTGGCGGAACTGGGAGACGCACCAGACTTAGGATCTGGCGCCGTAAGGCATAGGGGTTCGAGCCCCCTCTCTCGCACCAATTTTTAATCCGCAGGCGTCCAGCGCCATCCAAAAAAACAGTAAATTCAATGACAAGCCGGGCTAGAAGTAGTCCGGCTTTGTCTTTTATCGTCCTGGCAGGTGCGTTGACAGCCACAAAAAGTGGGGGCAACAGTGGGGGCAACAGGAAATGGGGGCAACTCGCTCCCAAGGGAGTTGCCCCCCATGCTCACAGATACCGCTGTTCGCAACGCAAAACCCGGACCGAAGGCTATCAAAATTTTCGACTCCGGGGGACTCTATCTGGAACTTGCCCCCAGTGGCGGGAAGTGGTGGAGATTAAAATACAGGTATCAGGGTAAGGAGAAACGACTCTCCCTCGGCACGTATCCGATGACCACGCTCAAGGAAGCTCGCGAGGCGCGGGAAGCAGCGAAAAAGCTTTTATCACAGGGGGTGGACCCGTCCGCCCATAGGAAGCAGGGCAAAGCCAAAGCCATAGCCCAGGCCCTGGAAATTGCCACAACTTTCGAAGTTGTGGCCAGGGATTGGCATGCCAGGCAGGTCATGACCTGGAGCGAAAGCACCGGTATTAAGGTCCTTGCCTGCCTTGAGCAATATCTCTTTCCCGCCTTCGGCAACGCCCCCATCACATCCCTTCGTGCTCCGGACATCCTGCCCACCCTGCGAGCCGTCGAGGCCAAGGGCACCAACTACACGGCTAAGAAGCTGCGCCAGTATTGTGAATCCATCTTCGCTTTCGCCGTCGCTACTGGACAGACGGAAAGGAATGTGGGGACCGATCTTCGTGGAGCCCTGGCTCCATGCAAGGTTAAGAATCGGCCCGCCATCACGGACCCCAAGGGCGTAGCGCAACTGCTGCGGGCCATCGACGGCTATACGGGGAGTCCCGTCACCCTGGGGGCCTTGAAGATGGCTCCCCTGGTGTTTGTTCGTCCTGGCGAGCTACGACAGATGGAGTGGGCAGAAGTCGATCTTGACGCGGATAATGGCCCCCAATGGTCCATCCCGGCCGAGAAGATGAAGATGCGAGTGCCGCATATCGTCCCTCTGGCAAAGCAGGCCGTGGCGGCCCTAGAAGAACTACATCCTCTGACCGGATCAGGTCGCTATGTTTTTCCCTGCAATAGGACTAAGGGCCGCTGCATGTCTAACATGACGATCAATGCTGCCCTGCGTCGCCTTGGCTATGAGCAGGGTGAAATGTGCGCCCATGGGTTCCGGGCGATGGCTTCCACCATGCTCAATGAGCTAGGATGGCCCCAAGATGCTATTGAACGCCAGCTTGCACATGCCGAGCGCAACAAGGTTCGGGCGACGTACAACCGCGCCTTGCTTCTGCCCGAGCGACGCCGCATGATGCAGGCATGGGCCGATTACCTCGATAAACTCAAGGCCGGGGCGAAGGTGACGCCCATGCACAGCCAAACAGCTTGACGGCCTTTCCTGGACGAGGTAGGATTCCTTCAAACGCTGCGAGACGTTACCAAACACCTCGGGGTAATGCGCTGAGCCTCAGAGCGAAAGCCAAAGTCCCCGAGAAGTCATGGGTTGTCTCGCCCAAGCGTACGCAAACCGCTAGTGCGTACCGGCGTGAAACTCCCGATTCTCGGGGGCTTCACGCTTTTTTTGGCCCATGCGTGAACCTCCGACGGGAACACCCCGGAGTGTTCATCATGGACAACACAGCCCGTCGTCTTCTCCGCCTTCCCGAAGTCCTTAATCGACTCCCGATCAGTAAATCCGCCCTCTACGCCGGCATAAAAGCTGGCCGATTTCCGAAGCCAATCAAGCTCGGGTATGTCTCCGTTTGGCGCGACGAGGACATCGCCGCCATCGAACGCGGCGAAGTGCCGCAAGCGACTTCTGTATCATGTTGATATTATTGAATTTTTTACTAAATTTGACAGTACCTCCTAATAAGGCTAGATCTTTTATTAGCTTTTGAAGAAAGGAGGCAAGCATGGCGAAGGAATTAACGCCGAGAGAAATATATCGCCCTATCGGGATGGAGGCCGCGAGACTCAACTATCTTGTGCGGCGTGGGACGATCACACCCGACGCGCACCAGACCGAGGTGGCCGGATCGGCGAACAAGTTCAGTGCAACCGAAGCGTGCAAGGCTGCACTCATCAACTACACGGACCACCTAGGCTATGACATCCAGGCCGGCGAGGCGCTTGTTAGGTTCACCTTCGACGATGCCGTGCTCAAAAATATCGTCAGAGGAGACGCGGATCATATCGCCATAATGCAGGGCAGCAACGTCCTCGCGTTGCTGCCCAACGCCGAGCAATTACCACCCGGCGGTGTAACCGCTCACAGGGTCAGTTTTTGACCTCTTGAATCCAGGCGGTTTCGGGACTGGTACCAGCGAAGAAGGCAGTCATGGCGTCGACGAGAACTGGAAATATTCTCTTCCCCCGCAGTCGGCAGGTCTGGCGCAGGGAGAGGATTCGTTCCGCAAAACGTCCGCCCTTCTCGCTGACGGTGCCAAAGCTGGCTTTTCGCCACAGCACGGCAAAGCGCAGGAGGCGTTCGGCGTGATTGTTCGTCGGGGCAACACCGGCTTCCTTGAGAAACAGCCACAGATGATCCATTTCGTCGATGAGGCGACGGGTCAGTTTGCCGGCGTCGTCTGTCCGGGCGCTGTACTTGGACACTAGGCGAATGAAACGCGCATAGAACATGCCACTACTTGTGGCGGCGCGGGGGGGGCACCGGGCTACGACCCCATTCGCAAGTACAACAAGTGCCACTTTTAAGTCCCGTTGGTCCCTCGCGTAACTCCACCGGAACTCCGCGGTTTCGGGAGTCCGCCGGCTAAGGTAGCTTAACGGTTTGTTCGGCCCGGTAGGGTCGCTCGTTAGGCAAAATGGTTTTTCCGTTTCTTTATTTGTTTTAGGGTAGCTTTTCTGTCCTTTTCAGCGTTTCCCAAGGCTGTCGTTCGGCGAGTCAGGTTGGGGTCCAGTGCCTTGAGATAGGGCCGTTTACATCGACGCCGACGTTGTGTGGGACGTGCCTTGCACCTCGGATGATGCAGGTAGTTCAGCTAACTTGACGGACCTCTAGTTTCGACCTTCACTCGTGTAAAGTAGAACGTAGCTCCGGCCACAGCCGGTGACCGCCGTTTTACGCATTCCGGCGAAGTAAGGGGGCCTCCGTGGCGTGTCCGAAGCCGGGCTCTGGAAAGGAGGTAATTAACGGCAGTACCGGCCGTGAGTTCGGCTGAGAGCTGCGCGGTAGGTCCTAAAAAAGAAGAGCCACGACCCAGACGGTACAGTCGGTTTCCTCGATAAGTCTTCTAGGAGCTGGCTCAGAGGGCGCGGTAGCTGGGGGTAAATGGTTCGGTAGCCGGCGCGGAACAAGCTTCCAGAGGGGCAGTTGGTGCACCTGCTTTGGCGAACCATAACGTCCCCCTACGGCGTTACCCGCACCCAGTACCCTTTATCGAACCGTCGCATAAAGTACTAAGTGGCTGTAGCCAGGCTTCTTCGAAAGGTCCCGTAACTTAGGTCCTAACCGTTCCGTAAGACCAGTCGCTACCGATACCGCAAATGCGCTTTACCCACCCCCGACGCAGTTTGGACAGACCGCGTAGACTAGGCGGGTGCCGGTTTCCCCGAACGCCTCGCTTTTCTGGGGCTCTAGCGGTTTACACCGTGGACCTGGGGTGTTCCTTAACGTCTCCAACACGGTGTACCGGTTTCGCGGCGGGTGGCAGCCGCTTACCTTNTGTAACCGCTCACAGGGTCAGTTTTTGACCTCTTGAATCCAGGCGGTTTCGGGACTGGTACCAGCGAAGAAGGCAGTCATGGCGTCGACGAGAACTGGAAATATTCTCTTCCCCCGCAGTCGGCAGGTCTGGCGCAGGGAGAGGATTCGTTCCGCAAAACGTCCGCCCTTCTCGCTGACGGTGCCAAAGCTGGCTTTTCGCCACAGCACGGCAAAGCGCAGGAGGCGTTCGGCGTGATTGTTCGTCGGGGCAACACCGGCTTCCTTGAGAAACAGCCACAGATGATCCATTTCGTCGATGAGGCGACGGGTCAGTTTGCCGGCGTCGTCTGTCCGGGCGCTGTACTTGGACACTAGGCGAATGAAACGCGCATAGAACATGTTCCATTCGCCGACGGTGGGCGGCGCTTTGGCCATGTGGCACAACCTCTGCAATTCCTTGTGGGTCCAGGTGCCACATTTGGCGATCTCGGGGTCTTTTCGCTCCGCAAGCCCTTTGGCGTGGCGGATCAGATGCGCCAGACAGGTTTGACGCAGCCCCACCCATTTCGCGTAAACGCCATAGCCATCGCTGACCAGAATGCCTTGCCAATCCTGGATCAATGCCTGGAAAGCCTTCTTCGACCGATGTCGGTGAATCATGAAATACGCTGCCAAGCTATTTCCCATGACCCACAGCCATTGCAGCATCCCCCTGCAATACCAAGCGGTTTCGTCCACGTGGTTGACGGGAGACCTTCGAACAAGCGCGCCGATGGCTTGGTAATGGGGGTCGATGGCGCGGGAGACTCGGTCGAGGATCTTCTGAATAGCTCCTTGGCTGACATGCAGACCCAGCACCGAGAAGAAAAAATCCTGGATGGCGCGTCGAGAGTCGGCTTGAGTGCCGGCCATGACGGCAATAATGGAGGAAAGTCTCGGGCCGAAGCCTGTGCGGTGCTCCGGGGGAATGAGCGCCTTACGCATTTTGCCGCAGTGGCGACACCGGCCTCGATGCAAGATGAAATGTGTCACTTCCAGCTTGATCTCAGGCAGTTCAACGACTTGATGGACGTAGTAAGGCTCCACGTCCGTGAGGGTGTTGCAGCCGCAGCTACATTTGCCGGGATAGAGTTCCGTGACCTGGGTTGGACTGAGCGCTTGCTGTCGGAACCCTTTGCGACTTTTCCTGTCTTTTCGATGGGATTTGTTTATTTCTTTGCCTTTGGTAAACGGATTGTCGCTGGATGGCGGCTTGTTGGAATTCGTGGAATCGGCGCTGAGCTTGGCCTCAAGCACCTCAATGCGTTCCCTGAGTGCCTGAATTTCACCGTGCAAAACATNAACGTACCCCAGCATCGGCCACGGGGTGTTCATCACCACTTCGGTGGTAAGGCAGGTTCGTACGGGCACTGCTATACCCATGTGCCAACTATGTGCATTAACTGAAAATTGTCCAGGCCCTGTGAGCGGTTACCCGGCGGTCCCGAGATCGGCCGCACAATCTATCCTGCCGACAAATTCGCGGAGTTGCGGCCGCTGCCCAGTGTGACGCTGTTCGTACTCTCCGATAAAATCAGCAATCTTTCCAGTGTGACGTTCATAAATCTGACTATGTTGTTTCGCTTTTTCGGCGAGAAGATCGGATTTTCTTTAGAGGACTTGATGGCTGACAGAAAATAAAGGCCCCAGACAAGCCGGGGCCGTGTGAGAAAAGCGAGCGGGTAAATCCTTTTCGCACACATCCCGGTTAATTGCAAATGCTTTCTACACGACAAGCCGCTTTAATAGGCGGAAAGGGAGAAGTGTGCCCAATGATCACCAAGGAATTGAAGGATTATTTCTTAGCTAAGCGTCTACTGGCACAGGCAATAGAGATTTCTGGTGGTAGATTGCAAGTTACACGTCGGCTCAACAAGCAACTCGGTATAACGCGGAGCAATCTCTTATGTGCTGTCGATGGCATGCTTTCCAACAATGCTCTTTTGGTTGAAGATAATATGGTGCCTGTGCTATGTTATAATAGCACAAATGCGGCTACCTATGCCAATGCAATTATAGCAGTGGCCAAAGCTATTGAGGTGATCCGTGGGTAAGACTACGTGGCCGTCGAAGAAACTGGCGGAAGCACTCAGGGCCGGCGGCTGGTTCCAAAAGTCGCTGGGGGGGATCAACAACCTCGGCACCGAGGAGGGAATTGAAGCCTTCGAGTCGGCCGAAAAGCTCGCTACGTCGGCTGTGCTGCGCTTGATGTATGAGGACAAGACACTTGGGCTCACAGACGCAGACGCATGGCGTGCTGTCTGTCACTTGTGGATCGTGTCTAAGGTTGCCGTTGGGACGCCGCAAAAAGAGCAGTTCGCCGAAACTCTCACATGGGCAAAAGCGAACTATACCAGCGATGACGCCCTCAAGGCGCTGTGCACTGCAATCGACGCGGCCAAGGATGCGGCGCTGTGGCAACCCAAGGATGATGGACTCCGTTACCGATGCCAGGACAGCAACGGAAAAGAAGTCAATATTAGGGTTACCGAGACCAAGCTCCGGCTCCTGGCGCTCACACGTGACCACGCCAGTGAAGGGTGGGGCAGGCTCGTGGAGATCACCGACGCCGATCACCGCGTCAAGACGCTGGCCCTACCGGCAGATCTCCTCGCCGGAAAAGGCGACGACGCGCGGCGCTGGCTCATGCGTCTGGGAATGATCCCAGCCACGAACAAGGGAGCAGACGAGCTCCTGATAAAATACCTGCGTCAAGAGGTCACGGCACGCGCGCGCTGTGTTCCACGGCCGGGCTGGCACCCGGCAGGAGGTAGGCCCGCCGGCGTGTACGTGACCCCCACCGGCGAGGCCATCACCGTCGGCGACGTGGCGGAGATGGTAGTCCTACAATCCGACCAGCCTCCCAGCCCCATCTACGGACAAGCTGGCGACCTCGAGGGCTGGAAAGAGAGCGTAGGAAAGCTGTGTGTCGGAAACTCCCGGGTCGTGCTCGCTATCTCCGCTGCCCTGGCCGCGCCGCTTTTGACGCCCGTTGGGCTCGAGGGCGGCGGTCTCCACCTTGTCGGTCCATCTTCGACCGGTAAGACGACGGCCTTGCATGTCGCCGGGTCAGTCTGTGGCGGCGGCGGCGTCTCCGGGTTCGTGCGCTCCTGGAAGACCACCGGCAACGGCCTCGAGGCCACGGCGGCCGAAGCGTGTGATGGGCTCTTGTGTCTCGACGAGCTCGCCCAAGTCGATGCCAAAGATTTGGCCGAAGCCGCCTACGGGCTTTCCAACGGCCAAGGCAAGGTGCGGGCGAACCGCGACGGGACCGGCAAACGGCCAGCGCAGTGGCGCTTGCTGTTCCTGTCAACCGGCGAGATCGGCATCGAGGCCAAGATCGGCGAAGACCCGAGAGCAGGGAGGTCTAAGGCCGGGCAGGCCGTGCGCTGCGTCGAGATTTCGGCCGATGCCGGTGCCGGTCACGGGCTATTTGAGCAACTCCACGGCCATACCGACGGCGCGGCCATGGCTACGGCGTTCAAGACGGCCACCGAGAGGCAGTTCGGGACCGCGTTGCCGGCCTTCCTGGCGAAGGTCGCCGACGAGTTCGACCGCTGCGTCGACTACGTGAAACGGAGAATCACATCCTTTTGCGAGTTGCACACACCGGCCGGTGCCGACGGGCAGGTCACGCGTGTGGCTGGCCGGTTCGGTCTCTTGGCCGCTGCCGGAGAGCTTGGAATCGAGCTTGGCATCCTACCGTGGCCGAAGGGCGAGGCGACGCGGGCGGCACAGGTGTGCTTCAAGTCATGGCTGGAGCACCGTGGCGGCACGGGGCCGCTCGAGCTCAACAAGGGCATCGAGCAGGTCAAGTCATTCCTTTTGCGGTTCGGCATGTCGCGGTTCCAGGATATGGACATCAACCTCGACTCGCCGGTCGCGCCCAAGGACTTGGCCGGATTCCGCGATGTGGACGACGACGAAGGCCAGACTTTTTTCGTGTTCCCTTCGGTTTGGCGGGACGAAGTGTGCGCGGGCTTCGACGCCAACGCCATCGCGCGGGCGCTCATCGCCGACGGCAAAATCCGGCCGGCCGCCGACGGGAAAATAGCCCGCGCACAGCGCCTTCCACGCCTCGGCGTCAAGAAGGTTGTGCACATCCTCCCTGCCCTGCTGGCCGACGGCGAGGATGACGAGGACGATTTGTAACCCTGTAACCCTGGCGAAAATGGCGCTGGTTACACCGTGTTACAGGTTTTTCACATCAAAAACAGTGACTTGCGAGGCGTGTAACCCTGTAACCCGTGTAACCCTGATTTTTGGATAGGTAGGGAAAATTAGAGTGAGAGTTTCACAGAGACACAGAAACGAGAAAATACGCTCTCTCACGCGAATCTTACTAAACTTGGGTTACAAGGGTTACAGGGTTACATCCAGCAAAGGCGCGGGCTGGCGTGTAACCCTGTGTAACCTGGCTTGGGTTACAGGGTTACAAATCGGGCTGGGGGCAGGTGTGAATAAAGATGCCGTCCCGTGCCCGGCCGGCTTGGTTGGATACATGTCAAACTGGGCACTGAGTCAAAATTTATGCACTATGTGTTACTATAATAAATAAAGTATGTATTTCGTATACGCAAGGCAACAGAGGATCGCCCTTGTGACCAATTGAAAATAACTTATCATGTTATTATAGGTAGTTAAGCTTAAAACAAAGAGCCCGTAACGATGATTCTGTAAACTTTTAACTGATTTTCATTCTCACCGTGTCATTCTATACCATGATTGGCGGAGAATATGTTGGCTCCGAAAAGGTAGTTGGACATCCTCGAATGCAACACGCAATATTGATGACTATATGATGACTTAGGGAGGTTGCATTTATTTATGCCACGCACTAGATACTGTGATAAGGTGTTGGATAGGCATACTGATCCAAAGCAACGTGCAAAGATTGTCCGTGCAAAGCTGCGAGAGGTGGTCAAAGGCAGACTTACACCGGCTCAAGATTTGCTTATCAATACGATGGTGCCGCTTTACTTAGAGCTCGATAGGATGGCGTGTGTTTACAGTGAGACGGGCGAGATGACCCACAAATACATTAGGCTACAGCATGGCTTTCGCGTTGCCTATGAGATGCTCACCGGCACTGGAACCGCCAGGGAGAGCAAAGATACATCGCATCGCACTTCGAAGCCCCCGAAGCCATCGCACAGCGGCGACTGTGACCTAGGTGACCTCTTTGGTTAGTCGGTCGCCCAAGGCCCAAAAGGCCTCCCATGACGAGGTACTGGCCCGGTGGAATGCCCCTGGCATCGAAGGATTCGAGGCGTGGCTCGCCGACATTAAGCCCCGCATTCTCAAGGCGGATCGGAAGTACAGTGAGTTTGTGCTTGAGGACTGGCAGCGCGACATATTGGCCAGGGCCCTTGCTTGTGATGAGCAAGGCCAGTTCGTTCACTCCCTCGCCTTGACCCGAATGCCTCGCCGACATTCCAAGTCAACGCTGTGGGCGCTTGTGGTGCTTTGGCTGGCCACCAGCCGGGAAAACCTGACGGTCTCGCTCTTGGGCAACTCCGAGCTCCATTCGACCCGCACGCAGTTTGCCCCGCTCAAGCGGATCATCGCCCGGACCAAGGCGCTTTCCGCCATGATCCCCCCCGAGTCCATCCTCAAGTTCAGCATCACCGTGCCCCACACTGACTCCATGATCCAGGGCGGCGCGTCTGGCATGAGTACGGCCTTCGGTGACCGCATAGGCGTCCTCTGGTGCTCTGACTTCCACCAAGTCGACGCCGACGTTTACGACGCGCTGCAAGGCTCGCTCCTCGACTCTCAGGGCACCATGACCTTGATCGACGCCAACGCTGACCGCGACGGCGGCCCGGTTCATTCCATCGAAAAGATGGCCGCAGAAGACCCGCAGATATTTTGCTGTGCCGTGGAGTACAGCGATTTTGCCGACTATTGTGACCGTGCCCCCTCCTGGATCGACCGGAAGAAGGCCGCGCAACTCCAACGCACACAGTTGGACATTGCTTTTCAGCGAGATGTTCTGGGCAAAAGATCGGCCGCCAGCAACGCGCTTTTCTTGCCGGAGGTCATCGCGGCTTGTGTCTCGCCTGACATGCCCATCCCCTTCCCCGTGGAGCGCCTGCCGGAACTGACCGGCGGCCGGAAGTATGTCGTGGGCGGCGGCCTGGACCGTTCCAAGAAACTCTTTGGCGGCGATTCGACCGTCTGGACCGTGACCATGAAGGTCTCAAGCCCCAACAGCTTGGAACCCGAGTATTTCATCCTGAATCAGCAAGTTTTCCCTGACAATAGCGCCCGATCCATCAAAAAGGCGATTCTGGCGGATCACGACCGTTACAATGTCAATGCCGTGACGTTAGAAAACTACGAAGTGGCAGACCTCAAGCCCTGGGTAGATGATCAAGGCATACCGTGTGAGATAATTTCCGCGACGAATACGAACCAGAATGTATCTTTTACTGAACTGCACCGTATCGCAAAAGAGAACAGGCTTCACTTTTCCGACAAGTTAGAAGTGCTAAAAAGCGAAATGCTGACATTCGCCTACGAAGAACTTCGCGACGGTAATTATAAGTTTGGCCATTCCTCCCAAAAGTTCCACGACGACTGCGTGTACAGCACAAACTGGTCCGTGTTCGCTACCCGCGCCGCAGTATTATCGGTTTACGCGCTCAAGCGGATTGTGTGTGACAACATGCGTCCTACCCGGAATCTCTGCTTTCTCATGGGCGGTGACATGGAGCTATTGTGCAAGGAAAACTGCCGCACATATCATGAGGTGAGAGAGATGTACCGTAACTTTTTGCGTCTGAGATTAGACGATGAATATCCGTTGCCGGTTTTTTTTGAAAATTACGTAAAGCTCGACGGCGCAAGAGTTTATCAGGGAGTTTAACGAATGCTTTTTGAACCACAAGGCGCAGCTCTTGTAGATAAGATGTTTCGTGATGCGTCGTTGGCACTCAATCGCCAACGCAAAAGAGAGGCAGCAAAGCGCCTGGACTTTTATCACGATGGCCAGCTTGAGCACTTGCAAGAGGCATTGGCCCTCAAGTTCGCCGACCCGAGCAAGTTACAGCCGTGTTTCATCAACATCGTGAAAAAGATTGTTGATTTGAAATCACGTTGTTACGCAGATGAGCCGAAGCGAACTATTGATGGGTCGGAGTCTGACAAGTCTCTTTTCCAGGAAATCGCGGAGCAGTCGGCTTTGTCCGTAAAAATGAAGACTGCATCCCGTCTCACCAAGCTCCTTAAAACGACGCTAATACGTCCCGTTTGGCGCAACAACCGCCTCGACCTCGATATACTGACGCCCGACATTATTGATGTTGCGTGTGGAGAGAGTCCCGAGGACCTCGAGACGATCTTGGTTACGCACTATCCCGACGACGATAAGGTCGAGGGGATCACATACTCTCTTTGGACAGCCGACGAGTGGAGAAAATTGGATTATCGCGGTCGTGTTCTGGATGGCGGGCCGAACCCATACAAGATTTTACCGTTTGTGCCACTGTGGGATCGTGCGCCATCTGACGCGTTCTGGATCGCGGGTGGTGAGGACCTCATCATTTGCCAGGAAGCGGTCAACAAGGCGCTGACGGACCTGTTGCATACATTGGAGTTCCAGTCCTTTGGCGTCGGCTACGTGACCGGTGTTGACGGAGGTGGAAATCTCCAAACAGGTCCTGGCACGATGGTGGAGTTGCCCAAGGATGCGTCTTTGGGGTTTGCGGCGACCAATGCGCAAATTGAAGAGGCAACGGACGCGATTGACCGCTTGATGAAGTGGTGTTGCGTGGCCAACGGGTTGCCGGGTTCCTCCATGTCTGTGGACCCGACCGACGAGTCGGGTATCAGCAAAATTATTGGAAATGTTGAGCTTGAGGAGTCCAGGCGGGATGACATCGCGCTGTGGCGGGTCTACGAGCGCCGGCTCTACGATGTATTGCGGGTTGTGTGGAACACACACAACAGTAGCAAGTTGTCAGACTCGTCGTTTATCCAAGTTGATTTCGCTGACCCGAAGCCGGACACCAGCGAGAAGGACCAAGCGGCGACCTGGGAATTACTCTTATCTATGGGCCTTATTAGCCCTGTGGACGCCATTATGGAGAAAAATCCCGACATCACGAGCAGGGAAGATGCGATGGCGTACTTGCTGACCGTCCGCGACGAGACCGCCGCCTTGAACGAGCAGAAAATTTAATCGCGGGCGACCGCGTAAATCATCGAAGGAGTTTATCGCTATGACGATTGATACCGACCCGCAGAATCAGGATCAACAGGGAACCCCCGGGAACGGACCCGAAAAAACCGAGAAGACGGTCCCCTATGAGCGGTTCGCTAAGGTGAATGATGCGAAGAAGCAGGCCGAGGAGACCCTCACAGTGCTTGTGGATGAGCTCAAGGATGACGTTCCCGAGCAGTTCAAGGGGCTGATTCCTAACCTTCCGCCGGCAGAACTGGTCAAATGGCTGCGAAACGCCACCAAGAGCGGCATTTTCACGGCCAAGCCCGAACCGTCCGGCCCTGATTCGAAGCGTCCTGGTGGCAAACCCGCCGCCGACTACAGCAACATGTCTGCCCAGCAGCGTATGGCCGCCGGGTACAGCAACTAGGAGATTTTATGGCCTTTACATTGATTGAAGCGGCCAAACTGGCCCAGACCCCGCTTCAGAGCGGCGTCATTGAGACGATCGCCGCCGCCAGTGGTGTTCTGGAGCGGCTTCCCTTCCTGCCTGTGAACGGAAATGCCTACAGCTATAACCTCGAAGAATCCCTGCCGGGTATTGCGTTCCGTGCCGTGGGCGAGACGTACACCGAGTCTACCGGCGTCATCAATCCGCGCACCGAGCGGCTTTCCATCCTGGGCGGCTTCTCTGACACCGACCGGGCCATCATTAAGACCCAGGGATCGAGCAACGACCTGCGTGCGATTCAGGATACCGCTAAGGCCAAGGCTGCGTCGCTGTTTTTTACGAAGAATTTCTTCAAAGGCGACAGCGAAGCCGACCCGAAGGGCTTTGATGGTCTCGAACAGCGTCTGGCCGGCAATCAGCTTTTGGACATGGGCAGCACCTCCGGCGGTGACACCCTGACCCTGGCCAAGGTTGACGAGTTGATGGACGCGGTGATTGGCGGGCCGGATTGCCTTTTCATGAACAAGGTTTTGCGTCGCAAGGTTTCCGCTCTCGTCCGCGCCGCCGGTCAGGCGACCGAAACCGTCTCGGATGCTTTCGGCCGCCAGCTCACCGCCTACGCCTCGGTGCCCATCGTGGTGATCGAAAACGACGAGACCGACACCGACATCCTGGCCTTTGACGAGGACAACCCGGGCGGCGGCACTGCCGCGTCGAGCTCCATCTACGCTGTGCGCTTTGGGTCCGGCCAGTACGTCAGCGGTCTCCAGTGCGGGACCCTCGATGTCCTGGACATGGGCCTGTATGCGGGCGGTTTGAGCTACAGGACCTTGATCGAGTGGGTCGCCGGCATGGCCGTGTTCCATCCGCGTAGCGCCGCTCGTCTTCGCGGCATCAAGAACGCCTAGCCCACCGAGGAGATAATACATGTACGATAGCACTCTTGTTTTGAAGGACGCCGGCCTGGTTGCTGCGAGCGCCGCCGGTACTGTGGATAGCGCGGCTAAGATCGCCGACGTTGGTGGCGGCCGTGTCAACGCCGTCCTGACCATCGACGTGACCGCCATAGAGATCGCAAGCAACGATGAGCTCTACGCCGTGGCCATCCAAGGCAGCACCTCCAGCACGTTCGCCTCGGGCATCGAAGAACTGGCTGTACTCAACCTTGGGGCGGCCGAGGTGTTGGCCGGTGACGGTGATAGCACCGTGGGTCGGTACGAACTGCCGTTCAACAATGAGAAGGCCGGGACGATCTATCCATACCTGCGTGTGTACACGACCGTTTCCGGCACCATCGCCACCGGTATCAACTATACCGCGCGCGTCGAGACGCGCATCTAACAGCCAGCAAGGTAAGCGTGTTGGATAAGCGCCACCTTGACCACTATGGGCATATGCTGACGCGCCCAGGCTCCGGGCAAAAATAGTGGTCACGGTCCCGCCGGTGGCCGAAAATGCAGTCTCTGACAGGCTGTACCGGCGATAAAAGGAGCGATTATGGCTGATATAACAGTGGGCACCAACTCTTACGTCTCTTTGGACACGGCCAACGATCACTTTGCGTCTCGGCTCTATGCCACATCCTGGACATCTGCGGACGACGACACCAAAGCCAAGGCGCTCATCACTGCGGCGATATTGCTTGATCGGCACATAGTATGGATCGGCCACAAAAACGACCCCGAGCAGGCCATGGAGTGGCCAAGGGCGTGTGTGGACTGGCTCTCCGACACACAGGTGCCAACATCGGTCATGGTCGCCCAAATGGAACTGGCCTTGATCTTATTGGACACGGACACCACCGCATTGCCCGACACGGCCGGTATGAAGTCCCTCGAGGTGGCTGGTGTAATCAAGATGACCATGGACCCATCTGACCGCGTTAAACCGATACCAGATTCGATTTACTCACTCATCCGCGTCTACGGCAGTCGCTCCGGCGGTCTCTCAACGATCCAGCTCACACGGCGGTAACGATGTCGTTCGAATTGGATATCGCCCGGTTCAAGATCAAGACCGATAAAGCCATCGCTCTTTTTATACAAAAGATCGTGCTCGATATGCACGCCAATCTTATTGTTACACGTTGGCCCGTTTTAACAGGCCGCTCCCGTGCAAACAATATGATTTCACTCAACTCGCTACCAGCTGGCTCTATTATGGAGCTTGACCCCTCCGGTCAGGCCACTATTGCGAAGGGCAAAGAGGTGATGGCGAGCTTTAAGTTGGGCGACACGATCTTTTTATATAATAACGTAGAGTACGCTCTCGCTCTGGAGTTTGGCCATTCCAAGCAAGCACCCGCCGGAGTGTATCGTATCGCTGTTCAAAACGTACTGAATACCTATGGAAAATAAGTACCTCGACGATATCCTCAAGTTTCAACACCGCGTTGACCAGCGTGCAACATCCCTCTCCGATGATATGGCCAAAGAGCTTAGGGCCTCTCGCGCTGCTATTATCGGCCGGCTGGCTGCCTTAGCCGACGACGCTGGTAAGAGCTGGGATGCCCTTACATTGTCACGCCGAAAGGAGTTGCTCACAGCCCAGCTTGCGGCCGTGGATGATGTATTAGCGGATGTCTATAGTAAGGCTGGGAAAAGCCTCCAGGACGCCGGGGAAGATGTTGTAGCGGCAAGCGCCAAGCAGGCAGTCACAGCGATCACTGAGATCACAGGCGCGGCAACCGTAAGCCTCGGAGCGACCTTCACCACCGACGTGGCCACGGCCTGGTTCGAGACCACCACCGTCGAGGGCCTGACCATTAACGATTTCTTGGGGAAGCTCCAGGCAAGTGCCCGGGACCGCGTTGTCAGCGCCGGCCGCCGGGCCATGATCGAGGGCAAGGGCGTCGATGCAGCGGCCCGGATGATACGCATGGAGGGCATCGAAGGCAGCGTCCCCGGCCTGGAGGGATTGGCCAGGACCTTCTGCCTATCCGCTTCGAATTACGCCCGAGACAAAGTTATCGAAGAGAAGTTCCCTGACATGGTAGGCGGCTGGAAGCGCGTCTCTACGCTTGATGGAAGAACGTGTATCGTATGTGGCTCTCTCGACGGCAAGATATACAAGCCAAACGAGTCTCGCCCATCACTCCCGCAACATTGGCGTTGCCGTTGCCTCTATGTGGTACAGACACCAACATTTAAGGATCTTGGGATCGATGCCCCAGAACTGGACGAGGGTACTCGCCCAGCTGTTAAGCACGATGAGCGCACAGTACATCACAGAGATGGGAGCACCAGCACAGATTATACTGTGGCAAGCGTCGATCAAGTGCCAGGAAAGACAACATACAATCAGTGGTTAAAGCAACAACTCCAAGATGATCCAGAATTTGTTAAGTCTGTACTGGGAAAGACGCGATTTGATCTTTTTAAGAGTGGAAAGTATAGTCTATCTGGTATGGTCACAGACGGGAAAATAAAGAACCTCTCTGAGTTACTGTAGGAGACGCAATGGATATCGCCGAGATCAATATTAAGGTTAACACTCAGGAGGCCAAGAGCGCGTCGAAAGAACTGGACACGCTGGGGCGCTCCGGTACGTCAGCGCAGAAAAACATAGACACACTTACGACTGCGGCGAAGTATCTTGCTACTGCACTCACGAGCACGATGCGCTCCACAAATCAGTTGTCGTCAAATGTGCTCACATTGTCACGCGACCTTGAGCAGGCACGATCCAACACGCAGAGCCTGCAAGGTAACGTAACATCGCTCTCAAACTCATTTGATGGATTGAAACAGGTTGCTTCTGCCCTAGGTATAGCTGTTGGTTTTCACGAAGCGGCCCAGGCAATCAAATCCTCTCTGAATGTTATCGATGACTATAAGCGAACTGTAATTGGTATAGCTGCAACACTTACCGACACGGCTACAGGTACAAGTGAGCAGCTTAAATATATTTATAAAGACAATCTCGCTTATGCCGAAGAAACATATAACAAAGTCCAGCTCGCGGCATCTAAGTTTTTCGCTAGTGGCAAAGAGATGACCGAGGCGTGGCAAATCCTCACGAACAAGGGTCTGCGTCTCTCCAGCGATGAGGATATCAACAACCTTGGAATTATCGTCGACAAGATCAAGTTGGTGACGCAGGGGCAGTCATCGTCTTTGCAGATTGCCCAGGAATTGCGGTCGGTGTTGACTGGTCAGGCCCGTGCAGGGGACCAGTTGGCAATGCTTATAGAGGACCGCATCGGCCCGGGGTGGAAACAGGTCCTGAACGATCATATCCGGTCTGGTGACGTGCTGGCGTTCGTCGCCTCCCAGGTGAAGGGCGTTGGCGTGGCCACCGAAGACATCCAAAATACCCTGACTTCGGGTTTGTCCACACAGAAGACTTTGGTTGAGCAGATCGTCAATGCCGGCTTGCCAAATATGTATAGTGATGTGGTCAAGTTTATTCAGCTTGCGAACAGCTTCCTGGAGAACCAGAAAAGCATCATCGCGCAAACACTGTCCATGGCCTATCAGATACTCAAGGCCATGGCTTTTACAACGCCGTACGCGCGTGCTGTGATGAGCCTTGGCAGTGCTGGCCAACAGCAAACCGGATCGAATGAGATACGCCAGCCGGTGCGTAATATCACGATTGGCGGCACTCTTAAATATTCTGATGTTGTTGAACAAGTCAAAAACGCGCTCAAGCGCGAAGAGTCTTTTCTCAAAACACCACTCACCGACCAGACAAAAGAGATCACCGAGCGATACGCCAAAGCGTTCGATGCGATGCGGCAATCTGTTTCGTCGGGCAAGCTCGATCAGGCCGGTCTTGCGTCCACTGGCGAACTGTGGATCAAGGCGCTTAAATCTGAACAAGTCGAGTTGGACGCAGTCAATAAGAAGTTAAACGCACATCACAAGAGTGCAACTAACGCGGCTAATGCGGCGGCTCGGTACGGGGAGCAAACGGCAGGCTATCTGCAACAGGCGAAGGACCAGTACAATCAACTTCTGGCCCAGTGGAGCGGCGACACTCTTGGTGCAAAGATCGCCCAGATCGACAAAAAGTACGATCAGCTAACGACCACTATCCGCAAAGGGATGATCGGCGCAAAAGGTGCAACAACTGATGCAGTGAAGGCCTTAGAGCAGCTTGGTTCCAATAGGGTTTTAGAAAAGCAGATAGCCCAGATCGAGGCCTGGAAAAAGGCTATGCAAGAGGCCGCGTCCACCACGGGCCGAATTGGTCAGCTCACAGGTGACCCGAAGGCAATCTACGCCTCCCAGATGACCCAGGCCCAGCTTTGGAAGGCCGAGCAGGACAAGCGGCTGTTGTCTATCTCAGACGACACAGAGAGGGCAAAACAAGCCGCTGAGATCGATAAGATATATGCTCTTGAGGAGGTCAACGCCAGAATCCAGGCTTACGAAGGTTTGAAAGGTGTTTCGGACGAGTATTGGACTGCCGAAAAGGAACGCATCGAGGCGAATCTTTCCGTTGTGAAAGAGAACGCTTCGAGCGAGCTTGCATACAAGATTTATGAAGCACAACAGTGGGAGGAGTATCAGAAAAAATACCTAGAGAACAAGCAACAGAACGGAACCTCGCAAGAGGCGTTCAAGGCAACGATCGGGCTTGATTTCGGGAGTTACAAAAGCGACCTGACAAAAGCCCGTGAAGAATACGTATCATTCGCTAAAAGTTTCAAGACACTTTCCGACGATATTTTCAACGCATTTTCAACTGGCATAAGCTCAATTGTTAAAGGCCTTGCTCAGGGCACGCTCAACATGAGTGATGTATGGTCGACGTTTCTCGGCAACATGGGCGATGCTTTTATGAGTTTCGCGATGAACATCTTGAAGACGTGGTGGAACAACATCATAAACCAGATGACATCGAGTTTGTTTCAGTCTGCCACATCGTCGACCGCCACGGCAAGCAGCGGTGGTTGGCTTTCCAGCCTTTTTGGCTTTGCCCAGGGCGGTGCCTTCGCCGGGACCACATTGACCTCAAATTCCATCCTGACATCCCCGACGCTGTTCACGACGGCCGATTCTGGTTTTCACATGTTCGCATCTGGTGGCATGGGCGTGGCTGGCGAGGCTGGTCCTGAGATCATCATGCCCGCCGTGCGGATGCCGAGCGGCAACTACGGGGTGCGCGTCCAAGGCGACAGCACGCAGCAGGGACAGCAGGCTAAATCGCCTGTGGTGAATGCGAACACCAAGGTAGTAAATGTGCTCGATCCGGCACTGGTGGGGCAGTACCTCAAGACCGCCGAAGGTGAAAAGACTATTGTTAATGTGATTACACGAGCCGGATTCAAGCGGTAGCGTTCGCGAAAACGCAAAATGATGCAGTGTTCCTTTCGCATTTTTGCATAATGCGGGCACTGCATCTTGTTTTTTTATTTTTTATCCAATTTTAAATAGACATAGCCCGGTGCCAGTGATAGTTGTGTTGGCAACTTCAAGGGGGATGAACCGATGAGCAAAGATCGCATTGTGGCGATACTGGAGCAATTGGACGTATTAGCTCGACTTATGCAGTCCGGCGACATCTCCGGCGATCAGGCAGGGGGCCTGCTGGAGTTGGCCATTGCCGGGGCGCGTCGGGAAATCGAAGGAGGAGAATAAGATGGAGACTAAGTGCGGTGAGTGCCGGTTCTGGGTGAGCAGGGACGAAAAGTGCGGCGAGTGCCACCGGCACCCAAAGCCGTGGCCACAGACGGACCCGGATGACTGGTGCGGCGATGCCGAGGCAGGGGAGCGGGTAGCCGCAAAGACGCTTGGAGTGGCCAAGCTACACAAGCAAACGGGCGGATTTTAACGCGAAAGCCGGGGCAACCCGGCTTTTTTTATGCTGGCCTCGGTGAGGGCCAGCACACGGCCGAGGTCGCGGAGGCAGAGGGTCGGAAGCTGATGGCACATGGGGGCGACCGGAGGAGCAAAGAGGCGAGGGAGGATCAAGTTGATAATATCAAGTTGAAAGGGGGTACGGAAAAAGCCTACCTCCGCGCCCGCCTAGAACGCGACAACAACCTGAAATTATTAGCTGGGCAGAAAAATCTGCCCAGCTCGAAAGCCGCTGGGGCCAAAATTGGCCCCAGCTAACAATTACAGCTAGTTATCGCTTACGTAACGGGCACAAAAGTCTGCCCGTTGAATGATTCCAGTAACTTGTCGCTTACGAGCCGGGCCGATGGGTTCGGCCTTTTTATACCATGTACCACGACTTAGGAGTTGACTGCCGGGTGAAGAACGCAGGTTATCAGATCATGATCGATTGTCTTAGAACTATTTCATAATATTATATCGTATATTGTTCTCTCCTCCATCGAAATCAGCACTTGCAAGCAGTTGGTGATTTGCCATCCCTCTAATTTCTAAATGAGATAGGTTTTTATTGACCTGGTCTGCGCATATATAAAAACCAATGATTACAAATTTTTTTAAGTCCTCATTAAAATTTCCCCATGTATGTTCTTTGAACCACACAACCATAATATCGTCTATTTTTTCGTCTTTGATGATGCCAGCAACCATAAATTTTAAATGCATATCAAAGGCCATAGAAGCTTGTTCGGGGGTATATTTCGGTCTTTGAGCGGACGAAATATCTACGCTGATCATTAAAAAAATAATTGCGATGCAAATAGCTTTCATAGTTTTTTTAATGGATATATGGTCGTATTTTACGAAAGCAAACAATTAAGCGGCGGCCGGCGAAACATCACAATCACGACGATGGCAAAGCCAATCAGCACGTTAACCATGGCTTCCAAGGGGCTAGGCTGGCGTCAATCTTACCCATATCAATCTTAAACTCGGTTTTGAGATTAGCTAGGTCCACCTTGGTCGCCACATCCCCCCCCAGTAGTGCGTCACCCCTCGATTGTCAGCGCATTGAAACGCCTTAATAATCGGCTTGGCTGCATCTTCGCCGAGAGCCTTCTCGATGGCTTTTGGGACTGATGAAAGAGGAGTGTCATGGGTTCTCTATGCGCTGTGGCCTGTCCAACGTCAAGGCCCAGCCATTGCCACCGCCTTCCCACGCTGCCTCAGGACCGACGAGAGCGGGCCGGGCCGAAAAGGGATAGTACCCGAGTCAACGGCAAGAATGGGGGCAACTTTGGGGGCAATATTTTTTTTGTGACGGCCGAATGGCCTGTCATTTCTTGTTTTTATAGCCCCCTCTCTCACCAGACTTTTGGCGGTCATCCCGCCTGAAAAAACACGAAAAAAAGCCGGACTTGCTGGTCCGGCTTTTTTTCGTGGCGCAAAGCGCACCCGATCAGAATTCCAAATGGCGCCAAGTGCGCGGAAAGGCCATGACGTCGCGGATGTTGCTCACACCCGTGACGAGCATGAGCACCCGCTCGAAACCCAGGCCGAAGCCGGCATGGGGCACGGTGCCGAAGCGCCTGGTGTCGAGATACCACCAGTAGGCGTCCAGGGGCAGGCCAAGCTCGGTGACGCGCGCTTCGAGCCTGTCGAGGCGTTCCTCACGGGCGCTGCCGCCGACGATCTCGCCGATGCCCGGGACCAGCACGTCCATGGCGGCCACGGTGCGGCCGTCGTCGTTTTGGCGCATGTAGAATGCCTTGATATCCTTGGGGTAATCGTAAAGGATCACCGGCCGCTTGAAGTGCTCCTCGGTCAGGTAGCGCTCGTGTTCGCTTTGCAGGTCCGTGCCGAACGCCACCGGATAGGTGAAGGATTTGCCCGAGGCGGTGAGGATCGCCACGGCCTCGGCATAGGGCAGGCGCACGAAGGGTTCGGCCAGGATGCCCTCCAGAGTGGCGGGCAGGGTCGGGTCCACGAACTTGGCGAACAGCCCGAAATCCTCGGCGCACGTCTCCATGGCGCAGCGCACCAGATGCTTGAGCAGGTCCTCGGCCAGGTTCATGTTGTCTTCCAGATCGGCGAAGGCCATCTCCGGCTCCACCATCCAGAATTCGGCCGCATGGCGCGAGGTGTCGGAATGCTCGGCCCGGAAGGTCGGCCCGAAGGTGTAGACCCGGCCCAGGGCGCAGGCCAGCATCTCGGCGGACAGCTGGCCCGAAACGGTCAGATAGGCCTCGCGGCCGAAAAAGTCGCGTTTGGCCCGCTCCTCGGCCGGCAAGGTCGCCTCGGCCGGGGACAACGACGTGACCCGGAACATCTCGCCCGCGCCCTCGCAGTCCGAAGCGGTCAGGATGGGCGTGTGCACCCAGGCGAAGCCATGGTCCGCGAAATAGGCGTGCATGGCCTGGGCCAGGGTCGAGCGCAGACGGGTCATGGCCCCGTATTTGTTGGTGCGGGGACGCAAGTGGGCGATGGTGCGCAAATATTCGTCGGAATGCCGTTTTTTCTGGAGGGGATAGGTTGCCGGATCGGCCTGGCCCAAAAGTTCCAGCCGGCTGGCGCGCATTTCGAAGCGCTGTCCCTTGCCCGGCGAGGCGACCAGGGCGCCGGTGACAGCCACGGACGCCCCGACCGACACGTCCTTGAGGCAATCGGCACCCTCGATGCCGGCGTCCACGACCACTTGCAGGTTGGCCAGGCAGGAACCGTCGTTGATCTCCAGAAAAGAAAAATCCTTGGCATCACGGCGGGTGCGCACCCAGCCCATGACGCGAAGCGCCTCGCGTGGGCCTTCACTGGCCAGGGCGTCCTTGACGGTGGTTCGGGAAATGGTCATCGGTCGGCATCCCAGGTGAAGGTGAACGGGCAGCACGTAGCGCCCGAAGCGATTGTTTGGGGGCGTTCAAAAAGGAGATGCGGGCTGTAGCCGGCCACAAAGGCCCGGTCACGCAGGCAGGAGACCCGCGTGGCCAGTGCCTCGGGCAGACCCATCTCCCGATAGCTTTCCGCGTAGCGGCAGCGGGTGACGTCGAAGGAGAAACGCGTCTCCTCGGACCGGATGTTTCCGATGGTCAAGGCGTCGCCGCGTTGCCACAGCGCGACCACGGAACGGAAATGGGCCAGGTTCGGTCCGTCCGGGGCCGTGGCGGCAAAGGCCTGTCCGGCCGCGAAGGCGGCACGGGTGACCGTTTCCTCAAGACAACTCAGGGCTTGTTCCTCGCCCAGCCGATCGACCAGCACGGCGTGGACCTCGGCCAGCATGGCCGCCTCGATGCGTCGTCTGGCCAGCAAAGTCACTGTCTCGCCAGTCTCTTGATTCCCCATGACTCCCTCCCGCGCCGGGTGCGATGCGCATCCGCCCGCGGCGCTCCTTGTGCCACAACCGGGCCCCGGACCACAACCAAGCCCGGTGGCGGACGTCCTGTTGCGAATGCCATTGTGGCCAAAGTGGTCCGCCGCATCAGGGCCGTGGATTGCCAAGGACAGTGCAGAGGCTGTGCAGGCTGAAATAACGGCCTTCGTTAAGTGATTGAGCGTTTAAGATGATGAGGCAGGGTAAGCGCCTTCGGAGGCGATCCGAAGGCGCTTTTTATTGTTACTGATTTATTGGGGATTTATCTCTCTCGCCAAGAATGGCTGCGGCAACAGACGCAGCAAAGCCATCTTCTACACTGAGTATATCGGTTGTTGCCCCATATAATCCGCCCATTGCAAATGTTTTTGATATCTTGAGAGACTCGAGTTCTTTTCCTGTTTCTTTATCAATAAAGACTAAGTCAGCATCTATATGTATTTGGCCAAGACCAATAAGCATGGCTCTCGCAAAAGCGTTGCCTTTGTCATATCTAGTAAATGTTAGTTTTGCTAAAAGAATTGGGTTTTTATTATTATCTTTATTGATGAATTTAAATCGTGATGGATTAGATTTTGTAATTTGGTTAGTTATTAGAATTGTGATTCTTTCAATATCGTTTGAAGTTATTGGCACATCTTGTTGTCTGTTCATTTCAATTGCAAGCGAATTGTATTTTAATAATGATGTTTGGTCGATAGGCTGTGACATTGTTGTTATTTTCCCTTTTGCCCCAGCGCATCCCATAGTGAAAACTAAAAAGACAATCAATGCAGCGACAGACATTCGTTTCATACTATCTCCCAATATTCTGCGCAGTATCAAGGAAGTATTATATTGAAAATTAACGTATGCGAAAGTAAAAATAAAGGCATTTGTTACTAAACAGGAGCGTCCACTCCGCTCTAGGATCGACAAGAGCGGGTTGGGATGACCTTTGGGCCATGGCACGGGAGGCGAGTGCTTCCCGTTCCTTCCTCGGGGAAAGTGGTACCAGGATGGTCAATCGGGTGGCACCAAAAGAAAAAGGCCCTAGCTTTGTGGGCTAAGGCCTTGAAATCTTTGGTGCGCCCGGAAGGATTCGAACCTTCGACCTACGGATTCGTAGTCCGGCACTCTATCCAGCTGAGCTACGGGCGCACGCGAGAAAAAGACTTCTACGCGGGCCGGCCCCACTCGTCAACTTTTTTTTGAAATAAAGCTTCGGCCTTTCTCTTGCCAATCCCCGGACGCGTCACCATAATGCCACAAAGACGTGCGGATGCCCGATGCGCGTGCCCCTGGACACGAAGGAGAGATCATGCCGTTTGACCCTCGGGAGGCCGGACGCCTCCTGGAAAAAATCGTGGTGGCCACGAGCTTGGGCGCAATGCGCCTCGGCCGCTCGGCCCGGGAGTTTTGACCATGGAAGCTTGTCTGACCCGGGATGTGCCGTGCCGGCGCTTCCGTGACGGCTTGTTTTCGGAAATCACCGACGCAGTGGCCGAGGAGGTCCGCGTCACCATCTGCGTGACCGGTGGCGCCTGCCAGCGCCTCCATGCCGCTCCCGTGGATGTCGAAACNTTGGCNCTGGGGTATGCCGCCCTGGAAATGCTTCCGCCGGGACAGGCGCCCATCCTGATCCGGGCCGATGGGCTGCGCTTCGAATTGGGCATTCGCGTCAAGGCGCCCTGTGATCCGGATCCGTCCCTGCCAAGGCCCGTCGCCCCGGATACCCTGGTCGACGTCATGGGGCGGTTCATTGCCGAACCTGGTTTGTGGGATGGCACGGGCTGCTACCACCGCGCCGCCCTCTACGATACGGTCAACAATACCATTGTGGCCCGAGCCGAGGATGTCGGCCGTCACAACTGTCTGGATCGGCTGGTCGGCTACGGCGTGCGCCATGGAATCTGTCTCTCCGAGTTGGTATTGCTGCTGTCCTGTCGGGTCACGGCCAGCTTGATGGACAAGGCCCTACGGGCCGGATTTCGTATGATTGTCAGCCGGTCGGCCATAACCGAGGCGGCCTTGTGCGCGGCCCGGGAGGCCGGTGCCAGCCTGATCGGTTTTGCCCGGGAGGCCGAGGGACGCTTTACCGTGTTCACCGACGCTTTGGGCAAGGTCGGCCTGTGACGGGAGCCACGGACACCCCCTTGGGCGTGGTGCTGGCCGGCGGCAAATCCACCCGCCTGGGCCGGGACAAGGCTTGGTTGCGTTTTGGCGACCGACCCTTGCTGCGCCAGGTGGCCGAACTGCTGGCCCGGGTGACGGGAGATATCCTTATTTCCGGGCGTGATCCGTCGCAATTCGGCCTGGATGCGCCCTGGCTACCCGATGAGATCGAAAACATGGGTCCGGCCGGCGGGGTGCTGACCGTATTGGCCGCTACCGGGCGTCCGTGTTTGATCCTTTCCTGCGATTTGCCGTTTCTCGATGCGGCGACCCTGGACCGGCTCGTGGCCGTGTGGCGACGGCGGCCGGACTGGGCGCTTATGACCACTTACCGCATTCGGGAAACCGGATATATCGAGTCCTTGGTGGCCGTGTACGAACCGGGCGGGGCGGCGCTTTTGCGCCAGAACCTGGCTCAGGGCGAGCGGCGGTTGTCGGCTATTTTTCCCGAGCAGCGGCGGTTGCATCTCGATTACAGTCGTGAGGACACTGCCCTGGCCCGGGCCTTTTTCAACATCAATTCGCCGCCGGACCTGGAGCGGGCCCGGGGCCTGGAGGTTCCGGCATGACCGGAGAAATCCCCTCCCTGCGCGACGGCCGGGGTCGCGAGGTCAGTTATCTGCGTCTTTCAGTGACGGACCGTTGCAACCTAGCCTGTTTGTATTGCCGCCCCAAAAGCCTGGTCCCCTTTATTCCCCACGAAAACATCCTGCGCTACGAGGAGCTGCTCGATCTGGTCACCCTCGCGCGGGACATGGGCATCACCAAGGTCCGGCTCACCGGAGGGGAACCTTTTGCCCGGCGCGATGTCATGGTGTTGATCGAATCCATCCTGCGGCGTCATCCGGAAATCGATCTGCGCCTGACCACCAATGCCACTATGCTGGCCGGCAAGGCCGCCACCCTGGCCGACCTGGGCGTCTCGGCCGTCAATATTTCCCTCGATAGCCTGGAGCGGGCCAAATATGCCCGCATTACCGGCCACGACCGGCTGCCCGAGGTGTTGCGGGCCCTGGACGAATCCCTGGCCGCGGGCCTGCGCGTGAAGCTCAACGCCGTGGCCCTGCGCGGCATCAACACCGAAGAGATTCCCGCCTTTACCAGGCTGGCCGTAGACATGCCCCTGGACGTGCGCTTCATCGAATTCATGCCCATGGGCGACGGCAACCTGTGGCGGCCCGAAAACTATATTTCCGCCCAGGAGGTTTTGGAACTGGCGCAACGGTCCGTCGCCCTGACGCCCGTGCCCCACGAACACGCGACCGGCGGCCCGGCCCGGATGTACCGGGTTGAGGGCGGACTGGGCCGTTTTGGTGTCATTTCGCCCCTGAGCGAACATTTCTGCGATTCCTGCAACCGGTTGCGCATCACCTCGGACGGGAAGCTGCGCACGTGTCTTTTTTCCGAGCGCGAGTTCCGGCTGCGGCCGCTTTTGCGCAACAAAAAGCTCGGGCTGGCCAAGGTCCGCCAGGTCATCGCCATTGCCTTGCGTGACAAGCCCCTGGGCTACGAAGTCCTCAACCCGGGCGGCAATCCCGAAGCCCGGGGCATGTCGGGTATCGGCGGCTGAACCGGCTGGGGCAGGCGGCCATGGGAGAGCAGGGGGGCCGGGGGCCCCACGATCCGGGCGGGTCGCAGCGAGAGGGGAAAGCAGGCGGGTTGGCCACGGTCCGTAGCGAGGAGGGCGCTTGCCGGTTGTTGCAACGCTACTGCTGGCCGGACGCGAAACCGTTGTGCCCCCGTTGCGGCCATCGCAGGATCTATGTCCTGACCGAGGGCCGCTGGCGTTGCGCCGCCTGCCGTTATACGTTCCAAGCCTTGACCGGGCGCTTCGCCGGCCAGACCGGCTTGGCCGCGCGCCAATGGCTGCGGCTTGTGGCCCGATTCGTGTCCGAGCAGACGACCCGGACCTTGGCCAATGAACTGAACCTGGCCTACAATACCGCCTACAAGGCCGTGACCCTGATCCGGCTGGCCATCCTGGCCGCGAGCCTGGACGGCCTGGCCATTCTCCAAAGCCGGCTTGGACCGGAGCTGGGCTTTTCCGGGACCAGTCTGCGCCCGGTTCCCCAGAATGCGCCTTTGGCCGCGGTGCCGGTGTTCGGCCTGCTCGAACGCGGGGGCATGGTCTTTGCCGACTTTCTGCCCGGCGTGACGCCGGAAGACCTGCTCCATTACCACAGGCATTTTTCCCTGCCGTTGGCCCAGTTGGGCGGGGTGGTCTATTCCGATCGTTTTCGGCGCTACGATACGCTGCTGGTCTGCGGTTCGGACATATTGGCCCAGGGGCTGGTGGCCATTCCGGGACGCTGTCCGGCCGTGGAGCAGCAGGAAAACGGGTTCTGGCCCTTTGCCACCCGGCGTCTGGCCCGTTACCGGGGGATTACCTCCCGAAAATTCCCGCTCTATCTTAAGGAATTGGAGTTTCGGTACAATCATCGTGACGAGGACCTCGAGCCGTTGGTGCTCGAAATGCTTTGCGCCCTCGTGCCGGGCAGTTGCGCGATATGAACCCGGGCCTTGCCCACCGCACAGAGACGGACGGCGTCCGGACGAAGCGGGTCGCGTGCGTGGAGTCCCGCCACATCCAGCCCGGTCCATACGGGCAAGGGCGGGTTCCGGTTGACCCCGGGAACCGATCTGCTATCCCCCAAACATGCGCGACCTGACCGCCCGCGACCGACTTGTGGCCGTTGCCCTGCTTGCCCTTCTCTGCGTTTGGCTTGCCGCTTGCTCCCGGGACCGGAACGCCGACCACGTCACCGAGGCGACGCCGGGCGTGACCGACACGACCGTGACCGTGGGCTCTTCCCTGGCCCTGTCCGGCCATGCCGGGTATCTCGGCCGCCAGACCCTGGCCGGGGCCATGGCCTATATCCAAAGCGTCAACGCGGCCGGCGGGGTGCATGGCCGCACCATTCGCGTCATTGCCCTGGACGACGGTTACGATCCGCCGCGTTGCGTGGCCAATACCCAGAAGCTCCTTATTGAAGACCAGGTCTTTTGCCTGTTCTGCTATGTGGGCACGCCGACCACGGTCAAGATCATCCCCTTGCTGGAAGAGGCCGGCATCCCGCTGGTGGGGAGTTTCACCGGCGCCGATGCCCTGCGCGTGCCGTTTCGCCGGCTGATCGTCAACATCCGGGCCTCGTACTACCAGGAAACGGCCGCTGCCGTGGCTCATATGGTGGGGGACCTGGATCTGTCCCGGGTGGCTGTGTTCTACCAGTACGATGCCTACGGCTTCGACGGGCTGCGCGGCACGGAGATGGCGCTCAAAGCCCGGGGGCTGGCGCCGGTGGCCCGGGGCTCCTACATCCGGGGCACCCTGGATGTGGAGGAGGGCTTGGGCCGCATTCTCGCCGCCAATCCCCAGGCCATCGTCATGATCGGCACGGCCGGGCCGTGTGCCAAGGCCATCGCCCTGGCGCGTGCTCGGGGCTACCGGGGGCTTTTTTATGCCGTCTCCTTTGTCGGAGCCGACGAGCTCGCCCGGCTGCTTGGATCACAAGAGCAGGTGCCCNTGATCATGTCCCAGGTGGTGCCGCCGCCGGACCAGCCCGAATCCCGGGCGTTGCTTTCCGGCGTCGTGGACTACACGACCGNGCTTGCCCGGTTTTCCCCCCAGGAACGNCCGAGCGCCGTGGGCCTGGAAGGTTTCGTCAANGCCAAGGTCCTGGTCGAGGGCCTGCGCCGGGCCGGTCGGAANCTGACACGCANGGGCTTTCTCGACGCCATCGAGTCCATNCACGCGTTTTCCGTGGGCATCGCGAGNCCGGTCAGTTTTGACGCCGANCGACATCAGGGCATGGAGCGGGTCTACTGCATCCGCTTTGACCATGGCCAGTTTCATATGGTCACGGATTGGGGGCAGATNAAAAAGCTTTTGGCCGCCCCGGCGGCGGCCCCCTCCGACTCCTCACCGGACNGCGGCACGAAGACGCCCGCNCCCGGGGACGGGTGAGCCCNGTGTTGTCCCGGCGCCGGATCAGTCTCAAACTCAAGATCTTCGGCGGCGCCATGGCCGTGGTGCTGCTGGTCAGCGCCATCATTGCCGTGCTCGCCCGCTGGATTCTCGTCTCCAGCCTCAACCGGGAGCTGGAGCAGCGCGGCGTGGCCATCGGCCAGAGTCTGGCCGAGCGGGCCAGTGCCGCCATTTTGGAGAAAAACCAGCCCGTCCTCGTGAGCCTGGTCTTTGACGCCGCCCAGCTCGGGGAACGCAAGGTTCTCGTTTCCTACATCTTTATCGTCGATAACGACGGCCAGATCCTGGCCCATACCTTTATCCGCCCTTTTCCCGACAGTCTGGCCACGGCCAATCCCCTGGATGCGGGCGGGGAAGGAAAAATCCGGCTGGTCGCCTTCGGGGACCGGCAAGCCATCGATATCGCCGTGCCCGTGCGCGAAGGCATCTATACCCTGGGCGCCGTGCATGTGGGGCTGTCCAAAAGCCACATCGACTCCCTGGTCGGCACGTTACGGACGACGTTTCTGGGNTTTATCGCCGCCGTNACCGTCATCATGTTCGTCATCGCCCTGCGCCTGTCCAACGCCGTGGTCGGNCCCATCACCCGGCTGACCCGGGCGGCCGATGCCGTGAGCCGGGGGGGGCTTGACCAGGCGACCAGTCTGCTCGGCCTGGACCGGGAGCCCCCGCGCCAATGCCCGGCCTATGCCGACACCGACTTGCCGTGTTGGCATTTCGACCAAAGTCTGGCCGAGATCGGGGTGGCCACGCCCGAGCCCGACCGCACCTGCCGGGAATGCCGTTTTTACCGCCGCAGCAGCGGGGCCGATGAAGTGGGGCGGCTGGCCGATTCGTTCGGCAACATGATCTGGAGCATCCGGCTCTACCGGCGGCGGCTGCGCGAGTCCGAGGAGAAATACCGGTCCCTGTTTGACAGCAATCCCGATCCGGTCTTTGTGGTGGATGCGGCCGACAGTCGCATCCTGGATGCCAATTCCCAGGCCGAGCTGGTCTACGGCCGCAGCCGCAAGGAACTGGTCGGTCGCCTGATGCGCGATCTCGAAGCCCCGAACCAGCCCCAAAGCCTGCTCGATTCCTTTGACAACCGCGACGCGCCGGAACGGGTGCTCGTGCCCAAGATGCGCCACCTGGCCGCGGACGGACGCATTCTGTACGTCAACCTCCATGCCTGCCGCATTGCCTACCGGGGGCGCGACGCGGTCATTGTCTCGGCCGCGGACATCACCGAACTGGTGGAAAAAGACGCCCAGCTCATTCAGGCCAGCAAGATGAAAACCCTGGGAGAGATGTCAGCCGGCATCGCCCATGAGCTCAATCAGCCCCTCAATGCCATCCGCATGGGCTCGGACTACCTGCTCATGATGGCCCGGCGTGACCAGGCCATTCCCCTGGAACGCCTGGCTTCGGTGACCACGTCCATCAGCAGCCAGGTCGACCGGGCCGCCGCCATCATCAACCATTTACGGGAATTCGGCCGCAAGTCCCAGCCTCATCTCGAAGATGTGGATATCCGCGAACCCATCCGGGGGGTGCTCACCATCCTCGGCCAGCAGCTCGCCTTGCAAGGCATTACCGTCAAACTGGATCTGGACCTTGAACTTCCGCCCATCAAGGCCCACGCCAACCGGTTGGAACAGGTGTTTTTCAATCTCGTGACCAATGCCCGGGACGCGCTGCTCGCCCCGTGCGAGGCCGCTGCCGGCAATCGACCGCTCCAAATCACCATCCGTACCTGGACCCAGGACGACCGGGTGCTGGCGACGGTGGCCGATACCGGTTGCGGCATTGCCAAGCAGGCCTTGGGCAAGATATTCGATCCGTTTTTCACCACCAAGGACATCGGCCAGGGCATGGGGCTCGGGTTGTCCATCTCCTACGGCATCATCAAGGATTACGGCGGGGATATCGAGGTGGCGAGCGCCGTGGGCCAGGGCACCACATTCCGGCTTTCTTTTCCGGCACAAACGACGCCCGCCCGGTCTGGGGCTTGACGCACCCGCCGGGACACGACATCACCAGGGCACGGGAGATGGGAATCCCATGCGCACGATTTTGGTCATCGATGACGAGCGGCCAACGCTCGAGATGTTCGCGCTCCACCTCGAGGCCGACGGCCATTGCGTGCTGACGGCTGCCAGCGGCGAGGAGGGGCTGGCCCTTTTTGACGCCCGGACTCCGGACATCGTACTCACGGATATCAAGATGCCGGGCATGGACGGGCTGGCCGTGCTTCAGGCCATCAAGACACGTTGTCCCCAGACCGAGGTCATTGTCATCACCGGCCACGGCGATACCGATCTGGCCTTGGCCGCGCTGGAATTGCGGGCCACGGATTTCATCGACAAGCCCATCCGGCGGGAGTTGCTCGAAGCGGCCCTGATCCGGGCCGGGGAGCGCCTGGACCGGATGGCCCAGGCCGGACCGGATGCGGACATCGCGGTCGAACGGGAAGGGGATGTGGGTGTGATTTCCATCCGGGGCAGCCTGGACAGCCGCCGGGAACCTTTTTTGTCCCGGGCTTTTGCGGATGTCGCCACGGCCCCCAAGGTCCTTTTCGACTTTGATGGTCATGCCTCGGTCAACGGTGCGGGCTTTGATCTGCTGCAAGGACTGGTCGCGGCCTGCCATCAGGCGGGGCGGCCGGTGGCCGTCGGGGGGCTGGCGGCGCATTTCGCGAAGATCCTCGACCGGCTTGGTATAACCGCCATGGCGCCGCGATTTGCTTCCAAGGAGCAGGCCCTGGCCCATCTGCGCGAAAACGATGCCGCTGCGCAAGGCCAGGATCAAGCCCCTTGCCTTGGCCCGTCAAGGGCGTAATTTTCGGGGCTCGCGCGCTCCTGGCGAGGAGAGGCCCCGGGGGCGAGGCAGGAAGGTTCCCCCAGGCTTCGGCGCGGGGACAAGCGGGGGCAGCATGAAAACCCGGACGAATGCCTTTGGCCGGGGGTGTTTTTTCGTCAGCCTTGTCGCCCTGTATTTTTTGGTGGGGCTGAAGGCTTTTTTGGCTTGGCGTGACGGGGGATGGCCCGACTGGCCACTTGGCAGCTCTTTGCCTGATGCCGTGGTTCGGGTGATTTTTTCTCCGGAAACCGAGTCCGTGCGCCATGTCATCATCTGGCTGTTGTCCCGGGATGTGGTGGAATGGGCAGCGGCGATTTGCCTTGTGCTCTGGCTCCTGAATCTGGTTGGGAACGATCGGGGCGGGCGTCCCGACGGCAAGGACGCCGTTACCCGGTGAAGGAAAAGGCCGCCAGGGCGTCGAGGAGGTATGATTCATGCGTTCTTTGTTATGGGCCCTGGCCCTTCTCTGTCTTGTCCCTGTTTCCGGAGCTCGGGCGGGTGAAGCCGTGGATACGGTGGGACGGGCCGTGGGAGTGTTTCAATATCCCAAGACGCAGACCATTTGCATGTCTTTTGAGGCCAAGGACCAGAAACGCTATCTTATCTGCGACGATGTGACATCCAAGGATGTCATCGAGCGTCTTTTTGAATTTGGCAAGAAGGATGCGGAATGCCGTATCCAGGGTACGGTGGCAAACAAGACGAATGAAGCGATTTATCTGAATATCACGGCTGTTTCGCCGTCCAATTGAGCGGCCTTTGCGGCGTTCGCGCCGGGTACAGTGCACCGGGTCTGTTGTTGTGGACGCTGGGGTACTCAGGAAAGCCCCGGGGTATTTTGGGGCCCGATGCTCGGAATGCTGTGCCCTGCCTGTACCACCAGCCTGGGGCTTGACGCCAGAGCCATTATTCATAACGGAGTGTGTCTCCCCGGTGCCGGCCATGGCGGTTTGTACTGGTCGACCGGAAAAAACGACTTTTCCCCCTATGCAACAGACCCTACAAGCTCCTGCCCGGCGTCATACCCGGACCGTTCGGATCGGCAACATCGGCGTCGGTGGTGACAACCCCGTGCGCGTCCAGAGCATGACCAACACCGATACCCGGGATGTGGCCGCCACCCTGGCCCAGATCGCGGCCCTGGCCGAGGCCGGTTCCGAGATCGTGCGGCTGGCCGTGCTCGACGACGACGCGGCCAAGGCGCTTTCCGCCATCCGGGCCGGCACCAAGGTGCCGTTGATCGCGGACATCCATTTCGACCACCGGCTGGCCCTGGCCGCCCTTGAGTCCGGCATCGACGCCCTGCGCATCAATCCGGGCAACATCGGTTCCGAGGCGGCCGTGGACACGGTGGTGGCCGCGGCCAAGGAGCATGGCGCGCCGATCCGCATCGGCGTCAATTCCGGCTCGGTGCAAAAGGATTTGCTGGCCAAATACGGCGGTCCGACCCCCGAGGCCATGGTCGAAAGCGCGCTCACCCACGTGGCCCTGCTCGAACGGCGCGGTTTCGGCGATATCAAGATCTCGCTCAAGTCCTCGTCCGTGCTGCGTACCGTGGCCGCCTACCGGCTGCTGGCCCAGAAGGTTGATTATCCGTTGCACATCGGCGTGACCGAGGCCGGAACCCCGCTTCGCGGGGCGGTCAAATCGGCGGTGGGCCTGGGACTGTTGCTCGCCGAGGGCCTGGGCGACACCTTGCGCGTGTCCCTGACCGGCGATCCGGTGACCGAAATCGGCGTGGCCTACGAGATTCTGCGCTCCCTCGAAATCCGCTCTCGCGGCCCGAACATCATCTCGTGCCCCACCTGCGGCCGCACCGAAATCGATCTGGTCGGCCTGGCCGAGGCGGTGGAAGCGCGGCTGCGCGGGGTGACCGAAGTCTTTACCGTGGCGGTCATGGGCTGCGTGGTCAACGGCCCCGGCGAGGCCCGGGAAGCCGATATCGGCATTGCCGGCGGACGCGATTGCGGCATCCTCTTCCGCAAGGGCAAGATTTGCGGCAAGGTGCGCGGCGCCGCCAACCTCATTCCCGCTTTCATGGACGAACTGGAACGTTTTTTGACCGAAAAAAAGGAAACCGCATGCGACTGAGCCGCTATTACGCCCCGACCCTCAAGGAAACCCCGGCCGAGGCCGAGGTCATCAGCCATAAATTGCTGCTGCGCGCCGGCCTGATCCGCAAGCTCACAGCCGGCATCTATACCTATCTGCCGCTCGGGTTGCGGGCCGTGAACAACGTGGCCAACATCGTGCGCGAGGAGATGGACCGGGCCGGCGCCCTGGAAATCCTCATGCCGTCGGTGCAGCCGGGCGATCTCTGGAAGGAATCCGGGCGTTGGGAATTCTACGGCCGGGAACTGCTGCGTTTCGTCGACCGCCATGACCGGGAATACTGCCTCGGGCCCACCCACGAAGAGGTGGTTACCGACCTCGTGCGCCACGAGATCCGTTCCTACCGGCAGTTGCCCGTGAACCTCTACCAGGTGCAGACGAAATTTCGCGACGAGATCCGTCCCCGCTTCGGGCTCATGCGCGGCCGCGAATTCATCATGAAGGACGGCTATTCCTTCGACAAGGACGAGGCCGGCGCCGAGGCGAGCTACTGGGCCATGTACAAGGCCTATTCCCGCATTTTCGAGCGGCTGGGCCTCAAGTTCCGGGCCGTGTCCGCCGACTCCGGGGCCATTGGCGGCTCGTTTTCCCACGAATTCATGGTCCTGGCCGAAACCGGCGAGGACACCATCGTGGCCTGCCCGGCCTGCGACTACGGCGCCAACCTGGAAAAGGCCGAGACCTCCTGCGACACGCCCCGGGATGCAACCCCCTGTCCGGCGGCCGCGACGGTGGCCACGCCGGGCGTGCACACCGTCGAGGAAGTGGCTGCTTTTCTCAAGGTGCCGGCCGCACGCATCGTCAAGACTTTGCTCTATATCGCCGACGGCAAGCCGGTGGCGGCCCTCGTGCGCGGCGACCGGGAGCTCAACGAGGTCAAGTTCAAGAACCTGCTTGGCGCCGTCGATCTGCGCCTGGCCGCTCCTGAGGAAGTGACGGCTATAACCAAGGCGCCGGTCGGTTTCGCGGGTCCCGTTGCCCTGGAAGTGGCCAGCATCCACGCCGACCTGGAACTGGCGCCGGTCAAGGATCTCATCTGCGGGGCCAATGCCGCCGATGCCCATCTCGAGCATCTGGACCTGGAGCGCGACGCGAAAATCACCGCCTACGTCGATCTGCGCCAGGTCGCGCCGGGCGATGTCTGCCCCAAGTGCGGGGCGCTGCTGACCTTCACCAAGGGTATCGAAGTCGGCCACGTCTTCAAGCTCGGGCTCAAATACTCCAAGGCCTTAAACGCCACCTTCCTGGACGAGGCAGGCAAGGAACAGTTCATGATCATGGGCTGTTACGGCATTGGCGTGTCGCGCATCGTGGCCGCCTGCATCGAACAGAACAACGACGAGCACGGCATTGTGTTCCCGCCGCCCATCGCGCCGTTCGAGGTGGTGCTGGTCCACCTCAACCCCAAGGACGAGGCGGCCAATGCCAAGGCCGAGGAACTCTACGCCGCCCTGACCGCCGCCGGCATCAAAACCCTGCTCGACGACCGCGACGAACGCCCCGGCGTCAAGTTCAAGGATGCCGATCTCATGGGCTTTCCGCTCCAGCTGACCTTGGGCGGCAAGGGGCTGGCCCGGGGCATTGTCGAGACCAAGGACCGGCGTACCGGCGAAAAAGGTGAAGTACCGCTTGAAGGTTTCATAGAGGCCTTCCAGGCCTGGCGCGCGACCGTTCACGCGGGCTGGGGTATTGAATAATGAAAGACTGGGGCGCTGCCCCAGACCCCGCCGGGGGGCATGATGCCCCCCGGACCCCCTCAACGTGAAGCGTGAGAGAGGAACCTTTGTTCCTTCCGGGGCCATGCAAAGTTGTTCGGGGGCTTGCCACCACAAAGAATTGTTGGATGTCGCCCCCCTATTGAAAGTTTTTGGGGAGAGTAGGGGTCCGGGGGAGGGAACCCCTTTTTTCAAAAAGGGGTTCCCTCCCCCGGCTCTTCCTCCCTTCCGCCAACCCAGAGCGTGACCATGCCCCATGTCTTCGAAGTCGGCGAGCTGACGCGCTCCATCAAGGATGTCATCGAGTCCGAATTTCCGTTCGTCTGGGTGCGCGGGCAGGTGGTCAATCTGTCGCGGCCGGGTTCGGGGCATCTGTATTTTTCCTTGCGCGATGCCGAGGCCGCGTTGGCGGTGGTCTGGTTCAAGAACGCCCAAGGTGGCAAGGCGCTGGCCGGCGGCGGGCGCTATGATCCGCTGACCGGCGAGGTGTTCGAGACCTCGCTCGCCACAAGCCTGACCGACGGCATGGAGGTCATGGTCGCCGGCCGGCTGACCGTCTATGCGCCGCGCGGCGGCTACCAGCTTGTGGCCGAACTGGTCCAGGAGATGGGCGAAGGGCGGTTGTGGCTGGAGTTCGAGGCGCTCAAAAAAGACCTGGCCGCCAAGGGCTATTTCGACCAGGAGCGCAAGCGGCCCTTGCCGCCCCATCCGACGCGCGTGGCCGTGGTCACGGCTCCGACCGGAGCGGCGGTCCGCGATTTCATCCGCATCGGCCGGGAGCGGGGCCATGGCGCCGAGGTCCGCATCTATCCGACCCTTGTCCAGGGCGACGCCGCGCCCATCGGCATTGTCCGGGCCATGTTGCGGGCCGTGGCCGACGACTGGGCCCAAGTCCTCGTGCTCATCCGGGGCGGCGGTTCGCTCGAAGATTTATGGGCGTTCAACAGTCCGGATGTGGCCAAGGCCATTTTCGCCTCACCGCTGCCGGTGCTGACCGGCGTGGGTCACGAGGTGGACGTGACCATCGCCGACATGGTGGCCGATGTGCGCGCCGCCACGCCGAGCCATGCCGCCCAGCTTTTGTGGCCCGAGCGGGCGCAATACGCCCAGCGCCTCGACGATCTGGAAATGGACCTGCGGCGCACGGTGGAGGCGTTGCTTGCGGCCCGGGAGCGGGAATTGGCCGTCCTGGCCCGGGGTTTGGCCTGGCTTTCGCCGTCGCGGCGGCTGGTCCGGCTGGAAGAATCCTTTGCCGCGACCCGGGAGCGCCTGGACCGGGCCGTTTTGGCTTGGCTGGACGGGCGGCAACGCCGGTTGGACCGGGCGTCCGAGGGGCTGTCCCGCCGGTTTGGACCCGGGAGTCTGGGCACGCGCCTGGAAGGGCTTTTCCGCCGCGCCGAACGGCTGGTTGCGGCCGGTCGCCTTTACACCGCGGCCAAGGAGCAAGGGCTGGCCGTGGGCGCGGCGCGTCTGGCCGGGCTCGATCCGTTGGGGCCGCTTGGGCGCGGCTACAGCCTGACCACGGTCACGCGTACCGGAAAATTCCTGCGCCGGGCGGACGCTGTCCGGCCGGGCGACAATCTGGACATCATGGTGTATGCAGGTCGCGTGCGGGCAACCGTGGCCGAGACTGCGCCCGGAAACGGGGAGGATGTGTGAGCGAGCGAGAGGAATCTTTCGAAAAAGCCCTGGAAAAGCTGGAGCGCATCGCCGCCAAGCTGGAGACCGGGGATATCCCCTTGGAAAAGGGCGTGGCCCTCTACAAGGAAGGCATGGGGCTCGTGGCCGCCTGCCGCAAACGTCTGGAGGCCGCCCGGCTGGAAATCGCCCAAGCCGGGGAGGATGGCGCCGTGCGACCCTTTGAAGCCGAGGCCGAAGCCGAGGCCGGAGATGCAGATGGTGACGGTTAAGGAACGGTTGGCCGCCATGGCGGCGGAGGTCGAGGTCTACATGCGGGAACGCTTCAGCGTGCGCATGCGGGAACGCGGNGTGCCCGAAGGCTTGCTCGCNGCCATGGAATATTCACTCCTTGCCGGGGGCAAGCGGCTGCGGCCGGCCTTGTGCCTGACCTTTGCCGAACTGTTCGGCACCGAGCGGGCAAGCGTCATGCCTTTTGCCGCCGGTTTCGAGCTCATCCATACCTATTCGCTCATCCACGACGATCTGCCGCCCATGGACAACGACGACATGCGCCGAGGAAGGCCGTCCAATCACAAGGTTTTCGGCGAAGCCGGCGGCATCCTGTCCGGCGATGCCCTGGCCACCGAGGCGTTCGGCTGCATGGGCCGGACCTGGCCCGGCATCGCGGCGGATCGCGTCCTGCCGGCCCTCAATGAGGCGGCCTGGGCGGCCGGCGCCGCCGGCATGGTGGGCGGGCAGCAGCTCGACATGGAATACACGGCCAAGGCCGGCGTGACCCTGGCCGAACTGGCCCGGATGCAGGCCCTCAAGACCGGAGCGCTCCTGACCGCGCCCTGTGTCTGCGGCGCACTGCTGGCCGGAGCGGGCGAGGAAGGCGTGGCCCGGGCCCGGGAATACGGCGAGGCCGTGGGCGCGGCCTTCCAGATCGTGGACGACATCCTCGACGAGGTGGGCGATGCCGCGCTTCTCGGCAAACCCGTGGGCAGTGACCGGGAGCAGGGCAAGACCACGTATCCGAGCCTGATCGGCTTGGATGCCAGCCGGCGTCTGGCCGAGGAGCGCAGTGCCACGGCCGTGGCCGCGCTGTCGCCCTATACCGGTCCGGCAGCGGATTTTCTGCGGGAATTGGCCCGGTACATCGTGGAGCGCGTGCAGTAACCCGCGCGCCACGGGAGAAGGAGGCCTTTTGATGGTGACCACGTCCGGCGGTGCGACACGTCGGGGTTTGCTGCGCTGGCTGGCCCTGTTGCCGGCGGCCTTTGTGTTTGGCCGAGGCCGGGCGCAAGCGGCCAATGCCGCGCCGACCATGGGCGCCATCGAGGCCATCATGACCCGGCGCAGTGTCCGGGCCTACACGCCTGACCCGGTTGCCGACGAGCAGCTGCATCGGATCTTGGCGTGCGGCATGCAAGCGCCTTCGGCCTGCAACGAACAGCCCTGGCAATTCGTGGTCGTGCGCGACAAGGCGCTTCTGGCCCAGGTCGGTGCGATCAATCCCTATGCCGCTTATGCCAAGTCCGCGCCGCTGGCGATTCTGGTCGCCGGTGACAAGGGCCTGGACAAGTGCGGCGGGTACTGGATCGAGGATTGCTCGGCCTGCGCCCAGAATATGCTGCTGGCCGCCCACGCGTTGGGGCTTGGCGCGGTCTGGACCGGTATCTACCCGTTGCCCGAACGCATTGCCGGGTTTCAGAAACTTTTCGCACTGCCTGAAGCCGTGATCCCCATGGCGCTCCTCGTCGTGGGCCATCCGGCTTCCACGCCCGCTCCCCAGGATCGATTCCGGGACGAACGCGTGCATAATGAGAAATGGTGATAGGGCAAAGGAACAAAGCACATGACCGCATATTCGGACAAGGCGTTGCGCATTCTCACCCGCATCACCCAGCCGAGCGATGTGGCGGGTCTTTCTCCCGAGGAAAAAGCCTGCCTGGCCGATGAGATCCGCCGGGTCATCATCGGCACGGTGTCCATGAACGGCGGGCACCTGGCCCCGTCGCTCGGGGTGGTGGAACTGACCCTGGCCCTGCTGTCGGTTTTCGATCCGGGCCGGGACAAGCTGGTCTGGGATGTGGGACACCAGGCCTACGCCTACAAGCTGCTGACCGGTCGCCTGGAAAATTTCCACACCCTGCGCACCCTGGGCGGCGTCAGCGGGTTCCCGCGTCCGTGCGAAAGTCCCTATGACCATTTCGGGGTCGGCCATTCGAGCACGTCCATTTCCGCGGCCCTGGGCATGGCCATGGCCCGGGATCGCAAGGGCGAGTCCCATGACGTGGTGGCCATCATCGGCGACGGCTCCATGACCGCCGGTCTGGCCTACGAGGGCCTCAACCAGGCCGGGGGCTGGGGCGGACGGCTCATTGTCGTGCTCAACGACAACGAGATGTCCATCTCCAAGAATGTCGGCGCCTTGTCCCTGTTTCTTAGCCGCAAACTGGCCCAGCGCTGGGTGCAGCGCCTCAAAAAGGACATGGAGGGCTGGATCAAGTCCATGCCCTACGGCGGCGATCTCATGGGCTATTTCCGGCGCGGCGAGGACTCGTTCAAAAGTTTTTTCACGCCGGGCATGCTGTTCGAGGCCTTCCGCTTCAACTATCTCGGCCCCATCGACGGCCACAACACCGAACGCATGGTGGAGGTTTTTCGCGAGGTCCGGCATATCGAAGGGCCGGTGCTCGTGCATGTGCTGACCAAAAAGGGGCGCGGCTATGCCCCGGCCGAAAAAAATCCGACCTATTTCCANGGNGTNGGCTGTTTCGAGCCCGAGACCGGGCTCGTGGAAAAGCCGGGCGCCTGTCCGCCGAGTTATACCCAGGTGTTTGGTCGCACCCTGCTCTCCATGGCCAAGGCCGACAAGCGCATCATGGCCATCACCGCGGCCATGCCCGAAGGCACTGGCCTATCCGATTTCGCCAGCGAACTGCCGGACCAGTTCGTGGATGTGGGCATCTGCGAGCAGCACGCCGTGACCTTTGCCGCCGGATTGGCCATGGAGGGCTTTCGGCCGGTGGTCGCCATCTATTCCACCTTCATGCAGCGGTCCTACGACCAGATCGTGCACGATGTCTGCCTGCAAAACCTGCCTGTGACCCTCTGCCTGGACCGGGGCGGCCTGGTCGGTGAGGACGGCGCCACCCACCATGGCGCCTTTGACCTGTCCTTCCTGCGCCACATTCCCCATCTGGTGCTCATGGCCCCGCGCGACGAGACCGANCTGCCGGCCATGCTGGCCACGGCCGTGGCCCATCCCGGGCCGGTGGCCATCCGCTATCCCCGGGGCGCGGGCGAGGGCGGAGTCGTGCCCGAAATCGCCGAACCGCTGCCCATCGGCCAAGGGGAAATGGTGCGCGAGGGGAGCGACGGTCTGGTCGTGGCCATCGGCAGCCGGGTCATGCCGGCCGTGGCCGCCGCCGACAAACTGGCCGCGGCGACCGGCAAGCAGGTGGCGGTTTTCGACGCCAAATTCGTGAAACCCCTGCCGGCGGCCCAGCTTCTGGAATTGGCCGGCCGGTATCGCTTGTGGCTCACGGCCGAGGAAAATGTCCTGGAAGGGGGATTCGGCGCGGCCGTGCTCGAATGTCTGTCCGATGCCGGCGTGTTGCCGGGCCTGACCGTGCAGCGGCTGGGGCTGCCCGACGCGTTTGTCGAGCACGGCCCCCAACGCGCTCTGCGGGCCCTGTGCGGCATCGACATCCCGGGTATCGAAAAGGCCTTGCGCCGGTTGCTGGGGCTCTAGCGGACGCGGCGCCAGGGCGTGCCGCATCCGCAAGCGTCGTTTCCCGAAGGGGTTTCCAAAGGGCGGCGCCCTTTGGCCGCCGGAGGCGTCCCCAACTCGTCGCGCTGCCCGTCCCGGCTAGATGAAGTCAGGATCGACCGCCGCCTTGCCGCCCGCGAGCATGATCTTGACGAAGCGCACGGAGCGGTCGTCCACGGGCACGATGGGGAACCGGCTGCGACAGGCATCGCAGGTGATGAGCGTGGGCTTGGCCGGCGCCACCACCGGCACTTCCCGGTGGCAAAAAGGGCAAGGATAGAGGAACACGAGTTCCACGCCCACCGGTTTGACCGGCGTGAGCGGTTTGCGTTTTTCCGTGCTCATGCCGCCTCCGTCACGAGACAGTTCCCGGTCATGGCCGCCGGCACTGGCAGTCCGGCCAGGGTGAGCAGAGTGGGGGCGATATCGCCCAGGCGTCCCGGCGTTAGGGTCGCGTGCTTACGCGCCGGATCGATGAGCACGAACCGCACGGGATTTAAGGTATGGGCGGTCATGGGACTGCCGTCCGGGGCGATCATCTCCTCGGCGTTGCCGTGATCGGCCGTGAGCAGCACCCGCCAGCCCGCGCGAAGGGCCGCGTCCACCATCTTGTCCACGCAGCCGTCCACCGTGGCCACGGCCCGCATGGCCGCTTCCAGCACCCCGGTATGGCCCACCATGTCCAGATTGGCCAGGTTGACCACGGCCAGGCTGTAGCCCTGGTCCAGGGCGGCCAGGAACTTGTCCCTGACGGTCGCGGCGCTCATCTCGGGCTTGAGGTCGTAGGTGGCCACGTCCCGGGGCGAGGGCACCAGGCAGCGGTCCTCGCCGGGAAAGGGTTCTTCCCGGCCGCAGTTCATAAAATAGGTGACATGGGCGTATTTTTCGGTTTCGGCCAGGCGCAACTGGGTGAGACCGGCCCGGGAATACACCTCGCCCAGGACGTCGGTCACGGTCTCGGGCGCAAAGGCCACGGGCAGACCAAAGCTGCTTTCGTACTCGGTCATGCAGGCGAACCCGGACAGGCGCGGGCGCACGGGCCGGGGAAAGGCATCGAAGTCGTCAAGGGCCAGGGCCCGGGTGATCTCGCGCGCCCGGTCGGCCCGGAAATTGAAAAAGAATACCGCGTCGTTGTCCCGGATCACACCCTCGCCGCCGGCCAGGACCCGGGGCTTGACGAATTCATCCGTCTCGCCGGCCGTGTAGGCGGCTTCCACGGCCGCTACCGGATCGGTGAAGGTCTCGCCCGCGCCCTGGGTCAGAGCGGCGTAGGCCGCCTGCACCCGGTCCCAGCGCTTGTCCCGGTCCATGGCATAGAACCGGCCGATGAGGCTGCCGATGCGCCCAGAGCCGTGGTGCCGCAAAAAGGTGTCCAGCCGGCGCACATACTCCACGCCGCTTTTGGGCGGGGTGTCGCGGCCGTCGAGCAGGGCATGGACCAGGATGTCGGTCTGGCCGAGACGGGTCGCCGCTTCGATAAGCGCCTGCAAATGGCGCACATGGCTGTGCACGCCCCCGTCCGAGACCAGGCCCAGGAAATGGAGCCGGCCGCCGGCGGCCCGGGTCTTGGCCAAAAGTTCCGCCAGCACCGGATTGTGGGCCAGGGAACCATCCTCCACGGCCATGTCGATGCGGGTCATGTCCTGGTAGACCACCCGGCCGGCGCCGATGTTCATGTGGCCGACCTCGGAATTGCCCATGAACCCGTCGGGCAGTCCCACGGCCCGGCCCGAACAGGCCAGGGTGGTGGAGGGATATGCGGCCAGGAGCCGGTCGACGGCCGGCATGCCGGCCCGGGTCACGGCGTTGCCGGGGCCGGCCGGAGCCAGACCCCAGCCGTCCAGGATCAGAAGCAACGTGGGTACGGGTTTCATGCGGGACGACTCGCGGCGGCAAAGGGCAGTGGGATGGGGTGTCCCTCGGACCACAGGCCTTCGAGGTTGTAAAACGGGCGCACGTCTTCCTGGAAGATGTGCACCATGACATCGTTGAGGTCGAGCAACACCCATTGGCCCAGGGCGTAGCCTTCCATGCCGAGGTAGGGCAGGCCCCGCTCGCTGCAGCATTTCAGGACGTGATCGGCCAGGGCCTTGGCCTGGCGCACGTTGGCCGCGCTGGCCACGATCATGGCCTCGCACACGGGATTGACCGCGGCCACGTCCAGGGCCACGATATCCTTGGCCTGCTTGTCATGAAGCCAGCCGGCAACGCGCACGGCTTTGTCCCGGGTGGACAGAGGCGTTTTTTTTGTCTCGTCGGACATTGTTTCTCCACAAGATCGAATCGTTCCCCGGGGAACCGGGAAACGTCGTTGGCTTACGTGATTTGGCCCGATCGCGCAAATGCAACAGCCGTCTTTTCCGCGGTCCTCTCTTGACGCCGGCCGCGGCTTTCGGGCAGGTATTCCCTTTGGACGCGCCATGCCGTCCACCTGGAGGATACTCATGATTTTCGATATGGATATCGAAACCCTGCCCAGGGAAGACCTGGAGGCACTCCAGCTCAAACGACTGCAGCGGCTGTGCGACAGGGTCTATGCCAATGTGGCCTTTTACCGCAAAGCCTTTGACGAGGCCGGCATCAAACCCGGCGACATCCAAAGCCTCAAAGACTTGCATCTGCTCCCCTTCACGGAGAAGCAGGATCTGCGCAACCACTATCCCTTCGGCCTTTTTGCCGTGCCCAAGGACAACGTGGTGCGCATCCACGCGTCGTCGGGCACCACGGGCAAGGCGTCGGTCGCGGGCTACACCCAGCGCGACATCGCCAACTGGGCCACCATGATGGCCCGGTCGCTGATGGCCGCCGGCGCGTCCCGCCGCGACATCATCCACGTGGCCTACGGCTATGGCCTGTTCACCGGCGGCCTGGGCGCCCATTACGGCGCCGAGCGCCTCGGCGCGACCACCATTCCCGTGTCCGGCGGCGGCACCCGGCGTCAGGCCATGCTGCTCAGGGATTTCGGCGCCACGGTTTTGTGCTGCACGCCGTCCTACGCCCTGGTGCTCTACGAGGCGGCCCAGGAAGCCGGGATCGACTTCAAGGACCTGCCCCTGCGCCTCGGTGTGTTCGGGGCCGAGCCCTGGACCGACGGGATGCGCCGGGAGATCGAGTCCAAGATGGGTATCAAGGCCATCGATATCTACGGCCTGTCCGAGGTCATGGGGCCGGGTGTGGGTATCGAGTGCGTCGAAGCCCAGAACGGCGCCCACCTCCAGGAAGACCACTTCCTGTTCGAGATCATCGACCCGAACACCAAGGAAGTGTTGCCTCCGGGAGAAACCGGCGAACTCGTCATCACGACCCTCACCAAGGAAGCCCAGCCGCTGATCCGCTATCGCACCCGCGACATCACCCGGCTCGACTACACGCCCTGCAAGTGCGGTCGCACCACCGCCCGGATGTTCCGCGTCCAGGGCCGCAGCGACGACATGCTGATCATTCGCGGGGTCAATGTCTTCCCCTCCCAGATCGAGAGCATCCTGCTCGAAACCGAGGGGTGCAGCCCGTATTACCAGCTGGTGGTCAAGCGCGAGGGCAATCTCGACACCCTGGACATCAAGGTGGAAGTGGACGAGAAGCTCTTTTCCGACGAAATCAAGAAGCTCCAGATACTGGGAAATAAGATCCAGAAGACCATCAAGGACTTTTTGGGCGTCACCGCCCAGGTCAAGCTGGTCGAGCCCCGCAGCATCGAACGTTCCGAGGGCAAGGCCAAGCGCATCCTGGACCTGCGCAACGCCTAACCGGCCGCAGGGCCGCATCGGAGGGGAAACGCCATGAAAGCCGAGCAGATTTCCATTTTTCTGGAGAACCGGGCCGGCCGCCTGGAGGAAGTGACCCGGGTTTTGGCCGAGGCCGGCATCAGCATCCGGGCCCTGTCCCTGGCCGATACCTCGGACTTCGGCATTTTGCGCCTGATCGTGAGCGATCACGAAAAGGCCAAGAAGGCCCTCAAGGAACACGGATTCACCGTGGGCCGCAACGCCGTGGTGGCCGTGGAAGTGTCGGATGCGCCGGGCGGATTGCACGCCGTATTGCATCTGCTTTGCGGCAACGGCATCAACGTGGAATACATGTATGCCTTCGTGCACCAGCGCGAGAAGTCGGCGGTCATCATTTTCCGTTTCGACCGCACCGACCAGGCCATCGAGCTGTTGCAAAAGCACAAGATCCCCATCATTCCCGGGGATACCCTCTACAACATCTAGTCCATCCGCAACCGAGGGCACCGTACTTCCGCGGTGCCCTCGGTTTTTCATTCCTGCCGGTCGCCGATGGCCGATCCGTGTTCCCCCTGCGTACGCAACGACCGCAATCCTGTCGCGACTGCTGCGCAATTCCCGCAAGACCTTTCTTTGTCCCAAGCCTGAAGGAACAACCACCGCAAATCCTATCGGGATTCCAAAGGGTACGAGCCCTTTGGCCGTCGGAGACGCCTCCTGCGGCCCATTGCCCCGTGGTCTCCTGCCGGGATGCCAAAGGGCAGGCCCCCTTGGCTGCCGGATGGGTCTCTTTCCCCGCCGGCCAAGGGCCAAGTGCCTTGACAAAAGACGTCTTCCGTGAACTACCTTACCTGGATACTGGGTGGCTTTTCCGTCCGTGACGGAAGTGCGTGTGTCGAGGTGGTCATGGTTGGTAGTGGGGTTGGGCTGACGCGCCGGGAAGCATTCGTCTGGGAGTTGCCGCGTTCCGGGGCCATGCGGGTGCCGGCGCGGCTTTTCGGTTCGCCCGAGGCCATGGTGGCCATGGAAGGCGGCGTCCTCGATCAGTTGCGAGGCGTGGCCGGTCTGCCCGGCCTGGCCGGACCGGTCCTGGCCATGCCCGATGCCCACACCGGCTACGGATTTCCCATCGGCGGCGTGGCCGCTTTCGATGCCGCGCAAGGCGGCGTGGTCTGCGCCGGTGGGGTCGGCTTCGACATCGCCTGCGGGGTGCGCGCCCTAGTGGCCAATCTGTACCGCGAAGAAGTGGAGCCGGTGCGCGAGCGTCTGGCCGACCGGCTGTTGGCTGTTTGCCCAGGTGCCCGGCGTGACTCAGGTAGCGCGCCGGCGCGTTTTGGTCCG
>JGI20225J20221_1000221_pt1 | contig 131691 bp, 105 predicted proteins | sample BioMet4_FD_20221 | JGI IMG/M metagenome (IMG submission 20221) | reverse complement strand
GCTTTCGGCAGGTCGACATAAAAATCCATTCAATTTTTCTATTGATATCGTTTTTTTCAGAACTTTTGAAATTCCATTCAAATCAAAAATTACTAAATGTTAACCATGACATAATTAATATATATTTATAATAATTGAGATAACAGACAAACCCTGCTATATACATAGTCCGTATGATACTGGTTTTTAACTGAACCTACAAAAAATAACAATTAAAGATATTTAAATGTTGGGATGTGCTTGCTGCCGAATGTAGGGTAATCCCAATCTGAGTATATTAAGAGCCTATCCCAAAACCTATTTTATTCTAAATCATCATGAGTTTTCAGGATCAGTTTAGTGATTAGGTATTCAACTGACTGTTCCAAATACGAAATTCAAAAAATCAAATTTTGAGTTTCAGGATAGGCTCTAATAGAAGCATTAAGATCACGGTCAATAGATAAACCACAGAAAGGACAATTATGAGTTCTTTCTGACAGGTCTTTTTCTACCAGCATACCACAATTTGAACACATCTTAGATGTATTCTTAGGGTTAACAAGTATTACTTTTCTACCAGCGTTTTCAGCTTTGTAGGAAGTATAAGTTACAAGTTTACTCCAAGCCGCATCAAGAATGTGTTTTGCCAGATTGTGATTTTTTGACATGTTCTTAATATTAAGATCTTCAAAACAGATTGTACCGTAATTATCAACGAGATTTTTGCTGAGTTTTTGAACGAAATCTTCCCTTTTGTTAGAAATCCTTTCATAGATTCTGCATAGTGTTTTAAGGTATTTCTTTCTTTCAAGAGTTCCTTTTTCTGCTTTTGACAGTTTTCTATTAACTCTTGCTAGTGCCTTTTCTTCTTGTATGTAAAATCTAGGATTTGGAACATAAGTTCCATCCGATAATGTAGCAAAAGAAAGGATTCCAACATCAATACCTACTGACTTATCTAAATGTTCAAGTGGTTTATAAGTTTCAATATCAGTAAGGATTGATACAAACCACTTTCCAGTTGAAGTTTTCCTGATAGTTAAGCGCTTAATATTTCCTTCAAGTGGTCTATGCAATTTAATTTTTATATTTCCTATTTTGGAGAGGCTTAATGTATTACCATTTAAGGAAAAAACTGATTGCAAGTAAGTAATGCTATCATACCAACCTTTACCTTTAAATCTAGGATATCCAGGTTTCTCCCCTGCTTTTACTCTACGGAAAAAGGCCTGAAAAGCAAGATCAACACGCATAGTTACATCTTGAAGAGTGTGAGAATGAACATTTTTCAGTTCTGTTTTGTCTTTCTTCCAGATAGGAATCATTTTCTTAGAATCATAATAGCTGATTCTTTTTTGTTCAGATTCCCAAGCATTTTTTTCTCAATGCCAGAGTTTCGTTATAAATCCATCTACAGAGTTCCAAAGTTTCATTTAACTTTGTAACCTGTGATTTTGTTGGATAAATTCTATAACGATTTACTTTAGGCATAATAGAATAAAAAGTGATTTTACCTAAATAAAGGTCACTATGTTTATAATTTGACGGCTGTATCCCGCCATTAAAATGATGAGGATTAGCCCAGAATCTCCTAAAATGATTATCTCTGATAGTTAGGGCTACCATAAAAATCCTATTGAAAATCCAGTTAAGTTTGCATTTGAAACCTGTCAAATTTAAAAGTTGGCAGCGCGAATTAATAAGAACCTTATGAGAAAACAAGTCATTTAGAAAGTAAATTCCCTGAAAGTTATAGTACTTATAGAGGAGAAGTTATTATTATAAAGGGGGATTTATTTTGCCAGAAAAAGACAAAGAACCATCTTTCCAGCCTGAACCGATACCTGAACCTGAGCCTGAACCTGTTCCTCCACCTGAGCCGATACCTCATCCGGAGCCGGAAATTGAGCACGATAAGAAACCAAAGAAAATAAAGTAATTTCGGTAAAGTAAGGCAGCTATGATCTCGAAAATTTATATAGCTCACTGCGAGCAGGACGAACCACTTGCTCAGGAACTTGCCAGAGCTCTATGGACCGTGGAGCTGGAAAGTTTTTCATCCCTGTACAGGAAAGCTAGAATTCTTTCCCGAGGTGAAAGGATACGTTTTGGCATTCGCCAATCAGACTGTTTTATCCCGATTCTCACACAGAAAGGTGCAGGATCTCCGGAAGTAAATCAGGAGATTGGCCTTGCAGTCGGAGCCGACCAGCTTATAATTCCGCTGGTAGAAGCGGAAGTCGAATTACCTATCCTTATACACCATCTCCAGCCCATTGTCTTTTCTCCTGACGCTTATGAGGATGCTCTGGGAAAACTAATACAGAACCTGAGAGAACTGACCAGGCTTGACTGGCTGAAGATAAAGTGCCCCTATTGCGGAGAGGAGATGACACAGTACATCTCACCTCAGGAAGAGGTAGAGAGAGCTCTTCTCGCAGGGACGCACCTTGAGACAAGATGCAGTTATTGCCAGAAAAATATTTACCTGGACCCAAGAACATTCAGACCTATACTCTAATTATGGCTCTTCGTTGTTTTGTGTGGATATCCTCATGATGTCCTCATAAAAACCAATACGGTCTTGAATTGAAACTCATCTTATCCATAGGGGATGACGAAGAGCCCTAATTATTGATTAGCAACCGGGTTGGGAATAGATAAGGGGGCAAATTGATGGAAAGAAAAGAGACAAATGAAATAAAAGATGAGCCTGGAGAGCAAATGGTAGCTCGATCCAAAATGGGTGAAGCGGCTGTAAGTGAATTAGAGGTCAAAGGAATCGAAAATCTCACCCCGAAAGAAAAGAAACACCTGCTTTTACAACTTTCCCGAGATAGGGTTAAAGATAGTTCTGCCGGCCCATGGGAAATTGTTGATGTCTTCAGGGAAAATTGGAGAACCATCAAAGCTACGTTGGCTCAACCCGTAGAAATTGAAGTAAGGGATGTAGGAAGGGATGCTCTCTTTCGAGTGTCTCTGGATATAACGCAGTTCGAAAGAGAACTCGAAACCCAGGAACTGGAATAACACTCTTAAAATATAGGGTTGCGTCATTTTTAGATTTGATTCATTTAGGACTTACGCACTTGAGGAACAAAATTAATTACGGCAAAGACTTTGGATTAAAGTCACGTTTTAGACAATTAACGATTTAATGCTGTTGATTCTTCAGTTCAACTGCGTAAGTCCTATTCATTTTTAGATTTGATTCATTTTTTAATATATAAACGAGTTTATAGTGTTTTTAGAGCGACATAAAGAAAAAAATAAGAGAAAGAAGAAAATAAGAGAAAAGAGAAAAATAAAGCAGAGGAAAAAGAGAAAAATTGAGGTAAAAATAGTAACCTCAGCAAGTAAATAGATCATCAATCAGAATGAAAACGCAAGGCTTGATGCCAAATACATTAATACCTTTTTGGTTTGCGCTTTGCGTAACACTCCCTGCAGTAGACCGGCCTGTCAGGATCCGGTTTGAAAGGCACCTCTGTTTCTTCGCCACAATCTGAGCACTTTGCTTTGTACATCGTCTGTGGCCCTCTACCATAGCCGCGTTCTCTGCTGGAATCCCGATCCCTACTCTGGGAACCTTTTCTTTCCATTATCATTTCCCCTATTTGATTTCTCGTTAAAGTTCACACAAAGAGAAGTATCAAATAATTCAAAAAGAGCCTCATTTATGAACATGTTATTGTCTGGGGGTCTCAATGAACTAATTGAATTGTTAATATCTAGTATAATGATATTTATTCTTACTGCATTTAAGTTTTATAAAGCTCAATAATTTCTTGCATTTTGAGCCGAGTGTTTCGTAATTTATTCCAGTAAACCATGAGATTTTACATAAATTATTGCAATATTTACCGCATTAAACTCCAGTAATATTCGAGTTCGCATTAAACTCCATTAATATTCAAGTATTGCATTAAATTCCGTCAATATTCAAATTTCCAGAAGTAATATTTAAGGAACTAAAACTAAAGTATGTAATACTAAAGTATGTAATATTATTTTATTTAAAATTAATCTGTTTTTCATAAAATTTCATAATATAACTTTACTTTATAATACCTTTTACAACAGATTATAGTATTTAAATAGAACATTTACAGTACTTTTTATCCCTGCCAAATTTTAGCACTGAAGTCGTCACAGAAATAGCCCGGAAATCCTGATCAAATACTGCATTCCGGAGAAAGAAAGGAGGTTTACTAGCCTCCTTTTTTATTTGGATAAAGGGAGAGATCTTTTTACTCGCTCCCCATTTAATGCCTTAGTGGCCCTAAAGTAAGGTTATTTTCCTTGGAATTCCTTGCTGACAGCTGCAGCATTGGTATACTCCTTCTCAGGAAGGTCTTTGAGAACTTCAATTACTTCATGACTGGCGTCATGTTTTTTAGCGTGCGCGATAAGCTGCTTCTTATTTGCGGGATAATCTATATCCTTTAAAGCCTTCTGAACTTCAATTGGACTGGTTTGCATAAATCTCCCCCCTTTGTGTTTATTTTCCCTGGAATTCCTTGCTGACAGCTGCAGCATTGGTGTACTCCTTCTCAGGAAGATCTTCCAGAACCTCAATTACCTTATCACTAGCATTATGCTTCTTAGCGTGCGCGATAAGCTGCTTCTTATTTACGGGATAATCTATATTCTTTAAAGCCTTCTGAACTTCAATCGGACTGGTTTGCATAAATTTCCCCCACTTTTCGTATATATTATTTAGTTTTCTCGGTTATATTGACTATATAATGTTCAATAACTTTCCTCTTGCAAAGGGTAAGCCATTATTTCGGCACCATCTGGAACTAGAGGTACTGTTCTAAAACACCTGCTTAGTGAATCAGTACTCTTTTGGGTTTGGCGATTTGATGCGTTCGCTTTTCAGACGCTCGATTTCCCTGGTAACCACTCAAGGCTGTTATGCTCTATTATCCTTTCAGAAGACCCGGAACATTACTGCTTGCCTGTTTATCCTCGGCAAACTTTACAAGGTAGTCTCTGCTTGCAGGATAACCTATTCCCCGCCGGTTATAGATTATTCAGCCTGACGTGGATTACTTATTGCAAGTTCACTCCCCTGTATTCAGGTAGCTATTGCCTTTCCCAATTAGTAGCCCACCCACCATTGAGTATTATGTAAAATATAATATAAAAAAGAATTCAACTCAAACGTTTAGCAGAAGATGACTATTTAGATCCAGCAGCTTATTGCTTTTTTTTAGAATTAAAGACTAAATATGTCTTCAAACCAGGGTTTTTGGTTAGCACATATTGAAAGGTATGCCCTCATAGATAGCCTGGTTTAAAAAAGTCAAGTTTAAGGAAAAAAGTCCCTTGAATAGAGTAGTCGATGCCGAAAAATCACTCCATCAGGAAATAAGTTCGCAACATATTTAGAAAAACTTTCTTGAAAGCTACTGAAGATCAGAGAGATCACATGAAAATAAATTGATATGATTTCAGCTTATCTTTTTGAAAAGTAATTTTATAATAGAAAATTAATATAAAACTAATGTTAAGTCTATCGGGATGAAGACATGTATTTTAATCTATAATACTTCCATACTGCCAGAAATCAAGGCTTATCTTCTTGTGAACTACCGCTAAACTAAAGATTTAGCGGCTTCCTGAGTCATCCTCCCAACCAATGTTGACGAGTCGTACAGGCTCTAGCCCCTCGTTCCGAAGGTGAAATAGAATATGAGCATGAGATTATATTTGAGACGTCTTTCGACTTCCGGTTTTTTCCGGCTTAACGTTACCGATCCCTTCAGGTATGAGAGATACCCTGTTCTCCAACTCCCTCAACTTGGTTTTCGTATTTTGGGTTGTGGTGCCAGTATCTACAAAAATAATAATGTTAATAATAGAAGTAAGTTTGCAGAATCAATATCAAGAGAGCGTGAGAAAGTTGACGCTTATATCCCACGAAGCTAAAGACTTCGGGGTTTTACACTTCTTCCTATAAATCATTTGCCTGCTATTGAAAAATCTTCAGTTGCCTGGCATATAGAAGAGACTCGTTTTTTCTTCTAACTGAAAACCTTTAATATAGGAGTTTCCAGATAAGAGACCAGATCACTATCAGTAAATCCAAGACAAATAGAAGTAAATCCAAGACAAATAGACCAGATGTAATTATGGACTCAGTATCAAAATCCAGTGATGAACATAAAATAAAAAATCACTAGATTTTGTAATTGGTCCCAATCCTTGAAATACAATTTTGGGATTGAGGTCTTTAGACGTCGAATATTGATGTTGATGAAAAACGGATTCTTCTTGCGGATTCAGATTTTCAATCAAGAAATGCAAAAATCACTAGATTTTGGAACAGAGTCGTAATTATGATCGCAGAAAATCTTTTAATCTTTCTACTTGGCCTTGTTCTTTTGGTCAAAGGTTCAGATTATTTTGTAAAATCAGCTTCAACAATTGCAGAGAAGCTTGGTGTTTCCGAATTTGTTATAGGTTTGACACTTGTCGCAGTTGGAACGTCAATTCCTGAACTCGCTTCATCAATAGCTGCTTCTCTCCAGCAGGCAAGCGGTATCGTAATAGGAAATGTCGTTGGATCAAACATCGCAAACATAGGGCTTGTTGTCGGGCTGGCTGCAGTTATCTCTCCAGTGAAAACTGAAATAGAGATGCTCAGGAGAGATGGCTATGTCATGCTCTTTGCATCTGTGCTCTTCTTTGTTTTTATCCTGAACAGGGAACTCTCAATACTGGAGTCAGCCTTTTTTATACTGCTCTTCATTGCGTATGTGTTTTTCCTGTTTGAAGAAACCGAGAAATACGAAGGGAAACTGCATTTTAAAGAGTTCGTGATATACTTTTTTAAGTTTGAGTATATAAGTAGCGCAAGGCAAAAGCTCAATTGTATAAGAAATGGTAATGCTAACGGCGAAAACTGCCAGTCCAGAAAAGGTTTTACAAAAGACATATCAATCCTGGTATTAAGTTGTGGAGCAATTATAATCGGGGCAAAGTACTTTGTGGGCAAATCAATCTTCTTTGCAGAACTCCTTGGAGTTCCTGAAACTATAATAGGTACCACTCTCGTAGCAGTTGGCACATCTCTTCCAGAGCTTGTAGTAACACTATCTGCAGCAAAGCAGGGTTTAGGGAGCATAGCCCTTGGTAATGTTATAGGCTCAAATATCGCAAACGTATTTTTAATCTTAGGATTTTCCGGGTTAATCTATCCGGTATCTGTCGAGCAGATAAGTTTATTCTTTACGACTCCGGCTATGATTTTGATAAGCGTAATGCTCCTCGTGTTTATCAGCACAGGCTGGGAAATAAAAAGGTGGGAAGGAGTGGCTTTGGTAGCCTTTTATGCAGCTTTTCTAATAGTACTGTTCAGGATAGGTTAAAGAAGTATATAAAAAGTAGAAAACTGAAAAATTCCCGAAAAATATATTCGAGCTTAAAATCTCTGCCTGTTTTACAAAAAACTCCAAACTTTTAAAGGTAACAAAAAGAAAATAAAAATAAAAATGAAGAAAAAGTTCAGGTTTGATCTGGAGATTAATCCACGAGTGTAAAGTACATTCTCCTGTTGCTCTTCCCTTTATTCTGAAGTTTTATGACCTTTATGCCTTTTATTTCCTCAGTATTTTTAACATGGGTCCCTCCACAGGCTTCGATCGTGACTCCTTCGATTTCAACGATGCGCACTTCTGTTATTTCGTCGGAAAAGCCTTTCGCCAGTGTGGTTAACCGTGAGAGCTTTTCTTCGGCTTCTTTGCGACTTACAAGGTAGAGATTAACAGGGTTTTTCCGGGCTATAAGGTCATTGGCAATTTTCTCATATTCGGCAAACTTATCCCTATCAAAGACCTCAAGGCTGAAATCCACTCTGCTCTGGTCAAGACCAAGCTGATTTCCGGTTATCTGAGCCCCGGCCTCCTTTTCAATTACGTTCGCGATTACGTGAGTCGCCGTATGCATACGCATATGCCTGTAACGGCGATCCCAGTCTATGAATCCTTTTACTTTATCCCCTGCTTTTAATCCATTAGAAACATTTTCACCATCTATCTCGTGACTGATATCTCCATTGAACTTACCCACATACAGAACATTAAACTCAGCCCCATCGGATTCACGAACCAACTTTCCGGCATCGCTGGGCTGGCCCCCGCTTTCGGGATAAAAGGCGGTACGGTCAAGAACCACAAATTTATTATCTGTAACTCTTTCGACAGTTGCTTCGAATTCTTTCAGATAACAATCAAGGAAGTAAAGCGCCTCTGTCATTGCCAAACCTCTTTTCTTAAACTTTATTGAAGGAGATAAAAACTGTCAGAGTACATAAACTATGCAGTTTTGAGTAAAAATCCAAGACCTTACCACCCTGATTTTCCATGAGTGAAAAAACAATAACCATGAAAAATTATTTCAATTACTTATATTATTGAAAACACCACTCAGGCGAAATGAAACTCGAATGCAGCTAAATTTATTTATTAATAAATGAATCCGTTTGAGCGAACGAAATGAGCAAAATGGACTTGTCCTCCCGAGACGGAACTCGGTCTTTTCAACTTGATAATACAGTTTGAGATAAATACTTTATAACTGTATAGATAATTGAACTATTAAACAGGTAAGAAAATAGGACATAAAAAGAGATGAGAGTTTGGGACGCTATTCAATAGAGGATTTCATTCAAAGTACAGAAGAAAAGGACCTTGATCAGGGAATTTTTGAATTGGAACGTGAACGACTTCTTGAAGTTAACCTTGAAGGAATGGTCTGGACAAAAAGAGGTTCAATGGTCGCGTACACAGGAGATATAGTTTTTACGAGGGAAGGAGTTTTCGAACACGGAATCGGCACCTTTATGAAGAAGGCGCTTACAGGTGAGGGAGTCAGCCTCACAAAAGCCGAAGGCAAAGGAAAGCTCTACCTAGCAGATGAAGGAAAGAAGGTATCAGTCCTGAAACTTGAGAACGAGTCCCTTTTTGTAAATGGCAACGATCTACTTGCCTTTGAGACCTCGCTAAACTGGAATATAAAAATGATGAAAAGTGTTTCAGGAATGATGGCAGGAGGGCTTTTCAACATAAAATTGGAAGGAACCGGCATGGCTGCCATTACAACTCACCAGGACCCCCTAACTCTTCAGGTAAGCCCAAGTCACCCGGTCTTTACTGACCCCAATGCTACAGTTGCCTGGTCAGGAAACCTGGAACCTGAGATAAAAACTGACATTTCCCTGAAAACCCTAGTTGGAAGAAGCAGCGGGGAGTCATTCCAGATGGCTTTCAAAGGAGAGGGATTTGTAGTGGTCCAGCCTTATGAAGAAGTTTATTTTCAGACGCAGACATGAAAACGCAGTTTTGGATGTAAATGTCTGCATTTACCCAATTACTATCCGACAATCTAGGACAGGACAACAGCCATGGGAAAGTTGTAATTCATAAAATTGTCCCTGTGAACTCAGTAACTTCACTCTAATTCCTCCCATGTGCTCACGATCGTCATTATAATTTAGCCTTCTTGAGCGCAACCGTTGCACCGGTTGATCACGCTGACCACGTCATTGCTTGGTTTTTCGGTCAAGCCTTTTGAAAAAAAGATTGTGATCACGCCGACAACGTCATTGCTAGAGATATTCGGTCAAACCTTTTGAAAAAGATTGTGATCACTCCCATTTGAGAACCCTAAATGAAATAAGTAAATCAGCCGCCTGAGTGAATTGAAAATATGGCCTTTCTTACCCTCTAATTCAGCCCTCTTGAGCGAGCGAAAAGGGGGTCGTCCTCCCGAGACGGAACTCGGGTGACGGAACTCGGACAGCGAAACAGACAACACTCCCATGTTTAGACTAGTGTCATGAAAATTTAGTTATTGATCATCGAATGAGCTCAAAATCATCGTATTATAATGAGAAGCTATCATAAATTATGCTCAATAATAAAATTGCCAAGACACTAGTGTCGAGTCAATTATCAAGGATTCAATAATTCCAAATAATTGCAATCGATTTTATACGACATTTTGTTGCTGACTTGACACATAGGGAGTTGCAACTTTGCCTTAACTGAGTTCATGCCGTTCTCCCGAAACATGACTCGGAAAGTTCACATGCAAATCGCTATTGATTAAACTGAGACTGGAAAGAAGCTTTTTCTTTTGGTGTTCCAGTTCTTCCCTTAAAGCGGCCAGCTTCTTTTCAGAATCCACAATGTCCTCTTCAAGCGAGCGAGTCCTGCTCAGAAGTTCAGCTTCCTTATGTTCGAGTTCAACCAGCTTGCCGGTATCCGAGCTTTCGAGTTCAGCTTTCTTTGCCTCAAACTCTTTCAGGGCTTCAAGATACTCTTTTTTCCGCTCTGGAAAGGTTGAAATTGCAGCTTTGACCTGTAACAGAGCTTTTTCTTTTTTCTGGGCCTGCATATCCAGGGCATTGTCCTCGAATATTTTTTGAAGTTCTGGGAAAAAAGAAGGATTTACGTGTATAGGAGCTTCAAGGCAAATATCGAGCTGTTTCTTTACTTCTGGATTTAAGGTATACCTGCCACTTTCATGAAGTTTCTTAATTCTTGAGATATGCCCTGAAAGCGGGAGCACAAGAGAACTCAAGCCTGTTTCGGCTTTTCTGAGTTTTTCCCTGGAGACAATAGATTCTGCCTGAAGTTTCTGTAAACTCTGCCAGTCGGGTCCTGTTCTGAAGTCCTCAAGAGCCCGACTGGCTTCGGAAGTTTCAGCCTTTAAAGCCTGAATTTTTCGGTTTCTGGACTCAAATTCCAGCTCTTCGGCAGTTATTGAGGCAAAAAGCTCCTGCATTTTATTAGTATCCGATTGAGCTGCTTCTATGGTGTCCATTTCCTTCTTATTTACTTGAATTACCTCTCCAAGCTCGTTAAAAATCTTACCCAGACTGGCAAGGCTGTCGCTAACTTCTTTTGATTCTTCAGAAAAAACGCCTCTGGTATACCTAAAGCTCTGATTCATATGCTCCAGGCAGGTATTAAGACTCTGCGTAGCTGTCCCATAGAAACTTTCAAGAGCCCTGAAATCCCTGTTTTCCTTCACTCTGATTTTATCTACCAACATTGTGACCTGTTTTGTCACATTTTCTCTGTTGCTCTTCGCTCGCTTTACAGCCCTGACATCAAAGTCTCCCTCAACTTTAGCTTCCGCAAGCCTTGAGTTACTTTCCTTGAGTGCCAGAAGCGAAGCATCAAGTTCTCTCAAAAGGCCAGATACATCCTTTTCCACCCTGGAAGAGATTTTTTGAGATCTTATATCCAGCCATGCTGGCAAGTCTTCAAAATTAATCTCCTTGAGACCAGTCTCCACACTGGAACCTTCTTTTTTTCCAAAGAGCTTTTTAATCCACTTCAACTTTGACATTCCCTGAGTTTGATAAAACTAATTAACTTATTTCTTTAGTTCTGTATATTTTTGAAACTTGTTATATGAAATATTTATTCTGTAAAAGACTTTTCGGGACTAAAAAGACAGAATAAAAGACAGAATAAAAGAAAGATAGAATCTACAGACATATAGAGAAATTAAATGCTTTTTAAATTGATAGCCAGAGGATCAGTATAATCCTGCACTTTACTTTAGAAGTTTACTTTTTATAAGTCCTGCTCTTTATAAGTCCTTCTTTATAAGTCCTTCTTTATAAGTCCTACTTTTCATAAGTCCTACTTTTCATAAGTCCTACTTTTCATAAGTCCTACTTTTCATAAGTCCTACTTTTCATAAGCCCTACTCTTCATAAGTTCTATTCTTTATAAGTTCTACTTTTAATAAGTTATATTTTTAATAAGTTGTATTGTTAATAAGTTATACTGGATAATCTACATGAGAATCTTTTGCTTCTTCACGAAAACAAGAAGGAAGGGAGGTAAAAATGAGCTTTGAGACAGTAATGAAGCAGGTAATTCCATATACCGAGATCACGATATCCAGGCTGATTTTTGCAGCAATAGTGCTTGTTATGGGGTTCGTTTTATCAAAGTACATTATTCGTGTTTTCAGAAGAGGAATACAGAAAACAAAGATTCCGGATCTTACTGTTCAATTTCTCACTCATTTTTTAAGTATTCTCCTTTATGTAATTGTTATTCTTATTTTCTTGAAGAGTCTAAATTTTGATGTGGATAGTTACATAGTAGGAGTTTCCGCAGCAATAGGCATTGTTCTCGGACTTGGCCTGCAGGATACCTTTACAAATCTGACTGCCGGAGTATGTGTTGCCGCAATCAGGCCTATTGACACGGGAGAAATTGTAATCGTGAACGGACAGACCGGAAAAGTGAGATCTGTAGGGCTCATGTCAACCGAGCTCCTGACTCTTGACAACCAGCTCATAACAATCCCGAATAAGCTTGTATGGGGAAGTTCTATTGTTAATATGACACGGATGCCTACAAGAAGAGTTTCGGTTGATGTAGGAATAAGTTACTCCTCAAGCCTTGAAAAAGCTACAGAGATAGCACTCAATCTAATGAAAACACACCCTCTTGTCCTTAAGGAACCCGAACCCGCAGTCGTAACTACCGAACTTGCCAATTCCTCGATAAATTTGCAACTCAGGGCCTGGGCAAAAACAGGAGAAATGGTAACCGTAAAGAATGACCTTGTTGCAGGAATATTTGACGCTTATACGAAAGAAGGAATTGAGATTCCGTTCCCCCAGATGGATATAAATATAAAAGAAATTAAACCAAAAGAAATTAAACCAAAAGAAAGTGGGAAACACATAACGGAACCGGATATGACGGCGCTGGAAGAAAAAATTGTACTTGAAGAGGGGCGCGATGTGGAAGGACTATATTAAGCATAACCAATCCCTTTTTTGAAAAACTGTCTATACTTCTTGACCGCCATATCTCTTTTTACACTTGACAAGTTATATGGACTTAACAGCTATATGGACTTAACATGTTATATGGAACATGGCAGTGATCCTGCCTTCAAGCTCGTTCCAGCGTTCAATTGCCCATGGTGTCGGAAAAAGTTCTACTCCACACTTTTTTTCTGTAAAAAAATCTTCAGCTTCCTCAGACAGCTTAACGAAACCTGTCTGCCCGGTTCCGATAAGTATTTTTTCTGTCCCTTCCTCATAAATATGCTTTGCTTCCTCAAGCGAGATTTTATGGGAAGTTCCGTAGAGCTCCTTTGACAGACCTTTTTCTCTTTTTTCTACCTGTCCATTGAGGCGAATAAGTATGTCATATTTAAAGGTCTCTCCATTTACAGTAATAGAACCAAAACTCGTGGAATCAATCTTTGGCTTCATGGTTCACCTCTTAAATTGAAACTGAAAACAAGCTTTTCTATTTTATAATAGTTGTACATACTTCATATAATTAACAGATATGCCCTGAATATGTGAACTACCACTCAGCTAAAGACTGAGTGGCTTCTTGGTTCATCCCTCCCTCTATTGAGGGCAAGTCCCCAAGCTCTTCCCCACGTTCCATAGGTGTTACAATCCAATTAGATTTTGATATATAATAGCGAATTTCTTGATATTGATAGCGGCATTTATGTCTCTGTCTTGTTTTGTTTTACAATCGGGGCAAGTCCATTCTCTGTCTTTTAATTGAAGCTCTTTATTGTGGTATCCACATACGCTACATAGCTTAGAAGAAGGCTCAAATTGCCCTATTCTTAACACCGTTTTCCCGAACCATTTAGCTTTATATTCTAACTTTGTTACAAAGCTACTCCATGCAGAATCCCCTATAGCCTGTGCCAAAGGATGATTCTTCTGCATCCCTTTAACATTCAGAGTTTCCAGAGCTACAGCTTGGTTTTCGCTAACAAGTCTAAAAGAGAGTTTGTTCTGGAAGTCATTCCTCTGGTTTGTTATTTTGTCATGGAGTACAGCAAGCCTTTGTTTGGCTTTTGCTCTATTCTTAGAACCTTTTTGTTTCCTTGATACTCTTTTTTGAAGAACTTTAAGTCTTTGATGTGAGTTTTTCAGGTATTTAGGATTCTCAATCTTTTCACCTGTGGAAAGGACGGCAAAATCTGTGATACCTACACCTATACCTACCGTAGTTGATTCTGAAAAAGATTGCTTTGCTGGAAGTTCTTTGCCATCTTCAACAAGGATACTAATGTAGTAATTCCCTTTACAAGTCCTTGATACCGTAGCTGTTTTAAGCTCTCCATCAAATGTTCTGTGAAGAACTGCTTTAATTTCCCCAATTTTAGGAAGTTTTACGGTATTGTTTTCAAAGTTCACAAAGTAGTGTTGAGGTACAGGGAACGATTGTACAGGATTCTTTTTAGACTTGAACTTAGGAAATACGTTTTTCTCTCGGAAAAATCGAGTGAAGGCAGATTCAACCTGTTTGGTCATTCCTTGAAGTGATTGAGAGTTTACTTCTCCTAACCATTCATTAGAAGTCTTCAAAACAGGAATTAATTTGTTTAAGTCAAATCTGGAAATTGATTTTCCTGTTTGTTCGTAAGTTTTAATTTTCTGATCAAGTGCCCAGTTGTAGACAAAGCGACAGCTACCAATGTGTTGATTAAGTTGTTCAGCTTGAGTTTTTGTCGGATATAGTCTAAACTTGAACGCTCTCATCATACAAAGGCATTATATAATTTAACAATTCATATAGTTTTTGATAAACGGGAAGTATGAGACAAAGAATCAGAGTAAATTTCTGTTAACGTATCATATTATCTTTGTTTACAAATATCGAAAAGCTATACTTGAACCGATCAGTGAAGAACTCAAACAAATTACATTGGTCATCGGTTAAGGATTTATTTCCCCCTTCTGCTACTCTTTTTGAATCCAATTCTTTCATTTTTATTCAAACCATTCATCTCTAAACCTTTCTCTGTTTACATGTGGATCTAATGCTTGACTTTCATATACACTCATTATCGTTTCAAAAGTTCTTTGAATTCCACACCTATGCAGAATTACTGTCAACAAATCTGATGCATTCTCTGCAAATATTGTACTCCAACGTAACTGCGTATATCTAGCCATTTTTTCAGGATGAGTCGTTGAGTTTCTTACAAGAGAATAAATTCTTCTGCTAACGATTAGTGTCAATATTGCTGTCCAGATTAGAGCTTCAATTACCTGCACATTCTTTGTTTCAAGAACGTCAAGAGCGTATTTGCTTTTTAACTCCTTAAACAGCAGTTCTATGTCCCATCTTGCTCCATATAAGTTTGCAATGTCTTTTGAATTCAAAACATCTTTTTGAATATTTGTGATATATATGTGGTGCTTTTCATCCTCATCATTATATACTGCAACAAGACGTACAAGCATCTCATCCTTCTTTTGTTTGCCTTTATATGCTCTTCTTTTGAATGATATTTTTACAACAGCATCAATATCTTTTCCAGAAAGTTGCTTAATGCATTCACTAACAGGTTTTCCCGCGAACTCCTTGCTTTTTGTCTTAGAAAGCCCCTCATCAACAGAAACAAGAATAGGATCCATATTTTTCCTTATTCTTGAAACAAAATATCCTCCGTTTTCCTCAACCCTTGCAAACATTTGAGTTTTGTAAAAACCAAGATCAACAAGAAGAATACGGTTTTTTATCCAGGGACCTATTTTTAATGTTTTTATCTCAGCTGTTTTTTCAGAGTACAAAGCAACTGTTTTAGGTCCGTTAGCAACTGCACTTACCATGACTCCAACTTTTATGCCTGCAGATACTGTTCTTGTCCTTGCTGCTGGAAACTTATCTGCTAAAGAAGAGTGAAGACGAACAATTGTGCTGTCCTGAATGAGAACATCCTGGAAGTTTTCGAGTTTCTTACTAAGTTTTTTACCAGGTTCTTTTGCAAGTTCTTCTATGCCGTGAATTACACATTGATGAAGAAACTCCACAAGTTCTGGAGTGAATCTATAGTACCAGCTGCTGTCGCTTATGGTTTTACTGGATGCTGTTTCATATTCTCGTTTCAAACTGGCAAGTGTACGCTGCAAGCGGACACCAAAACTGAGAGTTAAAACCCAGAAGATGATGACAGGATCAATTTTACGTTCACGTACTATAAGACCAGTTTCTTTTGCAGTTTGCCTTAACCACTCTTCGGGAAACATTTCCCGAAGAGAGTCTTCCAGAGTAGGGGGAGGACAAGGAGACATAGAGAAACAGGTATTAAGATATTATTATAAAAACCTATACAAGAGAGGGAATTTGGTGCTTAACCGATGACGTATGAAACAAATTATGATTGATATTTCAAAAGAGTCAAACTTTGAAATCCTTGAAATGGAAACTGACAAAGACCATATTCATTTCTTGATTAAGAGCGAACCAAAAGTTAGCGTTTTGTCAATTGTCAGAAAATTGAAACAAGAATCTACTAACAGATTATGGAAAACTCAGAAAGAATATATGCAAAAATATTATTGGGGTGAGAATACGTTATGGAGTGAGGGATATTTTGTTTTCACCTATCGGAAATGTTAGTAAAGAAGCTGCAGAATATTATATACGGAATCCGGGTTGAAGTTGACGCTTATATCCCCTGAGCTAAAGACTAAGGGGTTTTACGCTGCGTAACATAAACATTCATATATTTCCGACTCTTGGCAGATCAACCTGACGAAAATAATATACTTGAGAAGATTCTACGCCTTTGAAGAATGAAATCAAGTACATTAGGCATTATGATCAAACTCTGCCTTAAGCCGTTAAAGATTGTCCTATCAACTTTTCAGTTCAACAGTAAGCAGATAAACGAGTGAGCAGATAACGAAAATGTAACCCTATATGTATCATTTTGCGAAGGCAAATAAGTGTGGAATTTTGGAATTTGGGAAAATACCGGAGAGAAAAATATAACGCCATGCACAAACAACAAGCCTGCTTTTAAATAAATATAACAAATTTGTCATTCTAAAAGAATAAACGACTCTAATATCCTGCTGTTAAAGAAAAAAAAAATTATAAATTAGTATTTTTCCACATTAAGAATTAATAAAAGATATTATATAACATAAACTTATCAATTGGTTTATATTTTTATTCTAATGCCTATTAAGTAAAGATATAGTTATTAACATTTTTATGATCTTCTAATTTTTAAGATAAAGCATTATCAAGTTTTAAATTCATTATTCTATTTTTATTTAAGGCTAAAAAAATAAGTATGTTTATATGATAATATTTCCCAGTTGATTTCGATTATATGCGTTCTCGGATCAAATGGGACCGCCCCCGAGAAAATAAAATCTAACAGGATAAAATACGGAGGAAAAGTAATGCGAAAAATTATGCTTAAGACAATCTGTATTTTCACATTAGTCTTTTTTGTCATGTCAATGACAGGAGCAGCATGCAGTAACAGTTGTAAAACAAAAACAGATGCAATAAATGATTCATATAGTATTAGTCTTAAAAAATGTCCAAATACTGCTTATTGCTTCAAGTATGATACTTTACTTAAGAATGATAAAGGGTGCAACCTTAAAGTTACAACTACCGGAACTTACAAGACCAAACTGGGCGGAAAAGTGACAGTGTATAGTGACGGTAAATTCTGCTATAAAGCATCATCAACATGTTGTTCCAAAAAATGTTGTACTTGCACGGACACTTTCACATACAAGATAAAAGGTAAAGATGGAAAAACCGACTGTGCAACCGCTACGCTGAAACTCAAATGTCCCACCTGCTAAAGTACTATTCAGGTACTTCTCCAGTAGGTGCATTTATTGTAATTAAATGCATTAAAGGGATAAGGAAGTTTTAACTTCCCGGGATTTAATCCCCAAATCCCTTAATGCTTGTCAGTATTCGATTTTTGACTTAATTTTGCCAAAACGCGATAGTTCATGCTTATTTTCGTGTTGGCTTCAGATTAATGAATTTTGGTTTTTTAAATTTTGGTTTTTTAAGAAGAATAGTTGTAGGAAGCTTTTCAGATAGCACTTTTCAGAAGCTCGAACTTGAGATTTCATCTCCGCAAACTGCGGACAATCGGGCTTTTTCCTTTTTTGCACATTCCATTCCGTCTTCAACAGCTTCCCTGATGATATACCCGGCCTTGTGAAGAATAGTGTCCCCAAGCTGAGGATCTTTGTCCATGCTGGCGGTACAGGGATACGAGTGATGAGCACCTGAGATCGTTTCCTTATATTCGACAGTATCAGTCCAGCCGAGCTTTTTTGCCACAAACCAGGTAGAACCGCAAGGAGCATCCCTGAGAACGCCTGCTCCGATAAACATCTTCCCATCAGGGCTCATTTCGATTCTGAGTACAGGCTTCCCGAAACCAAGGTCAACAAATGCATCTATGACAGGTTTACCGGTTTTTTCAAGAGCGCAGAAAGGCTTTGGACCTTCAAACTCAACTCCAATAGCTTCAAGCTCTTTTTTAAGCTGTTCTAGAACCCCTGCAGGAGTTTTCTTAGAGTCTTCGGCAGGTGCGATCACGGCTTTTGCCTTCGTTTTCTTCACAACGTCCGGAAGAGCTGTAAGAAGATCTGGGTGGATGCCAATAGCAAGTATCAGATCACATTCCGGAAGTTTTTGCGGCATGTACTGCTCGGGCTCTTCTATAAACGTGGGCAGGTCTTGAGGAAATTCATGAATTCCTACGATCAGGTTCGCATATGACTTCCTGGCCTGCCTGCAGTGGTTACAGAGTTCTCCGCAGGACACGCAGAAATTTCCAGGATTGATCAGGTTCTGGATAACTTTTTTTCCAAGTTCGCCTGAGTAGAGTACGAGGATTTTCATAACTTACCCCTATTCTTAAAGACTATAAGAATTATTTTTGTCATCTTCCCATTTCGTTGTAGATAGAAATCCGGATTACTTTTCCCCCTGGAACGGAAAAAAGAGGGAAAGGAGATCAGCGAGGAGACCTTTGAGGAAGTGTTTGAGAAACTGCTAATGTTCAGTTCTGGGACCTCCTCCTTTAATGTCTATCCGGTTTTCTATGTGATTTTTTTATGATACATTGTAATTATTTGTTTCAATGTATAAATAACGGGAGTTTCGAAATAGAAATCAGTATCCATATCTAAATCTCGATATACAGTTAAAGAGGGGAAAAAAGAGGAAAAAAGAGAAAAAAGGGAAAGAAAGGGAAAGAAAAATAAACAGATTGTCAAGTAAAGGGTTTTGATTCGGTTTTCCAGTTCTTCATTCTCCCAGTTTCAAAGCCCCATGCGGGCACATCTTAATGCACACGCCGCACTGGATGCACTTTTTTTCATCTACCTGGACGCTCCAGGTCTCATCAAAAGAATACACATTCATAGGGCAGACCGAAATACAGGCTCCGCACTCGATACATTCTTCCTCATCCCTGTGAATAGGCTGATCTAGAATGGAAACTATAGCTCCTCTCGATTCCAGGGCGTTTTTGATTTTATCGAACTTGAGATCGTTCACGTCAGCTATCAATTCCCCATAAGTTGAGTCGATATTTGCAACCATTATATTAATCAGGATTCCGGTTTCGACTATGGACTCGGAAATGATAGGGTTGTGGATTCTTTCGGTAGGAATGGTGATCTTGATTTTCACGTTCAGTACCTCCTTGCAAGAAGTTTGCTGATATTATCGCTTGTTATGATTCCGAGAACACGTCTCTGAGCATCGATCACCGGCATTGCAGATACCCCGTAGCGATCCAGCCGCCTAGCTGCAAGATCCACAGGCTCGTTCGGAGCGCAGGTCAGCACCTTCTTCGTCATAACGCTCTCCACCGAATCAAAGCAGTTTTCTGCAACGGCTTTTGAAATATCCCAGGCAGTCAGGATCCCAACCAGTTCGCCAGTGTCAGAAGTCACAGCCAGATGGTTAAAAGAGTTCTCCCAGATTTTCTTTGCAGCATCCTGGACAGTTTGATCTTTTTTGATGGTCACAATAAAACTGGACATCACATCTTTTACCAGAGGTACGGCCTGGGTCTCTTTCATGGGTTTAGCGACCCCTTCAGCACACAACCTTTCCACGGGCATGCTGATAAAGAATGTTCCATGCTTAACCCACTCCTTTAACTCATTTGCGATCTTTCTCGCATTCTTGAAACTGGAAAGAGAGGAAGTGGGCACGTCTTTTCCGTCAATCTGTACCGAGCCTGACCTGAGTTCAGCATAATTTACTTCTCCGACAACCGGCTTGTCCCGGCTTCCCACAGCATAGTCCTGGATGGTGGTAACAATATCTTCATCACGAACTGCAGTTGCAGCAGCAAGTTTTTCGTTAAGGATAGGGATTGGGATTCCAATTCCCATGTAAAGAGTGGCTCCGTATCCGGCAAAAGAAGCAGCCCTCAAGTAATCAGGATTCATCTCCTTCAGGTTACCTTTGAGCATGAGAGTTCCAAAACCGGAAGACGGAGAATGCTGAGTTCCGTTCCCTATAACATAGCCCTGGGTTCCTCCCATAAAGATCCTTGTTCCCATGCCTATGGTTTCATAGTTTGGGTCATTTGAGAGAGGAGAGAGGACCCCTGCTCCGGAATAAGTTACATTTCCTAAATTGGGAAGAAGCTCACCCATATAAGTATTCAGAACCCTTTTGGAACTGTTGGTTGCTGCTGCATATTTCTGGTAGGCATTCCTTGGATTAAGAAGAATGGCTTCATTAAGGTCGTCAAGGGTGATTATCGTATCGAGCACTTTCCTTGGATAACAGTCCGTCCCATACGAAGTCGCATGAACATCGATCTCTTTACCTCTGAGAAGGTCTTCAATAACATGAGCTCCACCATACTGAATTCCCCGTGTATCTGAAATCTGGGCGGCCCCCAGGTAAGCGTCTACGGCTGCCAGTCCACTGTATGCTTCTACATTGTTGAACCAGATCTTCTGAATTTTTATGGGAGGCTCAGAATGCCCCAGGTTAAGCATTAAACCGGATGAACACATAGCTCCGAATGTGCCTGTAGTAACTACATCTACTTCTTTTGCAGCCCCTTCAGCGCCAAGCTCCTCAACAACTGTGACCATTTCCTCGGCTGTCACTACATTGACGCTTCCATCTTCAATTTTTTTATTAATCTCATGAACCGATTTTTTAACCATTGGGGATCTCCTCTTTTTGCAGATTTATATAAATTGTAATATTTATTATAATTATAGATTACTTATGATAATGTCAAAGGTAACAGCCCTGTCTGAAGACGCGAAAAGCTGTGCCTGAATTTGATTTATTTTCAGGTTTACAGGTTTATTTCCTGAGTTCAATAAATAATATTCATAATTATGGGCTATATATATTACTTACGATAATTTGAAAATTCTCTTACTATAGAGTCGAACTATAAATAGATATAACAGTTCATGTGGCAAACAGTTTGAATAATCAAGAGATCTTCTCATAATCCAGGAGTTTAATTTCAGTAAGTTTCTTATGCTTAAAGGATATACCCGAGGCCAGGTGATCTGTTGACACGTATACTTGCTACCGGGACTTTTGACCTTCTCCATCCCGGACATATTTATTTTCTGACCCAGGCCCGAGCTCTGGGAGATGAGCTTTTCGTTATTGTTGCTAGAGACTCAAATGTAACTCATAAGCCAAAACCAATTGTGCCCGAGGAGCAGCGGCTGGAGATGGTAAGTGCGCTCGGGATAGTAGATAAAGCGCTTCTTGGCAGCGAAAAAGATATGTTTGAACCCCTGAAGTATATCAGACCGGATATAATTGCCCTGGGTTACGACCAGCGTTTTGACGCCGAACTTCTGGAAGAAGAACTTGCTAAAAGAGGGCTTCCTGCAAATGTGGTAAGGATTCCACTTTCAAAAGAATGCCCACTTTGCAGTACAGGTGCAATCATAAAAGAGGTAATTAAACGGTATGGATAAATCTACCCCTACCGTTTCCGATTTGATTGATGCCTGTTATTCTTTACTCATACCTTTTTTTCAGAAAGATAATTTTCATACCTTTTTTCAGAAAGATAATTTACTGGATTTAATTTAGGAAAATACCTTTTCAAGTCTTTCAAGAGCTTCCCTGATTCGGTCAATCGATGTTGCATAGGAAATCCTGACGAAATCCTCGCCAGACGAACCAAAAGCAATTCCAGGCGTAACTGCCACCTGAGCTTCTTTCAGGAGCCGTTCTGCAACCTGAGTCCCGTTTCCATACTCACTGACATTAGCAAAAGCATAGAAAGCTCCATCGGGCTTTTTACATTCAAACCCCATCTTGTTCAGACCGTCGATAAGGACATCGCGGCGTACCTTGAAACGGTCAACCATTGCTTTAACGCTGTCCTGAGGACCCTGAAGAGCTTCAAGTCCACCATACTGAACAAACGTAGTCGCACTGCTTACCGAATGAGACTGAATTTTAAGTAGAAGTTTGAGAATTTCAGGAGGAGCAGTCAGGTAACCGAGTCTCCAGCCTGTCATGGCATATGCCTTGGAAAAACCATTTACGGTGATAGTTCTTTCCTGCATTCCATCAAGGCTACCAATGCTGATATGCTCCCTGTCATAGATAATCTTCTCATAAATCTCATCTGAGACCACTATGAAGTCATGGTCAATTGCAAGATCCGCGATACATTGCAAAGTCTTTTTCCCGAAGACCCCACCTGTGGGATTTCCCGGACTATTTACAACAATGAGCTTGGTTTTATCAGTGATGTACTCTTCAAAATTGTCAGGAATGAAACCTTTTTCAGGGACTGTCGGAACCCAGACGGTTTCCGCCCCTGCAAAACGTATGCATGCATCATAAGTTACCCACGCAGGGTTAAACAGGAGAGCCTGGTCCCCATCATCGAGAACGCTCATCATTACCTCAAAAATTCCCTGTTTCGCTCCGGGGGTGACAAGTACACCTGCCTCGGTTACATCGAGGTTATTTTCTGTCCTCAATTTTTCGGCAATGGCTGCCCTTAATTCAGGAATACCTCCAGAAGGAGCATAGTGGGTTTTTCCCTCATACATAGCCTTTGCCGCGGCATCGCAGATATTCTTAGGGGTATTGAAATCAGGTTCACCAAGGCTGAAATTGATTACGTCTGTACCCTCTTTAATCATTCTGGTTGCAATATTGGAGATCCTTATCGTTGCGGATTCTTCTACACGCTTGAGCCTTGCGGATGACATAGGGATGGTCCTGGTTTATTACATTTGCTAGTTAATTTAGGTATTATAACATTCACAGCCGCCGCACCAGCTTTACTGCAGCTTCAACGGCCCGCTTTGCATAGTCCACACGTTCATGAGCCGCCATGCGGGTCATACCTGGGCCAGGAATTCCGAGAGTTACAGGCTTATTGAACTCAAGAGAAAGATCCATGATCTTCCTTGCAGCGTGCTGCATAACCACCTGGTCATGGTCAGTATCGCCTTCAATTACAGATCCAATAGTAACCACGGCATCGATGTCATCCCTCTGGCAAAGCTTCTTGATCGCAAGCGGCATGTCAAAGACCCCTGGGACAAGAATAGTCTCTTTAACTGTTGCCCCCAGGAACTCCGCGTGTTCTCTTCCAAGCAGTTCCATCTGATAGGTCAGATCCCTGTTAAATTCAGCTACAACAAATCCTAGGCTGATAGTCATCTGATAAGGTCTCCAGTCTTGTTTTTACATAAATAGATTCACGTTCTTAATGGACCTGCGTCTTCAAAGCCTTGCCTTTGACCGGTACCGGCTTCTCGAATTAACTTTTCAGGCTTGAAGAGCAGTTTGATTACGTTTAAAGCGTGTTCTCGGGTCCTTCTGTCCATAAGGAAAGCAAGTTCCTTCTCGTCCTTTCCTTCATTTTCATGGACAAAGACCTCGATAATATGGGTATTGGTCATGAGCTGAGCCATAATAAGGCCCTGAGAAGCTTCATGAGCACAGATTTTGTCCTGTTCCTTAGCTCCAGGCATGCCAAGAGCCATAACGATATCGCACCCTTCTTCTTCAATAAGTTTTTTGGCTGCGACCGGAAGGTCCTTTATACCTGGCACGGTTACTCTTTTGATTTTTACAGATACATTTTTTTGTATCTCATCAATTGCTGCACGCCCCATATTATAGCGTGCGAATGTGGTATCTGCAATTCCTATTGTGGGCATGTAAATCCGATCGGAATTTCGATTAAAATCTTTTCAGGGTTTTCCTGAAAAGATCTGGTAGATATTGTTCTACCTATATCTAAATCTATAACTTTATCCTTTTCAGGCTCTGTCAAGAACCCTGGTTGCAGCTTCTATGCCTGCTCCCAGGCGGTCAATGTAACCACGCTTATTAAGCACAATCTCCAGCTGCTGGATGGTTGAAAGCACATCCCTTCCGGTCACATTACCCATGCAACCTATTCTGAAAATCTTGTTTTTAAGACGTTCCTGCCCGCCTGCAATAATTACTCCTCTTGCCTTCATATCGCTCTTTATATCCTCACCATTAACATCTGTGGGAGCCTTTATAGCAGAGACAGTGTTAGAGTAATGGCTGTACTCGTTAAGCTGAGGGAACATCTCAATGTTCAGTTCGGCAACTGCTGCTCTTATAGCTTCAGAAAGGACTCTGTGTCTCTTAATCCTTGCCTCCATTCCTTCCTCTTTTACGATGTGCAAAGCCTCCTGAAGCGCGTAGAAGAGAGGAATTGCAGGAGTATAAGGTGTTTCTGCTTTGGGCTTGTCCCCACTCTTTTTATATGCAAGTAGGTCGTTATAGTATGGCCTTTTAGTTACATCCTTCATAACCTCAAAAGCCTTTTCACTTACGGAAACAACTGAAAGTCCAGGAGGAGCTGCAAGACACTTCTGTGAGCCTACAACCGCAATGTCAACTCCCCACTCATCAACCTTTACATCATCTCCTCCAAGGGAGGTCACACCGTCCATAATAAAGAGAGCATCATGCTTTTTAGCAAGTTTGCCAATTTCTGCTGCAGGGTTGAGAATGCCTGCAGATGTCTCGTTGTGGACAAGAGTGATTGCTTTTGCCCCTTCTTCGAGTTTTTCCTTGACAACCTCAAGGTCAACCGGATGCCCCCATTCGAACACAGCCGGGACAACTTCCCCATAGATAGCTGCAATATCTTTAAACCGCTCTCCAAACTTTCCGTTTTCTATGGCAATGACTTTGTCTCCACTTCCAACCAAAGAACCGACAGCAGCTTCCATTCCTGCTGTTCCCGAACCACTGAGCACGAAAATATCATTCTTTGTTTGGAAAACGCTGGAAAGGATTTCCCTGCAATCGGTATAAATTCCGGCAAATTCCGCACTTCGGTGGTTGATCATCGGTTTTGACATAGCTCTAAGGACTCTGGGTGTAACAGTTACGGGACCAGGCATCATGAGAAGGGTATCTTCCAGATCCATATATTATGCTCCACATTTTTAAAAATTTAAGTCAGCATACAGTCCAATTTTATTTTTGGATTTAATTCGATTTTATATTTTAATTTAATCCAATATATTTTTTGATTTAATATAATTATATATTTTATTTGTAAAGTGGTTTTTGTAAAGTGGTTTTAATACTTCCGTTTTTATCTGTTTAAGGGATTTGTATGAACCTACAGTATTAAAATACTGTAGATATAAAATAATTCAGAGTAATATCATTGTGATACGGCATACTTAAAAGGCCCTGCAGTATATGATTCCGGGAATTTGTCACAGGACTTATTAATTAAGTTACTTTGCATAATTAAGCATTATTCCGATTTAGAGATCAGGTTTAATTGGATTCTAGTATATAATTGATGTGCTTTTCAAACCCTGATCCCGGATACCGCTCTATAAGGAGAACGGATTTCGCGAATTAGCCCTGAAGAAGCGTCATTACATCATGTTTCGTCACGACGCCGATAACTGCTCCTTTTTCTACTACAAGTACGGCAGGATTTCCTTCCAGCATGTGCGACACGACTGAGATAGAAATACCTGGAGACACTGTTGGGAAGGCCTCTCCCATTATCTCAGAAACTTTCAACTGGGAAATTGATTTTTTCTTACTTTCGGCCATCAATTTCACTATCATGTCTTCGGAAACACTTCCAACCGGAATGCCCCCATCAAGCACAGGAACCTGGGAAAAACCATGCTTCTGCATCAAGTTTACTACTTCTTCCACAGAATCAACTGGAGAAACATGAATTACAGGGGAATGCATCAGATCTATTATAATAATCTGCTGTTCCTTTTCAACTTCCTCAAAAGCGTCAAGGATTTTCCTGACAGTCGAAAGCCTGGGATCTACGTCTCCCGATTCTATACGAGCTATAAGGGGCTGACTTACTCCTGCCCTTTTAGCCAGATCGCTCTGGGTAAGCCCGAGTTCATTTCTTCTTTTTTTAAGATCTTCGGGTGTTGGAAGCTGCATGTATATTACCGATAGTAATTATTATATTTAATATCATTGGTTAACATAATTTGTGAAGTTAAAAAATAGGTGATATTAAATTCAGAGTATTATTCTCGGAAAACTCTATGATATAACTGGGTAAAAAAGAAAAATTGAAAATACTCAGTTTAAAGATCAGACATACAAACATCGTATTTAGAAAGTTACTAAAGTTGTAAAAAAAACTAAAATTATAAAAAAATAATAAAGTTGTATGAAAAATAGGGTAAAAAACAACAAATGAGCAGGAAACAAAAATTAACAAATAAATAGGAAACAGAGTTACTAAATCAACAGGAAAAATGAAAATAAAACAAACCTGCGTTCTTAGCGTTTTTACTCAAATATAGGAGGGGTTCTCGATCTCCTTAGATTTCCTTGTCCTGAGTTCGCCTTTTATAGCTTCGTAGTATTTCATCGTGTCCGGAGTGACTGAAGGCCCAGTTTCTGTTATTGCTTTAAGGAAGTGTCTCTGCTTAACATTTTTTGCGTGAAGATCCTCACGCAGAGCAAGCCTTCCTGCCTTTTTACATACGGCTGCAATGTCTGCACCTGTATACTGATCGGTCATAGAAACGAGCTTTTCGATATCAATATCCTCTGCAAGCGCCATTTTTTCGGTGTGGACTTTGAAGATCTCCCTGCGAGCTCCCTCATCAGGGATCGGAACAAGAATCAGTTCATCAAAACGTCCTGGCCGAATAAGTGCAGGATCAATAACGTCCGGGCGATTGGTTGCACCAATTACTACTACAGCCCTGAGCTCTTCAAGCCCGTCCATTTCGGAGAGAAGCTGATTAAGGATTCTTGCCGTAACCTGAGGTTCACTTATAGAAGCCCCGCGAATGGGCGCAAGTGAGTCAAGTTCGTCCAGAAAAATAATTGAAGGAGCGACCTGCCTTGCCCGTGTAAAAACCTCAGCTATCCTTTTTTCGGATTCCCCATACCATTTGGAAAGCAGATCACTCCCCTTGGCGGTGATAAAATTAGCATCCGATTCATGAGCTATTGCCTTTGCAAGCAGAGTCTTTCCCGTACCTGGAGGGCCATACAGAAGAACCCCTTTAGGAGCTTCAACCCCGATATCTCTGTAAGACTCCGGATTCTTGAGAGGCCATTCTACTACCTCCTTCAGGAGCCTTTTTACTTCCTCCAGGCCGCCGACGTCATCCCAGCTGACAGTTGGCACTTCGATCAGGATTTCCCTTATTGCTGAAGGCTGGACATCTTTGAGAGCATTTTCAAAATCTTCTCTTATTACCTGGAGGGAATCCAGAATTTCAGCTGGAATTTCAGGTTCATTAAGATTGATTTTAGGTAAAACCAGCCGTAGAGCACTCATAGCTGCCTCCCTGCACAGGGCAGCAATATCAGCTCCCACGAATCCGTACGTTATTTGAGCAAAATCCATGAGATTTACGTCTTCGGCAAGAGGCATTCCTCTGGTGTGGATCTGGAAAATTTCTAACCTTCCATCAGTATCCGGGACTCTAAGTTCAATTTCTCGGTCAAATCTGCCCGGGCGGCGGAGTGCTACATCCAGGGCTTCGGGACGGTTGGTTGACCCTATAACGATTACATTCTTGCGAGCCTTAAGCCCGTCCATAAGGGAGAGAAGTTGAGCAACTACTCTTCTTTCGACTTCTCCGGTTACCTCAGCTCTTTTAGGGGCAATGGAGTCGATCTCATCCAGGAAGATAATTGCAGGAGCATTCTTTTCTGCATCTTCGAAAATTTCCCTTATCGCCCTTTCGGATTCGCCGTAATATTTGGACATAATCTCAGGGCCATTGATAGAAATAAAGTAGGCATCGGATTCGTTGGCAACTGCTTTTGCAAGCAGAGTCTTTCCCGTTCCGGGAGGGCCATGGAGCAGTACCCCTTTTGGAGCATCGATCCCTAGCCTGTCAAAAAGCTCAGGGTGCTTCAAAGGCAACTCTATCATTTCCCTGACTTTCCCGATGGCTTCTTTTAGCCCGCCCAGATCTTCATACATAACAGTAGGAATATTCTGTTCAGGGGTTACTTCGGTCGCTTCAGGCAAAAGCTCAACCTGCGTTAAGTCTGTAATCTTTACTATCCCCGACGGAGAAGTAGAAACTACCTGCAATTTTATTTCTCCAAGCCCGAAAGATGGCCCGAAGTCCTGGCCGAAAAAGTCCTGGAAGAAATCTTCAAACATAACTCCTTTGCCGAAAGTCTCACTTTCCCTCGATTTCTTTAAACTTGTGGTCGAAATAAAATCTCCCTTTGAAACCGTACGGTTCATGAATACGGCTTTAAGAGTTTCGCTTGGAGCATAGATCTGCATGCCCCTGGCTACAGGCGCAAGAGTTACACTTTTTGCTTCTTTCCAGTCAGCTTTGCGGATATTCACATATTCCCCTATACTGGTTTTTGCATTGGTGCGGATAAGCCCATCCATACGTATAATCTCAAGTCCTGAATCACTCGGGTACTGGCGCCCTATAAGGGCTGAAGTCGATTTCCCCCCTTTGATTTCCACAACGTCGAAAGGCTTAAGACCCAGTTTTTCCCGGAAACTTTCGCCTATTCGGACAATGCCTTTTCCAACATCCCGTTGATCGGCTTCTGCAACTTTCAATTTTATCGTAGTCTTATCCTTATCAGTCAAATAATACCCCCCATTTCCAGCAGTAAAAATGTTCAGGACTTTGTGAAAAGATCATCAGCTCTTAGATAGGTCAGCATCAGTCGCTTACCTTTTTTGCCTCCTCATCAAGTTTCCTTAAATTGGTAGGGATAGGGTTTTCTTTGAGCAGCTTTGCAAAATATGCTAGATTGTGTGCCATATATCTGGCTGTCCGATTTGTATAGAGATGCCTATCTCCTCCAGCTTCTATGTAACTTGGACCCGGTCCTGCATCACCAACCCAGTAACAGTCTGCATTTGGGGGAACAGTGCAGCCCAGATGAATAAGGCTAAAGAGTATAGTTGAACAGACATCGTGTGCTCCATCCTCGTTTCCGGTAACTATGACTCCTGCAGCCTTTCCATAAAGAGGATACTGACCGGTTTCGGGATTCCCTTCCGTATAAGTTCCATCCAGCCTCTCAATTACCATCTTTGCCACAGATGAGAGAACTCCAAACCAGATGGGAGTTGCTATAATAAGAATATCACAGGCTTTTATTTTCTCAAGGATCAATGGCCATTCATCTCCTCCTCCCTCATCTGAGGAAATCCCAAAAGCCACTTTATGATCCACAACCCTTATCACTTCACTTTCAACACCAAGTTCATCGAAGATAGCTACTGCCTTGTCAACAAGAGCGCGAGTATTTGATACCCGAGGAGATTTTTTCAGAGTGCAGTTTAAAAAAAGTGCCTTAATCACCATAGTATATATGTTTCCAAGCTGCTTTTATTTATACGGGGGCGCATTATAATTTAGAAACGTTATTTCTGAATTACTTACCAGGCGCTTTATCCTCACCTGATCTTTGGGCTGAGTTTTACATAAGAATAACTCAAGAAAAAGGATGGACACGGAAAAAGTCGATTTCAAGTATAATTTTAGGATAGTGAAACCGGAAAATCAGAAAAAAGAAAAAGATGGGAAAGTGTAATAAAAATTAAAAAAGACAGAAATTGCTTAGAGCTTGAGTTCCTTAGCCATTTCCTGAAAGACTTTTCCTTTGTCAGTAGTGATGAAAAGTCCATTTTCATGTCTGATAAGCTCTTTTTCTTTTAACATTTCAAGGTATTTCTGGGCGATATTAAAGTTCAAATTTACCTCATATACAATGTGGGTTTTCTTCGCCCCGTTCATTGCCACTCTTAAAATATCTACTGCGATATCAGTCCTGCTCCTTCTCTTAATACTGACTCCTCCCCCACGGTAGTTTTTAAATAATCTTTGTAAGTAGTTACGCCTTAAAAATATTAAAGCATATCTTTTTGTAGGTAACAAAGATTCTAAATCTTTATCGTTCCCCTTTCTATATAACAATTTCAGTACTATATATAATGTCAAGTTATAAAGAAAAAAGATTTAAACGGACAAGTTCTCTTTTGCGGCTAGAGAAAAAGGGAAATTGCCAGAAATAAACTCGGAAACAGCTCCCAGTTAGTCTTTTTAAATAAAATAAGAGTTAACAAAGAGTATATACTAGACACTAAAATCGTAGAAAACAAAACTGAAAAGTTGCGTAAAATGATGCACTCATACTCTTCAAAATACTGAAGCGACTAGTGCTTATATTCCAAAATAAATTCCAGATTTAGTGGAAAATTCATGATCGGTGAATATATTCGAAAGTTTCGAAATTCAATTGGATACAAACAATAATCCAATGGAGTGACCTAGAGAATACTTTGGCTGGTACGATAATATATCATGCAAAAATTAATGAGACGGGCTATGTAAAATTCAAGGCTATTCTGGGACAGAACCTGGGTGGGAATGATTCTACTTCTTAATACAGTAGTCAATATTTTTTAGATTATTATGGAAATGAAACATCTGACAATGTAATGAAACTCCCAGCTACACAGAAATTGCATGAAATATTTAAATTGGTCCCAGGTTTCTATGAAGTTTTTACCTGGTCATTTTGGTTGTATCACTTGACTGCATAGTGACCAAACTGAAGGTGATGAGGACATTATAAGTATAGTTAGGGAAAATTAAAGCTCACAAAACTCAGGCTAAAACCAGAGATATCACATACTTTAGTAATACTTCCACAATCGGGAATGAGAATTGCCAGAGAAACTGCTCATATTTTCAAAACAGAATATAACAGTAAACTTTTGCATGTAATTTCCCTTGAAAAAGAGCTTAAATATGAACTGTTACACAACAGGAAACAAAATCTGAAATTGAAACAAGAGTTGAAAGATTAGAAAATAAAAATTTATAAAACATCTAAAGGAAAATAAAGATAATAAAGAGAATGGGCCCGCTGAGATTCGAACTCAGGATCCCCGCCGTGTAAAGGCGATGTCATGACCGACTAGACCACGAGCCCAGTTTGCCTACATTTTCAGAATCGCTCTAAGAGCAACACCAAAATGTCACTAGTTATATATATCTCTTTTGTTAGGAAAGAAACTCAGGGCTATCTGAAAGTTAGTTACTTCACTAAATAAGAATCTTGTTTACCGAATAAAATTCTCATTGCATTAAATCAGGCTGTTATTACACTATATGACATTATTATTATACTAAACAAGAAAATGTTAGTATAAGAGATTACGTTTTAGTAAAAAAGAGCTATAGATTATTATTACGCCAAGTTTTTACTATATAAAAGGAGATAGTTAATATAGAAGATAAATAATATATATTATTTTAAAAGCTAAATGTATATATACATATAAAGCGAAAAATTGATAATAATTCATTTTGAACAACGAGATTATACTATAGATATTCTAGTCTGAGATAATTCTGAATGGATAAAAAAGCTAAGCAAAATATATTTATATGAGATTAGCATGAAGTAACTTGTGAGCGGGTCTCTATTTTATGTGATAACCCCCAACACCCAACACCCCAATTCATACTCCCCAACCCGCTCATCTTATTCTCATCAAAATAGAAATGTATATTAATGGAAACAATTCAAAAACTCTAAATTGTGGGTTCCTATTGTACAATGCTAGAAAATAAATTGAGATATCTGGCCATGAAATGACTCCGGAAGCTCATTTAGAAGGCAACTTAGTAATTAAATGATTAAGAAAAGAGGACATGATTAAGAAAAAAGGATTTGGATAGGTTCAGACCTTAACTCCACCCGATGGTTATTATAGACTTTTAATCCAGGAAGTAGAATTTATAACTAAAAGAAAAAACTAAAAACATCGAGTAAAAATTATAAAATAGGGACTATATAAATGAAAAGCTATTTATAAGATGAATAGGTATTCATGTCGCGTGAGCGGGTCTTTTTTCCATAGTATAACCCCAAAACAATATCCCCCAACTATTTCCCCCAACTATTCCCCAAACTCTCCAGCCCGCTCACAACTTTTTCTCAGTTGATTTAAACTGTTTCCAGCAGTTTAGAAATTTATTCTGTCAATTTATACTAACTCATCTAATTTTGCATCTAAACTTCTTTCTATCTATTTCACATAATCTGGAAAATTGATATGATGCATATAGTGCAGTAATTGCAGTAATCAGAAAAATCAATTAGGCTCTTACTTACTTAACAAAAGGTAAGAAAACTAACAGAAATTAAGAAAATAAATAAGGTCAGAAAATTAGAAGTCGAAAAGCGTTTTTTGTGTTTTCGACTCGACTTTTTTAGGAGTTTCGCTGGCTTTGACCTCAGGTTTTTTAGACTTATCTGAAACTTTTTTGATAATGGGCTCGCGGTTTATAGATTCCCTGGATCTGGAAAATTCGGGAGAGATGCTGTTTTCTATCGGTTCAGAGCCAGAAAAGGCTTCTTTCTCAAAGAGCTCAGGCAGGGATGAAGAATTCTTAACCTTAAGATTATCATGTTCATGTGAACCGGATGTAAGGCTACCAGGTTTGAGCCCGACCTCATCAAGCCCGACCTGATCCTGCTCTGGCATAAGAGTATCGGAAGTAAAACTATCAGGTGTAAGGGTATCAGGTGTAAGGGTATCAGGTGTAAGGGTATCAGGTGTAAGGGTATCAGGTGTAAGGGTATCAGGTGTAAGGGTATCAGGTGTAAGGGTATCAGGCGTAAGGGTGTCAGGTGTAAGGGTGTCAGGTGTAAGGGTATCGGAAGTATTATTTTCCGAATTCGTAGTTTCTGGAGAAATCTCAGGTGAGATATCAAGACCAAAGTTAAGGGTCTTCTGCCCACCCTGGGAAGTCCTTGAGTTGGGGACTTCAAGCCTCTCAGAATGTTTCCCAGCTTTTTCCTTAGAAGCCTTAACCAAGAAGCCAGAAGGATCCTCTTTATTATTGCCTGAGGGAGCAAGAGCCCTGAAAAACTCAGTTCCATCAGATTCTTCATTTCCTTCAAGGAGAAGTTCCTGTGCCCTGTCGTAGATTTTCTGCAGCTTTTTACTGGCTTTTGTGCTCCCCGAGAGATATATCAACTCCTCAAGTTCAAGCCCGAGGCCTGCAGTAATTTCGATCGCGGATTCTTCATTCTTTAACATGCGAGAGTAAAGTTCCAGCAGGTTATTTCTTGAATAACGCATGGACTCGAAGTTGTGTTCTCCAACTTTAGAAGCTATATTATCCCTGAGGTCTCGTTTCGAACGTATCTGCCCCATTTTCTTCCAGAGAGAAGGAGACTGGTACTTAATAAATCCGGGGTAGGGCCGTGTCTTTGAGACTGCAGTTCCGCAGACCATCAACATGCTCGCATACCTCCACATCCCATAGTTCTGGCGTTTTTTTACGCGCCCAAGGTAGAGATCAGCCCTGGAGAGATAACCAAAGCCAGTTTTTATATCCTCAAGATTTCCATCCTTAGAGGCATACTGGAAAGGCAGGTTTTCGTCGATCCAGTGTACAAGGTCTTCAGGACTTTCATCAAGCCCGCGAGCTGCTTCCAGAGCCTTTTTACAATCCGTGCTCTTAAAGATTCTCTGCATTGCCTTGAAGATGTTTTCCTTGACATCCCTGCCTGAAGTGCTGATATCCTCAACTTCCAGCGCTTTCCTCCCGGTAGCCGAAGCCTGAAGGTCATTGATTGCACTTCTTAGATCCCCTCCTGCCCCTTCAGCGATTTGCTGGACTGCATCCGGGCTGCATAAAATTTCCTCGCTCTCGCAGACCTTCTTCAAAGCAGGAACCATAGAGCGGCTCTGTACGGACCCGAACTTTATTTCCAGACAGAGGTTCCGGATAGTAGGAGTCAACCCATAAATATCGTTTGCAATCAGCACTATGGGTTGAAGCGTGTTCTTTATAATTCCTGCAATAGCCCGCATTCCACCCCTGTCTGCAGTCCCGTGAATATTGTCCGCTTCGTCCAGTATAATCAGGCGTTTTCCACCAAAGAAAGTATTCATTGAAGCTGCCGATCCAGCAACCCTTTCAATAACACCTGCAGTTCTCTGGTCACTTGCATTGAGTTCGATGACTTCCCAGCCCAGATCGCGGGCAAGAGCATGGGCAGTAGAGGTCTTCCCTACTCCTGCAGGCCCATGAAGGATCACTGCCCTTCTCTCTGGAATGCCGGAAAGCCACTTCTCAGCCCAGATCCGCAAATCCTGCACCGCCTTCTTGTTCCCTACAATCTCCTTCAGGGTCTGTGGACGGTATTTCTCAGCCCATTCAATTGCCAACGTCATCTTAAACCATACCAATAAAAAAAGAACTCATTCTTAACTCTATACATTTTAATCTTTTAACTATTCAAAAGTCTTTGGTCTTACAATCCTCTGCTGTCGATTTATAAATAACAACGCTAAATTTATACTTCGATATGTGTTAAAGTCCTTTTGTTCTCATAAAAACAATACCTTCAATTGCCAGAACAAATTTGGGCAGAAAAACTGTATTCATGCCTCCTTTCGTCCCGGCTGCAGACACCTTCCGTAATTTTAGCCCACTAACATTTTATAATCAACCACGAGTACGAAAAAACTCAATCCGACTATATTCTAGAGAGAGTTAAAAATGTAGCCATTCTTACCCATAATTCAGCCCTCTTGAGCGCAACCGTTGACCTGCAACCGTTGCGCCAGCTGATCACGCCGTTTCTTGGGTTTTTCGGTCAAGCCTGTTTTCAAAAGGGTTGTGCCACAACCGTTGCGCCGGTTGATCACGCCGATATGGTTTGGAGATAAGAGTTTCAAACTCAAACGTTTCTCGGGGTTTTCGCTCAAGCCTTTTTTGAAAAGGCTTGCGCTCAAGCAGTTTTATTAAAAGGCTTGCGTGACTCGGGGGACAAAATTAATTAATGATCGTGTTTGTACTTCTTTGAACTACTTAAAATCTTACACAACAGTCAGGATGCATATGGAAAAGAATAGCATGAATGCCCTCCTTGAGGCTATCGAAATGAGGGCCAGGGCTAACAGGGCCAGAGTAGCTATGGGAATAAGGGATCCGACTCCCAAAATGCTCGAGAGTGCCTGGAAAGCCCAGGAACTGGGGTATGCACAGGTCGTCCTGGTGGGGATTAAAAAGGAAATTGATAAGGTCGGCACAGAACTCGAGGTAGTGGACACAGAAGAGCCCGAGAAAACTCTTGCGGAACTTATGGTTTCAAAAAAAGTCGATGCAGCGATAAGAGGCACTGCAAGGGCATCGGGAGCCCTGGCCCACCTCAAAGAAGCTCTCGGAAAGAAAAGAATCTGCCGGCTTGCCCTGCTCCTTACAGTTGACGGGACACCTTTCTTTCTCGCCCCTGTAGGGATCGATGAGGGGAATACCATTTCAGATAAACTCAGGATGATAAAGCTCGGCGCTGAACATATAAGGAGGTTTGGGATAGAGCCCCGGGTCGGCGTGCTGTCAGGGGGCAGGATTGGAGACATCGGAAGGAACAAACGTGTGGACAGGACTCTTGCAGATGGAGAATTCGTAACAAGGCGGGCTGTTGAACTCGGGATCAATGCCAAACATTATACAATTCTTATTGAAGATGCCATAAAAGAATCGAACTTTATTGTTGCCCCTGATGGAATTTCGGGAAACCTCATCTTCAGGACAATTGCTTTCCTGGGTGGAGGTGACGGGCTTGGAGCTCCGGTGCTCATGGATGATTATGTTTTTGTAGATACATCAAGGGTAGGTGGACATTTTACGAAAGCCATAATGCTTGCAAGCGCACTGTCTCACCTGAATAAGGAAAGACAAAAGGTGATTTATTGAAAGACATTGCAGAGATATGGCCGATAGTAAAAGGCGACTACACGGTAGGAAATCCGAAGTCCCGGATTGCAGTGGTAACTCTTGCAAGCCAGATAAATCCCTCACCTGAAGCGGCCCTCTGGGGAAGCTCAAAAACCGAAAATCTGGGAGTCGAAAAAATAATCATAAATACCATCTCAAATTCCAATATAAGGTACATCCTTATCTGCGGGACGGAATCCAGGGGGCACCTGGCAGGCCATTCCTTGCTCGCAATCCATGCAAACGGGATTGACGAAAAAGGAAGAATTATTGGTTCTGAGGGGGCTATCCCCTTCATAGAAAACATATCCAGAGAAGCAGTCAAACGCTTTCAGAAACAGGTAGTGCTTCTTGACAGGATAGGACTGACAAACCTCGAGGAAATAATGAAAATTGTGAGAAAATATAAGGACCGAGGGGAAGTTTATCCTGAGGAACCTCTTGTAGCTATTTCCCAGAAGAAAAGACAATCTACTTTCACGATTCCTCATTCAGGTGATATAATAGTCTCCGAAGAATTTGTTATGGATTCAACTGCAGGAGTTGTCTGCCCGACAAAGGATTTTTAATTTCCAATTAAAATATCTACTTCGAGTGTAGATTATTCGAGCGCAAATTACCGTGTTTTGAAACAAAATACTAGCCTGTAGATTTTGAGGGTGTAAAAAATGTTTAAGTTTCAGAAAGAACAGGAAATCGTTAACATCGCAGGAGTGAAGATAGGTGGACAGCCAGGAGAGCTTCCGACCGTGCTTGCAGGGACTATCTTTTATGATAAGCATGAAATCGTAAAAGACGTTGCAAGAGGCCTGTTTGACCGGGCTGCTGCCGAAAAACTGATAAATCTGCAGGAATCAAGTGCGGAAGAAACAGGAAACCCACATATAATCCATATTTTCGGCATTACCCCTGAAAGCATTACCCGTTACATTGACTTCGTGGCCGAAATTTCAGAAGCTCCTTTTCTTATCGACTCACCCGAAGGAAACGTGCGTTCCCATGCTGCAGAATACGTTAGCGAGATCGGGCTTGCAGACAAAGCAATTTATAACTCCATAAACATGAGTATAAATTCTTCTGAAATTAAAGCTCTTGCTCTATCTGATATTGACAGCTCGATAATCCTTGGCTTTAATGCAACGGACTCATCCCTGCGGGGCAGGATGGAAATGCTGGAAAATGGGGCAGGCCTCCTGGAAGAGGGATTACTTTCAATTGCAGACAGATGCGGAATAATTAACAAGCTTATAGACCCGAGTATTACTCCTATGGGAAATGGAGCAGGCGTAGCCCTGAAGATGACGATCACCGCAAAAGCAAAATGGGGGCACCCCACAGGCTCGGGAATCCACAATGCACCCTCGGCCTGGAACTGGCTGAATAAGAAGAAAGAGAAAGACCCTATTCTCTACAAAATCTGTGATGTCGGTTCAACCTGCTTGCAGCAGGCAGCAGCTGGAGATTTCATCCTCTATGGACCCATCGAGCATGCCCCATACATATTTCCTATGGCTGCCATGAGCGATATAATGATTTCTGAGGCTGTAGCTGACCTCGACATAGAGCCTGCTTCCCGACATCCTGTAAACCTGCTTGTATAATTCCCGAGTTTCGCAAGCCTTTTTAAAAAACTGCTTGCCCTCAACCCTTTTGAAAAAACTGCTTGCCCTCAACCCTTTTGAAAAAAGGCTTGAGCGAAAACCCCGAGAAACGTTTGAGTTTGAAACTCTTATCTCCAAACCCTATCGGCGTGATCAACCGGCGCAACGGTTGTGGCACAACCCTTTTGAAAAAAGGCTTGACCGAAAAACCCAAGAAACGGCGTGATCAACGGTTGCAGGTCAACGATTGCGCTCAAGAGGACTGAATTATGGGCTAGAGAAACTGATGTTCAACTCGCTCAGAGATTGATTATCTCAAGTTTCGAAAGCGAAGTAAGTTAATACCACTAAAGATGCTGAAAAAAAAACAGGGCATGGTCTTTGGATGTTTCCCGCATCTTCGGTGGTTTCTACAGTTTAAGTTGGCTTTTCGTCCAGTTTTTTCGTGATTACCGGAATTGGAGTAGGTTTAGATAGAGCCTATCCCATAACTCAAAACTGCTCCCCCGAATCTGGAATTAAGAATAATCAATGAGTTTTTGATCACGGGAAATTTTTCTGAAACTCCTATTAATTAAGTATAAAGCTGGTTTTGGGATAAGCTCATATTAAGTTCGTATGCTTTCAAAACTGAGGTTAACTCGGTGCTCCCTGTGGTTGTGGAGTTTTGCTACTTCTATGCTTTAGCTTTTCGGCAATGTCAACTCCAAGCCTTTTGCACTCCTGCAGGTCCTTGTCTGTGGGCTTGTGCAGTATCCTGAGTACGGGATCTATGACAGTCATTCCCATGTCTCGCATTTTTTCGGCTATCAGTATAGGTGCTTCTCCGCTCCATCCGTACGACCCGAAAGCAGCCCCTAATTTTCCTTTTGGATTTGTGGAAGCTAGAGTTTCATCCATGAATTTTTCCATGGGCTGAAGCATCCTGTAGTAAAAAGTCGATGAACCGACTGCGATTGCATCGGCTTCGTAAAGATCCTCGAGTTTTACGTCATAAAAGCTAATAGCTTTTGCGTCTACATGTTTTGACTCAATTCCGCTAGCTATCGCTTCTGCCATAGCTTTCGTATTCCCCGAAGTACTGAGATAAACTACTATCGCCTTCAATCTTATCCCCCATCCTGTGTAAGATCTTATATTAACGCCAGTAATGGACAAAAAGTGATCAAAACAGGTTTGCGTATTTCCCAAAAACCGGAAAACAAGGCGAGACCCGAAGTTTTCTCACTTTTCAATCCTGCATTAATTATAAAAATTACTTTAAATAAGGGTTTCGTCCAGGGTCAGGTTGAATTCAAGTATGAAAAAATGTTATCCAAGGTCTGCCACAATACGGAGAGGAGCTATATAGTTCACTACCTGGAGGGCCACACTCTCAAGAAAATCGCGTACGTTCTGGGGAATCCTGTCTGTAGTATGAGAAGCAAAATTAAGGCTACCTATGATTTCTCCTCTATGCTTCATAGGAATCACGGCGATTGCAGTAATTTTTTCTTTTCTGATTAAATCTGCCATTTTATCTGCAAAAAAATCCATTCTGTAGACCGGCTTCTCAGTCCAGATCTGCCGAGCTTCAGGAGAATCTGCCCTATATATTGAAATACTTTTCACGAATTCGGGAGAAAGTCCCCGGTGTGCAACCAGATTAATCTGGTCCAGAAGTTCGTCTTTCAAGTATATGCCTGCAGCATCTATCTCTTCTATTTTCAGGCAGGCATCAAGGATCCGGTTAAGCATGGTCTGAAGATTCCAGGTAGTACTGAGGGATACTCCAAGCTCTCTCTGGATTTCGAGCATTTTCTCAGCCTCTTTTCTCCCAGTGACATCGATGACTATTCCCTGAAGATGAGTGACTTTGCCTTTACTGTCTCGCTGGATAAGTGTTCGGTCTTCGACCCAGCGTATACTGCCGCCTCCGGTAATAATTCTATATTCCATCTCGAAGGAATCGTATCCTTCTCTTACCGAGCGTGCCAGACTTTCGACCACTGCCTGAAGATCTTCTCTATGGATTATGTTCCCGTAATGTACTCTTCCGGAAAGAAAGTCTTCTACTGAATACCCAAACTGCGCTACGTTTTCAGAAATATAATCTACAGGCCAGTTTTCTAAATTTGCAGGCAAGTTTTCTATATTTTTCCTTAGAAAAGCTACTGCCGGACTTTTATTAATTATACTTTTCAGCATTTCCTGCGTTTTTAGTGATTTTCTCAGGGCTTTTTCAGTTTTCTTTCTATGGGTTATATCCAGTACTATTCCCTGAAAGCAGGTTACTTTTCCTTCTATATCTTTCTGGATAAATGTTCTCTCGTTTACCCACAACATATCTCCGGCTTTTGTAAAAATTCTGTACTCAGAGTTGAAGCTTACCTCCCCTTTTTGAATGCTCCTGTCAAGCTCCTCTTCGACTCTTTTCAGGTCATCAGGGTGTATGATTCTTCCGTACTGAATTTTCTGTGATAGAAAGTCATCAACCGTGTATCCAAACTGTACCACATTATCGGATACAAAAATCGCAGGCCAGTACTTTTCATTCTTCCAGAGAAAGACCACTGCAGGACTATTATTAACTGCTGTAGTCAACACTTTCTGCATTTTAAGAATTTCTTCCAGTTCTTCTTCGCCTTTTTTCCGCCTGGTGATATCGAGCACTACTCCCTGGAAGTGTGTTGCCTCTCCACCTGCATCTCTCTGGATAAAAGTCCTTTCGTTTATCCATCGGATATCTCCTGCTTTTGTTATAATCCTGTACTCCAGGCTGAACGCAGAAGCCCCACTTTTTACTTTTTTCTCAAACTCCTCTTCAACCTCTTTGAGATCATCGAAGTATATTAGATCTTTATATAGTATCCTTCCAGAAGTAAAATCTTCTACCGAGTATCCGAATTTCGCCACATTTTCGGAGACAAACTCAACAGGCCATTTATCTTCTTTCGTCCAGAGAAAGAGCACTACATGACTGTTATTGATCATCATTCTCAGAGTTTCTTCTCTTTCCAGAGCTGCGTGGAGAGCTTCTCCTCCTACGTTGTTTTTACTACCTGCGGTCTGGAAGTTCGCGTTTAAAGCTTCATAGTCCTCTGGCTCCTCACCCATCTACACAATCACCTTCACAAAGCACTTTCCCTCGCAAACTTAGCAATCTTTGCCCTCCGGACCCCTCATCCATCTATATAATCACCTTCACAGGATTCTTTAATATCCTTTCCTGTGCTCCTGTATTCTTGCTTTCTGTACTCTTGCTTTCTGTACTCTTGCTTTTTATCTATATCTTATTTATATAATTATATATCTATATAACATAAATTTTTTTAATTACAGTGTTTTATTTTCTTGTTATTATTAATGCTAAAAGCGACAACTATAAATAATCAGTTTTTTTAGCTCCCCGCTACTCGGCTTTATGTGTCGAATTCTGTTTTATCGCGCCAAGGGAAAAATATATATAAGAGACCAACGGTAATAAGAATCCGTACTCCTGATTTGTAGGTATAAGTCTGCAGCTAGAGAAACTCTGGTGTTAAATTTCATAATTATACCACCATGGATATAGTCTCTAAAATCTGGATGTCTATCATGAACCCCATCATTAATCAGACACGTAAAAGTTAAAAGATCTCAAAAAGAGACTTTTATCGGTAAGCGTGAAGCAAATGGATTTCTAGAGGACGATACAGTAATTGAGTAAACCGGTAAATCTGGAGTACAATAAAGAAAAATGGCAAAAAACCCAAAAATGGCAAAAAGTCTTAAACAACATAAAACCTCCATTAAAGATCTGTGGTAGGGTATGAGGGAGACCCTACTTCAGTTTCTTTATACTTATGTTTCTTTATACTTATTATATTGCAATCTACTTTAAGGATTCATTTTTCAGAATAAGCCTTAATTTCCAATCTCATTGTATGGAATTTCTTTGTGCCTGTAATTAGAAGAATTTCATGTGAGTTTTATTCAGGAATAATACTCCTGGTTTTGGAGAGATTGGCGATCCCGAAATTGTACTTGGAGAGGTCGACGATTCCGAAACTACGCCTGGTAAGAATCATTAAATAAGTACTCAAATGAAAAACAGAATAAACTGTGAACGGGTGTAATCCTCTCATGGTTAGTTTTTGTAGTTTGTTTGTTCGGGTGTGATCTTGTAGATGTGGTCCAGAGCAGGCCCGTTCACTATGCAATTGATACAAAAATCTGATTGGTTATATAAGTATTTGGATGCTATTATAGAATCTTGCCTTTTTGTGAAAATTATGGAAACTTTTACGGTTCAAACATAGACTTTTATCCAATTGTAATATATATTTATTCAAAATTGAGTATTTTCCATGAAATTCTTCATTTAGATTTTCAAATTTAGATTTTTATTTCAGCTTCATTGCAGTTAATTTCATTAATTATCTTTTCATCCAGCTTCTCTGTGATTATCCCCCCAAGTTTCCAGTACTTTCTTCGTTCTTTTTTACAACTCTTTCCTCCCCAACCTGTTTATACTATGAAGTTTTTTCCTATCTATACGTTATACTTAGTTTTCATCGTGAAATTTTAAGGAGATTTATAATGAGAAGCGATATCATCAAAGAGGGACCTGAACGTGCTCCCAACCGTTCACTTCTGAAAGCGACAGGAGTCACAGATTCCGAGATGAGGAAACCATTCATCGCAGTCGTTAATTCCTGGAACGACATAATTCCTGGCCATATTCATCTGAATAAACTTGCTGAGGCTGTAAAAGCCGGAATCAGGAACGCCGGGGGAGTTCCTTTTGAATTCCATACTATAGGAGTCTGCGATGGAATCGCAATGGGACATGAGGGTATGAAATATTCCCTTCCCAGCAGAGAAGTTATTGAGGACACGATAGAGATTATGGTTAAAGCCCATCAGTTTGATGGGATTGTCCTTATTCCCACATGTGACAAGATCGTACCGGGTCACCTTATGGCAGCAGGCAGGCTTGATATCCCTGCAATTGTTGTAACCGGAGGACCTATGCTTCCTGGTTATGTAGATGACAAATATACAGACCTGATCTCGGTTTTCGAAGGAGTGGGTGCTTACAGCGCAGGCAAACTCTCAGAACTTGACCTTAAAAGGCTTGAAAATCTTTCTTGTGGGGGAGCCGGATCCTGTGCAGGTATGTTTACCGCAAACACTATGGCCTGTGTGACCGAAGCGCTTGGTCTGAGTCTTCCGGGCTGTGCAACTGCTCACGCAGTGGATGCAAAAAAGGTCCGTATTGCCAAGGAATCCGGCGAGCGTATAGTCGAAATGGTTAAAGAGAACCTGACTCCCAGAAAGATTGTCACTTTACAGTCTTTTGAAAACGCCATAATGGTAGACATGGCAGTTGGGGGGAGCACAAATACTACTCTGCACCTTCCTGCCCTTGCCCATGAATTCGGGCTGAATCTTCCTCTTGAAAAATTTGATGAGTTGAGCAGGACAACTCCTCATCTGATTTCGCTTCGCCCTGGCGGCCCTAATTTCATGCTACACTTTGACAGGGCAGGCGGCGTTCAGGCAGTCATGCAGCGGCTCTCCTCCAAACTTCACCTGGATCAGCTTACAGTAAATGGCAAAACTATCGGGGAAAACCTGAACGAGTTTGAGATTATTAACCCGAAGCTCAATAAAGAGATAATTGCAACTCTCGAAAAGCCTATACATGCCGAAGGAGGAATTGCAGTCCTTAAAGGCAACCTTGCTCCTGACGGTTCGGTCGTAAAACAGGCAGCCGTTGACCCTAAAATGCGCGTTTATACAGGCCCTGCCAAAGTTTATGACTGTGAAGAAGATGCTATGGAAAGTATCCTTGCAGGCAATGTAAAACCTGGAGATATTGTAGTTATCCGCTACGAAGGCCCAAAAGGCGGCCCTGGAATGAGGGAAATGCTTGCAGCTACAGCTGCAATCGGAGGCATGGGCCTGCTTGAATCAGTTGCTCTGATAACTGACGGGCGCTTTTCCGGAGGCACCCGTGGTCCTTGTATAGGACATGTCTCTCCCGAAGCCAGCGAAGGAGGGCCAATTGCCCTGGTAAAAGATGGGGATATGATAGAGATTAATATTCCTGAAAGAGTTCTGAACCTTAAAGTCTCAGAAGAAGAGCTTGAGAAAAGAAAGGCGGCATTCGTACCTCCAAAAAAGGAAGTTACAGGCTACCTTGCAAGGTACCAGCGTTCCGTTCACTCTGCAAATACAGGCGGAATAGTGGACTGAGCTTTCCATGGTTATTTAAAAACTTTATCTTCGGAGGGTTTCACCCTTCCTCTTTTTTAATTTTCTCCAGGCTTTAGATCCACTGTTCTCGAAGTTCTTTAAGTTCTTTATGTTCTTGAAACTCTAAAGAATTTGTGAAGAAATTTTTGAATATCTTAAAGAGGATCTGAAATCTGACCCTGAAGATTTCAGTTCTGCTTTTCGGTAGAAAAGCCTTGATAATAAATCAGTAAATATCTCCGCTATTTCTTGCTAGTGTCGAGTCAATCATCAAGGATTCAATGATCCCGAATAATCGCAATCGATTTTATACGACATTTTGTGTTTGACTCGACACTAGCATATCACTCTAGCTCGGAAGAATCTTGATAATCTTGTACATCTAAGTTCTTCAGCCCTATATTCACTCCCTTGATTTGTCCTCGATCTTATTTATGAGACCTGCTGGGTAAAAACTCGTCCAGAACTTCAAACCAGCTACAGAACAGAAAAATATAATGCCCAAATTAGCCCTCTTCAACAAACGAAGAATAGTTTATCTTACCCGTAAATAAGCCACCTTGGCTCAGCTCAGCATCTTCATCATAATTCAGCCCTCTTGAGCGGCAACCGTTGACCCGCAACCGTTGCACCAGTTGATCACGCCGTTTCTTGGGTTTTTCGGTCAAGCCTTTTTTCAAAAGGGTTGTGCCACAACCGTTGCGCCGGTTTATCACGCCGATAGGGTTTGGAGATAAGAGTTTCAAACTCAAACGTTTCTCGGGGTTTTCGCTCAAGACTTTTTTAAAGGGCTTTGATTTACTCATGTGGTACTTGTGTAATCCGGGTAGAGGTCCTGAGCAACTCATCAAAAAGCTCACTTCCAAACTGGAGAGCTGAAGAGTCGTAACTTATCAGGCTTTCCCTATCGAAATGCTTCTGACTTTTCGGGAAAAGGGAAATCATGACAAATATGTCGGTTGCGGTAAGATTTGCGATCCGGAGTTCTCCAGAGTACAGGAAAAACTTCACATTCTCGAAGGTCAGTATATTCTGGAGGTCTTCGAGGTAATCCTTAGAATAGTGCTCAAAAACAGGCCTGGACATAAGAAAAGAGAGCTTGACTCCTTCTCTGGCAAGTTTCTGACACATCGAAATAAGCGAGGGATCAAAATAGGCTATGCATTCAAGGATACTACTCGATTTAGAGAGATTTTCAACAATCTCTGGATCAAGCTCGAACATCCGGTCCAGATCTGGCTGAATCAGTTTACACTTTCCGAGTTCTCCAAGCCTCCTTCGGAAAGAAGGGGGAATTCCCTGAAAATCTCTTTCAACCCAGTAATCAAAATTGTCCTCGAAGACATCAATTATGCTGACAAGAGGCTGCATCTTTTCAACAAGGACTTTTCCTATAAGTGAGAGGTTGTAGGTTTTGTCTTCCTGAACGACTAGGGATTTTTCTTTTAATTTTTTTATTTGAGGCAAAATGGCAGTGGACGTTACCTCAAGGGCTCCCTTGATCTCATCTATATTTTTCGGCCCGTCTTTCAGAAAGAGCAATAACTGCTTTCGCTTGTCGGAAAGAAAAATCAACTCTAGAAGTTCTAATTGCAACCCTTCAGTCTCCTATTGAATTTTATATAGCTAAAGAGATTAGAGATGTCAAAGGTATATAAGTTACTACTGTTTCCAACTTTTTTATATATATAAATGTATATAAATAGACATATTGTTAACTGGGCTGATTATATAAACTGGAGAATTTTTCTGAAGAAGTTTTCCATGTCTTGATATAGATAATTAAACAGAAAATAAAGAGTAAATGAAAAAATACCAATATAAAAGGAATATAAAACAATAAAAGGAGTATAAAATAAATAATATAGGACTTACGCAGTTGAACTGAAAAATCAACAGCATCAGATAGTTAACTGTCTAAAACGTGATTTTAATTCACCGTCTTTGACGTAATTGATTTTAGTCCCCAAATGCGTAAATCCTGTAATAATTAAAAAAACATACGGATTCTCCCCACCCTGGAAAGCTCACGCTACTTTCCAGGATCAGGGAACCTATTCAGACTCCTTAAATTTGAGGATTAAGCTGGAATCTGGATAATAGAGAATATTCTCAAAGATTTGAGACTATTTATATAGCGTTACCTGCACTCAAGAATCTAGTGAAAATTCCTGATCTGATACTTATTCAGGCAGAAGCTTCCTTGGTCAGGATATAAGCAACCATCTCAGGATTGAGTTTGCTTTCCCTTGAGACCTTTTCTTCGATTCTTTCAGCAGGTGTCCCCTCCGATTTTAGCTCCCTTATTTTCTCAATGACTGAGGAAGGAATACTGTAGTATTCGTTAATATCCTTCCTGTGGCCCCAGACATCGCCTTCGATAAGCTGGATCCTCTGCATCTCAAGGAACATTTCTATAGATTTCGAAACCGTGCGCCTATAAGATTTGGGCAACTGAATTACCTCAATTTTCGGGCAGGTTTCAACGAGTGCAAAAATGTCCTTGTTCGAAGGCCTGAAGGCTAGATGAACAACACGCTCATTAGGATTGAGAGTGAATATTTCCTCTCTGGAACTAACTACTCTAATCTTCATGTATGCAATTCCCCCACTATAAAGTTCTTATTTTTTACCTCAATATAAACTACTTATACTTATTATAAATATTTATCTGCCCGTGCTTTTAATTTTTACGCAGTTACCAAGTCTTCGATATCCGTTTCGGACCTCATAAAGGCTGGTAAAAACCTGGAAAGAATAAGACCTGCAAAAATAATCATAACTCAGAAATTTTAGTCCTTGCGAGAATTTTATCAGCAAAGAAATAAAATAAAAAACAAAAACCTGTTTTTGAACGTGCTACTGAACGTGCCCCATAACACGCTCCTAAATTTACTCCTGAACAACTCCAAACACAGAGATACTATACTCATAAAGTTTGAGAAATATTCTAGAAATACAACATTACGAGTATAACCATCCAGTACTGCAAAACCCGGAAAGAAAAAGCCACCCTGCTATTATATAATACTTGTTTTGAACGTGCTACTGAACGTGCCCCATAACACGCTCCTAAATTTACTCCTGAACAACTCCAAACACAGAGATACTATACTCATAAAGTTTGAGAAATATTCTAGAAATACAACATTACGAGTATAACCATCCAGTACTGCAAAACCCGGAAAGAAAAAGCCACCCTGCTATTATATAATACTTGTTTTGAACGTGCTACTGAACGTGCCCCATAACACGCTCCTAAATTTACTCCTGAACAACTCCAAACACAGAGATACTATACTCATAAAGTTTGAGAAATATTCTAGAAATACAACATTACGAGTATAACCATCCAGTACTGCAAAACCCGGAAAGAAAAAGCCACCCTGCTATTATATAATACTTGATGTCATGTCATCTGGCAGCTTCATACTTCATAGGAAGAGCCAGGTAAATCCAGAAATTAAAAACAAAAAACAGGAAATAATTATGGAAGAAAGATATTCTTTGAGACATACAATTGCCCCAGAAAAGAAAAAAATAAGGGCCGAAGTTACCTCATACCGGAAAAGTAAGGTATCAGCGTACTGCATATATCTTTTTCCGATTAACTATTAGCACAAACTTTACGATAAACTTCTAATTTCTAGCCTCTTTTAAATAAAAAATTATTAGGAGATTCGGCATTTGGTCAGTTGAATATGTTATCACTTTAGAATCCTGAGCTAAGAATACGACTTTTCTGACTTTGTTTTCCAAAAAAATCGGGTTGTTATTCTTTTCAAACTTTTTTAGCTCCTGAGAGACACATATAGGGAATTGAAGATAAGAAATACAGCACTAGAGCCTGTTGTTGAAGTAGGGTAGTATAACTGTTGTATATACCAGGTATTATTCACCCTGGAAAGACAGCTGTTCAGGGATACTGCAATCCGCGAATATTTGCAGTCCATAGCGATCCCTGGTTATGTACTGCACAGGAAATCCGAAAGACTGGAGAAATGTATGCAGGCAGCTATACTCGAAATTTTACTTGAAAATATGCCGGGATTATTTAGAAAAGGCTGCAGGCAGAGTATCTCTTAGAGTAAATAAAAAACTCTGAGATCCCCAGCCTGTCAGCAGTTTAAGAATTCAAGTTTCAACCTGAAACAAATTGCTTTTGAAGTTTAAATTGCGCTGAATTATAACTCAGGCAAACGGGTGTTTTGCTGAATCTTTTTTAGCAAGCGCTTCTTCGACAGTAGGACTGCCTTCCATAGCTCTTGCTATTGCAAGCTTTGTCGCTTCATAGTTAAATTCGTAAACTTTGTCCTTATCTTTCGCATCCCACTCAATAAATACGGAAACGATAATAAAAGTGTCATCAGCCTGTTCTTCAGAGAGCACTCCATCAGCTACGGAATCCATAACTGCTTTTGCGACTGCAGCCTGAGCCGGCCCGAACATAAGAGCAGCTTGCGATACGTTTTTTATCGTTACCTTATTTACGAGCAGGGTCACAGGTTTGGGCTGGAGATTTGGTTCCAGGACTGCAAGAAGTGGGGTATGACCCTGCCTGGGCATTGCAAGCGAATTCATAAACGCTGCTTCAACTGGACCTCCTCTAGGCCCGATAACCAGGTCTATGTGTGCAACTTCCGGACCAGAACCTATGAGAGCTTCTCCTACCATACTTTTTAGGATATTTTTGACCAGATTAAACACCTCAGCATATTTTACAACCAAAGGCCTAATACCTAAAATCGCCAGAGAGAAGAGAATCAATTTTCATATCATCAATGGATGAGATGGCGAATTAGTTATTAAGCATAATTACTCCTTAGGGAGAATGATTAACCCTGTTAATACTTATACACATGCATAAATAATTTGCCAGTTCTGGATTAAACAGGGCAACGAAAATCGGAACTTGGAATCAAGGCACAAAAGGGAATAAGTAAACTACACAAAAAAACAGAAATGTTCAAACAAAGCTTCAAAAGGTAAAATCATGCCGATAAAGCTTCAATAAAGCGACCGGAACCTTAAAGTTTCAGTTCAAAAAGAAATACCTGAAAGGATTTCAAGTCTTTTGTTCCAGTGGTCCAACCCTCTTTTTGCTGCATACCAGTCGAAAAAACTGCTTTCTTTATTTATATTTGGAGTTTCGAGCTTTGCCTGGAGTTCAGCAGAACTGAACCCAAATTTTGTTTCGAAATCCCTGCAGATCGCAGAATAACTTTTGATCTTATACCTGGCAACGTGCTTTTCATGCTCAAGAGCCGAGCGAATAGCTTCAGTCACTTCCTGAGGCGAGAAATTAGTTTCGATGTTAAGCGTGAAACTCATAACTATCCCCCATTAATATTAGCCTCTTATTCCATTAAACAGTTATCGAAGGTAAATGGTTAGACACGCTTGCTACCTGAAAATCTCTGTATTTTAAGCTTTAAGAACAACCTGAAAGCCTTTAATTTTTTAAAGCTTTTATTTTGAACTTTTTATATTTTAGCTTTTAGAACTTTTATATGAGGGTCTAACTGTTAGATGCTCACTATTATCTACATTTAACTCATCTACATTTAACGTCAGATGAAGTAAAACCTAAAGAATTATTGGATTCGTTTTGGCTGAAACCGGTATTGCTTCCTTTTGTAAATATGAAAAAAGATCGGTCCCCCATTTGAGAGCTTGAGGCTCGGAGCTGAACAGGCTTTCATGCTCAAAAAACTTTACTTGAGGAAGAATGGTGAGCAGGAAGAACCTATCTGTAACTGTAACTCCTGCGAGTTTAGAGTTTTTCGGGAAAAGAGACAGGCTGACACGTTCAAACTGAACCAGAGTTTGGAAACTTTCGTTGTAATCAGCTTTAAACCTCTTTAACACAGGCTCGGTCAGGATTAAAGAAATACGGGCTTCTTTTTTTGCGATTTCCAGGTAGAGAGAAACAAGTGAGGGATGAAAATAAGAACTGAAGCTGAGAACATGCTTTGAAAGAAGGAGATTTTCCACAAACTTAGGGTCCAGTTCGAACATATGGCTCAGATCCGGACGGATAAGTTTGCAGTTTTTCAACTCCAAGATTCGACTTCGTAAAACATGAGGGATTCCATCGAAACTCCGTCGTGACCAGTAATCAAAATTATCTTCGAACACTTCCAGAGTATCCAGAAGAGGCGACATCTTATCTACAATCGCTTTTCCCATAACAGAGAGCTCATAAGTATGGCCCTTCTGTATAATCAGTTCTCTGTCCTTAAGTCTTTTAAGCTGGGGGAGAATAGAGACAGAGTCTACAGACAGGTGTTCCTGAATTTCGTCTATGGATCTGGACCTATCTTTGAGGAAAATCAGGAGGGTTCTGCGCCTTTCAGACCGAAAGACCAGTTCCATTAACCCGATTTTTGTGCCCATCAGAACCACCATCAAAAAAGCTTATTATGTGAAGATGGTATGACAGTTATAAATACATTTCCATTAATTTTATACACTTGAAAAGTAAGTATTAGATACAAAAAATCCCCATTTTTGAATTCTAGAGCATTTTAACCTTAAAACCATATGAAAACTTTTTAATTTTACATATAAGGTTAACATGAGAGGAATCTCAAACAGTTTCTCAAAAAGTTATCGATTAGTTTTTTAGAAGTTATCGATTAGTTTTTTAGAAGTTATCGATTAGTTTTTAGAAACTTTGGAGAATTCTTGTTTTTTTAGAAGTCTGTTGATAAGTTTTTAAAGCAGTTATATTCTGATGCCCTTCAGGAGAGACAGCCTTTTCTTCCAGTGGTCAAGCCCTCTCTTTGCAGCATACCACTCAAGATATTTATCCTCAGCGATAAGTTCGCCAGCTTCGAATTTTGTTATGAATTCAGTAGAGATCAGGTCGTACCGATCTTCAAATTCATCACAGATCATGGCGTAGCGATCTATCTTGTATTTTGCAAGATGTTTTTCATGTTCCAGAGCCGAGCGAATAATCTCGCTTGCTTCCTGAAGCGAGTAATCGGTATCAATCTGCAAGGTCAACTCCATGTTTATCCCATAGAAAGTTATTGCTGGTACTAAAAAATAATCCTATATTTCTTTTTCTATATTACCTGTGAAGCTTATTAGTCAAGCTTATTAGTCAGGCATTTCCTTCTGGTCCGAAAAATTCAATTAATTCATTTTTTCGTGCCTGAGAATTATTTGTACCCTACGTTTTCACAATTAATAACCTTTTACCTCTTTTGAGCAGAAAATGCAACTAAAAACTTTACGTTAGCCCCATTTTAAAATCCGTTTTAATTTAAAGTGAAAAACCAGAAGTGAAAAACAATAAAGATTATCAAATAACGGCAACAGGTAAAAGATAAAAGACAAAGGGTAAAAAAATAGGAAAAAGAAAAATTCAGAACAGATAGTTATTATAGAATGTGGTTTTTAAAGCAAAGCCACATAGTCATCAGTTCTCGGCTAGACTGGGAATTTTCCCGGAATTCTCCAGATTCCTGTAAATGAACGCTGAAGAGTAAGCAAGCAGCATGAATGTAAAACCACCGAGGGAATCCATCTCGATGAACTTTAAAATCATACATACAAAGAACGTAAACTGTACAGCACACAGGACCATTCCGGTTACTGTGAACATTTTTTGACGACTGCTACTATCACTACTGTCTGGATCATCGGATTCTTCTGACATTTTGTTTCAAGCCTCGCAAATAAAGGTGCTAAAGGTGCTCTTTATTTAGCTCGTTTTAATTTTGTTTTAATCTTCTTTAATTCGTTTTTATTTGTTTTTGTGTTTTTTAATTGAATCAGGCCTTATTGTCGGCAGTTTTCAACCAGCTCAAAAACTAAATAGGGTTCTCCACAAAAGAGTATAGACTGGCTCTTATGGAGTTTTTAAAATGAGACAAAAAGCTGAAAACTTCAATAGATGCATCTGAAGGTTCAGTTCTACATTGATCCTCTGGTGCAGCATTATCTGAAAAAACACGCTCCGAATTAGAGACTTTTATACAGTATCCTTATTTATTGGGGATGGTATATATAACTTGCGAAGGAGACAGGATATTTCTGAGCTCGATACTGGTTTTTAGGTGGCAGTTTTTAGGTTATATGTCAATCGTTGAGATAATTTTTAGCCTTTTATTCCAGATATCAAGTCCCCTTTTTGCTGCATACCAATCGAAGAAGTCATCGTCGTCTCCGAGTTCTCCGGAATCGAATTTTTCCATAAAAGTATCTGAGTCCATTTCATATTTTTTTTCAAGATTCTCACAAATATCCGAATACTTTTTTATCTTGTATTTAGCCACACGCTCATTCTGTTCCAGAGCTGCACGGATGACCTCACTTACCTCCTGAGGTGTGAAATCACCTTTTATACCCACAGTGAGAGTCATTTTCCTGTCACCAGATAGAAATTGTGCTTCATTTTATAATAAGATAGTTCACAGGAGCTTTGCTGCATACCAGAAAGTCATTATCGTCTCCAGCTTCTTCGCCATCCGATTTTTTCATAAACAAGCATGAACCCAGAATTTGGCGGCGAAATAAATTAGTGTCAATAACATCAATAAAGAAGTAAAACAAACTTTTCACTTTGAAATAAGGGAGAGAATTTTCGGGAGGAGGGTTATGAAGAAAGTTTTAAAAGCCATAGCAATGCTCTTCATCATCGCCGCTGTCGTTTTTGCAGCCGGCTGTGCGGAAAAAACAGGAAACATGGGAAATGAAGCTCAGGAGAATGAAACTCAGGGAAATAACGACCAGCTCCAGCCTGTAAATCCTAAAATACCCACAAACGTGACTAACAACACGACTGAAGCTAACGAAACAATAGAGAAAGGCCAGGTAGTAACCAAAGCTGACAACGGAAAAACTATAAGCCTCAAAAAAGGAGAGAATTTTACTATTAGCCTTAGAGAAGACCCATCAGCAGGTTATTTATGGAAACTTAACCTGAGCAGTGGGCTCAGTATTCTCGACGACGAATATATCGAAGGTCTAAACCCTGAAAACCTTACAGGTGTCCCCGGAACTCATTTATGGGTAATTGAAGCTACGGCTCCGGGCAGCCAGAAGGTAAATGGCATATATAGGAGATCCTGGGAGAACATAACCGGCACGGAGGAGAAATTTACATTGAATGTTGAGGTTGAATGAGAAGGGTTTTTGATTTTCAGACTCGATTTCCTTTTTTACTGTTTTTAATTTGAAAAATTAGTGGGGTTGAAAACTTCTCAAACGGCAGGAAGTTTTAATGAATATAGGAGTTACGCAGTTGGCTCCTAGCATATCGTTTTTTCCAAACTTTCAAATATATAAATTAATTTACTGTGTATATGGGGTTATTTAAATATGCTGTCACTGCCACTCTTCTAATTTTCATAGCACTTTCAAACCAGGATATTCCACTTTTGATTCTTTGTAATTCCAGTCTAAAAAAAGCTCTGAATGAGAACATTATATGTGCTCTTTGTGCCTCTTCCTTTCTTGCCTGACATTTTTCCACACCACAAAACTGCTTTATCCCTCTATGATATTCCTCAATTTTCCATGACTTCTTTGCCAGATCCTCACGTTCTGGTTCCTCCATCTCCTGCATATCTGTAACCCAGTGTTGCGTGTCTCCATCTTTTGAAACTATCCTAAACACCTTTACAAATCCATATGCTTTGAGGTGAACCACACGTCCTTTTGGAGGAATATCTACTGTTTCAAGTGGCACATTTCCGTTGTTATCAGGATTTACCAACCGATTATTTTTTAACCTTGTAAGGAAATGCCATTCTTTCTGTCTAATGGCTTTTAGGTTTTTCACACTTGCATACCATGTATCAAATAAAACAAATTCTGGCTTAAAACCACGTTCTTCGGCCTTGTCAAGCATATCACGGAAATGGTCATTCTTTGTTTTGTCGTCTACATCGATGTTATAAATTCGAAAATCGATAGGTATAACGGTTTTACCGTCAGTCCAAACTAAGGAAACAAGACCTATCCCCTTTACAGTACGATGATGTTTTCCACTCCACATACGACGAACAAAAGCAATTTCTTCTGCGTATGGTTTATCTAACGTTGAATCATCAACAATTAGGTATCCTCCCTTAAGCTTGACATAACTTTTTACTTCCTCCCATAGTGCTTCCGTGTCTGGAGGTTGCCTTTGAAGACAACGAGTAAAAGCATCATGAGAAGGAGCATTAGCTATGTCTGGATAACATCTAGCAGCTTCAGTACAGCTAAAAACGTTAGAAGCCGCAATGAGAAAATTAATGTAGTCAATGTCGGTACACTTAGGTGGATTTATGTCCATAACTCCGTACGTTTTTAGAGAAACACTAAACAATAATTATATTTTTAATGATATGAAGCTTTCGGCATTTCAACTGCGTAAGTCCTAGAATAGATAACCTCACTTACCTCCAAAGGTATAAAGTCATATATTATACCACATTGAGAGCTATGTCTCTGTCACCATATAGGAATTATAATTCTTTTTCATTTGTATTCAGTTAAGGAATCTGTTAATGTTAAAATGACTACTGCAATCATCTATCTCTCTTTCCGCAGATGTCCGTACAATTTTCATAATTTTTTCTGCTATCGTTTTTTCTGCTAATTGCATGTGATGTTTAAAGAATTATTTTTAAAATGTTCTACAATTTTCGGCATTTTTACCTTCAATTTCACATTTCGACCCCCTCTCAAAAATAAGGTGATTTTTTCAACAACTGTATAAACTTATTGGATTATATTTAGGCACATGCTCAATAAAATCAATGATGTTGACTTGAATCCCAAAATGTTCAAAAAAATCCAGTTTAAATTTAGAAAAGTAAATAAAAATTTAGGCACCTATAAAGATGCATAGAGAAGCTTAAGTTATTAATATAGAATAGAGAGCAAAATTAGCAACAAACTATATGAATAAAAAAATTAAGTTATGTTTTTTGGGTGGGGGTCGAAATGTAAATTCAATGAAAACTTTCAACTCGATTTACCAAAGCTTCAGTTGAGATAATAACAAGAGATTTTTGAGAAATTCTCCAAAACCGATAGCAGGAAAATTGTTGTTTTTTCGAGAACATCTGCGGAAAGTCAGATCTATCCATCTTGATTTGCATTTGGAGGTGAACAGAAAAAGCAAAGAAAATAACACGTTTCTTATAGATCGTATCTTAACCGAATACAATGAAAATTGTATTAATTACTGGGAACTCTCAAAGAAATCATTATAATGATAAATTATTTTCATTGCTTCAATTTCTGTAGAAATACTAACTTTTTCAATAGAATCGATCTTGAACAATTCTGCATTTTTAATAAGTTGAATCATTTGTTTTTCAAGTTTTGTGTAGATAAAAGAATACTTATCTTCTATTTTATTAGGGTTCTTAAGCACGTTTCGTCTTAAATTTTGAATTGTAAGAACAGCAGCATATGATTTATCCGCAATCGTTGTATCAGCTTTTAAAAAAGAGGATATTTCGAATATACATTTAAAAATAATTCTCATATCTTGAGAAGTTAAGGGATGTTCTATTCTATACAATTTATATGTTCCAGAGTCAACAGTAACTTCTTCATAATTTGTCCACCAACTAGAAATGTAATCCGGATTCTTCGCGGTAATTCCTGAACCTGATAGAATCTTTGCAATTTTATCCTTTGACTTTTGGAGAGAGATACTATTATGTTCTGCAAAAGTTTCAATTGTTTGCTCCAGAAGATTAATCCATAAAACCGAATCATTGAATAATTTTTTAAATCCCTTCCACTCAAACGGTCCCTTCTGGAATTGAAGTTTGTCTCCCCACTTCATCATGAATTTAAAAAATATAGATCTAAACGATTGATAAAAACCCAACCGGTTGAGAATAACTTCCATATTAATTAATTCCCTTTTCACTGAGGAAGTGGGTGAATCGAGGCTAAAGGATATTTCTCTGAAAAAATTTTCATCCTTGAGCATAATATCTCTGTCAAGAGGAAGAAATAAACCTCTGTTTTGAGAGTCAATACACAGGATAGCTGTATCCCCACAATTTAACATATAATAATTATTATATTCATCTGAGAGATCTGAAGATTTCCCATAAGTACTCGCCCCAGAATAAGGCATAGAATATTCTTCCTCGCCAAAATCAATGTCATGAATATATTGTAATTTTTCATTTTCATCAAAGTTAACTTTAGACAAAAGATCTCTTAGCAGGCAAGGTGCAGGAGTGTCATCATAAAGTCTGATAACAGGATAGGCGTTTATCTCAAGTAGTCTCTTGTTTATAATTTCTTTTATCCTTTCTATTGTTTTATTCGTTCCAACAAAGAAAAATTTATCAACATCAGAAGAATGCAAGTTGTAACTTAAAGATGGATATCCAGTAGATAGCACAAAATGTTTGAAGCCTTCTGAAATAGTACTTTCAATACTTCCTAATTTATCCCAACTACACACAGTTAAAAGAGACGAAACTTGTTTTGGTATTGAATCATCTTGACGAAGTAAGCGTTCAGCTCCTTTGGCTTCAAAGCGAGGAACAATTATCGTAATGTAGCATTCCTTATTTTTCTTGAATATTTCCATGACAATATCCAGCACTTTTTCTCTAAGAGGATTCCTCTGAACACATGAATCAGTAGAGAAAACTTTTCTTAAAGAATCATTTAAAGAAGAGAAGAGTTCTTGTTCAATTTTATGGTTGAGATCAGTAAATAAAATATCATAAGTCAATAGGGAATTCCACTGCTTCATTACAGATAAGATTTCAGGTTTTCCATAATCTCCAACAACATTTAAAAGTGTCGAAAAAACTTTAGAAAAATACATTTTTACATCTTTTTTAGTTTCTCCCTCTATACTCTTCAAGCATTTCTCCAATAACTCAGAAATCTCATCATAAGAATCAATCGTAATGTATTCTGGCTTGATCTCTCTAAGCTTTTCTTTAGGCATTTGTTCCATTTTTGAAGACAGAGGATTTGGATGTCTTGAACCGCTACCATGATTCAGCTCACCAAGAAAAGTTGGGGAATCCCAAGTATGAAATAATACCTTAATAGAACCAAAAATGGTTTCATTCTCACTAAGTTTATATAAGTGACGGATATCTGGATTAGTTGAAAACATCAGAACTGTGCTAACATCGGTTTCTTTCAAAAATTCCATTAACTTTTCCGTTCTGGGACCAGCGTATCTAGAATCAGAAATAATTTCATCCAAATTTTCAATTATAAGAACATCAGGAGACACTGTTTTTATGTTTCCAAGTACATTTGGAATTTCAGATTCAGTTGAAAAAAAATGTAACTTGATTTTTTTATCTAAAATTTCCTCAGTAATTTCTTCATCGTAAAAAAAAGACTCAATTTCCATTCCACAATTTTTCAATTTTTTAGAATTAACAAGGAGTTGCCAAAGCCATATTTTCTTATAATTGAGACTCCCTGTCCAACGAGTTTGTTTTTCAAGAGAAACGTTCCATTCTCCATTCTCATTTATAACTTCAATTATCCTTCCGCCATTCTTAGGAACAGAGATTTCTCTTAAGAAATTGTCACCAAGTTCTTTGGCTTCTCTAATAATAGAATTTTTGCACTTTCTAACAGTGCCATCACATAATTTATTCCTTATTTCATTTTCACCATACTTTCTATACTTAACCTCTACAACATTTTCCTTTTCAAAAACCATATCCCTCTTAAGATTGTTGCTTTCTTGCTTTAGTTCAGGTGGAAGAAAATTATCTTCATCCTCTATATAAACAGTCTTACTAAAAACATCATACGAAGAATATGAAGGTATATATGATTTATTTTCGTTACTTGTTGAATAATTCCCGACGACTGCAACTTTTCTTTTCGGGAAAGTTAAAAGATACTCTGATGCGAGAAGGGGGGTGAAACGGATGTCATCCCATGGCCAAGTGATAAGGAATATTCCTTTAGGATCATCTTTCATCCAGTCAATATAAGATTCCTCTATTTCATTTGGCACAACTTTCCATATAAGAGGCAAATGGGAAAGGTAATCTTCCGATTTTTTTCCTTCCTTTTCTGTAACATACTTTATAGTTTCTGGAAATGATTCTGTGAACAGATTTACTTCAGTATTGAACAATGCATTGCAAGAAGTACATCTAAAATGTTTCTCGTCAACAAATTCAATTGGTTTCCCAGTTACGTGAGGTTCATGACAATTAGGACATGTGTAAGCAAAATGATAATAAGTTCTCATTGCTCGCCCAGCTTTTTTATTAATTTTAAAATTTGGAGCGCTATATATGGATCCTCTACAAGAAAACCAAGCTCATAATTGTTTGTCATTCCACGAAATGTAAAATTAGCCGATCCAGAAAGAACTTTTTTTCCATCAGCAACAAGAACTTTAGCATGAAGGATTTCAGTTTCAATTCTGTGAATTTTTAGATAATTAAATTCTCTTTGTAAGTTTAATATGTAGTTCACAGCCTCGTATCTTATCGAAGATTCATCTCCATATAAGTATATTTCAACCTTAACTCCTCTTTCTAATGCCTTTCTCAATTTATTCACAATGCTCATATCTGTGAGAACATAAGCTGTAAGATAAAGTTCATTAGTGGCATTCGAAATAAGATCATCGATTACCGATCTAAATGATCTTACCCCATATCCAATCCATTTTTCACCCGTGGCCACAGGAACAATTTCTTCAATCATCTTCAATCTCCAATGAGAAGATGTCTGTCGAGCCAGAGATTTCTATGTTCACACGAAGTTTCAGAAATCAAAAGACAACTGTAACACGCCGCTCCGTTTACAGATTCTGCAGATTTAGTTAAATCACAACAAAGTGGATCATTAGAACAAAGCAAAATATTCCCAACTGCACTATTGATAATTTCATGGAATATATCTACTGATCCAACAAGTCCACCCATTCCTCCATCTTCTCCTGGAGACGTATTATAAATAAGAATACCCCCATTTTTTCCATCACGTGAGATGTAAACTCTTTCTCTCAGTGAAACTGCTGAATAACCGGTATGCAATGATAAAGCTCTGATGATTGCATGAGAAAGTGTGTGAAGCCAGACAAACTCAGGTTCTACAGAAACCTCAGACCACTCTGAATCAGATTTCAGTCCCGAGGCAGCGTATTCTTTCCAAAGTCTGTAGGCAGGTTTTGAAGTTAGATCAGGAACTTTTCTTTCAGCAAATGTGATAAATACACCTTCACCAAATCCTTCATATCCTGGGTACCAGATACTTCCATCCGCAGGTAAATATACACCTGAAAATACTGATTTGAGCTCATTCTCTTCTGCAGTTGGGACTATACGTTTGTAACCAAGCTGAACTGTAATTGTTCTGATTTTACTGATTGGGTGGACTAGCAATTCAGGAATGAGAGAAGAAGTTGAAATTATCTTTTTTGGGTGCCCCATAACAAAATTTTTGGTGGGATTTCCTGCCCCAGATAGCAGAGAATCAAATTCTTCATACATTAAACTCATAAAAGATTTGTTTTCCTCATTTAAGCGTTTATAAAGATCACAAAATTCAGGTATACCTTTTTCTCTAATTTCTGTACTTATAACTTCAAGAGAATCATCAGGAATTCTTCCTTTCAAAGGACCTGAAATCAACTCAACAAAAGTGGCAGGATTCATCTCGTGTAAAAAATTAGAAGGCATTATTTTCATTATTGTATCGAGAGCTATTGAAACATCATATCTTTGAAGAATCCTTGAGATATGATTATCGAATTCAGGAATTGTCAAAAGGGTCATCGTTTCTGGAACCCTGAGTGAAGTTGACTGTCTCTGCATTATTTTCATCAATTTTTCACAGTTCTTTGGCCTATCAGGTCTTGTATAGATAGGAAAATAATCAACAGAAGGAGATTCTCTTTCAGGAATTCTTCCCGTACAGAAAAAACTCATTTTGTATATTTCCTTCATGTTGTTTCTAGCTCTGCAAAGAGGACATTCTATGACAATATCTTCTAAAGAACTCCCGCTTGCTTTCCAGTGGAAGTAGTCAGGTTTACATGAAAAGTTTTTATGTACAGCATAATTCCAGTTTACTTCATCTAGGTGACCGTCTGGACAAGCTGCAACAAATCTAACCGCAGAAGATTCATCATTAGTTTCACAGAGAGGGCATTGAGATCCATTATACAAAATAGGGGCATGATTTCCTCTTCTTCCATAGCAGACTTTCCATACCGGGAAAACATATGTTGAGTAAATGCGATAATTACTCTGCTTACCAAGTCCAGCATTTGTTGGCAAAGCTACTATACGAATATTCTTTTTTTCTTCAGATTTACTTTTAATATATTTAGAAATTCTTGTCTCTGAGATTTCAAATCGTCGAAAAGTATCCAAGTTAAAGTTCTCACCAAGACCCTTTCCAAGGGATGGAATGATTCTTGGCCCCTTTTTAGTTTCAATTAAGGAACCTGGACCATAAGTGAGAACAAACTGTGATCTGCTTATGTGCTGGAACTCCCTTGCCATATTTATACCTCAAATGCAGTAGTTTCTTCGATTTCACGAAGAGATTGTGGAGCGTTTTTGTAAACAACACATAAACCAATCTTTTCATGTGCTGGATCTCCAAGTATTACATTTTTTTCTGGAGGCCTATATTGAGTATACTCATTATAAACCAAATTTTTAGTGAAACCAAGCTTTTGTGAGATTCCGAGCCATCGATCATATTGGGAACGGAAACACTGGACCGCTTTTTTGGAAACATCACGAGGTAAGCAGGTATCCAAAAACTTTTCGAAGTCTTTCAATGACTCTTTACTTTGAATAGTATGACCTGATTCAACAAACCATCTGGAACTGGGATCAGGCATATTTCTTAGGAAAGAAACAATTACAGGACCTGCTGCTTTCTCTAAACATCCATCTGAAAAAGGAGAAACTGAAGCAGGTTCTACCTCGATGTTTATTCTATGATGGTACCCTGTAAATATTTCATAATGGCTAAGGTCTCTTGCTCTCCCAGCTTTATAAAATGTAACAACCAGAGCTCCATGATCTCGTCCCACTCGACCAGTTGCCTGGATGTACTGAGATGTTGTTTTGGGCTGCCCGTTTACAACCATCAAAGATAAGTGAGGAATATCTACACCAGTTCCAAACATTGATGTGGTGAATATAGCATCAGGGTTTTCATTAATAGTGCGTTTCTTTCCCTGTTCCAGTTCTTCAAGTAGCTGTGGAATATCAGTAGAGTTTATCCGGCTTGAAAGTTCAACAACCTTTTCTGCATCCAAATTTCGAACTGAACCTTTGGAAATGTTATTTAATCTTTCAATAATGTCTTCTCTAAAAAGTGATCTATTCCCTCCTAACTCCCTAATGGAATTAAAGTAACCTACAAGAGTCCAGAAATTTACAATATCCTTTTCAGAGCAATTCTCTTCACCAGTCTGCAGCATCCTTGACCATATTCTTATAATTGGTGTCAATGGACCTCTTCCTGGTGCATAGATTCCCATGTAAACTCTTCCGGGTCTATTTTCATCCCATCCAGATGACCAGGCAGGCATTTTTACAAAAAAACTATCTTTGAAAGTTAGACCATATGCAGGAAACTGGAATAACGATCTATTAAAAAGACTTTTAACTTGAATCGCTGCATCATTAACAGTTGCGGAAGATGCAATATACTTTGGAATTCCACCTGATTCACGGATAAGACCATCGACAACACACTCATAAATACCAAACATACTACCCAAAGGTCCATCCATTAAATGAAGTTCATCCTGTACTATCATATCAGGCGGAAGGAATGGATTTACATTAGTGGAATACTTTGAAATTGCATTTTTGGTGCAATTGTCTGGTAATAATTCTTTTGAGTCACCGCGATAGTAACCATAAAACCCATTATATTTTCCAACATTTCCAAATATCGAACAAGATTTGGGATCAAAAGCCAGTCTCGCTATTTTATCTGCTGTACTTACAATAATAGTTGGGCATCTGTGATATATCTGTTCATCAACAGTATATGCTGGAATAGGAATATGTGAATTTACAGCAAATGGGGAAGCATTCTCCTTCACAAACAAACCATCTGGCAATTTATTTTTTGAATTTCCAGAAATGGTGGAGGGTACGCCTTCCTTATAATTAACGTTACTGTTAAGATCACATTCAGGATTAGGGCAAAAAATTTCAAAATCAACAGGTGAATATTTTTTCCTTCCAACTTCACTGTATGAAGGGAAGTAACCGGATCTTGAAGGTCTAAAAGAGGCAACTTTGACGTTAAGCTCTTTTTCAAGTTTCGATATAATATCATCAAATTCTTTTTCGTCAACTTTTCTGGAGCTGTCAAGTGTAATATACATAATGAAATAGTTGCTAAGGCATCTATTATCTGAAACTTGAATTTCCGTAATCAAATCAGAAATTGTTATAAGTTTTGAAACTTGACTCTTCAGTTCAGAAAGAGATTTTTCATATTTAATCACAAGATATATTTTATTAACCCCAGCTGGTAAACCTGAAGTGGGAACAGCTAGCCAAGTACCACATACTGGACATTTTACTATCTGAGCAGGTTCACCTTCTGACGATGAACTATTTTCTAATGCCTTAATCGCTCCTTGTTCACCACGAAGATGGTTAGGGGATACTCCTCCTCCTACCCACATTCCCACAGAAAATCTTACAGATCCATATAGCCAATCTTCAGATATTGAACATTTTTGTGGCCTCCATCCAGTAAGTCCCTGGCTATTGAAAACACGAAGGTATTCTGCTGCTGTTATCATTACAAGAGTTCTTCTGAATTGTTGCACAGTTAGAAGACGTAATGTATACCTGGAAATTATGGAAGTTCCTGCCCCAGTTATATCTTTGTTATCTATATCTCCATTCCGAAGTCTTGCCTGTGCATTCCTTCTCCTTAAAGCCATAACAAAGGCCATCATTGCAAGATAAGACTCTGTTTTTCCCCCTCCTGTAGGTACCCATAGTAAATCAACGTAATCTCTGAATTCAGAGTCTTTATTGGATAGAGATTCCAAGTTCATTAAGAAAAATGCAAGTTGGAATGGTCTCCAAATAAAGTCAATATTACTATTCTCAAGTTTGCCACCCTTTTTCCAGAGATTTTGTAACCATATTACTTTATTAGCAAAGCAAAATGACAGAAGAATATCTTTGTTTTTTTGAAGAGATTCTATACCTCCATTAATCCTTATCAGGCAAATTTTTTGTTTATCTATAAGCTTTTTTGCGATAATTTTATCCTTATCCGAAAAACCCTCAAGTGAAGTTTCATTCATTAGAATCCATTTTTCATAGCTTTTTAAGATAGGATCTAAATAACCTTCATTGGTCATCGGTTAAGGAATTTTCTTGCCTGAAAGCTATCGATTTTGCATTAGAAGCCAGCCTTAAATTTTGACCGATTTACATGAAATCGATACCCGGTTCAGCTCATTATTTATTTAAATATTTGATATATGTTGAGGGAATTGGCGCAATTTGTCACGATTCCTCACTTAACCGAAGACGCATGCATTGGTCATCGGTTAAGGATTTATTTCCCCCTTCTGCTACTCTTTTTGAATCCAATTCTTTCATTTTTATTCAAACCATTCATCTCTAAACCTTTCTCTGTTTACATGTGGATCTAATGCTTGACTTTCATATACACTCATTATCGTTTCAAAAGTTCTTTGAATTCCACACCTATGCAGAATTACTGTCAACAAATCTGATGCATTCTCTGCAAATATTGTACTCCAACGTAACTGCGTATATCTAGCCATTTTTTCAGGATGAGTCGTTGAGTTTCTTACAAGAGAATAAATTCTTCTGCTAACGATTAGTGTCAATATTGCTGTCCAGATTAGAGCTTCAATTACCTGCACATTCTTTGTTTCAAGAACGTCAAGAGCGTATTTGCTTTTTAACTCCTTAAACAGCAGTTCTATGTCCCATCTTGCTCCATATAAGTTTGCAATGTCTTTTGAATTCAAAACATCTTTTTGAATATTTGTGATATATATGTGGTGCTTTTCATCCTCATCATTATATACTGCAACAAGACGTACAAGCATCTCATCCTTCTTTTGTTTGCCTTTATATGCTCTTCTTTTGAATGATATTTTTACAACAGCATCAATATCTTTTCCAGAAAGTTGCTTAATGCATTCACTAACAGGTTTTCCCGCGAACTCCTTGCTTTTTGTCTTAGAAAGCCCCTCATCAACAGAAACAAGAATAGGATCCATATTTTTCCTTATTCTTGAAACAAAATATCCTCCGTTTTCCTCAACCCTTGCAAACATTTGAGTTTTGTAAAAACCAAGATCAACAAGAAGAATACGGTTTTTTATCCAGGGACCTATTTTTAATGTTTTTATCTCAGCTGTTTTTTCAGAGTACAAAGCAACTGTTTTAGGTCCGTTAGCAACTGCACTTACCATGACTCCAACTTTTATGCCTGCAGATACTGTTCTTGTCCTTGCTGCTGGAAACTTATCTGCTAAAGAAGAGTGAAGACGAACAATTGTGCTGTCCTGAATGAGAACATCCTGGAAGTTTTCGAGTTTCTTACTAAGTTTTTTACCAGGTTCTTTTGCAAGTTCTTCTATGCCGTGAATTACACATTGATGAAGAAACTCCACAAGTTCTGGAGTGAATCTATAGTACCAGCTGCTGTCGCTTATGGTTTTACTGGATGCTGTTTCATATTCTCGTTTCAAACTGGCAAGTGTACGCTGCAAGCGGACACCAAAACTGAGAGTTAAAACCCAGAAGATGATGACAGGATCAATTTTACGTTCACGTACTATAAGACCAGTTTCTTTTGCAGTTTGCCTTAACCACTCTTCGGGAAACATTTCCCGAAGAGAGTCTTCCAGAGTAGGGGGAGGACAAGGAGACATAGAGAAACAGGTATTAAGATATTATTATAAAAACCTATACAAGAGAGGGAATTTGGTGCTTAACCGATGACGTATGAAATAACCTTTAATTTCCGTTTCATCCCACATTTCGGATAATTTTAAAGCTGAGAAAACAGGGGAACTTAAGATTTCAGAATTTTTCCATTCAAAAAGAGGCGCTGGATTTGGATAAAGAGGAACAAATTCACTTCTTACATCACAAGTTATGAATTCACGGCATTCATCAAAATGAATACCGTCTGGCCATAATACTTTAATATCAAATTTGTCTTGATAATCGACATCCTTCCATAGAGAGGAACACATGTGACCTCTTGCTAGAACAGGATTTTCTCTGTAAATAAAGTTAAGCTCATCGTTTTCTTCTGAATCAATAGACTCTAATTTGCAACCATTTCCAAGAATGACACGTATAGAAGGCTGATAAAGAGACGATTCGATCACTTTGTCTCCATAACAATCTCCGATCTTTAACTCATTAATAAGACTCAGCATAATATGGAGTGAATTATTGACCTTTATCCCCCTACTATTCAATACAACTTTTCCGTCTATTCCCTCGTAAACAGTTATTTCGTTATAGGATTCTCCAGACGTATTGAGATTAAAAATTTTACAGTAAGGTTTTCGTTTCCAAGAAAATTCTGTTTCAGCCACGTCCATTCTATGAGAATTTTCGGAAACAAGTTCTTCTTTGAAATATCTTCCCCAAGTTACACAGACTTTCAAATAAGGATCTTTACCCTTAACTAAGAAAGATATTCCAAATGATTTAGATCTGACACGAGGATCAAGTTCAGATGGGAGTGTTGAATATGTTTTTTCCTGTGAATCAGTATCTTCTGCCCCCCTATCATCCCCCTCAACATTGAGAATTTCCGACTCTGGACCAAGTTCTCTTTGTTTGCAATCCTTTGGAATAATAACTCCAGTGATGTATTCTGTATAAGGATCTGCTTCAATTATTGTTTCCTCAGATCCATTTCTAGGTCCTAAAACTTCTTTTATCAACTCTTCAATATATTTTTCCCGCACATTCTCACTCCGCATAGTCCAATAAATATTCAATAAAAAATAATTATCAAAGAAGTAATCTGTTAAATATTCAACAATATTATACTAAGTTAGTATTCTAAAATTTGTTTAAGTATTTTTCGATGAAATTATTTCTCTAGATTCGTATTGTCCTAAATGAGTATTTTATATTTATTTTTGAATAACTCTCTTCAAAAAAGAATTCAAATAAAAAAGTGTTAAGAATCGTAATTAAAGAATTTACAGTTCTGAATTATATATACAGATGTCTCTAAGACTACAAATTTCACATCTGGGTTTTTCTCCTGGAATGCAAATCGCGTTTGCAAAATCAATTAAAGCAAAAGAGACGGTTCTGGGGTCCCATAAATTAACAAGATCATACATAATTCCATAGAAAAGCTTGCTTCTCCTCGATGAATCAGTAATTTTTAGCCCAAAAATTCTTCCAAGAACACGAACAGTATTTGTATCGAGTACTGGTTCAGGAAGGTTATAGCCAAAACATAGAATGGCTGCTGAGATATAATTTCCCACTCCCGGCATTGCCATCAATTTTTCCCTGTCCATAGGCAATTCTCCACCATATTTTTCTACAACTTCGACAGCCATATCGTAAAGTAAATCTGCACGCCAGAATAGTCCAAGGGATTTTAAATCAGCTTTAACTGCTTCACGACCAGCCTTAACAATTGACTCAAAATCAGGATATTTAAGAATGAATTGTTCGTAAACATCTTTTACCTGATCAGCTTTTGTTCTGTGAAGCATCACTTCAGCAACGGTAATTTTATAGGGATCAGAGGTTTCTCTCCATGGAAATTTTCGGAGATTTTGTTCTCCCCATATCAAAAGTTCAGTACGGATTATCTTTATTTTTTTAAAATAGTCTTTATCTTTATTGATAGCCTTCATAAAATCTCTTTGAGCATTTTTTCGATTTCAATTGCGATTCCCTTAGCCATGAGTGGAGGTACAACATTACCAATTTGCGTATATTGTGCGGTTCTTGAGCCTTCGAACTTATAATTATCAGGGAATGATTGTATTCGTGCTGCTTCTCTAACTGTAAGGGATCTTAATTGGTTTATATCTGGATGTATAAAATGATGTCCATCTTTAGCAATATGAGCAAGTATAGCGTGAGAGTAATTATCTCCATCAACAACTTTAAACCTATCAAGAAATGAACTTTTGTTCTTATGTGTTTGAAATTCTGGACTTAACTCATTATACTTTAGACGCTTTTTTTCGCAATTCCATTTATTTATGACCTGCCTGTATATTTCAAGATCTCTTTTGTTATGAGTTCTCGCTTTATGCTGAATGAGAACGTCATTTTTCTCTCTAATATTAAACCTTCGAAGGTATTTTGATGATCTTGAAAGAGACCTGGCATATTTAGTAGCCTGTTCAGTACCTTCTCCAGCCTGTAAAACAGGTAAATCTTTAAAAAGAGCTGAAACAGGAAACTTTACAGGTGGTTTTTCCGGGAACTCAGGGTAAGAAAAATCATACCTATCTTTCCACCCGATAAATATAATTCTTCTTCTATCTTGAAGTACAGAAAAGCCTTTAGCATAAACGATATGAGCTTCCACTTTATACCCATATTTTTCCGCTTCTTTATGAAAGTTTGAATAAATGTCTCCACCGTTTGCACTTTTTATACCTGGCACATTCTCAAATACGAAAAGTTTAGGATTAAAGTTTTTCAAAAATGAGACATAATACCTGTATAAATAATTACGTGGGTCGTCTTTCATCTCCTTTGGTTTTCTACCCCTACCTGCAACTGAATATGCCTGACATGGTGGCCCACCTATCATCACATCAACTGAATCACTATCAATGACATTTAAGTGTGCTTTAATCTCTTCCATCATGGTTTCTTCATTTGATTCTGATATTTCCCCCTGCAATAATCCAATAGACGGAAGTTCCAGCTCTTTAAACTTCTGAATAAACTCATCTCTGTTAAATTTTCCGGAGATATAACCCCGGTAAATCTTTTCATTACCGGAGTTTTTCAGGGCATGGTAAATGGCTCTGGTTTCCATGGAATTTCTGGCATACTTATCTTTCTCTATATGAGAAACAAATTTGAATCCTTGCTGAAAGAAACCTTCAGAGAGTCCTCCTGCACCAGAAAACATATCAAGAACTGTATATTTTGATTTCATCCAGAAATTCACCGAAATTGTATTTCTTTTTCAATTTGTTAATTATTAAAAAGTCGATTAACATCTGATGAAGTTGAATTATATTAATATGTTGATTTGAACATCTGATTTTAAAATTTTGAATATTTCTTTCTTCAAAACTACACCTTTAAATCTCATCCCTCCCTTTTCTATCCCATAATATAACTCTTATAACTTTTATTCGGTGACATTTTTATGAAGAATAGGCTTTACAAATATTATCCTGAAGATTTCGGGGAACTTACTGTTGACGTTTTGCATATGAATTTGGCGTTTGATGTTTATGATGACAAGACGAATGTGAAATCCCTACTCAGGGTAAGGACAAAGGATGCCCCTATTGAGAAGCTGGAATTAAACTGCAGGGACCTTGAGATTAGGGCTGTGAGCTGCATACAGTACGAGGTTTCTTACAGATACCGGAAGGATGACGCGATTCTTGAGATTAACTTCATGGAAGAGGTTCCACCGCATACCGAGGTTGCGGTTGTTACGGAGACGGTTTGCAGGCCAACTAAAAATATCCTTGAAGGGCTTTACTACGACGAAACGCCGGCAGGAGCTCCCCCTCAGCAAATCACGCAGTGCCAGCAGTGGGGGTTCCAGAGGATTGTGCCGTGCATCGATGACATGGCCGCAAAATGCACTTACAAAACTACCATAATTGCGGATTCGCGGTACACGAACCTCATTACGAATGGGGATGTCATGGTTGAGAGGCATACCGTAAAGCCGGGGCGGGACAAAATCGTATACGATAACTCGGTCACGCCGATGGCGACTTATCTCTTTTTCCTGGGAGTTGGGACTTATGCGACCTTTAAAAGGGAGTTTGAGTACCCTGACGGAGGCACTTTCATGCTGGAACTGCTCGTGCCGCCAGCCTCAGATGCAGCCGCAGCCGAAAAAGCGCTTGATATCCTGCACGATGCGGTTATGTGGGTTTACCTTTTCACAGGGCCTGAGCAGTTCGATGAGGAGAAGCTGCCTGTCAGGAAGGAGCTCTGGGACCTTGTCCGCATGCGAGAGAAGATGAAACTTGAGGCAAAGCCCGAATCCACACTGGAAGAAGACCTTAAAAAGATCAGGGAAAGGCTTGCTGCGCTTGACAGGACCATCAATCCCGGATACAGGTATACAGGTACTGTCTACAGGGAAATCGGCATGCAGAACTCGGACTTCGGAGGCATGGAAAATGTTGGGAACACCACGATTACCACAAACCGCATAATGCCTTTCCCGCAGATAACGGACCCGGCTTTTGAATATATGACCCGGGTAAAGGCTCACGAATATCACCATAACCAGAACGGGTCTGAGGTCACCGGCAGAAGCCCGTTTGAGATCTGGCTGAACGAAGCCGTGACCGTGCATGTGGAAGAACAGTATCATGCTTTTCTCTTTGGTGAGGACTACGATAGGCTGGACAGAGTGCTTGAACTGCTTGCGCCGGCTTCGGGGACCTTTGCCCTGGATTCGGGGGCAGCTTCCATGCCGATCATTCCTGACGGCTTCAATGACCCAAATGACCTGATTACCTCAGTCACCTACGTAAAAGCCCCGGAATACGTGCGCATGGTCGAGTCCCTTATAGGGAAGGACACCTTCGTCAGGGGCCTTGACAGGTACTTCAAAAAGTTCAAACATTCCAACGCAGCCACCCAGGACTGGATTGAAGCCATGGAAGAAGAAAGCGAGATGCCCTTAAAGGAGATGTCTGAAACCTGGCTGAGACAGACAAAATTCCCTGTAGTCGAGGTTTCAGCCGAATATGACCGGGATGCCAGGAAATTCACATTCTTCCTCAAACAAAAAGTTCCATACGGCGGAAAACCCTGGGAATTCCCGTTCAGGGCAGCCCTTGTTGACGAAAATGGAAATGAGCTCGTAGAAATTATGGAAAGGGTAAGCGGGGAAACCTCAGAGATTGTAGTTGAAAACGTGGATATGCCAGCCTTCCTATCACTTAACAGGGGCTATTCTTTCTACGGGAAACTTGTATACAAAGCAAGCCATGAAGAGCTCATGATGCAGGTAAGGAAAGATAAAGATATCATAGGCAGGTTTACGGCTTTCTATACCCTTGTTGACAGGGAAAAATTAAAGCTCCTTAAAAATCCTGAATCAAAGCCCTCTGAAGACTTTATCGAGCTTTACTACAGGCTCCTCAATGACCGGCAGCTTCTCGACAAGGCAGGAGGGCAGTTCCTGACTATTTTTGAGTCCGTTGAGGATGAAGAGTTTGCCCACAGGTACCAGGAGCTTTATGAGGTTAGACAGAAACTCCTGAAAGCTGTTGCCCGGAAATACGTAAACTCCGTAATTTCCGCCTACCGCTTCTTTGAAGAATCATCGGTTCCCAGAGACTCAACTCTTGAGGAAACAGCAAGAGTAATCAAGAACCGTCAGGCTAAAAACGTCTGTCTTGGCATCCTTGCAACCCTTGATACTTCCGAGATTCATGCAATGATAAAACAGCAGTTTGAGACTGCGACCTGTGCAACGGACCGATTGAGCGCATTTGCCGCATACCTGAACAGCTCGGCCCCCGACAAAGTTGAAATCCTGAGAGCCTTTGAAAACGAGTCAAAGAAAAATCTTATTACCTGGGAAGCTTTCCTTTCTGTAATAGGAAGCAACAGCAGCGTTGATGCAGTGGAACTTGTCAGGGAAATGGAAAGGTCAGACGCTTTCAGGATCGAGCAGACAAATGACCAGCGTGCCCTTTATGGAAGCTTTGCCCGCAACCGGAAAAAATCCCTCCAGACCGAGGAAGGCAGGGCTCTCTTTGCAGAAATCCTGAGAAAGCTCGCCCCTGTGAATGAGTACAGCACGGTCAATATGCTCAATGCCTTTGCAAACATAGACCAGATGGAATCAAAGTATCATGTTCCACTGGTAAAGATCCTGGCAGACCTTCTCGGAGAACTTGACGCCCAGAGATACCCGAGTGTTTATAACCGAATCAGAAAACTCCTGCTTGGAGCTCCGAATGCTGTCAAAACATACAGTACAGCACACGGAGAAATTCCGGAACTGCAGCCGGAAAAGAAATAAAATTTTTCGGAGAAACAGGTTATTTAGAAGTCATCAGTTCGAAAAAACGAGCACTATAAACCTGATAAGATAACCCGCCCGGAAGAATTCAGTCCGTCCGGAAGGATTCGGAAATAATTATATCCTTCCGGAAATTTGCTTTTTTGTACCTATTTCATGAACTTCAGATTTTTTACTTTAGATATTTTCCTTCCGATCTATTTATCCGTTTTTCAGGTCATGTTTCCGTAAAAAAGCAGTTCCATATCACTTATAGAATCTCACTTATGGATATTTATTGAAATGAAATTGAGTTCTGAAACTACATTTGCAGGACAGATACAGAAAGAATATTTATTCAGGGGACATTAATTGTATTTGGAATCTTTATTGGATTTCAATATTTAGCTTTTGAGGGGGCTTAAAAGGATATTTCAATATTTTGAAGGCTTGTTGATAGAGGCATTCTCGTCTCTGTTCAATATTATGGGCTCTTTTCTCATAATATACGGTGGCCTCAGATCAATGTTAGGAGTTATCCTCATTGAAGTATTAAAGAAACCTCATAGCTATCAGGAAGTAAGAAAAGAGCTTACAAACAAAATCGTCTTCGGACTTGAGTTTTTCATTGCAGCCGATGTTCTTGAAACCGTACTTAATCCGTCTCAAGAAGAATTGCTCCTGCTGGGTACGGTCGTATTGATAAGAACAATTCTTGGTTATTTCCTCAGCAAGGAAGTTTTGGAGTACCAGCTTGATTAAAAAGAGGTTGAAAAACCGAATCGAAAGATGCCTGAGCTTCCTTCCTCTTTTAAAACCTTTACCTTTATCTTTACCTTTACCTTTTTCTGCCGTTCCGGCCCAGATTACTTATAAAAAATATTACAAGTTATATAAAAATTATAAGTACTTCCATGAGTTGCTGAATTTCCATGGGATTGAGTATGCTTTATATGGCTGCTGTTACGGAACTATTATAAAGTATAAAGCCTGAAAACCGTACAATTTTAAAAAACAGTATAATTTAAAAGCAAGTAGAGTATAAAGGATACAAAATATTATTAAACTTTAATATTATACTAATTAAACTATAATATTATACAAATTCGAAATCCAGATTATACTGAAATAGATCTCAGGTTGTACTAACCTGAAACGGATGCACATAAAAACCCGAAATCTGAACTATTCAAAATTACCATACACAGGAAAATTATCAGAAACAGGAGCAATTTAATGTATCATCTTAAATGTATCGAATGCGGTGCAGAGTATTCCAAAGACGAAGTAATCTATACATGCAGAAAATGTGATGGTCTGCTTGATGTAATTTATGACTATTCCTCAATAAAAATTGACATGGAAAAACTGAAGACCGAATGCCCTTCAGTCTGGAAGTACGCAAAACTTCTTCCTATTGAAAGAGAGCCTATAACTATCCGGGAAGGCGGAACTCCACTTTACAAATGCAACCGTCTGGCTGAGAAAATCGGGATTAAAGAGCTCTACGTGAAGCATGAAGGCATGAATCCTACAGGCTCTTTTAAGGACAGAGGAATGACTGTAGGAGTTACGAAAGCACTTGAACTTGGCATGAACACCGTTGCCTGCGCATCTACGGGAAATACCTCGGCAGCCCTTGCAATCTATGGAGCAAAAGCCGGAATTCCTGTTATCGTACTTTTGCCTGCAGGAAAAGTCGCTCTTGGAAAAGTAGCCCAGGCCCTTATGCACGGAGCAAAGGTCCTCAGCATCCGTGGAAATTTTGACGACGCGCTCGCCCTTGTGCGCACTCTTTGTTCTCAGGAGAAAATATATCTCTTAAACTCAATAAACCCCTACAGGCTGGAAGGCCAGAAGACTATCGGCTTTGAGATTGCAGACCAGCTCGGTTTTAAAGTACCTGACAGAGTTGTCCTGCCCGTAGGAAATGCAGGAAATATTACAGCTATCTGGAAAGGCTTCAGGGAGTTCAAGAAGCTCGGCATAACGGATTCGCTCCCGAAGATGACCGGGATTCAGGCCGCAGGCTCCTGCCCCATTGTAAAAGCCATAAAAGACGGAGCTCCTGAAATCACTCCTGAGGAGAAACCCGAAACCGTTGCAACAGCAATCAGGATAGGAAACCCTGTTAACGCGAAAAAGGCTCTTGCTGCCATCCGAGAATCCGGTGGGACTGCGGAATCCGTTACTGATGAAGAAATCCTTGCAGCCCAGAAAGACCTTGCAAGGCTTGAAGGAATAGGTGTCGAACCTGCAAGTGCAGCTTCGGTTGCAGGGCTTAAGAAACTTGTTGATATGGGTGTTATAAGCAGAGACGAGACCGTTGTCTGTATTACTACAGGACACCTGCTTAAAGACCCGCAGACTGTAATTGACGTCTGCGAAAAGCCTACTGTTGTGGATGCAAATATAGAAGCCATCCGGAAAGCTATCTTTGGAAAGGCAGAATAAGATCTGAAAACCGCTAACATTAGGAATAATAGTGGAAAAAATAATCGTAGAAGATGATAGTAGAAAGATTGACCTGACCGGAATCCGGCTCCTTCAATCCTTCATGGTTTACTGGGAGAGGTTATAACTTCCAGAAACCTCTTACTGTTATTTAAATTCAGACTGTTATTCAGATTCAGACGGTTTATCAAATTCTTTTGGTAATATCAAATTCAGACGGTTTATCAAATTCTTTTGGTAATATCAAATTTAATCGGATCAAATTTTTTCAATATAAAAATAATCGATGGGCGTGAACACGAATGGAGCAGGATTATAAGCCTCACGAGATCGAAAAGAAATGGCAAAAAAAGTGGAATGAAAGCCAGATTTTCCAGGCCGAGCCCGATAAACGAGAAAAATTTTTTATAACCATCCCTTACCCCTACCTGAACGGGAACCTGCATGCAGGGCATACCAGGACTTTTACCATAGGGGATGTTGCTGCAAGGCATAAACGGATGCTTGGGTATAACGTCCTTTACCCTATGGGCTTTCACGTGACAGGTACACCCATTGTGGGTCTTGCCGAACTGATTGCAAATCGGGACCCTCAGACCATGGACGTTTATGAGCGCCTTCATGGGATTCCCGGAGACATCCTGCCGACGCTCGATACCCCTGAAAAAATTGTTGATTATTTCAAGCGCGAATCCGAGAAAGCTATGCGTAATATCGGGTACTCCATTGACTGGAGACGTAAGTTTACGACGACTGACCCGACATATAAAAAGTTCATTGAGTGGCAGTATATCCGGCTTGGAGAGAAGGGCCTGATCGTAAAAGGCTCCCATCCGGTAAAATGGTGCCCGAACGACAATAACCCTGTAGAGGACCATGATATCCTGTATGGGGAAGAAGCTACTATTGTTGAATATACGCTGATCAAGTTCCGGTATAAAGACCTGGTCTTGCCCTGTGCAACCCTCAGGCCGGAAACAACGTACGGGGTAACTAACCTGTGGGTCAACCCTGATGTAACTTATGTAAAAGCAAAGGTCACACTGGACGGAAACGAGGAGTTCTGGGTTGTCAGCAAAGAAGCTTTCAGAAAACTGACTTTTACGGACCGGACAGTCGAGTATATCGAAGACGTGCCTGCAAAATTCATAATAGGAATAAAACTCACAAACCCGGTTACAGGTGACGAAGTAATTTCCCTTCCTGCATCTTTTGTCAGACCTGAAAACGGAAGCGGAATAGTAATGAGTGTCCCTGCCCATGCGCCTTTTGACTACCTGGCCCTTCGTGATCTTTACGATGTTGACCTGAGCGAATACGGGATAACCGAAGACCTCAGGAAAATCAAACTGATTTCCCTTATCAAGGTGTCTGAATTCGGAGAATTCCCTGCAAAAGAAATCGTTGAAAGCATGGGAATTACAAGCCAGACAGACCCGAAAGCCGAGGAAGCTACAAAGATCGTATACAGAAGGGAATTCCACGGAGGAGTCCTTAAGGAACTTACAGGAAAATACGAAGGACAGGCTGTCTCCAAAATCAAGGATATTCTTACCAAGGACTTCATCAGCTCAAATGCCGGGGAGACCTTTTACGAATTCAGTGAACCTGTTGTCTGCCGCTGTGGCACTCCCTGTGTAGTAAACATGGTCAAAGGCCAGTGGTTCCTTAATTATTCAAATCCCGAATGGAAAGCAAAGGTATATAAGTGCCTCGACCAGATGCGAATTATTCCCGAAGAGTATAGAGTCGAGTTTGAAAACAAGATTGACTGGCTTAAGGATAAAGCCTGCGCCCGCAGGAAAGGCCTTGGAACCCACCTTCCCTTTGATAAGGAATGGCTGATTGAATCTCTTGGGGATTCGACAATTTACATGAGCTATTATATCATTGTCAGGTTTATCGAAAGTGGAGAACTGAAGATAGAAAATCTCACCCTATCATTCTTCGACTATGTCCTGCTTGGAAAGGGCGATCTGGCAGCAGCCAGTGCGGATACTGGCCTCAGTCCGGAGCTTCTTGAAGAGATTCGCAGGCATTTCAACTACTGGTATCCGGTTGACCTGCGTTCTTCAGGCAAAGACCTTGTCCCGAACCACCTGCTCTTTTTCCTATTCCACCACGTAGCCCTCTTTGAAGAAGACAAGTGGCCTAAAGCTCTTGCAGTAAACGGTTTTGTCTCCCTTGAGGGGCAGAAAATGAGCAAGTCCAAAGGCCCGATCCTGACAATGGAAAATGCAGTCAGCACTTACGGAGCGGACATAACAAGAATGTATATCCTTTCCACAGCCGAACAGACGCAGGATGCAGACTGGCAGAGGACAGGAATCGAGTCTGCCAGAAGGCAGGTGGACAGATTATATTCCTTTGCAAAGACTGTTATAGAGAGTGGAAAACGTGCCGATCTGAGCACCGAGTTGAAGCAGATCGACCGCTGGATACTCTCGAGGATACAGAACTATATCAGAGGGACAAATGCAGCTCTCTACTCTATCCAGACAAGGGAAGCAATCCAGAATTCTTTTTTCCTGCTGCAAAATGATGTCAAATGGTATCAGAGAAGGGGAGGAGAGACCCTGCTCTACTATGTGCTGGACAACTGGGTCAGGCTTATGGCTCCTTTTACCCCGCACCTTTGTGAGGAAATCTGGGAATCAATGGGACATAAGGACCCGGTCTCCCTTGCCCAGTACCCGCTCTATAATGAAGACCTGATAGATGAAAGTGCGGAGCTTGCCGAAGAAATGATAAAGGGAACCCTGGAAGACGTTGAGGAGATTGTAAGGGTAACAAAGATGACACCGCAGAAGGTTCACCTCTATACGGCCCCTACCTGGAAAGCCGAAGCCATCAGGTGCGCCTGCGAGATGCAGCTTGAATGCTCTCTCGAAGTAGGCAACCTTATTAAAAAGCTAATGGCAAACCCTGACTTCAAACGCTTCGGCAAGGAAATCCCAAAGTTCGTACAGAAAATTGTCCTGGAGTTCAAAAGCGGGGGCTCAGACAAGTATGAAATCCTTACCGGCCCTGATATTGATGAACAGGCCCTCTTGAAAGAGTCAATTTCGTTCCTGGAAAAAGAGATTGGCTGCCCTGTTGAAGTCCACAGTGCCGATTCTCCTGCCTTTGACCCTGAAAAGAAGTCAAGGTTTGCTGAACCTCTCAGGCCAGCAATTTACATTGAGCAGGCAAAGAAAGAGTAAAAAAGATTCTTCTTGCTAAACAATACGTATCCGGGCAAAGTGAGGAAGCCCGGAGTTTCTTATTTTTCTTTTCTGGCTCAACTATAAAATTATTCATTACTGTTTTCAATAACAATGTTCATCTACATCTGATTATTCGGTGAAAATTCCTATTACGCTTAGTAATAAGCAGTATTTAGGTTTAGACTGCATGCATGAAACATAAGTAAATAAATTGAATGGACAAATTGTCATTTAGCCGGATAATTAGCTCCACATACCCCAAAAATCGCATAAAAATTTAGACATTAGAAAAATGTCGTTTTCGGTTATCGAGAAGTACCTGTTAAAGAACAAAGAAGAAATAAGAGGGGAGTAGTAATGAAACGGCAAAGTATCATTAAAAATGTACTTGAAAAAGCAGGCAACAAAAATTTAATTAATGAACTTACAACCAGGCTGTCACAATCTGAAATTAATACACTTCTGCTTGCTCTTTCAAAAGAAATAGCGAACAAAAACACTCCTAATGATATCTTAAACAAGTACGAGTCTAACCGATTTGTAAAGCCATCTGAACTTAGTCCTATTAAGGTGAAGCAAGTAGAAATTTTAATGCTTGAAATGGCTGAAGCCTCAGGTTTTTCATCTGTTTTGCTTTCTCCTGCAAGCCCTCTAGGAAGCTGTTCTGTTATAGCTAAGGTGGACCAAAACAATGTTATCTCCGCAACAAGAGGATTGGAGCTAATTGCAGACAGCACCAATATGCTAGCCATACACCTTGCAAACGGAATAAAAAATAAAACCATTGATAACACAAAAAGTCCTGTCCATTTATCCGCAACCTGCAGAGTTACTCGCGGACAAATATTCAAGGTTGATGCGTTTGTTCCTCACTTTAGCTTGTTTACCCTTGTCAGTTCTGGCAAAGATACTGGTTCTTATGGTTTTGAAAAGGCTGCAATAACCAGACATATGAAGTTTTATATAAATTACTTTGAAGAGAAATTCGGACATAAAATCAAAGTAACTCTGAACATAAGAAATGGCTATACCGATAAAATAGGGTTTATTGATAGAGTCCACCGCTATCTTCGTGAGACATATCCAGGTACTGATTTTACATTAAATAAGGAAGAAACTGATAATAGTTATTATCAAGGTATTAATTTCAAGATTATTGTTGAAGGTATAGAACTTGTAGATGGTGGCTTCGTTGACTGGACACAGAAGTTACTTGGCAATAAAAAAGAACGCTTACTAATCAGTGGAACAGGAATTGACTTACAGCTTATTACTGGAATACTGGATAAGATAATTTGATAGTTTTGTAACTAAGGACTCGTAACGAAATAACCTAAGTAACACATTATTATTTGGAAGCAAAACAGATGGTACTGCTTATGAAAATGGAAAAGTACAGTGTAAAAATTGGCTTAGGTTATTTCGCGGTGAGTACTAAGACTTGTAACGCACCTTCCGCAGTAAAATTTACAGATTTTGTATTTTCGAAAATCATGCAGGCACTTTTAATAAAATTTTCCCTAGTTATCCACCTAAAAGAAGCAAATTACAGGCTTTTCGAACCAGTATAACATTATCTGCTATACTGGATCTTTCTTGCAAGTCTGCCGTGTAAACAGGTGGAAGGTCATTATTGAAGGGAGCTCATTATTGAAGTTTGGGTGAAATGGTTCCTATGGACAGGAAAATTTTCATTGAGTCAGGAAGCATTTCTCATAAATTTTTTCTTGATAAACAAGTGAATTCCTGCTAATTTATCAGCCAGGCTGAAAGTATAGGTCTATGGCCGAATCCGGACTTTCAACATATTCTAATCTTTTTATTTTCTCGTTTTGCCAGATCAATAAAGCAATCATAGAGATCATTAATCCGGAGATTATAAACATAAGGGCAATCCCCCTGTTTTCTCCCGTTCCAGTGATAAAACCTGCCGTTTCAACCAGTAAACCATCCACCTCTAAAAGAGGGTTGAAAATTTTATCTGCTAAGAAACCTGCAACTGCAAAAGCCATTATGGAGCCAAGATAAGTAATCATGGAAATGAGAGACCATACACGCCCCTGTTTTTTATTGTCAATATTTTTTCTAATTAAGACCTCAATAGAGGTGTTAATAAAAGGCAAAGTGGCAAAAAACATGAATCCTGCCAGAGTAACAAATAGGATATTTTTTGAAAGTCCTAAATTTGCAAAGAATATACCTGACAGGAACAAAGAGATAGATAATGTTTTTACATACCTGTTCTTGCTGCCAAATACTCCAATAAACAGGCTTCCGACTAGTATGCCTGAAGCACATATTGATTGAGAGATCCCCACTGTTTTTACTGTTGTTAAGCTCAGCAGCAGCGGAATAAAAAGAGACTGAAGCAATCCGACAAAAAAAAGTGTGATCATGGTAATAATAACCAGATTAACTACGCCTCTATTATTAGAAAACTCTTTCATTCCCTCTTTAAGGTCCGCTATGATGTTTTGTTTATGCTGGTCTATTTTTACCTTGCCTGAAATATTTCTTATCCAGATGACAATAGAACTGGAAATTAAGAGAGTGGTGGTATCGATTAAGAATATAAATTTAATATCAATTATTGTTAACAAAACTCCGGCTAAAAAAGGAGAAATTAAATATTGAGCAGAACTTGCTAGCTGCACCAGCCCACTTGCTTTGGCATATTGAGCTTCAGGTAAGAGGTCAGTAATTAAAGCTTTATAGGCTGGTTCCTGAAAAGCCGAAAAAACAGAACTTGTTGCAATCCCAAGGTAAATTTGCCAGAGTTGAATGTTTCCTTTTAGCATCATAAAAAATATGAAAAGAAGCCCAAGGGTTGCTCCTAAGTCTCCTAAAATCATCATTAAACGTCTGTCATAACGGTCTGCCAGTATCCCCCCATAGGGCTTTAGCAGAAAGGGCGGTAAAAAGACACACATTAGTATAAAAACATAGCTAGAAGCAGTATTTGTTTGCTGATATACGTATACCCCTAAGGAGAAAACAGTAAGCCCGGTGCCTATTACTGAGATAAATTGTCCAAACCAGATAAAAAGGAATCTGGAATAAAGATTTTTTTGTTCAGCCGTCATTTTTTCGGATTCGTCTGTCATTTAGTGAACCTCAGGAACAGGATTTTGAATCTCAGGAGCGGAATTTTGAGTCTCAGGAACAGGACTTACTTTTGAAAAAAACATCTCTTTGTCCAATACAATAATAATAGCGACAACTACAGTAATAACCAGAGTCTCAATGCACTTGGTTGTCTGAGTCACATTCAGTGCCTCCTGGCAGATATTTACAATAAAGTGAAAGAGAATTGCTGCAGGAATACTTTTTCTATTTTTAATGCATATCCAGCTGACTAATACTCCCATAGGGATAATGCCGACAAAAAAGTTCACTGCATACCATATGTTTTCATGATAAATTTCATATTGATAGAAATGGTTGACAAATATCAGAGGAAAATGCCAGAGAGACCATAGTATACTGAAAATTATTGATGCCATGAAGTAGGTGTGCCGGCTCTGCAAACTGTCAAATGCATATCCCCTCCATCCGAGCTCTTCAAAACATGCAGCAAGCATAAGAAAAACCAACGTAGGTACAGACCCTGTCGAGAAAGAGAAACCATCAGCAAGTTGAAACTGCGAAACTGATCCTCCAAACGGAAGCGAAATGAAGATAGATACGAGAACAGCTAGAGGCATTATCAAGAAAAATAGTGGAAGCATTCCTGGCCTTATTAGCCTGAGGTTGATAAGCCTGTTAATAAAATCCTTTTTTAAATCCGAATTTTTTGACGTAAAAATCATAAAAAACGAGATTATAAAAGGCACTATCAATCCAATAAGCATAAATAACATATAAAGTCCATTTTTTTCATCCTGAAAACTTAGATATGCTCCTGCAAACCAGAGAGCATAAGTTACGATAAAGGTCGCAGCAAAATAGACCCAGGGCTTGTATCTGTAGTTAAGGACCATCTATCTGTTCCTCCAAATTTTAAATTTCACGGCATAGTTTTTATTTTTCAACTCAACGCAGTCTCGACAGCCAAAAGTAACAAACTATTCTTAATTTTGGTATCTTCGACAAAAAATATAGCAAATTTTGTTAATTTATTGCATTGTTCATAATATATACATTTTTTTATCTGGTGAGTATATTATTTTCTGAAACGTGAGGATGAAATGTAAAAGAAAGCAGTCTCTGGTTGGACATAATGAAAAAAAAACCTCTGGTTGGACATAATGAAAGAAACCTCTGATTGGACATAATGAAAAAAAACCTCTGGTTGGACATGATGTTATCTGAGAGATAGTTTACACAGGAAAGTGAAAATTAGCAAATCAGTGAAATTAAAAACTTTAGCTGTCAATGAGAGAAATTAATAACTAAGACTCTAATAACTAAGACTCTAATAACTAAGACCCTAATAACTAAGACTCCACAAAAATTGAAAAATAAGATTCAACCAATTAAGATGAACCAGTTCCCGTTAAGATGAGTAAGTAATACAGCTACATAGATTACTATCGAAAAAAACTTAAATAATCTTTAGACCTTCAGAATAAAGCTCAATTCTCCGATTCTCAAAAACGGGAATCATTTTACGAACTTCATTTTTCCTGGACAGGTCGAGGTCATGCACTATTACGCACTCTTTATTGCCGGCATCAGCTTTTACCTCACCCCAGGCATCGATTATCATGGAGTTGCCGAAATAACTACAGTCAGGAGCAGAACCTATTCGGTTACAGGCAATATGTGGGATCTGGTTTTCAATCGCCCTTGCCTTTGCGAGAATATTCCAGTGTTCAGACCTTGGATTGGGAAATGCAGCTGTGGTCACAAGCAGGTCAGAACCGGCAAGGGAAAGTTTTCTTGCAACCTCGGGAAAGCGGAGTTCATAGCAGATCTCAAAACCGATTTTCAGATTTTGCTTTTTAAGAGAAATGGGCTCTATAGAGTCGCCTTTTGAGAAATAACTGTTTTCGGTTTTGAAGGGATGAGTTTTCCGGTAACTACCTGCAAGGGTTCCTGACTCAAAGCAAAAGCCGAGATTGTAGTAAAACGAGGAATTACTGGAGTACGAAAGAGTAGAATTTTCAGAATCCTCAGGTATTCCACTGTTAGAAGTCTCTTCCGAAGCGACTTTTTCAATTACTGAGCCCATGATAATACAGTCGTTAGCCTCGGAAAAACAGGCCAGGTTTTCAAGGAGAGGAGAAGGCAAGGTCTCTGCTGCATGGTCAAAATGCTCGTAGCAAAACCCTGTTGAGAAAACCTCGGGTAAAACAATAAGTTCGGCTCCTTTTCTTACAGCTTTAAGAGCCATATGCAGAGCTTTTTCAAGGTTTTCCTGCTTTCTGCAATGCAGCACGTCCATCTGTATACAGGCAACTTTCATGTCATAAACACCAGCTAACCGTTAGCAAACGGCTTGAATCCTTTGAAGTAAAATTTCAAGTAAATAATATGAATTTGAAGAGACGAATTGAAAAAAGTTAATTTCAATTCATTGGTCATCAGTTAGGGATCTTATTCTTTCCTTACTTTTTGAATCAATACTTTTATTTCAGTTGAATACCCTGCAACTTGCAGGCTGTCCGACAATTACCACTGGTAATAACAGAATTCCTTCTTTTTCGATTTAAAGGTCCTAAACGCCCTTTTTTTGTTGTATTTTTATTACTATCTGTAATTATCGGACAGCCTGCTTGCTGCGGGGATGGAAAACTTTCCCAATAACCTTTGTTAAGTAACCAATTTATATTTTAGCTATATTTATATTGTGAATGGAACTCAGACATGCAATCATTGTATATAAAACGCACATGAAATTCTTTGAATAACATGCACAAATAAATGAAAGTACTCTACTCAACCTTTTTTGACAATAGATCCCATCATTATCTTGGGCAGTAAGGTTGTACTTATTTTGGTTTTTTAAAACCGTCATAAAACTAATCAGTGAATTGCCATCGAAGGCTCACATGTGACTTTGATCACGGATGCCAAATTGGCCTTTGAGGCAATTCCACTGCCCAAATAAATTGGGTGATCTAATTTGATTGAAGTTATAAACAAAGCTTGTGGTTTAGACATTCACAAACTCTTTTTCATTGCTACAATCCTCTGCAGATCCGGTGAAAAACAGCAAAAACGTTTTAATAGAACCGATGATGACATTTTGACCTTTAAAAAATGGGTAATATCAGAAAAATGTAATGTTGTTGCATGCGAATCAACCAGTGATTTCTGGGTTCCGATTCATGATTCATTGATAAATTATCTACCTGTAATAGTTGGAAATGCGCGAGATATGAAGGCTTTTACACACAAAAAAACAGAGTAGAGCTAGATTGCAGAAGTCATAGGGGGGTTGGCGCAACTTGCATTGAATAATATGATTCAGCCTCAGAATTTTCCCATAGTCATAGAGGCGCATGGTCTAGGATCAGTGCATTAGGGCTTTTCGTCAGTGAGCCGTTGTGTACAAAAGAAAAGACGCGATATAATAAAAACAAAGCAATGGCTATATTCCCCGGCCACGCCCCTGAAATGTCTTAATCTAAGACATGTGCGAACACGGAATTGATATGTGCTGGCAAGAGATGGGTATAGATGGAGTTGTATCGGGGAACTCCGGCGTGAAGTCAGGGGTAAAGAGGCGGTGTGACCAGAATTATAGGCAAAGTCTTTCCCGACCAAATGATTCGTAAAAAAAGTGATCAGATACGAGAAGTTCTTAATAACGAAATTTCTCAAAGTGCTGCATTCAGGCTTCAGATCTGTCTGAAACTCATAAAGAGTCTAGACGATGAAATAGAAGTTTTAGAAAACGAAATATTCAATTATGCTTATAATAATCATAAGCACGAAATGGAAATTTTAATGTCTGTTCCAGGTATAGGGAAACTTGGAGCATCAACTCTAATTGCTGAAATTGGGGATTTTAACGATTTTTCTTCAGGAGATAAACTTGCGTCCTGGCTTGGTCTTGTTCCTAATGTGTACCAATCCGCAGATAAATACCACAACGGTAGGATCACAAAGAGAGGACCTAAGGAAGCAAGGTGGATTTTGACACAAATTGCTCAGGCAGCGGCAAAAACGAAAAATAGCAAGTTAAAAGAGTTTTTTAACAGGAAAAAGAAGTCAATTGGGCATTCAAAGGCAATTATTGCCCTTGCAAGGAAAATTGCAACGATAATATGGCATCTTATCACAAATGATGAGATGTACGAAGATGAAACTGGATATAAAAAGGGAGAAACTCAAAAGACAAAGATTGTTGAGAACGAGATATTATCGGTTGATGAAAGGATAACAATAATGAGTGAAATATTTGCAATTACGAGGAAAAAGGAGGAAAAGAGCACGTGAGGAAGATATCCCCCATGTACTTTCATGCCAAATAAGATACTGCACGTTTTTTTGTATAAAGTATCGTAAAAAAGCTTCTTTAGATAAATAATTTGTAAATTTTTTGAAAAACGTATGCTTTGAAATTAGTGAAAGATATTGAACACTTTATAAGAAAGCCATTTGCAGGAAAGACAGAAAAAATTGTGCTGGAAGAAAAACAAGTCACTTTTGACTTAATCATTATTACAAGGTTTGCACCCAGTTCTAAATTTATACAACAATCTGTGTCTCAATCTGCCTTTTTTGGTTCAGCTACAAAATCATAAAGAAACGCTGCGACCAGTGCTCCCGCTATGGGACCTATGATATAAATCGGGAACTGAGCCCATAGATTAGCTCCACCCAGCAAGGATTCAGCAAGATAAGGGCCGAAGGTGCGGGCTGGGTTCAGAGAAGAACCTGTAATGTTGCCTACAACAATCACATCCGCCGCTACCACAAGCCCTATTGCAAGCCCCGCAAATCCAGGGGTAGCCCTTCGGTCCACGGCTGTACCCATAATGGTAAGCATAAGGAAAAAGGTACACACAGCTTCGCAGAAGATTGCCTGCCCATAACCGACCCCGTAGAACATGGACGTGGCCCCTAGACCTGTATCAACAGCCCTCATCCCCAGGATCGCTACAAGAGAAAAAGATGCAAGGCTTGCACCTATAAGCTGGGCGATAATATACGCAGGGAGGTCTTTTGTGGGAAAGCGGCCTGTGGCCCAGAGAGCAAGACTTACCGCAGGGTTGATGTGGGTACCTGAAATGTGGCCGAAAGCATAGACCATGGAGGTGATTGCAATTGCAAAAGACATTCCGATGGCAAACCAGGCCGCGATGTCAATCCCTACGTAAAACTGGTTTCCGGGAAAAGCCTCCCAGCCCTTCATCAGGAGCACGGTCGTTACCACCGAACCCGTACCCAGGAACACCAGGACATAAGTCCCGACTAATTCCGCAAGCGCACGTTTCATGAGGTTTGGTTCTGTCATATCAAACTCCTCACTAATAAGTTTGGGACAAAGAGAACTGTAAGAAAGGGCTGTACTATATTCATTTACTTAAAGAAGTACATTTGAAACTGAGACTACTCATTTCCTGATCCGAAGCATTGTGTTTCTAGTTCGTTATGAGAACCCAGGTGTAAATAGTTGCATTCAAAACTATAGAAAGGGTCTGCGAGAAAGACTTTTCCTCAGCTACCCTTTACCCCAGCTACCCTTACACTCTCTTTGTCGTTATCCGTTACACTGCCTCTGACCAGTTGCAGTAGTTGCACTTGTAGTCAAAATAGTTCGCCGAACAGAACTTGCAGACCCTTGCCGGAGAATGTGCCTGCTGCTTGTGCAGTGCGATGATATTTGTCATAAGCGTTGCAGTCACAGGCTCACTTGTCAGGAGGCAGGGGAAATCAGCCAGGCGCATGAGAGCCGAGAAACGGACTGTGATTGCACAGGCCGGATAGGTGTAACGCTGAGGGTTTTGCAGGACCTCATTCCTTTCAATGGGGCTCAGGTCGATAGGCACACCCTGTACAATGCACCCGGCCCCCCTTGGAATATGGTCAATGATTCGTTCACCCTTTTCAATCATGTCAATGAAATCCACGTTATGCAACTCAGCTGCCGCCCCGCGTCTCGGGTTGGTCAGCACAAGGTTGTGGAAGCGTTTGACCAGCAGGTCAAGCACCATCATGGTGGTAAACCCGTCCATCCAGAGGATTTTGGTGACTGCAGCGGCTGTTGCATCCGTACCGATGGTCAAGGGTGAGTATTCGTCCCTGAACTTGCCTTTTGCCCGGTTCATGGTACTTTCAAGGACATCTGTGACAGCATTGATAACTGCCAGCACGACGTCGTCTTTTGTCATATTGTACATAGACTGGGAAATGTGGTGGGCTACGTCACCTACTCCATAAGCAGGTACTGTCACAATGTTCCCGTAGAAAACATTGGCATTCATGGCATCCTTTACGGTTTTTCGTATCCTCTGCTTATATGTCTCCATATATTTTCTGGTGTCAAAGGATGTATGCCCTGCTTCTTCCATGAGTTTTACCTGAGCATCCACTGGGGACTCGTAGACCATCTTGAGCATGTCAATTTCTTCTTTTATGGCTTCCGAAGGAGTTTTTCCATCTTCAACCGCTGTCTGGAACTTCGCCCCAATACCATAGGACGTGTTCATACCCCAGGACTTTGAAGACAGGATCGTCCGCTTGTGCTCCACAGGGATGTCCATCTTCTGGAGGATCCTGTTTACGACATTACTCGTGCTTCCGGGCACAAAGGCAAAGTCTACTACACATGTCGGACCGTAAAAACCTCCGTACCGGCGAATTGATTCTTTTCCTATCAGGGCTTCGGATTTTCCTATTTCCTCCACGAATTTCATGACCGATTCATGGAAAGCCGGGTCCTCCTCATAGAGGATCTCGAGGATCGGAGGGGTCTGGTAATGCTCTACAAAAGGATCATCTTCAGGCCTGACCGTGTCCGTAAGGCTCGTAAGAGTTTCATAGTGGGTGTTTACAGAATTGATGTGCAGGTCGAAGACCTCCTTACACTGCTCTCCGACCGGCTTCATCTTGTTTACTGCGTCTACATAGGGTTTTGCATCCGTTACTTTGAACTCAGTGCCCCGCTTTTTATTAATCACTCCCACAACAGCTTTCTGGGCACCTACAGCCTCGTCTGCCATCTTACTATAAATTTCCTGAACATCAACTTTAATCTCCGCTATAATTTTCACTCCCCTTAATCACTTTAAAGCTGCCAGAAAATCCGTGAGGGATTCTTAATGCCCTTAAATCCGGGAATTCAGACCTTAAAAGCCTGATAACTTAAATCCAATATTGAGATTCAACAGAAATAAATCCCTCATAATAAAAACCAAATATACACAATCCAGATCATTTTTGTTATTGATTTTCTGGATCCTGCAGCTACTTATATGCCCCCATTTTTATACTACGATTCTTTTTTATTCTATAAATAGCTTGATTAAAGAGTAAAGCCTGATTTAAAGATTCAGAAACTGATTTAAAAGTCTCAATTTGAGAACTATTGTTAAGGATTAGAGTTGAAATACTCAGAGATTGGCTTTTGGAGAAAAAAGAAACAGAAAAATCACCAACAGTATGAAAGTGTAATAGGAGCTGTCTGAAAATTAAATAATCCTTGCGCCTTGATTGTTCGTTAATATTAAAACGATTATGACCATCTCGGATAGATGGATTCCTGTATACACCAACGAAGCAAGCTTTTTAATTTTCTCCATACCGTATCCGGTAAAACAGGAGCAGTCCTCCATTACAGAAAAAACTATCCTATCCCCGCATAATAACCTTGTTACGGTACTCATCTTTTAAGAAATCTTCCAAGGATTCTGGTCTGGTATTATGATTCTGGTCTGGTATTATCCTTCATGAATTCATCTATTGTAACACAAGAACAAGAATCTTCAAGAATAGATAAGGTGAGGAGACATATAGTCACGAGGCTAAATAATGCAACTGCCCATGAGGTACAATGAAGTTTTTTGTTGCAACAATTACAGGCGTGACTATAGATAAAGAGATATTAATGTATTGGTCTAAAAAATATATAGAAGACTGAATTTAATGTTTAACCGATGATGCATGAATTTCAATTTAAACAACTAAAGATCTTCAGGGGAGCAGAGTAGTTTGTTTACTCTTTGCTACCAGGCCATCAAGGTCAAGCCTCTGTTTTATCAACCCTGCAAGGACTTCATTCGCAAGCCTGACTACTTCTTCTTTATTTCCCCGTATTTCGTATGCAGGGTCATCGGGAGGGATCTCAATTTTTGTAATATCGGCTCTGGCTTTTTTCAAATATGCGTCCTGAGCTTCAAAGACTATGCCGGATTTTTCCAGGTACTGCTCAAGATGTTTTTGAGTAATTCCTATAAGCTTCAATTCCCTGCGGAAACAGGGCCTTTCAAACAGTCTGGAGACTACATATACTCCCACAGGAATCCTGAAATCCAGGTTAATTTTAAGAAGCTGGGACCTGAGAATAGAATAAATTTCTTCCGGATCGGAAAGTTCAGGAGACCTGGACTCTTTGCCTTTTTCGGATGAAGGCTCAGTGGTTTTTTCAGGCAGGGCATAAATCTTCGAAGGGGGAACTTCGGTCTCTTCCAGAATTTCAAGGTCTCTGAGCGCCCTGAGATAGCCTGTAAGAACCAGGCGGTGCTCATCTATACCTATGGCTTTCAGTTCTCGGGAAAGCCCGCTGATTGAGAGCTGCTTGCCTTCAAGTAGTTCCAGGAGTTTAAGGTTAAGTTTTTCTTCCATCTGTACCGACATCATGTTTTATTGTTGTTAATTAATTCTTCGGGACTCCAGCCGGAAAAAACATTGTTTTTCAGAGCAGTCGGGCAAACGAGCCCATTTTTTCCGAATCTTTGAAAAGACCTGACCTTTTCTTATCTGTGAGAGGAGTAAGCAAGAAAATTGTAAGGAGTAATACACGATGTAACTATTCTGCATAATATAAAGCTTATGAGAGATCCTTAAGGGAGAAATACAGAAAATACAGAAAGAGATTGGCAAATTTATTAGGACTTACGCAGTTGAACTGAAGAATAAGCAGCATCAGACCGCAAACTGTCTAAAACGTGACTTTAATCTACAGTCTTTGCCGTAATTGATTTTGTTCTTCAAGTGCATAAGTCCTAATTTATATAAAAAGATCTGGTAAACTTTCAAAAGAAAGTTTAAGGAAATATAAGAAAATTTAATTTGAGAAAAATATTGAGAAAAATAAAATAATTAATATAATTTTTATATTCACAATTAACTAAATAAATAAGAATTGAGCTTTTTTCCGCAGAATTGAAGGGCAATACTTAAAAATAATAATTGCCATCTGGATAAGGCTTAAATTGATTATTTTTCAAGGATGCAAAGATGATTACAAAGTTAATTCCCAGAAAAGTATTTTTTACAAGTGGAGTTGGTACACATCCCGAAAATCTTGAATCATTTGAAGTTGCACTCAGGGATGCATGTATCGAGAAATTTAATCTTGTAACTGTAAGTTCTATCCTGCCCCCGAACTGCGAGATTGTATCCAGAGAGGAAGGGCTCGCAGAGTTAAGTCCCGGAGAGATTGTATTTTGCGTAATGTCCAGGATTTCTTCCAATGAGCCAAGAAGGACGCTCAGTACATCGGTTGGCTGTGCACTCCCGCAAAGCATAAACAGGCACGGTTACATATCAGAATATCATGCCTATGGAGAAACCGCTCAGGATGTTGGGGAACATTCAGAGAAACTTGCAAGAAGCATGTACAGCACCTGGACAAATGAATCCCCTCTCAGGACTCTCAGTTTTCCCAGGTCATCTTCTGTAGGTGAACGTGGAGACTGGATGACCGTGATATCCGCAGCAGTCTTTACTATCTGAACATTTAACAGTATGCCTGTAATAATTTCTGCGATTGTTTACGAACTCCACTCTGAAAAAAATATACTCATCATGCTGTCAATTTCATATTCTTTGATCCAATTCAAACCCGGCAAATTCGTTTTCCTGAAGAAAACTCATCTTTAGGCCCCGTTTCAGAATAAACTATGCAGATTTCCAATTGGACGTTTTGATTTTCACAATCAAGGTCGCCAATCAAAGTTACAATAAATTATAAGTTGCATAGGTTATTTCGTTGCGGGTACTTAGTGATATCGCCAGGGGAAGAGTCCGCATATATTGATATTTAATAAAATAACATAATTATATAGCGTTATTTGCATTTCTTACCGCCTGTCGCCAAATGTCTTCAGGTATTAGATATCACATGCAAAACTATCATTATCTGTTTGTTAGGAGAATGATATGCATCTTAATGTATTCACAGATAACCCAACCGTTCCGATAGATGTAAAGGACAGATCTGTAAGCGAATTGATGGAAGGGATGCTTAAGACAGGCTTCCAGGGAAGAAAGCTGGCCGAATCTGTTCAGGCATGGCACAACATGCTAAAAGAAAAGAATATGACCGTGCTGATGGGCCTTTCCGGGGCTATGGTCCCTGCTGGCATGCGCAGGGTTATTTCCTATATGATTCGGGAGAGGATGATAGACTGTCTTGTAAGCACAGGAGCAAATCTGTTCCATGATTCACACGAAGCGCTTGGCAAGAAACACTATGTAGGTTCACATCTGGTTGACGATGAAAACCTCTTTGAGCACGGCGTTGACAGGATCTACGACGTTTTTGCAGTTGAAGAGGAGTTCAGAACCGCAGATAACCTGATTGCGGATTTTGCAGAAGAAATTGGGGAAATTTCCTGTTCCTCAAGGGAGTTTATGTACCTGCTCGGAAAGGAACTGGCAAGACGCGGAGCGGCCGAGGATTCTATAATAGTAAGTGCATACAGGCATAATATTCCTATCTTCGTTCCTGCACTTTCGGACAGTTCAATAGGAATCGGGCTAACTATTGCGAGAAGAAGAGGATTGAAACTTGAGATTGACCAGATAAAAGACGTTGATGAGGTCACTCAGATTGTAGAAAAATCAGGGAAAACAGGAGTTGTCTATATTGGAGGTGGAGTCCCTAAGAATTTTATCCAGCAGACCGAAGTAATAGCTTCTATTCTTGGAATGCAAATCGGAGGGCATGATTATGCAATTCAGTACACTACTGATGCCCCTCACTGGGGAGGACTTTCAGGCTGCACTTTCGATGAAGCCGTTTCCTGGGGAAAAATTGCATCTCAGGCAAAAAAAGTGCAGGTCTTCGTGGATGCTACTATAGCTCTCCCTATTGTAGCCCATGCACTTTATGAAAAATGCCGCGAACTGAAGCGGAATGCCCCGATTTTTAACTGGGAAGGGCCTGAAGGGCTTGATATTGATTATAGAGAATAATCAAATTACAAATCTTTATTATATTTGAAAGCTTATAACGTAAGACGAGAAGGAGAGGAGTAAATGGGTAAACGAACTCGAATAATTAACGATCCTTCCTATTTAGTACCATTACTCAGGACTTTTGGGTCAAGAACTCACAAAAAGATATTTGACGCACTTTCAAACAAATGGATGACAAAACTAGAAATCGATGAATTCATGGGTGCAGACTCATCAAAAAGCCTTCATATCCTGAAAAAAGCCGGACTCCTGGAGAGCCAGTGGAGAGTTCCAGAGGCAGGGCAAAAACCTTCCAAAGAATACCACAGTTCCTATTCCAAGGTTCAGGTTAATTTCCAGTGTTCTTTTGAGGATTTGAGCGATATCATCATGCTGACCTTCAAGCCATACGAGGAGGTCAAAGATGCGATGGAAGAACTGGAAAAGCTAGTCGAAGAAGGTAATACCTCCATGAGCAGCCTCACACGGACGCTTAATAGAAATCCGTTTTATATTTGTGCTGTCGCCCGTAGGTCTGAAAGGCTTTCTGTAATGGGACAAAGGTTAAAATTAATTGACGATGTAGAGGAGAACTACGATTGATGATCAAAATCCTCCAGACTAAAAGTGGAGTAACCAAGTTTCAGGTCCTTATCGAAATTGCAGCCCACCAGCCGAATGTAAGACAAAAAGAAATTGCCGCAAAGATAGGAATAACTCCCCAGGCAGTTTCCGAATATATTAAAGAACTTGTAAATGATGGGCTGATAGTTACTGAGGGCAGGGTTCGCTATAGGATTACAAAAGAAGGTGTGGAATGGGTCCTTGATAATGCCACGGAAATGAAGCAGTACGCCCGCTTTGTCATGGAGGACATAATCAACCATATTTCAACCTGGACAGCGATTGCAAAAGAGGATGTAAAGGAAGACCAGCAGGTATACCTGAAAATGGAAGGGGGACTCCTGTACGTAAGCAGCACGGAAAAAACAGGTGCATCAGGCAATGTAATTTCCGACGCATCTGCCTGGGAAGATGTAGGAGTAACGAGCCTGCGAGGCCTGATCGACCTGGAAAATGCTACAATTACAATCTGCAAGGTTCCGAGGATTGAGCGTGGAGGCTCAAGAAAGGTAGATATTGAACGCCTGAGGGCCCTGACAAGCTCAAAACCCTATATAGCAGCTATAGGCGTGGAAGCACTTATCGCCCTGCGCAAGATCGGCATAACCCCGAATGTTATGTTCGGAAGTAACGAATCAGTTATTGAGGCTGCATACCATGGCTTATCATCCCTTGTTGTCTCAGTAGATGAGCAGGTTCCTTCCCTTCTTAACAGGCTGGAAACCGAAAATCTGGAGTACGAACTCGTAGACCTGACTCTCGAGTAATTCTTTCTAATTTTTAAATAAATTCCAGACCTGCGGGTCTGAATCAAAAAATTATAATTTTTCCGAATACTGCCACTGCTGGATAGTTTTATCAGAACCTCTCAAAATAACTGGTTTCTCCAGAATATTATCTGCCCCCATATTTCGGTTTGTTTTGTTTGACTGCAGAGATTTATCTTGAAGGGGTATATATTCCCCATTTTGGAGGGGGTTTATAAGATTCAAAATAATCAAAGTTGCGCTGGCACACCCCGCAGCAAGCTAGCGGAGTATTCGACTGAAATAAATGCACTACTTTCCTTATTTATCATTTTTTTTCTTTAACTTATCCAACAGTTCAGAACCTGGTGTCTCGCCAGTTAAAAGAATAATCGCAATAAGAATAACCACCATTGCTGTAAGAATAGCATATCTAGTTATGCTCTCTTCAGAATAATGCATACCGACAAGCGGAGCAATAATTATAAATCCAATAGTTACCAACCAGCCTTCTAAGCTAGCCGGGCTAACGCCCCAACCAATACGCCTTTTATGAAACCATGCTTTCTTGGTAAGTCTTTTCATGTTTGACCTCCATTTGTTTTTGTTTCAATCCTTGTTTTCATGAATCTTGCTCGCGAAGAACTTTCAATATATTTAGGAATGATTCAAATATAATATCAAGGGTTTTTATTGCCAAAGGTGATTATTTGGGGAAATGGAACTATAGATCAATTCCCAAACTGAAAATTTGAAGTTATATTTTTATTCCTAAACATGAATGAAATGCTGAACAGGAAGAAATGATTTTTACTCCTGCTGTTTTGTTTCAAAGATGGTTTTATGGATTAACTTTTGAAGATTTAAAAAGATTTGGATTTACTTTAATGGAATATGCAAAAGTAAGGAAATTAATATCTACTGGAAGAATTACCAGAATAAATGATAAAACAGTTTTCAAGTTTTTAAAAATCTGGATGGTCTTTAGGCTCTTCGTCATTCCCTATGTATAAGATGACTTTCAATTCAAAACCGCATTGGTTTTTATGAGGACATCATGAGGATATCCACACAAAACAACGAAGAGCCCATCTCGACTAATGTTTTAAAACACCAATCAAATAAAGAGAGACCATCAATAGTATAAAACCCCTCAAAAATGGGAACATATGTACTCGAGTTATCTTGAAGTGTCAGGTTTCGATCAAACCTTTTTTGAAAAGGCTTGCTTTGCACCGCTTGACCACGCCAAACACGTCGTTTTCGCTCAAGCCTTTTTTGAAAAGGCTTGCGGTTAAACCTTTTTAGAAAAGGCTTGCTTTGCACCGCTTGACCACGCCGAACACGCAGACCATGTTGTTGCTGGGGTTTTCGCTCAAGCCTTTTTTGAAAAGGCTTGTGAAAAGGCTTGCCATAGATTTATCTTAAAATAATATATTTCATATAATTAGGAGATTTTCCATGAAGCTGATTGTACTTTCCGATACTCATCTGAAAACTGGAGTAATTCCCCAGCAACTTCAAACGCTGCTTGAAGAGTGTGATATTATAGTTCATGCCGGGGATTTCAGTACCGTAAAAGCCTATAACGCCTTCAACGCCAGCGGCAAATTAAAGGCCGTTTTTGGAAATGATGACACTTCCGAACTCAAAAAACTCCTTCCAGAAAGGCTAAAATTTGAAGTTGAAGGTGTAAAAATCGGAGTTGTACACGAAGGAGGGCTTTCGGTTAACGATACAACTGCACAGGGTTACCTGGCAAAAGAAATGGATGTAGACATTCTGATTTTCGGTCACCTGCACAGACCTTTGATAGAGAAAAGAGATGTTGTGCTTGTTTGTCCTGGATCTCCTACCAAACCCAGGATGTCAAATCCAAGTGTTGTAGAACTTATAATCGAAAAAGAAAGCATTAATGGCAGAATAATTACTCTTGAAGGAGATACCTGCGATTATATAAAATTCCGGGATTCCCTAGAGAAACGCAAGCAGGAAAAAAACCGAAACAAGAAAAGGGCTTGAATCTCTCTGAAACTGGCAGGGATAGCACGAAGGAAATCACAATATGGACTACCCTGTAGAATAACCCTGAGCAGTAGCTTATTTACTGCTTGAAATCCGGCATATGCCCTGCTAAGCAGGGTTAGGATATTCAATTTTAGCAAGCCCGGTTTACAGTGTTTCCAGTTTGAACATAGCACCTGTGCCCTGAAGGCTCAGATATACCTTGTCTCCAAATTCGAGAATTTTCTCGACACTGACATTGCTGTTCCAGTTGTATACAAAATCGTAGCTGCCCTTCACGGGTTCGAATCCCAGAGACATTAGCCGCTGGTTTACTTCTGACGGACGGGTCCCTTCACTGCTGAACCAGACCAGAAGATAGGTTTTCACAGGATCATCTCACTTATCAGTTTAGTTATTTACCCCTAAGTTTCATTCAAACACAAGTTACTCATTTTATACCATGTCTCGTTTATTTATGTATATTTTGCCTCTTCTGGCTCTGAGACCGTTGGCAATATGAATATTTACATGATGTAACAGAAGTTAAAAATTAAATAGAAGAGTTGAGGGAAAATGGCTCTTTGCCATTCTCTATGGATAAAATGATTTTCAATTCAAGACAGCATTGGTTTTTATAAGGAAATTATAAGGAAATTATGAGAATATCCACACAAAAAGTAGAGCTGGCCACTTCCGCTTTCGATGTATGCAGTTGCTGTAAATGTCTTGTCTTCAAGAATTCCATTCGTATTCACAATTCCTGACTCGATCTCTCTTCCATTTTTACACAGAGAGAACCATACTTTTTTGCCATCTACATCAACCTGATTCACGACTAAAGAATAGTTTTTGCCCAGTATCCAGGAAGTTCTGTCAAGTCTACGAGGAATGGACAAATTATAAATTTGAGTTATGTTGAAAATGATTCTTATCCCTCGTAGACCTGACAGTGCCGCTCTGAAATACTTAAAAAGCCTCAAAACAATTATGTTCAAGCTTGACAGAAACGTGCATTTTCTAGAGGAAATAGCGGTTCATTAAGGTCCCCGATCTACTCAGTTTGTTTTTCCCACCACATTTTTACTCTGGTGGACCATCCTCTTTGAATAAGATTTCCATTATCTACCGCAAGAATGCCTTTCAGATAGGTCCTGAGAATGGTCTCCTGGGTACTGGAGGTTACATTGTAATACGACTTGAAATCCTCAACTGCTTCTTCAAAAGTTGAATACCTGTGGACGTGCTCGAAAGGGAAAACTTCAACATTTGGGTAGATTCCCATATTGTAGAGCACGTTGTAGAGAACATCGCACTTCGGGGCTGGCTGATACTCACATCCGTGAAGGAAAGGCCAGAGTCTCCGAGAATGCGCATCCCATGAAGTTTCCCCCGCAAACCAATACAGATAAACATACCTTGAAGAAGCATCTATCATCTTTTGGACCGAAGTCCGTATGTCTTTCATGCCCAAGGAATAAGAAGCAAAAACCACATCATAAGGAGCCGAAAGGTCGGATTCGACATCAATGGCTTCCCAATCTTTGTGTACGCAGTTGATGTTATTGATTCCGTACTCTTTAATGTTTTCCTGCATGATGCTCATCATGCCGTCAGAAGGTTCAACAGCAGTTACATGAGCTACCTGCTGTGCAATTGGAATTGCAAGGGTACCGGGTCCTGACCCTATATCAAGAACTCTGGAGTCAGAAAAGAGTTTCATGCCCTTTATCCTCTTTTCGGTTATTGCCTTTGCGTTATTATCCTGAAACATATTCCAGAAGCGTCTGGCTCTTTCCTTGTTCTGCCATATAGATGAACAATCTACATTTTTGTTCGATTCTAACTCTCTTTCCAACGTCCTTTTCCAGACTTCATTCCAATCAATGTTACATGGATCCATATTATCAGCTCAAACTATTTACATATCGAATTACTTAAAACTATCAAAATACAAATTATCAAAATATGTTACAAAAACGAATACAAATATGAATATATATACTTTATTAAATGGTAAAACAAATGCATTAGAGCTGACAACCACTAAAATTACACTTGTTGAACTCTGATTGACATTCAAGAAAAATGGAGACCTTCTTGAATTGCACTGCAAGTGCAATAACATACCACCCATTTAGCCAGTTGAGTACGATACTTTACCCCGATTTTCGAGATATTGAGAATTGGTTTATTTGTTCAGGTTTTCAGTCAGGTAACATTTTCGTTAACAGTGTTTACATTTAATTTAATAAAAAAACTATTTTATATAACTAATTATTACAATAACTTATTAAATTCATATTTATTATAATAATGGCTCTTCGTCATTCTCTATGTATAAGATGATTTTCAATTCAAGACCGCATTGGTTTTTATGAGGACGTTATGAGGATATCCACACAGTAGTTTACTGAAGGATTTTTTTCGGTTCCGTTGCAAAAAATCTCAGAATAAACATGTAAACCTATGGATAATGAACAAGAGTTAAAATATTTGAGAAAATGTATCAATATTACAGAACTATTCCAAATAATTGATTAACATATTTAGCTTCGTTAAGACTAGAGTAATTTAGATTCTTGATTTGTTCTTTTTTAATCATATTCATAGCGCTTCAATTCCTTTTAAAGTCTTAATAGCTGTGTGAAAAGACTGAAATCCTAACATTGGATTAACAATTCGCTTTATAGATCTATGATCTTGTTCTATAATGTTATTCAAATACTTGATTTGTCTAATGCCTACGTTTCTGGGTAGTAGTTTGTCATTTTTTAGTTTATCTACAGCAGGTGGATAAGCTGGATTTTTATCAATTGTTAGTGTTTTTGGAATTTGATTATGATGAGAATTCAAAGCTTTCTTAAAGAAACGTTTTGCTGCTTTTCGATCTCGTTTTGCACTTAACATGAAGTCAATTGTATCTCCATTTGAGTCAACTGCTCGATAAAAATATTTCCATTTTCCTTTCACTTTTACATAAGTCTCATCAACTCTCCACGAATCAGTTGTTGGTCTTAAGTGCCTTCTTACTTTTTTTTCAATTTCAGGTGAATATTGATGTACCCATCTCATAATGGTTGTATGGTTGACTATTACTCCTCTTTCTGCCATCATTTCCTTTAAATTTCGATAACTCAATGGATACTTTAAGTACCATCTAACGTTCAGTAAGATAATTTCACCTACAAAGTGTTTACATTTAAAGGAATTAGATAGCATGGTGCTACCTTTGATTTCCTTTTTATTTCATTATATCCTTAGAACAGATTTTTTGCAACGGAACCCTTATTTTTAATTGAATTAATTGGCTTTATCCACGGAACCCCGTCTTCGTCAATACTAATCCGAGCGTTTATCCCATAGACAGATTCTATAGTTTTTTGCGTTAAGACCGAAGATGGAGAACCCGATGCATAAATTTCTCCCTTGCTCATAACGACTATATTGTCGGCAAATCTGGCTGCTAGATTAAGATCGTGCAAAGCAATTATAGTAGTCATACCCTTTTCTAGTGTTATTTTTTGTATTAATTCAAAAAGCTCTAATTGATATTTCAGGTCTAAGCCATTAGTTGGCTCATCCATTAAAAGGAGTTTGGGATCTCTAATTAAGGATTGAGCAATGAAAACCATTTGCTTTTGTCCACCACTTAATTCATTAATACTTCTTAGAGCTAAATCTTCAATTCCCAGGTACTTCAATACATTCGAAACTGCTTCAAGATCCGCCTCGTTTACCTTCCAGAATAAAGAATTTGCCATTCCCAGAAGAAGAATTTCAAACACAGTTAAAGAACCGGTTATTTTTGATTCTTGAGGAAGGTAGCTTCTTAAACGTATCAGGTCTTTTTTTTCAAAACTCTTCACATTTTTTCCATCAAATATTATCGTTCCTTTAGGATCCAATACTCCAGCTATACATTTCAAGAGAGTCGACTTGCCTGCAGCATTTGGACCTATCAGTGCTGTAATCTTTGATTCTATCTTGAAATTCATTTCATTGAAAATAAGAGATGAATTGTAACTGAATGAAAAATTATTAATCTCTAATTTCAAAAGGACTCGCTCCTTTTCATTATAATTAACGATAAAAAGAAAGGAACACCTATCATAGAAGTGGCAATTCCTATAGGGAACACACCTTTGTGACAAACTATCTTTCCGCCAATCGAAGCCAAAGATAGAAAAAGCGACCCTAAAAGTGCAGACAAAGGTATGAAGTACCTCTGATCTTCACCTGTAAGAATTCGAGCTATATGAGGTGGAACGAGGCCTACAAAACCTATTGTACCAACAAAACATACTGCAGATGCTGTAAGGATAGTTACGCAAATAATCACTTTTAAGCGTAGTTTCTCAACATTAATTCCTAAACTTTTGGCCTTCTCGTCTCCCAGTTTTAGTGCTGTAAGTTTCCAAGAATCAATGGCAAGTAATGGAACGATGACAATAAAGATAACAAAACAAATTAATACTGTAGACCAGGAGGAGTTCTCGAAACTGCCAAATAACCAAAATACTATTTTTTGAAGCTGCTCATCTGTTGCTAAATATTCAAGTAAAGATATTAGTGCCTGGAACAAAAATAGTAGGGAGACTCCGGTAAGAATCATAATCTCTTTGCTGGCATTTTTTATTTTAGCGATAAGGCATATTATAGAAAATGAGATAAATGAAAAAATAAAAGCATTAATAGAAACGAGGATACTTCCGGCAAACGGGATTGTGCCTAGCCCGAAAACTACAGCAAGAGCAGCACCAAAGCCAGCAGCAGCTGATATGCCGAGTGTGTACGGGCTCGCCAGAGGATTATCAAGAATAGTTTGTACTTCCGCGCCAGCTACAGCGAGAGATGCACCGACAATAATTGCCATCAGAGCTTTAGGTAATCTAAAATCCCAGACAATGATGTTTGTATTAGGGTTGTTTAAATGTGGTGAAATTATTGTTGAAAAGACGTCATAAACAGAAAGTGATGAAGATCCTACTGCAATATCTGTTAAAAATGCAAGGAATACTGCAATTGCAAAACAAATTAAATAAAGAGATTTTTGCTTTATTATAGCATTATATGTCTCTCTGTTTGCAGATTTCATTTTTCTTGCGCCTCCCCAATATCCAAGATCCACACGCCATTATAATCAATAGGCAGATATCTCTCATGAAATTCTCTTAAATTTGCTTCTGGATCTAAATCAGCAAATTTCTCTGGATACATCCATTTAGCAAGTGCCTGAATTCCCGCAAAATTATATATATGATAACTAATACCTTGATGAATCCCATGAATATTATTATTTTTTACTGCATTAAGTGTGTTCCATCCTGAGCGGGTACAGAAACCTTGAAGACGTTTTCTGGATTCAGTTAGATTTGTTGCATATCCAAGTATCATTGAATCTTTACTCTCTGGCCAATACTGGCCAGCTATTATTATAATATCAGGATTTTCAGCCAGAAGGTATTCCGGATCTATGGGAGCCATACTTGCAACACCTTCGGCAATGTTTATACCATTTAATTTTGTGATCATTGGTCCCCAGTTTGAGGTACTAAAAGTCATTCCATACTGAGATGGGCCAAATGAACCATATTCAACGTAAACTTTCTGTTTTGTATCATTTTCTTCCTTACTATTCAGGACTGAATAAACCTTATCCATCTGTTCCCCGTAAAATCTAGAAATATCTTCTGCTCTTTTTTCCCTACCCAGTACTTGACCCATTACTAGTATGCTCTTCTGTGTATTTTCTAAAGGGTCTTTCCAGAAGTCTACAAAAAGAACGGGAATTCCGGCATTTTCCAGATTTTCAGTACTCTTTTGCGCTATATCTTTCATCATTAATGGCATTATAACAAGGTCAGGATTAAGAGAAATAATAGCTTCTGTGTCAAATGTATTTTTATTAAGAGATCCGACTGTAGGAATGTTTTCTATTTCGGGGTACTTCTTTAGATATTCATTGTAGGTATCCATGTCATAAGTTTCAAGTTCTGAACCCCAACCAACTATTTTTTCTGTAAAATTTTCACCTTCCAGAGCGGCAAATTCCTGAATATAAAGAGACTGACCTAAAACAACTCTTTCGACTCTTGTAGGAACAGTAACTTCTCTTCCAGCAAGATCAGTCACAGTTATTGTAAAATGCTTTCTTGCGGTTTCTCGCAACATATCCTTTTCAAGACACTTTACACTTTCTCCGGCATATGTAAACTTCATGTATGAGATAATTGCATCTGAAAGTTCTGCTCTAGAAATCATGTTATCATTATTCAGATCTCCTGGAATTGCTGCACTAGCCACACATATTCTCAAAGATATTAAGAAGCACAATAAGATACCTACAAATAACCTTCTTTTTACAGTTGTATTCATTTTAAACACCTACTGTGTTCTCCTTCCGCTCTAATAATCTCTTAAACAATAAGCTGATAAACCAATTATCGCAATCATTGCTACTGTACTTAAAAAAGGTGTATTTTTCGATTCAGGTTCCTGTGGTTGCGCTTCACTTTTGCTGGAGTAGTTTGATTTGCTGGAGTAGTTTGATTTAACGATCACATCTGTATTTGCAATTACTCCTTCGGTTTTATCCAGAGGATCATACCATGTTCCTGTAAATGCTCCACCTCCTGATAAAGGTGCTTTTACTCGATATGTGATTTCTGTTTCCCCTATAACCGAAAAAAAGATTTTTTGTTTAGATTGGCTAGTCTGCGTTTCTGGATGGCTTGTACCAATGTAAGAAAACCCTTCAGGAATACTTTCAACAATACCAGCTACGTCCGTCCCTGATACGTTAAGAGTAACAGCAAATTCTGAATTTGCAACAGGTTCAGTTGTTGAAAGAGTTCGTATAATTTTCACTTCTCCTGCTATTGCTGTTGAGCTAATAAGAATTGTAACCGCTAATGAAAACAATACTATTTTCCCAAATTTCCATTTTATTTTTATCCCTCCTATAATTTTATAATAATTTTTTAGCTTCTTGGAAAATATCATTGCGAATTTATTGCAAACTTTTTCCAAGTAAGCTGGTTCTAAATATTTTCAGCTAATGGCAGATAATTACAGATGGACGCAGACGATTTCAAGTCATAGATTCCATCTACGGTTTTTTTATAGGAAACTCAGCAACAAGTTTTGATTTTAAAATCCAGTTTTATTTGAATAGTTTAAAATTGATGTTTATCCTACATTCCACAGATGTATACAAAAGTAAAAATTATTTGCCCATTTGCCCAAAATAATCCATCAAAGAACGGTCAACTTTTTAAATGACTACCATTTTGAGAATATGAATAGTATTTTTGTGTGTATCCGCGGAAAGTAAGTTTATATAACTCTAAATATAATTATAGAGTTTGATTTTTGAAAATATCCTCTGAACATAAATCTCCCAATAAAAATCCTAGAGGATAAAATAACACCAATTTACTTTTGCCACCACATTTCTACATGATTGGTTTGAGCCTCGATAGTCAAAAAACCGTCTCTGTTTTTTAGAATACATTTTAGATAATCACGAAGTATCTGCTCTTGAGAGGAATTTGTAATTTTATACATAGGAATACAATACTCGACAGCTTCATCAAAAGACGAAAATCTATTTATATAATTTAATTTGGACACATTTACATTAGGATAAATACCCATCTGATATAGAACATTATATAAAATATTGCTTTTTGGCATAGGTTGATAATCCTTGCCATGAAGAACAGGCCAGATCTCAGGGGAATATATATCCCATAAATTGCTTCCTGCAATCCAATAAAGGTGCACATTACTTGAAGAAGAAGAAATCATTTTTATTATTGCATTTTTTATATCAACCATTCCGAGAGAGTATGAAGCAAAGACTATATCATACGGACCTTCAAGATCTGTTTCTGTATCCACATCTTCCCAACGTTTATTTACACAATTAATATTGGTAATATCAAATTTCTTGATGTTATCTTGCAAAATACTCATCATTTCCCTTGAAGGTTCTACAGCTGTGACATGAGCCGCTTTTTTAGAAATTAGAATTGAAAGAACTCCAGGACCTGAGCCTATATCAAGCACTCGAGATTTAGAAGTTATTGGCAGACTATTCATTGTCTTCTCAATTCTTCCTTTATCGTTTTCCATTGTTATTTCCAAAAACAATTTTGCATTCAATCGTTTACTCCAGAGAGATGCATAATCGTCGGCAGGATTTGAACCTACGTTTTTCAACATCTGATCTTTCCAAACTTCATTCCAATCAATTGTATTCGTATCCATTTTTTTCCTTCAAATGTCTCAATTATTTGTATGTATTTTTAACTGGAATTCAGGGTTTCCGAATTTTCTGTAAATTCAGAGTCAAATTTTTGTATACTGACCAGAATTCAGTTCTCTTGATGTTGGATTTTCCAACGGTTAACTTATTAAGATTTATGATTTTAATATTTATGATTTTACAGAAAAAATGACACACTACCAACTGGAAAACTTTCATGCTTTATTTTTTCATTTAATTATACTACCTTAACAAGTAATTGTAGTTCTCGAAGTGTTATCTATCGCTATCATCTTGCTTACATATGTGAATGTTTTTCAGTTGAATGTAATATTTTATATATATTACTAAACGGGTTACAAATATAAGCTAAAATACTAATATGTTGATTCTTCGCTGTTTCGAGTGAGTAACTTAGAGCTGATCCCAAAACTCAATATTTATGGTTCCGTTGCAAAAAATATCAGAATAAACATGTAAATTTACAATATCAAAGAAAAGTCAAAATATTCAAGAAAATTTATCAACATTATAGAGCTATTCCAAATAATTGATTAACATATTTAGCTTCGTTAAGACTAGAGTAATTTAGATTATTGATTTGTCCTTTTTTAATCATATTCATAGCTTCAATTCCTTTAAAGTCTTAATAGCTGTGTGAAAAGACTGAAATCCTAACATTGGATTAACAATTCACTTTATAGATCTATGATCTTGTTCTATAATGTTATTCAAATACTTGATTTGTCTAATGCCTACGTTTCTGGGTAGTAGTTTGTCATTTTTTAGTTTATCTACAGCAGGTGGATAAGCTGGATTTTTATCAATTGTTAGTGTTTTTGGAATTTGATTATGATGAGAATTCAAAGCTTTCTTAAAGAAACGTTTTGCTGCTTTTCGATCTCGTTTTGCACTTAACATGAAGTCAATTGTATCTCCATTTGAGTCAACTGCTCGATAAAAATATTTCCATTTTCCTTTCACTTTTACATAAGTCTCATCAACTCTCCACGAATCAGTTGTTGGTCTTAAGTGCCTTCTTACTTTTTTTCAATTTCAGGTGAATATTGATGTACCCATCTCATGATAGTACTGTGATCAACTTCTACTCCTCTTTCTGCCATCATTTCCTTTAAATTTCGATAACTCAATGGATACTTTAAGGAATGGACAAATTATAAATTTGAGTTATGTTGAAAATGATTCTTATCCCTCGTAGACCTGACAGTGCCGCTCTGAAATACTTAAAAAGCCTCAAAACAATTATGTTCAAGCTTGACAGAAACGTGCATTTTCTAGAGGAAATAGCGGTTCATTAAGGTCCCCGATCTACTCAGTTTGTTTTTCCCACCACATTTTTACTCTGGTGGACCATCCTCTTTGAATAAGATTTCCATTATCTACCGCAAGAATGCCTTTCAGATAGGTCCTGAGAATGGTCTCCTGGGTACTGGAGGTTACATTGTAATACGACTTGAAATCCTCAACTGCTTCTTCAAAAGTTGAATACCTGTGGACGTGCTCGAAAGGGAAAACTTCAACATTTGGGTAGATTCCCATATTGTAGAGCACGTTGTAGAGAACATCGCACTTCGGGGCTGGCTGATACTCACATCCGTGAAGGAAAGGCCAGAGTCTCCGAGAATGCGCATCCCATGAAGTTTCCCCCGCAAACCAATACAGATAAACATACCTTGAAGAAGCATCTATCATCTTTTGGACCGAAGTCCGTATGTCTTTCATGCCCAAGGAATAAGAAGCAAAAACCACATCATAAGGAGCCGAAAGGTCGGATTCGACATCAACGGCATCCCAATCTTTATGTACACAATCGATGTTCTTGATTCCGTACTCTTTAATGTTCTCCTGCATGATGTTCATCATGCCGTCAGAAGGTTCAACAGCAGTTACATGAGCTACCTGCTGTGCAATCGGAATTGCAAGGGTACCGGGTCCCGACCCTATATCGAGAACTCTGGAGTCAGAAGAGAGTTTCATGCCCTTTATCCTCTTTTCGGTTATTACCTTTGCGTTATTATCCTGAAACATCTTCCAGAAGCGTCTGGCTCTGTCCTTATTCTGCCATATAGATGAACAATCTACATTTTTGTTCGATTTTAACTGTCTTTCCAACGTCCCTTTCCAGACTTCATTCCAGTCAATGTTACATGGATCCATATTATCAGCTCAAACTATTTACATATCGAATTACTTGAAATTATAGAAATATAAATTATCAAAATATGTTACAAAAACGAATACAAATATGAATATATATACTTTATTAAATGGTAAAACAAATGCATTAGAGCTGACAACCAACGAAGTTATACTTGTTGAATTCTGATTGACATTACAGAAAAATGGAGATTTTCTTGAATTGCACTGCAAGTGCAATAACACACCACCCATTTCATCAGTTGAATACGATATTCTACCCAGATTTTTGAGATAATTGAGAATTTGTTTATTTGCTCAGGCTTTCAGTCAGGTATTATCTCTGTTAACAATGTTTACATTTAGTTTTATAAGAAAACTCTTTTATCTAACAAAGTATTACAATAATTTATTAAACTCATATTTATTATAATAATTTACTCACAATAAAAAGATATTAGAAATTATCTGTCGTTCTAGCCTATAAAGTGTTTAAATTGGTTTTTAATTTCGAGATAAATCGTGTTCTTCGATTTCTTCTCGAAAAAGCCGCTTTTAGAAGTCCTTTTAGCTGAATTGAGGATTATTTTATGGATCGGAATTTCAAGCTTATTTTATTAACCTGCATGCTGCTTGCAGTAATTGGTGCAAGTGCCTGCATAGGCGGAGAAAAGGATGAAACTGCCAAAGGAGACAGTTTCGGGGAAAACTCTCAGGACCTTGTTGTGGGCATAAGTTCAGACGTTAACAACTGGTATCTTGACAAGTTTGCAGATGGTGATGCCAGGTTTGTTTGGTCTCAAGTCTATGAAACCCTTGTAAGGCTTGACTCTAACCTGAATATTATCCCAGGACTTGCCGAGTCATGGGAAACACCTGACAACGGAACGACATGGCTCTTCCACCTACGCAAGAATGTGACCTTCCATGATGGTACACCTTTTAACGCAGACTCTGTCGTGTTTTCCTACTCAGACAAATCCTATGTGAGACAGGCAGTACTGAAACCGATTAAAAGTGTAGAGTCTCTTGATAACTATACCGTGAAATTTGTCCTCCAAAAACCCATGCCTCTGCCTTTTTACCTGACTCATGTGGCCTGGCCCATAATGGGGCCTGGCTGTCTTGATAAAGCAGGAAATTTCGTCAAACCTGTAGGGACAGGGCCGTTTAAGTTTGAATCGCAGACAAAAGATCAGGAAATAGTGCTTACCAGAAATGACGCTTACTGGGGAAATAAGTCTCTGCTTGACAAGGTTATTTTTAAAGTTATCCCTGATCCTTCTACGCAAGTTATGGCTTTTGAGAACGGGGAACTGGATATGATTATCAAGGTTCCAGAGTATGATGTCAAGAGGCTCGAAGCCAAAAACGGTATCCAGGTTCAAAGGAAGCTAAGCACCTTTACGGATTTCCTTCAATTCAATTGCGATAAAACTCCTTTTAACGACACAAAAGTACGCCAGAGTGTTGCCTATGCAATAGATACCAAAGCCCTAGTGAACGATGTTCTTAACGGCGTTGGAAAACCGGCAGGAGGAAGACCATATTCTCCCAACATGATGTACTCTGACCCTGACCTGAAAACATATTCGCAAGACCTTGATAAATCAAAGGCTCTACTTAAAGAAGTAGGATGGGAAGATTCCAATGGGGATGGAATTCTAGAAAAAGATGGAAGTCCCTTGAATTGTACCTTGCTTGTAAGTAAGGGTGCATGGGCAGCCAGGCATACTCTTATGGCTCAGGTTGTGCAGGAAGATCTCAGGAAAATAGGAATGAATGTGGGAATTCAAGTACTTGATGAGGGAGCGATCAGCAAACTAGAAGGTGTGGGAAACTTTGGCATGATACTCAGAACTGGCTATTTTGTCTGGGGCCCCTATCCAAAACATTTCTTTATTCACCATTCTAAAAGTCCTTACTCTCACTACCACAATGAAACCTATGACCAGCTTGTAGATGCAGCAGATTCGACCATAGATCCGCAGAAGCAGAAAGAACTCTATTACGCTCTACAGACTTTTGTAATAAAAGAAGTCCCTGCTTTCTATCTGGTACATGAAGAAAAAGTGGTAGCAACCGGCCCTTCTGTAAAAGGCTTTGTTATAACAGCAGAAGATCCCTGGCTGGACCTTTCGGGAGTTTATCTTGAAAGGAAGTAAAGTCAAACAAGATTCAGAAAAGATGGAACATTAAAAAACTGCACAGACGGAAAGATAAACCTTAAAATGGATGTCTGAGAGCATCGTGAGTGAAGAGACCGATATCAGAAAATGACAGAAATGTAAGAAGAATATCTATGTGGAAGTACATTGCAAAGCGCTTGGCCATGGTATTAGTAGTAATAGCAGGGGTTACTCTTGTTTCTTTTTTTGCTATGTACCTTGCGCCAGGAGATCCTGCTGAGCTCATAGCCCTTGAGAGATATGGACAGGATCTCGATGCAAGCCAGATTGAATCCGTCAGGGAAGCAGAAGGACTTAATGCTCCTGTTTATTTCCAGTACTTTATATGGCTGGATCATCTCTTGCATCTTGATCTTGGAAGATCTATTATAACCTCTGATGATGTCCTTGAAGAAATTATCTTGAAGTTGCCGGCAACTATAGAACTTACAGTTGCCGGCTTATTAATTTCTCTCCTAATCGCCCTACCGATAGGAATTCTGAGCGCTCTCCAGAAAAATGCTCTGCTTGACAATTGTTGCGCATTTTTTTCCCTGATAGGTATTTCTATCCCTAACTTCTGGCTTGGAATTCTTCTGATCTGGCTTTTTTCCCTGACACTTCATATTTTCCCTAGCTATGGGTATGGAAGCCTGAGTCACCTTGCTCTTCCTGCTCTAACCCTTGGAATTTCAATGTCTTCAATTACGGCCAGACTTACCCGAGCTAGCCTTATGGAGGTGATGGAGAAGGAATATATTTTGGCTGCACGTGCCAGAGGATTTGATGAGTATACTGTCGTTTTACGGCATGCACTGAAAAATGCCTTACTCCCAGTTGTTACATTTGCAGGAATGCAATTGGGTTATCTTCTTGGAGGAGCTGTTATTGTGGAAACAATTTTCTCCTGGCCAGGTATCGGAAAACTTCTTGTTGACTCGATCTTTGCAAGAGACTTCTCTATGGTTCAGGGCTGTGTTCTTTTTATCGCAGTGCTCTTTTCTCTTTCCAGCCTTGCAGTAGATATATTGTATGCAGTGCTTGACCCGAGAATCAGGTATGACATGTATGATTGAGAATATAAAAATGGCTGAAAAACTTTCTATGAATGAAAAAAGGCTAAGTCTATGGGAGTTTGGAAAAAACAGACTTGCGCTCTTTGGCATTTTGTTTATTGCGATCCTATGTTTTCTGGCCCTATTTGCTCCCTATATCTCTCCAAATGATCCTTTTGCCCAGAAACTTGACGAACGACTTCTTGGTCCCTGTCATGAATACCCTTTAGGAACTGATGAATTTGGACGCTGCATCTTTTCAAGAGTAATTTATGGCACACGCATCTCTCTCGGCATTGGAATTCTCGTTGTTGCAGCTACATCCATTGCAGGTACCTCTCTTGGGTTGCTTTCAGGGTACAAAGGAGGCCTGTTTGATGAAATCCTTATGAGAGGTGTAGACGTGATGCTGGCTTTTCCCAATATCATTCTTGCCCTTATGATAGCAGGGCTGCTGGGAGCGGGGGTTTTAAGTGTCGTCCTTTCCCTTTCCCTTACTCAATGGCCTGTTTATGCAAGGCTTGTACGTGGACAGGTTCTCTCTTTAAAAAAGAGAGATTTTGTGGAAGCGGCAAGGGCTCTTAGACCCTCAAATATCTACATCATGCGAAAACATATACTTCCAAACTGCATGGAGCCTGTAATCGTCCTTGGGACTCTTGAGATTGCCCATGTAATAATCTTTGCCTCTGCTCTGAGTTTTCTAGGACTTGGAATCCAGCCTCCTACGCCTGAATGGGGCTCTATGCTCAAATCCGGAATTCCATACCTGCGCACATATCCTCACCTTTGTTTTATTCCAGGTCTCATGATTATGCTTACAGTTTTTGCTTTCAATTTTGCAGCGGACGGATTAAGAGCCAGCTTGGGACAGTCTGCTAAACAGGAGGTGCTGGATAGATGAGTGTTTCTTCCCTCTCCACTCAACTTCTTTCAGTAGAAAACTTGAACGTCTCTTTCAAAACCTCAAAGGGCCTTGTAAAAGCAAACGAGAACATTTCCTTTGAGATCAAAGAAGGAGAGATTTTTGGGCTTATTGGAGAGACAGGCTGTGGAAAAACTACCCTTGGAAAAGCTCTTTTGAGGCTGCTCTCAAATAATGCAAGGATAGAAGGAAGAATCGTTTACAGGGGTAAAAATATTTTAAGTCTTTCTGAAAAAGAAATGAGGAGTCTGAGAGGAAAGGAAATAGGGATCATGCTACAGGATCCTTCAATCTGTTTTAACCCAGTACTCTCTGTAGGAAATCAAATTGCTGAAATTTATCGATACCATGAAGGCATGAGAAAAAAAGATGCAGAAAAGAAAGCTTCAGAGATGCTTGAGCTTGTTGGAATAGATTCCTCAAGAAAGTCTGAATATCCTCATCAGTTCAGTGGTGGGATGCTGCAGAGGGTTATGATAGCAGTAGCGCTTGCTCTCAAGCCAAGACTTCTTATTGCAGACGAACCTACAAAGGGGCTTGATCCTGAAATAAAATTGCAAATTCTGGAAATAATTGCCAAGCTTGTCCGGAAGGAAAATTCTTCCATGATCTTAATTACTCATGATCTGGATGTCGCCACTAAACTTACAGATAGGACTGCAGTGATGTATGCTGGAGAAATCGTTGAAATCGGGAAGACAACAACGGTCATTTCCGATCCAAAACACCCTTATACTTTTGCACTACTGCATTCGCTTCCAGAAAAAGGGCTAATGACCGTTTTAGGTCAGTCTCCAAGTCTGATCTCCCCTCCTTCCGGTTGTAGGTACCATCCCCGATGTAGTAACCAGCTGGCAGACTGCTCAAAGATCCACCCTGAACTATTGGAACATGTAGATGATCATTTTGTCCGATGCCTATTCTCGGAAAAAAGCAGTAAGAATGTAAAAAGAGAAGCACAATTGATCCCAGATACTCCTTCTCCTGGGTGTGTGGAGGTGGGCATATGGCATTGCTAGAAGTGAAAAATCTGAAAAAGCATTATTATTCCGGGCTTTTCCAGATTCAGGTTAACAAGGCTGTAGACGGAGTCAGTTTTAGGATAGAAAAGGGGAAAACTCTAGGTCTTGTAGGAAAAAGTGGTTGTGGGAAATCCACACTTGGAAGAACAGTGTTGAGATTGCTTGAACCGACAGAAGGTAGCATTATCTTTGATGGCCAGGACATTTCAGGACTTAAAGGCAACTCTTTAAAATATCTGGGAACCAGGATGCAGATTATTTTTCAAAACCCTGAATCGTGCTTGAACCCGAAGATGAAAGTTTATGATATAATTGCAGAACCTTTAAGGCTTCACAGGCTTTGCGCTAAAGACAGAGAATTGGAGAGGGTAAAGGAACTTATTGAAATTGTTTCCCTTAATGAAGAGCTTCTTTTTCGCTATCCCAAAGAGCTGAGTGGAGGTCAGCTTCAGAGAGTTGCAATTGCAAGAGTCCTTAGCATGAAACCAGAATTAATAGTAGCGGATGAGCCTACTTCGATGCTCGATCCACTTGTCCAAGCTCAAATTCTTTCGCTTCTTAAGGGACTGCAAACCAAGTTCAAGATAAGTTTTCTGTTTATCTCCCACGATATTAAGGTTGTTGAATGGATGAGTGACGAGATTGCCTTTATGGAAAAAGGAAAAATTGTTAATTTTAAAGTAGTGTCACGTAATCCTCAAAGATAAAATAATTCTGAACCACTTTAACCAATTATATATGACATTTTAATGCTGATGAGACAGTAGTTTACTGAAGGATTTTTTTGCCCCACAAGCTATTGAATTCCCTTTGCATATCCTTTTTCTTTGGAATTTGAGTTAAAGAGAAAGACGTAAAATACCTGAAAAAATATACCGGGTGAAAGGAAAAAGAAAAAAGAACGAAAATTCCTGAGAATAAAAAAGGAACGGAAATTCCTGAAAATAAAAGCAGATTTTCTGAATAAAAAAGGTTTAAGGGGCAGTTACCCCCGATTATGATAGTATGGTTTTTACTCTTTTTAGTTTCATTCCATTTCTTTAAGAGACTCAAGAGCCTTTTTGACTATAGTGCGGTAGTAACTGGTATCAGTCGAATAGTGTTCTTTTGCAAGTTTTGAGTTTTGATCTTCCTCTGCCTCAACTGCCCTTATCCTCTCAAGAGTCTGTTTTGCAGTATCAAGCACCCAGAGGTCCCGAGTAAGTTCATCTACCTGCTGGATAGATTCTGGACGGATAGAAGTCAGGACATTCCCATCATCTGTGGTATAGGTACTGGTTTTGCCTACAACTGCTACAAAAGCTGGCAGTTCGCACTCGGCAAGGAATTGAGCTGCTTCGGGCTGATACTGTCCGGCATAGACCAGGAAAGAACCTGTCGGGTCTGAAACTCTTCCCCTCCAGTACTCGGAATCAGTACCGATATCTTCTTTTTCGATAAGTGTGCCAACAAGGAAGATGCGGTTTACTTTAGCTCCTGTGGGCGTCAGTACATACTGTGGAGCATACTGATCACTTTCATCCCTTGAGGTCAGGTTCGAATCCTTCAGTTCCTGGGCAAAAACCCTGCGGGCAGCTTCTCTGAAAAAACCTGGCATTTACTGCACCTCCAGCTTCGTAAGTGTTTCATTAAGTGCAAGCATTTCATCAAGCATCTCTTTATCCAGAGAAGTTTTGGGAGTGATGGAATCCACAAGGATATAACGATCAAGCTTGTGCCCGGTTACAGTATAGTACCTGCCTACCAGCTCGTGTTTTAGACTATCCAGCACTACCCCGGGATCGAGAGCGTCCGCGGCCATTGCAATTGCAGTATCAAGAGAAAGCCCCGCAAGCTCCTCAGTAAGTTCTCTGTTAATCAGGATGTCCTGAGTGGAAGTTCCTGAATCCAGAACCGCTTTTATCCTCAGGTCGTATTCCCCTTTTACTTTTCCGTGCTCCGGACAGGCACCCTTAACCAGAGCCCTTTTACACTCAGGACAACGTTTTATGAGTCCGGAACCAGTCTGGATGTCCACCATTGCTCCGAAGTATGTGGAAGTTAAGGATCCGACTTTGATATCTTCATCAAGTTCTTCTATGGAACTTGACCGGTTAAGCTGAATCTGGATCTTACTGCCCCATTCGTTGACAACTACATTTTTCAACATGTAGCTCTTGCCCTCTTCCATGTCAGGAAGCTCGGAACTGGCCCAGTTAGTGAACTTGATAACCCCTGTGGGGTCTCCTATAAGCCCTGCCTGCTCAATCGATTCATGAGAGTTTTCCCAGAGTTGAACCACTTTTCCTTTAACTGTAGCCCACTGGCCTCCGGCAAGGTCGGAGATGTTCCTGAGTTCGGACTCTCTTGCAGATGGTATGAAATCCCCACCTCCAACTCCAATGGTTTCATCCAGTTTTTCTATAGAAGTATTCTTGTTAAGCTGAACCTGGAACCTGCCATTGTACTCTCCTACAACAACGCTCCTAAAGAAATAACTCTCTCCCTGTTCAAGCTCAGGCAGTTCGGCATTTTTCCATTCGGTAAACTTTATAATTCCTGTTTCATCCCCCAGTAACCCTACCTGAGAGATTGACTCATGAGTGTTTTCCCAGAGCTGGACAACCCTTGCCTTAATATTTGCCCACTGTCCATTTTCAGAAATATCCATTATCTTGGTAAGCTGCGGCTCAGCCTGCCTCGTGTAAAATTCATTCTTAGGAATAGAATATTTCTTCAAAAAGTAATTAGTCACACTGCGCTGGGCTTCGTTTGAAGGAACTTTAAATTTAGTAATCAGTTCATCAAGTCTGCTTTCGATATCCTCTACAGGTACGTCGATGCCAAGCTTTAAAAATCGATCTCGAATAGATTCAGCTGTCTGTTTCATTCTTCCTACCTCAAGCCTCTTGTTTATCTTTATTTATAGAGAGGCGTTTTAATCTACAACGCCACAGCATATAAAGTTAAGGAAAGCGGAGTGAAAGTATTTGCATCAAGGCCATAATTGGTGTCTGGTAAAGCTCTTCTTAAAGACTGAGAAACCGTGAAATTGGCCCCTGAGACTCAATCTTATGCAGTGGAAAAACTATTATTTTGAAACTGTATTTAAATTCCCTATGCATAATACCTGCTTCCTGCTTGAGTTCAATTTTGAAGTTACTTCAATTGTTCATTTAAATTTTTTTAAGAGATTATGTGTGCATACCATACTTAAACTTATTTACCCAGAGATTTTGCAGCATTATTACAAAGAGCCAACTCGGCTTTATGAAGAATTAAAAATATGCCAATTTTTGTAAATTTATATTCCAGTAGGCCCTCTCTGGATGCTTATATAAGCTTTTACGAGTTGTTTTCTGTTTTTGGAGCTGAGTCCCGTAAAGGTCAGCTCCATTAATATATTCTCCGTTAATATATTTCATTTAACCATGATGTTTCCAGAGTAGATTAAGGATTTGCTCTGGACATCCACTATTTTTATAGATAAGCAGTCCCCCTGACTAAAGTTAAGCTGTTCATTGGTACCGTACTCTTTAGGAATCAAAGTGGCTCTATCTCCACTTTTGAAGACACCAAGCTCCGTGAAATTGAGGTAACGTTGATCATCTCCTTTCTGAAGTATAACCCTGATCTCCTCAGATTTGAAATTAATTGCATCTCCCCCACAGTGCTCGATTACGAGCTTGAGGACCATTTCATTTGGAGTTTCATTTGAGGTTCCGCCCGATGCCTCATTTGGAGTTTTATTAGAAGTTTCACTCGAGTCTGCTTCCTGAGATGTAACTGCAGACTGTGTGGCATCTGCTCCGTTTACTGAAACCAAAATGACAAGATCCTGAAAATCAGCACCAGTGCTGGTTAGGTCTTTATTGCCCAACTCAAAGAGATATATAGCTTCATTTTCCTTAAGCTTGATACTACCATTCTCAATGTATCCTTTTACAAAGTCTTCAATCGAGTTCTGACCTTGAAATCCAGGAATATCAGGAACAGGGTCTCCGTTCGTAAGGACCTTCAAATTTAATGGCAGAGTCGAAGTGCTAACTATAAGGTGTTTTTTCAGTTTATGATCTGTATCATATTTCCAAGAGCAAGCCTCTACAGCTACAGAAGTACCTCCCTCAAATGAAGTGTTATTAGATCCCCAAAAGCGAGAGATTCCGTCATTAATATTCCCATCCGATACATTCGTGTAATCTCCCCAGGGAGTGTAAATATAGTCTCCTAACTTGAGGCTGCAAGTAATAGGTAACGATCCCGTTTCCCAATGACCCGTCACCCAATGCTTATTATCTCCATAACCCTTCCAATAACCCTCCACCCAAGAATCATTCTTCCAAATGTCCCCAATAAACGCACAACCAAGCACAGTTGCATTAACCGTGAAGTTTCCCTTCGGTACTACCGTATTGTTGTTTATCACATTGAAATCCACGGCAAAACTTGCCTGAATACTGTGACTGGAAGACACATTATTGAAGGTATAAGTGGAAACCGGCCCAACGGAATTCCCGTCCATCAGCACATCAAGAACTTTATAGTTATCAGCAGGCATTATACTGAAGGTTGCATTGCTGCCAGCAAGCACGTATGTTTTTCCTGCGGGAGAAACACTGCCCCCGAAACCTGAAGAAGCTTCTAGTAGATAATTGCCTGATACCGTTTTATTGTCTGATGCTTCCCCATTGTCTGATGCCGTCTCATCGTCTGATATCGTCTCATTTTGCGTAAAATCATGAGCTTCGATCAAGAGATTTGCCCTGGGTGCACTTTCCGGGATATTGGGGTATACCAGTGATGCAGCAAGTATGATGGTCACCACAACCATTAATATTTGCCCGTATACTTCTGAGACTGCCTGGCATTTCTCGCCAAGAGCCCTTGACTTTTTACCCGCCGTGATAATAATCACCTTGCAAGAATTTAATTTATGATAATTAAACGGACACTTTTTGATATTAATTTAACTGTTTGTGTGAACTGTTAATTTTAGATATTATAATGACTGATTGGTCGAGGCTAACAAAATAAATTTTATTTATTTTAGTGTATAGAAATCTTATTAGTCAACCGAGATGTAACATTCAGGAACACAGGACTTATGACCGATCACGGTTTACGATTGTAGAAGATATACAATACCGTATTCAGGGTTTACTGGAGAACCAAGTTTAGAGAAAGAGTATGAACGCAGATTATCAGGGCTGACCGAAAACGTGACCATAAGAACTGATCTTCCAGAAACTTCAATATTATTCAATATTTTTTATTTTCGGGCTTTATAGAAACTATAAAGTATTCCGAAGGAGTTTAAGGATTAGATTAATATTTTCAGTGTATTGTCTCAACTAGTTATCAAATGTATGGAAGTTAATTAAACTTTCAATAGTAAAAGTTCCTTAAGAATTGCCCGGGTTCTCAAAGGTTAGGAAGCATAAGGCATAAAAAGTAGGAAATGCATACAGGATTTTATGAGATAAATAAGTTTCGACACTTTTAAAAAGATAAAATAGCCTGTAAAAGCTAGAAAATGGGGTGGAATTCTTTTTAGAGTTCCTGGATTCATGTTATGGAGTTGTTTATCCTGTAGAAAGAACTTATTTCTCAATTACATAGGATTACTTTTTTATTGTTAGCTGTCCCTTATACAGATATAGTACTTTGGTTATATTTACACATAGTTGTTTTGTTTAAAACTTTTGAAGGTAATATATAAATTCTAAAAAAGGTTCTTAAGATTATGAAAGCTATTATCCTTGCAGCAGGAGAAGGGCTGCGCTGCAGGCCTCTTACTCTAACTCGTTCGAAAGTAATGCTTCCTATAGCCAACAGGCCGATTTTAGAACATGTAATAGGTTCGCTTGAAAAAAATGGAATAACTGACATTATATTGATTGTTGGATATAAAAAAGAACGCATAATGGACTATTTCGAAGACGGGCTAAATTTCGGAGTGAAAATAAAGTACGTTGAACAGAAAGCGCAGCTGGGTACTGCACATGCAATTGAGCAGGCAAAAAAATGGATTGACCCCGAAGACTCGGTATTTCTCGTGCTCAATGGAGACAACCTGGTGGAACCGAAAACTATAGCGGACCTTCTGAATAATTATGAAGGGGACGCAAGCCTTCTAACTGTTCAGATGGAAGAGACTGCAGGCTATGGCGTGGTTCTGAAAGAAAAAAAGAGAGTCACAAGAATTCTGGAAAAAAGGCCTGGAGACCTGAGCCGTATTGTAAACACTGGAATTTATATTTTTACGCCACAGGTCTTTGAAACCATTGAAAAAACCCCGATATCCGAAAACGGGGAATATGCAATAACCGATACCCTCCAGCTTATGATTGACGAAGGAAAAACCGTTACTTCAGTTCCTACCGAATCAAAATGGCTTGATGCTGTCCATTCCTGGGATCTATTAAAAGCTAATGCCATAGTCTTAAATTCCGCCAGGAACCTGAAGCTTGAAGGAGAAGTTGAAGAGGGAGTTTTCCTCAGCGGAAAGGTGGCAGTAGGAAAGAATACCAGGATTCGTTCAGGAACTTACATTGTAGGCCCTGTAGTTATAGGGGAAAATTGTGATATCGGTCCCAATGTAGTTATTCTGCCCTCCACAACAATAGGAGACAATGTATCGATCAGGTCATTTACCGAAATACAGAACAGTATAATAATGAATGACTGCAGGATATATTCTCATGGGCAGATCTCTAATTCCATAATTGGAAGCAACAATACAATTGGCTCAGGTTTCTTTGTTGAAGAAAAAGAAGGTCTATCGATCATTATGAACGGAACTATTCATCGAGCTCCCAAACTCGGCACCATCTTCGGAGACGACAACCGGATTGGGAATAGCGTACTTGTGAAAGCCGGAGTAACAATAGCTGTTGACTGTCAGGTTGAATCTGGGAATACTATATACAAGGATCTGTCCCGTCATTCGGTTGTTCTTTAACCCTAAAAGGTGGAAAAATGTGTGGAATTGTAGGATATGCAGGGGAAAACTCTGCTGCATCTGTCATCATAGAATCTCTCAAAAAACTCGAGTACCGTGGATATGATTCTGCTGGGATTTCGATTCTGGGCAGCGGAATTGATACTTATAAGTCAGTAGGTAAAATTGTAAACCTTGAAGCCACAATCCCAGAAGGAGTAAGTGGCAACATCGGAATAGGGCACACCCGCTGGGCAACCCACGGACGACCCAGTACAATAAATGCTCATCCGCATACCTCTGGAAACCCATGTAAGATCTCGGTTGTGCATAACGGAATCATAGAGAACTACATGGCATTGAAAGAACAACTGACTGCAGAAGGATATGAATTTAAATCGGAAACTGATACCGAGGTGATCGCACACCTCCTGCATAAGCACATATACGGTAAGCCCGATGGAAGAGAAGCAAAATGCAAACTTCTGATAGGACTGCGGGAAGCGTTAAAAGAGATCGAAGGTTCTTATGCCCTTGCAGCTATCTGTGCTGACGAACAGGGAAAACTCGTGCTTGCCCGGAAAGACAGCCCACTTGTTATAGGACTCGGCAAAGGAGAGAACTTTGCCGCATCGGATGTAACTGCTTTTTTGAATTATACAAGGGATGTAATTTTCGTAAATGATTTTGAAACCGCAGTTCTGACCCCTACCAGTGTAGAGATCTTTGACAGAGAAGGAAAAGTCCGCGAAAAGAAGATAGAAAAGATCGAGTGGGACTTTGAAGCTGCTGAAAAAGCCGGTTACGAACACTTCATGCTCAAGGAAATTCACGAGCAGGTGAGTGCGATTCATAATACACTTGCAGGCAAGGTCTCGGAACTTGAAGGAACGATAGATCTCAAAGAACTTAATATGACCGATGAAGAAATAAGGAAACTTTCAAGGGTCCAGATTCTGGCATGTGGAACCTCCTGGCACGCAGGGCTGCTTGGGAAATACCTTTTTGAGCAGCTTGCAGGAATTCATTGCGATATAGACATCTGCTCGGAGTACAGGTACAGAAGCCCGGTTATAAGTGATGGAACCCTTGCCATTGCAATCACCCAATCCGGGGAGACTGCAGATACTCTCGCGGCCGTTAGGGAAATAATGTCCTACAACTGCCCTACACTTGCTATTACAAACGTTGTAGGAAGCACCATTACAAGAGAAGCTAACAGTGTGCTCTATACCAGAGCAGGACCTGAGATTGGAGTTGCTGCGACCAAAACCTTCAGTACCCAGCTTACACTTCTTTATCTGCTTGCCGTAAAGTTCGCCCTCTCAAGAGGCAAGCTAAGTCCTGATTATGTTAAAGGATTCATTACAGGTCTAAGAAAAATACCAGGTCAGATTCAGCAGATTCTCAACCAGAAAGAAGCAGTAAAGGAATGTGCAGAGAATTTTGCTCATGCAGAGAACTACTTCTTCCTCGGCAGGCACCTTAACTATCCGATTGCCCTTGAAGGAGCTCTCAAATTAAAAGAAATTTCATATTTGCATGCTGAGGGTTTTGCCGCAGGCGAACTTAAACATGGACCAATTGCGCTGCTTGAGAAAGGAACGCCTGTAGTTACTATTGCAACAAGAGGGCAGACTTACGAGAAGGTGCTGAGCAATATAAAGGAAGTAAAAGCCAGGGATGCGACGGTTATCGCAGTCGCCGATAACAAAGACACCGAGATAGGGAAATATGCGGATGTTGTCCTTACAATTCCTCAGAGTAGCGAATTGCTTTCTCCGCTGCTCAGTGTTGTAGTCCTCCAGCTGCTTGCTTATTACACTGCTCTTGCTCGGGGATGCTCGATTGACAAACCGCGTAATCTCGCAAAAAGTGTCACAGTTGAATAATGAAAAGCCAGAAGATTTAAAAATTAAAAAAACAAGAAAATTCAAGGAAATAATTTCAGGAAATTTCGGAATGGGATATATGAAACTCTTCGGATCTTCAGGAATAAGAGGGATAGCAAACAAAGAAATTACGCCCGAACTTGCACTTAATGTAGGGCTTGTACTGGGAAGCCGGAAAAAAACTGCGGTTATCGGGAGGGACCCTAGAGTTTCGGCCCCTATGATCGAGCATGCCCTGATTGCGGGAATGACTGCCACAGGCTGTGTTGTTACAGAAATAGGCCTTGTATCTACCCCAACCCTGGCATATGCAGCCAGAGAATACGAATGCGGTGTAATGGTTACAGCCTCCCACAACCCCTCAGAGTATGTAGGGATCAAACTCTGGAACCCTGATGGCATGGCCTTTGACTCGGCGCAGCAGGAAGAGATAGAAAAAGCGATTGAAGATGCAGACTTTTCCCTAGTCCCCTGGAACCTGATAGGCAAGTTCAAAGAAGATGGAAGTGCTATCCGAGCTCATATGGATATGATCAAAAAACTTGTCGGAAGTTCCAGCCTGAAAGTCGTACTGGACTGCGGATGTGGAGCAGGAGGGACAATTACCCCCTATCTCCTCCAGGAGCTTGGTTGTGAGGTAATAACCCTGAACGCTCAACCTGACGGCCACTTCCCTGCAAGAAACCCTGAGCCAAACGACGAAAACCTTTCCATGCTCAAAAAAGCTGTTGTGGATTTTGGAGCCGATCTTGGAATTGCACATGACGGTGATGCGGACCGGATGATGGCAGTGGACGAAAAAGGAAATTTTGTTTCAGGAGATGAAATGCTTGCAATTTTCGGGCTGTATGAGTGCAGTGGTAAGAAAGGAACAGTCGTCGTGCCTGTGGACACTTCAATGATGGTGGGAGATTCTCTTCAGGGTTCGGAGATTGTGAGGACAAGAGTCGGGGACGTTTACGTCGCAGAGGGCATAAAAAAGTGTGGGGCTATCTATGGAGGCGAGCCATCAGGAAGCTGGATATTCCCGAAGATCTCCTACTGCCCGGATGGGATTTATGCAGCCGCAAAACTTGTTGAGATTGTCAAGGAAAAGAAGTTAAGCAAGCTTCGAGAAGAGCTTCCCAGGTACGCCACAAAAAGAGGAGCTCTCCCCTGTGCAAATGACAAAAAGGCAGAGTTTATGGAAAAAGTTAAGGCTAAACTCGAGCCCCTAGGAAAAGTCCTTGATATCGACGGTATTCGCGTGGAAATGGACAATGGCTGGGTACTTGTCCGCCCCTCGGGGACGGAAGCAAAAGTTAGAATCACAGCTGAAGCCCGTGAAAACGTTGATGAGATTTTCGATATGGCTGAAAAGATAGCAAAGGAGGCACTTAAATGAAAGCGGTTGTCCTTGTGGCAGGCAAAGGCACAAGGATGGAACCTCTAACTTCCGGCTGTCCCAAAGTCATGCTCCAGGTTGCAAATAAGCCCATCCTCGAACATATTCTCAATTCAGCCATAGAGGCAGGCATTGAAGGCTTTGTCTTCATTACTGGTTATCTAGAAGAGCAGATAAAAGAGTACTTCGGGGACGGGAGCAAATGGGGAGTAAGCATAGAGTACGTGCAGCAGAAGGAGCAGCTAGGGACTGCAAATGCAATAGGCTGTGCAAAAGGCTATGTTGATGGAGCTTTCCTTGTACTTAACGGAGACATGCTCATAGGACAGGAGGACTTAAAATCCCTGGTCTCAAGGACAGAAGAAGCTGTCATCTGCGTAAAAGAAGTGGAAAACCCGTCGGATTTCGGAGTGCTTAAAACCGAAAATAATAGAGTTGTCAGGATAATCGAAAAACCTAAAAATCCTCCCACTAACCTTGCAAATGCCGGGATATATCTCTTCAGGGAATCTATTTTTGACTTTATTGACAGAACCCAGGCCTCAGTGAGAAATGAGTTTGAGATTACGGATTCCATCCAGATGCTGATCGATAGTGGAGCAGCCGTGGGTTACAGTCCTCTCGAAGGCAGATGGATAGATATAGGGTATCCCTGGGACCTCCTAAAAGCAAATGAATACCTCCTGAAGGGTCTTAAGAGCAGCTGCAAAGGTACTGTAGAGCCGAATGCTACCATAAAAGGAGAGGTTGTAATCGGAAAAGGCACTCTTATCAGGAACGGTTCTTATATCGAAGGCCCAGTGATAATAGGAGAAAACTGCGATATTGGGCCTAATTGTTTTATCCGCCCTTCTACTGCAATCGGGAACCATATCAGGGTGGGAAATGCGGTAGAGATAAAAAATACGATTATCATGGAAGATACTCATGTGGGACACCTGAGTTATGTTGGAGACAGCGTTATCGGGCACCGCTGCAACTTTGGAGCAGGTACGAAGGTTGCAAACCTCCGCCATGACGGAAAAAACATAAAAGTAATAATAAAAAGCAGGATTCTTGACTCGGGCAGGAGAAAACTCGGAGTGATTATGGGAGATGACGTGCATACCGGTATCAATACAAGTATAAATATCGGTACGATAATGGAAAAAGGAAGATATACATATCCTGGGGAGATTGTCAAACATTAACCTTTGATGCTAAATAGATTCATGGTAACTATTCAGCCTACCAATAAGTTGGTTGATATCGATTATGGTGAAAATGAGGAGTTTGATAACTAACTAATGAACAGCGAAAAAGCACCATAATCCTCTTTTATTCTTTCGATTTGGCTCATTATTTCTGTATCAAGCGTCTTGATATTATTTTGAATTTTGTTTATTAGTTATAATATCACTTCAATCCTCAAAGATTTAACGATTCTGAATAGCTGCAATTGATTTATACGACAATTTTCTGGTTACACGATACTTAGACCCCGTTACAGAATAAACTATGCAGATTTCCAATTGGACGTTTTGATTTTCACTATCAAGGTCGCCAATCAAAGTTACAATAAATCATAAGTTGCATAGGTTATTTCGTTGCGGGCACTAAGTTCTATATTTATCGTATGTACTCGGATCCAGCAGTTCTCGTTCTAAATGATTCTTCAGGATTTTTTTCTAGATTCTCAAAGTCCAGAAAATAGTAACATACTTTTAGATTTTATCAAACATTCTTATTGGAGTTAGACATTTATCTATGCAAATATTTGTGTATTTATAATAAATTTTAGTATGATAGCTTTCAGACAACCTCGCTGTTGTAACGGGGGCTGGGAATCTTTTTATCGGAGAATTACTTTATAATTGCCAACATTCCTATAGTTTTATTCACTATGTCTTCACGAGGAAATTCATGTAAATAAGAGGAATTGGCGTGAAAAACAGGGAGATTTGTTCTAAATTCCGTATAAATAGCATGTTTTTGGGTTCAACAATTCCTGATGTAAATAATTCCTTCAGAACATTTTTTTATAATTATAAAATCCGAAATATACACACATATTTTAAAATATTATCGGCCAGGTCTCAAAAAACGGATTATATTTCATAGTGTTTAGTAAGCAGTCATAAATTTTAAGGAGATGTATACACGTCACTTGACCAATATCAGTCTATTAAGAATACTAATGAATTTTATTATGATCCCCTCCAGATGACGCCAGTGTTAACACGCGAATTAGGAATCTTTTTATTGGTAGGTTTCCTCCTTCTTGCAAGTGTTCCTGTAGCTTTATGCGCAACTAGCTCATCAATAGTATACGTTGCGGGAGATGGCACTGGAAAATATAATTGCGATGGAAAAGACGATCATGTACAGATAAATCAGGCCCTTAAGTTTGTAGCAGGTAACTCTAAATATACCACTGTCCACCTCAAAGGTCCTTTTACGTATGTTATTGACGATACTCTTTTAATCGGTAGTAATACTATTCTTGAAGGAGATTCGAGTGCTGTGATCAAACTTGCTAATAACGCAGGCTGGGTTGCAATGAAACCCTTGATCAAGCAGATGAGTAGTTCTGGGAATAGTAACATTGTAGTAAGAGGTTTCAAGGTTAATGGAAACCGTAAAGGCAATTCCAAAGTTTCTTTGGGTGACGGGCACTATAATATAATGTACTTCACTAACTGCAACAATATAAAAATATACAATATGTATATGTATGATGGTCTCGGCGATGGTCTGAGGGCAAATTCCTGTAAAAACATCCAATTTTATAACAATAAGATATACAAACTGGGGCACGACGGCCTGTTTGCTATTCGTAGTCAGTATGTACAAGCTTGGAAAAACAGGATAACCTGCAGGACTAACAGCGGTCTTAGAATCTGGAACTCAAACGGTGTAAGATTCCATGATAATGTGATTGGTTCTTTCTACGACTGGAGTGCAGGCGGTCCAGGCATTCAGATCGAAAAAGGCGGGACTGGTACAGGTACTATGGATAATATTAGTATCTATAATAATATTATCCATAACACCTATGGTCCTGGGATCTGGATTTTTAATTATGATACCGCTTCTGCTACTAAAGATCTTGGAAAAAATGTTCTTATTCACCATAATGTCTTTTACAGCACAGGCACTAATCCTAGCATTACCTGGGTCGGCGGTATTATAATTAGTGGATTCCACAATACTTACATTGAAAACAATGTCTTTGATGGCATATATCATGTAGCTATTGCCAATTTGTATCCAGAAAGTTATTCTCCAAATTACAAGTCAACATCTGCATACACAACAATTGTCCGCAACAATATAATCGTAAACACCCTGAAACGTAAAAAGAGTCCAGGTGGGACAGGGTATGGTGTGATGAATTATCTCGCCAGTAGCAACCATAAATTTGCTCTGCAATATAACTGCCTCTACAACAACGCAGTAGGAAATTATAAAAGTTGCACCTCGAAAACTGACATCCATGTAAATCCACTATTTGCGAGCCAGGCAAAACATGATTACCATCTGAAATCAACAACTGGAAGATGGAATGGAAAAACCTGGGTTAAAGACACAGTAATCTCTCCCTGTATTGATGCCGGACGTCCATCTTGGAGTTATTCTCATGAACCGAAGCCCAACGGAAAAAGGATTAACATAGGCAGGTACGGAAATACAATATATGCATCAAAATCAAAGAGTTAACGCGTCATATCTGTGTCAAAAATCTATATAAAAGAGATCTTGTAAATTTATATAAAAGAGATCTTGTAAATTTGAAAAATTTGAGAACAAAACCATAAATTCTGGAAAAATTGTACCCTTTTCCCGGAAAGGAAAAGGGCATTTCAAATCAATAATTTATAGAGCTAAGATTTCTAGAGCTCAAATTTCTAGAGCTAAGATTTCTAGAGCTCAGGAATAAATCTGTTTTATTTATAAAATGTCTTTAAAGTTGAGAGCATCAAGTTTCGGAAAAGTCCTTCGGTTTCCACCTTTAGAGAGTCGTCATTCATGCTTTTTACGGCTTCTTTTAAGGGCTCTTTCGAATCAAGCACTTTTTGTATGGTTTTTTCATCAGTTTCCACTGTAATAGAAGGCCCGAACTTTGAGTTTGGATCAGTAGGAGTTTCATAGCTGTAGAAATCCCTTATTTTTCCTCCTCCCATAAGTAAAGTCACGTAAAGCATCTCGCCATTATCAAGTTTGATTTTCCCGGCAATTTCCTCACTGGCTACAAGTCTTTGCAGAACTCCAGGAACTTTATCGAAATTCTTGTTATAAAGCTCGGCGTTTGCACTCAGTTCTGCAAAGAGAGCGTTTTCGGTAGTAGAATTCTCAGGAGCCTCATAAAGGTCGGCTTTTTTGATATTGCCTGCATTCGAAGCTGCCCCTGCTATTGGGACAAGCAAAAGCATAATAAGAATGAAAAGACTCAGAAATCTGGTTTTGCTGCAAGGAGACATAGCTGAGAATAAGAGGCAGGAATATAAAAAAGTTATTGATACAAATTAAACTGAAGCAGGACAAAAAAATTAGAATATAGGACTTATGCAGTTGAACTGAAAAATTAACAGCATCAGACCATTAACTGCCTGAAATGTGACTTTAATCCGCAGTGTTTGCTGTACTTGATTTTGTTCCTCAAGTGCATAAGTCCTATGAAGTAATTAGATATTTTATTCCTAGATATTTTATTTCAGGTAAAGTTAAATTGTGTATAAAATGAAAAAAGGAAGAGAAAACGAAAAAATAAAAATGGAGGTTATTATTAGATATTGAGCCCGTTTTTAGATGCCTGGAAGACAGGCAATAAAAATGAGTTAAAGCAATAAAATCAATTAAATTTGCTTTAACAATTAAATATTGTACCATGGATTATATAAAGATATCTATTTGTTCTCGCCGAGATAATAATTACCTGAGTGAATTATACAGAAGAAAAGAATTACTTAAAGTTTACATTTCGACGGGCCCTATATTTTGCAGCTTCTGAACTCTGATCTTTTCCATAACCTATGTCGTCAGGTGAAAGAAGCACTACAGCGAAAGAAACACCATCTGCATACTCAGTAAACTTTTCAATGATCGTCCTTCCTTGATGTGGTTGTTCATGCAAAATGATAGGTTTTAGATCCAATTTTTCAAGTGTTCGAGCAACAGATTCTTTCATCTCATTGTCATGACCATGGACAACAAAAATTTGATTACTCTTAGGTTTTACCTCTTCCATTTTTTCACCAAGCTTCTTTTTCTTATATCCAGGCTCTCCTTTTATGGGATCATCAGTAACATCTTCCCCTTCCTTAGTTACAAGCCACTTATCTGAGCTTTGTGGTGCTATAGCTTTTTTTGGTATTTTTGATCGAATAAGAGGAATCAATTCTGCAGAGTTCATTTCTGTTTTATTGACCTTTATCCTCTGGATATCTTCAGGAGGAATATTTTTTCCATTAACAAAGATATTCTCACCATTTTCATAGGGAACTATGAATTGACTAAGAAGTTTTTCTTCGCTCAAATCAAGCTTTAGTTCATCATTCCCTTTACTGGATTTTTGCCTAATTTTAACGTGGTAGTACATTTTTCCACCCAAAAATATCCTTATATTTTTCCAATTAACCCTTCAAAGTTCTCATAATTCACTTTAACTCCATCATCCAGATCAATCTCAATCATCTGATCCGCTTTATTCTTAAGAAGTTCATCATACTTCACAAGCTCTTCAATCTTCTTTTTGAGCTTCGCAAGTTCAGTTTCTGCCTTCCCTCGAGTTTTGGAATTCTCAGAAATCTCTTTTTCCAGAAACGGTCTTTTAGCATCCAGCTTTGACTCAAAATCCAGTAAATAATCGATCCTCATCTTCGCCAGGGTAGTTTTATCGTACCTGTGCATGTAAACAAGCGCATTGAACACTTTATCTTTCCCTGAAGTAAAGAGCCAGTAAATCGGCCTCTTCTTATACATTTTCAGGTGATCGCTGTAGAAATCCTTCAGGAAATAGTTCCGGATAACCTTTTCAGGAGCCTCACCTTTCTTTGAAAGTGCCCCTGCAATAAAGTCCAGGTTTTCAGAAAGCGTCTCCGCCTCAAAAGTGAATTTCAAAAACTCTTTGAACCGGCCTACGATATCATCCGTGTAATTTAATTTTTTATTTGAAACAAAGAAGGAATTTAATAAAAGATGATAAAGACTTAGTTATAATGGACACAAGAATATGTACATTGAGTGATAAATCTTGGGAGCTTCTTCACTCTGGTCAGTATGAAGATGCGCACAGAAATATAAGTGAAGCGTGTAATTTGGCCGAGCAATTATATGGTAAAGGACACCCGTACTATGCAGTAGTACTGAATAACTTGGGTTGGGTTCTTTACCAAACCAACCAAGTAGAAGAGGCGCTTAACTATTGTGAACAGGCAGAAGAGATTTTTGAAAAAACAGACTCAACTTCTTCGATGGACTACTTGTTATGCCGGAACAATTTAGCCATAATCTATGCCTCATTGGGACTTAATAACAAGGCACTTGCCATCTACGAATCCCTTCTGCCTCTGGCAAAGAAGGAAAATGGGTTGGATTATGCAACATTACTAACAAATATAGGGTCTCAGTATCGATGCCGACAACAATATGTTACAGCTCTTGAATATCTTGAGTCGGCAGAAAATATCTATTCAGAAAAAGGAGGGGTTCAAAATCCGGAATATTATGGCATTCTCAACCATATTGGACTCTGTTACATTGGATTGAAGAGTTACGAAATAGCAATCGACTATTTCAGCAAAGCGCGTGACCTCTTACAAGAAAACGGAAAAGAAAATGGCCCAATTTATTTGGCCACGCTAAACAATCTTGCCCTCGCATACCAGCACTTTGGACAGAGCGAAACAGCAATCGATATTTACTCACACATACTGGATGTAATGCGTTCAACGCTTGGTGGAGATCATCCTGATATTGTTAATGTCTTAGAGGCTGTCTTAAAATTCAAATCATTTATACAATTGGATAATAGGCAACGTTCCGTTTAAATTCATATTACACACTCGATGTATAAAATCAAACACAATAAACATCATGGTTTAAACTTTCGTTTTGGACATTAACAGTTTGACACTCCGTTTATCAATTCAAATGCATAAGTCCTATCCCAATTATAGAACCAAATTTAATTTTAAGACACGCTCTTAGACAATTTATCAGAAATCTACATCCAGCGTAAAGACTTTATAAAAGCTGTTGAGTTGATCGTCGATGCGTCCCATATAAATGAACGGCTACTCACTCGTTTTGGTGGGCTTGTTCCTGCCACTGAGATCGACTCCTTTGTTAACAACTTTCGATATCACATTGATATACTCTTTTCGCTTTTCCATAATTGGAACGAGCCACCGCAGCACTATATTGACATAGCGTTCGACTTCTTATTTAGACGTAAAGCACTCATACTCGATTTAGAGTTATATAAACAAAATATAGTGAGATCCGAGTCCGATGAACAGGTAAAGATCGACTTTGAGCGGTTAAAGGAAATAAAATCAGAAATTACCAGGATAAAGTATACCCCTTCAGAGCAAATACAGAATGAAACAGAACCTAATAAATTACAGAAATTAGAAAGAGAATGCAATAAACTAGAACGAAAGATTTCGTATAATATCTCAAATTCAAGCACACATAATTCTGATATTGTCGATGGAAGTGTCTCTGTTAGGGAACAACTATCTGTTGACACCGTATTAATAGAGTTTGTACGATACACACATTACGATCTAAAACTAAAGTCAAAGCTTTTCCCAATGTATGCTGTCTTCTGTGCATATGGTGAAAATATGCAGTTATTCGATCTTGGGCCTGCGCAAGATATTGATAACATGATCCAGGACTCTATCAAATGTATTGAGCAAAAACCAGAGCAATTTTACGAGAATTTTGAAAAGCAAAATAAAACGCTAGATGGGTTGAGCCAAAGATTAGAAGTTCTCAGTCAAAAGCTGCTCTCAAATATATTGCCAAAAATAGGCTCAAAGCGGCATCTGGTTATAATTCCTGACGGCTTACTGTATCTCCTACCATTTAGTATATTGAAGAACAAAGACAGAGATCTCATAGAGCAATATACAATAACTTACCTCACTTCATCGCGTGATCTGTTTGACCAAACAGCAATCGAGCCTCGGAATCAAATTATGCCGGTCATCATTGCAGACCCAGATTATGACTTGTCTGAGAGCAATGGATCTGATCATTCAAACTCTCTGATACAAAATGCAAGGAATTTTTGTGAGAATCTCGTTCCATTTTTAAGACTTGAGGGAACGAGGGTTGAAGGCAGAGAGATTCATAAGATCATCGGCGGGGAACTTTGGCTGGGACAGGACGCTCTAAAAACAAGGTTTATGGAACTAATATCCCCCAAAATACTCCATATTGCAACACATGGATTTTTCCAGCCGAGTTGCCAAACGACGACAAAAAAATGGGATTCTGACTTCCGATCCGGATTCGTATTGGCAGGTGTTAATTCATATATTTTCGGGCAATCGCTCCCAGCAGAAGTGGGAAATGGGATAATTACTGCGTATGAAATATCCGGATTGAACCTGTTTTCAACGGATTTGGTTGTGCTTTCTGCCTGTGAAACAGGGATTGGTGACATTATTTTTTGTGAAGGCGTGTATGGTCTCCGACGCGCGTTTGCGATAGCTGGTGCACGAGCACTTGTCCTAAGTCTCTGGTCAATACCTGATGAAGAAACCAAAGATTTGATGGTCATTTTCTATTCCCTCCTTAAGTCAGGGAAAGGTAAGTCAGAAGCAATGCGAGAAGCTCAACTTGCGCTTAAAAAGAAATATCCGCATCCATATTTTTGGGGAGCATTCATACTCCAAGGAGATGCAGGCCCAATTCAGTGGTAAGTACTACCCAATGACATCCTGAAAGAAGATCAATGAAATACTTCTATACACAACTGCCAATTAGAGTTTATCAGCCAAATCTAGAACTCCATTCAAAGCTTCCCCTGAAAGGTTCTATATGCCTAAAATGCAAACCCTGCTTATGGATAAAAAATTATTCGTTGGTGTAGACGGGTGCAGAGCAGGTTGGTTTGCAGTTGCACTAACAGAAACTGATAGCTTTGGTGTATTTCAGTTTCCTAAAATCTCGGATATCTATAGCTTTTTTTGTGATGGCAATACTCATGTGCGTATACTTGTGGACATCCCTATTGGTTTAGTAGATAGCAAATCTAATTTCAAGAGAAGGTTTTGGGCTCTTCGTTGTTTTGTGTGGATATCCTCGTAATGTCTTCATAAAAACCAATGCGGTCTCGAATTGAAAATCATCTTATCCACAAGGAATGACGAAGAGCCAGGTTTTGTGATGTAGAAGCTCGAAGCTTATTGAGACCCTACAGGCAATCCAGCGTTTTTCCAACTCCTTGTAGAGAAGCAATCTATGCAAAAAGCTATGAAAACGCTTGCGACATCAACGAAGAAATTACAGGCAAACGACTTACAAAACAAACATGGAGAATCGTTCCAAAAATCAGAGAAATGAATGATTTTCTTATAGCTACAGATTCTGCGAAGGAAAAAATAATAGAAATCCATCCCGAAATTTGTTTCTGGGCTCTTGCCGGAAAGCCAATGGAATACTCTAAAAAGAAAAGTGAAGGTTTTAACGAAAGAAAAAAGCTACTGCAAGAAATTTGCATTTCCACAGATGAAATTGTGCAGAATGCTCTTTCCAGATATAGACGTAAAGACGTAGCAAGAGATGATATTCTTGATGCTCTGGTCGCCTCTGTAACAGCAAAATTATCTTTTCAGAGGGGACTAAAATCTATTCCCGAAATTCCTGAAAAAGACTCACAAGGTCTTCCTATGCAGATAGTTTATACAAAGGTTTGCTAATAGGATTTACAGTGTCGGAAACTGAAACTACAAAGATCAAGCACAGATATTGCAAGATCAAAATGGAACTTCAAATCAGAGGAAAGAAGGAAAAAAGTTTAGTGCGGGAATATAGGTAACTTGAATTTATTATACGCTAGTGTAAAGTCTATGCAAAATTTGTAAATAGTCGAGTACAAAAAATTTAAGTGTTCCACATTTCTTCTACTTAGTGTGATGTTCAGACAAGGATTATAACTAACAGGGTGGCGTGAAATGTGAGCAAAATATTTAGATATGCAATAATAACTTTGTTGATATTTTGCATAGGCTGTATAGAAAATGAACAAAGAGCGATCGTGACAAACATTGAAAATAATAATTCAACCAATGAAATTGAAATAAATCTTGTTGAGGATTACTATAAAAAACTGGACAAAGCCGAAGAAATGGCTTCTTATATAAATAATATCCAGCTAATAAATTATTATAATCGCCCTAGAATGGATTATGTATTCGATGAAGAAGTATTTTACATGAATGAAAGTGAGCTAGAAAAAGTCGAATATGAAAGAGCAATAATAACACTTAATAGACAACCACTTCATTTTGTAAATCTCAATAAGATCGAAGAATTTGGGACATCGGATTATAATAATACTCATATAAATTCAATTGTGTATACAGCATTTACCCCAATGTGTAATCTTGATGATGAACAAACAAATTGTATAATGTTTTCCAGAAATATCCTATTAAAACATTGTTCAACCGAAGCCGAAAAAAATACATTAAGTGAGTACTTTAAAACATTAGATACATGGAGCAAATTCAAGAATAGTCTTGTATATGCTAATGCACCAATGAATAATTCAGATAAAAATAGAACATTTGTAATTGATAATGTTGAAGATATGGATATAATAATTGGTTTAGAGTGGAAACAAGCTGATATGGAACAATATTTTGAATTTCTAAATAAATCTGGTTTTGATTCATCCGATAATATGTTAAATTTTGCTCGCCAATTTAGAATTGCGAAACAAAATATTAATAATGAATCATCCTCTAGAAAACAAGAAAAGATATATGAAGCAAGAGAATTTGTAATTGCCAATTTCCCACAAAACAGTAATGGTATTGATAAATCGGATATTCAAATGTATTTCAAACAGTGTGATACCAGAACATAAATGTATTCTCCAACATTTTTTAATGTAGGTCATTTATTATTTCAAGTTTTTAAATAATGCTTCACGTTTTTTATCATTGAAATCCCCTATTTTTAATTTATCTTCAAATTACCGACTCAGTTCCAAAATCTAGTGATAAAAGTAAGTGTAATATCGACTCAGTTCCAAAATCTAGTGATTTTTTAATTTCTTGATTGAAGACTGAATTTTTTTTAAGAATTCAGTCTTCAATAAAAATTAATATTCGATATGTAAAGCCTTCAATCTATAAGCATAATCACAAGGATTATAATCAATTACAAAATTTAGTGATTTTTAGTTATATGTTCATCACTAGATTTTGGAACTGAGTCTTACCCTGAAACAATTAATGAAAACAATACAACGAACA
>JGI20225J20221_1000045_pt3 | contig 131753 bp, 91 predicted proteins | sample BioMet4_FD_20221 | JGI IMG/M metagenome (IMG submission 20221) | reverse complement strand
CNACGATGAGGGCATCCTTCTCACCGGTCACGATGATGGGACCACGTCCCTCCACGCAGTCGGCGAGAACACCGGCGATGAGACCTGAATCGCGCCAAAGCTCACCATAGGTCACCTCGTCGGCGCCGGCCGACGCATAGGCGACGGCATAGGGACTCTCGGTCGCTACTTTTTCGATTGCGGATAGCAAGGCGTTCTCAGAAATCATTATCGCCGGCCTCACGTAGTCGTCATCTTAAGGTTTTCAGGAAACCAACTTACTCATTTCACGCTGCAGTGCCGTGAGGATGGAATAATCGACACACCACCACGACAAGCTTGTTCGACATCTGAAAGAAGCCTCGGAAACGGAAGTGCCACGCTGCGCGCATTATATCAAGATTGTATTCCAACGACGTCAAAGAACCTCATCCTAGACAAAAGACGCCCATGGACATGGACCATGGGCGTCCCGAAGGCCTGACAGACGGATTACTTGAAGTCGGCGATTTGAGCTTTGAGCTGCTCGACGGCAACCTCGAGCTCGGCAGCGCGGTCGCGCTTTTTCTGGATGACCTCAGGAGCCGCCTTGGCGACAAAACCCTCGTTGTCAAGGGTGCGCCAGACCCCAGAGAGCTCACCCTCNGCCTTGGAGAGCTCACCCTCGAGACGCGCCGACTCAGCTGACAGATCCACGAGCCCGCCAAGAACGACGAAGACCTCGAGCGTGCCATCGGCTATGGAGACCGAGTTGAGGGGCTTCTCCTGCTGGGCGCCAAGCGCGAGCTGGTCAACGCGGCCCACGGAGCAGATGAAGCTCCGTTGGTCCTCGAGAACGGCGGTGTCCTCCTGCGATGCGTGCACGGCCACGTCGAGCGCGGTCTTGGGCGAGAGACGATAGCGGGCGCGCGTGGAGCGAACGACGGAGATGACGCGACGAGCCAGATCGAAGTCGTGCTCCGCACGCTCGTTCACGAAGTCGGCGAGCCCCTCGGGTTCGGGCCATGCAGCGACCATGAGGAACTCGGAAGAATGGTCATCAAGCCCAGATGCGGGAAGTGCGTCCCATACGCTCTCGGTCACGAAGGGCATCACGGGATGCAGCAGACGCATGGAGACGTCGAGCACGTAGACGAGGTTGCGCTGCACCTGCAGCTTCTCCTCGGGNGCACCNTCNAGAAGGCGGCTCTTGCAGAGCTCGATGTACCAGTCACAGACCTCGTTCCAGAAGAAGGACTGCATGCTGCGGGCGTAGTCGCCAAAGTCGTAGGCTTCCAGCTCCTCGGTGGACTCGGCCACGATGCGAGCGAGACGGCTGAGCATCCAAGCGTCCTCGGCCGTCTCGGCCTTGGCGGGACCCGGAACGTATCCCTCGAGGTTCATCTGCACGAAGCGACTCGCGTTCCAGATCTTGGTCACGAACGAGCGCGCCTGCTCGGTGCGGGGGCTGTCGATGAGCTTATGCGTCTTCTTGTCGATGTTGGCGTCAAACTTGACGTCCTGGTTCGTGGTGATGAGCGTGAGCAGGTTGTAGCGCATGGCGTCTGCGCCATACTTGTCCATGAGGTCCATGGGNTCGACGCCGTTGCCCTTGGACTTGGACATGCGACTGCCGTCCTTGGCAAGGATGGTGGCGTAGATGTACACGTCATGGAACGGAATCTCGTCAACGCAGTACAGGGAGCTCATGATCATGCGGGCGACCCACAGAGCGATGATATCGCGTGCTGTGACCAGCACCTTCGTGGGATGATGCCCCTCCATCCCCTCAGGATGGTCAGGCCAGCCCTGAGTGGCGAAGGTCCACAGCTGGGACGAGAACCAGGTGTCAAGCACGTCCTCGTCTTGGTGAACGTGGTGCCCCCCGCACGTGGGACACACGTCGACGTTCTCCATGGAGGCGTCTTCCCACCCGCAGTCCTCGCAGTAGAACACGGGGATGCGATGACCCCACCACAGCTGGCGCGAGATGCACCAATCCTTGAGGTTCTCCATCCAGGTNAGGTAGGTCTGCGTCCAGCGATCGGGGTGGAACGTGATCTCGCCGTCCTTGACGACCTCGGTCGCTCGCTCCTTGAGCTTGTCCACGGCNACGAACCACTGCTCGGAGAGCCAGGGCTCGAGCGCGGTGTCACAACGGTAGCAGTGCATGACGGAGTGATCGAGGTCCTCGACGTGATCGAGAAGCCCATGTCCCTCGAACCAGTCGACTATCGCCACGCGNGCCTCGTCNCGGTCCATGCCCGAGAACTCGCCATAGCCGGGAACCACATGGGCGACCTCGTCGAAGATGTTGATCTGCTCGAGACCGTGAGTCTGGCCCATGGCGTAATCGTTGGGGTCATGGGCCGGCGTGACCTTCACGAAGCCCGTGCCAAAGCCCGCGTCCACGTGCCAGTCGGAGAAAATGGGAATCTCCCGGTTGACGATCGGAAGCATGACCGTCTTTCCCACGAGCTTGGCCTTCTCGGGGTCCTGGGGCGAGACGGCCACGCCGGTGTCACCGAGCATGGTCTCGGGACGCGTGGTTGCCACGGTGATGTATTCGATGCCGTCAACGGGCTCGACGAGGGGATAGCGCAGGTACCAGAGATGACCCTTCTCGTCGTGGTACTCGGCCTCGTCATCGGAGATGGCCGTGCGGCACTGGGGACACCAGTTGACGATGCGCTTGCCGCGATAGATGAGACCGTCGTGATACCAGTCGCAGAAGACCTTGCGTACGGCCTTGGAGAACTCGGGGCTCATCGTGAACTTCTCGTCGTCGAAGTCTATCGAGCAGCCCATGCGCTTGATCTGACTCACGATCGTGCCACCGTATTCGTGCGTCCAGTCCCAGCACGCATCGATGAAGGCGTCGCGACCCATCTGAAGGCGGGACCTACCCTCCTCCTTGAGCTTCTTGTCGACCTTGGTCTGCGTGGCGATACCCGCATGGTCGGTGCCGAGAATCCAGCGCGTGGACCGACCGCGCATGCGGCTGTACCGCACGAAGGCATCCTGGATGGAGTCGTCGAGCGCATGCCCCATGTGCAAGATCCCCGTCACGTTGGGCGGCGGAATGACGACGGTGCAGTCGCCCACGCCCTTGCTGCGCTGGTAGCATCCTGCACTCATCCACCTATCGATGAGCTCGGGCTCCTTCTCCTGGGGATCGTACGTTTTGGGCATCTCTTCCACGGTGCAAGCCCTCTCGTCCGGCGGAATCTACCGCTCCTGGCATCTAGATACAAGCAATGAGAATAGCACGGATGAGCTGGTCGACACGGGTCTTCGCAGAACATGGACATGCCGCGGACGTCAATCGCCTGCGAGGTCACACGCTTTCTCCCCACGACGAACCCTTGGCTCTGGTACAGTTTTTCCCGATATGTGCGACGCGTGGGAAGGCGCGTCGGTGATTCTCCCCATCGATGTCGGACGTTCCACCCAGACGCCCACGGAGGCAGCCGGACACATGAAGCCACTGCGCAAGGCCGCACCCACGAGAAACCAGTTCTCGAGCGCCATGCTCGCATCGTCATCCGACGAGCTCAATCTCCCGCTTTCCGATGTCGTCGTCGTGTTCGCGGTCAACGAGTTCTTCGTCCCCTATCTCTCCGTTGCCATCGAATCGATCATCGAGAACACCTCGCCTGACCGCCATTACGACATCATCGTGCTCACGCGCGACATCACGCCCACGAGCATGCTCACGCTCACGCGCCAGGCCAAGGGCGACAACGTGGGCATCGGCTTTCTTGACGTCGACGCAGCCCTCGGCGACCGTATGCTTCCCCATCACGGGCACTTCCGCCCCGAAACGTACTACCGCCTTCTGGCACCCTCCCTGCTCCCCAACGTAGAAAAGGCCATCTATCTCGACTCCGACCTCGTGGTCTGCGGAGATCTCGCCGAACTCTTCGACATCGACGTGACGGGCCATCTGCTGGCGGCCACGCGCGACGCCGACACCATCGGGCAGATTGACGGCTACGACCCCTCGGTGGCGTCTTACCTCAAGAACGAGCTCGGCATGACCGAGCCACATGACTACTTCCAGGCCGGCGTCCTCCTTATGAACCTCGAGGAGTTCAGAAGAACCATCACGCCCGACGAGCTNCTCGCCATNGTCACCGAGCGCACCTGGCGCTGGCTCGACCAAGATGTCCTCAACAAGGTCGTCAACGGTGACTACGTGCGCGTTCACATGAAATGGAACTACCTCGTGGACTGGCAGTACCTTCGTCGCACGCATATCGTTGCGCAGGCCTCGGACGACATTCGCAGCGAGTACGCCGCCGCCCGACGAGACATCCGCGTGGCGCACTANGCCGGCCCCGACAACCGCCCCTGGCTCTACCCCGACTCAGACCTCGCNGGNCTCTTCTGGACCTANGCCCANCGNTCCCCCTACCTCGAGGAGCTCCGTTGCCAGCTCGAGGAGTCGAGACGGACGGCGGCGGGATTCGCCAAGCGCGTTCAGGTGAGCTTTGTCTATCGGGGAATCATGCCGCTCTTCGACCGCGTCTGCCCTGCGAGCACGAAGCGACGCGTGACCATCATCAAGACCTATGAGCGTCTTGGCGGCTCGGTGGGATAGCGTACCTCGCCAGACAAGCCGAGGGGGTGTCATCCAAAAGGACGGCACCCCCTCGTCATCTTCCAAAAAAGAGATCGGCCTACTTCATGCCGAGCGCCTCGGCCAGCCGGTGCTTGTTCTGCGAGCCCCTCACGACCTGAGGGAGGGCCGCGCCGCCTACGCACTCGCTTGTGACGACGACCTTCGTGATGGAGAGATCGGACGGGAGGTCGAACATCGTAGCCTCGAGCGTAGCCTCGCATATCGCGCGCAGACCACGGGCGCCCGTTCCGCGAGCGATGGCCTGGCGGGAGATCTCCCGAAGCGCCTCCTTTTCGAACTCCAGCTCCACGCCCTCAATCTCGAACATACGCCTGTATTGCTTTACGAGGGCGTTCTTGGGCGAGACGAGAATCTCCACGAGGTCGTCCTCGGTGAGCTCTCTGGTGGATGTGATAACGGGAATACGGCCGAGAAGCTCGGGAATCATACCGAACTTATGCAGGTCCTGAGGCATGACCTGGNCCATGAGCTCNTCNTCGTTCTNGTCCGCCCTNTTGGCGAGCTCNGAGTTGAAGCCGATGCCCTTCTTGCCGATGCGGTCGGCGACGATCTTGTCGAGNCCGACGAAGGCACCGCCGCAGATGAAGAGGATGTTCGTCGTGTTGATGTGGATGAGCTCCTGCTGCGGATGTTTGCGACCTCCCTGGGGAGGCACGCTCGCGTCGGTTCCCTCGAGAATCTTGAGCAGCGCCTGCTGCACGCCCTCTCCCGAGACGTCCCTCGTGATGGAGAGGTTNTCCGCCTTNCGGGCGATCTTGTCGATCTCGTCGATGTAGACGATGCCCACTTCGGCGCGGTCCACGTCGAAGTCGGCGGCCGTGAGAAGCTTGAGCAGGATGTTCTCCACGTCCTCGCCCACGTANCCGGCCTCGGTGAGGGTGGTGGCGTCGGCGATGGCGAAGGGCACCTCGAGGAAACGCGCAAGCGTCTGTGCGAGAAGCGTCTTGCCCGTGCCTGTAGGGCCGAGAAGCAAGATGTTGCTCTTGGCGATCTCGACCTGCTCCTCATTCTCGGCGACCTCGTCGTTCCCACTCAGGATTCGTCGATAGTGGTTGTAGACCGCGACGCTCATCGCTCGCTTGGCGGACTCCTGACCCATGACNTANTGAGAGAGCTCCTGGTAGATCTCGTGAGGCGTGGGGAGGTTCTTGATGGGAGAATCCTCCTTGTCCTCGTAGTCGAGGTCATGCGCATTGGCGTCGCCCTCGGCCTCGCCGATCATGTCGGCACAGGCGTGAACGCACTCATCGCAGATGTAGACGCCACCAGGNCCTTGGATGAGCTTGCTCACCTGGCTGCGGGTCTTGCCGCAGAAGGAGCAGCACATCTCCTTCCTGTCTGTTTCTTTGGCCATACGGCTACTCCTGGGTGCTCTGCTCGCTGCGAGCGGTGATGACCTTGTCCACGAGGCCGTATTCGCAGGCCTCCGTCGCGCGCATGTAGTTGTCGCGCTCGGTGTCTTTGTCGATCTGCTCGATGGACTTGCCCGTGGCGTCGGCGAGNAGCTCGTTCAGGTGATGACGGATCCACTTGGTCTCGTCGGCGACGATCTGGATGTCCGTCTGCTGGCCCTGGACTCCAGAGCTCGGCTGGTGGATGAGGATCATGGAGTTTGGAAGCGCGAGGCGCTTGCCCTTGGTNCCGGAGGCGAGNATCGCGGCNCCCATGGANGCGGCCATGCCNACGCAGATGGTNGAGACGTCGGGCTTGATGAAGTTCATCGTGTCGATGATGCCAAGTCCCGCGTAGATGTCACCGCCAGGCGAGTCGATGTAGAGCGAGATGTCCTTGTCGGGATCCTGGCTCTCGAGATGCAGGAGCTGGGCCACGACGAGGTTTGCGCTCTCGCGGGTGACCTCCTCGCCGAGAAAGACGATGCGGTCGTTGAGCAGACGGGANTAGATGTCATAGCTGCGCTCGCCGCGCGGCGTCTGCTCCACGACGTACGGGATGAGCGGGATGTTGGTGGGGTTATGCATGTGCTTTTCTCCCTTGCCTCTTCTGAAGATGCCCCGGGCGAGACAAACTCACCCGGGGCACACTCCGTGCTGGGTGTGGTGAAGCTACTCCTCGGTGGCAGAATCGGTCTCGTCGGCGGCGGCGGCCTCGGCGGCCTCGTCGACCTCGGTTACCGTGGCGTTCTCGACCAGCCAGTCGAGNGCCTTGGTGCGCTTGATGGAGTCGTGGATTGCCGGGAGACGACCCTGGTTGCGCCAGTTCTCGATCTCGTCCTCGACGTCTTCGATGCCCGCCTTGACGAACTCGTCCCTGACGTCCTCGTCGGTCGCCTCNANGNCNAGCNTCCTCGCCATGGCGTCGAGCGCGAGCGACTGACGGGCGCGCTCCTCGGCCTGGGAGTGCAGGTCGGCGATNAAGTCNTCGGGCTTGATGCCGCGNGCGTTGAGGAACATGTCGAGTGAGATGTTCTGGCTCTGAAGCCTGTTCAGGAACTCGGTGGCAAGCTCGTTGAAGATCTCGTTCTGGTACTCGGCCGGAACCTCGTCGAGCTTGAGCGCGGCGCCTACGGCCTCGACGACGCGGTCCTCCTTGAGGTTGGGCAGCGAGGTCTTCTTGTCGTTCTCGATCTCCTCCTTCACGGCGTTGCGGAGGATATCGACGTCGTCATAGCCAAAGCTCTTCTTGGCGATCTCGTCGGTGAGCTCGGGGGTCACGAGATGCTTGATGGACTTCACGTCCACCTTGATCGAGAAGGTGTGCTCGACGCGCTTGTCGTCTGCGCCGGCTGCCTGGGTCCAGGTGATCTCCTTGGTGTCGCCGGGCTTGGTGCCCACGAGACCATCGACGACCTCGTCGGGCGTCTGGCCCTTGGAGACGTAAATCGTGCGATTCTCGCCTGCGAGGTGCTCGGCCCCCTCGAGGTTCTCGACATCGGCGGAGATGACGTCACCCTCGACGACCTCGCGGTCCTCGTCGATGTCCTCATAGGTCGCCGAGTAGCTCAGGAGCTGCTTGATCTGGGCATCGATCTCGGCGTCGGTGGCACCGGCTGGTGGCATGNTNATGGCNGGGGCGTCATAGGACTCGAGCTCGCACTGGGGACGTACGCCCACGGCGATGGCAGCGACGTAATCGGAGCCCTGCTCGACGATTCCCGGCTCCTCACCAAAGTCGATGCGCCCCACGGGGACGATGTCGAGCTCCATGAGAATCATGGGCTCCACGTCGTTGAGAAGGTCGTTGGTTGCCTGGGAGAGGATTGCCTCCTTGCCCATGGTGCCGTCGATCACCGGGCGTGGCGCATGACCGCGACGGAAGCCCTGGAAGTTGTACTTGTGGGCGATGTCCTTGTAGGTCTTGTCGATGACCGCGCTGACGTCTGCGGCGGGGATGGTGACCTTGGCAGCGATCTTGTTGTCCTTCGGCTGCTCTGCGGTGACGGTGATCTTCAACGTTCCTCCAGTGTCTCGTACCTCGGCGGGTTTTTCCCGCTGACTGTTACCCATGTTGCCGTGGTGACATGCGATGGTGCGGGCGAAAGGACTCGAACCTTCACGGAATTTCTCCCACTGGAACCTAAATCCAGCGCGTCTACCAGTTCCGCCACGCCCGCAGCTTTCACGCATAGCCTTGCAATCATAGCAAACGTTGGGGAGTATACCCAGCTTACAATCCTCTTTCCATGCAATGTGGAACATGTGTGAGGTCTGTGTCGCGGCGCGGGACGGCGACCGCCCTCATGGCCGGCCGCCGCCCGGGTTTTTGGTGCCGTTCCCTCGCCCGCTACGCGAGGTCCTGCAGNGCGTGGGGNCGNAGNTCGNAGGCTCGCAGGGCNGCGATGGCCTGCACGAGCGCCGTGGCGCCCGACATGGTGGTCGCCATGTCGATGCCGCGGTTCACCGCCTCGCTACGGAGCTGGGAGCCGTCCCCGCGCGAGCTGTGCCCCTTGGGCGTGTTGATGAGAAAGGCGATCTTGCCCTCCACGATCATGTCCTGGATGTTGGGGTGTCCAGCGGAGATGGGCTTGACGACCTCGCACGGGATGCCTGCCGCCTTGAGCGTCTTGGCGGTGCCGCGCGTGGCCACGATGTCGTATCCCAGGTTCTTGAGCGAGAGGGCCACGGGACCGACGGANCGCTTGTCNCGGTCGCAGACCGAGACGAACACCGTACCCGTCATGGGAATCTCGTAGTCGATGGCCTGACGCGTCTTGGCATATGCCTTGGGGAAGGTGTCATCGATGCCCATGACCTCGCCGGTCGACTTCATCTCCGGTCCGAGGGTGACGTCGGCGCCGGGGAAGCGGCTCCAGGGCATGACCGCCTCCTTGACCGCATAGTAGCCGTACTCGCGGTCGACGGGCGGCAGGTCGAGGTCACGGAGCTTCACGCCGCTCATGATGCGAGCCGCGTACTTTGCCAGGCTCACACCCGTGGCCTTGGACGAGAAGGGCACGGTGCGACTTGCGCGCGGGTTGAGCTCGATGACGAAGATCTGCTCGTCCTTGACGGCATACTGCACGTTGAGCGGACCCCTGATGTGGCAGGAGAGCGCAAGGTCGCTGGTGATGCTGCGAATGCGCTCGACGAGCGCGTCGGAAAGCGAGAAGGGAGGGAAGCAGCAGGCGGAGTCACCGGAGTGGATGCCGCACTCCTCGATGTGCTCGAGAACCGCGCCCACGTAGCACTCCTCGTCGTCGCAGAGCGCATCCACGTCGAGCTCGATGGCGTCCTCGAGGAAGGAGTCGAGGTAGACGGGGTGGTCGGGCGAGACCTTCGTGGCCTCGAGCATGTACTTCTCGAGGTCGGGGTCATCGTAGACGATGGCCATGCCNCGACCNCCGAGCACGTAGCTCGGACGCACGAGGAGCGGATAGCCCACCTTGCGCGCCACGTCCTTGGCGTCGGAGATGGTCTCTGCCGTGGACGAAGGAGGATAGGCGATGTCAAGCCGGTCGAGCAGGCTCGCAAAGCGGTCGCGGTCCTCGGCGAGGTCGATGGCCTCGGGCTGGGTCCCCATGATGGGTACGCCCGCGGCCTTGAGCCGCTTCGCGAGGTTGATGGGCGTCTGGCCACCAAGCGTCACGATGACGCCCTCGGGCTTTTCGACCTCGATGACGTTCATGACGTCCTCAAAGGTGAGCGGCTCGAAGTACAGGCGGTCGGAGGTGTCGTAGTCCGTGGAGACGGTCTCGGGGTTGCAGTTGACCATGACGGTCTCATAGCCCTTGGCCTGGAGTGCATAGGCGGCGTGCACGCAGCAGTAGTCGAACTCGATTCCCTGGCCGATGCGGTTGGGACCAGCGGAGAGAATCACCACGCGAGGCTTGGACGCCTGGTGAAACTCCGTCGCGCCACCCTCCTCGTAGGTGAAGTAGTGATAGCTCGTGCGCGCGGCGAACTCGCCTGCGCAGGTGTCGACGGTCTTGAGGAGCGGACGNACGCCCACGACCTCGCGCAGCACGCGGACGACCTGATCGCTCTGGCCCGTGAGATGGGCGAGCTGGACGTCGGAGAAGCCCAGCTGCTTGGCAGCCATCATGTGCTCGTGGTCGAGGCCCGCGAGGCCGAGGCGGGCGATTACCCCCTCGGCGGTCACGATGTCCTGGATGCGGTTGAGGAACCAGCGGTCGATTCTGGTGAGCTCGAAGACGCGCTCGACACCCCAGCCACGACGCAGCGCCTCGGCCACGTAGAGGATGCGCTCCGGCGTGGGCGTGGCGACCCTGTCCTCGAAGCCATCGTCNTCGAAGNCGTCCNGNCCGTCGGCACCNAGGCCGGCATGNCCCTGCTCGAGCGANCGCATGGCCTTCTGNAGGGCCTCCTCGAAGGTGGAGCCGATCGCCATGACCTCACCCACGGCCTTCATGCGCGTGGTGAGGGTGTCATCGGAGCCCTTGAACTTCTCGAAGGCAAAGCGCGGAATCTTGACCACGCAGTAGTCAATCGACGGCTCGAAGCAGGCCGGGGTGGCCTGGGTGATGTCGTTCTTGATCTCGTCGAGGGTGTAGCCCACAGAGAGGAGCGCCGCGAACTTGGCTATGGGGAAGCCGGTCGCCTTGGAGGCGAGCGCCGAGGAGCGGCTGACGCGTGGGTTCATCTCGATGACGAGGACGCGACCGTCGACGGGGTTCACGGCAAACTGCACGTTGGAGCCGCCACATGCCACCCCCACGCGTTCGAGAACGGCGAGCGAATAGTCCCTCAGACGCTGGAGCTCGAAGTCGTTGAGCGTCTGGCAGGGCGCGACGGTGATGGAGTCGCCCGTGTGGACGCCCATGGGATCGAGGTTCTCGATGGAGCAAATCACGATTCCGTTACCCACGGAGTCGCGCATGACCTCCATCTCGATCTCCTTCCAGCCCTCGACGCTCTGCTCGACGAGAACCTCGCTCTCGGGTGAGAGCGCGAGTCCCTCGCGCGCAATGCGGAACAGGTCGTCATGGTCGTAGGCCATGCCGCCGCCAGCTCCGCCGAGCGTGAACGCGGGGCGAATCACCACGGGGTAGCCAAGGTCGTCGGCAATGCGCTCGCACTCCTCGAGGGAATGGGCCACGTCGGACTCTGCGACCTCGAGTCCGATGTCACGCATCGCATCGGCAAAGAGCTTTCGATCCTCTCCCGTCTCGATGGAGTCGATGTCGCAGCCGATGACCTCCACGCCGTACGTGTCGAGCACGCCCGCCTTTGCGAGGGCCACGGCACAGTTGAGGCCGGTCTGGCCACCCATGTTGGGGAGAAGCGCNTCGGGTCGTTCGATCTCGATGACCTTCTCGACGGACTCGACGGTGATCGGCTCGATGTAGGTGCGGTCGGCCGTCTCGGGATCGGTCATGATCGTGGCGGGATTGGAGTTGACGAGCACGACCTCGTATCCCTCCCTGCGCAGGGCCTTGCAGGCCTGGGTGCCGGAGTAGTCGAACTCGCAGGCCTGGCCGATGACGATGGGGCCAGAGCCGATGATGAGGATCTTCTTGATGTCGTCACGTCTGGGCATTAGAAGCGCCTCCCCTCGCGGACGTCGATGGCAAGGTAGTCCTCCACGCCGCCCATCAGCCGCGCGAATGCGGCGAAGGCGTAGGTGNAGTCGTTGGGACCAGGCTTGGCCTCGGGGTGATACTGCATGGAGAAGGCGGGTATGTCGAGGAACTGAAGACCCTCGGGCGTACCGTCGTTGAGGTTCACGTGCGTGAGGCGNACGCGGCCGTAGCGCTCGTTCATGACCACGGGCGCGATGCGGCGCTCGGTCCAGAAGCGCAGGTCGCCTTCGTGCTCGGAGAAGCCACCGGAGAGCTCGGGCACNAGNGGNCCGAGCGTGGAGAAGACCGGGCCGTAGTTATGGTTCTGAGCCGTGATCTCGACCTTCTCGGTAAGGAGGTTCATGACGGGCTCGTTGCCGCCGTGATGGCCGTACGGGAGCTTCTCGATCTGGGCGCCNGCNGCCATGGAGATGACCTGGTTGCCGAGGCAGATGCCAAAGACGGGGAGCTTGCCGAGAAGCGCACGGACCGCCGCAACGGTCTCGGGAACCGAGACGGGGTCCCCGGGTCCGTTGGAGAAGAAGACGCCGTCGGGCTCGCGGGCGAGGACCTCCTTGGCAGGCGTGTCCCAGGGAACGACCGTGACCTCGCAGCCAGTCTCGGCCAGACGCTTGGCGATGCCCGTCTTCTCGCCGCAGTCGTACGCCACGACACGATAGACATGGTCTTTGGCACCCGCACGCACGGTATAGGGGCCAGGTGTGGAGACGTCAGCGACGTAGTTGTGGTCCGCGATGGGCTCGGAGGCGCGAACGCGTGCGACGAGACTCTNNGGGTCGAGGTCCGTGGTGGAGATGGCGGCCCTCATGGCGCCGCCCTCTCGGATGCGCAGGGTGAGAGAGCGCGTGTCCACGTCCTCGATGGCGACGATACCGCGCTCGCGCAGGAAGGCCGGGAGGCTCACGACGCTCTGCCAGTTGCTTGGCGCATAGCACATGTCATGGCACACGAGGCCGCGCAGGTGGAGCTCGGTGGCCTGCATGTCAATCTCGTTGATGCCGTAGTTGCCAAGCTGCGGGTAGGTGAAGGTCACGATCTGNCCCGCNTAGGANGGNTCACTCACGATCTCCTGGTATCCGACCATCGAGGTGTTGAAGACGACCTCACCGAACGTCTCCCCCTCAGCGCCCGCAGATCGCCCGGAGAAGCAGGTACCATCCTCGAGCGCGAGGAGCGCGCGCGGATGCCTGCCGTCATCGACCAATAGGTTCACGACGTACCACCCTCTCTTCTCAGTTGGCGATCGCCTCATGCGAGGTATTGTGCTCACAAAAACGGGAGCTCCGTCACGCNGTGACATCGCTCCCGCNAATANNTGTGAACATGCACGTCACCAAACGTCTCCTTCACGGCATCTCAGTACCGTCCTTAAAGGCTTTAGGGCATTGTAGGGGGTCGGGCGCTTTTTTGCGGCGAAGGCGCTTGTGCGGATATCGAATCGACATAATGCGTTCGAAGGCTGCGACGGACAAGGGGCGAGGGGGCATCCCCCCCCAATGAAAAGGTGCCCCGATCTGAAAGGTCGAGGCACCCGAGACGAGCGAAACCGATCTTGTATGGTCGCGGGACTAGCAGATGCCCTGGGCCATCATCGCATCGGCGACCTTGAGGAATCCGGCGATGTTGGCGCCGAAGACGAGGTTGCCCTCGTGACCGTACTCCTTGGCTGAAGAGAACGCGGCCGCATAGATGGAGTCCATGATGCCGTGGAGCCTCTCGTCGACCTCATCGAAGGACCAGGAGAGGTGCTCGGCGTTCTGGGACATCTCGAGACCGGAGGTGGCGACGCCACCGGCGTTGGCAGCCTTGCCAGGAGCAAAGAACACACCATTGGCCTGCAGATACTTCGTGGCCTCGAGCGTGGTCGGCATGTTGGCGCCCTCGACCACATACATGCAGCCGTTGGCGACGAGAACCTTCGCGTCATCAATGGCAAGCTCGTTCTGCGTGGCGCACGGCATGGCGACGTCGCACTTCTCGCCCCAGGGACGCTGGCCCTCGTGGTACACGGCATTGGGCCTGGCGGAAGCGTACTCGGTCAAACGGGCGCGGCGGACTTCCTTGATGTCCCTGAGCAAGGCGACGTCGATTCCATCGGGATCGAAGATGTATCCGTTGGAGTCAGAGACGGTGATGACCTTGGCGCCGTTCTGCTCGGCCTTCTCCGTGGCGTAGATCGCGACGTTGCCCGCACCAGAGACGCAGACTGTCTTGCCTTCGAGCGTCTCGCCCTTTTCCTCGACCATGTTGAGCAGGAAGTAGACCGCGCCGTAACCGGTGGCCTGGGTGCGTGCGAGCGAGCCACCGTAGGAGAGGCCCTTGCCGGTCAGGACGCCGGACCACTCGTTGCGAAGGCGCTTGTACTGACCGAACAGGTAGCCGATTTCGCGGGCACCGGTGCCGATGTCACCAGCAGGCACGTCGGTGTCGGGACCGACATGCCTGACGAGCTCGGTCATGAAGCTCTGGCAGAAGGCCATGACCTCGCGGTCGGACTTGCCCTTGGGGTCGAAGTCGGAGCCGCCCTTGCCGCCGCCCATGGGAAGGGTGGTGAGGGAGTTCTTGAAGATCTGCTCGAAGCCCAAGAACTTGAGAATCGAGAGGTTCACGGACGGGTGCAGGCGCAGCCCTCCCTTGTAGGGTCCGATCGCCGAGTTGAACTGCACGCGATAGCCGCGGTTGACCTGCACCTTGCCCTCGTCATCAACCCAGGGCACGCGGAAGATGATGATGCGCTCGGGCTCGACGAGACGCTCGAGGAGGGCGTTCTCCTCGTACTCGGGATGGGCGTCCAACGCAGGCTGCAGGGTGGTCAGGACCTCGGTTGCGGCCTGGAGAAACTCGGGCTGGTCGGCATAGCGGCCCCTCAGCTCCTCGATGACTCTCTCAGAATAGGTCATGCTCTCTCCTTGTTTGTCTAGCCGGATTTCCGGCATGTTGCCAATGAAAGAATACGGCTAGCCTCAAAACCCTTAAAAACGAGCGACAAGGCGTAACTTCCTCTTCCCGATTAGGAAATGAGATGTACATATCACCTGCTTGAACCACCTGCTCGAACCCTGAATCTCTTTGGAGGCAATCATATGTCGTGGATGTCAAGTATGAGTGGTGGCCACAAGATTAGGTTGCTCGAACCCCCTNCGTAACATATACTTTTGCAGCGGCTCCGGGGTGTAGCGCAGCTTGGTAGCGCATCTGCTTTGGGAGCAGAGGGTCGCTGGTTCGAATCCAGTCACCCCGACCAGCGCGGCAGTAGTTCAATTGGTAGAGCAGCAGCCTTCCAAGCTGCTTGTTGCGGGTTCGAGTCCCGTCTGCCGCTCCATGAGTGCCTAGGGCCAGATCGCGATGCGGTCTGGCCCTATTTTTTCCTGAATGGTTTTACCGCGACGCCCTCGAACCAGCAATCCACGTAGCTGCGTTGCCCTAGCCTGCGAGGATGAGGGCAGGAACAACGAGAAGCACCGTGCCAAGGAGGCAGATAGCGACGCCGCCGGCCACGCTTCCACGCACGGACCACCGAACGAGAAGCGGCTGGCTTGCACTTGCGTGGATGGGATAGGTCTGCCCGACCTCGATGGTGCCCCTCGCAACGGCGTCCTCGCAGAATGCGCGCAGGGNACANCCNNCNACCTCGTAGGAGAACTCGGCCCAGCGCTCGCCGTCCGGCCCCTCGGTAAGGCGCAGGCAGCGACCCTCGACCTCGACGGGATACTCTCGAGCATCTCCCAGCCAGGTACGCCTGCCCGCCAGAACCAGCAACGCCCCGGCGGGAAGGCAGATCACCGCTGCGGCAAGCGCATCAGAAACGAGCGCATAGTGGGCAAGTCCGACGAACATCCCGAGCGCCACGCACCAAAGGCCCAGAGCAAGCTCGAGGCGATAGTCCTCTCCCCTTCTCCGCTCATTCCAAGCGCGATGCAGGAGGTAGACCCCGCCCCCAATGCCAGCGGCGAACGCGCAGGACAGCCAATAGACACTCGTGAACTCCATGGGACCTCCGTCATCATGCGTCATCGTAGAAGATACCCCAGAGGNTNANCNNCCGCCACCCATGAGACGCATAAATCGAAAACGTTGCGAGGGGCCATGCCCGGCTCCAGGAGACCTTTCCACGGTGAACAAAGCCAGAAGGGCCTCGTTCCCATCTCGTCAGCATGCCGGGGCACCCCGGTGCCAAAGTCGTCATCGCGATAAGAGAATGGAACGTTCGACTTTGGCTCACGACCTCTGTCGACCTACCAGCACGTGCCTTTCTCATCTGCTAATCTCGACTTTTGCTCCTCACATTACTGCAGGTAAACTAGGTAATAATACTCTGTATCATGTTCCAAAGTCGATGAGCAAAAACCGTAGCCGGGAAGCGGGATTGGCTCCTGCGGTTATGGTGGTACGTCAATGACGGCCTCTGGGTCAGATGTCTCCCAGAGGCCGTCAGCCATACGTATTGTTACCCGGTCTCTTCCCTACGCCTCTTTCAGAAGCTCGTTGAACTCGCCTCGCGCCACGTAGGTGGTATGGAGCAGGTGGTGGGACCTCTCGCCGCAGGGCTCGCCGAGATACTCGGCGTAGATCTGCTGTATGGCGGGATTCTCGTGGGACATGCGCATCTTCTTGCCCTCGTCCTCACGATAGAGCGCCTGCGCNCGCAGCTTGCGGACGTTCTCCTCGGTCGTCCTCGGCTGTCCGCCTCCCTTGACACAGCCACCCGGACAACCCATGATCTCGATGAAGGTGTAGGGCGAGGTACCGTCATGCACCTTGGACATTATGATGTCGGATCCCTCAAGACCACTCGTCACGGCAACCTTGATGCTTACCCCCTCGAAGGCAGCAAACCCGGGAAGGACGTCCTCGAACGTAATCTCGGCATCCTTCACCTGGTCAAAGCCCATGATTGGCTCGACATGGAGATTCTCGAACGGAAGTGTGCGACCAGTGACGAGAAAGTACACGGTACGCAGGGCCGCCTCCATGACGCCGCCAGTCACGCCGAAGATGTCGGCGGCGCCCGTGGAGATGCCCATCGGGCTGTCAAACTCGCTGTCGGGGAGATTCGCGAAGTCGATGCCGGCGGTCTTGATCATGCGGGAGAGCTCACGCGTGGTGAGAACCGCGTCAACGTCGGCGATGCCGTCATGCATCATCTCGGGACGCTGACACTCATACTTCTTTGCCGTGCACGGCATGACTGATACCACGTAGAGACTCCTGGGATCGACCCCGAGCTTCTCGGCATAGTAGCTCTTGACCATGGCCCCCTGCATCATGTGCGGCGACTTGCAGGAGGAGAGATGGGCGAGGTCCTGTGGCCACGCGTGCTCGCAGTGCTTGATCCAACCGGGCGAGCAGGACGTGATCATGGGCAGCACCGCGGGCTTGCCGGACGCTGCGTCGACAAGACGATGCAGGAGCTCCGTCCCCTCCTCCATGATCGTGAGGTCGGCGCCCCAGTCCGTGTCAAAAACGTCATCGAAGCCCATCGCGCGCAGGGCGGAGGCCATTCTCCCCGTAACCGACTCGCCAAAGGGGATGCCAAACGGCTCTCCGAGCGCAACACGCACGGCGGGCGCCGTCTGGACGACGACGCGNNTGTNCGGNTCGGANAGNGCNTCCCAGACCCGCTCCGAGTGAGACGTCTCCGTGAGTGCCCCCGTGGGACACACGGTCGTGCACTGGCCACACATCGAGCAGTTCGTGGCATCGAGCGGCAGCTCCATGGGAGGAGCCACGATGCTGTTGAAGCCACGGTTCTGCGCGCTGATGGCTCCGACCCCCTGGATGTCACGGCATTCGGTCACGCAGCGACGGCAGAGAACGCACTTGGTCGTATCACGCGTAATCGCGGGAGAGATATCGAGGTAGCGCTCCTTGAGCTGGCCATGGAGGTGCTGCTCGGTGACGCCGAGGTCGAAGCCAAGCTGCTGGAGCTCGCAGGTCTGATTGCGCGAGCAGGCCATGCAATCCCTCGGGTGATCAGAGATGATGAGGTCGTAGATGAGCTTGCGCGCGTCACGCACGCGTTTGCTGTTCGTATGGACGACCATGCCCTCACGCACCTTGACGACGCACGATGCCTGGAGGTTTCTTGCGCCCTCCACCTCGACGACGCAGATGCGGCACGCCCCGATGGCATGGATCTTCTGGTATCTGCAGAGGTTGGGTATCTTGATGCCAACAAGCTCGGCCGCCTCCATGATGGTGGCGTCATCTGGCGCCTGCACGGCAATTCCGTTGATCGTAAGTCCAATCATGTGTGGTTCACTTCCCTATTTGATCGAGATGGCGCCGAACTTGCAATGGGCTATGCAGGTGCCGCAGCGGGAGCAGACCTCGGTGTTGATGACGTACGGTTCCTTCCCGCCGCCCGAGATGGCCTCCGTCGGACAGTTCCTCGCGCAGAGCCCGCATCGACGGCACTTCTCGGGATCGATCACATAGACGAGCATCTCCTTGCAGACGTGCGCGGGACAGGTCTTGTGAATGACGTGGGCCTCGTACTCGTCACGGAAGTACTTGAGCGTCGTGAGCACGGGGTTGGGGGCCGTTTGGCCGAGACCGCACATCGCCGTGTCCTTGATGGTGTTGGCCAGGGTCTCGAGCATGTCGAGATCAGCCTCCTCGCCCTTGCCCGCCACGATTCTCTGCAAGATCTCGAGCATGCGTTTCGTACCGATGCGACAGGGTACGCAGTGTCCGCATGACTCGTCCTGCACGAAGTCCATGAAGTAGCGCGCCGTATCCACCATGCAGGTAGTATCGTCCATGACGATGAGACCACCCGACCCCATGATTGCCCCCATGGCCGAGAGGCTCTCGTAGTCCACCGAGACTCCGAGGTGGTCCTTCGTGAGACAACCGCCTGAGGGGCCACCGGACTGGATGGCCTTGAACTGCCTGCCGTCCTTGATGCCACCGCCGATCCTGAACACGATGTCGCCCATGGTGATGCCCATGGGAACCTCGATGATGCCCGAGTATCGAATGTCTCCCGCAAGGGCGAAGACCTTCGTGCCCCTCGACTTGCCGACGCCGTACGAGGCATACCAGTCGCCACCGCGCATGATGATCACGGGAACGTTGGCGAGCGTCTCGACGTTGTTGATGATCGTCGGACAGCCGTAGAGGCCGCTCTGGAACGGGAAGGGGGGCTTCTGACGCGGCTCGCCGCGCTTGCCCTCGATGGAGTTCAGGAGNGCCGTCTCCTCGCCACAGACAAAGGCGCCGGCGCCGATGCGTATCTCCAGGTCGAAGTCGAACCCCGTGCCAAGGATGTTCTTGCCGAGAAGGCCGCACTCATAGGCGACTCCGATGGCGGCCTGGAGCCGCTCGACGGCGATGGGATACTCGGCTCTCACGTAGACGAAGCCCTGGTTGGCACCGATGGTGTATCCGCCGATGAGAAGGCCCTCGATGATGGAGTGCGGATCTCCCTCGAGGACCGAGCGGTCCATGAACGCGCCTGGGTCGCCCTCGTCACCGTTGCAGACGATGTACTTCTCATCACCGGGCTGGTCATAACCGCTCCGCCACTTGATGCCCGTAGGGAAGCCCGCACCACCGCGGCCGCGAAGCCCGGACTTGATGAGCTCCTCGTAGGTACCGACCCTTCCGAGCTCTCTCACGGCCTTCACGAAGCCAAAGTACCCATCTCTCGAGATGTATTCCTCGACGGAGGCGTAGTCGATCGACCCGCAGTTGCGAAGGACGATCTTGACCTGATCGTGATAGAACGGGATGTCAGCGAGGCAGGGGACGTGCTCCCCGCTCGGCTCGTCGAAGAAGGTGTACTCCTCCTGGATTTTGCCGCCGATGATGTGCTTGTCGACGACCTGAACGATCTTCTCTGGAGTCATGTTGACGTAGAACGTGTCNCCNGGCTCCACNAGGACGGTCGGNCCGAGGGCGCACAGCCCCANNCAGCCCGACTCGACGATNCGNACCTCTTCTNCCAGGCCNCGAAGGGTGCANTGCTTGCGNAGCGCGGTNAGNACGTCNCCGCANTGAGACGAGATGCAGCCCGTGCCCCCACAGACGGTGATGGTGAACCTGAAGTCCTTGACGGAGTCGAGAAACTCCCGCTTGACCCTCTCGAGGTCAGAGACGGTCTCAAGCCTGCCTACATATCTTGTGGTCATCACTGCTCGCTCCCCTCGGCCTCGTAGTACGAGGCGATGATGCCAGGGAGCTCCTCGGTGGTTACCTTGGCGTAGACCTTGTCATCGATGGCGATCGCGGGCGCAAGGCTGCAAGCTCCGATACAGCGCGCGACCTCGAACTTGAACATGCCGTCAGCCGTGGTATGACCCACCTTGCAGTGGAGAAGCTCCTCCAGAAAGTCAACGAGGCGCACGCCTCCACGCACGTAGCAGGCCGTTCCAAGGCAGCACCTGATGCCATGCCGCCCGTTGGGCTCGGTCGAGAAGAACGAGTAGAACGTCACGACGCCCGAGACGGTGCCTAGGGGCGCATGCATGACCTCGGCGACGATCCGTTGAACCTCGATGGGAAGGTAACCGTAGGAATTCTGAACTGCATGCAGTACCTGGATGAGACTTGCTCCCTCTGCCGCCTTCGTCTGCGCAAGCTTGCGCACGCGTTCGAACCTCTGGTCATCTTGGATAACATCTCCACCCACGCTCATGAAACGACCCCCTCTGAAAGACGAACACCAAAAGAGTGGACCTGCGTCGGCCTGTCGGCCGAACAAACCTATGTAATCCCAGGCTCTGGGCTGAGGAGACTCACAATCCAAACATGGTCTCACCGTATCAGTTTTACTCTTCGACCAAGACCTGTCTGCGACAGGCGGTCGCTCCCCGTGTTTGTCTGGCATCACGCTGCGCCCGCCCAAAGCCCAAGCCATCCGCCGCGACCCATGGCGCGAAGACGCACGAGGTTTAATAGAATAGAAGGCGTCCGACAGTCACCCTTGGAGGTTCGCATGGCCATTCGCACGCTCGGCAGGACACTCGTCATCGCAAATCCCACCGCACACAGTGGGCAAGGCTCCCAGGCGGCCGAGCGCGTGAAGAGGTTCTTCGAGTCATATGCCTCTGCCACGACATCGTATGATCACCAGCTCACCAAGACCGCAGGCGATGGCGAGGCCATGGCGCGCGGCGCCGCTGGCTATGACACCGTCATCGCCCTCGGTGGCGACGGAATCATCCACGAGGTTGTGAACGGCCTCATGAGCATCACGGCCAAAGACCGTCCCACGCTCGCCATCGTCCCCATGGGCTCGGGAAACGACTTCGCGCGCACGCTGGGCGCAACGTTCAACGACCCCGATGAGTCGCTCCGAGAGATTCTCAGCGGGTCCATTCGCAGGATTGACCTGGGTTGCGTGGAGAGCGAGGCCACCGTGCCCGCCTATTTCATGGAGACGCTCTCCTTCGGTCTTGACGCCGCCATCGCACTTGACACGACCGACCGTCGGGAGGCCAACACCTCGCAGGAGGGCGAGAAGCTCTTCGCCACCTCGGGCATACGCATCATGAGCCGGGTAAAAGGCGACTCATCGGGCTTTCCCTCACGCGTGTCCATCGATGGCGAGCAGCCCATCGAGCTCAACTCCATCGTCTTCGCGCTGCAGAACGGCCCCACCTACGGCGGCGGCTTCTCCATCTGTCCCGATGCCGTCCCCACGGACGGCCTCCTCAACGTCTGCTATAACGTGCGCACCCCCAGCGTCGCACATCTGCTCGGACTTCTCGCCCTCGCACGTTTTGGAAGACATGTGGGGTCGAGCGTCGTGAATCTGCGCACCTTCTCATCGCTCGACGTGGAGTTCACCGAAAGGGAGCCGCCCTGCCAGGTGGACGGCGAGCGTCTCACGGGTACGCGGTATCACGTACACGCGGCCCCATCGTCGCTCGACGTCATCGTGCCGACAGGCTGCACGTGGTAGCCGCGTCTCTCTGACGCAGGTCCCCTCGGTGGACTGCGTCCTCATGTGGATGTGATCGCTCCAAGGACATGGAGATTGAAAAAAGGGACGCCCGCAAAAAGCGAGCGTCCCTTGCTGGTGTCACGAGACGTACGTGCTACTTGGCGGCCGCCTGGAGCATGGCCTTGACCTCTGCAGCAGTCTTGAGCTGCATGACCTTATCCACGAGGGCGTCCGCATCCGCCTTTGTCCACTCGGAGAGGATGCGNCGCGTGCGCAGNATCGACGGCGCGGAGACGGAGTACTCGTCGAGACCGAAGGAGACGAGCACCGGAATGAGCAGCGGGTCGGCTGCGGCCTCGCCGCACATGCCGACCATGATGCCCGCCGCGTTGGCCGTGGAGATGATGCGCTTGAGGGAGCGCAGGACGGCAGGCTGGTACACGGTGTAGAGATAGCTCACGCGGTCGTTGCCGCGGTCGGCGCACATCGTATAGCCGATGAGGTCGTTCGTGCCGATGGAGAAGAAGTCGCACTCAGCGGCGAGGTCGTCGGCGATGAGGGAGGCTGCGGGAGTCTCGATCATGGTACCGACCTCGATGTCCTTGTTATAGGCGATGCCGCGCGCGTCAAGATCCACCTTGCACACCTCGAGGAGCTCCTTGGCCTTGCGAATCTCGTCGATGCAGGTGACNAGCGGNAGCATGATCTTGACGTCNCCNAACGCGGACGCACGGAGAAGGGCCGTGAGCTGAACCTTGTACTGCTCGGGGTTGTTGAGGCAGTAGCGCACGGCACGGAAGCCCATGAAGGGGTTATCCTCATGGCGGAGGTTGAGGTACGGAATCTCCTTGTCACCGCCCACATCGAGCGTACGGATGATGACGGGCTTTCCCTTCATGCGAAGCGCGACCTTCTGGTAGGCGGCGAACTGCTCGTCCTCGGACGGGAGCTCCTTGGCATCCATGAAGAGGAACTCGGAACGGAAGAGGCCCACGCCCTCGCAGTCGTGCTCTGCGGCAACGTTGGCGTCGTCGGGGTTGCCGATGTTGGCGACGAGCAGCTTGGCCTTGCCGTCACCGGTGATGGTGGGCTTGCCGCGGTACTCCTCGAGGGCGGCCTTCTCCTCGGCNTACTGCTTCGCCTTGGCGCGATAGTGCTCGAGCTCGTGGTCGTCGGGATTCTCGATGACCTTGCCCGCCGAACCGTCGACGACGATCATGTCGCCGTTCTTGATGAGCGTGGTGGCATCGGCCACGGAAAGGACCGCGGGAATCTCAAGGGCACGGGCGATGATGGCGGAGTGGGAGGTGCGGCCACCAGTCTCGGTGATGATACCGGCCACGTTGTCCTTGTCGATGTCGGCAGTCATGGAGGGGGTGAGCTCGTGGACGATTACGATGGAGTTCTCGGGAAGCGTGGAGAGGTCTACGACCTCCTTGCCCATCAGGTCGGCGAGAAGCCCGGTACTCACGTCGGCGACGTCGGCCGCACGCTCGCGGAAGACCTCTTCGTCGGAGGCGGAGAACATGTCGTAGTACATCTTGTAGGCNTCGCTCACGGCCTGCTCCGCACACATCCCGGAGTCGATGGAGCTACCAACCATATCCTTGATGCCGTCATCCTCGGCAAACTCGATGTGGGCGCCCATGATTGCGGCGGCCTCCGCGCCAACGGTCTGCGTCATGCGCTCGATCTGCACGTTGGTCTGCTCAATAAACTTGGCAACTGCGCTCGCATAGCGAGCCTTCTCGGCATCNNCNTCCTCGGGNGCGTGCGGGGTGAACGTAAGATCGGGATCCACAGCAACGCGGGCGACGCCAATACCGATACCATCAGACGCATTAACACCTTCGAACATGTCTCCCCCTCCAGTCGGCCGCAAAGCGGCTCTTAAACTGCTATGTCATCGCCCCTGCGGGCGAGGAACACCAGTACGAGAGATCCTACTCGGCGGCGCTCGCCTCTTGCTTTGCGTCGTTGGCTTCCTGCTTGGCGGCATTTGCCGTAATCTGGTCGGAGATCGAGACGGGCATCTTGCGACCCATTTTCTTATAGAGGGCCGCCACGACGCGATCGATCGTCGCCCGCTTGGCGATGCCTTTGCTGGCTGCGGTTGCGGTACCGCAGGCACCGGCATAGATGAGCGAGGTCTCGTAATCGAAGCCACGGGTGGTGCTCGCAAGGAAGCCGGCGACCATCGAGTCTCCGGCACCGGTGGCATTGACGAGCTTGACCTTTGCCGTGGGCACTATGTGCTCCTGGCCATACTCATCGAGGAGCAGCGAGCCAATGCCGCCGCACGAGACGATGACGTTACGTGCGCCGCCGTCCTGGAGCTTATGCGCATAGGGCATGCACTCCTCGGGAGTCTCGATGTTTGCGTGGAAGATACGCCCGACTTCGTGGTTATTGGGCTTGATGAGGAATGGATGCGCCTTGATGGACTCCACGAGGAGCTGGCCCGGGGCATCGACCACGAACTGGATGCCCCGGCCACCCAGGCGGTTCATGATCTGGTCGTACATGGTCTCGGGAAGCGAGCCGGGGATGGAGCCGGTGAGCACAAGGGTATCGCCCGAGTTGACGACGTCCATGCGCTCGAGAAGCTCGTCGACCTTCTTCTCGGAGATCTTCGGACCCATGCCGTTGACCATCGTCATGACAATGCCGTTGAGCTTGATGTTGATTCGCGTGAAGCCGCGATCGAGCTTGACGAAGTTGCTCGAGATACCATGCTCCTGGAGCTCGCCGATGAGATAGTCGCCCGTAAACCCGGCGACGATGCCCATGGCTACGTTGACCACGTCGAGCTCGTTGAGGAGCGTGGAGACATTGATACCGTTTCCACCGCAGTAGAGCTCCTCGTAGGAAGACCTATTCGTGAAGCCCATGTCCAAGGTCAGCGGGTGCATGACATAGTCAAGGGCGGGGTTTAGCGTCATTGTGTAAATCAATGCGAGCTCCTTCCAAGAGAATCCTCTTCCCAAGTATGCCCCAAGGACGGTGCAGAGGCAGATGCGATTCTGCTGGTGCNAAAAACATGGTCNCACGTCCTATGCAAGCATTCGTCTCACTCATTTAAATACATACGCAGCGAAATAGATGCAATAGCTCGGTGACCGTAGCCATTTGACCGTTGATGACGGGGCCTCACAAGGCCTTTCTGGCTTCCCTCCCTTGAGCTTGACGAGCACGAAGGCCAGGCAGCTGGTGCCTGGCCACCATATGCATTGGTGCTCCCTGGGCGATTCGAACGCCCGACCGACGGTTTAGAAGACCGGTGCTCTATCCAACTGAGCTAAGGGAGCATGTCACCGCCTTGCGGCGAAGTAATTCTATAGCAAAAGCCCTCCCGTTTTCGTCAGGAGCCGAGGGTGCCTTCCGAAAGTATCGCGAGCACCCCGGCCACCGTCTTGGCATCCTGAATCACACCAGCGCGAATGGCGGAGACGACCGCACCCACGGGAAGCCATGCGACATCGATGAACTCTCCCTCGTCGGGAACCGCCGCACCCTGCGAAATCCCGCGCGCGGCGAAGACCTCAGTATGCTCGTTGGTAAAGCCGGGCGAGCCAAGCGTGGTCACGAGAGGCTCGAGCGTCTCGGCTCGCAGGCCCGTCTCCTCGTAAAGCTCGCGAGCCGCGCATGTGACGCCGTCCTCGCCGCACTCGAGCTTGCCCGCCGGAATCTCGAGCGTCATGCGTCCGAGCGCCACGCGATACTGGCGCACGAGGCACACGCGCCCGTCGTGGATGGCTACGACCGCAGCACCGCCGCCGTGTCGGGCAATCTCCCGAACGGCGCGCGAACCGTCCGAAAGCTCGACCTCGAGACGCTCGACCGAGAAGATGCGCCCTCGCCACATCCGTCTGGCGGATACGACGTCCTCAAAAAGCGACCGGTCCGGTGCGAGCGCCTCGAGGACCTCGTCCATCTCGTCATGCGTCCCCATGTCTCCCATGCCCCTCCCCAATCGATCACTTCGTAGAGTAGGACCCGTCCGCATAATCAATACTGTACCCCCGCGCGGTGTTGTAGACCTCCAGCTCGAGGTCGAGCGTACCATCGGAGGAGAGGAGATCGACGATGATGCTCCTAGGCACGAGCTCGTCTCCCTCGTATATGGGTGTGGACGAATACCATACGGTGCCCCCGGGGTTCTTATCGAGCCAGTCGCGGACGAGACCCTCGGGATACGCCATGCCACCCTCACCATCGTTGGAGCCCACGTTCTGCATGCGCGTGCCCGTGACGAGGTTCTCCGCGACCTCTGTCCCACCAAGGGACTTGGCTATGAGATGTGACCTGTTGAAGAGGTAACCGTGGTAGACCGAGCCGTCGGACTTGACGATGTCCACGACGGCATTATGCCCCCATCCCGAGGGATGAGTGTCCGACATGTCCATACGCTCGCGGGCGACGCCCGCCTCCACCATCTGGGGCGTCACGCATGCGACCGCACGACCGGTACGCCCAAGCGCGTCGGGCGAGGAATACGCGACCGTCCCCGCAGCGACGTCTTGGTCCACGACGGCGGAACCCACGATCCGATAGTAGTCTGGGGAGACGACCTCGTCCCACGTCGTAGCGCCCGAACGCGTCGAAGACGCAGCCTGCGCGACCTGACCTGAGTCAGGGTCGATGGCGACGGGGTTCCAACAACCGAGTCGGGCAGACGCGAGCCCGCCCGCAACCGCGACACAGACCACAACTACGCGGGCGAGCTCGTGAGCCCTCCGACGAAACCTGGTAGCCGACATGCCAATCACCTCCCCATGGCACGAGCCTAGCATGCATACGAGACAGTAAATGACGAAAAGGACTGCTCGAGACACGGGCTGCTCGGCGACGCCGCTTCGCGTACGGAGGGTTTTTGCGCAAGAGCCGTCCGCACGCATACTTCGCGTGCCAGAAACGTCGCGTACGGAGGGTTTTTGTATAAGAAGCGTCCGCACGCGAAAAAACGGCATCCGCACGGCAGCGTACCATCTCGCTTCTCCCCCAGTCCGTCCTACCGATAGTGCATCCCGGTCTCTCACCTGCTACGATGAGGGAGTGTTCGTGGAGTGCAACGATGCCGAATCCTGTCGGGCGGAGAGGAGGCAATTCGATGGTTGAGCTTCTCGTCTTGGTGCGCCATGGAGCGGCCGAGGTCTGCCCGGAAGACAGCGGTGACGTCTCGCGCGGCCTTACCATGGCGGGCAGGCGATCACTCAAAGCGATGATGCCTCATGTCCGTTCGCTGATTGATGCTGACGGCGACGTTGTGATCTGGTCGAGCCCTGCGGTGAGTGCGAGGCAGACGGCGACGATCGTTGCCCATATGCTTGGCATCAAGCCCGTCGAGATTCGCCAATCCCTCTACAGCCAGGACGTCGGCGCCTTCTTCCATGAGCTTTCGTCCGCCGAGGCCCGCGTGGTCGTGGCAGTGGGACACAACCCCTTCGTAGAGCAGGCGGCTCGGTGCCTCGACGGGAACGCGCCACGCTTCGACGAGGGAGCCGCCGCGGCCTTCTGGCTCACTGGCAGGCGCGTCGCTGTCCAGTCTGGGCTCGTCTGGTTTGTGCAGGGCCCGAGCACCGCACCATGGGAGGCGCTCGGACGGGTGGAGAGAAGCCTCTTCTCGATGGCCAGGCACGTGGAGACGTGCCTTCGCACGTTCCTTGATGATCCGGATGATCCCGAGACGCTGCATCGCTATCGTGTGGCGATTCGCACGATGCGCTCCCTGCTCGCCTTCATCAGGCCCTACCAAAGAAGCCGTCAGGCGCATTTGCTTGCAGATGACCTGCACGAGCTCATGCGACCCACCTCTCGCCTGCGTGAGCTTGACATCCTATGCGAGCAGGTCGAGGCTCTAGAAGTCGAACGCTCTGTCACCGAACCCACGCTACTTTCTTACTGCCAAGAGCTGCGCGCGGTCGAGCGCAGACGAGCGCTCAAGATGCTCCGGAGCAAAGAGACGCGCCAGGATGTCCGACGGATCGTGCGCGAGTCAGAGAACGTCCGTTGGAAGAGGGCCCGCAGGCACACGGGTCTTCCTCCCGAGCATCTGCGTGCCCGTCTTGACGGGATGCGGATGCATCTCGTCGGTGTCGAAGATGCACTTGATCTTTCTGATGCCGTCGCCACTCACGCATTGCGCAAGGACGTGAAGGGCGTTCGCTATGTCGCGAGCGAGCTAGGGGACCTTCTCGGCGTAGACCTCGATGACGTCTCCTCCGAGATGGCACGAGCGCAGGACAGGCTCGGCGAGCTCTGCGATGCACGAGCAAACCGCGCGATCATTGCGACGATCGACGTGGCTGGCCTTTCGACGGAGGCAGCCCTTGAGCTTGGCCTTCTCGACGCACGGCAGGCTACGGCCATCGATTCCATACTGGACGCTGGTTCCACGACATGACGCGGGAGCGTAGGCTGCGATCGGTCACACGAAATCGTGCCCGTACCCATGGAACCCCCTAGGGCTTTTTCACGGGGTAGCATATTTCGGTAACGTATTCGTTCGGATCGTTTGTCTCATGTGGGCTTACGTGGTAGATGCAAGACATGGGGCCATCGAACTCGTAGCCATTGTCGCAGACCCAGTTCGCGACGGCNTGGTTGACGCCNCCNAGCTTCTCNTAGGAACCCTTGTAGGTGGCGGAGGCATGCTGCACGGCAGGCACGGTCTTGGATCTCACATGCTCGGTGTCGGCGTAGTCCCCCTCCACACACATCCGTACCTCGACACCGACGTCGTGTTCCTTGTGCTCGCGGTCGTGGTAGACGGACATGGCATAGGGAGCTGCGGGTCGCAGCCCCGACCTCTCGGTCTCCTTCATGCAGGTATCCCAGAGAAGCTGTTCGTCAGCGTATGAGTGAATGACTTGGCGCAATAACGAAAAAGGCCAGACACCGAAAACGGCATCTGACCTCATATGTTACATGGTGGACCGGCAGGGGTTCGAACCCTGGACCTTGGGATTAAGAGTCCCCTGCTCTACCAGCTGAGCTACCGGTCCCTATTCAACTGTAATGGGGTGGGTGAAGGGGCTCGAACCCTCGACCTACGGAGCCACGGTCCGTCGCTCTTCCAACTGAGCTACACCCACCATGTGACCCACCTCGTGCAGCTCGTCTATTATTGCAAAACACGCCAATGATGCAAGGGGGAATCTCGAAGTTTTTTCTGACCACCTCTCTCCACACATAAGACCACGCGTTTGAGCAAGACGTTATTTCGTCAAGGTGTCGTGCCTTGAACGAGACGGTACGAGCAGCTATCCTTACTCCATCATGCTAAAGTGCGCCTGCATGGGCGCCGCAAGAATGGAGCAGAAAACATGAAGTTCGACTCCCCCGACCTTGACCGCCGCCAGTTTCTCGTGAGCGCCTTCGCCGTCATGGGCACCTCTACGCTCGTCGGCCTTGCGGGCTGCTCGTCCTCGTCCTCGTCCGATTCGTCCTCCTCGACCGCGACGTCGACGGCCGCCTTCGACGGAAACTTCGTCGTCGGCTTTGACCAGGAGTTCCCGCCATACGGCTATGTCGGTGACGACGGCAAGTACACGGGCTTTGACCTCGACCTCGCCCAGGCGGTCTGCGAGATGGAGAGCTGGACCTACACTCCCACCCCCATCTCCTGGGATGCCAAGGANGCCCTGCTCAACAGCGGTCAGATCACCTGCATCTGGAATGGCTTCACCATCGAGGGTCGAGAGGGTGACTANGCCTTCACCGANGCCTACATGGAGAACCGNCAGGTCGTGGTCGTNCGNGCCGACTCCGGCATNNCGNGCCTCGCNGACCTNGCNGGCAAGAACGTCATCACCCAGGCGGACTCCGCGGCTCTCGACCTTCTTTCGGACGACGGCGCCCAAGCCGAGCTTGGAGCCACGTTCGCGCAGCTCCAGACCATCGATAACTACAACACGGCCTTCATGATGCTCGANAANGGCTCNGCCGANGCCGTCGCCATCGACTATCCCGTCGCCGTATACAACATCGGCGATCGCACCTCGGAGTTCACGATCCTCGGCGAGGCACTCAACTCCGAGCACTTTGGCGTCGGCTTCGCGCTTGGCAACGAGGACCTTGCCGCCACGGTCGAGTCGGACCTCCAGCAGCTCGATTCCGAGGGCAAGGTCAAGGAGGTCTGCGAGAAGTACGCCGACCAGGGCGTCTCCTACGACCTCTGGTGNCTCCCNAAGAAGTAGTCAGGAAACGTATAGCGAAGGTTTCGGGTCCGCCGTCTGGCGGACCCCTGTCGTAGGCGGTCACACGTGCCCTCTTCCACCATGTTCTCCATGCTCATCTCAAGCTACGGCACCTCNCTNGAGATATTCGCGCTCACGCTCCTAGGGGCGATCCCCCTCGGCGTCGTCATCGTCCTCGGACGCCTCTCGAGGTTCAGGCCCCTGTCGCTCCTCATGCAGCTCGTCATCTCGGTGATGCGCGGCACGCCCCTCATGCTCCAGATGTTTGCGGTCTTCTTCGTGCCGTACTACGTGTTCGGCGTTCGGACCGATTCCGACTACATGTTCACCGCCGTGATCATCGCCTTCATCGTCAACTACGCGGCCTACTTCGCCGAAATCTACCGCTCGGGCATCCAGAGCATGCCCCAGGGGCAGTACGAGGCGGCGCAGGTACTCGGTTACTCCCACGGGCAGACCTTCTTCAGAATCATCCTGCCCCAGGTGGTCAAGAGGATTCTGCCCGCCATGGGCAACGAGGTCATCACGCTCGTCAAGGACACGTCGCTTGCCTTCTCCATCGGCATCATCGAGATGTTCACGCAGAGCCGGGCGCTCGTGGCCTCGCAGCGCACCATGATCCCGTTTGCCATGGCTGCTGCGATCTACTGGGTGACCTGTCTCCTCATCGAGTTCGCCCTCCGCAAGGCCGAGAAGAAGCTGGACTACTACCATGACTAGCACCAGGGCGGTTTCGATTAAGGGAGCACGCAAGTCGTTTGGCTCGCGCGAGGTCCTACACGACGTCTCGTTTGGCATCGACCGTGGCGAGGTCGTCTCGCTCATCGGCCCGTCAGGGGCAGGCAAATCCACGCTTCTCCGCTGCCTGACCCTCCTTGACACCTTTGACGAGGGGTCGCTCTCCTACGGTGACCTTGAGGTCACCTCGAGGGGCGAGGACGGCCATGCCGTCTATGACGGGGATGCGATGCAGCGGGCGCGCATGCGCTTTGGCATCGTCTTCCAGAGCTACAACCTCTTCCCGCACTTCTCGGTCATGCGCAACGTATGCGACGCGCCCACCGTCGTGCAGCACCGCGACAAGGAGGAGGTGGAGACCGAGGCGCGCGTCCTTCTCGACCGGCTTGGCCTCTCCGAGCACGCCGACAAGGTTCCGTGTCAGCTCTCGGGTGGCCAGCAGCAGCGCGTGGCGATCTGTCGCGCCCTCGCGATGAAGCCGGACGTGATCTACTTCGACGAGGCGACCTCGGCGCTCGACCCCAAGCTCACGACCGACATGCACCGCCTTATCCGCGAGCTCGCCTCCGAGGGAATGGCCGTTGGCATCGTGACCCACGAGATGGGCTTTGCCCGGGAGGCCTCCGATCGCATATGCCTGCTTCTTGACGGAGAGATCGCGGAGGACGGCCCCACAGATCAGATCATCAACAGCCCGCTCGACCCTCGCACGAGGGAGTTTCTCTCGTCGGCGGAGGACTAGATCAAGACTTCAGGCAGGACGAGGGACCACGGACATCTTGAGGCCGTGGTCCCTCGTCCTGCCCCGATGCCCTATACCAAGTATTCCGCGATCTGCACGGCATTGGTCGCGGCGCCCTTGCGAATCTGGTCTCCGCAGCAGAAGAACGTGAGCGAGTTGACGCCATCAGGCGCGGACGTGTCGCGGCGTATGCGCCCGACAAAGACGAGGTCCTGGTCAGATGTGTCAAGCGGCATCGGATAGCGAAGGCTCTCGGGACTGTCAACGACCTTGACGCCAGGCGCTGACGAGAGTATCTCGCGGGCCTCTCCCGGGGTGATCGAGCGGTCGAACTCGGCGGTGATGGACTCGGAATGCGAGCGCATGACGGGCACGCGCACGCAGGTGCAGCTCACGCGAACCTCTGGCAGGTGCATGATCTTGCGCCCCTCGTGCAGCATCTTCCACTCCTCGGACGTGTATGCCTCGTCCTGGAAGCCGCCGATCTGCGGAATGAGGTTTGCGGCCAGCTGATAGGCGAAGGGCTTGGTCTCGCCCATCTCGCCNCCNTNNGCCAGGACGNCCNTCTCGCGCTCCAGCTCGCGCAGGCCCGGCATGCCCGCACCAGAGGCCGCCTGATAGGTGCTCACGATGAGACGCCTGAGACCTGCCGCCTCGTGCAGCGGCCACGTGGGGACGAGACCGATGATGGTGGCGCAGTTCGGGTTGGCGATGATGTTGCGCGGATGGTTGGCGATGTCTCCGGGATTGATCTCGGGTATCACCAGGGGCACATCGGCATCCAGGCGGAAGGCGTGGGAGTTGTCCACGCATACCGCGCCGCGCTTCGCGGCCTCGGGGAGAAGCGCCCTGGCCTGCTCGTCGCCAGCGGCGCCAAGCACGATGTCGACGCCTTCGAAGGCGTCGGGCGTGGCCTCGACAACGGGCACCCTCTCGCCGTGAAAGACGACGTCTCTGCCGACGGAGCGCGCGCTCGCGAGCGGAACGAGTCTCCTCACGGGGAAGTTTCGCTCCTCGAGACACTGGAGCATCTGTGTTCCCACGACGCCGGTGGCACCGAGAACCGCAACGATCTTGTCGCTCATGAGAAATCCCTTCGGATGATCTGCTCTGTCACGATTAGCGCGTCTTTGGCGGAGAGACCATCTCGTCACGAACGAATCCCTCGTAGATGACCTTGATGGCGNGCTCGAAGTCGCTGTTGTCNACNCCCATGATGATGCTGATCTCCTCGGAGCTCTGGGTGATCATGCGAATGTTGATACCTGCGTTGCCCAGGACGCCGAAGATCTTGCCCGAGGTGCCGGAGCGCCTGGACATGTTGCGACCGACGACCGAGATGAGGGCGATCTTGTCGAGCATCGTGATGTCGTCCGGCTTGATCTCGCGCCGGATGTCCGCGACGATCGAATAGATCGTGTCGCGGACCTCGTCGGCCTCGACGACCACGCCGAAGGAGTCGACGCCCGTGGGGATGTGCTCGACGGAGACGCCATAGCGCTCGAAGATGTCGAGGGCACGACTGATGACGCCGACCTCGTTGGACATATGGGCTTTCTTGACGTGCACGGCGAGAAAGTCCTTCTTGCCAGCGACGCCCGTGATGAGGTGCTCGTTGGCACCCACCTCGGCAGTCTCGGAGATGATGGTGCCTCGGTCCTCGGGNCGGTTGGTGTTCTTGATGAGGATGGGGATGCCGACCTCGCGCACGGGAAAGATGGCCTCCTCCTGCAGGACGGAGGCACCCATGTAGGAGAGCTCGCGCATCTCGTCGAAGGTGATGCGGCGGATGGAGCGGGGGTCGTCCACGACACGGGGGTCGGCGGAGAGGAATCCGGACACGTCGGTCCAGTTCTCATAGAGGTCAGCGTTGATGCAGCGTGCGACGATGGCACCGGTGATGTCCCCGCCTCCGCGCTTGAAGAGCTTGATGGAGCCGTCGACCGTGGCGCCGTAGAAGCCGGGCAGGACGAAGGAGCCCTCGCGAACCACGACCTCCTTAAGCCGGGAGGCGGTACGCTCTACGTCAACGCTACCGTCATGGTGAAACACGATGACGTCGGCAGCATCCACGAACTTGAGACCCAGGTACTCGGCCATGATGTGCGCCGTGAACCACTCGCCACGCGAGACGATGTACTCGGGCGAGTGCTTCTTGATGTTTCCGGCGAAGGTATCGAACTTCTCGGCAACGGGCCACGTGATGCCCAGCTCGTCGGCGATGTCGACGAAGCGCTGCTCGATGTCGGCGAGCAGGGACGTGCAGTCCACATGGTACTGGATGTGTGCGTTGACGAGAAGGAGCAGGTCGGTGATCTTGTTGTCCCCGTCAAAGCGCTTGCCGACGGCGGAGACCACCACGAACTTGCGATCGGGATCGGAGTCGACAATGGCCTTGACCTTCTTGAACTGCTCGGCAGTCGCGACGCTGGAACCGCCGAACTTTGCAATCTTGATCATTGCTGGACCTAGCTTTCCTTGACGAGGGCTGCCATGAAGGTGGTGGGGTCGGCCTCAAGAGCCGACGTAAGAATCGCTCGCGCCTGCTCTGCGGTGAGATCGCGCACGAGAACGGCACCGGGCTCGTAGGAGCGAGAGCCCTCGATGTCCTCCTCCGTTCGGAACACGTAGTCGGAGCGNAGCANCTCCGGGTCNTACGTGAGNCCNCGCGAGAAGTCGTANCGNGGANGGANGCCGGAGGCGCANTCGAGGATGTCCTGCACGATGGCATTGCCCGTGGGGAGCGAGCCGGCACCCTGGCCATAGAACTTGAGCTCGCCCACCGTATCGCCGTCAAGCGTCATGAGATTGAAGTTCGAAGGCACGTCGGCCTCGAGCGAGGAGGTCTGAACGGCAACAGGCTCGACGGCGACGGCATAGCGCCCGTCCCTCTGCACCCCCCTGCCAAGAAGCTTGATCGTACGATCATGGCTGCCAAAGAGGGAGAGGTCGCGTTTGGTGAGCGTGCGGATACCCGTCACGGGGAGTTCCTTCGTACACGCGACGTCGAAGGCGACGGAGGCCGAGATGATCGTCTTGTTCCGCACGTCAATGCCATCTATGTCGGCAGAGGGATCACGCTCGGCATATCCCATCTCCTGGGCCTTGCTCAGCACCTCGGCGAAGTCGGATCCGTCCTTGAGCATCTTGTACACGATGTAGTTCGTGGTTCCGTTCATGATGCCCTGGAAGGAGTTGACGGCATCGATGCGACGCGCCTTGATGATGCTTGCGATCCAGGGGATGCCGCCACCCACGGACGCCTCGATGAGAAGACCCGCGTCATGCGCGTTGGCGGCTTCGACGAACTCGGCGAAGTACTCGGCGACCACGGCCTTGTTTGACGTGACCACATGCTTTCCCGCGTTGAGCGCCGCGAGGATGAAGGCATGAGCGGGCTCGACGCCACCCATGCACTCGACCACGAGCTCGATCTGGGGATCGTTGACGATGTCGGCGTAGCCGGAGGTCATGCGGGGGTCACTGAGCCGGTCAGGTAGCTCGAGGATACGGGCGACCTCGACGGATCCGACGTGCCTGTCGATGATCTCGGCAACACCGCGACCCACGGTTCCGTACCCAAGGACGGCTATCTTCATCTGGGTTCCTTTCGATTCTGTGTCAGCCGGTTTCTAATGGCCNTCCGCACNGCTATCATACGTGCGTAGACAAAGCTCGAGGCCCGTGATGCAAGGAGCCCACAAGTGAGAACTTTCTACCACAGCACCCGCTCGAATGCCGATTCTGTAACAAGCAAGCAAGCTATCCTCACGGGCATCGCCCCCGACGGGGGGCTTTATGTTACCGACCAGCTTGGCCAAGACGCGATTGACCTCGCCGGCATGATTGGCGCCAGCTTCCAGGAGACGGCGACCACAATCCTCGGCACGCTCCTGCCCGACTACACGCCGGACGAGCTTGCCCGTTGCGTCGCCAGCGCCTATGGACCCCAGTGGGACGACGAGTCGATCGCACCCGTCACCCCCCTCGGCAGCGACTGGCTGCTCGAGCTCTACCATGGCCCGACCTGCGCCTTCAAGGACATTGCGCTCCAGATGCTTCCCCAGCTCATGAGCGTGGCGCGCAAGGGAGACGGCCATGATGTCATGGTCGTGACGGCGACCTCGGGCGACACGGGAAAAGCCGCACTTGACGGCTTCTCCGATGTCGACGGCACAGGCGTCTGCGTCTTCTTCCCCTATGGAAAGGTGTCTGACGTACAACGTCTTCAGATGGTGACCCAGATAGGCTCCAACGTCGCCGTCTGCGCCATACGCGGCAACTTCGATGACGCACAGACCGAGGTAAAGCGCATCTTTGCCGACGGCGAGCTCGGCGCACGTCTCGCCAAGCGCAACGTCGTGCTCTCGAGCGCCAACTCCATCAACGTCGGCCGCCTTGCACCACAGGTAACCTACTACTTCAACTCGTACGCGCAGCTCGTACGCGGTGGCATCGTCAGGAGCGGCGAGAAGGTGGACTTCTGCGTCCCCACGGGCAACTTCGGNGACGTGCTCGCCGGCTACTACGCCAAGCGTCTCGGACTCCCCGTGCGCAGGCTCATCGTGGCATCCAACTCCAACGACGTCCTCACCGACTTCATCTCGACGGGCACCTACGACCGTAACCGCGCATTCGTCAAGACGATCTCGCCCTCGATGGACATACTCGTCTCGTCCAACCTCGAGCGCATGCTCTACTACGCGTCTGACGGTGACGTCGAGCTCGTCTCCAGTCTCATGGCGGGCCTGCGCGACGGCGGCGTCTACACCCTTCCCGCAGACGTCTACGCAAAGATTCGCGAGACCTTCGACTGCGGCCACGCCAGCGATGACGAGACCCGCGAGACGATTCGCGCCACATGGGAGACGAACCGCAAGCTCATCGACCCGCACACCGCCGTCGCCAAGAGCGTGCTCGACGGCATCACCCCCGACGGCACCACGCGCGTCTGCCTGTCGACGGCAAGCCCCTACAAGTTCTCCGCGGACGTCCTCGGCGCGCTCGGGGTCGACACCTCCGGCATGAACGGCTTCGCGTGCATGGACTCCCTCGAGCACATCACGGATACGGTCGCCCCTCCGCAGCTCTCCAGCCTTCGTGACGGAGAGGTCCTGCATGACGACGTCTGCGATCAGAGCAAGATGCCCGCGTTCGTGGAGTCCTCCTGCGCGAGGGTCTTCCTGTGAGCGAGACCGGAGAGCAGCAAGCGAACGGGCGCGTAACGGTACGGGTTCCTGCCACGACGGCAAACCTTGGCGTGGGGTTCGACGTGCTGGGGCTTGCGCTCGAGATCGCGGCAACCTTCACCTTCGAGCCGGCCGATTCACTTCTCGTCGAGGGGTGCGCGCCTGAGCTCTGCGGCGACGACAACCTCGTCTGGACCTCCTATCTCGCCGCATGCGCGGAGTACGGCGTGGCAAGCAGGCCGCTCCACATCATGGAAGACTCCCCCATCCCCTCCTCGGGAGGTCTGGGTTCGAGCTCCACCTGCATCGTTGCGGGCGTACTTGCCGCACAGGCCCTCGCAGGGCTCCCCCTCGACCGAACAAGCGCGCTCAACATCTCCACNCGCATCGAAGGTCACCCCGACAACGTGGCTCCCGCTGTCATGGGCGGTCTCGTGAGCTCGTTCGTGAATGAGGACGACACCGTGACCACGCGGTGGGTCGTCGCACCAAACCTTCGCTTCGTCTGCATGGCTCCACCCTACCGGGTGCTCACGCGCGACGCCCGGAAGGCGCTACCCTCGATGGTGCCCATCAGCACTGTCTCGTGGCAGGTCGGTCGCTGCCTCGCCATGGTGAGCGCGCTCGCCTCGGGAGATCCCGACGCCATCAGCGAGTGCTGTCACGATCGCACCCACGAGCCCTACCGCGCGCCGCTCATTCCCGACTACGAGCGCCTGCGGGCCACGTCGCTCGCATCCGGCGCCTGCGCGTTCCTCATCTCAGGGTCGGGGGCGACGATGCTCGCCATCGCCGACGGCGATGATGGCGCCCAGAGGGTCGTCAACGCCGCCGAGGGCACCCTGCCAGACCTCTGGATTCGCACGATGCGCGCCAACGAGCATGGTGCGTCCGTTGAGNTCTCGTNCTAGAAAGGTCATCGATGAACATCTGCTGCCTCGACATGGAGGGCGTTCTCGTCCCCGAGATCTGGATCGCGTTCGCCGAGGCCTCGGGTATCCCCGAGCTTCGCCGCACCACCCGTGACGAACCCGACTACGACAAGCTCATGAGCTGGCGCCTTGGCATCCTGCGCGAGCACGGCCTCGGACTGCATGAGATTCAGGAAGTCATTGCCACGATCGATCCGCTTCCCGGTGCGCACGAGTTTCTCGACCGGCTCCGCCGGGAGTCCCAGGTCATGATACTCTCCGACACCTTCGAGCAGTTCGCCAAGCCGCTCATGGAGAAGCTCAACTGGCCCACGATCNTCTGCAACACGCTCNCCGTGGCACCGTCTGGCGAGGTCACCGGCTTCTCGATGCGATGCCCCCAGTCTAAGCTCACGACCGTGCGCGGCCTTCAGTCGATGGGCTTCGAGACCATCGCCACCGGAGACTCCTACAACGACCTTGCGATGATACGCGCGAGCAAGGCGGGCTTTCTCTTTAGGAGCACCGACAAGATCATCGCTGACAACCCAGACATCCCCGCCTACCAGGAGTTCGATGAGCTTCTCGCCGCATTTGAGGAGGCCTTCTAGACAAAGGGCGCACCTCAAAGCCCGCAGTCAGACTCATGCTCGTTGAGAGTACGACCCCTCGGAGATTTTCCGAGGGGGTCGTTGTGAAATGAAGCTCGCGGATCAACGGGCATCAGTCTTTGGCCTGGCCTAGCCACCGAGATATGCCCTGCGCACGTCATCATCGCTGAGAAGTTCCTTGCCCGTACCGGTCTTGACGATGGAGCCCGTCTCGAGGACATAGCCACGGTCGGCAATAGAGAGGGCCATGCTCGCGTTCTGCTCGACCAGCAAAATGGTAGTCCCCTGCTCGTTGAGCTCCTTGATGATGTCGAAGATCTCCTGGACGAGGATGGGAGCGAGTCCCATGGAGGGTTCGTCAAGCATGAGAAGGTCGGGCTTGGACATGAGGGCGCGACCCATGGCCAGCATCTGCTGCTCGCCTCCAGAGAGGGTACCGGCAACCTGCGAGACACGCTCCTTCAGACGCGGAAAGCGCTCGAAGACCTTCTTGAGCGTCTCGNCGTTCTCGGCNTCGGTNCGGNTNTAGCCNCCCATCTCGAGGTTCTCCGCGACCGACATCTCGGTGAAGACGCGACGACCCTCGGGGCAGAGAGCAAGGCCCTTGCCGACGATTCTGTGGGGTTTGATGCCCACGAGCTGCTCGCCCCTGTACTCGACGTTTCCGGACTCAGGCTTGAGAAGACCGGAGACGGTGTTGAGCGTCGTGGACTTGCCCGCTCCGTTAGCCCCGATAAGCGTGACGATCTCGCCCTCGTTTATGTCGAACGAGATGCCCAGAACGGCCTTGATGGCACCNTANGAGACGTACAGGTCCTGCACGGAAAGCATGCTCGCCACGTTACTTCACCTCCTGCTTGCCGAGATAGGCCTCGATGACCCTCGGATCGCTCTGGATCTCCTCAGGGGTGCCCTTGGCGATGATCTTGCCGTAGTCAAGGACGCCGATGACCTCGCAGACGCCCATGACCAGGCTCATGTCATGCTCGATGAGCAGGATGGCGATATGAAAGTCATCACGAATCTTATGAATGTTCTCCATGAGCTCGTCCGTCTCGTTGGGGTTCATGCCAGCGGCNGGCTCGTCAAGGAGGAGGACCTTGGGGTTGGTGGCCAGGGCGCGGATGATCTCGAGGCGCCTCTGGGCACCGTACGGGAGGTTGCCGGCCTGAGTGGTCGCAAGCCCCTGCATGTCAAAGATGCCAAGGAGGTCAAGGGCACGATCGTGGAACTCGGCTTCCTGCTTCCAGTGCCTGGGCAGGCGAAGCACGTCGGTGAGCAAGTTGGTGGACATGGAATTGCCCAAGCCAACGAGAACGTTCTCCTCGACCGTCATCTTGTTGAAGAGACGGATGTTCTGGAACGTGCGCGCGATGCCCATCTTGTTGACCTCGACGACGCTCTTGCCTGAGGTGTCGTAGCCATCGAGGAGGACCGTTCCCCTCGTAGGCTTGTAAACGTTGGTGAGAAGGTTGAAGATCGTCGTCTTGCCAGCGCCGTTAGGCCCGATCAGGCCAGAGATCTCCGTGCGACCCATGGCGATGTTGAAGTCGTCGACCGCCGTAAGGCCACCAAAGTCGATGCCAAGGTCGTGCGCCTCGAGAACGGGCTTCTTGCCAAGGTCGCGCTCTGGAATCAGGTTGGGCGTCTCCATCTGAACGAGGACGGGCCGCCTCTTCCTATCGTTCGACATCGGCGCTCACCTCCCCACCAGTCGCGTCCTTTGGTTTCTTCCTCCAGGGATAGTCATGGTTCATGATCCTCTCGATCACGCGACTGAGCGAGAAGTCATAGGATCCGAAGAGGCCCTGGGGACGGAAGATCATGACGAGGATCAAGACGACGGAGTAGACCACCATACGATAGTCGGAGAAGGCGCGCAGCGCCTCAGGCAGGATCGTGAGGACCGTCGCCGAAACCACGGACCCAAGCATCGAGCCCATGCCGCCGAGCACGACCATGACGAGAATCTCTACAGACTTCATGAAGCCGAACTTGGCGGGAGCCATGACGCCGATGCAACCGGCATAGAGACCGCCGCCGATGCCCGCAAAGAACGCGGAGGCCACGAAGGCGAGGGTCTTGTAATAGGTGGTGTTGACACCTGACGCCTCGGCGGCGATCTCGTTGTCTCGTATGGCGATGATTGCGCGACCATGGCGCGACTTCATCATCGTGTGGATGAGGAAGATCACGATGGCCACCACGATGAACGTGTTAAGGAAGTTCGTGTAGCTGGGTATTCCCGTGAGACCCTTGGCACCGCCCGTGAGCTCGAATCCGAGGACCGAGTCGATGTTAAGCATCACGACGCGGATGATCTCGGCAAACCCAAGCGTGATGATGGCGAGGTAGTCGCCCTTGAGGCGCAGGGCCGGGATGCCGATGATAAGGCCGCAGATGGCCGCGCAGACGCCGCCAAAGAGCAGGCCGAGCGCAAAGAGCATGACGGACGCCAGCGAGGGGGTGGCCATGGTCGCGAAGGTCAGCCCGAACTTGTCCATGTTCCTCATCACGAACAGTGCGCATGCATAGCCGCCCACGGACATGAAGCCAGCGTGACCGAGCGGCAGCTGGCCGAGATAGCCCGTGGCAATGTTGAGCGAGACGGCCATGATGATGTAGATGCCGATCTGCTCGAGAACGGTCGTCTGATAGCGGCTCACGACGCCGCCACCGATCATCGACTCTCCCACGATGAGGAACAGGGCGACGAGCACGGCGTTGATCGCATAGCGCGCGGGCATGGGAAGCGCACGATAGCCACCGGCGTTACCCTTGCCAGCACCAAACCCAGTCTTGATCGTGGGTCGCTTCTCCTCTGTCCTNTCGNTNTCTTCCATGGTGAGCCNCCTATACTTTCTCGGTCATCGGATGACCGAGGATGCCGGTCGGCTTCACGATGAGGACGATGATGAGGAGGAGGAAGACCACGGCGTCCTGCCAGACCGAGAGACCGATGGCGGAGACCGCAACCTCCGCGAAGCCCACGACCAGACCACCGATGACGGCGCCGGGAATCGAGCCGATGCCGCCGAGGACGGCAGCCACGAAGGCCTTGGTGCCGAGCATGATNCCCATGGTCGGNGTCGCCTGGTGATAGGCCATGCTGTAGAGCACGGCCCCGATTCCGGCGAGCGCGGAACCCACGGCAAAGGTGAAGGATATCGTCGTGTTCACGTTGATGCCCATGAGACGGGCGGCTCCCATGTCCTCGGAGACCGCNCGCATGGCCTTGCCAAGCTTGGTCTTTTGCACGAGCAGGTTGAGGACGATGGTCGAGACCACCGTGACCGCGATCGTGAGGACTGCGGTGAACGAGAAGCTCATGCCGCCCACCTGAAACGTGGTGAGATCCGTGAAGTTGGGCACCACCTTGGCGTCTGCGCCAAAGACAAGCTGGGAGCCGTTCTCGAGGAAGTACGAGACGCCGATGGCCGTGATGAGGATGGAGAGCCTCGGGGCCTCCCGAAGCGGCGCGTAGGCCACCTTGTCGATAAGGACGCCCAGCGCCGTGCATCCGAGAACGGAGAGGATCACGGCGAGCACCGGGGACANNCCCAGNNTGCTCATCACGATCCANGATATGTACGCGCCNACCATGATGATGTCACCATGGGCGAAGTTGAGCAGCAGGATGATGCCGTACACCATCGTGTAGCCAAGAGCGACGAGCGCGTAGATGCTGCCCAGCTGGAGACCGTTCAGCACCTGCGTCAGAAACGTCACGGCAAACACTTCCCTTCTAGTCGTATCCGACAGAAAACTCATTTCGTCTACGACCACGCTCAGAGAAGCGGCGAGGCCTGACGTACCACACTACAAGGAAGCACCGAGAGGGGACGTTTGGTCCCGCCTCGGTGCCAAGAAGCTCAGATGCGAACCGTGAACCTCGGTGAGCTAGCCCTGGACGGTCTTGAAGACCTGCTCGGCACCGTCCTTGAAGGTGATGATGAGCGTGGACTTGACTGGATCGCCGGTACCGTTGTAGGAGATGGTTCCGGTGACGCCGTCGACGCTGCCCGATGCGATGGCATCGATGATGGCCTGCTTGTAGTCATCGGAGCCAGCCTTGCTGCCAGCACTCTCGGCCGCAGTGATGCCGCTGCAGAGAATCATGGCCGCGTCGTAGCCGAGCGCGCAGAAGTTGGAGGGTGCCTCGCCAAACTCCGCGTTGTAGTCGGAGATNAACTTCTTGACGGAGTCNTCGGTGCTGGCCGCAGAGAACGAGGAGTCATAGAAGCAGCCCTCGAGGTCGGCGGCAGAGGCGTACTCCTCGTCGCCACCCACGATGTTCGCCCAGCCGTCGGCGCCCAGAAAGACGCCAGAATAGCCGAGTTGGCGGGCCTGGGTGACGATCTTGCCATCGTCCTGGTAGTAGTTGGGCGACATGATGGCTTCGGGGTTACCAGAGATGATGGTTGTGAGCTGCGCGTTGAAATCAACGGCACCGCTGGCATAGCCCTGCGGGTCAAGAATCGTGAGACCCTTGGAGGTAGCCTCCTTGACGAAGGCGTCCTTGACACCGACCTCGTAGTCGCCGCCGGAGTTGAAGATGCAGCCGACGGTCTTGTAGCCCTGCTCGGCCGCGAAGTCGGCCATGAGCCTACCCTGCTCGGGGTCGGTATAGCAGGCGCGGAACACATTCGAACCGTAGGAGACGACGTCTTCTGCGGTGGCAGACGGGGTCACGAGGGGCATGTTGTCCGTAACGGACGCCTGAGCGACCGCGATGGTCGGCGTGGAGGTGACGTCTCCGATGATGGCGGTCACGCCATCCTCGACGAGCTTGTTGTAGACGTTGACCGCCTCGGTGGCGTCGCCCTTCTCGTCCTGTTCGTCCAGCTCGATCTGCTTGCCGTTGATGCCACCGGCATCATTGACCTGCTTGACGTAGAGCTCGGCACCATGGCGGCAGGCGAGACCGTACTGGGCGACATCACCCGAGTAGGGACCCATGAGCCCGACCTTGATGGTGGCGCCCGAGGTGCCGGAGTCGGAGCTGGAACTGGAACCACAGCCTGCAAGGCCAAGACCCGCAGCGACCACCCCGGTCGCCCCCAGGAAGTCGCGCCTGGACATGTTGCTGATAACGGACATATGAAGTCTCCTCTCATCCCTAACTTCACAAGATTGCCTGAAGTTGAACGTGACTTTAGCGGCGGCGAGCGATGATTCGTTCAACTCTGCAGGAAGGTTTCCCTTTCTGTAACATGAGGCACCTGCGTGAAATAATGTCATAGCTGCACAAACCGTCAGATGTCTATCGCGTCGCGCCGCTCATGTTCTTGACCTTACGCCCCGACACCGGGCACGAAGGCGCGAGACGGCCCATGAGACGAGCAGGCCGAAGGCAATGCCCGCGAGGTCAATGCATACGTCGCGCAGCTGTCCCTCGCGTCCGGGCACGAAGAGCTGAATCATCTCGTCAATCACGGGTACCATGGCTGCGACCAAAAGAGAAAGCCTCCCGCGAAGAATGCCCCTCCCCCATCCACGGTGCATGAGACCACCGGCGATGACGCCGAGCACGGCATACTCAAGGAAGTGCGCCGTCTTGCGAACGATGAACGTCATCATGAGCGTCTCGGTAACGCCGAGCAGCTCGAAGACGGCTCGCAGGCCATTTACGAACGAGAGGCTCTCGGCTGACGACGCCTCGCCGGGAACGAGCGAGTGGGCCCAGATGAAGCACACCCATATGACGAGGGCGAGCACCCAGCGAGAGGTGCTCGCCCCCATGGCATCGGATGCGTCGCGGGACTCTGTCATGCCTCAAAGGCAACGCNGAGCGGNTCCGCCTNGGCAAAGTGCCTTCCACGACGTGCAGAGGGCTCACCAGTGGACAGATGCTTCGAGGTGGGCGACGTGCCGCCATCGATCATGCGGAGGAAGTCCCGAGAGGTCCTGCGAACCGCGTTGGAGGAGTTGCGGGAGAACTCCTCTCCTATGAGGTAGTTCACATAGGTGTCAGTGTCTATGACCTCGGGGTGACCTGCCGGCGTCCTGAATGGAATGAACTGGGTGTCGGCGGCTATGCCATCGGGCTCATCGATAGTGTCGGAGTCACCCACGGTGTCATTGAACGTGACAACGTTTTGCGCGGCAGACGACTGCGCGGCGATCCTCTCGTCGAGGGCCGTGAGGGCAGACTCCCAGACGTCNTCGCTTTCGACGTCCNCNNCNGAGCGCTTCTCGGGATAGACGCCCTCGTCCACGAAGGCGACCCTGTTAAGAATGGCATTCGAACGAGTCGCGCGAACAACTCGCTCGTCATCGATGGGAGACGAGAACGACCCGGACGCCGCAAGGGCATCATAGGACGGCATGGAGCGCATGTTCATATCGGTGAAATCCGATGGGATGGCATCGTCATCCACGAAGGCGACCCTGCCTGCGATGGCATCCGAGCCAACGGCCCGCGTCCACCATCCGGTGCCCACGTCGCCGACCGANCCGTCGGGNCGCGTGATCACGGGNAGGCCATCCATNCTGNTNGATCCGATTCGGTCCCTAAGGACGGACGCCACACCCTGCGCACGTGACGCCATGCGATTGCGGAAGGTCTCGCAGTGCACGTAGTTCTCGGCGATGTCACCATAGTCGCGAGCTACGTGATCGGCCTTTGCGTTCGAGAGGGACGCACGTACCGGAGCTTTCTCCGGTATCGCAGGCTCATCCATGGGCCCAGCCTTGGAATCGATCGCCGGCACCCTTGCATGCCTGCTCACGCGAGGACGATCCTCGGTCGTAGCACGCTGTCTGGTGGTCGTGGTACGGCTGGCCACCTCAGGGGGCGTCGGCGCCTCGATACCGCGAACGCGGATGACGCCCGACCGCTCCCACTCCGCGGCGCTCATGTGGCGCGCGGGATGGATCGAGGCGACGGATTCGCCAGCCTCCACCTTGGTTGTTTGCCCAGCCATCTGGAAGGCATGGCGAGAGCGGCTCTTTGTGGCGGCCGTGTCTTTCTTGGAGTCTGACCTGCGGGCGACATGCGCATGCTCGACCTTGCTGGTCGCATCAAAACCAGGCTCTCTTCCGGCGAAATGCGTGGGCGTCGCCTCGCGACCGATTCTCGCATCGCTCCTGCGACCGGAGATGCGATCGGACACGAGAAAGGCGATACCCGCCACAGAGCCTGCCACGAGGGCGCCCCCTGCGGCGCCGATGACGAAGGGGGCGACGGGGAAGCTGGAAACGCTCTGCTCGGAAAGGGCCAGTGCCGTACTCGGATAGGTCAGCACGACCCCGCCGAGCAGGCCGGCAACCACTGCTGGGTTCCGTCTCTCCATCATGTCGACCCGCACCTCCATGGTGGCCACATCTGGTGACCATAGCCTGGAAGAGGAAACGCGACCTTGGCTCTTGCCTGAGAGAAACCGAATTCCGACGTGAGAATTCGGACTTACTGGCAACGGTTGGCTTCGTTTCAACTTCATGTACCGTCGCAACGCTGAACACTTAAAATATCATGCTGATTGAACTATATTTGAACGGTATTTGCAAGGCATTATTCGAGTGATGGGAGGTATCTGATGACAAACGTCGCAATTGTCACTGGCGCTTCGTCGGGTGTGGGCCGGGAGTTCGTGCGTCAGCTTGACCTTGGCAGGGGTGGACCGCTCGATGAGATCTGGCTCATCGCGAGGAGCGCGGACCGGCTCGAGCAGATAGCCGAGGAGACCGTCACGGNCTGTCGGGTNTTNGCCCTCGACCTCACGAAGGACTCATCGTTTCTCTCCGTCCGCGATGCGCTCGAGGCCGATGGCTCCATCCGCGTGCAGTGGCTTATCAACAGCGCCGGCTACGGAAGGTTCGGCCGTCTTGACGAGATATCGTCGCAGGACAACGCCGATATGATTCGCCTCAACTGCATCGCGGTCGTGGAGATGTGCTATCACGCCCTCCCGCGCATGGTCCCGGGATCGCGCATCGTGAACATGTCGTCCATCGCCGGCATGGCCCCGCAGCCAGAGCTCTCCGTCTACTCGGCAAGCAAACGCTTCGTACTCGACTTCTCGCGCACGCTCGACCACGAGCTCTCCCCCGTCGGCATCCACGTGACGGCGGTCTGCCCCAAGTTCATGGACACGGGCTTTCTCGACAAGCCCGGAAACCCCGAATCAGTTCGCCGCATGACCTCCATCGGCTTTGAGCGTCCCGTGGACGTGGTGCGCAAGGCGCTCCGTGCAGCAGTGCTAGGCAGAGCCACCTGCGTCCCCTCGCCTGACATGAAGGTCGTGCACGTGGCCTGCAAGGTTCTTCCGTCCAAGCTCGTCCTCACCCTTCAAGACCTCGTGTTCGGTCTCGTCACGCGAGACGAATAGATAGAATGAAAACGGAGGACGGGGGTCGGCGCTGGCGCCGGCCCCCGTTTGTATTTGAACGGATGTCCTAGATGTTCTTAGACGCCAAGGTAGTCTGACTGCTGGGCCTTCTTCGCGGACCTGATGAGAAACTCCTCGTTGGAGTTGGTCGCCTTGAGACCCTTGACGAGCGCCGTCGCGGATCGCTCGGTGTTGTTCATGTTGGCGAGAATNCTTCNGATGCCCCAGACGAACGGCTGAATCTCGGGAGAGATCAGCAGGTCCTCATTACGGGTGCCCGAAGACACGGGATCGATCGCCGGGAAGATGCGCTTGTCCGCGAGGTCGCGATCGAGCTTGAGCTCCATGTTGCCCGTACCCTTGAACTCCTCGAAGATGACCTCGTCCATCTTCGAACCGGTGTCCACGAGCGCCGAGGCGATGATCGTGAGCGAGCCACCGTTCTCGATGTTGCGNGCTGCNCCCANNAACTTCTTGGGCGGATAGAGGGCCGCAGAGTCGACGCCGCCAGAAAGGATGCGGCCGCTTGCGGGCTGCGCAAGGTTATAGGCACGCGCCAGCCTCGTGATGGAGTCGAGAACAACCACCACGTCCTCGCCTTGTTCCACAAGGCGCTTGGCATGTTCGATCACGAGCTCGGACACGTGCGTGTGGTTCTCCGCGGGCATGTCGAAGGTAGAGGCCACGACGGTACCGCGGATGGAGCGCTCCATATCCGTGACCTCCTCGGGACGCTCGTCTACGAGAAGGCAGAAGAGGTGCACCTCGGGGTTGTTTGCCGCGATGGACTGGCAGATCTTCTTGAGCACGGTGGTCTTGCCGGCCTTGGGCGGGCTCACGATGAGTCCACGCTGACCCTTACCGATGGGAGCCACGAGGTCGATGGCACGGCCGGTGATGGACTCCCTGCCGTTCTCCATGATGAGAGCCTCGTTGGGGTAGATGGGCGTGAGATCGCGAAAGCGCGGACGGCTCTTCATGGACTCGGGCTCGCGGTCGTTGACGCTGCGCACGTTCTGCAAGGGGGGATACTTGCTGTTGCTGCGTCCGGGACCGACGGAGCCTTCGATGCGGTCACCGGGACGCAGGCCATACTGGCGGATGATCGACTGGTGAACGAAGGCGTCGTNCTCGCCCTCCATGTAGTTCCCGGTACGTATCCAGCCGTAGCCTTCGTTTCCGATCTCGAGTACGCCGACTACGGTGCGAAATCCCTCGACGCGAGCCGCCGCGAGATAGATGGACTCGACGAGNTCCGACTTNCGGACGCCAACNTANTCGACACCNAGCTCGGCCGCCTTGGACCGCAGGTCGGCGACCTTCATCTCGAGAAGCTCCTCGCGGGTGAGCGAGGGGCCTGCGACCTCCTGCTGCCCACTGCGGCGATTGCGTCTGCGATTGTTGTTGCTCCCGTAGTTGTTATTGCCGTAGCTGTTCTGCCGACGACCGTTGTTGCCGTTCGTACCGTTGCCGTTATTGCCGTTGCCGCCACTGTTGCCGCCACCGTTGCTGCCAAAGCTCGGACCACCACTCTTGGAGTTATGACGGCGCCTGCGTCCCTGGCCCTCCTGTGAGGACTGCTGACCATCGCCGCCGTCTTCTCCACCCTTCTCGCTCTCGTGCTTGGGCTCAGACGGTGTAGCGACCTCGGAGAGGGAGGTAGCCGGCATTTGCGTAGGCTCCGAACTCGCGTGCGTCGCCTCCTGCGTGATACGGGTCATGCCGTCAAGAGAGCCAGGAGCCTGCTCTCCCTCCACCTTTTTGGACGGTGAGCGGCGGCGGGGCTTGGGCGTCGGGGGCATCTCGCCCGCGGACTCTACCTTTGGTGTGGCCTCGGGCGCAACCGCAGGCGTACTCTCGGGCGTGGCGTTACCGGGCTTTTCCACCTTGGGCTTTCGACGCGTATACGTGCGCTTGGGCTTCACGGGCGTCGATGCATCAGACACGGGTGCCTCGGGATTTGTCCGAGGCTCGTCAGATGTCGGCACCGTCTCGCTCTTGGGCTTGCGTCCGCGCCTTGGCTTTGGGGCCTCGTCTCCGCTTTTGCTCGTGTTCTTGGACTGATCGGAAGCATCCGTGGAAGCGGGCGTCTCGTCCGTCATGCTCTCCACCTTTCTTCTGTCGNCATCACCCGACCGAATGGGNCNGTGANGCAGNTCGACATTCTTCAGCTGTGGATTGCTTATCGTTGCTGGATAGACATAGGCACTCCCACTCGCCTGCACGTCGCAACAAAATGCGATGACCTGCCACCTGTGAAGCATGGCCGCGCGAGTGATGGGAGACGCTCCCGCGCAAGACCCGCGCGGAGCTGGTGTGACTATAGCACGTACGCGGCGCGTACGCACTAAAACTTTTTTGAAACGACTTGAGCCGGAAGGGCCGCTAAGCGTTTGAGCGGAGCTTTCTTCTGACCACAATGCTGTTGACACGGGTCAGGAGATCATCCGCTGCCGTGTCACCATCGCTGGTAAGGCTCACGAGGAAGGCGTTGGAAGTTCCGTTGCCAACTGCGGTGCGCTTGACGAGTCCGGCGGCCTCGAGCGACGAGACCGACATGGAGACCGTCGGCTGNAGCAGNCCAAGCNTNTTNACGAGNCCNGAAATGGTNGTACCNNCGNNCNACANGTGCAGGGCGAGCANGACNAGGTCTCCCGCCTTNAAGAAANCCGTCCCCATGGCCTCGACATACATTGAAATTCGTTCGGGAGACGTACGTGAGAGCGGCCGTCCGGACGGGATGTGCCCACAGACGAGCCTGACGAGCGTGTGCTCGTACGTCCTGCCCGCCTGCGAGATGGAACACACGACGTTACGAGAATCGAGAGATCCCTCGCAACGCTCAATGAGGCCCAGGCAATCGAGGTGATTCGTGCGATGCGTCATCGTTGGCCGCAGAGAACCTTGATACGAGGCAATCTCCGATGTCTTTAGTGGAGCGCTCTCAGCCCCTAGCTTGCAGAGAATCGCAAACTCCTCGAACGTTAGACGTTGATTTGAAGGCGTCTCCTGACGAACNAGGTTGTACGACCTCCTAATCGAAACGAACTCTCTAAGCTCCATAAGGCTCCCCAACCTTTTGCAGCCTGGCCGTGAGCCAGTTGCCATCCCATACGCCATGAAACACGCACAGCTTCACTGCGCGTAGTAATTACTGCACATAGTATCGAAAACTGAAACAGGTTGTACATCAAACGGTAAAACCGATAGACAAACGACAAATGAGAAACTAATAAAGCAACAAATCGCCATGAAACGCACGCGTAGCTGCAAAATGGCTACATGCTCTGCGGGGCGGAAACACCGATGAGACCCAACGTAAGGGCAAGAACGCGGCGCGTGGCGTCCACGGCAGCGAGGCGCGCGCAGGAAAGCGCGGGCTCGACGGGCCGATCCTTTCCGGGNAGCACCTGNCACACGGTATAGAAGGCNTGNAAGTCGCTNGCAAGCTCCTCNGCNTAGTGAGTGAGCCTNAACGGCGCNCGNTCNCGNGCNCANCCCTCGACGACCGCNGGAAACTCCGAGAGCTTGCGAGCCAGGGTGAGCTCGGTTGGCTCGGTAAGGAGGCTAAGGTCGTAGTCGGACCCCACGGCGCGAGAGGAAACGACGTCCATACCTTGCTCAATGGCCTCCTCCGCCGTAACGCCAGCTCCTCGACGAAGAATCGAGCAGATGCGTGCGTGCGCGTACTGCACGTAGTAGACGGGGTTGGTGTTGTCCTGCTTCTTCGCCTGNTCGATATCGAANTCNATCATCTGGTTGCTCGACTTCGATATGAGCGTATAGCGCGTGGCATCGGCACCGACCTCGTCGAGAAGCTCCTCGAAGGTGACCATCGTGCCCTTGCGCTTTGACATGCGAACGGGAGTACCGTTGCGCAGCAGGTTGACGAGTTGGCCGAGAAGCACCTCGAACTCTCGGGGATAGCCGAGTGCGTCGCACGCGGACTCAACGCGCTGGATGTAGCCATGGTGATCTGCGCCCCAGATGTCAATCACGTGGTCGACGCGCTGGAACTTGTTCCAGTGGTAGGCGACGTCGGAGGCGAAGTAGGTATACTCGCCATTGGTCTTGATGAGGACCCGGTCCTTGTCGTCGCCAAAGGCGGTCGAGCGGAACCACAGGGCACCCTCGTCATCACGATAGAGGTGGCCGAGGTCATCGAGCTTGGCCAGCGCACGATCGACGGGAGAGCGACCGTCCTCGCCCTTCTCATAGAGGGTGCGCTCCGAGAACCACACGTCAAAATCGCAACGAGCCGTATGACAGGTGTCACGAATGCTCTCGAGCATCATCTGGTAGCCCCGCTCGCGGAAGCTCGCGCAGCGCGCGTCTTCCGAATCGTCCGCGCGGGAGTCACCGTCGAGGGCATAGAAGCGGAAGGCGAGGTCAACGATGTAGTCGCCGCCATATGCGTTTCCACCGAGCGCGTCGTTGAACTGGTCCATGAGCGGATGGTCGCAGGGACGCTCGTCCTCGGCGTCGTCCACGAAGGCCGCACGGTCTGCCAGGAGCGCCTCGCGCGCCTCGTCCGCGGAGCAGCCCTGCTCTGCCATGACGTCGAGAAGCTGGAGATAGCGCTTGGAGATGGAGTGGCCGAAGACNTCCATCTGGCTNCCATGGTCGTTGATGTAGTACTCTCGCTCGACGTCGTAGCCGGCGTGCTCGAGCACGTTGCAGAGCGAGTCTCCGAGGGCCGCCCAGCGGCCATGACCAATGTGAAGGGGACCCACGGGGTTGGCGGAGACGAACTCGACCTGGTACTTCGCTCCCCCGCCGAGGTTCGAACGTCCGTAGTTCTCGCCCTGCTCGCGAACCGTTCGAAAGACCTCGTTGTTCGAGGCGGCCGAGAGATAGAAGTTGATGAAGCCCGGGCCTGCGATCTCGACTCTGGANAGAGACGGGCTCTCNGGCATGTGGGCCACTATCNNCGAGGCGATNCTGGCNGGGGACATGTGGGCAAGGCGTGCCGATCTCAGCGCCACCGTGGACGTCCAGTCACCGTTGGCGGAGTCAGCGGGTCGTTCGATGCCGAGCTCGCCGACCTCGAACGCGGGGAGGTCGCCAGCACTCCGTGCATCCGCGATGGCCTGGCGAAGCATCGCCTCAATCTTATCGGACATTCTCTCTCCCATCAGGGCATGCGATACGGGCGCAATGCGCCGCAGGCAGACAGTGTATCAGAGTATGCACAAAAGCTAGCCGATCGTGGGGCGCCCGGATACGGTGCGCTCCTCGCTTGCGAGGTCATGGCGCAGGCGCGCAAGGCCGAGCTCGAGGCCCACGGGGTAGATCTGCGGGTTGAGAAACCGAACGATGGCGGGGTCAAGACGCATGATCGCCTCACGGCAGCGTTCGCGCGCGGCCAAGATGCCCTCGGGTTCACCTGCGCGACGGCCGTGCTCCACGACGCACTGGAGAAGCTCCCGGGGCTCGCCCTCAAGGTCATACGATGCGTATGTGTCAAGGATGTCGAGCATCGTGTTTGACGGGCCCATGTCCACCGAGTCGTCCACAAGCATGTCGCCCACGGGACAACCACTCATATCATAGAAACGCTTGATGTGCTGAACGCCCGGGATGGTGCGCTTGTAGGCCATCTCGGAAAGCTTGATGACGGGCGACCACGCCTCATCAGCCGAGGCACGCACGGCCGAAAGCTTGTAGACGCCGCCGAGAGAGGGCTGCGGGTCACACGTGGCGAGCTTGGTGCCCACACCGAAGGAGTCGATGGGAGCGCCCTGCGAGAAGAGCGATTGGATGGTGTACTCGTCGAGGTCATTCGAGACGGAGATCTTGACATAGGGAAGCCCGGCCTCGTCAAAGGCCGCACGCGTCTCCTTGGAGAGCTTGGCGAGGTCGCCGGAATCGATGCGAATGGCAGCGAGCCTCTCGCCCACCTCCTCCATCTCCTTGGCGACGANGATGGCNTTNTTGATTCCCTGGTGCACGTCATAGGTATCGAGGAGCAGCACGCAGTTCTTGGGGCTCGACTTGGCGAAGGCGCGAAAGGCGGCGAGCTCCGAGGGAAAGGCCATGACCCAGGAGTGCGCGTGCGTTCCAAAGACCGGAATGCCGTAGATCTTTCCCGCAAGCACGTTGGACGTGGAGGATGCACCGGCGATATAGGATGCACGCGCCACCGCGAGACCACCGTCAGGACCCTGCGCACGACGCAGACCGAAGTCGGAGACGGGGTGTCCCTCGGCGGCCTTGACCACGCGTGCGGTTTTTGTCGCCACGAGCGTCTGGAAGTTCACGAGGTTGAGCAGGGCCGTCTCGATGAGCTGACAGTCGATGACCGACCCCACGACGCGAACCATGGGCTCGCGCGGGAACACCACGTCGCCCTCTGGAACCGCGTGGATCGTGAGGTCGAGACGGTGGTTGCGCAGGTACTCGAGAAAGCCGCCCTTGAACATGGGTCCACCGCCAGGCGCCTGGATACCTGCGAGGTACTCGATGTCATCGTCCTCGAAGACGAAGTTCTCCACCAGGTCCGCGATCTGTCCAATTCCGCAGGCGATGGCATAGCCCCCGTTAAAGGGATTCTCTCGGAAGAAGGCATTGAAGCATGCCTCGCCGTCGACGAGACCCGACTCCCAGAAGCCCTGCGCCATCGTGAGCTCGTAGAGGTCGGTGTTGAGGGAGACGTCGGTGGGCTTGGNGCGATCGGTGAGAGACATGGGTGACCTTCCCTGAGGTTTTTGGTGACCTTGGCTAGAGAATCGTGGTGAGAACGAGGACCACGGCGATGATGACCACGGCGATGATGACGATTCTCTGTCCCACAGGCATCTTGAGGTCATCGTCGTTCTCGTCGACCTCCATGAGCCTGCGGCCCTTCTCCTTGGCCTCGGCGATGCGCCGCCGCTCGGCGAGATCAGCCTCACTCGCGGCCTTGTCGGCCTTGAGCCTCTCGAGCTCGGCGCGTTCGGCAGAGGCGCTGCGCTGTCTCTCGCGCTCGGCCCTCTCGGCCCTTAGCTGCTCGAGCTCGACACGCTCCTCGTCGCTGAGCGACGTGTCGTCNTCTGCCATGATGCCTCCAGTCGGTGAGTAATACTAACGTAGCAGTCTATACCCCACTTGGCCGCCTTCACGCGTCGAGCTCAGGTCCAGCAACACCCGTGGCGTCGAACGAGGGAACGAAGCTCTCGGAGACGGTGCCGCCCTGCTGCCACCACATGCGCTCGAATCCGAGGTCATCAGCATGGCAGAGCACAGCCTCGTACTCGTCGTCAGTAACGGCGCGAGCGAGGTCGCCGCCAGCGGCGCGGCACGCCTCGTTGGGCGTGTACTGATTCATCACGGAAAGATCGACGTCATTGCCGCAGAGGTCCCAGACGCGGTCGAGGACGGCGCAGGAGTCATCGACATGCCCCGGGAGGACGAGGTGGCGCACGATGATGCCACGTCTCATGGCTCCGCCGTCAGAGAGGGACGCGCCTCCGGCCGCGCGTAGGTCAGAGAGCATCTCGGCGAGGGCGGCTGCGGCAACCTCCGGGTAGTCGCGAGCACCCGAAAGCTCGGCGGCGAGCGCAGGACTCGCGTACTTGAAGTCGGTGAGCCACACGTCCACCACNTCGGACATGTCACGCACCACGGTCGCAAGCTCGTAGCCCGACGTGTTGCAGACGATGGGCACGGAGAGTCCGTTCTCGCGGGCGAGGAACACCGCCTCGCGCACGTGCGGAGCAAAGTGAAGCGGCGTCACGAGGTTGATATTGAGAGCGCCCTGCGTCTCAAGCTCGAGCATCATGCGAGCGAGGCGTGAAGGGGTGACTTCGACGCCAAAGCCGCCATGCGAGATGTCGTGGTTCTGGCAGAAGGCGCATCGGAGCGGGCAGCCCGAGAAGAAGACGGCACCCGAGCCAGACTCCCCCGAGATGGGTGGCTCCTCCCAGAAGTGAAGGGCTGCGCGGGCAACTCGTGGCGTGGAGGTCATGCCGCAGAGGCCGCGCGCACCCCGAGACCTCCGCGCATGACAACGCCGCGGACACAGCTCGCAGCTTTCATATGCCCCCTGAGTCACGCCCCCGCCTCTCACAAACAAGAAAGGGGCCCGAACGCAGATGCGCGCGGACCCCGCAGATTCCCTGGTGGAGATGAAGGGATTCGAACCCTCGGCCTCTGCCTTGCGAAGGCAGCGCTCTCCCAGCTGAGCTACATCCCCAGGCGCTTTCGCGCATGTGGCATTGTCGCAATTTGAGAGCCCCATGTCAACGTCGCGCGCCGACGTAGGAAAAAAAGATACAGGTTAATCTCATACCGATAAGAGAGCCGCCCCCCGCAGTAACGATAATGAACCCACCTCCATAAGGTGGGTGTCCTCNCCGCTCGTTCCAGCTTCCTCAGCAACGGAGGATACCTGTACTTGAAACGAGACTTTGGACTCCCTTGTAAAACTTGTCGGTTCACCCAGTTTGTACCNCAGGGGGTCGGCGATACAACTATACGAGCTGGCGCCGTGCGGAAAAAGACTTGACTTGATGAAATACCTTCGCAATAGTGGAAGTTGTGGCACATGATATGCGTTATCTTCCTTGCCCATTGTGCGTTTACCCTCTTGTCTCGTCGACCGAAAGCGCCGATCTGTCGTTTCTTGTATCATTGATCGCGTTGCAATCATCGCGTCTCGGGAGGAGCGAAGGTGTCAGAGAGTCTGCCCTACCTCTGCGTCTTTGCCGCGGCGCTCCTCACGGCGCTCGCAACCACCCCGTTTGCACGGAAGATTGCCTGGCGCGTTGGTGCCGTCGACTATCCTAATGCACGCCGAATCAACTCCAAGCCCACGCCTCGCATGGGCGGCATTGCCATCTTCCTTGGCATCGTCGCCGCCTTCATCATTCAGTACGTGGGCACCTCGCTCTGGCACTGGCCCACGGTCCTCTCGCCCTCGCCGCACCTTCAGGTCAATTACTGGATGGTCGGCCTCTCGTTCGTGGTCATTTTCGTGACNGGCCTGCTCGATGACNGNTACTCNCTCTCTCCCAAGCAGAANCTCGCCGGNCAGGTTNNCGCCGCCTCCNTCGCCGCNGNGGGCGGCCTTGTCATCGGCGTGATAAACAACCCCACCGGACCCGGAAACATTGAGCTCGGATGGCTCGCCTACCCCGCCACGGTTGTCTATCTCGTTGCCTACGTCAACATCATCAACCTCATTGACGGGCTTGACGGGCTTGCCGCGGGGGTCTCGTGCATCGCGTCCCTGACCATGTTCGTTCTCTCCACGTGGGCGGGGCGCATCGACGCCGCGATGCTCGCGGTAGCGGTGGCGGGCTCCGCCCTCGGCTTTCTTCGCTTCAACTTCCATCCTGCATCGATCTTCATGGGAGACTCGGGATCGCTCACGCTCGGCTTCGCGCTCGGAACGATATCGCTTCTCTCCGTCACGCGCATAGCGGGCCTTACCACCATCATCGTCCCTCTCGTCATCGCCGGTATCCCTATCATCGATACGTTCTCGGCCATTGTGCGGCGCGCGAGGGCCCACGTAAGCGTAGGCCAGGCGGACCGCGGGCATATCCACCATCGTCTCATCGCCGCNGGCTATGACCAGCGACAGGCCGTGCTCGTGGTCTACGTGTGGACCGCCCTGCTCTGCCTCGGGTCACTCGTCATGACGCAGGTCGAGACGGCTCCGCGCACGGCCATCTTCATCCTGCTGTTCGTTGCCTCGCTCGCGTTCGCGCGAAAGCTCCACCTCTTTGACCCGGTGCTTTTCCATCACTACGACCCGAGCACTGGCGAGGACAAGCTCGTGGCCCCGGGAGACAAGGCCTTCGACGAGGAGGCCGAGAAGCTCGAGGAGCGTCGCGAGGAGTTTCGAGGGGCCATCACGGGCAGCCAGGACGACGGGGGACGGAAGTAAGAGGTCTCCCGGCTTTCGAGACATCGGTGAGGGACCGCATATAAGGGCCGCTACCCCCGTTCTTGGAGCAGCGGCCCGACACGAACCCGTCCCTATTACAACCTGCTCTCAGGCAGCCTCCTTCTCGCTGCGCCTCCGTGCCACCAGGCCCGCACCCAACAGGAGAAGCGCCAGCACGACGAGGGCTCGTCCGGCCCCAGCACCATCGGTCAGGGCGTCTCCCACGCTCGGTACGAAAAGCCTTTCGACAATACCGGTGCCACCGTGTTCGGCACCGTCTTCCGGGATGCCGACACCATCATCGTGAAGGTTATGGTAGTAGGCACTACGATACCTTGAGCTCACGCTCACTCTCCCGGTCACGTCGATGACGAGCGGGTCCGCTTCGGAACCGACGGCACCTGTGGCCTCGAGCAGAAGGTTCGCGGCCCTGATGACGCCCCCACGAACCGCCCCCTCGGCACCGAGCTCGACGTCGTCTACCGCAGCCATCCCCTTGATGACAAGAACTGGGGCAAGGCTCCTGAGGTAGATGCTCAGCCCGACGGCGCTAAGGTTCTCGACGTCGATGACGAACGGTGTAGCATGCGAGCCGATGTTGCCGCCCGCCGCAAGGGCGGCAGTCTTCGCGATCACGTTCGCTCCGCCACCCGTGCCGAAGAGGTTACCCCCGGCGCTGATCTCGGCATCGTCCTCCGCGTTCACCTCGCGCACGCCCAGATCGGCGATGCCCCTGACGAACACGTTCTTTCCAGAAGCCGTGAGGTCCTCCGTGTCGACGAGGAGCGGATCGCTCCTGACGCCCACGTCGCCGTTGGCGCTGCGAATCACGATGCGATCGGCCGCGACGTCGGGGGCATCCGTATCGTTGTCGGCGACGATGGTACCCGTCGCGGAAATCGTTATGCTTCTCGCCGCAATCGGTGCCACGACCAAGGCGCCATCGCTCTCGACGTTGATCACGTCGATCTTGCCGACCGCGTCGTTGGGGTGCATGCGAAGCGTGCCACCCACCGCGACGGAGAGGGCGTTGGCATCCGCACCAACGGAGTCGGCCGTTACGTCAAGGTCGCCGCCTGTGGTGATAGAGGGCGTCACCTCCTGTGCGAGGAGTGCGTCATACTGGGCGCGCAGGGTAAGGGCCCTTACCGTCTCGTCGGCGGCCTTCTGAAGGAGGTCGTTTCGCTCGTCATTGAGGATGTCGTAGGCGTCTAGGGCGTCATCTCGAACCTGAGTGGCCGTGACGAGGTCGCCTGCTGCCGCCGTATGCGCCTTCGAAGCTGCGGTGAGCGCCTCTTGCGCCTTGTCAGCCTTGTCCCGAGCCGCAGCGACGGCAGCGTCAAGTGCGTCTTGCGTGACGTCGGCCTTGTCGATGCCAAGCCTGACGGCAAGACCGGCGATAACGTCCGCGAGGGATTCCTCGGCACTCTCGAGACCCGCCTGGGCTGCGTCTACGTCATCCTGGGCTTTCTGAAGCTGGCTCTCGGTGGCGTTCGGGTTGTTCCGCAAGGTTTCCAGGGCCGACTGTGCCTGCGTAAGCGCTTTCTTTGCATCGTCCACGGCGGCGCTTGCGTCCGCAAGCTCCTTCGCATCCGCCCGGGCGTCCGCGAGATCTTTCTCGGCTGCTTTCGCATTTGCATCAGCCATCGCCTCGGCATTCCTTCTGGCCTCTTCGGTTGCCTTTGCCTTAGCGAGATCAGCCTCCGCAGACTCGTACTTGGCGAGCAGCCGTGCGACTTCCTCGGTGCGTACCTCCGCGGCCGTCTTGTCGCTCGCGGCGGAGGCCTCTGCCGCACGAGCAGCCGCCAGCAGTGCAGCGAGGCCAGAGGTCTTGTCCATGGCGTCGGCGTCGATGAGAGAGCCGTTCTTTACTACGAGCGTGGTGCCGCCGCCGGAGGTGATGGCCCCTACGCGCATATCCCCATCGACTTCGGTGAGGAAGACGTCTCTGGGAGAGCTCGCGTTGACCGTGTCTGCGCTCGTCGTGCCGACGCCGTTGGTATCAAGCGTGATGGGCATGCCAGCCGATCCGACAAGGCCCTTGAGAGAGACGAGGGTTACGCCGGCGGCCGTGATGTTGGGAGTCGTCTCGCTCGCGTCGCGGACATCAACGATATCGCCCGTCGCAGAGAGCGTGACCATACCGCCAGCGCTGATGGCGTCGACACCCAGAGGACCGGTTGCTTCGACGACGTTCACGTTGCCTGTCGCGGTTCCCGCCACGGAGCCAGCGGCATCATAGTCGGATGCCATGATCCAGGCATAACCGATCGTCTCGACCAGCTGATAGGTGTTGGTGTCCTCGTCGAAGACGACCCTGGCGCCGGTGACGCCCCCGGGCCTGCCCGTCTTGGGATCGATCGTGACGATGGGAGCGGTGATATCTCCGACGGGGACGGTCCAAGCCTCTCCCGTCTCTATGACGAGGGCGCGGGCATCGGTGCCCACGCTGCCGGCAGCGAAGAAGCAGACGCGCTTGGCCTTCACGTTGACGGCCTCGTCGACCTTGGCGACGATGTCGCCCGCAGCGTGGTCGGTTGTCTTGAGCGTGACCACGCCAAAGTCGGAGAACACCCTGCCTACGGTCATGATGCCCGTGGCCTGGCTGATGGAAATGTCCCCGATGCTGGTCACGTAGGCACTGCCCGTAGCCTCGCCGACAGCCACCGCGAACGTACGCGGACCAAGCGCATCAGGCATGGTGCTGGGATAGTCGGCCTTGCTCCACGCCTCGTTGAGAAGCGCGGCCACGTCCTCGGGAGTCAGCAGCTTGTTCACGAGGGCGAGAAGATCGGCATCCTCGAACGCATCTCGGCCCATGAGCAGCTTGACAGCTTCTGCAAACGTCATGCTATCGAGCACGTACTCCTGCTTGATGGCACCGCCCTCGTCAACGATCGGGTTTCCGTGATCGTCTAGGACCTGCCGCTGGGTGGTCAACCCGGCAAGGAATGCCTTGGTGATGTCAGACGGCGTATCGGGGGTGACCTGGCCGCCCTCGCCCTCTTCGGAAGACATGGCGACCACTGCGGTACCAACGCTTCCAGGGACAGCGGGAGGAGCGGGGGTCACGGTCGCAAGCATCTCATCCATGACCTTCTGAATGCGCTTGGCGGTCCACTCGTCCATGCCGATGACCTTTGCGAGCCAGGCGGCGGTCACGCGCTCGTCCTTGGCCTCGATCAGACTGGTGAGAATTGCCTCCACATTGGTGGGGTCAAGCAGGCCCACGATGTCGTCTCGGTCCGTCAGACGCTTGAGAATCCATGCGGTCAGCTCGTCGACGCTGCCGCTGACAAGCGTGACGCTCACGTCTTGACTTGCGTCGTCGCCCAGCTTGAGACCTACGCGCACGTTACCGTTCTCGTCACGACCGGTCGTGGTGGCATTGGGCGCGCTTGCATCGATGGCATGGAGATAGTAGCTGGCCACATGCGTGATATCGAGGGTGACACCCTCCGGGATGTCGATGTCGAGGTAGTTGTCAGGACCATTGATGTCCCCGTTCGTGGCAAACGTCAGGGTATCCCCCGCAGCACCGGTGATGGTGCCTCCCACGATGGAAGCCTTGCCGCTGACATCAAGGCTCACGCTTTCGGCGAGCACCGCATCGGAGAAGGATACGGAGCCCTCTGCTGAGCGCATGATAACCGAGGAGCGCGTGCCTGCGTGAATCGACCCGCCTGCAACGATGCGAACGCCCGAGAGTTCGAGAACGGCACCATCACCTGTCTTGCCGGCGCCATCGATGACAAAGTTCTGGAAGAGGTTATCACGACCGCCGGAGAGGACCACCCTGGAATCCACACCCATCTGAATGCGACCCTCGGTTCCCGCCGACTCGTCGACATACGTTCCGATGACGTCACGACCGGCAGCGAGTTCGAGCCTTCCACCAGCCTGAACGTTGACGAGCGTATAGATGATGTCTTCCGTGGCCATGAGGTGGTAGTCGCCGGTACTCGCAACGGAAAGGTTGGTGGGAATGCGCGTAGAACCGATCGTCTTGATGAAGGCGGAGCCAAGGACGGTGTTCGCATCCGCGTCGTCGAGCGTGCCAAACGTGAGTTCCGTCTCGCCGCCCTTGGTGAATGGTGCTACCGTCAACGGATCGTCCAACGTGCCTACGTGGATTCCCGACGTGATGAGCTTGATTGTATCTCCCGTAAGGGAGGCACCGTCCCCGTCCGCTCCGTCGAGGACGCGCGCGCCCTTGCCTTGGTCGGCAAGCGTGACGATGAGCGTCTTTCCCGCGAGGTCATTGAGGGCGTAGCTGCAACCGGAGAGCGTCGCCATGCTCCACGGTGTCAGCGCGCCCGCGTTCTTTGGTAGCGTCACGTTGCCGTCGGAGTCGACCGTCGTCCCGCTCTTGAGAACGTATTCGATGAACAGCGGCGCGGTCTCGGTCACTCCGTCTACGACTTCATAGTACGTACGAGAGGTGAAACAGACCTCTCCTTCGCAGGAGACCGCGAACTCCTTTACGGTAACGTCATGCAGCGTATCGTCGATCGACAGGGTCTGACCGGTCTTGGTCGTCGTATCACCGATGCTTGCGAGGTTCCAGGTTGCACCGCCGTCAAACGAGACAAAGTAGTTACCACTCACGCTCTTGGCAACCAAGACGTTCTTGGAATCACATTTCTCGGAGGTGAGGAGCTCGAGACGAACGTCCTGGTCTTTTGCGAGCACGAGTGCCGCATCCGCAGATCCAATGGTTGTGGAGAGATAGCTCGACACGAAGGCTGACGTGGTGGATGGAAGGTAGTATGCCTGATAACCATTGTTACCGAAGAAGTAATACGTGCCGTCGGTCGCAACGTAGAGGACGGAGGCTATCTGATATGCACTCGTCACGGATGCGGTACCCGCCATCCTGGTGTTCTCGGGCAGCGTCACGCTACTGATGGGGATGCCCAACACCCTGCCGGAGAGAGAAAGCTGACCTGAGGGATTGTCGTCATCGGCCCTGCGTGCTGTGGCCCAAGAGCTACCAGAACGAACAGCATCCGCGTCGGCTACGGCCCTCCATGCATCCGCGACGTCTGAAGCACTCGCCGTTCCGCTTGCCACCAAAGTGTTGTAGCGGCCCAGGGCATCCTGGTACGTCTCTTCGGCCTGGGCGTCTTCGCTGAGCCCGAGCGACCCCAGAGAGAGCGTCACGTAGCCAACCGTAACGGAGTAGTTATACAGGGAGACATACAGGCGCATATAGAGGTTGTCTCTGACGTTGTATGCCACGGGGAAGGACCCTGTGTAGGTGATGGAGCTCTGGGGGGCGTCTTTGCCGTTACCGTTCTGTCCGTCAATGGTGAACTCCAGGGGCGAGAGCTCAAGCTGCGCGGTCCAGATCTTATTCTCCAGAGCGGTGTAGAGACTCCTTACGGCGGCAGGGGTCTTATCTGTGACGCTGCCCATGTTCACGTGGTAGGTCGAGGTCGACGCATCGTAGACGATGGCATCGAGAGCAACGGTATTCAAGTAAGGGAGACCGGAGGACAAGTACGACCAGAACGTGTAGGAGAACGTCTTGGTAGAAACTTCATACTGCACGGTTTCCGTTGTTCCGGCGAAGTTGCTGATTGAGATTGCAGAAGGTTCGGTAGAGATCGCGTCGATGACCGAGCTGTTGTACGCCGTCCTATCCCAGCCTATCTCATATCCCAAGAATCCGCTCGGCCCCCAGATCTCGCTGAGATACATCTTTTTATCAGAGTCGTACTTCTTTCCCGTAAAGACGTCCGTGATGCCCGTCTTTGTCTCGCCGTTCTCTACGTACGTATAAGTTACCATACCGTTGTAGTTGATTGCATCGCTTGCAGTGCCAACGCTCGTGCCACCGCTAGAGATGGAATACACCGACACCTTGTTCGTCGCGCTGTCATAGGATACGAGATAGAAGTCGCTGACCGAAGAGTCTCCGAAGGCGGCCTGCAGACCATAAGCGCTATCGCTCATCTGGTAATAGATCACGGTCCCGCACGTCCAGAGCCTGGAGAGACCCATGGTGATCTCCGTACTGGCCGTGTTGTCGGGGTCGCCCGAGGTGTCTTTCACGCTCACCACGAACTTGATGCTCCCCCTGCTGACCGCATCGATGAACCATGATCCGTCCATGGCGGAGAGCAGTGCGTCAAAGGTTGCCCCCGACTCAACGTCAATCGTCCCGGTTGAGAGATTGACGCTTACGCCATCGGCGATCTTGGCAATGAGCTGGCCGTCGGAGTTCGTTAGGAGCGCGTAGTCGGCGAGCGCCATGTCGGCGCCACCTTCGACGATACGGCACACGATGCCGTTGACATCCGTGTAGATGACGGTCCCATTGGGCAGGAGGTACTCGTTCATCTCGGTACCTTCGTTGTAGCCCACCCAGTAGCGCCTCAGATTTGTAAGATCAAGCGTGACGGGAGAGGTAAGGTACTCCACGCCCGTCTCGACGAACTCGAGCTCGCCGGGCATGGGCATCGTGATGATCGAGGAGTCCGCTGTGCGCGTGATGGTAATGGGCGGGTTGACGTAGATGTCGGTCACGCCCGACCCTTCGATTCCGCCCACCGTGGTGGCCACGTGATCGACAGCCGTCGAACCCTTGTAGACAATGACCGTATCGGTGATTCCGATGGTAATGTCACCAGCCGCGTGGATGCTCGTAACCGGGGCAGCGTCGTTTAGCCATGTGGAGTACACGTTGAAGCGAGTGGCGCTGCCGGCAACCCCGCCGACCGACGCCGCACCCATCACGTTGAGGATGTGCGCCCACACGGGGGCAACCGCGGCCGTGAGCGTCGTGGTGCTCAGGGTGTCACGCATCGAGAAGAGACCTCCGGCCCTCTCTGAATCCGTCCACAAGAAGGACACCGTGCCCTTCGGGTTGGCGATGAGACCCGCGACGACCACATTGCCCGCTCCCCTGCTCTCGATAGAAATGACGGGGATGATACCGGAGGACTTCGTGACGCCCTTTATGCGCCCGTTGATGCTCGGGTTGAGGTAGTTCACGTTCTCAGTCGTAATGGCGGCAAGCTGAACGTTCACGTCGGTACGGTTCACGATGGTTATGGAGGGCAGATAGTTCTGGTCATAGACGACATATCCCGCGCTCGGGTTACCCGAGATGGTGAGCTTGCCGGGAAGTGGATTGTAGATTGACGCAAAGACCAGCGTGCTGCCCTGCATGCTCCAGATGGACCGCTCGTTCTTAAGGCCAACCTGACGAACGGTGGGATTGGTCGAGCTTCCCGAGATGTCGATGACGATGCCGGCGGCGGCGTCACCAATGAAGAACACCACGCCAGACCCAATGGATACGTAGGCGGTGGAACTCGAGGGTGGCGTTTCGTACTTGTGGAGTGCGGAGACGAGCGAGGTGTGCGAGCCGTCTGCACGTGTCTTATAGATAATCGAGTTGCTTGCGTCCATCGAAACGTCTGCGCCATAGAGGGTCGCGTTCGAGACGGAGATGGTTGCTGTAAACGAGCTCCCACCCATGTCGGCGTTGGCGTCAGCGGCTCCTATGCCATGGATGATCGCCGTGGCATGAGAGTAGACGTTAGCCCCGCCGTTGTCATAGTCTTCGCCCGAATGGAGCGTGGTTCTTGTCGGGCTCAGCACCGCAAGCACATCGAGGTTGTCGTACCCGCGTAGGCTGGCGTTTTGGACGATCGTCTTGACGTTGACGATGGCCGAGAACACGGAGTGCGCATCCACGTTGCTGGCAAACGCCTTACCGCTGGAGTACATCCTGTCGACTGCCGCAAGGCTACCCACGAAGGCCTTGATGACAAGGTCATCAGCCGTAAGACAGGCCCTGTCGGCATCTGCCTGGGATGTCCCGCCGATAGTTACCAGCGAGTTGATGGTGAGACGAGTGTCAGAGCGGGTATCGGGCCTAGTGCCGATTCCCGAGGCAGAGATTCGGGCGATGTTGACAAAGCTTCTCATCGAGCTGTCCGCAAGGACGCTCACGGAGTTGAAGGTATCGATGATGGACGTCGCAGACTCTATGACGACCTCGGCGGTCGAGACGATCGTCGTGTAGGTGCGTGCCGTGCCGTAGGTCGCCATGCTCATCTTGCCTCTGACTATTGAGGTGGTCACGATGTCATCGTTCGCACCGGCAAGCGCCTTGATCATGATGTCGCCGAAGTCGGCGGCGAGCTTCGCGCCGCTCTTGACGATTACGGATACGACGCGGGTCAGGTAGTTGTACGCCTGAATCGCACCCTTAGAGACAAACCCACCCTTGGTGTCAACCACGGTCGTCGACTTCTGGGTGACGTCCGCCTCAGCAAGAACGGTGATGCCGTGTCTGGCGTTGAGGACCGCATTGTCATATATGACCGCATTGGTATCGATTTTGCTCGTTGCGTAGGCGTACGTGTTGTTGCAGTTAACGACAATCCCCATGATGCTCGACGTCGCGTTTGATGTGGCGGTGCTGGCGGTCTTCGCATGCACGGTGATGTCGTTTCCTGCGGTCACCCATGCGTTCTTGCCAACTTTGACCTCGGTATAGTAATAGCTGCTCGTGGAGAGCGTGGCCTTGACGATGCCGACGAACGCATACGACCTGCCGCTGATAATGTCAGCGCTCACCACTCCAGAGTTCAGGGCTTCGACGGTAACGTCCCTGGCGGCCGTGATCGTCGTGTCGTCGAAGATGTACGCGCGCACGTTCTGGTATTTCATCTCGCCTGAGGGTGTGACATAGCCGATCGAAGCCGTTGACTTCGAGACTGCATCTTCTGCGACAGTAAGAGATCCCGGAGAGTCACAGCATGCATAGGCCTTCGTTGATCCCATGGCACGCACGATGACATCGGAAACCTTTGCACAAAGCGTGGTAGCAGTGATGTATGCCTCAACATCATCGGCGGTACAGGCGTCTGCAGAGAGTCCACCTATGGCAATGAGGGCCACACTTGATGCCGTTTTCGTCGTTGCCTCGGCGTTTGAGAAGGTCTTCGCCTCGACATGGACGGAGTCCGCGGTAATTGAGGTCGCGTCTCGTCCAGAGCCGTCGATGTACGCCTTGTTCTTGCTCCGCGCAAGCGCAGTCGCAGAGTTGACCTTCACGTCGATGAGACCGATGGAATAGGCCGCGACATCCGTACCCGCCGAGGACCCCACCGTTGCAAGGGCGCTGATCGGCGCACCAGACGTACCCAGATAGGAGGTGACAGAGAGGGCGCCCATGACCACGAGAGAACCCGAGTGACTCACGAGGGCGCTCTGATCCATGCTCAGCGACGCCTCGATCTGGTTAACGGCGACGTTCAGGCCGCTCACGGTAACCTTGTGCGTACGCCCCGTCCCCGTGGAGGACCCCGTCCCGTTTGTAGTGACGGAAAGGTCTCCATAGACGGCGAGGTCACCAGAGCCGGAGAGGATGCTCGCAGCCGTTGACTGTGCATCGGCAGTGGCGACGTTCACGGACGTGCCTGCAATTCCCGCACTTACACCACCGGCGGGGCCAGTTGAGGCCTCCGCGATGGAGCTGTAGGTACTGCTGATGCTCGTGGTGCCAATGGAACTCTTTGACCCAATATCGAGAATTGCCTCGAACGTGCCGCTTGCAAAGGCCTTGGTGACAAGAACGGTCACGTTGACAAGCGATATTTCGGCTTTCGGAACGTAGGCGTCCGCATTTGCATAGCTCTTCGCATCAACAGTAACGGCAACGGCACCACAGGTCTTGTCGCTGTCGTAGGTGTTGAGGGAGATTCCCCTGGTGAAAGCCTTGACGATTGAACTCATATCGGCATGCGCCACGGAGGCCGTCGCCGTAAGCAGGGTGACCGCTGCGCCACCGTTGCTGCCGACGATCGCCTTGGAACCAGTCTGTACGTCGATGTTGAATTCGGAGCGGACCTCGAAGGAATACCCGTTGGTTCGAACGCTTGGCGCAGCGGATGTGTCAGAGGTGCCGGACACCTTCGCGATCTGCTCGACGCCAACTCGCGCAAGGGCGAGGTTGGCAGCGATGCTCGCACCTTCGACTTCGACTGCCGCACCCTTGACCGTGGCTTCGGCCGTGGCCTTGCCCACCGTCCTGACGCTCACGTTTCCATGGGCATCGAGTGTTCCAGGCCCGACGATCCCGGCATGGGCCCTCGTCCCCGCAGAAAGGGCGAGAGCGAGGTTGGCACGCGCGGCGATGCCGTTCACAGAGACTCCGCCCAGCGCAGGGTTGGCCTCGGCGGACACGTTTGCAACGTAGTCGGTTGAAATTGTGACAGCACCCGTCTTCGCGGTAACGCCCTCGGGAAGTGCCAGCTCGGATGCAAAGGTGGCCTGGCCATACGCGAACGTCATGACAAGTGCCACGCAGAACTTGGCTCCCACCGTAACGTTAGACGAATCGGCCCTGACGTTAGCGCTGCCGCGACTTTCGACCGTGACCGGTCGGAAGTCGGTTCCCGAGACGACGTTCAGCACACCCGCAGTGACCGTGGCCACGTTGCTGCTCCGCCCATAGGCAACAGCGATGTTTGCGGTGATGGCATACCCGCCATAGGAGCCCGCACCCGTGATGATGCTCGCATGCGATGCATTGTCCGAGCGCCTGGTATCATTCAGGGCAGAGCGAACCTCAAGGGAACGGGCCGTGAGAGCACCGGGCGAGACGGTCGCGCTCTGGTCACTTCTCAGGACGGAAACGGCCACGCTTCCCGAGAGGAGCAGACCGCTCGGAACGGTGGAAAGCGAGAGGCCGACTATGGTGGACTCAGCCGTTGCGACACCGTATGCCAGGACGTGCACGTCGCCCGTCTCGACAGTTCCCTCTCCGAAAATCTGGGCATGGTTCTGTGTGTGGTTATCGGCAATCGCGACGTTGAGACCAGCACTGTTCGCACCGACGTTCGCAGAAGCCGCCGTGGACGCGGCGCGTGACTCATTGACGTTCCCAGAGCGGCCAGCATACACGTAGACGTTCGCGGCGCTAAGTCTCACACCGGTCACGTCGACAAACGCACGCGTATCGGAATCGAGAATAGAGATGGCCGTGGAGAGACCGACGGCTACCGATCCGACCGTCGTGGCCACTATCGTGCTCGTCGCCCTGGAGGTCATGTCCGCATCGATGGTGACGTCTCCAGAGGCGATGATGGTCTTGCGAGAGATGCCCGCGTAGTTGACGGCCTTGTTGACCACGACGAGGACGTTCCCAGAAATCGCAACGCCCCCTGCGGAGACGGAGAGCACGGCGGTCGTGCCCGTGGCAGTCACATCGTTTTTGATGGCGAGGGAGTTGACCGCGAGGGCCTTGGAAGTACCCTCCGCCCCTGGTACGGCATCGAAGGTCCTCTCGCCGATACGTGGCGTGGAGCCGACGTAGGTGAGGATGGTGGGAGAAAGAATCGCAACCGCGGCGGAGATGCCCGCGGAGACGGAGCCGCCGGAGATCGAGATGAGGTTCGCATGAGCGGTCACGTATGCCGTCGATCCGAGCGAAAGCGAGCCGACGTTATCGAACTCGACCGCACTGCCCACGAACGTATCGACGCGCATGCGATCGATGGCGAGCGAGAGAGACCCGTTCACGGCGACCCCGCCGCCCGCGAGCACCGTGCCAAACGTGGTGGCATCGAAGGTCGTGTCGGTGAGAACCTTTACGGTACCAGGTACGTTGCTCACCTTGGCGACTCCGATGATGCCGGAGTAGACCGATCCATGAGAGACGACGACGGCAACGGAGGCGTTCACGCCCACGGCACCGCCCGAGAGGCCAAAGACCGCGGCGACGGCCAGCGGATAGTATGTCGTCGCTTCGACCTTAACGTTACGAGCACCGCTGACATCGCCCGCGATGAAGGCGTAGACGTTGCTGTCGAGCGTAAGGACGGCGATGGAGATCGAGACGCCTACGATGGCACCGGATCCGTTGGCGGAGATGACGCGAAGGCCACGGCTCCCGAAGATGTTGGAGACGTTGGTCGTATCGGAAGACGAGGTCTTCGAGGCTGACTCAAGCGCATCGTTACGCTCTATCTCATTGCCATCCGCTCCCTCATCAACGACTGCAGAGCCCGTCTTGGCTGTAACGGAGACGTCTCCCGTCGCGTTGAGAACGGAGCCGGCCTCGGTGTATGCCATGACGTTGGCATAGGTGATACCCACGGCGATACCAGGCGAGACTGCTGCGTAGGCGCCGCCGGAGACGGAGGCCGTGATGAGATCGAGCGTGAGAACGCTCTCGGCATGGACCGTGATGTTTCTCGCCGTTACCTTGGCACCGCTTGCGATGTAGGCGTTTACGGCGTCCTTCGCATCAAATGTCGGAATCGTGGAGCTCGTGCTGGTGGCACCGTTGCCACCCGAGAGAAGTCCGCTCACGTTACCGAGGTCGGCGTTGCCCGTGCCATCGGTCGTAGTGGTCTTACCGAGCGAGTTGCCATCGATGTCCCCATCGGAGTTTGTGGAACTCTTGGAGAAGTCGCCGCTCACATAGCCGGTCTGGTTGTCAAAGGAGCCGTCGGCACCGCCGACGCTCGTCTTCGAGGCCTTCGTTCCGTCACCCTCAAGATCGGCGTTGAGCGTACTTGCGCTGAAGCGCGTGCCCAGCCTCATGCCTGCAGAGGTATCGGTGCCGACGTTGTCGACAAGGGCGGCGCCCAGATCGCTCATAAACGAGGAGGGATTAAAGTACGTGACGGTTTCGGTCGAGTCCGTGCTCTTCTTCTGGCCGCGAATCGCGTCCGCGCTATCCTGATCGAGCTTGCCGCCCACGACCGAGACGAGCACCGAGACGCCCACGCTCGCGCCACCGGAGCCGGCAATCGTGGCCACGTAGGCCTGAACGTCACGCCTGCCGATGGCATCCACTAAGACGTCGCCCGAGCATACCACGACGGCGTTCTTGCCAAGATATGCCTCGACGGTGTTGTTGGAGATGCTGACGAACGCACCGACGCCCACGCCGGCCGTCCCAGAGACGGCGGCCGTGGCGACGACGCCCAGAAGCTTGTAGTCGTCCTGCGCATGAACAGTCAGCGAGACCGCGTTGATGGTTGTGCCTACACCAATGTAGGCACGGACGACAACCTTGGTGATGACGACGCCCACGGTGCCGGAGACGGAGGCGACGCCAGAACCCGTGACGCCTACGGCATCGGCATCGATGCGCTCAAAGGAGTCTGCGTTCACACTGACGGCCCCACCGGCGGTGACGACGGTACCATCAGCGATGGATGCGACGGTCGTCGTAGTGAAATAGGTAACGGCCACGACTCCCGTCACACTCGCCGTGCCAGAGACGCCGACGGCGGCGATGGCGTCGACGAGATGCGTGCTGTTGTAGGCGGTTACGCTGATGTTGCCCTTGGCGATGACGTTTCCGGCGAGACGGGCGCTAACCACGTTCTCAAAGTAGAGGACGACGGAGCCCACGCCAACCGCGGCCGTTCCTGCGGCAGAGACGCTCACCGCAAACACCCCTGTCGTGATCGCGTCTTTTGCACCCTCGGCGCCATCGGCCGTCGTCGTGGGGTCATCCGTAGTGGAGGCCCGTACGTCGATGTCGACCGCCCTGATGATGCCATCGGCACCGGCAACGACATCGCGCTCGTAGACGAGCGTGACGATCGTCGCTCCCACGCCAGCGGTACCGCTGGCGGCAAGCCCGCCACCTACGATGAAGATGCTGGAATCAGATGTCGCGGATACCAGTAAGTCACCCTCCGAGTCATTGTCGGAGTTCGCGTTGGTGCTGCCCCCGCCATATATCATCGCGTGAACCCGGTTGCTAAAGACTCCGGTGTTGATAACGCCGGTAACTGCCGCAGTAGAGCCGGCACCACCGGATACCGCCACGATGACGTAGTTCTCGTGCGCGTTGGCCGAGACCGCGATGCCCTTCTTCCTGCCGGTCTGGCCGGGGATGCTGATACCCTCGGCAGCGCCAGCGGCAATGAGGTCGGCGTTGTGGCCCGCGAGCGCGAGGATGTCGTTGTCGACGACCGTCGTGACGACCGTTGCTCCGACGGCGGCCGTGCTCGAAGCCGAGATGGCCCCTGCCACGACGTACATGTCGGTGTCGTAATAGGCAAGGATGCCGATGGAGCCCTTGGGGGCAATGAGTTCTGTGCCCGTGGCGTCAAGGTAGTCATTGCCACTCGCATCGGTCTCGAACGTGCCGACGAGGGCACGCACGCGGTTGGTGGATACGATGACGGGTATGGTCCCGGAGACGGCTGCGGTAGAGCCAGCGGCGCCTCCGACGCTCACGATGACGGAGAAGTCCTTCGCGTTTGCCTGGACCACGACGTTACCGTCGGAGGAGATCAGGGTCGAGCCCCTTCCCACCTGCGCGAGGACATCGCGACTGAACACGAAGACGTTGACCGCGGCGCCCACGGCGACGGAGCTCGACGCGCCTCCGGAGACCGTGGCGGAGACCATGAAGGTCTCGGACTCGGCGCGCACAATGATGTCATCCCTAGCCGAGAGCAGGGAGCCCTCCCCCACCAGGGCCTCCGTATCGGAGCGGGTGATAACGGCGTTGATGACGGCTGCGACAGCCGTGCTCTGAGTCTGGGAGAGACTTGCGAGAATGCCGACGAGGAACTCGGAGGAAACCGAGCCCACCGTGATGGAGCCGGCAGAAGAAGCGACCTTCGCGGTGTCGCCAATGCGAGAACGAGTGATCGTCCCGTTGACGAGCACCTGAAGCGTACCGGCGACAGCGATGGAGCTGGACTTCGCGACCGAGAGCGTGACAGGAAGGAGTTTTGCGTTGTTATGCGAGGCGACGATGACGCCACCGTCGCCTCTGACGTCGACGGAATCGCCGATCTCCGCCACGAGGGCGTTGTCCATCACTATGACGGCGACGGTACCGCCTACGGAGACTGTGCCCGAGCCGGAGAACGCGGGCGCGACCACGATTACGAGAACGTCGCTCGTGCCAGTGGACTCGACGTCAACCGTACCAGCAGCGGCAACCCTAGTGGATGCCACACCTGTTCCGGACGACCCGATGGCGGCATGGGCGCTATCGTTGTCAACGTAGGAGGCCGTACCAGCCCCAACTCCGACACTCGCATTGGAGACGGAGAGCGCACCCGCAATGATGCGCGTGTTTGTTCCGATGGTCGCATCGAGCTTCATGTCGCCCGCGAGCGTAATGAAGCAGCCGTCGCCGATGAGAGCCCGGACGTCGTTGTATCCGAATACCATGGCGATGCTACCCGCCACGGACACCGTGGATCCGGCGCTCGTATCGATGCTACCCGCGATGGCCTCGGCATAGTAGTTGGTCGACGAGAGGAAGTTCAGGAGATCGACAGCCGAGAGGATCTTATCGGTGTCCACGTCGATGTGAATCTCATAGGTGGTCTTGCCGTCCTTTGTCACCGGCGTGATGGTCACGAGGGACCGGTCCTTGGCATCGGTGATGCTCTCGTTGGTCTTGTTCGCAGCCTTGGTGGTGGGGTTGATGGTATAGAGTGCAGACCAGTCGAGGGCCGTCCCGTAGTCGCTCATCGTGACCATGGCCTTCTCGGCGGCAATGCCAAGGCTCTTTGCCGTGATGGTGACACCGTCACCCACGAGGGCGTAGACCTTGTCATGTCCATAGATGAGGGCGAAGGAGGCGCCGACGCCCACGGTCGATCCGCTCGATGCCGAGACGGCACCGGCACGGACGGCGAGCTTGGACTTGTCATAAGCCTTCACGGACACGTCACCCGCAGTGATAATGGATCCTTCAGTGACCTGAGCCTCGGTCATGCTTCTTGAGACGAGTACCGCGACGGCCCCTGCGACGGTGACGGTGCTGCCCTGACCACTAACTGCGCCAGCGATCGCCTGCGCGCCGAGACGCCCCGCGTAGACTCCGTCCATGTTCTGCGTGAACGTGGCTTCCACGTTCACGCGTCCGCCGCTCTCCACCGTTGATAGGTCAGAGCCAGTCAAGTCGACCGTATAGACCTTGCCTGAGAGTACGGCCGCACTCTCGTTGCCGTTCACGCCCACCGCAACGGCAGCGCCGATGGCGTTTCCTTTGGTCCGGGTCATTGCGGCACCTGTCGCCACCGTGCGATAGTTCGCCTGGTTGACGGTGAGGATGTCTACCGCGCTGGCACAGAGTGTGCCGGTAAGCGTCGAATGGACCTTGTGCTTGGTGATGTTGGCTGCGATCGCTGCGGCCACGAGCACCTTCGAGCCGGGTTCCGAGGCACCTTCGGAAACGGCCGTCTTGGTGGTGTTCTCCTTGACGGCATCGGTTCCCTCCTTGGTGCTGTCGGTCCTATCCGTCTTGACGTCCTGGGAGTTCAGGACGTTGGTCGAGAGCGACGCCCGGTTGCTCGGGTCGGTGGTGCTCCCACCCGATGTGTCTTCGGAGTTCTCGTTGTCCTTGAGGGTTTCGTTGACCTTGTCGGCGGTTTTGTTGTCGGAATTGCTCGTCGTATCCTTGCTCTCGAGCTTAACCTCACCACTGGCCACCTTGTTTGCCCAGGCATCAATCGTATCCGTGGCACCGGCGAACTTGGAGAAGTATCGCTGCATATCAGCGCCCATTGCCGTTGCGACACCTATCGAGTCGTCCTCGTTGTACTCCTTGCCCTCCAGGAGGATGGCCCCGGCGAGCACGCCCTCGCCCGCAAAAGTGGCGGATGTGTTGGAGATAACGACGTTGACCGCCACGGCCGCACCGACGGCCGTGCTGTTGCCGACGGCGAAGCCAGAGGCGTTGGCCAGGGAGGTTCCCTTTGCGTAGGCGTAGATGAGCGTGTTGTACTTTGTCGTATCGTCCTCGAGGCCGCCGAGCGTATCGAAGGCCGTTGTGCCATCCGACTGGATGACACCCGTGGTCTTGAGCGTGCTGCCCTTCGAGAAGGTCGCCTCCGTGGAGACGTTCATGACGTTGACGGCAGCGGAGGCGTCGACCGAGATGTCCTTGGCCGAGGTGCTGCTGTCCTCGAGAGGATCGGTGCCCGCCACGCTGTAGATTTCGCTTGCGTTCGAGCTCTTGGAGTGAAGGTCGAGCGTGCCCGTCGTGATGGAACGATTTGCGCCGATGAGAGCCTCGCTCGTGATGCCCACGTAGTCAAACGCGAAGGCTGCACCGACGCCGACGGTCTTACCAGAGTCGGCGGACGAGTTCGCGCCCGTCCCAGAGCCGGTACCAGAGCCCGTGCCGGAGCCCTCCTTGACCGTGTTCGTCGTGGTGGTCCCCGAGTCAGCCTTGCCCTCGGCGTCCTTGTTCTTGTCAGGCTTGCCGTCGGTCATGGCGGCGGTAGCGACGGTATCAAGCGTGTTGACCGTCTCGGAGCCTATGACCGCATTGCCGGCGACGACGATGTCGACGCCTACGGGAGCCGTCGCACACGCGGCGATGGTAGCCTTCGTGTTCGCGTTCAGCACTGCAATCGAGATACTTCCGGCAACCCCGACACTGGAGGCACCCGCACCCGCAATGGCATAGGTCTTGAAGGTGTTGGATGCGACTGATGAGCTTGTTCCGAAGGCCTCGCAGAGCCACCCGAAGACGGCGGTGCGCGCAGCGGTGAGAGAGCCGTTGACTCCCTCGGTGAAGATCTCCTTCCACCCGTCCTCCGTGAACCACTTCTTGAGCTTGTTCGTATCGATGATGTCCTCGAGGACCTCCTTTACGAGGTCGTCGACGATCTTCTGGAGATCGGCGGTGAGCGTCTCCTTGGAGAAGACGGAGCCTGGAATGCCGAGTTTCTCGCCCACTGCGGCGAAGATGCTCTTCATGGCCGCCTTCTCGATCAGGGTCTCCTGGTCGGCGGTAATGTCAGGGAGCTCCTTGAGCTTGGACTCGAGCTTCTCTGTGAGCGTGCCGTGGATGAGGTTCGCGAGACCGGTGAAGCCCGTCGAGCTCACGAGCGCCTGTTCGATCTGGGCGAGCATCTTGTCCATATACGTCTTGAGCGATTCGAGCAGATCCTCGTTCGCGGACGTCTTTGCGACCTTGACGTCATCGTAGACACCTGCGAAGACCTTGAGGTCGCCGCCGACTACCGCAGTCGAGGTACCGAGATAGGCCGTCGTGTCATACGTGACGACGTTGATTGCGATGGCAACGCCGACACCAATCTTGGAACCCGTTGCGGAGGCGTTGGCCGTGAGAGCCCCATCCGTATCACCTAGGGCAATTACCACGAGGTCAGAGGAAGTTACAAAGTGGAGTCCATCGCCAAGCGCCGCGAGCGTCTCATTGCTCTGGATGTTGAGCGCAAACGCAGCTGCCACGGAGGCCTTTCCCTCGGTGGTCTCCGCCTTCTGGCGATCCTTTGTCTTGTTAGCAAGATCGGCCTGGTTGATGTTCTTGGAGCCGACGGAACCTGCGAGCCCCGAGACGGAGCTCAGCGCCTTGTCGGCCTGTTTGTCAGCATCGCCAGACTTAGATTGGTCACCCTCCGACGAGTCACCAGAGCCGCTCGACCCACTTGAGCCACCCGATTCTCTTGAGGATGCAGCGCCTTGGGCACCGGCCTTGGATGTCACCGTGGAGCGAGAGACCCCGGTTGCGCTCACTTTGATGTTCTTCGCCTTGATGGAGCGGTTCACGGTCGACTTCGCGGAATCGGAAAGCACGGATATCGAGAACGCGCCTCCGATTGCAACCTTGCTTCCCACTGCCGAGGCGTCTGCGTTGAGGACACGTATCACGATGTTTTTCGATACGACCGTCGCGTCGTCAATGGTCTCGATGGCCTTGCCCAGACCGATGCTAGCCTCGACGTAGGACCCAGACACGTCGACGCCGATGACGGGCGTGACCGACGTACCGCCCGAGGAGCCTGCCTTTGCATCCATCCTCTCGGTTCCGGAGTGCGTCGCGGACACGTTAACCCCACCAAGTCCGCCGTCCGGGTAGTTGATGATCGCGCCGTCCTTGATGCTCGCGATGACGTCGTTGCCGATGACCGCGACGGCGATGCCGGCGCCGACACCCGCCTCGCTCGAGGTTGCGTTCGTGGTGTTTGAGGCATCCGCTACCGTCTTGAACGCGGTGAAGGCGGCTGAGTTTACGTTGAGGATACCCGTGCCGAGCGTAAGCGTCGCTCCATCGTTGACGGTAGCGCTTGTGTTCGCGCCGATCACCTGAACGGCGAAGGCACCGCCGATGCCGATGCTGCCACTTGCGTAGCCGGCGTGAGCCTCGGCGTCGGAGGTGATGACCGGGCTGGTGGCAGAGACGGTCGCGCCGTTAGCCGTCACGCTCGTACCACTTGCGATGAAGGCTNCGCTCTTGTGGGTGATGACGGCAACGCTGACCGCGACACCCGCAGACGTCGTTCCAGCCTTTGACATGTCGCCCGAGGTCTTGGCCGTGCCACCCGTAATCTCTAGAGTGGACGAGTTTAGGGCGAGCAGGGAGAAGGTGCCCGACTGCAGTGTGACCGTCCCGCCCTTGATGGTGATGGTACCAAGGGTCCTCTCGAGCGTGGCCCCCGTGATGTGGATCGTACCTGAGGTCACGAGGAGCTTCGCGTCACTGAACTTGACGGATGCACCCGCTATAACGAGGTTGCCCGACTCACCCTTCTCGGAAGAACCGGTCTTGTAGGTAACCGTATCAGCGTTAACCGTCGCACCGGTAAGACTGCCGCGTAGGTCGATGGTGAACGTTCCGGTGATATAGATGCCCATGTCCTTGAGGCTGCTGTCCGCCACGTACTTCGGGTTGCTGTCGGTGCCGGTGTTCTTCCCGTTCTCGATCTCGACCTTGACCGACTCGGGAATGGTGAGCACCGTAGTCGAAAGACCAAGGGTGCCGCCATCAAAGCTGACGCCACTCCCCGAGGCAGTCGTAGCGCCCGTCCCTGTGGTGGCAGCCGCAAGCTCAATCTTGAGCGTATTGCCAGCGCTGTCCCGAACACCCGTGAAGGACGCGCCCGCTGCGTTCTCGCCGAGTTCGGCGTCGATGGTCGTCTCGTTGGAGACCTTGGTCGAGTTGGAGATGGTCGTGTTGCTACCTGTCATTTCGACAGGTCCGCTCGTCGTCTCCGCACCACCCTCGCGCACGATTGCCGTGGAGGCCGCGTTGGTGATGGAGAGGGTCTGTCCCTCGCCGAGGTCGACGTTACCCGTATCGGCCGTCATGCTCATGGTTCCGCCGGCAATGCCAGATATGAGGCCCGTGCCCTCGAAGACCGAACCGTTCTTGGTGATGACGGCCGTATTAAGGGTGATTGCCCCGCCCTTGAGCGTAAGGGTCGCGTTGCGGAGCTCTACCGAGCCCTTCTCGATGGTGGCGACGCCACCCTTGAACGTGACGCTGCCACCGGTGTAGGTGATGGTCTTGCGCCCGTCGACCGTGATGGTGGTCCCGTCGAAGTTGTTGATCTTGAACGTCTGGGTGCCATCGGCCTCGTCACCTGTCCAGGTGATGGTGCCTCCGGAGATTTTAATCGTGGCGCCCGTAATGGTGGTGGTTCCTCCGTTGATGGTCACGATGCCGGTATAGTCGTTGCCGCTGATGTGCGTGTCCGCAGACTCCGCTATGGAACCGCCCTCGTTCTTGAAGCTGCCGTCGCTCACGACGATGGACGAGTTCTTGGCGTCGAAGGTACCGCTCTTCGTGATGGAGGTCTCGTTGTTGTCCTTGTGCGTAGTGGTGATTCCGGTCGTGGTGGATGAAGTCTTCTTCGCGAATGAGTTCGTCTTCGTCATTGCCGTGGCATCGGAGACCGTACGGGCAATCGTCGTCGAGGAGGTCTCGACGCCAGCATCTGACCCAGCCCTGACAAGCCCGGTCGTATCAATGAATGCCGAGGAAGTGTTCGTGGCAACGCTCACCGCCACGGCGCCAACAAGCTGTATCGCAGAGCCGCTCGTACCCGAGGAGCCTCCGGTGCCCGAGCCTGATCCAGAGTCCGAGCTCGAATTCTCGTCGGCAGAGGTCGCCGTGTCCGAAGCCTTGTCAAAGACCTTCGTGACCGATGTCTTTTCGTCCGAGGTCTCGCCAGACTCCTCGTTCGAGTCATAGACCATCTCTCCCGCACCGTCGAGCTTGCCCGTCACCTTATTGGAGCCATCTCCAAAGAGAACCCCCTTGACCTTGGTGAGGAGTCCTGGGGCGAGGGCCATGACNTGGAGCATGGTGAAGGCGGGCTTCTCCGTGGACCCCGACGTCGTGGAGGCACTCGCGGCCTTCCCGGCCACGCCCTGGGTGTCGAGCCTCTCGTAGGCGGTGGCCCTCATGGAAACGTCACTGCCGGCATCGATGGAGGTGGTTCCCGTGGCAGTTGCCTTGGTCGTGTTGATGATGACGGCAATGGCAAAGAAACCGCCAGAGTCATAGTAGGACGTGCCCTTGGTGGGAAGCGACGCGGACGTGGTGGCGGTAACGCTGCTCTTGGCGCGTCCGTAGACGCTGCCACCCGTCACGACGGTCGCATCTTTGAACGAGACGATCGTGTCGAAGATACCGACGTTGATGGCAAGGCTGATCGGAAGCGCGCCGGTGGTGGAAATCGCAGTCATGACGGCATCGGTCGTCGCCCTTGCGATGAGGCTGCCGAGGGCTTTAATCGTGGCGCCGTCAACATTGACCTCGACGTCTACGACGCCCACACCAACGGCAAGAGGAAAGCCGAGAGGAACGCCGACGGGAATGGAGCTGAGGTCTGCAAGCGTCGACGAGTTGACGGCGATGTTGAGCGTGCCCGTTGCATCGAGCGTAACCGAACCGCCGGCATCAATCGAGCCCTTGACGTCAACGACGGCAGAACCGATTTTGACCGTAACGCAGTTTATGGCAGCGATGGGAAGGAAGCCCCTCGTCTGTGACGACGACGCCGAGACCAGAACTGACTCGGAGGCAGCAAGCTTGGCGTCTTTTGCGATATGGACATAGGCATCGGTCGTCGCATCGAAGAAGGAGAGATCTATCGAGATGTCCTTGCCGACGAAGGTGCTTGACGTGGGGAGCTTGGACGAAGCGTTGTCATCTTTGTCGGTGGCGACGAGCTGAATGTTGCGACCCGTAATGCCAAGAGAGCTCACGCCAAGTGAGGTCGCAGTAATTATGGGCTTGGTCACATCGGCGTCGTTCCCGACGACGATGTGTTCTGCCTCCGAGATGACATTCAGCTTTGGGGCATCAACGTAGTAGATCTGGCTCGCGGAGAGCATGAGGTTGGAGAGAAACGCATCAAAGGAAGAGGAGATCTTAAGGTAGACGACAGTCGCACACTTGACGATGTAGTTGGTGAAGCTGGCGATTTCGTCAGTATAGGTGAGCTTATTGTCGGCATCGAGAGAAAGCTCCTTCTCGGCCTTGTTTGAGAGGGAGTCGACATATGCCTCCACATCGGCGACGAGGACATGAAGCGCGGTGTCTTTCTCGGCGGAGGACATGTAGAGGCCAATGTCGGAGCGTGTGCCAGAGAGACGCTCCTTCTCGCTCTTGTCGGTACTGAGAGCACCGGTGAGATCGAGACTGTCAGAGCCCTCACCGCCCCTGACGATAACAGCGTCGGCCACGCCGTGAAGCGATGCGTCGACATTGATGGCGTCATCGCCGGTGCCGCCGTCGATGACGACGTTCGACTTGGCGGTTCCGGAAGCGCCCGTGATAGTGAGGACGTCATTTCCCGCGCCGCCATTGATTGTGAAGCTCGAAGTACCATCCGACTTGATCGCCGGAATGGCAACGGTGATCACATCGTCGCCCACGCCACCGTCAATGGTCGCATCCTGGGGAGTCGAATTGCCCGTGAGGCTGTCGGTCGCGGCGGTCTTGTAGGTGATGGTAGCCGTGTCGTCCTCTGCTCCGAGGTTGATGGCTGACTTCGCCATGTCGGTGATGGTGATGACGACATTGTCATCACCCGAGGTTCCATATAGCGTAAACGAGCCATTGTCACTCACGTTGATCGCATTGCCGCTCGCCATGGAGAGGCCTGCGATGAGCGTCTTGATGTCCTTGATGGTGATGGTGCCGTTGAGAATCGCCCCGGTCCCCGCACCAGCGAGGTCATCGCCCTTGGCGTCGACGATGCTCGAGTGCTTGATGTTGAGTACGAAGTCGGAGTTGAGGCTGTACTCAGACTCGGTCGTAGTGTTGTCGGGATTGGTGATGACGTATTTCTTTGTGATGGTGACACCATTGTTGTAGGTGCCATCCTTCACGACGACCGTGAGCGAAGTGATGTGCGTATTGTCTGCGGCAGCCTTCTTGAGAGCTGCATTGACGGCAAGCTGAATGGCATTGTCAGTGGCGGTGTTGACGTAGGAGGTCGTATCCCCAACCTCCTCGACGTATGCGCTCCCGTCGGGAATGACGACCGTAGCCACGTTTCCGTCCGCGGCGCTCGAAGTCGAAGTGGATGTGGTGCCTTCGGCCGCGGTGATGTCCTGCGTCGCAGAGGCCGTCTCCTCGCCCTCGGAACCTTCGCTCGCGGCAGGCTCGACGGGCTGGGTGGTCTCGGGAGTCACGGCAGGCTCGACGGGCTGGGTGGTCTCGGGAGTCGCGGCAGGCTCGACGGGCTGGGTGGTCTCGGGAGTCACGGCAGGCTGAGTGGTCTCGGTGGTCTCGGGAGTCGCGGCAGGCTGAGTGGTCTCGGTGGTTTCAGTAGCTTCGGTCCCCCCGGTCTCAGTGGAGGGCGAGCTCGTCGAAAGGTCCTCGACATCTGGCGAACTCATGCCATCGGACGGGATGGTCGCAATCGTCTCCCCGCTCGAAGGGCTCGCAACAACGGAGGTCGTCTCCTCTTTGTTTAGCTCAGAGGTGTCGGCATACGCCTGTGCCGTAGGCATAAGAAAGAGGAACACCATGACAAGTAGCGCCACCAATAAAGGCATGACGCGAGTCATCCGTGAGCGACGAGTCCATGAAGTCGTATCACTTGTGCATGAAAATTCAGGGGTGCACAGAGATGTGCAGGGAGAACCCATGTTGAGCGACATCCCGACTCCTTTGCGTTTCCGGCCGCAGTGAGCCTATTTTTCAAGCCGTTCTCGATTGTGCATAATGCCTCGCAATATTCATATCAGGCTGCGACGACTTACGCATCGTCCCTTTTACCTGAAAAAAGGCCAAGAGACCATACGCGTCGTAATGGAAGACGCCGGTCATCGGCCGTTTTCATTGCAGGGGGAGTTAGCGCAGCATAAACTTGCCAAGCTCGCTTCGATGACTTATTCCCAGCTTGTCATAAACGTCCGAGAGGTGCTGCTTGACCGTTCTGACGGTTACCCCCATGTGATTGGCGATGTCCTTGTTGGGCCATCCGCGGCTTGCGAGCATGGCCACGGCGAACTCCGTCGTGGTCAGGTTATCCGCAACGTCCTCGTCGGCCGCGAGATTGTGTACGTGACACCAGCCAGATCTGAACCGATGGGTCGTCTCGACGATGCATCGATAGTCCTCGTTGTGATCATGCTTGAGACAAGCCTCCACCAGTCCCTGGCACAGACCATGATGCTCGGCGAAGGGCTCGATCAGGCCATCCAGACTTGCCATGTCCCATGCGGACATGAAGCGAGCACGCGCCTCGGCGGGCCTCATGAGGCTCATGAGATCGCCAGCAGCAATGAGTTCGAGGTAAATCATGGGAATGGGATAGGTCTTATCGGAAAGTGCGGCAGCAGTATCGGCTATCCCGAGAGAGCGTCCATACTCTCCGCTCAGATAGGCCTCATGCGCAAGGACATAGCAGGCAAAGAGCCGCATGCCACCATCAAGGTGGTTCAGACACTCCAGCACGTCAAAAGGATACCTCTCGGGAAGGTGCAGAAGCGTCGATGACCCCTTCGCAATCAGCATCGCCGCCGCACGAGCGCTGTCACCAGAATCGGCCTGCATCGCCAGCGTAACGTCCCTCTCGATAGTGAGATACCGCGACTGCGCGGCTGCGATACGCCCGAGGGCCAGACTGGCAAAGCCGCTGATCATGTTTGCGGAAAGCTGCAGTGCAATGTCATCGCTGCCCAGAAGACCCTCCACCTGAGAGCAGGCAAGCAACGGCTGGCACGTAAAGTAGCTGTATTCCGCCTGACCAATGACACGAACCTCGCCTGGAAGAGCCTGGACACACTTCAGGCATGCTCCTGGCTCGAACGAACTGTTCATGAGAGGCATGAGGCCGTTATTCAAAAAAAACCTCCCCGCCAGGCACAACCCCCAATTTGCATATGCATCGAGACCTCTGGCGGTTCCATTCGCATCTTCAGGGGTGTGCATCGATATGCTTCTGACTATAGATATAAGGGCATTTTTCTACTTACTATACACTCCGCCATCTTTGTCAGATGCTATCCCGCTGTCGGCGGTACGAAAGGTCCGACCCATCAACCACTCGCACAGGGTTGCAGAGTCACGAAAAAGGGCGCCTCGAATGCTCGGGGCGCCCTTTGGCGTACGTTATCATGCCCACCGATACTACTCGGCGTCAGCGAGAGCCTTCTTGGCCACCTCGGCGAGGTCGGNGAAGGCCTGCTCGTCCGAGTAGGCAATCTGGGCGAGAACCTTGCGGTCGAGCTCGACACCAGCGAGCTTGAGACCGTGCATGAACTTGCTATAGGAAAGGTCGTTCATGCGAGCCGCCGCATTGATGCGCTGAATCCAGAGCGCGCGAATATCACGCTTCTGGTTACGACGGTCGCGGTACTGGTACTGACCGGAGTGCTGGGACTGCTCCTTCATACCGCGGAAGGTGCGGGAGGAAGTTCCGTAGTAGCCCTTGGTGCGCTCGACGAGCGTCGAACGCTTCTTACGACCTGCAACTGCGCGCTTGACACGTGCCATATCTGATCAACTCCTCGTTGGAAACATCTCGGGACGCGAAAGCGCCTAGTTCTTATTACCCATGCGCTGGGAGACGACCTTGACGTCACCCGAGGTGAGCGCATCCTCCTTGCGGAAGCCACGAATGCGCTTCTGGGACTTCTTGGACAGGATATGGCTCTTGAAGGCCTTGGCACGCATGACCTTGCCGGTGCCGGTACGACGGAAGCGCTTCGCCGAACCCTTGTGCGTCTTCATCTTGGGCATGTTAGTTCTCCTTCTTCTCCTCGACGTCACCGTCGGTCACGTCCGTCTTCTCGTCGAAGACGCCCTTGATCGGGGCGACGGTCATGTGCATGTTGCGACCCTCCATGAGGGGTGCCTGCTCGACCGTGGCATAGGGCCTGAGGTCTTCCGCAAGTCTGTCGAGCACGATGCGACCCTGCTCGGGGTGGGCCATCTCGCGGCCACGGAACATGATCGTAATCTTCACGCGAGCGCCCTTCTTGAGGAAGCGCATCACGTGACCCTTCTTTGTCTCGTAGTCACCGGTGTCGATCTTGGGGCGGAACTTCATCTCCTTGATCTCGACCTTGACCTGATTCTTGCGAGCCACCTTGGCCTTACGGTCCTGCTCATACTTGTACTTGCTATAGTCAAGCACCTTGCAGACCGGAGGATCGGCATTTGGAGCAATCTCAACGAGGTCGAGCCCCTGCTCGCCGGCGATGCGAAGAGCATCGTGTACGCCGAAGAGTCCCAGCTGGGAACCATCGACGCCAATCAAGCGACACGTACGAGACGTGATTTCCTCGTTGATGCGAGGGCCATCGTTCTTGGCTATCTCTACACACCTTCCTTTCTCAGCGGCTTTCNCCGCACAAAAAAACTCCCGGAACCATTTGGCATCCGGGAGACAGCTCTCGCCGACAGGCGAGGANNNATNCGTTGTCTGACCAGACAGCAACCAAAAGGCGCCGCGTAGGTGGGGACATTCGTCCCGCTTTGCAAAACACGCAAGAAATAGAATAGCTCTCGACGCTGCGGGTGACAAGGGGTGTGTCGCGCAACACGCGCGGAACACAATCGGCGATGTCCATCGTGGACTGCTTCTCGTCCTCAGGAACCTTCCGACCGGCATGCGATTACTCGCGATGTTCGACCTTCGCCGCGGCACGCTCCTCGCGGGCGACCTCGACGAGTCTGTGCTCGCAACGATCTCGCCATCCCTGGACGGCTTCGCGCGTCTTATTGTCGGGAGCCATGGCCTCGACCTCGCCCATAAGGCAACGGGCTTCTTTAGCGCATCCGTCTTCTACGAGCTCGGACACGATGGACTGCGGAAAGCTAAAACGCAAGTCACGGCCATGTTTGCCGCTCTTCCACTCCTCATAGGAGGCGAGGAGGACCTTGACGTTGCCCGTCTCCCGATACGCGTCAAGAATGGGACTGCACGTCTGCGCGGAGTCGCTTCGTTCGTTGCGACGCTGGATGCCGTAGACGATCCAAGACACGAGCATAAAGCCAAGATAGGCAACCACCACGAGGGCGATGGCGTATCTCAGACCGTCAGCACCGTGACTAAAGTACACAGCCGAGAGAATCGCGCAGGTCACGACCACGAGAGTCACAGCGATGAGAACGCGTTTGGTAGCGCGCTTGCCGTCCATCATCATGGGTCTCCTTTGTCCGCCTCATACGCCGCAAGCCATGGTAGCACCAACCATCGCGAGACGAGAAGGCAGATCCCACGTGGGCCTAACGCTCCTGAAAGAGCTCGATCTCCTCGCCGAGGGGACCGCGACAGAAGGCGATGCGTGCGAGCAAGGCCGGGTCTGAGGGAATGACGATGTCTCGCGGCCCAGAAAAGACCTCGTAACCTGCGGCCGACACTGCGTCGGCACATGCATCGGCGTCCATGGTTGCCAGGGCAAAGTGTCGGATGGTGCCTTTGGGAAGAAGGTCGTCATCCGCGGTAAAGATCTCGACAAGACTCCCGTCACCTGTGTCGAACAGGATGCCGTCAGCCCACTCACGGGACACGGCCATGCCGAGGACATCGGAGTAGAACGCACGCACGCGCCCGTACTCCTCGCCCGGACGGCATTTCATCGAGACGTGGTGCAGACCGCTCACGAGCTCCATCGCTCCTCCTAGATCACATGCATTGCATCTCCGAAAATTGAGAATTGAGAACCGTCGTTCCGACGTCAGTATCTCATTACCTCGAGTGCTTTGTGAACATGTCCCAGAGGCTCACCGTCGTCTTTCGATAGACCTTGTTGTAGAGGGCCTTTTTCGGGTGCAGTATTCCCATGCCCTTCTTTCCATATCCGGGGATAAGCGCCTTCTTGACGGCTCTCGTGGCCCTACCCCTCGTTCTTGCCGAAAACGACTTCGCGATACTCGGCTTTCTGATACCAAACTTCATCTCGCTACCGCCTTTCTCACCAGTGACGCATTGTCCAATGCGTGTTTCATCCGTCGACAGTCGAATCATATATCGCCCGTAAAGAGACGCACGACATGGATGTTTTAAATATCTATATCTAGTATCCCACGGGAGACGAAGTCCCGTGTCGCGGCCACTGGTACGGACAAGAATCGCCGGCTGAGCCGCACGGAGTGACAGGGCAGAGGGTGCGAGGAGTTCACCGAGAACGTCAAGGCCCTTCGTTCTGGAACGAGACGACGCATAATGTCGCTACGGAGTTGATGGTGGTGATTTAAACGCATCCACAACGTTCCGAAAACGATTTGAGCTGCTGAGGAGGTTACTGCGAGATGAGGCTAAGGATTGACGAACCAACGCCGAGCTACGGCGACTGCACACCGGAAGAGGCCACGGTCCTCCACATACACGAGCTAAAGAACGACGGGACATTCATTATGGAGACGCTCATGGAAGCTTCTGGAGATGGCAAGCCAGCATGGGCGGCTTCCGTACGATATGCTGTACCCCTCTCTGACCTGCAAAATATGGAATCGCTTGAAGGCTACCCCGCGAGGGCGACCTCTCTTTGTTGCCAAGCCTGGGCACTCTTCCTCAGCGGGACGACCACGCTCCACCTGACACGAGGAGGGAAGCATGCTGGACTTATCGCTTTTGGTTGATGCTGGTTTTCCAAACATCAAAAAGATTCGAGCATTCCTATATCTTCCCAGCGTGTGCATGGTGCCCGAGGTGGGAGTCGAACCCACACGGGGTTTCCCCCTGAGGTTTTTGAGACCTCTGCGTCTGCCATTCCGCCACTCGGGCAAGGACACGCCTGCACCAGAAGAGAATACACCAGAGCCGCTGGATGTCACGCGTGAGCTAGCGCAGACATGGATTGGCCTCAAGCTCGTGGGACATGGGCGTATACGGACCATGCCCGCAGAAGAGCACCGTGCTTGGCTCGATAACGTTCTTGAGATGGGCGAGAGACGCCGCAAGGGCGTCGGCGTCGCCGCCCTGCAGGTCGGTCCTGCCGCATGAGCCAGCAAAGAGGGTGTCACCAACGAACGCGAGTCCAGATGCCGTACCGCCGCCCACGAGGACGACGCCCCCCGGCGTGTGACCGGGAGTTGCGACCACAGTGAACGTGGCCGTACCAACCTGGAGCACGGAGCCGTCGTCAAGCGTCAGGTCGGGCAGAGGTGCGTTGTCGTCGTAGCAACGGCCCTGCTCGCTCGGCTCTCCCGCATGGGTCGCCTGCTCGGCATCCGCAGCGCTGATGGCAAAGGTCGCATGCGTGGCGTCGCGCAGAGCTTTGACGCCTCCCACATGGTCACCATGGCCGTGAGTCGCCACGATGTATCTCACGGGAAGCTCGCCCAGAGCATTGGCGATGGCCGCCCCAGAGGCACCGGGGTCAACGACCATGCACTCGCCCTGGGAGGCGTAGATGTAGCAGTTGGTCTCGATGGGTCCGACGACGTAGAGGCTCAGCTCGTCGGAACCTTCATGACAGCCACCGCAGCCACATCCTCCCTCGCCACCGCAGCCACATCCTCCCTCGCCACCGCAATGGCAGTCTTCGGAGTCGTCGTGGTCATGGCAGCATTCCTGGTCATGGTTCTGGCACGTCATGGGCTAGGCCCTCCTCTTCATCTGGTTTGCGCCCTCGCCGGGCATGATGCGTCGCGCGTCAAAAACGGACGGCACGCGTGAAACGGTTGCAAGCAGCGAGTCGAGCAGGCTCGCATCTGAGATGGCGACGAGGAAGCGAAGCCTCGCCACACCTTGGGAGCTTGTCTGCGTGGCGGCCGAGAGGATGTTGCCCCCGGCATCGCCGATCGCGGTGGTCACGTCCTTGAGCAGACCCATCCGGTCAGTGGCCTCTACGACAGTCTCCACACGGAACTCCGTGGCGCCGCTCGTGTCCCACGCCACGTCGATCATGCGCTCGGAGTGGTTCATGAGATCCTTCACGTTAGGGCAGGTTGCACGATGGACCGACACTCCCCTGCCNCGGGTGATGAAGCCGACGATCTCGTCACCGGCGACCGGATTGCAGCAATGTGCGAGGTGAACCAAAAGGTCGCCGTCACCAGCAACCACCACGCCGCAGTTGCTCCTCTTCTTACGTCCCTCGGCCGTACGCGCCATGGCATACGACTGCATGAGGGGCTTGTTCTGCTCCATCGCCTCCTGGTGGGCGCTCAGGCGATCGGCGGTGCGCTGCTGTGCAGCGACCTGCTCGGGCGAACCCTCCTCGAGAATCTCCTCCACGCGGTTTGCCACGAGCTTGGAGGTGACCTTGCCCGAGCCGATGCCCGCGAAGAGGTTGTCGGCGTTCGGGTAGTCAAGGCCGGCGCACACCTGGGCGAGCGCCCTGGTGGTGCGCTGCGTGGAGATGCCGTAGCCGCGCTTGCGCAGCTCGCGAGCGAGCTCCGAGCGACCCTGCTCGGCATCGTCTGTCTTGGTCTCGGCCGAGAAGTACTTGCGAATCTTGGCGCGCGCCGACGGGGTTGCGACGATGCCCATCCAGTCGCGTGACGGCTTGGCGTTCTTGTTGGTGAGAATNTCCACGCGGTCGCCCATGGCGAGCTTGTAGGTGAGCGGGACCACCGATCCATTGACCCTGGCGCCCACGCAGTGGTTGCCCACCTGAGTATGGACGGCATAGGCGAAGTCGAGCGGAGTCGAGTCCCGACGAAGGCTCATGACCTCGCCTTTTGGCGTGAAGACGAATATCTCGTGCTCGAAGAGGTCGACGCGCAGGCTATCGAGAAACTCGTGCGGATCGTCGATGTCATCCTCGACGGCCCAGTCGAGGCTCTTGCGNATCCAGTTGATGGTGGAGTCGATGGACATGTCATCGGCCGACATCTTGCCCCGGGAGTTGCCCTCCTTCTTATAGAGCCAGTGAGCGGCGATGCCGTGCTCGGAAGCCTCGTGCATCTCCATCGTACGAATCTGGATCTCTATGGGTCGGCCGTCGGGACCAATGACCGTGGTGTGCAGCGANTGGTAGAGGTTTGCCTTGGGCGTGGCGATGTAGTCCTTGAAGCGACCGGGCATGGGATGCCAGAGCGAGTGGACCGCACCGAGCGCCGAGTAGCAGTCGGGCACGGTCTGGGTGATCACGCGCAGGGCGATGAGATCGTAGATGTCGGAGAACTCCCGACCCTTGCGAGTCATCTTCTGATAGATGGACCAGAGATGCTTGGGACGACCCGTGATCTGGTAGCCGGAGAGACCCACGCTCTTGAGCTCGTCATCGAGTACCTTGATGGCCTCTTCGGTATCGTCCTCCCTCTGCGCTCGCGAGTCCTGCACCATACGGGCGACGCGCTGGTACTCCTCGGGCTCGAGCCAGAAGAACGCCAGGTCCTCGAGCTCCCACTTGACGCTCGACATGCCAAGGCGGTCGGCCAGCGGCGCATACACGTCCATGGTCTCCCGGGCCTTGAANATGCGNCGNTCGGNGGGCAGGGCNGCGAGCGTCCGCATGTTNTGGAGACGGTCGGCGAGCTTGATGATGACCACGCGGATGTCCTTGGACATGGCGAGGAACATCTTCCGGAGGTTGAGGGCCTGCTTCTCGTCCATCGAGGTGACCTCGATGGAGGTGAGCTTGGTGACGCCGTCCACGAGCTCGGAGACCTCAGGTCCAAAGAGGTCGGTTATCTGATCGAGCGTAGCCGGCGTGTCCTCCACCGTGTCGTGGAGAAGCGCCGCGCAGATGGTGTCCTCATCCATATGCAGGTCCTCGGCAAGGATGAGNGCCACCTCGACGGGNTGGTTGATGTAGGGCTCNCCCGAGCGNCGNCGNTGGTCGCGATGGAACTCGGCGGCAAAGCGATACGCACGCGAGACCTTGTCACACTCGTCCTTGCCGAGGTAGGTCGCACAGGCCTCCTCGAGCAGGCGATAGTTGGCGGCGTCAGGCGCGCTGGTCTTCTTCCGCGGCGCAGGCGCCGACCTCGTCTCATCTGTCATCGTTGCCTCCCTCCTCGCCAACGACGCACCCGAAGCTGGGCGTGATCGGTCTGTTGATACAGGCGAGCATATCATCTGCTGATGCCGAGAGCACCCATTCCGAGAAGTGTGCGAACTCCTCGCGAGCGCGCATGCCCTCGAGATAGCGAATGGACTGGTCGAGCTCCATGCGCTGAGGGGAATGCACCATGGAGATGCGGCGCGCCGTCCCATAGCCCGACGTCTCGAGAAACCCGAGCTCGCGAAAGACGGCGATGCCACACGAGACCGACCTCTCGTCGAGATGGGTACGCGGGTCGATGTCGAGAGCGGACTGGGCAAGGTCTCCGTTGGTTGACTGGAAGGAGTTCGCGCCCTCATCCTGCAAGGTGCGACGGGACAGGGAGGAAAGCGTGCGATAGAGTATNGCGAGGTCNTCGCGNGAAGGNGCGNTCGAGGAGATGATCCTCTCGTCTATCCTGGTGTCGCGCGAGCCAAAGAGCATGTGCACCACGGCCGGGTCTCCATCCCTGCCCGCACGCCCGCTCATCTGGTTGAACTCCACCTGTCCGAAGGGCATGTGGTAGAGCATGACGTTTCTGATGTCGGGCAGNTTGACGCCCTCGCCNAACGCNCTCGTCGAGACGATGCAGGTGAGCTCGCCCGAGCGGAAGGCCGACTCGACGCGCGTGCGATCGGCGCGCGAGAGGCTGGCGTTGTAGAACGATATTCGATGCCCCAGCTCTGGGACGCGGTGCCTGAGCATGCGNGCNAGCGTNACGGACTGCTCGCGCGAGTTGACGTAGACGATGGTCTTCTCGCCAGTGGCAACCACCGAGACGAGCGACGCCTCGCGGTCGTGCATCTCACGGCAGTCGCGCACGGAGAGGTTGGAGCGAACCGAACGGTCCACGACCACGTCGTCGCGGCCGATGCCACACAGGCGGCATATCTCCGCGGCAACGGGCGTAGCGGCAGTTGCCGTGACCGCGAGCGTCACGGGCTCTCCGAGGAGCTCCCGAACCTCGGGGAGGCTCGCATAGGCGCTGCGGTTGCCCGACTTAGAAAGACCCGCATGATGCGCCTCGTCGATGACCACGAAGCCGATGCGGCCCGTATCGGCAAAGCGCCTTGCATGGATGGCGAGAAACTCGGGAGTGGTGAGAACGACGTCGGTCTCACCCGAGGCGAGCGCAGAGAACACTGCGTCGCGCTCGTCAAGAGTCGTCTCGCCCGTAAGAACGCTTACACCGACGCCGATGGCGGAGAGCTTCTCCGANAGGTGNAAGGCCTGGTCCGCCACGAGCGCGCGCAACGGAAACACGAAGACGCTCGCGTGCCCGTGCGCGATGGCCTCTCTCGCTGCGTGAACGTGGAAGATGAGCGACTTGCCACGGCCCGTGGCCATGACGCAGAGGGCCGATCTTCCGGCGGCAAGGCGATCGAGGACCGCCGCCTGGGCGGGAAGAAGGTCATGGTCCCCGATCATGCGACGGGTGAGTTCCGACGTAAGCGTGTCGATGTCGAGCCTGGCGAGTCCCTCGCGGGCAGACCGCGCCAAACCGCGGTCCTTCCCTCCCACATCAGCCGACGGATCCTTGCGCGAGACCTGCACGTTGACGCCGGACGAGCGACCCTCATCGCCGCCCGTCACCTGTATGACCGTGGCGAAATACCCCACTCCCCCGTCCATGAGCGGAGCGATGGCCGCGGCGATCTGTCGCCTGAGGAAGCCCACCTGATCGCCCGAGGGCGACAGGAGTCGTATGGCGTTCTCGTCCACCGGGTTTCCCGCATCATGCTCCATCAGGAGCTCTTCCCCCTCATGGAGCGAACGTACCACCGACTGGCGCCCCTCGAAGGTGACGCCCATGATCTTGGTGGTAAACGAGGCCGCCTCAGCAACGCCCGCATACTCGTCACGTGAGAGAATCTCGTCGGCGCGCGAGAAGAGCTCGTCGGAGAGAGTCGGTTCGTCCTTCGTCGCAGGCGTGTCGCGATAGAGGATGTCCTTTACCATGAGCTTGGCTTTCGTGCGTCCCTGCCAGGTCTCGTTGATTGCCTCGAAGACGAGGTCGACGGCACCCTCGTAGTCGCATGCGGACTCCACGTCGGGCGTTCGAAACATGATGGCCGGCACACACGTGACCCCGTCCGTGGCAACGAAGCGAAGGTGCGACCCATCGGAGCCGACGCGCGAGCGATTGCGCATGGACACCCCGCAGGCGGCAAGGAGAGGTCTCTTGTTGCCCTGGCCAAAGGGCTGGAGCNGCTCGAGCGCNTCNATGGACGAAACCGTGAGCTCATCGAGCGTCACCACGGCCGCGACCTCGTCCGTGACCTCGAACTGCTCGGGAGGCAGCGCCTCGAGGACCTCGTCGAGACGGACGCGAAAGGCATCAAGATTGGCGACGTCGCAGGTTACCCCCACGGCCCCCGCATGCCCGCCAAAGCGCACGAGCACGTCGGAGCACTGCTCGACGGCATGGAAGAGGTCGACGGAGCCTATGGAGCGACCCGAGCCACGGGCGACGCCGTCGGATATGGTAAAGAGAATCGCAGGAACGTGGAAACGGTTGACGAGCCGAGAGGCGACGATGCCCTTCACGCCCTCATGCCAGCCCTCTCCTCCCACGACGATCACGCGACCGCCGTCATAGGAGGCCTCGGCAAGCGCCATGGCCTCCTCGGACAAAGAGGTCTCGATCTCGCGACGCTCGTTGTTGATCTCCTCGAGCTTGCCCGCGAGTATGACGGCTTCGGCTGGATCGTCGGTGAGCAGCAGGTCGAACGCGATATCGGTCGTGCCCATCCGCCCGGCCGCATTGAGGCGGGGAATGATCGAGAAGGGCAGCGAGTCGGAACGCACCTGCGAGATGTCCTGATCGGCGGTGGCGGCAAGGGCCGCGATGCCCGGACGCGCGGCCTGACGCATGCACCTTATGCCCTCGGTGACGAGGGCACGGTTCTCACTGGCGAGCAGCATCATGTCGGAGAGGGTACCGAGGGTAGCCACATCGACGTAACGTCGCCAGAGATCAGGCTGACCGAGACGACGACCGAGTTCACAGACGAGCTTGAGGGCGACGCCCGCTCCTGCGAGGTCGCGGGAGGGGTTGTCGGGATCGAGCTTGGGATCTGTCACCGGCACGCCGGAAGGCACGAGCTCGGCGGGCTCGTGGTGGTCGGTGACGACGACGTCAATGCCCTGCGAGAGAAGCCAGTCGACCTCCACGGCCGAGGCGATGCCGTTGTCCACCGTAATGATGAGGTCAGGATGACAACCCTCGATCACACGATCGAGCGCCTCGCGAGAGAGGCCGTAGCCCTCGCCGAAGCGATGCGGGATGTAGGGCTCCGCCGTGGCGCCAAGCGCGCGCAGGGCGAGCGTGAGCAGACAGGTGGAGCTCATGCCGTCCACGTCGAAGTCACCGAAGATGGCGATGACCTCATGGTCGCAAACGGCACGCTCCACGCGGTCAGCAGCCTCAGCCATGCCGGGAATGACGGTCGGGTCAAGCCAGTCCCTATCGAGCGACGGCGTGAGAAACTCGCGGGCGGCGGTCACATCGGTGATGCCACGGGCGACGAGGACGCGAGCGACCAGGGGAGGTAGGTCGAGCTGGCCCGAAAGCTCAAGCTCGGCTCGCCGGCTTACGGGAAGAACCGACCAGCGCCTGCTGTTCGCAAGGCCAGGCATGTCCTACTCGCCGTCGGATACGGGAGCAGGTTCACCCGCATGCTCGCCGTAGCGATCCTCGAGCTTCTTCCACTTGGGCTCGCGCGTCTTCCAGATGGCGAGGAGCGGNCTCGCGACGGCAAAGCTCGAGTACGTGCCGAGCAGTTCGCCGATGAGGATGGCGAAGGCAAAGTCCTTGAGCGTGGACCCGCCGATGAGAAGCATCGCGACGACGGGGACGAGCGTCACGATGGTGGTNTTGATCGTACGNACGATGACCTCNTTGATCGAGAAGTTGCAGATCTGGAAGTACGTGTGGTGGACGCCGTCACGGAGCTGCTTGGCGTTCTCGTTCATGCGGTTGAACTCGACGACGGTGTCATAGAGCGAGTATCCCATGATCGTGAGGAGCGCGGCGATGACGTTGGGCGAGATGTCTATCTGGAACCAGGCGTAGACGCCGAGGGTGATCACAAGGTCATGCAGGAGCGCGACGACGGCCGTGATGGACATCTTGAACTCGTAGCGAAGCGAGACGTACGCGATGATGACCGCGATGGCGACGCAGAACGCGAGCACCGAGGAGCGGACGGTGTCGGCACCCCAGTCGGGACCGATCGTCGTGACGGTGTAGTTGTCGGTGGTAAGACCGAGCGCACTGGCCACGCCCTGGGCGTGTGCGTTGGCCGTGGTGGGGTCGGTGGTGTCAGAGCGAACGAGGAAGCCTGCCTCGCCCTCGGTCGTGGTCGTCTGGATGGTCGCATTCGTCTCGTCTACGTCGGCGAGCGCATCGCGCATCTGCTCGATGGTGATGTCACCGGTACCGCGGAAGTCAATCTCGGTACCACCGAGGAATTCGATGCCAAAGACGAGGCCNCGGGCGACGAANCCGACCACNGAGACGATCACNAGCACGGCAGAGACGGTAAGGAAGACCTTGCGGTGAGAGATGAAGGGGATCTCGTGGGAGAAGTGGCTACGCATGAGCCTCACCCCCCTTCGTCGGGACGACAGGCGCGGGCGATGCACCCTTTGCCTCAGCGAGGTCCTGGTCGATGCCCCAGAACTTGGGGTGCTTCTGGATGGTTCCGAGCGCGAGCAGGCGCAGCGCGGGTGCCTTGAAGCAGAACATGGTGACGATGTCGCANGCGACGCCNAGGGCAAGCGTGAGGCCGAACCCCTTGACGGTGCCCGTTCCCACGAAGAAGAGCGCGAGAGCGGTGACGAGGGTCACGAAGTCGGCGTCGAGCGAGGTCTGAATGCCGTGACGAGAACCCGAGACGGACGCGTTCTTGACGGTACGACCCATGCGAATCTCCTCGCGGAAGCGTTCGAGGACGAGGATGGACGAGTCNGCCGCCGANGTGACCGTCAGGACCATGCCCGCAAGGCCAGGCAGCGAGAGGGCGAAAAGCCCGTAATGCGAGAGCAGGGCGAGAAGCCCGAGGTCGAGGGTGGCGAAGACCGCGAGCGAACCCAATGTGAGCAGGCCGAGCCCGCGATAGAAGAAGAACAGGTAGGCAATCACGATGGCGATGCCGACGGCGAGGGCGGTGACGCCCTGGGAGAGGGAGTCCTGGCCNAGCGTGGGGCCGACGACGCGGCTCTCGGAGTACGTGAGCGTGACGGGCAGCGAGCCGGAGTCGAGTACGGTCTTGAGCTCCTTCGCCTTATCGAGCGTGAAGCTGCCCGTGATGGCCACCTTGCCATCGGTGATCGCCGTCTGCACGGCGGGCGCGGAGTACTCGACTCCGTCGAGCACGATCGCGATCTGGCCCTTTGTGGGAGCGAGCTCGGTGGTGACGTCGGAGAAGATCTGNGTGCCCTCGGAGTTGAGCGTGATGTTGACAACGTAGGTACCCACGGAGGTGGTCGAGGAGGCCACGGTGCTGGACTCAACGTAGGAGCCATCCATGAAGGCGGTGTAGGTGCCCTCCTGAAGCTGCACGCCGTCGGTACCGGCCGAGATCTTGGCGAGAGCCTCGGCGTCACCGATGTCATCGAGCCTCACGAACTCGAGGTGGCCCGTCTGACCGATGGTCGAAACCGTCTCGTCGGCGTTCGTGGCACCGGGAATCTGCACGAGGATGGAGTTGGTGCCCTGCAGCTGAACGGTGGCCTCGGAGGANCCGAGNGCGTTCACGCGCTTCTCGACGATGCTCTTGGCGGTGTCCATGTCAGACGAGGACACCGAGGAGCCGTCGGACTTGCTCGCGGTGAGAATCACGGAGACGCCACCTTGGACGTCAAGGCCCTGCGTGATGCGCTCGGAGAGAGGCGTGAAGCCGATGACGCACACGATGCAGAGGACGGCGATCGCCACCAGCGTACCCACATGCTTGCGCTTGTCGCCGCGCAGCCTCGGCTTCCTGGGCACCTTGCGCGTTTTGGCCTTCTTGGTCTTCTTGGCCCCACGCGTCTCGGTGGCCTGCCACCTGTCGACGCCCGTCTTGGGCTCGTCGGACTNTGAGTTTCGAAGCATNTCTCNAAACCTTCTGTCTCGTTTGCCGAGGTCAAGACCTCAACATCGGAACTTGGCAGCATGACGGNCNANTAACAGNCCTTGATTATAGGTGTTCGGACGCGCAACCTGCGACGACATCCCAGAGGTTATGCAAACCGTTACGAATTTAGGCTGGCGTGTTCTCACTACCAGTCCTTCGACGCCTCCGAGTCATTCCATGCGGAGACGAACTCCCCGTAGGTACCCGCGATGATCGCCTCGCGAGCGCGACGCATGAGGTCGAGAAGGTAGTAGATGTTGTGCGTGGACACGAGNATCGAGCCGAGCATCTCGNNCTGACGAACNAGATGGTGGATGTAGGCACGCGAGTAGCCGCCGCGACACACGGGACAGCCGCACTTAGAATCGAGCGGACCGGCGTCATGGATGAAACGGGCGTTTTTGAAGTTGAGGCGACCCTCGCTCGAGAAGGCGGTGCCCGTGCGCCCCGTGCGCGTGGGAAGCACGCAGTCGAACATGTCGATGCCGCAGGCCACGCCGCGCACGAGCGAAGAGGGGCTCCCCACGCCCATGAGATAGCGAGGCTTCTCGCGGGGCATGTACTCTGCGGCCAGCGGCTCGAGGCTCTCGAACATGGTCTCATGGTCCTCCCCCACCGAGTATCCCCCGATGCCATAGCCGGGAAAGTCACCCATGTCCTCGAGCTGCCTCAGGGACCTCAGTCGCAGCCCCAGATCCATGCCGCCCTGGACGATGCCGAAGAGCGCCTGGTCGGAACGGTCATGAGCTGCCAGGCAGCGCTCGGCCCATCGNCNCGAGAGGTCGACGGCNCGCTCGACCTTGGACNGNGNCGCAGGGTATCCCACGCANTGNTCGAGCTGCATGACGATGTCGGCCCCAAGCTTCTGGGCTATGTCCATGTTGGTCTCAGGCGTCCAGGTAAACCAGCGACCGTCATAGTCAACGGCGCGAAACCTGATGCCGTCATCGGAGAGCTTCACGAACTCCTCGTGGCTGAAAACCTGAAATCCACCGGAGTCGGTGAGAATAGGTCCGTGCCACTGCATGAAATCGTGGAGGCCTCCCAGCTCGGCGACAACATCAGCCCCGGGACGCATGGAGAGGTGATAGGTGTTGGCGAGCACGATATGGGCACCCACCTGCTCGAGCGTCTGCGGAAGGATGCCCTTGACCGTGCCNTTCGTGCCCACGGGCATGAAGATCGGCGTGGGCACGTCACCGTGGGGCGTGTGAAGGACGCCGGCGCGCGCATGTGTGGTGGCATCCTCCGCCACGACGTCATAGGTAAACCAGTTGCCGTCCCGCTCGCACATGCGCCTCTCCTTCACTCGTCTTCGGCCATTCATGGTACACGACGGCGAGCGCCAGACGGAGGCTCGTATCCCGCACGAGGACTTACCCCAAAGAGAAAGCGGCCCGACACCTGGGTGCCGGGCCGCTCCTTCGATGCGTTGAGACCAAAGACCTACTCGCCAAAGCCGCTGTCGACGAGAGCAACGAGGGCGTCGAGAGCGGTCTGCTCGTCAGCGCCGTCGCATGCGACCTCGATCTTGGTGCCGGTGCCGAGACCGGCGGCAAGGATCATCATGATTGACTTCGCGTTGACAGGGGCGGAGTCCTTGTCGACGTTCTTGATCGTGACGTTACTCTGGTACTTCTTGGCCTCGGTCACGAAGACAGAAGCAGGACGAGCGTGAAGACCGGTGGCGTTGATAATCGTAGTCTGCTTGGAAACCATGCTTGGACTCCCCTTTCGGAATCTTTCACTCGGGGAAGTTTTCCCCGAAACTCTCTGGATATCCTACCAAAAGTCGGGATTAATGGTAGCCAGCCTTATCATCGGGGGTAGAAACTCTCTCTAAACGAATGCATTTAAGCGGCGACGGTACAAGACTTGCGGCACAATTACTGCGTACGACCACCACCCGCACCACCACCGCAGACACCAGCGCGCCGTAATAGAAGGAAGCAGAGCATGGAGAACAACTACCCCGACAAGGACGAGACGCCCAGGGTACACGATGACGAGCAGGACCAGGACCAGACCGATCTCAGCCCCGATGATGTCTTGGAGGACGACGACGCCCAGGGTCAGGAGACCCACGCCTCCGCCGCGGACGCCGCGATGGGCGCAGCGCGCGGAGCCGGAAAGACCATCGCCGACGGCTTCTCTGCGATGAAGGACGTCCATCATGCGACAAAGCAGCACTCCACCGCTCGAACGCGCATGAAGTCGATGCAGGACGCCCTCGACGCAGACCGTGCCACGCTCAACCATCGTGACGAGGTCATGGGCGACTATGACGCCATCATCTCCGAACAGACGGGAACGATTGACGCCGCTCAGAAGGAGATGGGCGATGCGCAGACGCGCATCGAACAGCTTCAGGCCGAACGCGACGGCCTTCGTGCGCAACTCGAGCAGATGAAGTCCGAGCACGAGCAGTCCCTCAGACCCTACAAGAAGCTCTCGGAATCCACCAAGGGCCGCTCGGATGACGCCGCGCTCATGGTCGCCGAGGCCAAGCGTGCCGTTCGCACCGCAGAGGGCCAGGTCAAGGACGCCTCCACGCGTCGCGACCAGAACATCGCCTCTGCCACGCGCGCGCTCGACAGCTCCCAGGATCGTCTCCGCAAGGTACAGGACGAGCTCACGCGCCTTCAGGCCGATCCCAACTCGAAGCCCAACGCCATCGCTCAGATGCAGAGCGAGATAGCGGCCGAGCTCGCCCACGTGGAGGTGGCTCGAAACGAGGTCACCAACGCCACCAACGAGTCGCAGTCGCTCGTGGACAACGCGCAGACCCACCTCTGGACGCAGAAGCAGTCCCTCGAGTCCGCCCAGCGAGAGTCCGACGCGACACGCCAGGAGACCGCGGACCGCAAGGCGGAGTACGATCAGCTCCTCTCCGAGGCAAACACCCAGGAGAAGCAGCTATCCGACGCCATCGACGCGCGGTCCGCAGCCATCGATGACTCGAAGGCGAGCTATGACGAAGCCGCCGACAGGTTCGACGCGGCACAGGCGCTCCTCACGGAGGCAGACGACATCCATGGCACCCCCGAAGCGACCGAACAGCTCAGGCACTCGGTCGAGGAGCAGAGCAGGGCAATCGCCGACCAGCACGCACAGATCGAGGACCTTGCGCGCTCGGAGAAGTCGCTTCGTGAGAGCACGCGCTCGCAGCGCCTCGTATTCGCAGCGATCATCGTGGCCATCATTGTGGTGGTGGCGCTCGTCGTCTGGTTCGTCCTTCTCCAGGGATAGCGATTCGGGGCTGCGCGCTAGCGGATGAGCATGGCGTCGCCGAAGGAGAAGAACCGATAGCGCTCGTCGATGGCAGCCTGATATGCGTCCATGATCTGCTCACGCGTGGCAAATGCCGACACGAGCATCATAAGGGTCGAACGCGGCACGTGGAAGTTCGTGATCATGGCATCTACCACGTGGTATGTGGAGCCGGGCATGAGATAGAGATTCGTCGTGGCGTCGACTCGCTCCACGACGTCGCCACGGCCGAGGACGCTGGCGGAGTCGCCGGCGTCCTCGAAGCGTCGCGCCGTAACGGGTGGCAGGGATGCCGGCGCATCCTTCTCGAAGGCGCTCTCGAGCGAGCGGACGGACGTCGTGCCCACGGCGATTACGCGGTGACCCGCAGCCTTGGTCTCGTGGACGGCTTCGACGACCTCCCTTGACACGTGGTAGCGCTCNGTGTGCATGACGTGCTGTGTGGGATCGGCCTCGCTTACCAGGCGAAACGTATCAATTCCCACCTCGAGCTCCACCGTCGCCCAGCGAACGCCCCTGTCCTTGATCTTCTCGATGAGCTCGGGCGTAAAGTGGAGACCCGCCGTGGGGGCCGCGGCCGAGTGCTCCTCATGCATGGCGTAGACCGTCTGGTACTTCTCGGGGTCTCCCTCATAGTCCGTGATGTAGGGGGGCAGGGGCACGCGGCCTGCCTCGTGCATGGCCTCGTCGAGCGTACGCTCCCCCACCGGGGAAAAGCGGATGAGCCGTCCGCCGCGGTTGTCATCAAGAAAGTCGAGGACCTCGCCCGTGAGAACGACCGGAGCAGACTCCGGCGCATGGGCCCCACCGGGTCGGTACTCGACGAGGGCACCCTGCTTNAGNCGCTTGCCNGGGTTGACGAGGCACTCCCACACGTGGCCCATCACGTCCACGTCCTCACGACGGCGCAGAAGGAGCGTCTCGGCGACGCCGCCCGTACCACGCTTGCGACCCACGAGGCGCGCGGGCATCACGCGGGTCTTGTTGGCCACGACGAGGTCGCCTGGGTCGAGGTAGCCCACGATGTCCCGGAAGATGCGATGCTCGACGGAGCCGTCCTCCCTGTTGAGCACGAGGAGGCGGCAGGAATCGCGGGGCTCCGCGGGAGCCTGCGCGATGAGCTCGTCGGGAAGCTGATAGTCGAAGTCATCGGTGAGCATGGTGCCTCCTCGTCTGGTTTTCACAGCCGCCAATCATAGCGCGGGAGAGACGAGGGCTGCACAAACGCACGCAACCGCTACGCCTGCCCCGCCCTCGCCGCCTTGCGGGCGTCGCGCGCCTCATGGCGCTCGACGGTGGCCTCGGCGGCGGAGAACCGGCATCCGCAGTAGTTCTGGCGATACATCCCCAGGTCGCGCGCAAGGCGCGTGGCGTCGGGGTAGCGTGAGCGAAAGTCACGCCACACGGGCGTGAGTCCGTAGGCGCGCGACAGCCCGTCCAGCTCCTTGCCACATACGTCGAAGAGCTGGTAGGGCGAGACGGCGAGCGTGGTCGACAGGTATTCGAAGCCCCGCTCTCGCGCCATGCGACAGCTCTCCGAGAGTCGCAGCGCGTAGCAGGCGCGACAGCGCGCGACACGATCAAAGCCGTGGGGCGCCACGAGCCGCTCCCAGGCGTCACGGTCGTCTGCGCCCACGACCACCTCGACCTGCGCCACGTCGCGCGCCCAGGTCTCGAGGGTACGCAACCGGTGATCATGCTCTGCCACCGGCTGGATGTTGGGGTTGGTCCAGCAGATAACCGGCTCGAAGCCCTCCTCGCGAAGAAGCCTCACGGGCTCGAGCGAGCAGGGACCGCAGCAGGCGTGCAGCATCAGGGGTAGAGCAGCCATGCCTAGACCTTCCGCGACGAATCTCTTGCCATGATATTACCGTCGCGGGGCGTTACCCTCGGGCTTGGGCGTGCTCTTGGCGGCGACGAGCTGATCGAACATGCTGCTCGACGACTCGAAGTCACTCGGAAGCACCACGGTGCTCGAGCCCTTGGTCGCGAACTGGCCCATCATGTCAACCCACTGGGTGAACTCGAAGAGGCGGTTTGCCTCGCCCTCGTCCATCTCGGCGCCCTTGATCGTGTCGATGGACTCCTTGATTCCCTTTGCGATGGCGATGCGCTGGTCGGCGATGCCCTTGCCCTCGGCAGCCATGGCCTCGGCTCTGGCCTGAGCGGCAATGACGGTCTTTGCGCGGGCGGCGTTGGCGTCGTTTTGCGCGGAAGCGAAGTTGTTCTTTGAGGCGATGATGTGGTTCATCGACTCCTGAACCTCCTGGGGCAGGCGGATGGAGGTGATGAGCGTGGTCACGAGCACGTAGCCGTAGCCAAGCATCTTGACGGCCACGACCTTGTCGATGGACTGCGCGATGGCGTCTTTCTCGGAGAAGACCTCGTCGAGAGAGCGGTTGGGTATCTGCGAGCGAAGCGCGTCGGCGAGATAGTCCTTCATCTGGGCGACCGAGTCCTTGAGGGTGTAGTAGCTCCTCCAGACGCCCGATTCGGAACCCGCGGCCATGTTGGAGAAGTCCACGTGATACTGGATGGACACGTCAAGCTCGATGGTGACGTTGTCCGACGTCTTGGCGTCAAACGTCATGTGCTGGTCCTCGGTCATGAGGTCGATGTCGTGCGTGATGTCCACGAAGGGTATCTTGACGTGAAAGCCCTCGGGCGCGATGTGGTGAAACTTGCCAAGACGCTCGACGATGGCCACGTGCTGCTGCTTGACGATGTAGCCCGTGGAGAGGACGACGGCGGCGATGATGACGACCAAGATGAGAAGGCTGAAGAAACCCATGATGCGCTCCATTCGGTACGGGCAGACGGTCCGCTGCCAATGAGAGTAGAAACCTCAGCGAATGCTAACTAATCCACGGTGCAAAAGCCAGATATTGCAATTAAAAGCCATGCTACGCTCGAGCCAACACGTACCCGCCATCCTGCGTCATACGAAGTCGCACCTCCCCCGCGTGATGATGGGACAGGAGCCGCTCCACGTTGCGCCTATCGCTTCTCTCGTACCAGAGCTCGGCCTGCGCGCGAGAGAGTCCCCCACGCTGCTTGCGCGCCACGAGGCGCTCGCGAAGCTCGGCGGAATCTGCCGAGACGAAGACCGTGTCATCGGCGAGACGTGCCACNNCCTCCCATGCGCCTTCGGTGGAGAGGAGCCAGTTTCCCTCGATGAGAACGACGTCACCCGTTATCAGGAGGGCGTCGTCTACCACATCATGGATGCGCCTTGAATACGCAGGCCAGCTCACGGACTCATTCGCGCGCAGCTCTCCGAGCTTGGCGAGAAACCCCTCGAGGTCGAAGGTCTCGAGTGTGCCCTTGACGTCCGCGAGCCTCGTGCGCTCGCCCCCCACATAGGCCCAGCGCGACTCGAGCTCGGACTGGTGGAGGTGAAAGCCGTCAAGCGACGCCACCTGAATGGCATCGACGTCCGCACGCTCGCGCGAGAGGGCCTCGAGCATGCAGGCAAGCGTGGTTTTGCCCGTACCGGGAGGGGCGCAGAGAAACGCGACCACACGGCATCCGCGCTCGGCGTGCATGCGTGTCCATCGATGCAGCAGGGGCACCAGCACGCCATCGACGCACTCGTCGTCATAGACCGCTCGCGCGGGCACACCATCCACCTCGAGCTCGTATTCCCGTCTCATGCGCGCCTTCCGTCTCCCCGAATGCATTACTGTGAATGGAGGATACTCTCTGGCGAGGACATCGATTCACGGGAGGCGCCGATGGCGCTCGAGGCTGCGCTCTTNGACTTCAACGGCACCATGATCTTTGACTCCGACCTGCAGGTTCGCTCCTGGAAGAAGTTCCTTGGGGACAGAATCGGTCGTGACGTGACAGACGACGAGTTCATGNCCCACGTACACGGCNAGAACGCCGAGCACTCGCTGCGTCACTTCCTCGGCGAGCTTGACGCCGTCGAGGTCGCGAGGCTCGAGGAGGAGAAGGAGGTCATCAGCCGCCAGATGTACCTCGATGACCCGGCGAACTTCCATCTTGCCGCAGGTCTCCCGGAGCTTCTCGACGCCCTCGAGGCGCGCGGAGTCGCCCTGAACATTGGCACCGCCGCGGCCATGGGCAACGTGCGCTTCTACTTTGACCACCTCGGGCTCGACCGATGGTTCGACATCTCCCGCGTGGCCTTCAACGATCGCAGCTTCCCGGGCAAGCCGGCGCCGGACATCTATCTGCACGCCGCGGCAAACGTGGGTGCCAAGATGTCAGGGTGTGTGGTCTTCGAGGACGCGGTGGCGGGCCTCGAGGCGGCGAGACGCTCGGGCGCCGCCAGGATCGTGGGCCTTACGTCAAGCATTGGCGCCGACGAGCTCATGGCGATTCCGGGGGTCACACGCGCCATCGACGACTACGCGGACCTCGAAGACCTCCTCGACATGTTTGCCTAGCTGGGCGCCGTGTGCGATCACAGCAGGTCGAGCGCGACCTGTCGAAGGCCCACCGAGCCGTCCGACCCATGCGCAAGGACGTTCACGTGGGTAAAGCCACAGTCGATGGCCTTGCCCACCGCCACGTCGAAGCCGCCGTCGAGCTTCTCGGCCTGATGCGCGTCGGAGTTGATGAGAATCTCACCGCCAAAGCCGCGCAGGGCACGAAGGAGCTCGGTGCGCGGATAGAGCTCCGCCTTGCGCCCGCGATTGATGGCACCGCAGTTTATCTCGAAGGGCACGCCCTCCCCCGCCAGGTACTCCATGGCCTCGAGAGCAGGGCCCATGTAGCGCGCGGACGTCTCGTCGAGGAAGCGCATGGAGTCGTTGAAGCGCGTCACGAGGTCGAAGTGTCCGATGAAGGTGCAGCGCAGGCGGTCATAGACCTGAGCCTCGAGCTCGTAGTACGCGCGCGAGAGGGCATACCAGTCGCCGCCGAAGTACCGGTCGCAGAGCGCNCGNACGTTCTCCTCGCTGCTGTCCACGCTCATGGGCACGGGGGAGTCCACGTCGAGAAAGTGAGTTGAGCCGATGACGTACTCCGCCNCGGGNCAGCANGACGGATCNTAGACGTTGTCGAGCTCGACGCCCATGATGATGTCGAGGCGGTCGGCGTAGCGCTCGCGCAGCTCCGAGATGGTGCGCACGTAGGCAGGCCAGTCCATGTGAATGTCAGAATCCATGTGCCCCGAGAAGCCCAGATGGAGAAATCCCAGCTCGAGGGCGCGATCGACCATCTCCTGCGCGGTGTTTGCGCCGTCGCAGAGCGTGGTGTGAGTGTGATAGTTGGCTCGCAGCATGCCAGCTCCTGATAGGGTCGAATGAAAACGGGTCGCATGAGTCCATTCTGACCCATTCGCCTCGTGATGGGAACGCCGCCGTTCCTAGGCACTCCGGAGCCATCGGCCTATGCGAGGAGCTCGATGCCCCGGTCGGTGTCGCGCACATGGGTGGCCTCTGGGTGGGAGACGATCTCGCGCACCATGAGGATATCGCCCGAGCAGCCGGAGAGATGGGCGGCACAGCAAACGAGTCCGAGGTAGGGCCACCCAAGCACGAGGCCGCCCACCGCAAGCGCCACGTCCACCAGCACCGTCGGAGCGAGCAGCACGCAGCACATTCGAGCGCGCGTGAGCATGACGCCATGCGCGTCGGTGTAGAGCATCCCCGCCTGATAGCCAAAGGAGATACGGCAGTCCCGACCTCCAAGCAGCTTGAAGAAGGCGGCGTGCACGAGCTCGTGAACGACGAACGAGACCGCCACCACCACGGCGAGCGCCACGAACCACCATGGCCCGAGCGTCTCGCCCGGCATCTCCGCCACGAAGCACGCGACGATCACCGACGCCACGCCGGCGAGCAGCCAGCACGAGAGCATGACCATCCGTCGTTGCAGCGCGGTGTCTTCCAGCACGTCTATGTCGACGATCGTTCTCATAGGAGAAATCATAGCGGTCGCGCGCGGACATGGCGTTGTGGGATAATCACGGGGTTTATGAACAAGCGCGTCGAGAAGGATCTCCCCCATGACCTCTAGCCTCACCGAGAACCGCCCCGAGTTTCCCAAGCGCGCCGTCATCACCGGCGGCATGCCCTACGGGAACAAGAACCTGCACTTCGGACACATCGGCGGCGTCTTTGTGCCCGCCGACTTCTTCGCACGTTTCCTGCGTGACCGCATCGGCGAGAAAAACGTCATCTTCGTCTCTGGCACGGACTGCTATGGCTCCCCGATCATGGAGGGATACCGCAAGAAGGTCGAACAGGATAACTTCGAGGGCACCATCGTCGATTATGTCACGGCCAACCATGACGCGCAGAAGAGCGCCCTCGACGAGTACGGCATCTCGCTCGACCTCTTCGCCGGCTCTGGACTCGAACCGGCGAAGGGTTTTCACGAGAGGCTGACGGCGGAGCTCATCGGTCGGCTCCATGACCGCGGGTACCTGCATAAGATGAGCACCCGCCAGTTCTTNGANGCCANGGCTGGCCAGTTCCTCAACGGCCGTCAGGTCATCGGCCGCTGTCCCGTTCGCGGCTGCAAGTCGGAGAAGGCCTACGCCGACGAGTGCGACCTCGGCCACCAGTTTGACCCCGAGGAGCTCCTGAACCCCGTGAGCCAGCTCACCGGCACCACACCCGAGCTTCGCCTCGTCGACAACTGGTACTTCGACCTGCCTGCCTTCGAGGAGACGCTCAAGGACCTCATGGACGAGTGGGACCTCGATCCCCAGGTTCGCGCGATCGTCACCAAGACGGTCCGCGAGTCGCTCGTGGCGCCCGTGATCTACGTCCAGAACAAGTTCCGCGACGCCTACGACGAGGTCGAGGGATCCATTCCCTCCCACGTCACGCATGACTCCGAGGGTAACCAGCAGTCCTTCTCCGTGGAGTTCGGCAACTGGGAGGACCGCGACGAGGCGCGCGAGGCGCTCGAGGCGGCCGGGGTGCGCTTTCGCACCGGAAAGACGCTCCTGCCCTTCCGCATCACCGGAAACATCGACTGGGGCGTGCCGGCACCCGAGCTCGAGAACACCAGGGGTCTCACCGTATGGTGCTGGCCCGAGAGCCTCTGGGCGCCGATCTCCTTCACGCAGGCCGTGCTCGCCACCTCCCCGGAGAAGCGCTACTCCAGCACCGACTGGCGGGACTGGTGGTGCGGCGACGACGCCCGCGTGTATCAGTTCATCGGNCAGGACAACATCTACTTCTACTGCGTTGCCCAGCCGGCCATCTGGAAGGCGCTTGACTGGGACCTCTTCCAGGACACGCCCGTGGCCAACTACCACATCCTCTTCATGAACAAGAAGGCGTCTAGCTCGGGCGAGATCAAGCCTCCCATGGCCGCGGAGCTCCTCGATCACTACACGCCCGAGCAGCTCCGCGCCCACTGGCTCTCGCTCGGCCTCGACCAGAAGGCCGTGAGCTTCTCGCCAAAGGCGTTNGACACNTCCGTGAGCCATAGGGACAAGACCACCGGAGAGGAGGTTCTCGTCAAGGACGATCCGCGCATCGTGGATCCGGCGCTCAAGGAGTCAGCCTTCCTCACGAACATCTTCAACCGCCTCGCGCGCAGCTGCTTCTACGGGGCCGCAAACGTCTGTGACGGTCACCTGCCCGTCTCGACTCCCTCGACCGAGGCCGTCGACCTCTGCCGCGAGGCCACCCTGGAGTTCGAGCGGCGCGCCTACGCCGTGGACATCCATGGCGCCGTGGGGGTGGCGGAGGAGTTCTGCCGCGCCGCGAACAAGCGCTGGGGCACGGCGAGCAAGTCGGCGAAGGGCGACGACGCTGCCTACGACCAGGCCCTCGCGGACGCCTTCTGCGCCCTTCGCACCACCACCCTGCTCATGCACCCCGTGGTTCCCGTAGGTTGCGAGAAGATCGGCGAGCACATGGGCTTCTCGCCAGAACTCTTCTTCTCCTGGGACCATGCCTTCGAGACGCCTGCGGAGCTTGCGGCCATCCTCGGCAAGGGGCCCGAGGAGCACGCGATCGTCCTGCTCCCGCCCCACTTCGACTTCTTCGAGGAAAAGCAGGGGGCTCGATGAGCTGATGGCCACACCACCACCCGTGCACGTGCCTCGGCCCTACGACCAGCCCGAGGCCTGCCTAGCCTTTCGCACCGACGTCCCCATGCCGGACGGCGCGCTCGTCGCAGCGTTTGTCTACTGTCCCGAGAACACGCCCGTCGACGCCGAGTGGGCCCTTCTGCCCACACCCGTGCTCATGCTCCACGGCAACGGCGAGGAGCATGGCATCTTCGGACGCACGATCGACGCGGTGGTGGGGACGGGTCGCTCCGTCGTGGCGATCGACTCTCGAGCGCAGGGAGAAAGCACGCGCGGAAGCGACCGTCTCACCTACGAGCTCATGGCCCAAGATGCGCTCCTCGTCCTCGATGCGCTCGAGGTCGGCCGAGCTCACGTGCTTGGCTTCTCCGACGGCGCCATCGAGGGGCTGCTCCTCGCCCGCGATCATCCCGACCGCATCGCCTCGCTGACCGCCATGGGCGCAAACCTCACACCTGCCGGTCTGCCGGCCGAGGAAGGCGTGGAGACCGCCGAGGTGGCAAAGGCCTACGAGCAGTGGGCCGAACAGGGCGAGGAGGGCGCGACGCTCGAGGACGGAACACCCGTCCCCTCTCCCGACGAGGCGCGCACCACGGCCGAGCTGCTGAGGCTCATGCTCGACGAGCCGCATATATCCGCAAGGTCACTGAGCTCCATCGTCTGTCCCGTGACCGTCATGGCCGGAGAGTTCGACGTCATTCTTCCTCGCGAGACGAGAAGGATTGCGGGTGCGATCGCCGGGTCGAGACTGGTCATCGTACCCGGTGCCGACCACGTGCTGCCGAAGGTCGCACCCGATGCCGTGACAGACGAGCTTCTCGCGACCATCGAGGCGTCTTGCGCTTGCGCCCCTCGCGCATCTACTCCCTGGGAAACGTGACCGAGATGCTCGTGCCCTCGCCCACCTTGCTCCAGAGGCACACGGTCGCACCGTGGAACGCCGCCGCGTGCTTGACTATGGCAAGCCCCAGGCCGGTACCGCCCGTATCGCGGGAGCGTCCCTTGTCGATTCGGTAGAACCTCTCGAAAACCTTGGGCTGGTCTGCCTCGGGAATGCCGATGCCGGTGTCACTCACGCGCACGCACGGGGCGCCCCCCTCAGGGAGCACCCAGACGAAGACCTTGCCGGCCTTCTTGTTGTAGCGAATGGCGTTCTCCACGAGATTGCCCACCAGCTCGTCGAGCAGCCGTGCGTTACCCAGTATCTTCGTCGAGATGCCCTCGACGATCACCGTGACGCCCGCCTCCGCCGCCTTGTCGGCCAATCGCTCGCGCACGTCCTGTGCAATCGAGAGAAGGTCGACGGTAGCGAGGTCCCCAAAGAGCGCTCGGTCACCCGCGCGTTCGGACTCGTCGAGCTTGGAGAGGGTGAGGATGTCGCTNACGAGGCTGGAGAGNCGCTGGGAGTCNTCNTAGATCCTCCCCGCAAACCCGGGGACGTCCTCGGGACGCGCGATGCCGTCCCGGATGAGCTCCGACGCGGCCGAGATGGATGCGATCGGCGTCTTGAGCTCGTGCGTCACGTTTGCGGTGAACTCGCGGCGCATGTCATCGACNTCCTGGATCTGCTCCATGCGACCCACGAGCATGCGACCCACGAGCTCGGCGTGCTGCTCGTTGAGCCGGTCCACGAGCGTGTCGAGCTCCTGGTAGGGCGAGATGCCCTCGCCCGAGGAGGGGTCGATGGCAAGGACGGGCATCACGAGCCTGCGGGCGAGCAGACGCGAGACGAACCAGCTCAGGGCGATGAACGCCACCACGAGCAGGGGCACGAGGTATGCGTTGCGCGAGAAGATCGCGATTACGCCGGCACGATCCTCGGAGAGGCGCAAGACGCTGCCGCTCGAGAGGCGAACCGCGTGGTAGATGCTCATATATCCCACGGTCTCACTCGTGCGCTCGGACGATCCCTCGCCCGTGGAGAGTGCCTGGGCCACCTCGGTGCGGTCGGCGTGGTTGGGAAGCGTGGACGCATCGACGGTGGAGTCGTACGCCACGGTGCCATCAGGCTCCACGAGCGTGGATCGCACCGTCCCGAGATCGAGTGCCGCGAGCGCAGCAACCTCGTCGCTCTCGACGCCCTCGTCGCCGATCATGCTCGCAACGACATGGCACTCCGCGCCGAGCTCCGACTGGGCGTCCGCCACTGCGGCGGTCTCGTACACGAGAAACGCGACGATCGTCACCACGACGGCGACAGCCGTGCAGACGGCCGCCATGAACACGAAGACGCGTCCGGCGAGAGACCTCGAGCCCACGGGCACCCCCTATCCTCGCATGCGGTAGCCCACGCCGCGCACGGTCTCGATGAGATCGGCGGCATCTCCGAGCTTGGCACGCAGCTGCTGGACGTGCACGTCCACGGTGCGCGAACCGCCATCGAAGTCCCATCCCCACACGCGCTGGAGAAGGGCCTCCCGAGAGAAGACGACGCCCGGCTCCCTCATGAGNAACTCGAGCAGGTCGAACTCGCGCATCGTGAGCTGGAGCTCGTTGCCATCGATCGTCGCGTCGCGACGCTCCGGCCAGAGCGTGACGTCGCCCACGACGAGAGCGGTTCGCTCGTCTACGGGGACAGACCGGGCGGCCCTGCGAATGAGGGCNCGCGTGCGNCTCACCATCTCCATGATCCCGAAGGGCTTGGAGAGGTAGTCGTCGGCTCCAGAGTCCAGCGCCTGCACCTTGTCGAGCTCGGCATCCTTGGCGGTGAGCATCATGACCGGGACGTTTCTTAGCTTGGGGTCCTTGCGAACGCGCGCGAGGATGTCAAGACCGCTTGCGTCAGGCAGCATGATGTCGAGCAGCACGGCATCAGGCACGCGCTCGGCGCACGCCACCCTGAACTCCGCATCGTCGGCACAGCCGCGGGCATCTATCCCAGCCTGCCTCAGCGCATACACCGCAATCTCGCGGATGTTCTTGTCATCCTCAACGTAGTAGATCACCTAGCTCGTCTCCCCCATCTGCCTTCCTCGGTAGGCGCCCGTGGCGCGGAAGATCGCCCAGTCGGCGATGCTCTGCGCGTGGTCNCCCATGCGCTCGTAGTACTTCGCGACCGTCAGCAGCTCGGGAGCNGCGGAGGCCGGTTCGCCGCCGTCACGCAGAAGCTGCACCACGTTGGCGCGGACGCGGTCGTAGAGGGCGTCCGTAACGTCATCGAGCGCGAAGACGCCCTCGGCAGCCGCGACGTCCCCGGTGTGGAACGCGTCGATTGCCTTCTCCAGCATTTTAGCCGCTTGTGCGGCGAGTTCGCCGAGCTCGGAGGAAAGTGGTCCCTCGCATACGTCGTCCTCCTCTGCGAGCAGGGCGATCTGATATGCCATCTCGTCAATGCGAGCCAGGTCGGAGATGGCCCGGAAGGCCCCCGTCACGAGACGGAGGTCCTTTGCGAGAGGCTGCTGAAGAAGCATCAGGCTCATGCAGGAATCCTCCACCGAGCGGTTGAGGCGCTCTGCCGCCGCATGCCCGTCGATGACGTCGCGTCCCGCGTCGTGGTCACCGTGGCACACGGCCTCGGTGGCNGAGAGNATGTCCTCGACCGTCGCNCGNCCCATGGTGGTCACGTGACCGTCGAGCTGGTCAATCTGCTTCCGGTACGTGCTTCTCGTCTTATTCATCAGCCAAACCTTCCCGTGAGGTAGTCTTCGGTCCTCTTGTCGCGCGGACGNGNGAAGAGCTCTGCCGTTGGTGCGCACTCGACCATCTCGCCCAGGTAGAAGAAGGCGCAGTGGCTCGAGACGCGCGTCGCCTGCTGCATGTTGTGCGTGACGATAACGACCGAGTGCTCCTGTGCCATCTCTCCCACGAGCTCCTCCACGAGTCCTGTGGAGATGGGGTCGAGGGCACTCGTGGGCTCGTCCATGAGCAGGACGTCGGGGTTTACCGCGAGGGCACGGGCGATGCAGAGGCGCTGCTGCTGACCACCGGAGAGCGAGAGCCCGGAGTGGTCCAGCTTTCCGGAGACCTCGTCCCACAGACCCACGCCGCGCAGGGTCGACTCCACGATCGAGTCGAGCTCGGAGCGGGAGGGGCGTCCGTGCTGACGCGGTCCATACGCCACGTTATCATAGACGGAGAGTGGGAACGGATTGGGTCGCTGGAAGACCATGCCAACGCGCCGACGCAGCTCGTATACGTCCATGTCGGCATAGACGTCGTCCTCGCCAAGCGTGACGCGACCCTCCATCCGACAGCCGTCGACGCGGTCGTTCATGCGATTGAGGCAGCGGAGGAGCGTCGACTTGCCGCAGCCCGAGGGTCCGATAAGCGCCGTCACCTCGCCTGCCGGCATGCCGAGGGTCACGTCATGCAGCGCCTGGTGACTGCCGTACCAGAGGCTAAGCGCCTCCACGGCCATCTTCTGAGCCATTATCCGAACCTCCCGGTGAGGTAGTCGTCGAGCCTCTGATCCTTGGGCGCCGAGAAGATCTGGCCCGTGGGTCCGTATTCGACCATCTCGCCCAAGAGGAAGTAGGCGGTGTTGTCGGAGACGCGAGCGGCCTGCTCCATGTTGTGCGTCACGATGATCACGCAGATGCCCTTGGAGGCCATGTCGTGGATGGTGTCCTCGATGGCAAAGGTGGCAATGGGGTCGAGGGCCGAGCAGGGCTCGTCCATGAGTACGACCTCGGGCCCGAGCGCAAGCGTCCGTGCTATGCAGAGGCGCTGCTGCTGGCCGCCCGAGAGGGCGCAGGCGGATTCCTTGAGCTTGTCCTTGACCTCATCCCAGATGGCCGCGGCCTTAAGGCTTCGCTCGACCATCTCGTCGAGCTCGGAGCGGTTCGTGATGCCATGGCGGCGCAGGGCGAAGGCGATGTTTTCGTAGATGGACTTGCGAAAGGGATTGGGCTGCTGAAACACCATGCCGATCTGCGTGCGCAGCCGGTAGACATCCGCATCGGCCACGTTGACGTTCTCGCCGTGCCAGACGATGCGCCCGCCGATCACGCAGCCGGGAATCTCGCGATTCATGAGGTTGATGCTACGCAGGAAGGTGGACTTGCCGCAACCGGAGGGTCCGATGAGTGCAGACACGGTACCGGAGGCAAAGTCGAGGCTCGTCGAGTGAAGCGCCTCGTGACCCGAGTAGGTCACGGTCACCTCCTGCGTGAGGAGCGTCGCACCATCGTTCATTCGGCCGTCATCCTCCTCTGGAGCGCACGTCCCACGACGCGGGCGATGATGTTGAAGGCGAGGATCGAGACCATGAGCACGGCCGCCGTACCAGCGGAGACCGCCGCGAGGTCGGGCACGACGCCCTCCGAGTTGATCTTCCAGATGTGCACGGCGAGGGTCTCCGCGGGCCTCATCACGTTGAGCGGGTTGGCCAGACTCGTGATGGGTGCCGACCAGTCAAGCGCCGGCGCGGACTGTCCCGCCGTGTAGATGAGGGCCGCCGCCTCGCCAAAGACGCGACCTGCGGAGAGGATCACGCCCGTGACGATGGCGGGCATGGCGGCAGGAACAAGCACGTGGACGCAGGCCTCCCANCGCGTGAGNCCGAGGGCGAGCGCCGCATCGCGCTGGTCGCGCGGAACGGCCTCGAGAGCCTGTTGAATCACGCGAACGAGGATGGGGATGTTAAACATCGTGAGCGCGAGGGCNCCGGAGAGGATCGAGAANCCCCAGCCGNAGNTNAGCACGAAGACGAGCATGCCAAAGAGGCCTACGACGATGGACGGAAGGGAGGAGAGCGTCTCGATGGCGGTCTTCGCAATGCTCGTGACAGGACCCTCGGGTGCGTACTGGGTGAGGAAGATGGCCGCGCCGAGAGAGATGGGCAGAGAGATCAGGAGCGTGAGCACGAGCAGGTAGAAGGAGTTGAAGATCTCGGGGCCNATGCCGCCNCCCTCCTTGAACTGCTCGGGCTTTGCCGTGAGGAAGCTCCAGTCGAAGAGCTTGCCCAGNCCCGAGATCACGATGTAGCCGATGATGGCGACGAGCGCCAGGAGGATGGCGCCGACGATGGCCGCCAGAACGCCGGTGGCCACACGGTCACGCGTGCGCGCGGCCGCCGTGGAGCGCGTGGGGTGAAACGCCGTCGTGGCAGTGGTCTTCTCGCTACCCATTGCGCGCCGCCCCCAATCTGCCTACGAGGTGGACGAGGAGGATGAACACGAGCGACATGGCCAGAAGCACCAGCGCGAGCGACCAGAGCACGTCGTTGTAGACGGTNCCCATGGCCTCGTTGCCCATGCCCATGGTGAGCACGGAGGTGAGCGTCGCCGCCGGGGTGAGAAGGCCCTGCGGCAGCTGCGCGGCGTTGCCTATCACCATCTGAACGGCGAGGGCCTCGCCAAACGCACGCGTCATTCCCATGATCACGGCCGTGAGGATGCCGGGCATGGCAGAGGGGACCTCGACGTGGACGATGGTCTGCCACCGCGTGCAGCCGAGGCCGTACGACCCGTCGCGATACGAGTTGGGCACCGCGGCGATGGCATCGGTGGCAAGCGAGGTCACCGTGGGCAGGATCATGAACGCAAGCACGATGGAGCTCGACAGGATGCCGTAGCCCGTGCCTCCCGCCCAGGACCTTGTCCATGGGACCACGATCGAGAGGCCCACGAGCCCGAACACGACCGACGGAATGCCCACCAGAAGCTCGATCATGGGGCGAAAGACGCGCCTGCCAAAGTTCGGCGCCACGTCGACCACAAAGAGCGATGCCCCGAGCGCGAAGGGAAGCGCGAGGGCGCATGAAAGAAGGGTCACAGCGAAGGACCCCGCAATCATGGGGAGGGCGCCCACGAGCGGCACGCCNGANGCATCGTTCTGGTGCGGATTCCACGNGGTTCCCCCAAGGAAGGAGCTGAGGGGCACCCCGTCGGTCAAGAAGGTTGCGAGGCCGCGCGAGCACACCATGAAGATGAGCGTGCACACGAGCACGACCACGAGGGCGACGGCAGAGCCCGTAAGGACCCTGCCCCGCCGCTCGATGCCTCGCTTGTCGGAGATGCCGGCCATGGCTACAGGCTGGTGACGGTACCATTGGCGTCACGGGCGACCTTCATGCCCGAGACAGGAATGTAGCCGGTCTGCTCGACGAGGGAGCCCTGAACGTCATCGGAGAGCATGTAGTCGATGAAGGCCTGGGTGGTGGCGTCGGGCGAGACCGCGGTGTACATGTGCTCGTAGGCCCAGATGGTCCACTCGTTGGTCTCGACGTTTCCCTCTTCGGGCTTCACGCCACCGACGCTGAGCGCCTTGAGGGTGTCGCTGAAGTAGGTGAACGCCAGATACGAGATCGAGTTCGGGGTGTCGGAGATCATCTTGGCCACGGTTCCGCTGGAGTCCTGCTCCTGCGGGGTAAAGCTCGCGGGAACGGTATCGCCGCCGAGGACGGCGTTCTCGAAGGTCGCACGAGTTCCCGAACCGGAGGCGCGGTTGATCACGACGATGTCGGCGTCATCTCCACCGAGGTCCTTCCAGTTGGTGACGGCACCGGTGAAGATGGACTTGAGCTGCGCGATCGTAAGGTCGTCAACAGATACGTTCGTGTTCACGACCGGGCCCATGCCCACGACGGCGACCTTGTTGTCAGCGAGCTTGGCGAGGGCGGAGGCGTCGGTGAGCTTCTCCTCGGCAAAGACGTCGGAGTCGCCGATCTGCACGGAACCCTGCGAGATCTGCGTGATGCCCTGGCCGGAGCCACCACCCTGGACGGTGATCTGGACGCTGGGGTTCTGGGTCATGAACTGCTCGGCCGCCGCCTCGACGAGGGGCTGGAGGGCGGTCGAGCCAACCGCGGTGATGGAGCCCGAGATGTTGGCCGAGGTTTCGGTGCTGGAAGACGATCCGGTGCTGGAAGACGTTCCAGCGTCGGAGCTTGACGAGCAGCCCATCAGTCCGAGGCCTACGACAGTGGCGGCGCCTGCAAGCGAGAGGAGCTGGCGACGAGACAGGGATTTGATCATTTTCTTCCTTCCAAATGACGTTTTGCGTGTCAGCTGGAATCCTATGAGGACCAGGGGGCTCAGCAGGCCTCGTTGGAAAGCGCTTACGCTTCTCTGATTGCGCTTTACACAGGGCTTACGAGGATGGCAGGGGCAGGCTGCACTCCAGCTTACGTTCCTCGAACACGAGACCCCCATCTGAGATGTGCAGATTGTTAGGTACCGTATAATAATTAGTAAGGTGCCTTGACATTAGTGGTTGCAGAGAACAAGCTAGTCAAGTCACTTTCAGGGAAAGGCAATTCATGACAGAAAATCAGTCCCATGAGGTCCTGGAGGAGTCGCTTAATCGGCGTCTTCTCCACGACCTCGGCTACTTCGGACACTACCTGCATCTCCATGCAGGCGGCCGAGGTGGCAAGCAGTACGTCCTCGTCTCGCTCTTCATTGGCGGAGGCGAGATGAGCCAGCGCGACCTCCTCGAACACGCATGCATCAGCTCCGCGTCGCTCTCCGAGGTACTCGCCAAGCTCGAGTCGGAGGGCCTCATCACGCGCACCAAGTCGGACGAGGACAGGCGCACGCTCGCGGTCGTTCTTACCAAGACCGGGAAGGATAAGGCAGAGAGGTTCTTCGCGGACAAGATCAGGTTCGAGGAAGATTCCTTTGCCTGCTTCGATGAGGAGGAGCGCATGCAGCTCCTGGACCGTCTCGATCGTCTCGCCATGCACTGGCGGTCAATCGAGGAGAAGGAGGCGCAGACGCCATGCAGGAACTAACCCTCAGGGAGATATTCCATACGCTCGGAGAGAGCATCAGGGACTTCAAGAAGACGTCGATCCTCACCCCCGTCCTCGTGGTGGGCGAGGTCATCATCGAGTGCATCATCCCGTTCTACACGGCTCTGCTCATCGACCAGATCAACGCCGGCGCCACCACCGTCGCGGTCATGCACTACGGCCTGACGCTCGTGGTGCTCGCGCTTCTGTCGCTCGCGCTCGGCGCCGCCGCAGGCTACACCTGTTCCGTGGCATCGACGGGCTTGGCGCGCAACCTGCGCCATGACATGTTCGAGAACATCCAGAAGTTCTCGTTCTCCAACATCGACCGCTTCTCGACGAGCTCTCTCGTGACTCGCCTCACCACCGACACCAACAACGTGCAGCAGGCGTACATGATGCTCATACGTACCGCCATCCGCGCCCCCATGATGATCGTCTTCGCCATCATCATGGCATTCATCACCGGTGGCTCCATGGCGGTCATATATGTGATCGTGGCCGTCGTCCTCGGGTTCTTCCTCTTCTACATCGCCATCAAGGTCATGCCCATCTTCCGGCGCATCTTCCGAAAGTATGACGCCCTCAACGACTCCGTCGAGGAGAACGTATCCGGCATCCGCGTGGTTAAGTCATACGTCCGCGAGGAGCATGAGAAGGAGAAGTTCAACGGTGCCTCCGGCACGCTCTACCACGACTTCGTGCACGTCGAGCGCATCCTCGCCCTCAACAACCCCATCTTCACCCTCGCCATCGACGTCGTGTACGCCTCCGTCATCTTCTTCGGGTCGCGCAATATCATCCAGTCCGCCGGCATGGCCATGCAGGTGGGACAGCTCTCCGCGCTCATCACCTACAGCTTCTCGATGCTCATGAGCCTCATGATGCTCTCGATGATCTTCGTGATGGTCACCATGTCCGACGAGTCGGCCCGCCGCATCTGCGAGGTCCTGCGCGAGCAGAGCGACCTCTCCAACCCCGCGACGCCCCTCACGGAGGTGTCTGACGGCTCCATCGACTTTGACCACGTGAGCTTCAAGTATTCCGCCACCGCCGAGCGTCAGGCGCTCACCGACATCGACCTTCACATCAAGAGCGGCGAGGTCATCGGCGTGATCGGCGGCACCGGCTCGNNCAAGTCCACGCTCATCCAGCTCATCAGCCGGCTCTATGACGTCACCGAGGGCAGCGTGTGCGTAGGNGGNCACGACGTGCGCGACTACGACCTCGACACCCTGCGCGACAAGGTCGCCGTGGTCCTGCAGCGCAACGTGCTCTTCTCAGGCACCATCAAGGACAACCTGCGCTGGGGCGACAAGGACGCCACCGACGCGGAGCTCGTCGAGGCATGCAATCTCGCCCAGGCCGATGAGTTCATACAGCTCCTCCCCAACGGCTACGACACCTACATCGAACAGGGTGGCACCAACGTCTCCGGNGGCCAGAAGCAGCGTCTCTGCATCGCGCGCGCCCTGCTCAAGAAGCCCAAGGTCCTCATCCTCGACGACTCCACGAGNGCCGTCGACACCAAGACCGACCAGCTCATCCGTGACGGGTTCAGAAGCTTCATCCCCACGACGACCAAGATCATCATCGCGCAGCGCACGAGCTCCGTTCAGGACGCGGACCGCATCGTGGTCATGGACGACGGGCACATCGATGCCGTCGACACCCCCGAGCGTCTCCTGCACACCAATGCGATCTACCGTGANATCTACANGACCCAGAACAAGGCCTCGCATGACGAGAAGATGGCCGAGCTCGAAACCGAGGAGATTGCTTCCGGAAGGGAGGCTGACGACAATGACTAGCGATAACAACGACGAGCGCCTCGACGCATCCGCGAATTCGTCGGCAGACGTTCTTTCCACGCCCGAAGAGGCTACCGAGCCTGCCGAAAAGTCTGTGCAGGATTCCGCTCCTCAGGCGGGCCGCGGACATGGCCCCAAAAAGCCCATGGCGACGCTTCGTTCCCTGATCAAGATGATCTTCTCCTACTATCCCGGCTTTGTGGTCATCATGGTCGTCTGCATCATCACGTCGGCCATTCTCTCGTCCCTGCCGGCAACCTTCATGCAGAGGGCCATCGATATCGTCGGCCAGTACTATCAGGCCGGCGACTGGGCAGGAGCCAGCGGACCCCTTCTGAAAGTCGTCGCGGACCTCGTAATCATCTATGTGATTGCGCTCACCTGCAGCTTCATCTACAGCCAGCTTGGCGCCGTGGTGACGCAGGGAACGCTCATGAAGGTCCGCAACCAGATGTTCGACCACATGGAGAACCTCCCCATCCGCTTCTTTGACACCAACAAGCGCGGCGACATCATGTCNCACTACACCAACGANGTCGACACGCTGCGCCAGNTCATCTCGCAGTCGTTCCCNCAGCTGCTNNTGANNTTCANGNCCATGCTCNCGGTCCTGTTCATCATGNTCTGGTACTCGGTGCCCCTGGCACTCGTGGTGCTCGTCATGGTCGCCGTCATGATCGCGCTCACCCGCGTCATGGGAGGCAGGTCCGCGCACTTCTTCCTCGCGCAGCAGCGTATGCTCGCCAAGACCGAGGGCTTTGCCGAGGAGGCCATGAGCGGCGAGAAGGTCATCAAGGTCTTCACGCACGAGACCGAGATGCAGCAGCAGTTCGATGACGTCAACGAGAAGCTCTTCCAAGCCTCCAAGAGCGCGAACATCTACGGCAACACACTTGGCCCCATCCTCATGAACCTCGGTAACCTCGCCTACGTGATCGTGGCTCTCGCTGGCTGCTGGTTTCTCGAGGCCAACATTCCCAATCCGTCGATATCGGGCATGGTCCTGTCCATCTCGATCGTAGTGCCGTTCCTCAACCTCACCAAGAGCTTCTCGGGCTCCATCGGCCAGGTATCCAACCAGATCAACTTCGTGGTCATGGGCCTCGCGGGTGCCGAGCGCATCTTCTCGCTTCTCGATGAGAAGCCCGAGGTCGACGACGGTTACGTCACGCTCGTAAGCTCCAAGACCGTCGACGGCCACATCGTCGAAACCACCGAGCGGACCGGCCAGTGGGCCTGGAAGCATCCGCACAAGGCCGACGAGACCGTGACCTACACCCCGCTCGAGGGCGACGTCCGACTCTTTGACGTGGACTTCGCCTACAACGAGGGTCATCCCGTGCTTCACAACGTCTCGCTCTTTGCCAAGCCTGGTCAGAAGGTCGCCTTCGTCGGTGCCACCGGCGCAGGCAAGACCACGATCACGAACCTCCTCAACCGCTTCTATGACATCGCGGACGGCAAGATTCGCTATGACGGAATCAACATCAACAAGATTTGCAAGGACGACCTGCGTCACTCGCTCGGCATGGTCCTGCAGGACACGAACCTGTTCACGGGGACCGTCATGGACAACATTCGCTACGGTCGTCTCGACGCCACCGACGAGGACTGCGTGCGTGCGGCCAAGCTCGCCGGCGCCCACAGCTTCATCATGCGCCTGCCCGAAGGATACAAGACCCTGCTCCGCGATAACGGCGAGGCGCTCTCGCAGGGGCAGCGCCAGCTGCTCTCCATCGCTCGCGCCGCGGTCGCCGACCCGCCCGTCATGATCCTCGACGAGGCCACGTCGTCCATCGACACCCGTACCGAGCAGATCGTCCAGAAGGGCATGGACGCTCTCATGCAGGGTCGCACCACGTTCGTGATCGCGCACAGACTCTCTACCGTGCGCAACTCCAACGTGATAGTCGTCCTCGACCACGGTCACATCATCGAACGTGGCACGCACGAGGAGCTCATCGCCAAGCACGGCACGTACTATCAGCTCTACACCGGTGCCTTCGAACTCGAGTAGGGCAATCGGACACGGAAAGCGGGGCGCGACCTTCGGGCCGCGCCCTTTTTCATGCGTATCCACGACGTGTTAGCCAGACATTGCAGATAACGACACTATGTAAGCCTTGTCGCTTTACATAGTGTCGTTATCTGCAATGTCTGGCATATGAGCCCACCGTAGAGCCGCAAATCTACCGCCTGCCGAGTGCAACTCCCCCTTTTCCGTGCGTAAGGGGAATAGTGTCACCACACCGCGGACGAGGAGCAGGCATGAGCGAGCGCGTATCCAACGAAATGGAACGTCTATTCAGCGAGGCGGAGCGCGAGGGCAGGTGCGTCTACGCATCATCGGGCAAAATTGCCAAGAGACTCCAGCGCCTCGTTGGGGCGGGCCTGCTCACGCGCGTTCGTGCGGGTCTTTTTGCGAGAACCGACTACTGGGACAGCCTCGACAAGGGCAGGCAGGGAGAGCACGTCATCCGTGGGCTGGCCGCACAGGACTCCGACAGGGTGTTTTGCGATGTTTCGGCGGCGATCATCTGGAAAATCCCCGTGTCCTGGGATACGCTGGCAACCATCCATCTGGCCACGAGACGATCGTCTCGCTCCAGAAATCTCCCAGATACCAAAAGACACGTCATCAGGCATGACCAGTTCGAATACGTTGATGGCGTCAGGGTCACGTCCTTCGAGCAGACGACGCTGGATTGTCTCTGCTCCATGGACTTCTTTGATGGTCTCGCCGTGGCAGACCACTTCCTCAGATGCACCGGGCTATCTCGAGAGGGGCTCCTCGAAATCGTGGACGGCGCATGTCGTGGACGACGTGGAGCCAAACAGGCGCGCATCACCGCATCGTTTGCCGACCCACGCGCGGAGAGCGGCGGCGAATCGATTGCGCGAGCGATGATGATCAGACTTGGCTTCATGCCTCCCGATCTCCAGAAGGTCATACCCGACCCCATCGACATGGACAGGACGTACAGGCTCGACTTCTTCTGGTCCCTTCCCGACGGCAGACTCATAGGCGGTGAGCTCGACGGCCGGCAAAAGTATCTCGATACCAGGCTGACGTACGGCGCGGAGCCCGAATCCATTCGTGAACGGGAGCGAGTCAGAGAGTCGAGGATAACCGCCTACGGAATAGCGATGGTACGGTTTCGGTACGCGGATGTTCTCAACGTGGCGTACTTCGAACGCCTGCTCGAGGCATATGGAATTCCCCGCGACGTCCCGCCCAAAACGCAACCGTCCTCAAAGAGCCGCGGGCTGCGCGGCACACGCACCCGCACCATCAGGCTTGGCTCCTACTCCGTCTCATATAGGGTCAAAGATGCTCGATAGGCCAGAAGTTGCAGATAACGACGTTCTTTAAGAAGAAGTTCCAAAATACTGTCGTTATCCGCAACTTCTGGCTAAGATGAATGCTCTATCAGCAAAGGGGGGGCACTCAGATGTCCGCATGGCCCATATCACTCGAAACCGACCGTCTCGTACTTCGTCCGTGGCGCGAGACGGACGCCGAGGCGCTCTTCCGCTATGCTTCCGATCCGGAAGTTGGCCCCGCCTGCGGTTGGGAGCCGCACGCGAGCATCGAGGACAGCCTCACGAGCCTGCGCGACATCCTCATGGTTCCCGAAACGTATGCGATTACCATCAAGCCATCAGACGAGGCCGTGGGGACCATTTCCCTGATGGCTACCAGCAAGGACCCTTCTCTCTCCCCCGCCGAGCGCGAGGTGGGGTTCTGGCTGGGACGTCCCTTCTGGGGCAACGGCTACACGCCCGAGGCCACGCGCGAGGTGCTGCGCCATGGCTTTCTCGACCTCGGACTCTCCGTCATCTGGTGCGGATACTACGAGGGCAACGAGAAGAGCGCCCGTGCTCAGGAGAAGATCGGGTTCCGTCCGCATCACGTCGATGAAGGCAGCGTCGACCACCGCGGCGTCGAGCGTCGCGAGCACGTGAGCCGCATCACGCGCGAGGAGTGGGTCACCGCGCTCGCGGCTGACCCCGGCGACGAAAACACCATCTCGCACCAGCAGGCCGAGGCGGTGCGCATCGTCGATGCGCTCCCGCTCGTGGCGTACGTGCGCTCGGGCGGGCAGACNGGGGCGGACCGGGGCGGACTTGACGCCGCCCGCGCCTGTGCCGTGCCCATCTGCGGCTGGTGCCCACCTGGCGGCCTCTCCGAGGATTATCCCGAACCACCCGGCCTTCTCACGGAATATCCCGAGCTCGTTGAGGGCACCGCCTCTGGCTACGTGGAGCGAACCGCCTGGAACGTACGCGACTCGCACGCCACGCTCATCATCGCTCCCGACGGCATCCCCCCACGCGGAGGAACCGAGATGACCCGCATCTTTGCCGAGCAGTTCGGGCGACCCGTCATGGTCGTGAGCGGCCCAGATGAGGCATCGGCCATACTCGACTGGCTGCGCGGCGTGGGCCGTGGCCTCACCCTCAACGTGGCGGGACCTCGCGAATCCAAGTCTCCCGGAATCTACGAGATAACGCGAGACGTTGTCCATGCCGTGCTTGAAGGGGCGTCGCGCGCCTAGGAACGCGCGACGAGGAGTGCCCATGTGGCGCGCACCCCTCGTTTACAGCCACTGGGAGGACACTCCCCCGTGGTCGATGCCGTACACGCCGCTCGCACCCTGTCCGAAGGCGTCATCCATGCCGCAGACGAACCTGTCCACGAGAGCAAGGGGAACGAAGGCCTGAATCGAGCCACCAAACCCACCGCCGTGAATGCGCGCGGCGCCCTCTCCCCAAAGAATCTCGTCGGCAATGCCGAGAGCGACCATGGCGTCCTGTTCGCGACCCCAGGTGGAGACGTTTTGCAGGTACATCGCGGAGCTCGTGCCAGAGAGGCGCGTGAGGCTCAGAAAGCGCGGGACATCTCCGAGCGAAAGGCAGGCCACACGCTTTGCGACAAGCTTCTCCTCACGGAAGAAGTGCAGGGCGCGGAGAAGAGCCCGGTCACCGCACTCCCTGCGCACACGAGCCACGTCCTGCTCGACCTGTCTCTCCCTCACCTCGCAAAGGCGCTCCTTGCCAAAGAGATGGGCAACGGCCTGCATCTCTCTTGGAATGGCGGCGTACTCGTCGATAAGGCTCTCGTGGCCGGACCCTACGGACACGAGAACGATGGCGTACCCGGCCTTCTCGAAGTCGAAGTCGATGGGATGCGCCTGGAGAACCGTTGGATCGGCAAACGACATGTGCTGGATGCCCCCGAGGGCCACGGAAGCCTGGTCCATGAGGCCGCAGGGCTTACCAAAGAACTCATGCTCGTCCGCCTGGGCCATGAGCGCCAGGTCCTCGCGCNAGATCTCTTTGCCAGCCCAGAGGACATCCATGGCACGGGCGAGCTCGACCTCGAAGGCCGCGGACGACGAGAGACCGCTTCCCACGGGCACGTCGCTCGTAAGTACGCAGTCGAAGCCCGCAGGCTCGACGCCGCGCCTTGCAAAGAGCGCCGCCATGCCACGAACGAGCGCCCTCGTGGTACCGCGCTCGGCCGCCATGGGATCGAGCTCATCGAGTGAGACGGACACGAGGTCATAGCCCTCGCTCAAGAGGCTTATCGTTTTCGTTCCGTTTGGGCGAAAAAGCCCCGTGATATACCTATCGATGGCGCCCGCGATCACGTGGCCACCTTCGTGGTCGGTGTGATTGCCTGCAATTTCGGTGCGCCCAGGGCAGCGGGCGAGGAGGGCGTTCTCCTCCGAGGCCCCAAACTCGCTCAAGAGCTGCTCCCTTAATCCGCCAACCACCTGCGAATCGACGTCGTCGATGCTCATGGCGCGCTCCAATCGGTTGCAGAACCCCACGTAGCTCTACGGTAGCGCGAAAACCTTTTTATCCACTCACTCATCTCGCCAGAGGTAAGAAGGAGCCCCCGCTCGTCAAACGGAGCGGCGAGACGGACGCGGGACCTGTCATCGGGAATGCGCGAGCGCTGGGCCGACCTAGTGCCTGCGATGGCGTCGGTTGTCCTGAATGATGTCCCACGCCACCCACACACCGAGCACGAGCGCCACGATGTAGCCCAGAAAACCGATGACGGGAATGCCAAAGATGACCGGCTGGATGCGTGCGTAGTAGATCACGGAGGAGCCGATGAAGAGGCCGGCCACGATGATGCTCATGGTGAGACGGTTGGCAATGCGACCTATGTCCTCGAGCGGGTCTTCGGTGCCCGCGATGTCGAGGTTCATGCGCAGCTGACCGCGCGTGAGCATGCTCATGGCGAGATCGGCCTTCGAGGCGGCACCGAGCATGCCGTGGGCCGCGCTGACGCCCTCGAGAGCGAGCTTCTCGCTCTCCTGCTTGACGAGCTGGACGGGGGAGGCATACGCGCGAAGGTGGCGCTCGATGATTCCGACGATGGACGCGTTTGGCATGAGGTGGTCCACCACGCCCTCGAGCGTCACGAGAGAACGCGCGAGCATGGTCACGGTGCCTGGAAGCTCGATGCCATTCTTGCGCGCCATCAGGATGAGCGAGTTCACGAAGGCGGCGATGTCCAGGTCGGAGAGGTCTGCCGTACCGTAGTCGGCGACGATCGCGTCGAGGTCCTGGAGCAGATGCGCATGGTCGATGTTGGAGGTGTCAGAGATCGAGAAGCGAATGAGGCCGTCGGCGAGGCCCGCGGAGTCGAGCTTGGCAACCGCCTCCACCATGTCAGCCAGGGCCTTGCGATCATGCGAGGAGAGTCTCCCCATGATGCCGAGGTCCAGGTAGACGATCTTACCTCCCGAGATGACGAGGTTGCCGGGGTGCGGATCGGCGTGGAAGAAGCCGTCGTCTATCATCTGCTTGGTGTAGTTGTCCACNAGCTTGNNGCCGATCTCCNCAAGATCGTAGCCGGCNTCCTNGAGCTGCTTCGTCTGATCGATGGGAATGCCCTGCACGAAGTCCATCACCACCACGTGGCGCGTGCAGAGGGCAGGAAACGGCCTCGGGCACGAGACGTACGCGCAGTCGGCGTTGTTGCGCCGGAACTCCTCGAGCGAACGGGCCTCCACGAGAAAGTCCGTCTCCTCGCGAAACGACTGCCACAGCTCGTCCATGACCGACTGCATGTCGAGGAACCGCTCGTCTCCCATGTAGCGATCCACGTACTTGGCGAGCGAGCGCATGATCGCGATGTCCTGCGCCATGGTCTCCTGCACGTGCGGTCGCTGCACCTTGACGGCCACGAGCTCGCCCGTAGCGAGCTTGGCCTTGTGCACCTGCGCCACCGAGGCCGACCCCAACGGCTGGTCGTCGATGGCGTCGAACAGCTCCTCGAGGGGCTGGTCGTACTCGTCACGAAGCGCCTGGAGCACGGTCTCGCGATCCATGGGCTCGACGTCGGTGCGAAGCTTGGCAAGCTCGCGCGTAAAGCTCTCGGGCAGGATCTCGGAGCGCATGGAGAGGATCTGACCAGCCTTGACGAAGGTGGGTCCCAGCTCCTCGAGCATCTGACGCAGGCTCTGCGGGGTAAGGCCATGGAAGATGTCGTAGCGACGCACGATCGAGATGATCTCGCGCACCCGCGACAGACGAGCCCCCGAGGACGAGGTCGCACCGTCAGACGACGCGCTTCTGCCCCCAAAGATCCCGATCGTCTGGTCGCGGCCGTCTCCTGCGGAGGCGACGCTCTCGTACCAGTCGTCGAGCAGCTCCTCCCTCGTGCGGGAGGAGCCCTTGGTGTTGTTGGAGTCCTGGGCCACCTACGCTACTCGGCGTCCGTGTCCTCGACCTCGACCTTGACGGCCTCCGCCTCCATGTCGGCCGCCATCTTGGCGACCTTGGCGGCATAGGCGGCGCGCTGGTCGGGGCTCATGGCCTCCATCTTGGCCTTGAGCGCATCGTCGGACGTGCCGTCGATGACCTCCTTGGCCTTGCGCGAGAGCTCCACGTTGAGCGCCTTGCCCTGCTCGACGGTGAGCTCACCCTTCTTCACGAACTCGCCCACGACCTCCTGGGACTTCTCGGCAGTCATGGCGACGGCACCGACGCCGGCGAGAAAGATCTTGTGGAAGCTGTCGGTGATGTCAAAGTCGGACATGTTGACTCCCTTCGCACGAGGGTGGCTGATGCCACCGACTCTCTTTTGCTTCTACCCTAATGCCAGCTCCAAATGCGCACGGCGAGAATTCTTTCGACGGGCGCCACGAAGCCCTATCCCAAAAGCAGCCGTTCGAGCCCTGCGACCGTCTCCGCGATGCCGCAGGCACCGGCATGCTCCAGTTCCTCGCGTTCGCAGGTATGCCCGTAGAGCACCCCCACGCAGGGGACGTCGTTCGCTGTGGCGGCAAGGACGTCGNACNTNCGGTCNCCCACCATCACGGCGTCATCGGGAGAAAGACCCGTCTCGACGAGCAGATCCTTGATGATGGCATCCTTGGACTCCGCATGGTCGTCATGCTTGCCTCGAGGAATGTCGATGAGGTCGGCGATGCCCTCGTCGGCGATGGCGCGGTCTATCATCCGCTGACGCTTGGACGAGGCCACCGCCACCGTGCAACCTGCCGCGCGCAGGTGCTCGAGCAGCTCTGGCACTCCCGGAAACGCAGGCCAGAGCTTTGGGCCGCCCGCACCGTAGATCTCGCGATAACGGGCGGTGATGGNCNTNGCCTCNGCCTCGGAAACGCCNTAGACGAGNCTGAAGGCCTGGGGAAAGGGCGGTCCGACGAGCCGGCTTAGGTCACCGAGACCCTCCTCGTCAAAGCCCCGCTCGAGAAGGACCCTTCTCGCCGTGTCCGTGATGCCGGAGAGGGTGTCGGCGAGCGTGCCGTCAAAGTCAAAGATCACGAGCCTGCGACCGCTCACGTCCACACCCACGAAGCGGTCGTCTCCGATGTCCGCCGACTCGAGCACGCTCAGCACGCAATCCCCCATGAGACCTCCCGTGATAACCACCCTGTCTTCGTGGATACCATATCACTGCAGCCAACATCGAATGCCTCCCGCGTGGGTATGATGGAAGGTGACCAGACACGATANCNNCCCGAGGAGACACGNACATGCGCGCNGAGCCGTTCGTCTGCTACAGGCCCACCCCCGAGAGGGCGAAGGACTTTGCCTCCCTCCCCTACGACGTCTTCGACCGCACGGAGGCGGCCGCCTACGTCGCCGACCATCCCACGTCGTTTCTCGCGATAGACCGTCCGGAGACCTCCTTTCCCTCCGATTACGACATGTATGCCCCCGAGGTCTACGCCAAGGCCGCCGAGCTCCTTCGAGACCGCGTTGCCGATGGCACGCTCCTGCACGACGGAACTCCCTGCTACTACCTCTATCGTCTGCGGCAGGAGGGACACGAGCAGGTGGGCATCGTCGCCGCCTGCGCGCTTGACGACTATACCGGCGGCGTAATCAGGCGCCATGAGCTCACCCATCCCGACAAGGAGCTCGACCGCGTACGCCACATCGAGGCCACGGGCTGCCAGACCGGCCCCATCTACCTCGCGTATCGAGACGACCCCACGCTCGAGGCGCTCGTCTCGGCGGCCATGGGGGCAAGTCCCCTCTATGACTTCGACGACGAGCAGGGTGTGTGCGAGACCATATGGCGCATCGCCCGCCCGGCTGCCATCGAGGCCTTCCGGATGATGTTCTCCTACGTGCCCTGCGCCTACATCGCCGACGGGCACCACCGCGCCGCCTCCGCGGCACGCGTGTGTCAGGAGATGCGCGCCGCAAAGGGTGACTCCGCTATGGGCGTCGAGGCCTGCGACTACCTACTCTGCGTGCTCTTTCCCACGAGTCAGCTCACGATCAAGCCATATCATCGCGTGGTTTTTGACACGGGTGGCCTCTCGGAAGACGCGTTCGTCTCCGCGCTCGAGGGCGAGGGGTTCTGCGTGGGCGCTCGACAGGACGCCTCCGTCATGCCCTCGCAGCCCGGCCGCTTTGGCATGCACTCCTTTGGCGCGTGGCGCGAGCTGACCTTTACCAAGAAGGACCGTTCGACCCCAGACGGAGGCGAAACAGACCCCGTAGATTCGCTCGACGTCTCGATCCTGCAGAACCGCGTCCTCTCCCCCATCCTCGGCATCGACGACCCCCGCCGCGACCCACGGATGTCGTTCGTCGGCGGCATGGTGTCAGCCGATGACGTCGCCGCACAGGCAGGTGAAAGCGGCACGGCCTTCACGCTTTTCCCCACGTCGATGCAAGAGGTCATGTCCGTGGCCGATGCCGAGCTGCTCATGCCGCCCAAGTCGACGTGGTTTGAGCCCAAGCTCTCGAGCGGGCTCTTCATCAGAAGGATCGGCCGCGCTGGGAACATACCCGAGGTCACTGCGGCGGACTCCCGTCAAGACTCGAGCGAGTAGGACCGTATCCACGGCGGACGATCAGAGAGGGGGATGGACATGACCGACAAAGGCGACGATGCGCATAGCTGGCTCGGTCGGCTGTTCTCCTCGCTCGTGCGCACCGATGGCGAGGAGGAGGGCGCGCAGGACACGACTCCCCCGGACGTCACCGAGGCCACGCCCGCACGGAGCACCTCGACCCTCGACGTAACGGCGCTCAGGATTCGCCTCGTCCAGGCCACGGAGCCCGTGGCCTCTCTCGTAGAGCTCGTGCACGACATCCGCTCTCGCGAGACGTCGGCGGGCGCAGATGGAGTACTTCCCCCGGGAGCCTTCGAGCTCTATCTCGCCCGCAGGCTCGAGGACGCGGGCCTTCTCGCCACCGATGTCGGGCTGCCGAGCCTTCGCGTGATCGTACCGCACACGAGCGGCATGTTCTACCTGCATGTCGATGAGCAACAGGTACCCTACCTCGTTAAACAGCGGGTTCTCGGCATCGAGGCGGCCCTCAACGCGGCNCTGCTCGCGGACGCCTATCTCGTCGACTCCGGCTCTGCCACCGAGGAGGACCTCGTCGGGCTCGAGGCCCGCATCGCCACCTCTATCGTGGCGCAGGTGCCCTCCATCAACGATGTCACCGCCATGGACGAGGACAATCCCAATGGCGAGTGGTCGGTGCGCAAGGGCATCTCGTCGGGCATCGAGTGCGCACGGCTCCCCTATCGNCTCANGACCGACTTCCGCGTGAACGTCGCCGGGGGTGACGTCGCCTTCCAGGTGGAACTCGCCTCGCCCGAGCTCTTTGGCACGCGCGCCGTCGTCAGCGGCGTGGGCGTGGTCCCTGCCACGACCGACATGCGCCGCCGCGCGGCNACCGATTACAACCTCAGGCTCGGCGTCCTTCTCGCCGCGCTCTCGTTTCGCTGCTCGCCGACCCTCGAGCGCGCATGGGTGGCGGGCACCGTCGACACCGCCACGGCGCACGCCTGCTACTACAGCGTGACGCTCACGCGCGCGAAGGTCGAGCGAGCCTGCGCCGACGGGTTCGACCCCGTTGAGCTCATGCGCTCTTGTGGCGCGTCCATGAACGGGCGCGACGGCAGGCTCGAATCCGTGAGACAGTCGTTCAGGCTCGAAGACGAGGTCTTCTGCCCTCCCGCCCGCTATGACGCCGTTGAGCTCTCCTCGCGGCTCCTGAACGACAGGGCCACCGATGCGCTGGGCACCGCGAGCGTGTCCGGGCTCTCGGTGGACGAGGGCAGGAGGCGGGAGANGTCCTGGCCGCNGACGTCTCGCGCNACCTCACGAGCTCGACCGAGGCCAACGTCCGCATGATCATGGAAAGAACCGAGAACGACTCTGACCCCTCGGTGAGAAGCGCGGCCGAGCGCGTCGTGAGCATGCTCATAGAAGGCACGCTCTCGGATGACGATCCCGTGGGCATCAGCGAGGCCATCATGAGGGGCGATTCCCTCTCGAAAGCCGCCGCGCATGCCGATGAGCAGCTGGCGCGGCACGACCCAGATGGTGCCGAGCAAACGCTCATGCCCCAGCTCATGCGCATCGACGCCTCGCGCGCCTACGAGGACACGGACGCTACGGAGTGGCGCTTCTTCGGCAGCTACGTGGACCGNGTCATCTACAACCGCCTGCTCTCCACTGGCCGCACGATCCTTCTCGTCCCCGCGACCTACGTGGACGCACTGGTCGTCTCCGCCTTCGCGGAACTAGCCCGCGGCAGCGCGGAAAAGGCAGTGGCCATTGCGACGAGGGCGGTAAGGGTCGCGCCGCTGAGCGTCCATACGTGTCTGTGTCTCTCCCAATGCCTTGGAGGCGCAAACGACACGGAAGGCGCCCTCGATGCGATTCGCGAGCTTCTCCGCTACGCGCATGACCCGCAGACCATCGGGCTCAGCTACTACCGGCTCGCGGAGATCGAGTGGCGTCTCGGAAGGATCGACGTGGCACAGGCCTGCTACCTGCGAGCCCTTCGCTTCCTGCCACAGGCGCTCACCGTCATCGGAACCGAGCTCCAGGCCCTCATAATCCATGAGGGCGTCAGCGGCGTCGCGGAGCCCAGCTACGAGCGGCTCCGCGCCACGCTTGCCGCTGGCGGGATACCCATGGCGCCCACCGACGAGGTCTCCTCCGTCTTCTTCGANGCCATGCGCGCCTCCATGGATGCCGAGATCTTCCCCGTTGCCAAGAACTTCATGGCCGAGCTCGGCTCCATTGCCCGCGACGACGTGTACTACGGCATGTTTCGCTCCATCGAAGACGAGCCNGACAGGTAGGAAGATGNCGGACGACNGCATNACGCTCTGGCCACCCTCCTTTGAGGCAGCGATATTCGACTTCGACGGCACGCTCGCCGAAACCAGCGCGCTCTGGCGCGAGGTGGATGAGATCTTCTTTGCCGAGCACGGCCTCACCTACACCCCCAACGTGCACCAGACGCTCGCGACGCTCGGCTTTACCGGAGGCGCTCTCTGGTGCATTGAGAGCTATGGCCTTGACGAGACCGCCGAGGAAATCTGCGACGAGTGGAACCGNATCGGNGCNGCNCTNTATGCCGACCGCGTCTACCTGCGCCCCGGGGCAGCCGAGTACATCTCCGCCCTGAGAAGCGCGCATATCCCCGTCGCACTTGCCACCACCAACAACAGGCACGTGCTTTCTTCCATGCGCCCCCACGTGAACCTGGGCGAGTTTTTCGATGCCGTGGTATGCAGCGATGACGTTGAGAACGCAAAGGACAAGCCCGACATCTACCTCGAGGCGGCGCGACGCATCAACGCCATGTCTGCAACCTGTCTTGTCTTCGAGGACCTCCTCGTGGGCATCCTCACCGCGCGCAACGCNGGCTTNCTCACCTGNGCCGTGCGATGCGAGGACCCAACGCAGGACATGGGTCGCCTGGACGGCGCCGCCAACCTCTGCATCGAGGACTGGACGAGCATCCACCTGAGCTAGAGAGCAAAAAACGGAGAGACAAACGCCCGCTTGGTGGTCTTCTACATCACGCGCGACCCCCTCTTAGCCAGAGGTTGCAGATAACGACATTATTTTTGAGCGAACGCCGTTGATAATGTCGTTATCTGCAACCTCTGGCTAAGAGGGGGTCATGACGGCAGGAATACGGTCATCAAAGACCCTCTGAGATGAAGCTACGGTGCTAGCAAAAAAAACCGACTTTGGTACGCCCTCCCAAGACGCTGAGCTGCGAGTACCTTAGTACAACGAGTCGTTGGGCCTAGGTACCCGCAGATGAGACCGTACCAAAGTCCCCTTGTACCGTAACTCAACGATTCGTTGGACTAAGGTACCGGCCCGGACCAGCGCCATCCGCCGCTGCAACAGGCACAAAAAAAGAGGAGCCGCCGAAGCGACCCCTCTTTTAGCTCTGTGTAGTGTAAGGACTACTGAGCCCTGCGAACGTTGGATGCCTGGAGCTTGCCGTTCTGGCCGGTGGTGATGTCAAACTCGACAGTCTGGCCCTCGTCCAGGGTCTTGAAGCCGTCCATCTTGATCTCAGAGTAGTGGACGAACAGATCGTCGCCATCCTCGCGAGAGATGAAGCCGTAGCCCTTGTCGGGGTTGAACCACTTAACAGTACCCTGTGCCATGTCGTGCCTTTCTTTCTTTGCCCCACGGGGCAAAACACTGCGCTTTCGCGCGATACCTTGTGACCTTAGGCCACGGGAGACATATTACCTCGAAATCGTCTGCATTGCCACGGGAATCCGCTGAACGCAGAATAGGTACCAATCAGCAAATAACATAACCGAGTAATCCATGGCCTATATCCCCAGATACTGCTTCCAGAACTCCATCGAGGTCATCCAGCCCTTGACGTCGTGATATTCCGTGCGAATGCTCACTCTCTTGGCGTCGTACTCGTGAAGCAGCCTCGCCTCGCGGTGTCTGATCGCGCGGAAGCGGTCCTTGTCCATGTGGCGAATCGCCCCCTTGGTACGCGTCGGGTCGAGAAACACGATCGTCTTGGCGGCCATGGAGCCGCCCGCCAGCGTGGCCGTACCGTTCTTGACAACCCATCGAGGACGATCCGAGAGGAAGAAGTCGGGCAGGTAGTGCTTGTCGTAGGGTGCGCCGCGCCAGAAGCGCATCAGGATCGGGACGTTGTTCTCCAAGTTCGGGTTGGCGGTGACCTCCTCGGTCACGCCCGCCTCGACGAGCACATCCGGATCCATCTCGGAGATGGGTACGACCTTCTCGTTGAGCGCCCCGTTGGCCTTCATGAGCGCGGAGCCATTGACACCGGCGAGGTAGTGCGGCCCCTTGAGGTAGTCCTCGAGGCCCGCGAGAAGCAGCTCTGCAGCCGCATAGTCCATGTCGCGCAGGTTGATGCGGATGCTGCGCTTGAGGCGCATCAGGAAGTAGTCCTCGCTGGTGCAGTCGTCCATGGCAATCATCACAAGGAAGTTGCGGATGTACTGGTAGCAGTCCACGGAGGCGCGGAACCTGCCCTCGAAGCTCTCGTGCCAGACGCAGATGCCGCCCATGGTCATGTACGTCGGCTTGTTGCGCATGCCAAACTCCACGTCGTCGCAGCGCACGAAGAGCGGCAGCGGCAGCCCGTTCTCACGGACGGCGGACATGGGAATGCAGGAGAACCACCAGGCACCGTACGCGTTGTCGACCTCGACGTTCGTGCGCTCGTTCTCCACCACGTCGGAGAGGCGATCCACGTGGAGGTCGGACTTGATGCGTCGGTAGACCGCGGTCTTGCTCACGTAGGAGACGTCCTCGAACTGACGCGTGGGCTCCTCGAGCGAAAGCATGGCACCGTTGATAAAGGCCTTGCGATACTTCCCGCGCGCGAGCGCCAGCAGGTTGTAGGTGCGTTTGAGGCTCTCCGGAAAGATGCGCACGTCATCATCCATGAGGAGCACGTGCGTGAAGTCCTCGTCAGACTCGAGCGCCGCGATCATGCCACGCGCGAAACCACCGGCGCCACCCACGTTCTCGTTGGGAATCACGGTGACGAGGTCGTCGGAAAGGCCCTCGGCATCGAGCGTCTTGCCGTTGTCCACCACGAACATATGGAAGTGGCCGGCAACGGGATCCGCCCCATCGGAGAGGCCCTCGCGCACGAGCTCGATGTTGGGAACGATGTAGTGCTCCTTCCTGAACGTCGTNGTGGAGAGCGCGAGACGNACGTCGTTCACGTCTGCCTCGTCCACCTGCACGTAGTAGTACGCAGAGAGAAGCGAGACGGGCTCGGCACCCGAGACGAGCTCGAAGGCCACCAGGTCCACGNCG